>Ga0160505_100011_pt1 | contig 200901 bp, 212 predicted proteins | sample DIDeMG_FD_108225 | JGI IMG/M metagenome (GOLD analysis project Ga0160505, IMG submission 108225) | Enriched chicken feces microbial communities from UW Madison campus, WI, USA - DID2874_E49_Stillage MG | ecosystem: Host-associated > Birds > Digestive system > Large intestine > Fecal ... | reverse complement strand
TGGAGCGGTGCCGGCAGTCAATGCCAGCTTGCCGTTGATTCGCAAGCAAGGACAATTCATCCAAGTGGGCTTGTTCGCCAATAAAATGGTGGAGCTGGACACCGAATCGATCATTCAGCGAGAAATCGAATACATCGGCAGCCGTTCGCAAAATCCGTACGATTGGCCGATCGCGATCCATCTGCTTGCCAAAGGCGCCATTAACATCGACGAGATGATCACGAAGAAATTCCCACTGACTGAATGGCGCGAAGCCTTCGACAAGGTCATGGAAGGCAACGAGATCAAAGTGATGATCGAGTCCAATCCGGGAGAATTTTAATACACATTATCAAGCTGCATCACGTGAGTGGATGCAGCTTTTTTTTTGCTTCGGATATCGTTATTTTAAAACTAAGACAAAAAGAAACCGTTTACTATTTTTTCTGTTCAGGCTAGACTAGAGGATACATTGATGGAGGAGGAAAATAGATGGATCTTGATAATCGAAGCGTTCAAATTCTGCAATCAGTCGCCTCTAGAGTGAACATTTCTTCAAAGGAAATCATGGAGAAATACGATCTTACCCGCAACCAATTAGATTATGCCTTAAAAAAAATAAATGACTATTTGCAGGAAAATAACTATCGTAAAATCATTCGCTCTCGGAATGGGAGTTTTGTGATTGACACGAAAGTGATCGATGCTTTCTCTGGAATTATGAACAGCGAAAGCCAGTTACAGGCAGATGAACACAGCTTCTTGGATGAACATCACCGGATGCTGGTTATTTTATTGTTGATTTTTTCTGCCGATTACCTTTCTTTGTATCACTTCTCAGAAAGTCTGGAGGTAAGTAAAAACACGATCGTTTCAGATATCAAGAAGCTTAAGAAGCAATTGAAACGACACCATGTGTCCATTGATTATTCCAGAAAAGGCGGGTATTACTTTCGAGGGGATGAAGAGGCTATCCGTGGGCTGATCCTTGTTGTGACGGATCAGGTGATGGAATCTATCTACAACCGTCTTATTTTTGATACCTATTTGCATATCCAAGCAGCGGAGATCAACGAAAAGAGAAAAATGTTGCGTTCCGTTGAAGAAGAACTGCAAGTTCAATACACAGACAATCGAATCCAAACAGCGCCTTATTTCTTAGTTTTATTAGAACGACGCGTTGAAAATCAGCACATTATCGAGCAGCGTTTTGGGTTGTTGGCTAAAGAGATCATGGATACCAATGAGTATGCGGCCATCGTCAAGGTATTGACAGTACAAGGTTCGCTTCCGAAATCGTATACGGAGCATCTTTACTTATGTTTGTATATTCTTTCTTTAAAAATCACGGACCTCAGCAGTATTTTTTCTCTTAACAAAGACGACTTGCGGACACACATCGAGCAGTTCATTTATCGGCTTGAAAAAAATACGATCATTCAGCTGAATGACAAGGCGCAACTGGTTGAGAACCTAGCGTTGCATTTGACACCGGCATATTACCGCATTCGCTACGGGCTCACGTCGGATTACACCCTTACAGACATTGTCAAAAATCAGTTGGACCCTTTATTTTTTATCGTAAAGTCCTCAATCGCCCCTTTAGAAGGTTTTTTTGAAGAGCGGATACCCAATGAGGAAATCTATCTGATCACGATGTTCATTGGTGCTTATATGCAAAAAGAAAAGCCCATCAACCTAGAGCATACGATCGTCAAAGCCGCGGTTGTATGTCCCAATGGCATTATCAGCTCAAAGCTATTAGAGCGGACACTGGATAACTGGTTTCCTATGATCCACTTTGTCAGTTCCTTTTCAATCCGTGAATTTTATGAAAAAGAAGCCCACCTCGATGTCCAATTGATTTTTTCGACGAACCCATTGGCAACGGCGCTGCCAGTGATCGTTGTAGGCAATGATCTATCAGCAATGAATAAGACATTGATCGTCAACGAGGTCATTCGATTGATCTATAAAATCGATAGTTACAAGCTGCAGCCCGAGCACATTTTATCGATCGTCAAAAAACATATCGCGATGAATCAAGAAACGGAAGGGAAAATTCGCAAAGAATTGATGATCTCGTACAATTCGATTTTTCAAATTCAAGATCAGGACATTTTGACTAACGAAGCAAAGCTGAATTTAATCGATTTGATTACGGAAGAGAGCATTATCTTTTTACCGAACACGTGTCATTGGCCGACGATTTTACAGAAGGCAACGCAAAATTTGATTGATCGCGGGATCGTTGAGCCCCGTTACTTAACGCATCTTGAAGAACAGTTTCCAGAAGTCACACCGAATATCGTGTTGGGAAATCAAATAGTGATTCCTCATACGGTTCCTGAAAACGGCGCTCGAGAATTGGGAATGTGTTTGGCGAAGGTATCTCAGGGATTTACTAGCCAAGGGCAGGTGTACCGTTACGTAGTCGTTATTTCTGCAATTGATAAGAAGATGCATATCCAGCCTATGATGCAATTACTGAAAATTGCCAGTGATCCTAAGGTAATCCAACGTTTAGACCAGGCGACAGACAAACAAGCTCTCCTAGCAATCATTCGAGAATATAAAAAATGAGCGTCACTTTCCCACTCGTCTATGAGCGGGATTTTTTGTGCACTTAGGATATAGAAGGACAATCAAAGAAGAACAAAGGCTTGTGAAATCAACGTTTTCAGCAAGTCATACAAATATTCAGGAACAGGTTCAGTAAAAAATGAGTTCAAAAGAAATTTTAAAGAAAGCGTTTCCGTGGTATCTTTTCTTTAAGCAAGAAGCAAAAAAACAGAGTAGGAGGGATCGAGTGATCAAACGAGAGTTGCTTTTTAGCAAAATGAAACCGCAGGATTATGAAGAGATGATTGCATTTTTAGGGAAAAAAATGGAGGAGCAGGGGTATGTCAAACCAAGCTACACCTCAGCCGTCTTGGAAAGGGAAAAAGGATTTCCAACAGGGCTGCAAATGGGGGATTATGGCATTGCGATTCCACATACGGACCGCGAGCATGTGTATCAGTCAGCGTTAGCGATCGCGACTTTGGACTCACCGATCGAAGTCCGTTCAATGATCAATCCAGAAGACAAGGTCCAAGTATCATTGGTGATCTTAATGGCGGTAGAAGACCCAGATGGTCAAGTTAAAATGTTGAGTAAATTGATGGGGCTCTTTCAAGACGTCGAGACATTGAAGCGGTTAGAGCAAGCATCCTCTGTCGAAGAAATGTATACCATCGTGGCAAAAATGGCGTTAGAAAACGTCTAAAAAAAACTAAGGAGGAACAACAATGAAAAGATACAATGTATTATCTGTTTGCGGATCAGGAACAGTGACATCGTCAATGGTGGCAGAAAAATTAAGAGAAACACTAGAAGAAAAGGGCTATATCGTCGATACGACAGAAGCGAATCCGAACGAGGCGCTGTCTTTAGCAAAAACAGGAAAGTTTGATTTTATTACGTATACCAGCCCTTTGCCGGATGGCGATTATGGAATTCCAGTAGTCAATGCGATCGGCTTTTTAACAGGCTTCGGCGAAGAAGAATTTTTAGAAGAAGTAGACGGTGTGTTACTAACATTAGACAAATAATCAGTCGAAAAGGTTGTTTTGGTTTCTTGCGAACAAAAAGCAATGGATAAAATAAAAACATAAATATGAAAAAGGAGTAATGAGATGTTAGATACGTTAAAGAGCGTTTTTGATACGTTTGGATCGGCTGTTTTTGTTCCTGTGATGATTTTTGCGGTTGCCAAAGTATTGAAGGTAAAGACTCAAAAAGCATTTTTATCTGGATTGTATGCAGGTGTAGGATTGATGGGCTTTACATTGATTTTGAACTCATACACCCCCATTATCTCTAAAGTCGTTCAACAGATGGTGGATCAAACGGGAATCAATCTTCCTGCTTTCGACGTGGGTTGGCAAGCAACGGCACTAGTGGCCTACTCGACAGAAGCGAGCATGATCTATCTAGTGATCGCATTAGTTTTGCAGACGGTGCTGTTCCTAGTCAAATGGACCAACGTCTTCCAGCCTTCAGATCTGTGGAACAATTATTCTTATATGGTTTGGGGTTCGATGGTCTATCTAGCAACAAAAAATATGATCTTAGCAGTTGTTTTAATGTGCTTGCTGAATATGTACAGCTTATTGTTATCAGAAATGTTGGCTAGAAGATGGTCCAGCTATTATCATTATCCGAATTGTACGATCATCGCGATGCACAACATTGAGCCGGGGATCTTCGCGCTGTTAATGGACCCGATTTGGAATATGATTGGTCTGCACAAAGTTCGTTTGAATCCTCAAGGACTACAAAAGAAATTAGGATTCTTAGGTGAACCAATCTCATTGGGCTTGTTCTTGGGACTGTTTTTAGGAATCTTGGGAAATATCAGTAATTTGGCAGAATTGTCTGCATGGGGTCAAATCACAGAAGTCGCGATCGCAACGAGTGCGGTAATGGCGATCTTCCCGAAAGTAGCAGGTATTTTCTCTCAAGCGTTCAACCCGATCTCGCAAGCGGCTAGTAAAAATGTTCGCGGCAATAACGAAGGACGCGAATGGTACCTTGGCGTCAATGATGCAACAGGATATGGGGAGCCTGCGACATTGATCTCTGGAATCCTGTTGATCCCGATCATGGTCTTTATCGCAATGATCCTGCCAGGTAACCAAACCTTACCAGTCGTTGACTTGTTGGCGATTCCGTATATGGTGCAGGCATTGGTATGTTTATCTAACGGAAATATTGCCAAAACACTGATCAATGGTGTGATTTGGTTCAGCTTAGGCTTATACATGTGCTCTTATACAGCACCGATGTTTACAGAAATTGCGCAGACCGTTGGCGTTACGTTGCCAGCAGGGGCCTTGATGGTTACAAGCTTCAATATTTTGGGAAAACCGATTTTTGGCCTGATTTTCTTAGCCTTTTTAAGTCAAAATCCATTGTTGATTGGCTTGACGATCGTCGCCTACTTTGTCGTTTACTTCTTGTTCCGCAAAAACAAAGAAGCCTTTTACGGGTATGTTGAACGGGCTGCGGCGAAAAATAACGGTGAGGTTCCAGAGGCAAAAACAAAGGTCGCTTAATAGAAAAGGGTGAGAGAGTATGACAGAAAAGATGAAAGCCAGCGTTTTAGTAAAGCCTGGTGTGTTGGAAGTGCAAGAGGTAGAGGTGCCAGAAATCGGTGAGGAAGAAGTGTTAGTCAAAGTCGCTTACGCGGGAATCTGCGGCTCAGATGTACCCCGCGCAAACTTAGAAGATGGTGCAAGAATGTACCCGCTCATTTTAGGACATGAATTCAGCGGCACGGTAGATCGGGTAGGATCACGCGTCACTAAAGTTCACGTCGGAGACAAGATCGCTGTTGCACCACTGATCCCAGATCCTAATTCTGAATATACAAAAGAAGGATACTATGGTCTCAGTGATAATTATAACATAATCGGTACTGGCAGTAATGGTGCCTTTGCAGAATACGTGAAAGTCCCGGAAGCCCATTGTGTCATCATGCCGGAGGAGTTGGACCTGTTGTCCGCAGCAGGGGTAGAGCCGGCGACGATCAGTTGGCATGCGATGCAGCGCGCAAATATGAAGGTCGGGGATACCGTTGCGGTTCTTGGCTGCGGCCCGATCGGACAATTTGCGATTCAAATCGCGAAAATATTTGGCGCGAAAAAGGTGATCGCTGTTGATATTTTTGATGAAAAATTGGCTTTGGCAAAACAGCTGGGGGCAGATGTGATCATCAATAGCAAAGAGCAAGATTTGGAAGAAGCAATCAAAGCAGAAACAGGATTAGGGGTACACGTAGTGATCGAGACGGCCGGCAGTAAATTTACGCAAAAGCAGGCATTGTTGATTACCCGCAAGCATGGAACCGTCGTATTAGTGGGAATCTCCCATCAAGATTTACCGTTATCCGAACAGGAAGCCGAGCGGATCATGCGCGCGGAATTGACGATCACTGGTTCGTGGAATTCTTATACAGCGCCTTATCCAGGGCGTGCATGGGAAGCGACATTAGAAGAAATGTCGAAACATCGGATCAAATTCAAAGAGATGGTCAGTCATGAGATCACGATGGCGGATTTGCCGCAGGTATTGCCTAAAATGTTTAAACGTGAGCTTGCTTATAACAAAATCGTTGTTGCAGTCAATCCAGAGTAAAAGGGGACCGAATCCATGTTAGAACAATTAAAAGAAGAAGTGTTTCAAGCCAATCTAGCTTTACCGAAGCATGGCTTAATTAAATATACTTGGGGCAATGTCAGCGCTTATGATCCCGAGACAAAGTATTTTGTGATCAAACCTAGCGGAGTCAGTTATGAGGGAATGAAGGCTTCAGATATGGTCGTGGTCGATCTTGATAATAATGTGATCGAAGGAGAATTGAATCCCTCCTCTGACACGCCGACTCACGCAGTTTTATATAAAGAGTTCCCAGAAATCGGAGGGATCGTACACACGCACTCGACTTGGGCGGCGGCTTGGGCGCAATCTGGTCTGGATGTACCCGCAATGGGAACGACTCATGCGGATACCTTTTATGGCTCTGTCCCCTGCGCGCGTTTTTTAAGTCAATATGAAATCGATGAAGGCTATGAGCATGAAACGGGCTGTGTCATTATCGAGACCTTCAAACAGCGTGAGATCAAGCCGCTAGAAGTTCCAGGAGTCTTGCTTCACGGGCATGGGCCATTTACTTGGGGCAAGGACGCCCATAGTGCCGTGATGAACGCGGTGGTATTGGAAGAAGTCTGCAAAATGAACCTGTTGACGCGTCAATTAAATTCGTTTGCGGAGGAACTGCCGCAACGTGTACTAGACAAACATTATTTGCGTAAGCATGGTGCGAATGCGTATTATGGGCAAAAATAAATAGTGAATGGAAAGGAGGATTTCAATGATTAGCGAGTTGCTTGTATTGATCGGATTGGCCTTTTTTATCAAACTCTTTTTTGATGGTGCTAAAAAACTGGTTATTGGCACGAATGGAGATGTTGTTAAGAGCAAAACATATTGGATTCATGGTGGGCTAGGAGTGGCTTTTCTGATCGTCGCCCAGCTAATTACGATCCTCCTTTAATCATTTAAATAACGGAGGATGAGAAAATGAAACTTCATGAGATCAGCCAAGCGCCCTTTATCCGCGAAATGTGCGAAGCCACTAGCCAGCTATGGGCTTACGGATGGGCAGAGCGGAACGGCGGGAATATCAGTTACCGATTGCCACAGGAAGAAGTTCGCTATTATCTCAATACTGACCAAATTAAAAAAACAGTAGCGTTAGATTTTACTGTCAAAAGTTTGGCCGGAGAGTTATTTCTCGTTTCAGGATCAGGCAAGTATTTTAAAAATATCTATAAGAATCCTGCCGATAGTTTAGCGATCATTCGCATAAATGCGAAAGGGGATAAGTATGAGCTGCTGTGGGGATTGGAGGGTGGTGATTTGCCAACAAGTGAATTGGCATCGCATCTCCAATGCCACGCCGTTCGCCTCGCGCAAGATCCTGCGCATCGGGTGATCTTGCATACCCATGCCACAGCGATATCGGCGATGACCTTCATTCATGATTTGGATGAACTGAAATTTACGAAAACGTTATGGCAAATGATCACCGAATGTTTAGTCGTCTTTCCAGATGGTGTCTCCGTGGTACCATGGATGGTGGCGGGAACCCGTCAATTAGGCGCCGCTTCAGCAGAAAAAATGCAGCACGCTAGAATCGTCGTTTGGCCGCATCATGGGATCATGGGTGCAGGACAAACGATGGACGATGCGTTTGGCTTGGTCGAAACGGCAGAAAAGGCCGCAAAAATCTATTTAGAAATCTCCTCGACCAGACAAGAAATCAAACAACGCATCTCAGACCAACAGCTTTTAGACTTGGCAAAAAAGTTTCACGTGAAACCGAAAGCAGGGGTATTGTTGGAAGAAGGCGAACAAAATGACTAATATCGTTGTGATCGGAGACCCTTTTGTCTCCGCAGATTCATTAGCCGAAGCAGCGAAAGGCTTGTCGCTTCCCCAACCCATAACTATCCAGACGGTTGAGTGGCAGGCAGGAACATCTCGTTCCGCATTTCGCGAGGTGATCAAACAGTTGGAACAGGAAGGGCCGAATGGTTTTGAATGGTCTCCAGAGGTACTGGCAGCGGTATCGGAGGCAGACTGCCTGTTGGTACATTTGGCACCTGTTTCACAGAAATTACTGGCCCATACGACAAAGTTAACGATGATCGGCACGTGTCGTGGCGGATTGGAGCACATTGATTTAGAGGCCGTAAAGGAAATAGAGGAACTTTCAGTGATCAATGTGATCCGTAATGCCGAGCCTGTGGCTGATTTCACGATTGGCTTGATGTACGCAACGGTAAGAAACATTGCTGCTTCTGCGATTCAGGTTAAGAAGGGCGAATGGCCGCAAAATTTTTCCAATGATGCGTATAAAACCTCTTTTTCGAATTTAAAAGTCGGATTGGTCGGCTTAGGACATATCGGGAAAATCGTTGCGAAGCGTTTAGTTGCTTTAGGGATGGATGTAAGTGTTTATGATGCACTGCTGGATCAAGCCGCATTGGACAAGGAAGGCTTTCGTATCAAATGGAAGCCGTTAGAGGAAATATTCAGCGAATCAGATGTGGTATCGCTGCATTTGAGGGTCGTACCAGAAACGCAGAATTTAATTGATCAATCGTTGCTAAAACTGATGAAACCAAGTGCCTATCTGATCAATACGGCTCGACCAGATATTATCAATCGATCGGACTTGATCGTGTGTTTGGCAACGAAACAAATTGCTGGGGCAGGTCTTGATGTTTTATGGGAAGAGCCGGCGGCAGCGGATGATCCGCTGCTGAGATTAGACAATGTCCTCGTCACCTCCCACATTGCAGGGGATACGATCGACGCCATCGAACGGTCGCCGCAGCTATTACAAACAGAAATCAATCGTGTATTGAAAAAGCGTGAGTAGAATGTCTACTCATGCTTTTTTTGTTCACTTTTCACAAATTAGTACACCTTTTTTTCAGACGAATAAAAAAAGAGCGTATTAATCATTTGCAGAAAGCGCTTTATACTTGGCGTGTAATTAAGAGGAGGGAACACAGAATGTCAGATTGGTTAGACGTTGCAGGAAAAAAAGTGATTGTTACAGGCGGTTCTTCAGGAATTGGTGCCAGTATTATTGATGAATTGCTGGGTCAGGGGGTCGTTGTTGCGAATTTTGATCTTCAGCCTGGGAAAGTCGCACATGAGAATCTTCATTACTTCCAGACAGATATTTCAGATCGAAAACAAGTAGAAGAAAATGTCGCGAAAGTCGAGGAGGCGCTCGGTCAAATTGATGGATTGGTGAACAATGCCGGAATCAATGTTCCTCGCTTGTTAGTGGATGAGGAAGATCCCCATGGTCCGTTTGAGCTGTCAGATGCCGTGTTTGACAAAATGTTGGCGATCAACCAAAAAGGTTTGTTTCTAATGACACAAGCAGTCGCACGAACAATGGTGAAAAATCAAGCAGGGGTGATCATCAACATGTCCTCAGAATGCGGTCTTGAAGGGTCAGAAGGACAAAGCCCCTACGCAGCTACGAAGGCCGCGGTAAACAGCTTCACACGTTCGTGGTCAAAAGAGCTAGGTAAACAGGGAATCAGAGTAGTAGGGATCGCCCCTGGAATCATGGAAGAAACAGGGTTAAGAACAGAAGCCTATGAAACAGCGTTGGCCTACACGCGTGGAATCACGGTGGAGGATCTTCGTAAAAATTACGACAAAACAACGACGATCCCCTTGGGAAGAAGTGGAAAGCTCAGTGAAGTCGCGGATCTAGTATGCTATTATTTATCTGACCGGTCTAGCTATATTACAGGTGTTACAACCAATGTTGCCGGAGGGAAAACACGAGGATAAAAGAAGGTGGGGGGATGAGATGGCATTGATCAATCGCTGGTATCAATTATTGCAGCAGTTTATGACTCATGATCGTTTGAGTTTGAATGAATTGCAAAAAATAACGGATACGAGCCCGCAAACCACCAAAAAGGCTATTCAATTGTTGAATGATCAGATGGAACATATTGCCATGATCGAAGAAATCGACCATATTTATTCATTGAAAATCATGGATTCTAAACAATTTTCAGAAATCATGAATGGCAGTTTAAAACAACAAACCGATTTTAATTCGAGTACGAAGCGTATCGCGGTATTGATTGATTGCTTTATGCAGCAGGAAGGCTATGTGGTCATTGATGATTTGTCAGAAATGCTGGGTGTCAGTCGATCAACGGTCAATAAGGATCTACGGAATTTGAAAGCCATTCTTTTAAATTATCAAATTTCTTTAATTGGTACACCTAACAAAGGATTGCGGATAGCTGGTGCAGAAGCACAGCTGCGTTTACTCTATTTGCAGCATGCTTATGATTATTTGGAGCAGCCGGCGTTAAGTGACGAGCTGTTGCAGCGTATCGATGAAATCGCGTTAGATAAGAAGTTGGATTTTCGGACGTTGGGTCTGCTGCAAAAAACGATCGTTCTGACGATTCAGCGGATCAAAAAGGGGCATCCGTTGATTCAGGCAGTTCCGTATTACGTCAATTATTTTTCGGAAGATGATTTGCTGGATGAGTTGTTTGTCAGTTTGGCGACCGACTACAGTCTGACGATCAGTCAATTTGATTTTGACTTTCTCTGTTTCCCGTTGAATATTTTCAATAATAATCTGGTGTCCGAAAGCAAGGCGGACAATCCAGAAGTCAAGGTCTTGTTTCAATACATGATGAACCAAATCAATGCGGCAGTCATTATTCATTTGGATCAAGAGCAATTATTCAACAACATCCGTGCCCATTTTATGTTTTTGATCAACCGTCTTATTTTTCAAATCGAGACCTATGATATTTTTCGAGAAGAATTCAAGCAGAAGCACGCCTTTTCACATGAGCTGGCGGAATTAGGGATTTCGGCATTGACGACGTTTTTGCAAAAGCCAACGCAACAGTCGGAGCTTTCCTACTTGGCGATCTATTTTGAATTGGCGTTAAAATCAGACGCGCAACCGAAGATGAAGGAAATCGCCGTTGTCTGCAATACCGGCAAGGGAACAGCGTTGATGATCAAGCGACAGTTAGAAACTGTTTTAGGGCCCAACATCCGAATCGCCCATTATTCCGAAGAAGAATATGAGACAAAGGATTTGGATCGTTATTTCGCTGTATTTACGACGATTCCCTTGAAGCACACGAAAGCAACGACGGCGGTGATCAAGCTGACGGATCTATTCAATGAAAACTGGCTTTTAAGTGAATGGAAACGGATCGTTGCCTCAAAGGCCGCCGCGTTTGAACACATCCAGTTTTCTTTTGAAGATTTAGACAGCAGAAAATCGTATGAAGAGAACCTCGTTGATTTGTTAGAGAAGCTTGTTGCCAACGGACAGATCGAGGATGCTTTCAAGGACTACATTTTGACAAAGGCGCAGGAAGAATCGGCGGTGATCGATAACGGCATTGCCTTTCCCCATGGGATCAATCGTCAAAGTGAGGAAATTCTAGTGACGATCGGCAGCTATCCGGCAGGAAAATCCGTTGAAGAGATCGAGCTTGTTTTTCTAGTCGCAATTCCAGAGAATCTGACGTTGGCAATGGAAGATGAACTGTTAAGCTTTTACGACACGATTTTTGTGATTTCTTCTAATGAAGAATTGCGGGAGCAGGTCAAAGGAATCACCAGCAAAGAGGAATACCGCCAATTATTGGTAAATGGATAGTCGCGTACAAGGAATGGCTCAGAAGGGAGCGGACAAGAGATGAACATCTTTGTTTTAGGAGCAATTGCAATTATGGCTTACGGGCTTCAAATTTTTTTAGGAATGAAGCAGATCAAGAATTTTAATACCGTTTATATTCGAATGAAACGCAAAGGAAAAGTAGCGATCGGGCGACGCCCAGGGAAAATCGCTTCAGGAACGATCTTATTACTAGGCGTCGACGCTGAGGGGATCGTGCAAGAAGCGGAAATGATGCAGGGAATCTCGATCTTGGCACGTTTCAAAGCACGTCCGCAATTTGTAGGAGCGGATATCCATCGGCTATCTGAAGCGGATTTTTTGGTAAAGGAAAATAAGCTTACTCGCCAAGCGGCGGCGAATGCACAGAAAATTTATTTAGATGTAGAAAAAGGAAATCATCAAGACAAAGCGCCAGTATCCCCTATTTTCAATATAGGGAATCAATTGTCACTAATGAAATTGTCAATTCAAACTAAATTTGCAAAAAGGAGCGTTTAAAAAATGGATTATATTACAAGTTTCGCGGAAGGCTTCATGAGTCTTTTTCAAACAGGGGCCGAAACATTTATCAGTTGGATGACAGGGATCGTTCCTGTTGTGTTGATGCTGATGGTCGCAATGAACACCTTGATCGCCTTTCTAGGAGAAGAGCGGGTCACGAAAGTCGCAAAAGTCTCCTCAAGAAACCCAGTAACTCGTTATCTCGTACTGCCATTTGTTTCAGCCTTTATGTTAGGGAATCCGATGTCCTTTACAATGGCGCGCTTTTTGCCAGAATTCTATAAGCCAAGCTATTACGCAGCGAATGCACAATTTTGTCATACTAGTAACGGTGTTTTTCCTCATATCAACCCAGGAGAGCTGTTCGTTTGGATGGGGATCGCACAAGGGATCACACAATTAGGCCTGAATTCGATGGAACTAGCGATTCGCTATATGTTCGTTGGGCTGGTCATGAACTTTATCGGCGGATGGACGACTGACTTTACGACTGCGCTTGTTTGTAAACAGCAAGGCATTCAATTAAGTAAAACAGCCGATGACGTCGCAGTTACAGAATAGCTGAAAAAATAAGTACGTTAAAAAGAACTAGGAGGAGCAAAAATGGCTTATAATAGTATCAAAATTGTAAAAGGTTCAGGCGGCTACGGCGGGCCTTTAGTGATCACACCAACAGAAGAAAAGCATAAATTTGTTTATGTGACAGGCGGCGGGGACAAGCCGAGTATTGTTAATAAGATCGAAGAATTAACTGGGATGGAGTCGGTCAATGGCTTCAAAACATCGATCCCAGACAATGAAATCGCTTTAGCTATCATTGATTGCGGCGGCACCTTACGCTGCGGGATCTATCCTAAAAAGAATATCCCCACAGTAAATATTGTACCTACTGGAAAAAGCGGCCCATTGGCGCAGTACATCCATGAAGATATTTATGTTTCGGCTGTCGGTGAAAACCAAATCATGTTAGCCGATGAATCGGAAGCGGCCAGCAAGCCCGCATTCGTCACGGAAGAAAAGCCTGAGCGTGAATTCAAATATTCAACAGATAAAAAGATTACAGAACAACGGGCGGAACAAAAAAGCTTTATCGCGAAAATCGGGATGGGTGCCGGAAAAGTCGTAGCAACCTTCAACCAATCCGCACGTGAAGGCGTGCAGACGATGATCAATACTGTGATTCCCTTCATGGCCTTCGTATCACTGCTGATCGGGATCATTCAAGGATCAGGCATCGGAACGGTGTTTGCGAACTTGATGAAACCGTTGGCGGGAAATGTTTTCGGTTTGATCATTATCGGCTTTATCTGCTCGCTGCCATTTTTATCACCATTATTAGGCCCTGGGGCAGTTATCAGCCAAATCTTGGGAACCTTGATCGGTGTTGAGATCGGTAAAGGAAATATCCCGCCGCAATTGGCACTGCCAGCGTTGTTTGCTATCAATACACAAAATGCTTGTGACTTTATCCCAGTAGGTTTAGGGCTAGAAGAAGCGGAAGCAGAAACCGTTGAAGTCGGTGTACCTTCTGTTTTATATTCACGTTTCTTAAATGGTGTGCCGCGTGTAGTTGTTGCATGGTTAGCAAGTTTCGGATTATACAGTTAAAAATGTTTGGAGAGATGAAAGATGATTTTTGAGACGCAAGTGACGAACATTGGACCAGAAGCTGAGATGTTCCAGCAAGAGAAAATGCTGATCTTTTTCGGAGACGACGCCCCGGAGACGTTAGCAGATTATTGTTACAACATCCAATTGACGCCCTCCACGGATGAAATCACAGCGGGAATGACCTTCTTCTTCGATGATCAGCTTTACAAAATCACAGCAGTCGGAGACGTCGTAAAAAAGAACCTCGATGATTTAGGTCACATAACCTTACGCTTTGACGGCTCCAAAACCGCAGAGCTGCCAGGAACACTATATGTAGAAGAAAAAGAAATGCCCACAATCACCGTCGGAACAAAGATTGCGATTCATTAAGAACATTCACCAAAAAGTTGCATTTAACTCGTTTAAATGTACACTTTTAGGTGAGTGTTTTTTTTGCGAGAGCCGCTTTTCACAGTTTATTAGAGGAGAAGCCTTTTCTAAATGCTTAAACATAAAAATGAAGGTGCATGTTTAGCGGAATCGTATGCGTAGGAAAATACGATTATTTTTCACGCTTTTCGAAAAATAAATACCACTAACTGAACTAGCTGCGAGCGAACCAGCAAAATTTAAATGAATGAGGCGATACTATGAAACATACACCCAAAAAATCGGAGGATTATCAGCAGCATTTTCTAATGGACCCGCACATGGTCAAGCGCTATGTGGTTGAAAAAATTGGTGCGTTTCCGTCTGATGCGCCGTTAACAGTGACGGAGATCGGGGATGGCAACATCAATTATGTTTTTCGTGTGGTGAACGAGGCGACACAGGAAAGCCTGATCATCAAACAGGCAGATCGTGTACTGCGTTCTTCGGGCCGTCCATTAGACATTGATCGAAATCGGATCGAAGCGGAGATTCTTAAGCTGCAAAACACATTGGCGCCGCAGTTCGTGCCAGAGGTGTATTCTTACGATCCCAAGATGCACGCCTTGGCTATGGAGGATGTCTCGGATTATCAGAATATGCGTTATGAATTGATCGAAAAGAAGGCCTTTCCTAATTTTAGTGAAGAGATCGCAGATTATTTGTCACGGACATTGCTGCTGACAAGTGATCTTGTGATGGATCGTAGGCTGAAAAAGCAGCAGGTCAAGGAATTCATCAATCCAGAAATGTGCGATATCAGTGAAGACCTAGTTTTTACTGAACCCTATGATGACTACAAGCAACGAAATATTTTGACTGAAGGCAATGAAGAATTTGTGGCAGATACTCTTTATATGAATGAACCGCTGCAGGTCGAAGTCGCAATGCTGCGGGACAATTTCATGAATCATACACAATCATTGCTGCATGGGGACCTTCATACGGGCTCGATTTTTATTAATCAAAAAGGATTGAAGGTCATTGATCCGGAGTTTGCTTTTTACGGGCCAGCGGGCTATGATATCGGCAATGTTCTAGCCCATCTGTATTTTCCGATGGTCAAAAATCTATTTGATCCGACAGTGGATCAAGCGTTCCATCAATGGAGCAAGCAGACGATCAGCGATGTCTACGATAAGGTAAAACTAAAGCTGTCCGCTCTTTACGACGAAGCTGTGACCTTTTCGTTGTACAAAAATCAGGTGTTCAAAGACACAATGATCCAGGAGATAGTGACGGATGCTGTGGGTTATGCTGGAACAGAGATCATCCGCAGAGTTGTCGGAGATTCAAAGGTAAAAGAACTCGCTATGATTGCACCAGAGAAAAAAATCGAAGCGGAACGGGTATTGATCAAGCTGGGCATCCAGCTCATCATCAATCGGCAGCAGATTACTAACGGAAGTCAGCTAGTAGCTGGTATCGACGAAGGAACCCTTCGCTAAAAAAGATCAAGAGAATAAAATAGAAGGTGACGAAGTTGGAAAGACAAGATTATACAATGCCAACGCTTTTGCAATATGAACACGTTGCCTGGTACGAAGACGGAAAGGTTCGAATTTTAGACCGTCGTATCTACCCAACTCGGCTAGAGTATGTCGAGTGCGAGACGCATCAAGCGGTGGCGCAAGCTATCACGGATATGGTGACACAGAGTGCGGGTCCCTACACTGCGGCAGGCATGGGGATGGCCCTGGCAGCAGAAGAGAGCAAGGGATTAGGACATAAAGAACAGCTCGCGTATTTGAAAAAAGCCGCGTCGACCATTGCGAATGCCCGTCCGACAACGGCGAACCGGATGACATTGATCACAGAAAAATGCGTCGCTGTGGCAGAAAAAGCACTGGAAAACAAGGAAGATCCGACAGAAGCAATCAAACAAAACACGATTGATTCCTTAAATCGCCGCTATTACACGATGGATCAAGTAGCCAAATACTTGATTGAAAAAATCCCTGATAATGGGACGGTACTGACGCAATGCTTTGGTGAAACCATTATCGGAATGCTGCTGCGTGAAGCGATCGAACAGAAAAAAACGCTGCGGTTCTTTTGTGCAGAGACCCGTCCGTACCTTCAAGGGGCTCGGTTGACAGCTAGCTGTTGTGAGGAAATGGGGTTCGATACCACCGTTGTCTCTGACAATATGATCGCGTACCTGATGACACACGAGAAGATCGACCTCTTTACCTCGGCGGCGGATACGATTGCTCAAGACGGCTACATCGCGAATAAAGTCGGGACGTATCAAATCGCACTCTTGGCGCAGCATTTTGGTGTTCCGTATTTTGTTACCGGCATCCCTGATACAGACAAAGCAAGTCATGAAAGTATCAAGATCGAGATGCGTGATCCGGCGCAGGTCATGGAACTGAACGGTATCAAACATACATTAGAAGGTGTCAAAGCAATCTATCCTTCTTTTGATATCACGCCGCCAGAACTGATCGGCGCTGTCGTGACGGATCGTGGGATCTTTTCGCCCTACGATCTGAAACGGTACATCAAGGAACAGCCTGAAAATAATTTTTATTGATAGGAGTATACGATGAAACATCAAAAAGAACGTGAACAGATCGTCGATTACGGTAAAAAACTCATTACAGAAAAGTTAACAACGGGAACGGGGGGCAACATTAGTATCTACTTGCCTGAAGAAGAAGCCCTGTTGATCAGTCCAAGCGGCATTCCTTATTTTGATACAAAGCCTGAAGATATCGTATTGATGGATCTTCAGGGCAACGTACTGGAAGGCACACGCAAACCCTCCAGCGAATATGAGCTGCACAGTATCTTTTATAGCAATCGCCCGGAGGTTCGGTCCGTTGTGCATACACATTCGGAATATGCAACGACCTTTGCCTGCCTCCAGCAAGAGATAGAGCCGCTGCACTATATTATCGGTTCTGTTGGGGAAAAAGTTCGCTGTTGCGACTACAAAACTTTTGGCACGCGTGAGCTGGCTGAAGAAGCCTTCAATTTTATCCACAAGGACAACGGCATCTTATTAGGAAATCATGGGGTGTTGACGATCGGCCCAGATCTTTCCAGTGCCTTTGGTGTCGCCAAGGACATAGAGTTTTTGGCAAAACTGGACTATCGTGCCCGCTGTATCGACACGCCAAAACTATTAAATCAAGAGCAGATGAAGGAAGTCTTGGAGAAATTCGAGACATACGGGCAACAATAATAGGAACCGCAACGTTGGCGTGAGCCGATGGTGCGGTTTTATTTTTCCTCTAAGGTAAGTGGGAGAAGGAAGAAGTTTTGGCAGTTCAAAAATTCACAATATAAAAAAGAAACATCTATTTTTTAATTGGTCTAAGTGCTATCTGTTGAAACGGCTTCCAATTATTAGTGAAAAACTTCTCATGCGATTGTGAAAAAACATTCAATTTAAGTGGTTTACCTTAAAAATAGTTGGTTCTCGATTTGTTGATTTATTTAATCATTAGTTATTTTAAGAATGTGCATAGGATACGATAGTTTCTTTCGCGGATTTTCCTTTTAATAACTATTATCATTTGGTTGCTTATATATCACGTTTTTTACGGAATTCAGTTCTTCATTCACATATGTTCCAATTGATAGAAAAAGATAATTTGTGAAAAGAAAGCGTTGACATAGTGTTTTGCGATGTTATACTAAAAGTGTTTTAAGGCATATGTCAAAAGCTTTGTCATATGTCAAAAAAGTATGGAGGGGTAATAATGACACTTTATGGGAAGCTTTTGGAAAGAGAAAAAAATGGCGCACCGATCAGAGTTGGGGTAATTGGTGCAGGTCAAATGGGTTTTGGAATGATCGCTCAGATATCAACGATTCCGGGCATGGCAGTGACAGGGATCAGTGACATTCACAAGGAGGCAGCGCAGCGTGCGGCAGATGCTTACAATGCCAGTGCAGAGAAGAAAGTGGACATCCTGGTCAGTTCAGATTTTAAAGAAATTATTCATTCAGACAAGGTAGAAGTTATTGTGGATGCGACAGGTGTTCCAGAGGTAGGTGCACAGATTTCATTAGAAACGCTGCTGGCGAAGAAGCACATTGTTCTATTGAATGTGGAAGTAGACATCACGATCGGGCCATTGATGAAAAAAATGTATGATTCTGCGAACTTGGTCTATACAGGTTCTGATGGCGATGAGCCTGCAGCAACGACTGAATTGTTCGAATTTGCCAAGAGTATGGGGATGGAAGTCCTTGTTGCTGGTAAAGGGAAGAACAATAAATTGAAGGTAGGCGCAAATCCTGACACTGCTCAAGCAGAAGCGGACGCCAAACAAATGTCTAGCCATATGCTGGCTGCTTTTCAAGACGGCACGAAGACCATGGCGGAGATGAATCTATTGTCTAATGCGATTGGTTTTGTTCCTGATAAGGTGGGCATGCACGGGATCAGCGGAGATGTTGATTCTGTCGTGAAGGATCTTGATTTGAAAGAAAATGGCGGTGTTTTAAGCAAGTATGGCGTCGTTGAATATGTAGACGGCTTGGCTCCAGGGGTATTTGTCATCGTCAAAGGGCAAAATGAAGGGGCTCGTCATGAGTTGAGCTATTTGATGAAGAAGGGGGATCGCGATCACCACATCTTGTATCGTCCGTACCACTTAGCAAGTTTAGAAACACCGATCACGATCGCCAAAGCAGTATTGAACCATGACCATGCGATCGTGCCATTAGGCGCACCGATCTCAGAAACGGTGGCTGTGGCGAAAAAGGATATCAAAGCCGGTGAGAAAATCGACGGTATCGGCGGGTATTGTGTTCGCGGCGTACTGGAAACGCATGAAGATTTAGTCAAAAATAATAATGTACCTATTGGTCTAGTGGGCGGCTCTTCTGTTGCGAAGCGCGACATCAAAGACGGAACATTCTTGACTTATGAGGATATTGAGATTGATGAATCAACCACGGTTTATCGTTTACGGAAGCTGCAAGATTCAACATTTGGTGACTAGAAAAGAACGTTGGAGCAGGTGGGGAAGCTCGTTTCCTCAGCTGCTTTTGGAAAGGATGTAGCGTATGAGCGGCTTAGTGATCGTGCTGATCGTGTTGATGCTTAGTCAAAGTTTGCTGAGTATCGTGCAGGTAAAGTATTATCAGGGTTTTATCAAGAAAATCACGACGGAACAGGCTGGAACGGAGTATGAATTTTACACGGAAGTCGTTAAGGGAAAAGTGCTGCGGACGGTCGTTGCTGTGGTGGTGGATACGGAAGGAAAAGTCATCCATTGCTATATTTGCAGAGGCTTGACGATTTTTGCACGCTTCAAGGAAGAACCCTCTTATAGAGGTGCTCACTTAGCTGCGTATCATCGCGGGGTCAAAGAGAAAGGGACGCCTCATGTTGAAAAAGGGTTAGGGCAAATTTATTCGCGGAAATTGGAAGCGGTTACCTAGAAGCGGTAGTTTTTATAAAGTCAAACGGTTAAATTTTAAAAAGTGAATGAGGAGGTTTTATTTATGAAATACATCGAGTGGGCAGGGAAAAACTTTATTGGGATGTTTGAGGCCGGCGGGGAGCAATTTATGGGATACATGACAGGGATCGTGCCGCTGTTGATCGTCCTTTTGACTTTTACTTATTCCGTCATCTCCTTTATCGGTGAAGAGCGTGTAGACAGAGCGATTCGGTATTGTTCAAAATATATGATTTTAAGGTATTCATTAATGCCTGTCTTGGCTGTTTTGATGTTAACAAATCCGATGGCGTATACCTTTGGGAAATTCGTAAGAGAAGAAGAAAAGCCTGCATTTTATGATGCTGCGGTATCTTTCGTCCATCCAGTGACGGGCTTGTTCCCTTACGCGAATGCAGGAGAGTTGTTTGTGTATCTGGGGATCGCAAATGGCGTGACCAAAGCCGGATTTAGCCAATCAAGTTTGGCGGTGCGGTATTTCTTAGTGGGGATCGTCGTGATCTTGATGCGAGGGATCGTTACGGAACGCTTGACGAAATTTATGATGGCCAGAGAAGCAAAAAAAGCGACGGCGTAAAGGAGGAATCGGAATGTACAAAACAGTATTTGTAAAACCTGGGAATAAAGGTTGGGGTGTTGGCTTGACGTTAACGCCGACAGAAAAAATGAATAAAGTTGTGTCTGTTACCGGCGGCGGTATCCATCCGGTTGCGCAGCAGATCGCGGATTTGACTGGCGGGATCGCATGCGATGGGTTTAAAAATCAAATTCCAGAGGATGAAACGCTTTGCGCCGTTATCGACTGCGGCGGGACAGCACGGATCGGTGTGTATCCAATGAAACGAATTCCAACAGTGGATATTCTGCCCTCTTCGCCATCGGGGCCATTGTCTAAACATATCACAGAAGATATTTTCGTATCTGGTGTTCGTCCAGAAGACGTGGCACTTGTTGAACATTCAGATTTAGAGGAACGTCAAATGGCTGCGATCGATCATGCCCACAAGAGTGACGCAGCATCTGCAGCAGCGACGGAAAAAATCGTAACGAAGCAAGAAGGCCGAGAGTCTGACGAAGAATTTAAAGAAAGATATTCCAAGCTTAAGGAAAATCACGCAGAACAGCAGGCGAAAAAAGACAGCTTCTTAGTTCGTTTCTCTCGGGGAATCGGCGGAGTGATGAGCACGTTCTATCAATCAGGGCGTGACGCGGTAGATATGCTTTTGAAGAACATCATTCCGTTTATGGCCTTCATCAGTATGATCGTAGGGATCATCAACTATACCGGGATCGGCGATTGGTTGGCAAAAGTCCTGTCTCCACTGGCGGGTTCGTTACCTGGAATGATCGTCTTGTCCCTTGTTTGTAGTATTCCGATCCTGTCCCCGATCTTAGGGCCGGGTGCCGTTATCTCTCAGGTTATCGGAGTATTGATCGGTACGCAGATCGCGAATGGCTCCATCCCAGTACAGTATGCACTGCCAGCATTGTTCGCGATTAGTGCACATGCGGGATGCGACTTTATTCCAGTTGGGTTATCATTAGGAGAGGCAAAACCGGAAACGGTTTCAATCGGTGTGCCGGCGATTTTATATAGTCGGATGCTGACAGGCTTCACCGCCGTGATCTTGGCGTGGTTAGCTAGTTTCGGAATGTATTAAAAATTGTTTGAATGGAGCGGATTTATTGATGGTAAAATCTAAAATTATTGAGGTCGGCAGCATGGTTCCAGCATTTGAAGAAGAACGATTGATCATTTTGTTTGGCCCTTCTGCCACTGCAGAATTAAGAGACATTTGTGTGATCCATGAGTTTGAGGATCGTCCGAAAGACGCATTGAAGATCGGCGGTAAAGTGATCTTTAGCGATCAGGAATTCACGATTGAAGAAGTTGGTTCGCTGGCAAATGCGAATTTTGCAGAATTGGGTCATATTTCGATCTATTTTCGGAATGCGGTCGGAGAAATTTTACCAGGAGCGATCATTGTCAGCCCAGGTGAATTTCCAAAATTTGAACTGGGTGATGTCATCGAGATCCGTTAGCCCAATGTATGAGGGTGTGCCAAAAAAAGGTACATCCTCTTATGTGTCTAAACAGGTCTTGTTTCAGCAAAAAAGAGTGAGACTCTAAGAAAGCTGCGGAAACTGAGCGTTGTCCTCCACTAGTCCCACTTGCACGCCTAGAAAATCACCCGTATAGTGGATAAGATGAAAAAGTTGTTCAGAGGATGGGATCAAAATGGCTATAAAACACAATCGAGACATCGTAAAAGTTGCGACGATGTATTACAAGAAAAACTTGAAACAGTCGGAAATCGCCAAATATCTGGGCATCTCTCGTTCACTGGTTTCAAAGTATTTGAATGATGCGAAAAATGAAGGCATCGTGGATATCTTCATCAAGAGCGAGAGTGCCTACTCTATTGAACTGGAGCTGGCTTTGGAAGAGGCTTTTGGATTAAAGAAGGCGACGGTCCTGGACACCAGCAGTTTGCGAAAAGACGAAGTCGAACGCTTGCTTGTCCAGACGGCGATCACAGCCTTCCAAAAAGAAATCGCTAAAGCAAAAACGATCGGTCTATCCTGGGGAAAAATGCTGCGGGGGATCGTCGATGAATACCCGTATGAGAATCATGCAGAGGCGACGATCATTCCATTGATCGGCGGGTTAGGCTCTGAGATGGTGGACGTCCATTCGAATCAGTTGGCGTATGATCTATCGAAAAAGCTGCGGGCGAAGTGTAAATATTTGTATGCCCCCGCATTGGTAGACAATGCCTTTATCAAAAAGAGCTTGGTTGAAAATGAAGGCATCCGTGATGTGCTAGAAGCGGGGAAAAATGTGGATTTTGCCCTCGTCGGTATCGCCAGCCCGTTTTCTAAAAACAATACGATGACAGAGATCGGCTATGTGGATCAGCAGGATATCGACGGGCTGGAGACATTGAATGTGATCGGCGATGTCAATTCGAAATTCATTGATCGGGCGGGGAAAGAGGTCCCGTGTGAGATCAATGAAAATGTGATTGGGCTAGGGGTCGAGGATGTTCGTAAAATCCCCAATGTCGCGGTGGCCTGCTATGAAGAAAGCAAGAAGGATGTTCTTTATGTAGGGACTAAGACAAACATTTTCACCCATATCACCGTGACAGATAGTTTAGCAGAATACCTATTGGAGCAAGCAAAAAACGAGACCTGTTAGGATCTCGTTTCAGGCTGTAGACAACGTCCATTTTATGGATGCTGTCTATAGTTTTTTTTAGTTGTTAGGAACGTATTTTTGTAGGAAGTCGGTGACTTTTTTCTGATACATCGCAGGATCTTTGCTCAAGGCTTCCGCGTGCTTGGCGCCTTGTACGACGTATTTTTCTTTCGGTCCTTTTGTAGCATTGTAGACCTCATCCAACATGGCATAAGGCACAAAGTCGTCTTTGTCACCGTGGATAAAGAGCATTGGACGCGTGTTCTTATGCAGTTGCTTGATAGCGTCTGCTTCCCCAAAGAAATAGCCCGCGCGGACCTTTGTGACGAGACTGGTGACTGGGATCAAGGGGAAAGCGGGCAAATTGAACATTTCTTTCAATTGATAGCTGAGCTCTCCATTGACGGAGCTGTACCCGCAATCTTCGATGAATGCTTTGACATTCTCCGGCAATTTTTCACCGCTGGTCATCATGACAGTCGCGCCGCCCATGCTGACACCGTGCAGAACGATCTCGGAGGCTGGATCGTTCTTGATGACGCGATCGATCCATTGAAGGTAATCCTTTCGTTCATCCCAGCCAAATCCGATATAATCGCCTTCGCTCCGTCCGTGACCACGCGCATCCGGCATTAAAACATTGTAGCCAAGGTCATGGTAGATTTTGGCATATTGAGGCATATCGGAGGCTTGCCCCATGTAGCCGTGAGCGATGATCACTGTTTTATGCGATTCCTTTTCTGCCGGCAGATAGTAAGCAGACAGGTTCAAGCCGTCTTTTGAGTCAAGCTGCCAATCGGTGCGGTTATTTTTATCATTGAACCAAGTCTCAGCCGTTACTGATTCCGTCGATTTATTGGAGGAGCTGCCTGCCAAGAAATCTTTTTTCGCAGGAACCACCGCGTAAGAGTAGAAGTAATTTCCGGCGGCGATCAGCCCGATCACTAAGACTAGAACGATGGCTAGAATAATTTTTGTGGCTCTATTCATTTGTTTCCTTCTTTCTTCTGGGATAATTCTTTTTAAGTGGACGATCACGAGGGATATCATTAGCAGTATAAAAAAAATTCGTCCCTATAGCAAGTTCATGGACAGGCATATTTACAGCTCCGCGTATTCATGAGAAAATGTAGCGAAGTTTGAAGCAGGAGAAATCGCATGAAAAATAAAAAAATTACCATCAAAGATGTCGCCAAACAATCGGGAGTCTCCATCGCCACCGTCTCCCAGATTTTAAACGGCAATGAAAATAAATTCAGCCCCAAAACAGTCGCGAAGGTTCTGGCCGCAAAGGCTGAACTGAATTACGAGCCTGATTATTTTGCCCGGCGAATGATCATGAAGAAAAGCAAGACCATTGGTGTATTGGTGCCAGACATTACCAATCCCTTTTTCGGTACATTGGTTCGGGGGATCGAAGGCGTATTGTACCGTGAAAACTTTGTGACGATGCTCTGCAACGCGGATCTAGACACAAAGAAGGAAACCGATTATTTGGAAGAATTGAGCCGCCGCGGCGTTGACGGCTACATCATCGCCAGTTCGGTGATCTCTAACCAAGCCATCAATGACACCTTGCGGAAAAAAAATCTGCCCTATATCGTGTTGGATCAAAAGAAGGCGGAAGGATTCAGCGATGCCGTCCTGACCGATGATCTTTCTGGCGGGCGGAACGCGGGGGAACACCTGAAGACGCTGGGGCATGAGAAGGTCGCCATCGTGCTGCCAAAGGACGCGCCGGCGAACATCCAAAAACGTCTGATGGGCTTTCAACAAATCTATCCAAAGGCGGACCTGATCTTTGGTGAATTAACGAAAATCGGTGGGCGTCATGCGGCGGCGAACATTTTACAGACAGAAGCGACGGCTATTTTTGCAGTCAATGATGAATTGGCCTTTGGGTTGTATTTAGGATTGGCTGAGCTGGGGAAAAAAATTCCAGAGGATTACAGTGTGATCGGGTACGACAATATCGATATGTGCGAATATGTCACGCCGCAACTGACTACGATCGCCCAGCCGATCTATGAATTGGGTCAAACCACTGCCGCATTATTATTGGAAAGAGTGGAGCAGCCCACGAAAGATTGGGAAGAAAAGACCCTGCCGGTAAAATTGATCAAACGTTTTTCAACAGCACACTTGAAATAGCTTTCAAGCTGTGCTATATTTTTGGTGTCGAATTAAAACGTTTTAATAAAACGTTTTAATTTAAATCAAATGAACGAATCTGAAATGGAGTGACTAAAATGAATACGGTTACGATTATTGGAAGTATCAACTTGGATCGCACGATTCGTGTGAAAAAAATGCCCAAACCTGGCGAAACGATGCACACAAAAGAAATTTTTTCTGCTGGCGGGGGAAAAGGAGCCAATCAAGCCGTTGCGGCGAAACGTTCGGAAGCAGCGACGAATTTTATTGGCGCGATCGGCAATGACGCGGCAGGCGAGATGATGCATCAGCTATTATCAGAAGAAGGCATCGACTTAGCCGGTGTACAAACATTGGAGAATCAAGCGACTGGACAGGCCTACATCATCGTGGACGATCAAGGAGAAAACAGCATCATGATCCATTCAGGTGCCAATAATGCATTTATGCCAAAAGACGTTCAAGACCATGCAGATCTGATCGAAGCGAGTGATTTTGTCATTGCGCAATTTGAAAGCACTTTAGAAAGTACGATCGAAGCCTTCGAGATCGCTCAAAAGGCGGGAGTAAAAACGATTTTAAATCCAGCACCGGCGTTAGAGCATGTGCCAGAGGAACTCTTGAAGGTGACCGACATGATCGTCCCAAATGAGACCGAAACAGAGATCATCACCGGCATCACTGTGACGGATGAAGCCAGCATGAAGGCGGCAGCAGAACAGTTGCATCAATTGGGCATCGAAGCGGTGATCATTACGATCGGCAGCAAAGGCGCTTTTTACGATGTGCAGGGTCGCAGCGGAGTGGTTCCAGCGTTCAAAGTGAACGCCGTAGATACTACTGCGGCAGGAGACACTTTCATCGGTGCCATGAGCAGCATCTTGAAAAAAGATTTCAGCAATTTAGAAGAGGCGATCCACTATGGAAATCAGGCGTCTTCAATTACCGTTCAACGTTTCGGTGCACAACCTTCTATCCCTTATAAAAATGAATTGAACTAAGAAAGGAACCTTCTCATGAAAAAAAGTAAAGTCATCAACTCAGATATCTCTCGTGTCATCGCTCAAATGGGTCACTTTGATCAATTAAGTATTGGCGATGCCGGCATGCCCGTCCCTATGACAACGGAAAAAATCGACCTCGCTGTCGATAATGGGATTCCTAGTTTTATGGATGTTCTAAACAATGTATTGGAAGAACTTGAAGTACAACGCATTTATTTGGCAGAAGAGATCAAAACAGAAAACCCTGATATGTTGAAAAAAATCCAAGAACGATTGCCTGAAACACCAGTATCCTTTATTCCTCATAGCGAGATGAAGGCGGCGTTGAATGACAGCAAAGCATTCATCCGAACGGGCGAAATGACCCCCTATGCCAACATCCTATTAGAAAGCGGCGTCGTCTTTTAAACGTCGATAGAAGGAGGAACAACTATGAATACAACAGCGATTTTAATCGGTTTAGGGCCGTTACTTGGTTGGGGGCTTTACCCAACGATCGCCTCAAAAATCGGCGGGCGTCCGGTCAATCAAATTTTAGGGTCGACGTTAGGTACCTTGATTTTTGCCTTGATCTTTGCCATGGTCAACGGCATGGGACTCCCATCAGGCATGGATCTGGTCTTCTCGATCTTGTCAGGTGTGGGCTGGGCGATTGCTCAAATCATTACCTTCCAATCCTTTACATTGATCGGCTCCTCTCGTGCGATGCCGATCACGACAGCTTTTCAATTATTAGGCGCATCTTTATGGGGTGTGATCGCTTTAGGCGACTGGCCGGGTGTGAGTGCGAAGCTGTTAGGCGGATTGGCGTTGGTATTGATCATTTTGGGTGCTTGGATGACGGTTTGGACGGAAGAAAAAACACAAGAAAAGGCCAGCATTTTGAAAAAAGCGGTTCTGTTGTTGGCCGTCGGTGAGATTGGCTATTGGGCCTATTCAGCGGCACCGCAGGCAACGAGTATCGATGGCATGCACGCATTCTTGCCGCAAGCGATCGGGATGCTGCTAGTGGCCCTTGTGTATTCAGTGATCTTAAGTGTGAAGGACAAAGAAAAATCTGCACTAGCAGAGACGGTGTCGTATAAGCATATCTTCTCAGGATTCTTTTTCGCCTTCGCCGCATTGACTTACTTGATCTCCGCGCAACCAGATATGAATGGGTTGGCGACGGGCTTCATCTTATCTCAAACCTCCGTCGTTCTGGCAACACTGACAGGAATCTGGTTCTTGGGACAAAAGAAAACAAAAAAAGAAATGACCGTTACGATCATCGGGCTGGTCCTGATTTTGGCTGCCGCTGCGATGACAGTGATGATCTAAAAGAAGGAAAGCTGCCGTGTCTTGGCGGCTTTTTTTATTTGGAGAGCAAATGAACTAAGAATTTTCCGCTGAATGCTATAATCAATTAGAAGAAAAGGGGAGAGGTTATGAAGCTGACGGTTTCAATGGATATTTTAGAAGAGGCCTTTTATTATGTTTCACCGGCCAAGCCAGTTTCGACGGTGCCGCTGATCTACGTCACTTTTTTAGCAGAAAAATCTCAGGTGGCTTATACGGCGGAAAATGAAGCGAAGTTTGCTCGTAAGACGGAACGGATAGTCAAAACGGCATTTCATGAGATTCTACAGAAAAACCAGGAATACCGTGAAGCGTTAGATAACGATACGGTACTGACGCCGCAAGAGCATCTGACGAAGCAAGGCCACTTGATGGACGCAACGATCACAGCCTTTCAGAGTGCGCCGGAGTTGAACGTCATTCGAGTGGAGGTTACGGGTAGCTGGCCTGTTTTCCAAACGGAGGCAGGGCAGTTAGATTTAGAAGCGTAAGCGTGTTAGTTCAGTAAACGGCCGTCAGATGGTAAAGTGAAAGAGAAAGGGTGAAGAAAATGGATATGACCTATTTTGAAGGACAAGACGTATTTTTAGAAGATTATAAAAAAGCCGCAAAAGCAGAAACGATCGATTCCCAAAAGGTGATCGATGCGGTGATGGATCAATTGAACAAGCCAACACCGGACGACAAATTGTCGTACATTCTGCCTGGTTCAGAGACCGTAAGCGGGCGTTCCGTACGTTTCCCATTTCGTAAAGAACTGATCGCGATGGATCAGGAAGCCACGGTTTCGACGCAATTCTTTTACGAAGGCTCTCCCGTGGAATACGAAGTTTTAGATGAAGAACAACGCTGATACACATAGTCGTTTAGGCAGAAATGCTTGAACGGCTTTTTTTGACTTGCTTTAAAAAAAGAAGCTGGTATGATAGATATAATATGGTTTGTTATTTTTTAGCAAGAATGGGAGGTGATGGTCTTGCATGACCAACGAGCAGCAGGGCTATTTCCTGTACGCAATGAATTAAAACTGAAAAGGAGCTAATCCATTGTTTATTCTTGAAAAGAAAGCGGGATCAAAGCAACAGATATGGACCCATATCAAACGGCACTATCAGGGAGAAAAAGTAGCAGTTGTTGGCGTAAACAAGCAATTGCCGCAAACCTTCCTGCGAAACAAGCAAGTTATTTTTTATGAAAGTCTGACGGAGAATTCTTTGTTAGAGGAAGGAAAGAAATTTTTAAACAGCTTTGCGAAGGATTATTCTGCGTTTGTCTTTTATGTCGCGTGCTCAACAGAAGTAGCGGAGCAGTTGATCGACGCTGGACGTGCTTCAGGCGTGCGGGTCACCGTCACAGTGGCAGAAGCAGCTGCTTAGATCCAATGATGTGGAAAGAGGTCATTCGAGAAGAGACGGTTCAAAACACGATCTTGCGAAGCGGCTTGCGACTGCTGCATCAACCTGCATGGTACCGAGGCAAGGATAGAAAAGCGCTGCTGGAACTATCTGAGCACCTGCAGCGTGTGATGCAATTACATTTAAAAACAGAGAATTTAGTCGTCGGCATCCCTGGCTATGGGAAAGAAGTGACACTGTTAGAAGTAGATGAGCCTGTGTTTGTCCCTCATCATAAAGTCGAGCAGATCGTCGAATCAGCAGAAGGGTATTACATCAAGTTAAAAGTAATAAAAACCATTTAAAAGCAGTCGCACAGGTGTGCGGCTCTTTTTTTGGAAAGAGTGAGTTTTTCAACAAAAAAACAACCGTTCAGCACTAAAGAAAGCTGAAGGGTTGCGTGGGTTAAAAGATCAAACCTGTGATGATCGCGCTTAAAAAGCTGACCAAACTGGCACTTAGCAAAATTTTCAAGCCATGCTTTGCTACTAGATTGCCCTTTTCTTCATTCAGTCCCTTCATCGCACCAGAGATGATCCCGATAGAAGAGAAATTCGCGAAGGAAACTAGGAAAACCGAAAGGATGGCTGTTGTACGCGGGGTAAAATCCCAGCTTCCTTTAGCCAATTCTGTCATAGCGACAAATTCATTGGTCACAAGCTTTGTGGCCATCAAACTTCCGGCATCCACGGCTTCTTTCCAAGGAATTCCTGTAAGAAACGCCAGTGGTGCAAAGACATACCCTAAAATTTCTTGGAAGGTCAGGCCTGTAAGCTTGGAGAAAATAAAATTGATCATGGCGATCAATGCGACGAATCCAATCAGCATAGCCGCTACAGTGACCGCGACATGGAAGCCGTCAAGGATGTATTCCCCCAGCATTTGGAAAAAGGTTTGTTCCTTGTCCTCCTCGATCACCAAGTCGTCATCCTCCAATTGGTAAGGATTCACGACGGAAGCGATGATGAACCCGCCGAATAAATTCAACACAAGTGCCGTGATCACATAACGTGGCTGGATCAGTGCCATGTATGAACCGACGATCGACATAGAAACAGTGGACATCGCTGAAATACTCATAGAGGTCAGACGCTATTCCGTTAAGGTAGGCAATTCCTTTTTAATGGAAATAAAGACTTCCGATTGTCCTAAGATAGCGGAGGCGATCCCGTTATAGGATTCCAATTTTCCCATGCCGTTGATTTTACTAAGACCGAGGCCGACGCCCTTCATGAAGAGGGGCAAGATTTTGATGTAGCGCAAGATCCCGATAATGGCAGAGATAAAGACGATCGGCATCAAGACATTTAGAAAGAAAGGGAAGCTGCCCTTGTTGGCGATGCCGCCAAAAACAAATTCGACTCCTGCTCCTGCAAAGCGCAGCAAAGCATCAAACACGCCAGCCAGACTGCCAACGATTGTCGTTCCTACCGTTGTACGCAATAAAACAAAGCCTAATAAAAATTGCAAAACTAACATGACCAGAATAGGCGAATAACGAATGTTCTTACGGTCGCTGCTAATCAAAAAACCTAGAGCCAAAACAAGGATCAGCCCAATAATACCTATCACAAAATGCAAAAAATCACTCCTAATATATGAATTCAACTGAATTTCCTACACGTTTCAGCGAAGAAAAACAGAACAGCAAAAAAATAATCTGGATTATCTTAGCTGTTTTAAGGATAAATTGCGAAGATTAACTCAAAAAATCAGCTTCTATGAATAAATTCTAAAGACGAAAGCACTAACAAATTCATTTTTTGCTCCTTTAATCTGAGTACAGATTTTCTAAAAAAAATATGCTATGCTTGAAAAGAATTCTGCAGAAAAAGCTGTCAGTTCCGTTTTTCGCAGTGTATAGAGTACAAAGTAAGCTATATACTTCCTCCTTTATTTAAGGCTAAGTCACTTTAACGGAATGATAGACGAACTAGGAGGGATCGAAATGGAAGGGGAAAACAAAAAGCGGGTCTTACTTCCGCGGTATCAGCAAGTAGCAGTAGAGATCGCTGAACGAATTGCGGACAAACGGTACCAAGTAGGCTCAAAAATCCACGCGCGTTCGACACTTGCCAGCAACTTCAACGTGTCGCCGGAAACAGCTCGAAAAGCCATCAATGTATTAGTCGATCTTGGGATCATGGAAGTGCGTCATGGCAGCGGAGCTTACGTTCTGTCGCGGGAAAAAGCGCAGGCCTATTTTGAAAAGTACCAAGATGTACAAACGATTCAAGAGATCAAAAACGACATTCAGGCCAGTGTCGATAAACAAAAGCAAGAATTGGACAATGTCAGCCACTTGCTCAATCAATTGTTGTCTCAGACAAAACGCGTCCACAACGGTGCGCCCTTCGCTCCGTATGAATTGACCCTGACATCCGAGGCGGCCCACCTCGAAAGTACGGTCAATGAGCTGAACATTTGGCACGAGACGGGAGCGACGATCATTGCAATCCAGCAAAAGGATGAGCTGCTGTTGTCACCGGGTCCGTATGCGAAGATCTGTGCCGGCGACACGTTGTTTTTTGTAGGGAACGAATTGGTCTTGCAACGGATGCAGCGGTTGTTTTATCCGTAGTGCTGCCGGATCAAAAAAAGGACCGTGGGGGGTCCTTTTTTGGTTGGTCAGAATTGAATCGTAAGAAAATGATAACGCTTACTCGTTTGAAGCCTTCTTCTTTTACTATTCTTAGCGAGCATGAGACACTTTCCTAATAAGCGCCACTTTTGTGAAATGGAGGATGTATCATGGGAAAAAATCTATACGAATTGCCGCATTCGCTTAAAGAAATCGCGATATTTCCAGAAGACCCTCGTTATGATACCGTTCGTTCAAATGATTATAAAGTCGGCCAGCCAAAAATCGTCCTTTTAGCAGAAACAGAAGAACAGGTCAGTGAAGCGATCATCTATGCCGCAGGTGTGAAGCACGGGCAGGAAGCGCCGTTTCCATTTTCCGTGCGAAGCGGAGGCCATGGGTTGTCTGCGACGTCAGTCAATGATGGCGGACTGATTCTTGATCTCTCGAAAATGAACCAAATAACCGTTGTCGATAAAGAAAAAGGCCTCGTCCGTATCCAATCAGGTGCTCTATGGGGAGACGTTGCGACGAAGCTGCACGCCGATCACTTGGTTCTTTCCAGTGGCGACCATGGAGATACAGGCGTTGGCGGTCTGGCCGTCTCTGGCGGGATGGGGACAGTCGTACGGGCCATGGGACTTACGATCGATTGCGTGGTCGGTGCGACGATCATTACCGCGGATGGTGAAAAACATGTCGTTGATGCCGCACACGAGCCGGAGCTTTTTTGGGGAATCCGAGGCGGCGGCGGGCAATTCGGCGTGGTGACGGAATTTCTTTTCCAAGCGGATACGGTCGTATCGACAAATCCCGTATTCACTACACCGATCATCGTTCAAACGATCAGCTACACAGTAACGGACCTTTTTGAATTCATCCAAGCGTGGCATGGGTGGTTCAAGCAGGCCTCCAACCAACTGACGAGTATCATGCTGTTGAATCGAGGCGCGGACCAAACGGTCACAGTCCAAGCGAGAAACTTCTGGTACGGGGAAGAGACACCGCAAGCAAAAGAAGTGTTGGCACAGGCACTTCAATTAAGTGATAGCACCGCGAATACGGAAGTTGCGATGAACTATGCAGACTTTTTCCCAGATGAGCATGCACGGATCGAAGGGAAAAATACCGCTTTTGGGAAAAATACCTTGGTGGCGGATATTCCGTATCAAATCGTTGCTGAAATAGAAAAGCTTCTTGAGCCGGATTATGTTTATGGCATCGAACTGCGTGCACTTGGCGGTGCTGTGAATGAGAAAACTTCCGATTTCAATGCGTGGTCATTTAGGGATGCGGAGATCATGATCGCTTATTGGTTCAACAAGGACTCCGCGGCGGAGGCGATCCAATTGTTCCAGCCTATTTTGGAATTTGGTCAAGGGGTCTATGGTGCCTATTCCAGTGATACCAGTCATGAGGAAACGATGCGTGTCTGGTCTGTACCGACGGCGAATAAATTGCGAGGGCTGAAGCAACAGTACGATCCGATGAATGTATTTACGGAAAATCGTGAAGCATGAGGCTGTTTTTATATATGTGAAGAACCTAGTGTCTGACGCTAGGTTCTTTTTTTCGGCAATTTTTGAAGGAGGCGGCATTTTAGGACGCATTTCCACTATTTCTGAAAATTTTCAGCATCTTCTTTGACAAAGTGACCACATGATGTTAGTGTTGTATGGTCACTTTTGTTAAAGGAGGATATAAATTTGAGTAAAGTTAAGGTAGAACATCTGACTAAAATATTTGGGAAAAAACAGCAACAAGCCCTTGCGATGATTCAAGAGAATCGCAGCAAAAACGAAATTGTAGAAAAAACAGGTGCGACTGTTGGTGTATATGATGCAAATTTTGAAGTCAATGAAGGGGAAATTTTTGTTATCATGGGACTTTCCGGCAGCGGAAAATCCACAATGATTCGTTTATTAAATCGGTTGATCGATCCAACCTCTGGAGAGATCTATATCGATGGTGAAGACATTGCCAAAATGGATAAAGAAGCGTTGCGAGAAGTACGCCGCCATAAAATCAATATGGTTTTCCAAAATTTCGGACTGTTTCCTCATCGTACGATTTTAGAAAATACAGAGTATGGTCTTGAAGTGCGAGGCGTGCCGAAAGAAGAGCGCCAAGCCAAGGCTGAACAAGCATTAGAAAACTCAGGGTTATTGACCTTTAAAGATCAATACCCAAATCAACTATCCGGTGGGATGCAGCAGCGGGTTGGATTGGCGCGGGCGTTAGCCAATGATCCAGAGATCCTGTTGATGGACGAAGCGTTCTCAGCGTTGGACCCATTGATCCGCCGCGAGATGCAGGATGAATTGTTGGATTTGCAGGCCAACGTGCAAAAAACAATTATTTTCATCACCCATGATTTGAATGAAGCGTTACGCATCGGCGATCGCATCGCTTTGATGAAGGACGGACAAATCATGCAGATCGGAACAGGGGAAGAAATTCTGACACATCCGGCGAACCAATATGTTCGTGATTTCGTAGAGGATGTCGATCGTTCGAAGGTTCTGACGGCACAAAACATCATGGTACCGGCATTGACGACCAATATCGAAGTCGACGGTCCCAATGTTGCCTTGAATCGTATGCGGAAAGAAGAAGTCAGCATGCTTTTAGCGGTAGACCGCAAGCGTAAGCTGAAGGGCAGTCTGACAGCAGACAAAGCCCGTGAAGCACGGAAGAATAATTTAGAAATTAAAGACGTCATCGATAAAAATGTCCGTCGGATACCAAAAGATATGTTGGTCACTGATATTTTTAATCTGATTTTTGATTCGCCAGCACCCTTGGCCGTAGTAGAAGGCGATCGCTTAGTCGGCGTCGTTATTCGGGGAAGTGTGTTAGAGGCATTGGCAGATACAGAGACAGAAGAGGTGAAGATGGATGTTTAATATTTTACAACAAGCCTTGCCCGTCGCAAATTGGGTAGAGAGCTTTACAGATTGGTTGACAGGAACATTCTCCGGATTGTTCTCAGCCTTACAGCACATTGGTCAATTTTTAATGGATGGGATGACCAGTCTATTAACGATGATCCCGCCATTATTGTTTATTTTAGCATTAACAGTTGCCGCCTTTTTCATTTCAAATAAGAAATGGGGATTGACGAGCTTCACGTTGATCGGATTGCTCTTCATTTATAATCAAGGGTTATGGACAGACTTGATGAGCACGGTCACATTGGTTCTTTTATCGAGTGTGCTATCGATCATCATCGGAGTACCATTGGGGATCTTGATGGCGAAAAATGAGACAGCAAAGAAAATCATCACGCCGATCTTGGACTTTATGCAGACGATGCCAGGTTTCGTTTATTTGATTCCTGCGGTCGCGTTCTTCGGTATCGGGATGGTCCCAGGGGTATTCGCCTCAGTGATCTTCGCGTTGCCGCCAACAGTTCGTTTTACCAACTTAGGGATTCGTCAAATTCCGAAAGAATTGGTGGAAGCCTCTGATTCATTCGGTGGAACAGCGAAACAAAAATTATTCAAGTTAGAATTGCCATTAGCGAAAAGCACGATTTTAGCCGGTATCAACCAAACAACGATGTTGGCTTTATCTATGGTCGTGATCGCCTCTATGATCGGTGCACCTGGTCTAGGTCGCGGCGTCTTGTCCGCCTTGCAGCGTGCACAAGTCGGGAATGGTTTCGTAAACGGCTTGGCTTTGGTTATCTTGGCGATCATCATTGACCGTTTCACACAAAATATCAACAAACCAAAACAACAATCTGCTCAAAAAATGCCGAAGAAGAAAAAGATCGGTATCGCAGCAGGTGTCGTTGCAGCGATCGTCTTACTGGCTTCCTTTGGATTAGGCGGAGCCTCAAAAGAAAACAAAGGGACGATTAATTTGACCTACGTGGAATGGGACACAGAAGTTGCTTCCACTCACGTCGTCGGAGAAGTATTGAAGGAAATGGGCTACAACGTCAACATGACACCGTTAGACAATGCGATCATGTGGGAATCTGTCGCAAAAGGGGAATCGGACGCGATGGTATCCGCTTGGCTGCCAAACACGCACAAATCTCAATTTGCACAATACAAAGATCAAGTCGATGATCTTGGCGTGAATCTGAAAGGGGCGAAAGTCGGGATCGTTGTTCCTGACTACATGGATGTGAATTCCATCGCGGACCTGACAGATCAAGCCAACAAGACCATCACTGGGATCGAGCCTGGCGCAGGTGTTGTGAATGCGGCTGAAAATACCGTGAAGGCTTATCCAAATCTAGCGGATTGGAACGTTTCTACGTCTTCATCTGGTGCGATGACCGTTGCTCTTGGTCAAGCGATTAAGAAAAAACAACCAATCGTGATCACAGGCTGGTCGCCACATTGGATGTTCGCAAAATATGGGTTGAAATATTTAGAAGATCCAAAAGGCGCTATGGGAACCGAAGAAGCGATCCATACAATGGCACGCAAAGGACTGGAGAAAGATCAGCCAGAAGCGTACAAGGTATTGGACAACTTCAATTGGACGCAAAAGGACATGGAAAGTGTCATGTTAGCGATCAATGAAGGCAAAGACCCTTCTCAAGCAGCACAAGACTGGATCAAAGAACACCAAAAAGAAGTCGACGAATGGAAGAAATAGCATAAATAAAAAAACGCTGGTTTATCGAGGTTCCTCGATAAACCAGCGTTTTTATTCGGGCTTCAACAAGATTTTCAATTCGTCGCCATTCATTGCCAATTCAAAGCCTTTTTCCCATTCAGAAAGGGGCAGGATGTTCGTAACGATCAAGGAAGGATCAACGTTTGCTGTTGTTAACCATTCGAGGGTCTTTTTCCAAGAGCTTGGTTTTTGTGTGCGGGAACCGATGAGCTGGATTTCTTTGTTCAGAAGAAGACTCATATCCAACGGTACCGGGTTTTGTGCAAACAAGCCTTCTTGAATGACCGTTCCTTTTTTCTTTACGATTTCTAGCGCCTGCTGCAAGGCTTTTGGACTGCCGGAGCATTCAAAGACCTGATCAAAACCATGTCCGTCTGTTTGATCGCTGACAAGTGTCGACAGCTTGGTCACTTGGCTGTCGATGACTTGGGAGAGACCTAGATCGTTGGCTTTAGCCAATCTTTTTTGGTCCTTTGAAATCCCGATGAGCGTGACCTCTGCACCTAGTGACTGTACGACTAAGGCCAGCAACACACCGATCGGTCCGGGTCCGAAAACGGCAATTTTCTCATCGGATCGAATGCTTGTTTTTTCCATCGCTGCATGAACACAACAAGCTAGGGGCTCCATCAAGGCAGCAGTTTCATCAGATACTTCCGGGGGAAGCTTGTGGCAGCGCGCCGCTTTTGCGGAAACAAAGTTGGCGAAGCTTCCATCTACTTGTGTGCCTAAGCCTTTACGTTGGCTGCATAGATTGTATTCTTCCTTTAGACAGTAAGGACAAATTTCACAAACTTCATAGGTTGTCTCACTTACAACGCGGTCTCCAATTTGTAGATTTGTTACTTTATCTCCTGTTTCGCAAACTATACCAATGAACTCATGACCGAGTGTCAAAGGTATTTTTTTGTTATATTCTCCCTTCAATGCATGAATATCTGATCCGCAAATCCCACTATAAAGAACATCGATAATAACGTCGTTTTCCTCTGCTGTTGGCGTTTTGACCGAACAAAGAGCCATATTTCCAAAACCGCTGGCTAGCTTTCTCAAGGCTTTCAATGGTAGACCCTCCTTTTCTTTCTTTTTATAATTGTTATAAAAAATATTCCAGACAACTAGTATCCCAAGAGTAGCACAGCCCGCCTTTTTTGAGCTATCACAATTCTTTTGAGAATCGAACAAAAAGGATTGGTCTTGTGAAATAATAGGAGGCAGATACAATTAAATGTGTAGAGGTGAGAGGGATGAACAGAAGGATCAATAAAATTTTATTGGATGCTTTGCATAAAAAGGAAGACTCCTTGGTCAATTATGCCAAGTTGTTTAAGGTTTCTGAACAAACGATTCGGAACGATCTGAAAGAGATCAATTATCAATTAGAGAATAGCCATGTAGGCAAGGGGATCTACTTAGAAGACGGCTATTTGAAAATACCAAAGGAGGTCAATGTAAAAGAACTCTTCAAAACCTATGCTTCTTTTCAACAGTATCACTTAACCCTCGACGAACGCCGGACCATATTGGCACTGCTTCTGATCACCAGTCATGATTATGTAACGACGTATTATCTCTCCGAATACCTCTTAGTTAGTCGAAATACCTTGGTCAGCGATATCGAAGCGCTAAAAAAATGGTTTGCGAAGAATGACCTCGTCTTGCTTTCTCATATCGGTAAAGGGTACAAGGTGGCAGGAAATGAGCTGAAGATCCGAAACGCGATGACAAAACTGATCATCTTCAACGGTCTGTTTGATTATGGGTACGATTACGCGTTGGGATGGGAGAACAACATCTTCCAAAATTTATTGCTGGACATCATTGATCCAGACAATCGGTACCAAACGGTAAGCCTGCTGTTGATGGAGGCCGAAAAAGAAGAACAGCTGCAATTGTCTGATTTTTCCTACCAAGAGATGATCTGCTACTTGATCATCATGATCGAACGAATCAAATTCAATCATCCGATCGAGGCTTCCGAACGCTTGAATGACATGATGGAAAGCTCGAAATCCAATTTTGCCAAGACGATCGCAAGAAAGATCGAAACGTGTTATGCCATTTCGACTGGAGAGGGAGAGCTCGGCCATTTGATCTCTATTTTACGAAGAAAAAGCTATATAAAAAATAATGGACGTAAGATCGATTCGATCGAGATTCAAATTCTCATCAATGAATTTATTTTTAATTTGGCGAGGGAAATGGAGATCAAATACTATTTGAACAGCGATTTGTTTGATCTGCTGGAAAATCATTTGAAATTATTGATTTATCGTCTGTCATTGAATGACAGCGTCGTGAATGTCCTCTTTGATGAGATTTATCAGTCGTACCCAAAAATGTTTGAGGTCGTAAAACGAAACTTGGAAAAAATCGAACAGTTTTTAGCGATCGATGTGCAGCCGAATGAATTGTCCTTTATCGTCATGTATGTCATGGCGATCGTAGAAAACAGCCACAACACCCATTCCAAAGGTCCCATTCGTTTACGGATCGTCTGTAATTCTGGCAGCGGGACCGCGCAATTGATCAAAGTAAAGCTGCTCTCGGCATTTCCGCAAATCGACATTGTGTCGGTGGATTCCTCACACGCACTTCAAAAGAGTCAACCAGAAGACCAAGATATGATCGTCAGTACGGTCCCATTGACTGTCGCGCATTCTCCGGTGGTTCTGGTGAACCCGATTTTGACAGAACAGGATATTGTGCGTATCCAAAAGGTGTTGTATAAGATCAAGCCGCGTCATTTTATTGATAAAGGCTACTTGATCACGAAAGAAGAGGCGATGATCGAAGAATTTTTGCCGATCATCCAAAAATACATTGACGATGGTGAATACCAAAATTTTCTAAGTGACATCGAAACATTTAATCAATTGAACGAACGTCTAACGGAGGAAAGCGAAGAGATCTGTCGGTTGACCTCCATACTGACGCCGGACCGTGTCCTGTTGGAGCAACACAGCAGCAACTGGCAATTTGCCGTGGAAGCCGCAGGGAAATTGCTGCTGCGAGATGATCTGATCACCCCCGATTATATCCAAGCCATGATCCAAATGGTGGTTGATTACGATTCCTATATCGTGATCTCTCCTGGGGTAGCGATCCCCCATGCCGAATTTTCTCATGGGGCGAAGAAAATCGGCGCAAGCTTTGTCCGTTTAAAAGAGCCTGTCGCCTTCAATCACCAAAAGAACGATCCGGTAAAGTACGTGATTGCTTTTTCACTGCCGGAAGGTGTGTCGATCGGGACGTGTTTGTACTATTTCACAGAGATTTTAGCAACAGAGGATTTTTTAACATTGATGGACCAGTGTCGATCGGAAGAAGCGGTCATGAGTCAGTTAAAAAAATTAGAAGATAAAGTGATGGGATTTCCTTATGAATAAATTACTGAGAAAAGAGAATGAGAAATTTTTATATTATTCCTTCGATGAAGAGGAAAAAGAAGCGCTGCTCGCTGAAATGAGTGCGGTTTTGATTGATGCCGGCTTTGTTTATGAGAGCTATCAACCAGCGGTCATCGAGCGAGAACGAGTCTTTCCGACGGGCCTTCCCACGCAAGGACTCAGTGTTGCGATCCCTCATACAGATTCGGACCATGTAAAAAAGGAGGGGTTTCTGGTAGGGGTACTGGAGAAGCCCGTGCGCTTTGAGATGATGGCCAGCAAGGATGTTTTTTTAGAAGTGGAGCTTGTTTTTATGCTGGCGATCAAAGAGCCAGAAGATCAATTGGCGATGTTGCAAAAGCTGATGCTGCTATGTCAGGATGAAAAAAATTTACAGTTGCTCAAGTCAAAAGAGAAGGTTGTTGAGGTGGAACAATTATTGAAAACTATTCAGTAAAGGAGAATAACAATGGTAGATATGTTAAAAGCGGGAGTTAACTATATCCTGGATCTTGGTGCAGCCGCGATGCTGCCAATTATTTTGACTGTTTTTGGGTTGGTGCTCGGTCAAAAACTGAGTAAATCGTTTCGTGCGGGGTTGACGGTAGGGATCGGGTTTACGGGCTTGAATCTAGTCATCGGCTTGCTTTCAGATTCTATCGGCAAGTCCTCTCAAGCCATGATCGAACGTTTGGGACTGCAATTAGATATTTTGGATGTCGGGTGGCCGATCGGAGCAGCCATCACGTTTGCAACACCGATCGCAGTGGTTTTGATCCCAGTAATTTTTATTTTTAATATTATTCTATTGCGATTTAACCTGACAAAAACGATGGACGTGGATTTGTGGAATTATTGGCATTTGATTTTCCCCGGTGCGATGATCTATTATGCGACAAACTCGATTTGGATCGCGATCGTCTGCTCACTGATCAATACGTTTGTGATCTTTAAATTGGCCGATTGGACGGCGCCAGCGGTGGAGCATTTCTTCGGTCTTCCGGGCATATCATTGCCCCACGGGGAGACGGTGAATTTTGCGCCTTTGACCTATGCGCTGAATCGTGTGTGGGACAAGGTGCCGGGCATCAATAAAATCGATATCAACGCGAAAAACTTGAAGGACCGCCTGGGTATCTTCGGCGAGCCGATGATGATCGGCCTGGTATTAGGAGTTGGGATGGGCTTGCTGGCGGGCTATGATTCGCAAGCGATCATCCAATTGGGTGTCCAAACGTCGGCAGTTATGATCTTGATGCCGCGAATGGTGGCACTATTAATGGAAGGGCTTTCTCCGATCGCGGAAGGAGCGAAAACCTTTATTCAAAAACGTTTCCCAGGAAAAGAAGTATACATTGGGCTAGATGCAGCGGTAGTGACGGCACATCCGGCGATCATTACAGTGGCGCTGCTGATGGTACCGATCACGATTTTACTCGCGGCTGTCTTACCGTTCAATCGTCTCTTGCCTTTCGCTGATTTGGCCGTACTGCCGTTTACGGTGATTTGGTCGGTGGCAGCGTCAAAGGGAAATATTTTCAGAGGGCTGTTGAATTCGATCGCTTCTGTTTGTATCGTCTTGTTCATTGCGACCAATTTAGGGGCTTTGACGACGACGATGGCTCACGCGGTAGGCTTTGCTTTTCCTGAAGGGGCAACGATGATCTCTGGGATCGACATGAGCAGTCATATCACGTTATGGATCATGCTGAAGCTGATCGATCCGTCCAATCTGCCGGCCTTTATGGCAGGGGCGATCGCCTTAGTGATGTACGGTGCCTTATGGTTCTGGACACGCAACGATATTAAAAAGCAGTATGGGTTGCCTACAGGAAAAGATGACCCAGACAATACGATCAAAGGAGCCGAGTTGAATGAATAAAAAACATATTTTAATTGCTTGCGGCACAGGTGTCGCCACATCGACCGTGGTGTGTATGCGCGTCAAAGAAGAGTTAGAAAAGAACAATATCCCGGCAACAGTGGAGCAGTGTAAGGTATCCGAGCTGCCGTCGAAAATCCATGGTGCGGATCTTGTCGTGACGACGACGGCCTACGAGAGTGAGGACATCCCAGTGATTCGCGCGTTGTCTTTCTTGACGGGGATCGGGATCGAAGCAGACGTACAAAAGATCGTGGATATTTTGAGCTAAAGGAGCAGGCGCATGAAAGGGAAAGTAGCAGTAGTCACTGGTGCCGCTAAGGGCATCGGCAAAGCGATCGCCGAAGCATTCGCCGCAGCAGGCGCGAAGACAGTGATCGTAGATTTTGATCAAGACAGCGGTGAACAGACGGCGGCCGAATTTTCCGCACGCTTTTCTGAATCGCTATTCATCAAAACCGATGTTTCAGATCCTGAAGCGGTCAAAAAGGCGAGCCAGCAAGCGATGGCGCATTTCAAGCGGATCGATATTTTAGTTATCAATGCCGGCATCAGTTTTTTGCATACGATGGAGGATATTTCGATCGAAGAATGGCAGCGTGTCTTGCGTATTAATTTGGACGGCTCGTTTTACACCTTGAAGGCATTCTCTGGACCGATCCTGGAACAGGAAGGGAAAATCATCTTTATTACTTCTGGTTCAGCGATCACAGGGACCGGCGGCGGCATGCATTATGCTTCCTCCAAAGCGGGACAGCATGGCTTGATGCGGGCTGCTTCGAAGGAATTTGGAGCAAGAGGAGTGAACGTGAATGCGATCGCGCCGCGGGTGATCCAGACGGATATATTGGATACCCTCTATCCAGATGATGCCAGTCGAGAAGAGTTAGTAAAGAAGATCCCAATTCAGCGGATCGGTCAGCCAGAGGATATCGCGAACTTGGCCTTGTTCTTGGCACGTCCAGAGAGTTCGTATATCCATGGACAGATCATTCTAGCAGATGGGGGAAGAACCTATTAAGGAGAGCATATGAAAACTATTTTAGTGGTCACAGGGACGTCAGAGAACAAGCGAAACTTTGCAGTAACCTACATTGACACCTATATGAAGGAACAAGGAATCTCCGATGTTTCTGTCGTCGGAGAAAGCATCTATGATGTGACAGAAGTGGGAGAAGACATTTCAGCGATCGTGGCGATCGGTCAGCCTCAATTTACGACCGAGCGGCCAATCATTGACGGCACCCCGTTCATTACGAAATTCAATATGGATACTTGCTGCCAGCAGCTGCTTGAGAAAATTTCCTAGCAAAATACGAATGAATGAAGGCCAGTGATTTATTTTTTCTGTCGGGCGACCTGCAGCAAAGGAAAATCATTGGTCTTCTATCATTGTGAAATGCCGTGACATTTGTTCCGAAAACCGCGCCGTTGGAACATCGGATAAAGATGCGCTTGTGAACAAAATCATTTGGTGAAAGCGTTGACACTTGCGGCGTCGACTCTTATGATGACAGTGTGACATATGTTAAATATAGGAACATATGATAATGTCTGGTCGCAAATAGAAGAGAATCGTTATAGGAGGGAATAAAGATGAGTTATTCCGACGATGCCCGATTACTGACGGAGATTGCTTCAATGTATTACGAAGAAGGAGCCAAGCAATCGGAAGTGGCGAAAAAATTCAACATCAGCCGCTCACTGGTTTCTAAATATTTGGCGAAGGCGCGTTCTTTAGGATTGGTAGAAATTATTATTCATGACGATCTGGTTCATCCGTATCGTCTATTAGAAGAAAAACTGGTAGAGAAGTTTGAGTTGGAAGAAGTGATCTGCATTGCACCGGCAGCGGCAGAAATGCTGAACAAACGCATAGGCATCGCAGCGGGTAAATACCTGTCTCGCATCCTGACAGGAAATGAAACGGTCGGGGTCTCAGCCGGAATGGTGGTCCATGAAGCGGCGCAAAATTTTTTGCCGAAGAATCAAATGGAGAATGTTCGTTTTATTCCGCTGGTTGGCGGATTAGGGCAAGAGCACACCGCTTTACAAGCCAACGTGGTCTGCGAGATTTTTGCCAGAAAGAGCGGCGGCTCGGTGTTGGAGCTGCATGCGCCGATCACAGTGGATTCAGCGGAAGCCAAACAAGTATTTATGGCACAATCGTTTATCAAGAACGTGTTTGATAAAGGGAAAAAAGCGGATATCGCGTTAGTCGGGATCGGTGGCCTGCCTGCCTATTCCACGATGACCAAAGCATATTTGCCAAATGAAGAAGTACCCCTGAGAAAGGAATTATCTGCTGGCAATGTGTCGGGAGATATTTGCTACAACTTTATTGATGAGGAGGGCGAACTTGCAGAGTGTACGTGGAACGACCGCGTATTAGCGATCAGTTTGACAGAATTGAAGAAGATACCAAAGCGGATCGGCATATCTGGCGGCAAGGAAAAAGTCAGCGGGATACGGGCGGCACTGAGAGGGAATTTGGTCAATGTGCTGATCACCGATGAAGAGACAGCGAAAACGTTAGTAGAAGAAGATAAATAAAATGGAGGCGCATAAATGATGACAGCAACGGAAAACATCTCGATTCCGAATCGAGCAGGATTGACGGATGAAGCGTTCATAACGCTTTACCGCAGAATGTGGGAAATCCGATTCTTTGATGAGAAGGTCGATCAATTATTTGCGAAAGGCTTGATCCACGGAACGACTCACTTGGCAGTCGGACAAGAATCCACCGCGGCGGGCAGTGGCGCTGTTTTGAGAAAAACGGACTGGATCACCGCCACACACCGCGGGCATGGACAAACCATCGCCAAAGGGACGAATATCAATGAAATGATGGCGGAGCTCTTCGGTCGGACGACTGGAACCAACAATGGGAAAGGCGGCTCCATGCATATCGCCGATCTAGATACAGGAAATCTTGGCGCAAACGGCATCGTCGGCGGCGGATTCCCGATCGCAACGGGGGCTGCGTTGACTTCAAAGATCAAAGGGGATGACAAGGTGGCGCTGGCCTACGCTGGCGACGGTTCGACCAATGAGGGGAGCTTCCATGAATCCTTGAACTTGGCGTCGATCTGGGCATTGCCTGTGGTCTTCTTTATTGAAAACAATCAATACGGAATGAGCGGTCCCTTCAAAACCATGATGAATGTGGAGCGGTTGTCAGAGCGGGCGAAAGCCTACGGGATCGAAGGGATCACGATCGAAGGAAATGACGTGATCGAGGTCATCAATACGACCTATGATGCGGTCGAAAAAGCCCGTCGCGGGGAAGGTCCAACCCTGATCGAGGCCATGACCTATCGTTGGAAAGGCCACTCAAAATCCGATGCGAAGAAATACCGCACGAAGGAAGAAGAAGAAGACTGGCGCAAGAATCATGACCCAATCAAATTGGCTCGTGAGAAGTTTGTGGCCGCAGGGATCTTCACGGAAGAGGAAGCAGAAGAGATTCGTTTAGCAGCCAAACAAGCGATCGAAGACGCGGTGACCTTTGCAGAAGAAAGCCCGATGCCGGCGATCGAGACGATGTTTGAAGACGTTTATTCGGATTAGGATACCGGTTTGCCAGTTTTACTTCTTGCTTTAGCAAGCTAGTAAAATGGAATGCGCGATGACGATCAAACTTATTTTTCCTTTAGAAAAATAAATACTTTAGTACGAAATAGGAGGAGCAAAATAATGAGAGAAATCACTTACGCGGAAGCAGTCAGAGAAGCGATGTCTGAAGCGATGCGAGAAGATGAAGATATTTTCATGTTAGGCGAAGACATCGGCGTTTATGGCGGCGCGTTTGGTGTGAGTCGCGGGATGGTAGAGGAATTCGGGGAAGAGCGGGTTCGTTCCACGCCGATCTCTGAATCGGTGATCGCGGGCGCTGCCGTGGGTTCGGCGATGACAGGGATGCGGCCGATTTTTGAGATTCAGTTTTCGGATTTCATTACGATCGCTCTGGATCAAATCGTCAACCAAGCAGCGAAGATTCGCTACATGTATGGCGGAAAAGCCAAGATTCCATTGGTGATGCGGACTCCTGGCGGCTCAGGGACAGGCGCGGCAGCGCAGCACTCGCAAAGTTTGGAAAACTGGACAGCTCATGTTCCTGGTTTAAAAGTCATTCAACCGGCAACGGCTTATGATGCGAAGGGTCTGCTGCACGCAGCCATCGAAGACAACAACCCAGTCATGTTTTATGAGCACAAGCTCTGCTATCGGACGACTTCGGACGTGCCTGAAGGAAAATACACGATCCCGATCGGTGTGGCAGATATCAAACGAGAAGGAACGGATATTTCTGTCGTAGCCACAGGGATCATGGTGCATAAAGCACTGGAAGCAGCCGATATTTTGGCAGAAGAAGGCATCCAAATCGAAGTGGTCGATCCACGCACGTTGGTCCCGTTGGACAAGCAAACGATTATTGATTCGGTTGTTAAGACAGGGAGAGCGGTCGTTGTGACGGAAGCAGTCAAGCGCAGCGGATTCAGTGCCGAATTAGCTAGTGTGATCGCAGAGGAAGAATGCTTTGATTTCTTAGATGCGCCGATCATCCGTTTAGCTGGCCAAGAAATTCCGATGCCGTACCATCCAGAGCTTGAGAAAAAAGCAGTTCCTCAGGTTGAAGATATTGTCGACGCTTGTCGCGGACTGATGGCATAGGGGGGGCGGAAAAAATGGCGAATGAAGTATTGATGCCAAAGTTGAGTTCCACGATGGATGTTGGAACGATCACGACATGGCTGAAAAATGAAGGCGATTCCGTGGAAGTCGGCGAGGCAATTTTTGAAGTCATGACGGATAAAATCGCGATCGAAGTGGAAGCTTATGATGAAGGAATCTTACTCAAAAAATATATCGGCGATGGGGATAGTGCGCCAGTGAACTCCGTGATCGCCTACATTGGTGAAGCCGGGGAAGACGTTCCGGCGGAGATGCCAGGCGCTGAAGCTGAACCAGAAACGGCAGAAGAAGCCAAAGCTGAGGAAGCAGCGGAAACAGGTGCACCAGTCGAAGAAACGACAGTGGCGACAACAAATGTTCGCGCAACACCCGCAGCTCGCCGAATCGCCCGTGAAAAGGGCATTGATCTACAGACGATCCAAGGCTCGGGACCAAAAGGCCGAATCCAAGCGTTAGATGTGAAGGAATACCAAGCACCTGCAGCTGCGGCGCCAATGCCGAAAGCCGCGGAAGGTGAACTGATTCCGTGGAGCGGCATGCGCAAAGCGATCGCAGACAAGATGTCAGAAAGCAAGCAGACGATTCCGCATGTCACTATGAATGCCGAAGTCGATCTGACAAACGTCATCGAATTACGAAAACAATTAGTGCCGATGGTGGAAGAACGGACCGACGAACGCTTGTCATTCTTAGAAATCATCGCAAAAGCAGCGATGGTCGCGCTAAAAGCCTATCCAGAGTTTAATGCGAATGCTTACGAGGACGGGATTCAGCGTTTTGACCACGTCAATCTTGGCGTCGCGGTTGCTGTGGAGGCAGGTTTAGTTGTTCCGGTCGTAGAAAAAGCGGATCAAAAGGGATTAAGTGCGTTGACTGCAGCAGTGAAGGCAGTGACGAAGAAGGCGCGCAATGGGCAACTGCTGCCGGCGGAAATGAGCGGGGGGACCTTTACCATCAGTTCATTGGGCCGCAGCAAAGTGCAAACCTTTAATCCCATCATCAATTTACCAGAAGTGGCAATCTTAGGCGTTGGCGGAAGCTACGAAAAATTGGTAGTGGAGAACACGCCGGAAGGACCGCAGGCCGCAACGATCACAGCCTTGAATCTTTGCCTATCCTTCGATCATCGGGTCGCTGACGGCGCACCCGCCGCGGCATTCTTGAGTATGATCGTTGAGCTGTTGGAAAATCCAATGAGTTTGTTACTGTAGGGGGATTGCGAATATGACGAAAAAAACAGAAACAGTCGTGATCGGCGCTGGACCTGGCGGGTATGTGGCGGCCATTCGTGCGGCACAATTGGGGCAAAAAGTGACGGTAATAGAAGCAGAGCATATTGGCGGCGTTTGCTTGAATGTGGGTTGCATTCCGTCCAAGGCACTGATTACCGCGGGGCATCGTTATCAAGAAGCGCAGCATTCTGATTTCCTAGGCTTAAGTGTGAAGGATGCGCAACTGGACTTTACCAAGACGCAGCAATGGAAAGACCAGCAAGTCGTGAAGACGTTGACCTCTGGCGTAGGGATGCTCCTAAAGAAGAATGGTATAGATGTGATCATGGGTCGGGGACAATTTACCGGTCCGCAAAGTATGACGATCACCACCAAAAACGGCGAAGAGAAACTGGAATTCAAACAGGCGATCGTTGCAACCGGCAGCCGCCCGATCGAGATTCCAGGCTTCAAGTTTGAAGGGCGTGTATTGGATTCCACTGGCGGCTTGAATTTGAAGGAAATCCCGAAGAAGCTGATCATTATTGGCGGTGGGATCGTCGGCTCAGAGCTAGGCGGCGCGTATCGCAATCTCGGCTCAGAAGTCACGATCATCGAAGGCAGTCCGACTATCGTTCCAAATTTTGAATCGGACATTTCCGAAATCGTTGCGAAGCGCTTTAAACAAAATGGCGTAAAAATTTTTACGAATGCGAAGGCGAAAAAAGCCGTCGAAACGAAAAACGGTGTGGCGGTAGAAGTTGAAATCAAAGGCAAGACGCAAACGATCGAAGCGGATTATGTGATGGTCACGGTTGGGCGCCGACCGAATACGGAAAACTTAGGCTTGGAGAAAGCCGGAGTTACGCTGACGGATAGAAACCTGATCAAAGTGGATGAACAATACCGAACCTCCCAGAAAACGATTTTTGCCATCGGAGACATTGTCGAAGGGTTGGCACTGGCGCATAAGGCCAGCTACGAAGCAAAAGTCGCCGCAGAAGTCATCAGCGGAAAAAATGTCGCGAAAGATTATCGGGCGATTCCGGCCATCTGCTTCACTGATCCAGAAGTGGCGACGGTCGGCTATACGCAAGCAGAAGCAAAAGCCGCCGGAATCAATGCTAAGACAGCGAATTTTCCGATGCAGGCCAATGGTCGAGCGTTGTCATTGAATGCAACAGAAGGCTTTGTCCGATTGGTTTTTGAAGCAGAGACCGAATTGATTTTAGGGGCACAGATCGTTGGGGTCAATGCTAGTGATCTAGTGGCGGAGCTCACGCTGGCCATCGAATCCTATTTAACATTGGAAGACATCTCTCTGACGATCCACGGACACCCGACATTGTCTGAGATGGTGATGGATGCCAGTGAGATTGGTCTGGGACTGCCGATTCATATGTAAAAAAATAAATCTTCCGCTTAAAGTCCTGCTTTAAGCGGAAGATTTTTTAATACATCAATGAACCAACAATGATGATAATTATCTCAGCAATCAGGGTTCCCATAAAAACAGTCGTAAAGGCTTGCTTAAAGCCCGTTTTATGATTCAACCCAGTCAAGCTCAAGAAGGTCAATAATACGCCGCTTTGGGGAACAATCGTCAAAATATTTGAAGCAACCGCTGCAACGCGATGGATCATTTCGGGATTCAACCCAGTGGATAAATAATATTCTGAAAAGTTTGGCATCACGATTCCCAATGCACCAGAAGAAGATCCTGTGATCGCGGACATCGCAGAAGTCAGAACGGTCAAACTGATCAAGGGGCTGCCGGGAATATTCAAAATCAAGTCAGAGAAGATTTTGAAGCCAGGCGCAATCATCACTACCGCACCAAAAGCCACAGCAGAAGAAGTCGCAAAGATCGGCCCAACGGAACCAGTCGCACCGACACTTAATGAGCCGATTTTATCTGGAATATAACGGTAAAAGAGAATCAATGCCAATAAAATACCCACGATCAAAGCAACGTAGATGATATTTTTTTTGATGAAATCATTCCCCAATACACTGCCTGAGATCGCGATAAGAACTAGAATGGTCAATGGCATGATACTGGCAATAAACGGGGGCTGTTTACGATCGGAAGCTTCAGTTTGAGCACCCGATGTGTAAGTGGAGAAGTTTTCTCCTTTGGCTAAACTTTTTTTCAGCGTGTAGTTCATGTAAAACAAACCAAAGATCACACAGCCGATCCCGCCTAAAATACTAGGAATCGCCGCCGCAGTGAGGGAGGTATCCAAATATTGGATCGGGATCACGTTCTGGATCGCGGGTGTTCCCGGTAAGACTGTCATCGTGATCGTTGCTATTCCCAGCCATAAAGGTACTTGAATCAAATTCCAAGCAAGATCCATTTTTTTGAACAGTGATTTTGCTAAGGGCAGCACTGCGAACATGACGACGAACAAACTGATCCCGCCGTAAGTTAGGATCGCACTAATGATAAAGATTGCTACTAATACTCGATAGGGATTGTCATACCCGACTTTTTGTAAAATGAAATCGGCGATCGAGACCGTCGCATTGCTGGCTTCCATCAATTTAGCCAAGATCGATCCGAGTAAGAAAATGGCGAAATAATTTAGAATATAGGTGGACAGTGCGCCCATATAGTTATTTGGCTGATTTCCTAATAGAGAAGTTACGACATCCATTTGATTCAAAAGAACAACGATCACGGTTGCCAAAGGGGCAGCAATGATGATATTGATCTCCTTAAGTGAAAAGTAAATGATGGCAGCAACGCCAAGCAGGACGCCGAGTGAACCAAGCATACTCATGATTTTCCTCCTTCATAGAATCAGCGAGCGAAAATAAAGTGTGATTTCCGCTCGCTGTTCCCCGTTTATTGAGCGGTGTAGCCGCCATCAAGTAATACGGCTTGACCAGTGACGCCTTTTGCCTTGTCGCTGGCTAGGAAGGAAACGTAATCGGCGATTTCTTGGACATCGATCAGTCGTTTTTGGGGCACTAATGGATAAAGCACTTCTTCTAGAACATTTTCCAAAGGAATGCCGCGTGTTTTAGACAAGTCTTCAAATTGACCGCGGACCAAAGGTGTATCTACATAACCTGGGCAAATAGCGTTTACTGTGATGCCTGAGTCGGCCGCTTCTAAAGCTGCTACTTTTGTTAGCCCAACGATGCCGTGCTTGGCGGAATTGTAGGCCGATTTTCCTGCAAACCCAATCACGCCATTGATCGAAGCCATGTTGATCACGCGCCCGTGTTTTTGTTTTTTCATAGTTGGCAATGCTCGTTTGATTGCGATAAACGGTGCAACTAACATAACCTTTAACATAAACTCAAATTTCTCAGTAGGAAAATCCTCGATCATAGCCACGTGCTGTAAGCCGGCATTGTTTACTAAGATGTCTAAGCGACCATAAGTTTCGACGGTTTCATCGATTGCCGCATTGATTTGTTCTTCCTTGGTGACATCGCAGACGAGCCCTAATGCTTCATGGCCTTGTTGATTATAGGCGGCCACTTGTTCGTCTAATTTTTCTTTATTGATGTCTGAGAATACGACGATTTTTCCTTCCTTTAAGAATGTTTCTCCAATTTGTTTTCCGATCCCGCTCGCGGCTCCTGTAACGAATACGACTTGTTTAGACATTTTGTATGTGCTCCTTTTTTATGTTTTTGATTAACGGCACTTCAGTAGCCGCCTGAATTTCTTCGAATGTAAAATCTGGATAGATCTCTAATACTTCAACGCCTTCTGGGGTCACTCGAAAGACACCCATTTCGGTGATGATCAAATCAACGATCCCTTGCGCAGTCAGAGGAAGGGTACAATTCTTCAAAATTTTTGCGGTCCCTTTGCTTGTATGCTCCATCGCGACGATGACTTTTTTAGCACCAGTTAGCAGGTCCATTGCGCCCCCCATCCCGGGAACCATCTTTCCTGGAATCAGATAATTGGCGATATTGCCGTTTTGGTCCACTTGCAATGCGCCTAAAACAGTCACATCGACATGACCGCCGCGAATGATCCCAAAGGAGGTGCTGCTGTCGAAAAAGGCGCCTCCAGGTTGGATCGAAACAGGCTGACCACCAGCGTTGACGATGCTTGGATCAATTTCTTCTGGTACGGGTCCGAGACCAATAAATCCATTTTCGGATTGCAGGGTGACATGGATGCCTTCAGGAATATAATTTGCTACTTTCGTAGGCAAGCCGATCCCCAGGTTGACAAGGGAGTTATCGGTCAATTCTTGAGCGACTCGTTTAGCGATGCGCTCTTGCATTTGCTCTTTAGTTAACATGCTGGGCCTCCTTCCACGATATAATCAACAAAGATATTTGGTGTGTGGACAAAAATTGGATCGATCGTCCCAGTTGGAACGACTTTACGAGCTTCCACGATCGTTGTTTTTGCATTCGCTGCCATGAGATGATTGAAATTGTTTTCTGAACCGGTATATTGGAGATTGCCCGATTCATCTGCCACGTCTGCAAGGATCAAGGCGACGTCAGCCTTTAATGGTTTTTCTAAAAGAAACTCGCGGTCATCTACGGTCAATACTGTTTTTCCTTCTGCCACGAGGGTCCCGACGCCGGTGGGTGTTAGAAAGCCGCCTAATCCATAGGCACCCGAACGAATCTGCTCGATCAATGTGCCTTGCGGAACTAGATCAATGATCGTTTCACCTTCGTTCATTTGACGACCAGCTTCGCGATTCAGTCCGATGTGAGAGGCGATGATCTTATCGAACTGCTTCTTCACCACCATCTTACCAACCCCTTTATCAACAAAACCAGCGTCATTACAAATCAGGGTAAGATTTTTCACCCCTTTTTCGACTAGCGCATCGATCAATGCTTCTGGAGTGCCGTTTGCCATGAAGCCTCCGACCATAACGACATCTCCGTCATGCACCATTTCGACAGCTTTAGTTAGCTCAATTCTTTTCATGCTATTCCCTCGCTTCTACCTTTTCTTCACGATCAAAGAAGTTCCCTGACCGCCTCCGATACATAGTGTTGCCAAACCATACGCCGCCTCTCTGCGCTTCATTTCATGAACCAATGAGACTAAGATTCTAGCACCGCTGGCACCGATCGGATGACCCAATGCGATCGCGCCTCCGTTGACATTGACTTTTTCAGGAGCCATCTGGAGTTCAGACATTACGCAGATCGCTTGTGAGGCAAAGGCCTCGTTTGCTTCGATCAAATCAATATCAGCCATTGTAAGGGAAGCCTTGCTCAACGCTTTTTTTGTTGCTGGGATCGGTCCTGTTCCCATGATCTCAGGCGCAACGCCAGCACTTGCGTAGCTGACGATCTCTGCTAAAATCGGCAATCCAAAGGCCTCAGCCTTTTCTTGGCTCATGATCAAGACAGCGGCAGCGCCGTCGTTGATCCCTGAAGCATTTCCAGCTGTAACGCTCCCGTCCTTTTTGAAAGCCGGGCGCAGTTTTTGCAGCTTCTCGAAGGTCGTTCCTGCTTTAGGGTATTCGTCCTTTGTAAAGGTGAGGTCGTCTCCGCGTCGTTGAGGGATCGTGACCGGCACGATCTCATCAGCGAATCGGTCTTGTTCTAAAGCAGCGTTGGCTTTCTCCTGACTGTCCGCAGCAAATTTATCTTGTTCTTCGCGGGAGATAGTGTATTTTTCTGCAATATTTTCTGCGGTGATGCCCATGTGATAGTGGTTAAAGGCATCTGTAAGTCCGTCATGGGTCAACGTATCGATAATTTTCCCGTCACCTAGACGGCCGCCCCAACGATGGTCTTTTAGTACATAAGGGGCTTGGCTCATGTTCTCGGTGCCGCCTGCGATGATGACATCTGCGTCTCCACAAGCGATTGCTTGAATAGCCAGCTCGATCGATTTTAAGCCTGAGCCGCAAACCATATCCAGAGTAAAGGCCGCTTTTTCTACAGGAATCCCAGCGTTGACCGCGATTTGACGGGCCACGTTTTGTCCGAGCCCGCCGTGGAGCACATTACCAAAAATGACTTCATCAACGGCTTCAGGGGCTATTCCAGATTGAGATAAAAGCTCTTTTACGACACGTTCGCCTAAGTCAACAGCGGAAATGTTTTTTAGCGTGCCGCCAAACGACCCAATCGGTGTTCGTAGAGCAGAAGTAATGACGATTTTTTTCATGATAGAAACTCCTTAAAAATAATTTAGTCAATTAAAAGCGCTTTCAAATGATTTCGTAATTAGCATAGCAGGAAAAAATAGCAATGGAAAATAGGAAATTTTTAACGAGCTATAAATTTTTTTTATGGAATTTGCTTTTGACAATTTTAAAGAATCTGCCTATTCTAGAAAGAAGAGAGAATACACTTAGGAGGTCTGTTATGGATATAAAGCATCTTCGTTATTTTATATCAATTGTAAACAACGATTTTAATTTAAGTCGAACCGCTCAGAATCTCTATATTTCACAACCAACATTAAGCATTATGATCAATGATTTTGAAAGCCGTGAAGGCACAAATTTGTTTAAACGGACGAATGGAAAAATCATCGGTCTGACCTACGTGGGCGAGAAATATTATTATGATGCACAAGAGGTTATAAAAAAATACAATGAGATGCAAGTGAATCTTCATGAGGCAACTGAAACGATGGCAGGCAGTATAACGATCGGTATTCCGCCGTTGATTTTGTCCGTTATTTTCTCTACGATCATGCCAAAATTGATCTTAGACAATCCGACGATCAATTTCACGCTAAAAGAGCAAGGTGCTCATCGCTTAAAAAGTGAATTGCTGTTAGAAAATATCGATATTGCTGTTTTGCTTTCGCCAGAGGGGATTTCTAAAAATATCATTGACTCCTTTGAGATCCAGTGTTCAGAGCTGGCCGTATTTTTATCGCCCAATCATCATTTGGCAACGAAAGAGACGATTGACTGGAAGGACCTCCACAATGAAAAAATCGCGATCTTTGATGAAAGCTTTATGATCCATCATTTGTTCAAAGACGCCTGTGAGAGGAACAATGTTTACGCGAATATTATTTTAAAATCAAGTTCATGGGATTTTATGCTGAATTCTACGAAGATCAACGAAGAACTGCTGACGATCCTTCCGCTGCCGATGGCGGAGCAGTATGCTTCTGCTGATTTTGTGGCTCGTCGAATGAATGAGCCGATCATTTGGAAGGTCATGATCTGTCGATTGAAGAAAAATAATTATACGAACACAGAAAAATACATCTACGATACGTTGTTGGAGCTATTCCACACAAACTAATCCTGATAAAAGCCTTGGCAGTAATTGCCAAGGCTTTTATCAGGATTAGTTTAAACGATTATTTCTTCCCTAACTCCTCGTCTTTACGGATCGTGGCATCGATGCCTTTGATCACTGTTGAAATGAAGGCATTGTCTTCTAATTCCACGATCCCTGCGACAGTTGTTCCGCCAGGGGAGCTTACGCGATCGATCAGCGTCCATGGATTTTCATCGCTGTGAGCCAAGGTCTGCGCACTGCCTAAAATGGCTTGCGTCGCCATTTCCAAGGCGATGTCTTTCGGCAACCCATTCTTCACCGCTGCGCGAGCAATCGAATCGATGAATAGGAAGGTGTACGCTGGCGAACTTCCAGCGATCGCGGTGAAGATGGAGAAATATTTCTCTTCTAAGGGCCAAGCCTTACCGACGGCATTGAATAGATCAATGATCATTGCGACATCTTCTTTTGTGGCACTTGGGTTTCCGCAAACAGCTGCTGCGCCTTCACCGACCATCGCGTTCATATTGGGCATTACCCGTACGATTCGAATCGGTTGGTCGGTTTCAAACACGTCATAGATCGCTTCTGTACTGGTTCCTGCTGCGATCGAGACGATCAACGGGTCCTTTTGCAGAATTGCTTCTTTGGCTTCCAATAGCACGCCTTTAATGACATTCGGCTTCACAGCCAAGATCAGTGTATCGACCGTTTGAATGACTTCCTGCGGATCGTTTAATGCATGGGCTCCGACTTTTTCCGCAAATGCTTGGACCTTTTCTTTGGAAATATCGTATAAATAAATATCTTCTGGTTGGCTAAAGCCGTTTTGAACGATGCCTTCCACGATCGCGGAGGCCATATTGCCGGCTCCAATAAAACCAATTTTCATCATAAATTCCTCCTCAAGAGTGTTTGAATCAAATGTACGAATGCTTCAATAGTGGTATAATCAATAAAGAAAGTATATGCCGTTTCGTGATTGTTTTAAATAGTGTAGGAAAAGAAGAAAGTGTTCGATTATAAGGTGGTGGTAAGATGGATGCAACAACGACGCAGGATACGCGTTTTTATCAATTTTTGAAGACGCTGGATTGCTACTTAGGAGATGACGGACAGATGCTGGGGGAGGTTCAGCGGTTTGCCGAGAATCCGCAGCGAGAGATCGCGGCTTTTGTGACGAAGGATTCGACAGATCGAATCGAGGTGCCAGACGGCTTCCTTCGTATCCTCTATGTGATGAAGGGGACGGCGACGATTCAGCTAGATAATACGGAGAGATGCCTGACAGCAGGTGGGCTGCTGCTGGTGAATGGCGCTTCGCAGCTCTCTTATACAGGGAGCTTGGAGACGCAAGTGCTGACGTTTTATTTTAAAGCGAGCTACTTCACTGAATCTTTGCTGGGGCAAATTTTCGAGGAACCTCTATTGTACCGTTTTTTTATCGAAGCATTAAGTGAGGAATTTGTTGGCATTTCACGCTTTCTGGTTTATGATTTTGCAGGAGAGACCGACGTTCATTTTTATGCCTTGCTTTTATTGAAGCAGGTCGTCAAAATGGCCTATTTCAATAACAAAGTGACGAAGGCCGCCTTTGTGCTGCTGATTGTTGAGATCAGCCAAGCCCCTCCTGAGGGGTTGATCGCAAAGGACAGTGTCGTGTCGAATGGTCAGTTGACTGAAGAGCTGCTGGCGTATATCGATGCGCGATTGGAGCAGGTGACATTGGAAGAGGTGGCGGAAAAATTTCATTTCCATCCGAATTATCTATCGAGCTTATTGAAGGAGAAGACGGGTCATTCCTTTACGGAGATCGTCTTATTAAGAAGAATCGAACGCTGTAAAAAATATTTAGAACAGACAGGCCTGACGGTGCAGACGATCGTGGAGCGATTGGGGTATAAAGATAAAGCCTTCTTTTATAAACGCTTCAAGCAAATCGAAGGACTCACACCACGTCAGTATCGGAAAATGCGAGAGGAAGAAAACGAATGTACGAAGACCTTTTTGCCGAAGTGCAATTGACCGTAGTAGAACAACCGATCGAATGGGTAGAGGACCTGCCGCTTTATCGCGGACATCTCAAGGAATTGCCCTTCATCATAGGGGAAGGCCCCTCGAAAAAAGCGATGTACCAGCAATTAGCGGCACAATATCAAGAGTATGCCGCATTGAATCAAGTGGAGGATAAAGAGGAAGAAATGACGTCTTCTTTATTAACGGCAGATCAATTGTTGAAATATTATGATGGCGAGACCTTCGACGGCTTTTCATTAGGAGACCTGTTGAAGGACGAATAGAGCAACTTTGTATCCCTTTTCAATTCTTTCAGCTAGACTGGGTAAAAGATAAAAAGGAGTGATCAAATGTCCTCAATCGAAAAATACATCCACGAGGCGAACCAAGAGCAGCAGCCGAAGCTCAATGAAATCTATCAGCTTATCAAAGAAATAGTGCCAGTAGAAACGACTGAAAAAATCTCTTATGGGATGCCGACCTTTTATTTAAAGGAAAATCTCGTTCACTTTGGCGGGATGAAAAATCATTTAGGGTTTTACCCGGCGCCTAGTGCGATGGAGGCCTTCAGCGAGGAGCTAACGGACTATAAAACCTCCAAAGGCGCGGTGCAATTCCCGTATGATCAAGAATTGCCAACGGCTCTCATCACGGACATGGTGCGTTTTCGTTTGAAGGAGGTGGCGGAGAAACATGCTTAAAGGAATCGAGATCATGCTGTATGTCAATGATGTCGCAAGCGCCGTCGCCTTTTGGCAGCAAGGCTTCGATGGGACGCTCGTCTCACAGCAGCCAGTAACGAAGGAAAGCCTGCAGGCAACAGTCCAACTACTGGAGGGCGTCCAGCTTGTTTTGTTCGACCGAAAGTTCATTGAGGAAGTCTCACCTGAAGTGGTGGACAATTTCCCTTCGTTAGTAATGAGGGTGTCCGATTTAGCGGCCTATCATGAACGGCTAAAAACCGTAAGCCCGAATGTGAATCCGATCATGGAACAAGGGGATCGGCGGCTGTTTAATTTCGCGGATCTTGAAAACAATTATTTTGTGTTGAGTGAGTGACCTTCAAGCGATTGAAGGTTCTTTTTTTTGGAAAGATTCGTCGAGTACTCGCTCATAGAATCCTTCAAGGTTTCTTGGACGGCTATCATCAAACTATTAGTGGATTTCAGTCAAAATCCTTGTGAATTGTTGTATTATCTTAGAAGGAAAAAGAGCTTTCATTGATTATTTTATTCAGAGGAGAAAATGATGGTACAAATTTTGTTGGGACTGCTAGCAGTCTTATTGGTTTACTATTTGTTTTATTTTATTCGCGATCTGATCGCAGAACGTGGAAATTGGGGCGGTGGAAACTTTCTGGTGTCTGGTGTGATCGGGTTTGTTACAGACGCGATGGATACGTTGGGGATCGGAAGCTTTGCACCGACGACGATGTTGGTAGAAATGACGAAGCAATTAGACAATGACCGTCAATTACCAGGCACCCTGAACGTCTCTCATACCGTTCCGGTAATTATCGAGGCCTTTATCTTTATCACTGTGGTGAAGGTGGCACCGTTGACGTTGTTCTCTTTGGTGATCGCAGCGATCGCCGGATCTTACATTGGCTCAAAAACGGTCAGCAAGCTGCCGGAGAAGAAAGTGCAGTTTTATATGGGGATCGCCTTGATCGTCACGGCTGCCTTGATGGCGATGAAGCAGTTGGGCTTATTGGATTTATTAGGCACGGGCAATCACCTGACAGGCTTGACGGGGATTAAATTGATCATCGGGATCGTTGGGAATTTTATCTTAGGGGCGCTGATGACGATCGGTGTTGGTTTGTACGCGCCTTGTATGGCGCTTGTCTATATGCTTGGGCTAAGTCCTTTAGTGGCGTTTCCTATCATGATGGCTTCTTGTGCGGGCTTGATGCCAGTCGCAGGAACAAACTTTATTAAATCAGGAGATTACTCACGAAAAGTCAGTTTGGCAATTACAATCGGTGGTATCTTTGGTGTGATTGTTGCGACCCGTTTCGTGACAGGCTTAGATATGACTGTACTGACTTGGATCGTGATCGCAGTCGTTCTTTACTCAGGCTTCACCTATATTCGCAAAGGTCTGCCGGAACAAGTGGGACGGTTGAAGAAGTTCTAGAGAGTGATCTCTAGGGCTTTTTTTAAACCTCGTTTATTTGCTAGATATCCAATCTTTTTAGGCGGATAATAGAGGAGAAAAAAAGTTGAACGGGAGGACTTATGGATCAGGAATTATTGATTATCGAGCTGCTCTCTTCTGGGGAGCCGATCTATAAACGTGCAAAGAGGCAGCGAGAAAAAAATAGAATCACGGCGTTTCTGTTTTTAGTAGTATCGAGTGGTCTGTTTTTTGGGATCGGGAGTATTGTCTATCAACGGATGGATGGGTTCGCGCACGCGATGGATACTCGCTATTGGCTGCGGGGATTTTACCACTTTTCACTAGTATTGGGTATTCTCAGTGTTGCTGCGGTCGCGGTATTTTTCATCGTGAATGAGATTCAAGGGGTATGGGTACGCCGATCTTTCCAGCAATTTTTGGAACGTCTGGTAAGACGGGCAGCCAAATATCCGATTATTTATCAAGACCGTGAAGCGTATTATTTAGCGGAAGAGCCCAAAAAGCCGATGATTCGTTTATTGAAGGACGACTGTCTCGAATTGACCACGACCTTTGACGGTGCTTCGGTTTGTTTAGGGGATCGCCAAGAATTTTTTGGTTTTTCTTCGATGCAATTATTTGTATTAACAAGCGAACCGCCGCTGCTCCCAGTCGCGTTTCCTCAAGCGCACAGGATGAATTCAAAATGGCCGCTCTTGCTGATTAGCCTGGTCTTTCTAGGGGCGGCGGGAGTATTTGGCTATGAGGGCCTGACGCGGCATCGCATGCTTTATGGCGAGAGCGAGGGACCTAGTACGTATTCAACAGCGTCTAGCGAGTCGCCGCGGTCGAGCGCTGGCTTACTGACGCAGCAAGGAAAGGCACCGAACAACCAGGTAAATCAAGCCAATCAATTGGAGTTGAATAATGAGACTCATGAACTGTACATGACGACAGATAGCGGAGCGGCTTGGACATTTGTCCCGTTGAAGCCGGAGTGGCTGCGTGCAGGCAGTTACTTATTGACGACTGGTGAGATTCCAATGGGCTATTGGATGGATAAAACCTACACTGTCTCAAAGGATTTCTCTTGGTTTATTTACTCTGAAAGCGAGAAGGACTTGTTTTTTCTAGCTTCAAAAGACAACGGAAAAACGTGGCAAAAAGCTCTCGTATCTGAGAACGCACAGCGCATGCGTTACCGCAAAGCACAATTCTTTGCTGATGGAAGCGGCATATTGGCCTACTCCAGCGCCTCACCCGAAGTTTCTTCGGAAGGCTTAATCCTTTTTCAAAGCAACGATCATGGGCAAAGTTGGTCACAAATGAACAGTACCACGATCGGTCAACCTGTCCAAAATGTCAGCTTCGTGAACCCAACGTTAGGGTTTGTTTCGACGAGGGAGAAGTTGTATTACACCAACAACAGCGGCAGTTCCTTCAAAGAGGCGGTGGTGACGATCCCCGAAGAATACCAAACAGGGGGATTGGATCTTTTTCAATCACCAAATGAGGTGACTCAAGTCAGCACGAATCAGTTAGAAGCGAAATTCTATTTGTTGAAAATGAAAGGGATCGATCAAGGGAAAATGTTCGCTTGCTTGTACCGTTCTTCGGATAATGGCGAGACCTGGCAATTCGCCGAGCAATTGTCGCAAGTCATGCCAAATGAATAACGGGAACTTCCATTGGAGCATAAGAATAAATGAACCAGCAGCTATCGAAGAAATTACTGAATCAGGACGAATTCAAGGCACTTTCTCAATACGAGGAAGTGCCTTTTTGCATAGGATTTCGTTTGAATAAATCCTATGGGCTGTTTACAATAGGGACGACTGAATGGAGAGGTGAGGACTATGGAGATCGTGCGCGCGGATTTTCAATTATTTGATCGGGAGTATTTTACTTTCAAACAACTGAAGGCGCAGCATTCAGAGAAAGAGCTTGAGGAAATCAAACAAGAGTATAAAGAACATTGGCAAAAGTGGAAAGCTATACAGATGGCGGTCGCGGATGGATTGCCGAAAGAATTTCACATGGAAAAGCCGAAAATTGAAAGCTGGACGAATGGCTGGAATTTGCGCAATCATTTTTGGTGTGCGTATCGTGATCCTGCACATCACAATCAAAATGCCTGTTTAGCAGTTCTGCTGAATAAAAAGCAATTTCAAGTGTATCTAATGTTTCAGCATTATAAAAGTGAGGAACGTTCAGGAAGCTTGGCAGCGTACAATGACCTGCTGCCGATATTGGCTGAATGGTATTTACAGGTGGAGAGTAAAAACTATTTTATCTGGCCGCAAACAGAACATGAATTGGACGATCATCTTCCGCTGACAGCGTTCTTGGAGGGAAAGTCACAGTCGGATAAATGGACAGATTCGATGAAGGGACGAAGCTTTCAATTAGGAAAGTTATTCTTTCAAACAGACGCTCTTTCTAATGTTGTTGAGGAAACCATCCACGCGATGGAGGAGCTGGCACCGCTATATGCTGCATTGGATCGTACAGACAGGTAATCGGTTAAAAGAACCCGTGTAAAAAGCGGAGGATGCACGTATAATGAGACCTATCAAATAAGAAAGGAGCAGCGTTTGACAATGAAGAAACTCGATTTGTCCAAATCTTTGTATGAATTAGTCACCCTTTATCCTGAAATCAAGGATTTAATGTATAAATTAGGTTTTGATGCCATCGCAAAACCGGGAATGCTACAGACGGCTGGACGGTACGTCACGATTCCTAAAGGCGCAAAAATGAAACATATTCCAATGGATCAAATCATTCAAACATTCGAAGCAAATGGCTTTGAAGTGGAAGGAGAATTTTAATGGAACGAACAAGGAAGCAGCGTCAGGAAAGGATTGTCGAAATCTTGTCGCTGCTGCATCAAGGGGGCTCTTTTGAAGAAGCCAAAACATTGTTTAATCAAGAATTTGAAGGGGTCGACGTGACGGAGATCACGGCTGCAGAAAAGGCACTGATACAAAGTGGGTTGAATCCGCAGGAAATCCAGAAATTGTGCAACATCCATGCCTCTGTATTTAAAGGGGCAATCAACGAGATCCACCGTTCGAACCTCGAACACGAACAGCCAGGCCATCCGATCCAAACGATGAAATTGGAAAATCAAGTGCTGCAGTCGTTGCTGACGGATGAAATCGATGGTCTTCTGGTTAAAATAAAAGCGGGGGATTGGTCTCAAAAGCCGCGCCTGATCCATGCGCTGGAAGATCTGCTGCAGATTGATAAGCACTATGCTCGGAAGGAAACGTTGATTTTTTCTTATATGGAAAAGTACGGCATCACCGCACCGCCAAAAGTTATGTGGGGTGTCGATGATGAGATTCGTGAGCAGATCAAGGCACTGATCCAATTGGCAAAAGCAGACAAGACAGCCTATAACCCTATCGCTGAAAAATGGGAAGCAGCAAAGAATGAGCTGGAAGAAATGATTTTTAAAGAGGAAGAAATCATGGCACCTATGACCTTGGATGTTTTCAGCCTAAAGGATTGGGAAAAAATCGCAGAAGATAGTTTTGATATCGGCTTTTCTTTTATTCCAGAACCTTTGCCGTGGAAAGCGAGCCAAGCTTCACTAGAACAAGAGCAGGAACGAGAACCGGCTCGGCAGCTCGCCATCCAACAAGCCAAGGAAACAACGGAAAGTATTGCAGCTGGTCTTGCGGCAGAAACCGCAGATGTCTCTGCCGAAGAGCATTATGATTGGGAAAATGAAACGTCGACTGAAACAATCGTTTTGCCAACGGGAACAATGAAGCTGGAAGAAATGATCGCCTTGTTCCAAGTCTTGCCTGTGGATCTGACTTTTGTAGACAAAGAAGATCGGGTGCGCTTTTTCTCAGAAGGAAAGAGCCGAGTCTTCCCCCGTACAAAATCAGTTATTGGACGAGAAGTCGTCAACTGTCATCCGCCAAAAAGTATGCATATCGTGCAGCAGATCTTAGATGATTTTCGCTCGGGTGTCCGTACAGAAGCTGATTTTTGGATCGACATGCGTGGGAAAAAAATCTATATCCGTTACTTTGCTTTAAAAAATGAATCGAATGACTATCTAGGCTGCTTAGAAGTCACACAAGACATTACAGACATTCAGGCGATCGAAGGACAAAATCGATTGCTAGAAGGTAAAACAAACTAATTAACGTAGAAAAAAGAGTTTTCGTGTATGCGGCAACTCTTTTTTCTACGTTTAAAGCACCTCCGACATCAGTAGAAGAAGATAGAGAAAAAAGGATGCCAAGAGGCACCCTTTATCTTAATAACATTTTGAACAAGGTGTTAGACCGCTATTTTGTGCAGATTCCAGCGAAGCCGGTGAATACGTACCATTTCCACATTTGTGGGTGTGGTATTTGCTGCCGGTCGGCGTAACGTAAACCGTTTGTCCCTGTGCAGGTTCGGCAGCTTGTGCTTGTTGCTGCGCCTGTTGCTGTGCTTGGGCCTCTGCCTGCGCTTGAGCCGCTGCAGCCTGCTGTGCTTCTGCCTGTCTTTTTGCCTCTGCTTCTTGGGCGACTCGTTGTTCTTCTACTTTTCGGGCGGCCTCTGCCTCGTCTGCGAGCCGTTTTTCTTCGGCCTTTCGAGCGGCTTCCGCCTGTTCGGCTGCTCGTTTCGCTTCTGCTTCTTTCTCTTCTTGCTCTTTGCGTAGCTGTTCTGCTTGGGCTGCTTTTTGAGATTTTTCAGATGCTTCTGTCTTTGATTCTTCCTCTTTTTGTTTCATTTCGAAGGATTCGACCGTTTTTTCTAGCGAAGAAATTGTCTTATTTAGTTCTTTAGTAGACTTTTCCAACGACTCGATCGTTTGCGCTCACTTTTTTAATAGTGTTAAAATAAAACATTTTTAAAAGTAAAAATATTTCATAATATATTATAAAGTAATTTTAAGGTAAATTAAATAGACGCTGCATAATTTAAGTGCCAGAGAATAAGTTAATTTGATTTTCAAAAGTATATTATTTAATAGATTTTTTAGGTGTTTTGGTGAAGGTGTAAAATAGTTAGATAGCTAATTATTAGGCAACGAAATATTTTGATTGACATTCGTTTTAAGTGCGTGTATATTCTGTTCGAACAGTTAGATATCTAATTTTTAGCGAGGAGGGTATTTGTTTGGATAAACTAGTAGCTTCTAATTTGTTGCGTTCCATCATGAACAAATCTCGAGAATCTATGGATCATCGCGTGAAGGATATGGGGGTCAGTCCACAACAGGGGCGAATGATCGCCTATATTGCGCAAAATGAAGACAAGGGATTGATCCAAAAAGATTTAGCAGAAGTCTTTCAACGTCGCGGAGCAAGTATCACTAGTATGCTGCAAGGCTTGGAGAAAAAAGGCTATATCGAACGGCGAATCCCGGCAGATAATGAACGTCAGAAAAATATCTACGCCTTACCAAAAGGCAAGGCTTTGGTGACGGAGACCAATGAAGCTTTTTATGCGGCAGAAAAAGAATTGCTTCATGCCTTGAGTGAAGCAGAAATCCAACAATTAACTGCGCTGCTCACAAAGATAGACCGCAGCCTTTAATACACAAGCAGGAATGGCCTGCTTGCGGCTTGATAGTTAGAAATCTAACAATTACATCTCTAATAGAAGAAGGTATTCCCATGGAAGAATTTGAAGAAAACGAATCAACGATTTACTATTTAAAAGAAAGCCCTATTCGCAAAGCGATCGCTCATTTATCGATCCCGATGATGGTGGGCATCTCAGCGACGACGATCTACAACCTGATCAATGCGTACTTTATCGGGTTGATCCACGATACCAATATGATGTCTGCGATTACTTTGGCGATGCCGATCACGATCGTGTTGATGGCTGTTGGAAATATGTTTGGTGTTGGCGGAGGCAGCTTTATTACACGATTACTCGGAAGCGGGGAGACTCAAAAAGGCAAAAAGGTAGCGGGGTACTCCTTTTACATGAGCATTGCTCTAGGTGTGATTCTGGGAATCGCCGCGATTCTTTTTATGAATCCCTTAGTCCATCTACTGGGGGCAGACGGGCAAACGTTGCTTTATACGAAACAATATTCAACGATCCTTTTTGCCGGCGGCTTTGCCTTTATTCTGAATTTCGCTTTGGAACAGCTAGTTCGTTCGGAGGGGGCTTCTAAAGAATCGATGTATGGCATGTTTATCAGTGTCGCGGTCAGTATTGCCTTAGACGCGCTATTGATTTTAGTCTTTGACCTACACGTGATCGGAGCGGGAATCTCCACGGTAGTGGCGAACCTTGCAGCATCGAGTTATTATGTTTGGTTTCTGGAAAACAAAAGTGAATCGTTAAAAGGATTCTTGAAGCATGTGAGAATTTCTGTTCAGGATCAAATAGAAATCTATAAGATTGGTGTTTCGGAATTGTTCAAATCCGCGTTTATGATCGTAACGACCTTGTTATTAAATAACTTTTCTGTTGCATATGGGGACAATGTTGTTGCCAGCTTTGGAATTGCTGTACGAATCACACAATTGCCTGAGTTTCTGACGATGGGGCTATTTTTAGGGGCGATGCCCTTGTTCGCTTACAGCTTCTCGGCTCATAATACGAAGCGGCTGAAGGAAGCGTTGAAGGAAGTTTCCTTATGGATCGGCGGCATTTCAATTGTTTTTGCATTGGCAGTTTACTTGTTTCGCGTCCCCGTCTTGCATCTGTTCACCAATGATCCTCGAGTGATCCACGTTGGATTGGTCGTCTTGGCAGCCCAATTGGTCTCCTCTGTTTTTAATGGCTTTTCTGGTCTGTTTACAGGGATTTTTCAAGCCTCTGGATTGGGTGCTCAGACAGGGATCATGTCAACGATCCAAGGGACTTTCTTTATTCCAGTCGTCTTACTGCTGCATCATTTCTACGGATTAGACGGCCTCATCTGTTCTATGACGATTACAGAAGGGATCGCGTTCGTCGCTGGCGTGATCATGGTGATTCCCTATGTAAACAAATTAAATAGAAATGAATTGCCAGCGATGCACGAACAATAATATCTGAATAAGTGTTATTTAAAGTGGTCTTGAAAATCAAGATTACTTTTTTTATATAGATTACAAGCGATTTAAAATAATAAATACTCATTTTTATTCATAAAACGAAAAATAAAGAGTTATTTTTTACGGAAATTGACCATATTTTGAGGTATGATGAATAAGAGAAAATTCAAGAAGTAAAAAATAAACGGGATGTTCCACTTAAAAAGGAGAGAATACTTATGCCAACCAAACCATTGACGCAAATCACACTATTTACGATGGGAAGAGACAATCTGGAAAAACGAATTTTGAAAACGTATGCGGATCTATCTGACTCAGATGCTGCGATTCAGTATATTGTTGCTGTGCTGATTCGTCATTGTTTGTGTATAAGCGACTTTTCGGGAATCTACAGCGAATTGGTAAGGGATATCTTTTTATCTGAGGAACCGACGGATGTTCTGCGAAAATTTTTCCCGTTGTTTCGTGAGGCCTTTAAAAGTGGAAAAGAGTGGGAGCAGGCCACTCGCCGATTGTATAAAAACACCAAAGAATACCACCGCTACAACAATCGATTAAGCGACAGCAAAAAATATTTGTTCGGAAAGACCACGTCTCCTGAAGAAATGGGAGGGCAGCAATACAAACTAGTCTCCACATTTGAGGATGCTGTGGGAAAGAGCCATTCTTGGAGTCTGCGGGATGCAGATCCGCATTCTTCCGCCTTGAAGATCGATGCCGTTTTAGAGCTGTTGTCTACATTGACGATTTTTGAAAAAGACGGGATTCGCCGTTTTGTTAAACTGGAAAATTCGGAGATCGACAATTGCACACGCTATCTCAAGATCAAAAAAGGGGAGATCGTGGAGGAATCAGAGGTGCAGATTCCTGTTGAACCGACTGTCTCGATGGCTGATTTGATGAACCTGAGTGGGGATGAAAAACTAGAACTCGCGAAACAACTGTTGCCAGAAGGTATCGTTCTAACAGATATGCGTGGAGACGACCGCGAAAATTCGCAGCCAGAGATTCCGGCACTTGCCGCAGCGGAAGAATGTCCGCCAGCCAATGACGAGGATCGCTCTAAAGCCCGCGAAGAACGAAAAGAAAAAACAACGAACACGCCTGCACCGGAGCAGTCATTGGCACTTTCTGCGGAAAAGAAACCCTATATCGACTTCCGAAAACCAAAAAGTGAAAAGCAAAAAAATCGTGAACGGAAAGACGAACTCTATAAACAGACGAAAAAGGGAAAGAGCCATTCAAGGAAAAAGAAAAAACGGTGAGGTAAAGGACGAGACGGACTGAATCTTGTAAAAAGGTAGGAAGCAGTATTTTTGCCCCTATTTGTCAGCCGTAAAAACTCAAAACTGTGTCGTTACTACAATGAACCAAAACTATTGAAATAAAAAAGATCCCTTCGAGTTGAAGCAGCTGTGTCCACCGAAGACGCCATTTTAAATCTGAGATCAGTAGAAAGAGCTATTAAGACAATGCGGTAGAGGGTATAATTTAAGATAGGCAGGAATTTTAAACTAGGGGAAAGTAAATAATTTTAAATCGCGCCCTACGGTTAACCAGCCGACGAGCCTAAATCTAAAAACAAAGGAACACCAGTTTTTTCTTACTTAACTAAAAGTGGTTTTATTCAAAAAAGTTCCCAACTTAGGCAATGCCATAAAATTACTACTACTTAAGACAGCCCGAAAAGGAGTATACGCTTGAAGGGCTACAATATTTTATGGACATTAAAATGGATGGAAGAGCAATTTTGTCGGCGGATAGATTCTCCTTTGGATCGTGAGTTGATTTGGCTTTGGCCAGATAGTTATCACTATCTGTATGAGAAAGAGGCGCTTGATTTCGGTCGTTACGCGTTTTTTACGTTTGAAATACCAGCCAATTATTATAAAAAGGCTATTTTGTGGTCAGATTTTTACCAGTGGCATCTTGTATTAAATCGATTATGGAGAATGAACCTGATGAATCTGATCGGTATGAACGCATTTTTCAATTGAAAAGAAATGAGAAACCTGGAACGATACAAGGAATAACCACAAGATTAGACAAGGATTGGGTCAAAAAAATCACTTAGGAGGCCATCATGGAAAAGTCAGCTATTCAACAACGAATGGAAACGTTTAAAGCTTTTGGTGCTGCATTGAAAGGTGCGACAGTGTATTTTCGAGAGGATTGGGGCGTGCTTTATTTTGATTTGAGAGGCAAGATGTTTGGATTGATGACCGATCAAGCGACGGAGGAGACGATTATTACCTTGAAAAATCTACCTGAAAAAAACGAAGAGCTACGGGAGATGTATCCGGGTGTTGTGATTCCGGGTTATTATACCAACAAAAATCATTGGAACTCGATCAAGTTAGCCAACGAAGAACTAAACGATGACACGATCAAGCAGCTTATCGAGACGTCGTACCGTTTGGTGTATCAGAAGCTGACGAAGAAGGAAAAAGCGGAGATTGAAGGATAAGTAAAAAATTCCAAAAAGTTGCTTGCTTCTTTTATCATGGATAAAGAAACGAAGGACCTCTTATAATCTGAATTTGAGATACTTATTAATTGATCAAGTAGAGTAGCAGACCGATTATAAGGAGTTTTTTATCTATAAATAGCCAAAAAATGATAGTGAATCTGTTTTCATTCTTGTGAAAAGGACTAAATAGCCTACTGAGGATTGCTTGTGAGTAAACTGTTCGGTAACTAGGCAATCCTAGCATTTTTAGCGGGATAAGAATGACAAGACTTCAACTTTTATATTCAATTAAATAGGTGCTCAAATCTCAAAAAGATTTGAGCACCTATTTTTGTCTCAGCGAAGAGAATGTTGAACCAAACGCATTGTTGGATTTAAGTTAAGTATTTAAAAAGTTTAGAGTCAATTGCCTGATTTAACCGCAAATCCATCTCTACTACATTTTGAGATTTGCCATCCTGGGTATTCTTTGATAATTGTTTGATTGAATTTAGAATGGGTTTGGCTTCACCAAGATAATAGAATTCTTTGCCTTCATCATCCGACTTTTTGACAAAGATATGGATAGTCCAACGATCAGTGTCTTGAAGCACTTTTACTTCTGGGGAATTCAAGGTCCGAGGAGACTTAGTAAACCAACGCATAGTAGATTCATCAACTAACTCATCTTCATAAGCCATCTGAGCCCCTTTAAACTCTTCTCCTTTTTGTAAAGTAACAAAAATTACAAAATTACCCTCTTTATAAGTATAACCACCGATGTTTTGATCCACCATTTGTTCCTTCCAATTCAGCATCCGTAAAACATCACGCCGACGATATTTAGCATAATAAGTTAGTGGATTTTCGGGAGTAAACTCTTCTGATTTATAGAAACTTGCAGTTAATAAATCAATTATTAGTTTTTTAAAATACGCATTTTCTAAAGCAAGTTGGAAAGATTTCGTTAGTCTGATAACGTCATTATTTGTTTCAATAATTTCTGCGCCAATATATGTTTTTTTAATTCCGCCAGTAAAAAATTGTAGAGATAAGGTTCTTAATACTGAGTGAACGGTTTTTTTATCACTTTGAAGATGACAATCTTTAAATAAATTTTGAGTCTCTTCAAACGAAAGTGGGGATTGTTCATTAATTAGTTTAGACAATAAGATAATTTCATGTTGTCTAATTCCCGGTAAAATTTCTCTCGAAAGAACCATTAAATATTTATTTTCGACGTCATCCAAAATACCTTCATTATCCCCAATTTTTTCTAAGAAAGTGTAATAAGACTGGAATTTATTCGCGATTAGGATGGGATCAATCATTTTTTGTTGAATAAAATCATTTAAATAGGGAACTCGATTCAATCGATTTTTAACTGAAAAATACACGTCTCTTAGTTCTTTCATTGAGTCAAGGGACGCATCATCGATTGATTTGAAGATACGGTCCTTAGCGATTCTTTCGAAATTGATTGATGAAAGCCCCGTGATATAATTTGTATCAAAAGTATCTTTTCTTAAAGCATCTTTATTACGCGTAATATCACCAGATAAAGCCATGGGGATCATATAATTATTTTTATAATTACCAATAAAGTCAATGATTGTGACAAAATCTTTTGAAGGATCTTTCCGTAACCCGCGTCCTAATTGTTGCACAAAAACAATGCTAGATTGAGTATTGCGTAACATAACTACTTGGTTGATTTTTGGGATATCAATTCCTTCATTAAAAATATCTACGGTAAAAATGTAGTTAATTTCCCCAGATTCCAGACGCTCGATTTGAACTTCTCTTTCTTCAATGGAATGTTCTGCGGTTAAGTAAGTGCTCGGAACATTTTGTGCGTTGAATTGCACGGATAATTCTTCTGCTTCTGCTTTACTACTACAGAAAACAAGCCCTTTTGGAGAATTTCTTGAACAACCATAATAGTTGATTTTCTCTAAAAGAAAAGAAACACGATCTTTGGTTGTTAAGTATTTTAAATCTGTTGTCTCAGAAATAATCACATCATCTTTTTCATAATCAGAAACTCCAAAATAATGAAATGGACAGAGTAATTCTTCTTCTAATGCTTCTTGTAGACGTATTTCATAAGCAATGTTGTAATCAAATAGCTCAAAAATGTTGAATTTATCTGTCCTTTCCGGGGTAGCTGTCATACCTAATAAAAATTTGGGGGTAAAATAATCGATGATATTGATATAGGATTGAGCACCCGCTTTGTGGACTTCATCAATTAGAATATAGTCAAAGTAATCTTTTTCAAATAATGTATGATAAGTAGGTTTTGAAATCGTTTGGATTGTTGCAAATAAGTATTTTGCTTTCAAATCCTTTTGGCTGCCTGATAAAATGCCAAAACTTTCTTCTGGTTCACCCAGTATTTTTTGAAAAGACTCTTTCGCCTTATTAAGAATTTGTTCTCGATGAACAATAAATAGCATTTTTTTAGGTTTAGCTTGTGAAACATCAAAGGCAGCGAGGTAAGTTTTCCCCGTTCCAGTAGCAGATATTATTAATCCTTTCTCTGCCCCCGAAGCTCTTAACTCCTGTAGGTTCTCTAAAGCAACTTTCTGCATTTTGTTGGGAATGATATATTGAGGCGAGAATTCAGCAATGGCTTCTTTTTCTACCAAATCGTGATTGTTTACTATTGGTTTGTAAGTTGACCTATAGTGCGTAATCCATTTATTCGATAGGATTTCAGCTTGTTCCCACTCAGTAGCTAAATGGTTCTGAATTTGATGAATCACTGCACCATGCTCGTAGGAAGTTAAGCGAATATTCCATTCATAGTTTAATTTCAAGGCGTTCATCGTTAAGTTAGAGCTGCCAATGATAAATGAATGGTATTCTTTTTGAGAAAAGAGATATCCTTTGGAATGGAATCCATTTTTTGTCGAGATACGAACCTCGAGGTTTGGGATAGCTAAAAGTGATTCAAACATATCAGGATGGTTAAATCCTAAGTAAGTGGATGTCAATAAGCGACCAGATATTCCCCGTGAAGCAAGATCGGAAAGCTGAGATTTAAGAGCATTTAATCCATCCTGAGTCACAAAAGCAACTGAAAAGAAAAAATCTTCGCATGTATCAGTTTCCTCTTGCAAAACATTCAACAGAAATTCTTTTTGCGTAGGCTGATTGATAATGAGTTTGGGATCGTATTGAGAACCTTCGACTTTTCTATTGATAAATGCTTTTCTTAATGATTGTTCTAAAACATCCATGAAGTAGCTCCTTTATAGTGTCGTTTTTAATTTTTCAACTGTAGGAATGTCTGCAGGTGCCCATTCAAGAGTGCCTAATTTGCTGGAGGGTAACCACTTAATGTTTACGTGTTCAGTAAGTGTAGGTACGCCTTCAATTAGATGACAAATAAAAGTTGTTAAATGAACAAAGCCAAAATCATACTCATAGGTAGTAGATTCAAATAGCTCCTCTTCAACGTTTACCGAAATTAAAAGTTCTTCAGTTAATTCCCGTTTTAGAGCTTCAATAGGAGTTTCGTGTTCCTCGATTTTCCCACCAGGGAATTCCCAATAATGTGCCAATGATTTTCCTGGCCCACGTTGCGCACACAATATTTTTTGATTGTCGATAATGATAGCACCGACGACTTCAATAGTTTTTTTCATAATGTACTTCCTTTTTAAAATTGATCGAATAATATTATTATAACTGAATGTAATCAAAAGTCCTATTTTGCATAGAGCGACTCCGAGCATAAGTTGTTTTAATGGTTTTGAATCCATTTTTATTTTTTAGTTAGGGGAAGTTTAGCCGCGTATGTAAATGCGCCTCTTATTTTTAGATCTTGATAGATCTGATAAAATTTCTGTGATATTCGCTCTTTAAGCTGAAGCGGTAATTAGTTAATTTTCAGAGTAAAGTATTTAAATGATGGCTAATCGTCTCACTGATGAACTAAACGATGACACGATCAAGCAGCTTATCAAGACGTCGTACCGTTTGGTGTATCAGAAGCTGACGAAGAAGGAAAAAGCGGAGATTGACGCGTAAAAAATGACGCTGCTTAATTAAGCAGCGTCATTTTCATTCTTTTTTTCGGACCAATGCAAGGCAAGGTAATAGCCTGTGATACCCATACCAATCAAGAAACAGGCGGCATCGAAACTGTTCAAAGCGGGTTTGAAGAGCGCATAGAGGACCACGACGATCAGCCAGTTCAGGATACTCCATAACACATTTGTGGAGGCAGAGGCGGATTTTTTCCATGGGACATCCCATTTTTCACCAGTAATCCCTTTAACAAAATGAGGGACTCCGTTCGCAAACAGCATACCCAAGATGATACATATAATTGAATCCATCGGAATCTTCTCCTTTTTACGTGTTCAATCTGTAGTATACCTCTTTCCGGCTTTTTTTTCTCGTGATTTTGAAAGAAATTCTTTTGGAATGAGCAGAGGATTTAACAGCAAGGAGAGGGAGGTGGTAAGGTAGATAGGTACAATCAGTGAACGGAATGAATGAGAATGTTTGTAACACAAGGAGGAATTTATCGATGAAAGCACCATTGATTACTATGAATGACGGCCATCAGATACCAGCAGTTGGCTTAGGAACATTTCAGATTCGCGGTGGCGTAGGGGTCGATCAAGTATTGACGGCTATCCAGGATGGGTATCGCTTGTTGGACACTTCTACAAACTATGATAGTGAAGGCGTCGTAGGAGAAGCGATTCGCCGTTCGGGGCTTCCTCGTTCGGAATTTTTTGTGACGACCAAACTTCCAGGAAAGTACCATGCTTACGAAGATGCGTTAATGATGATTCAAGAATCGCTTTTTCGGATAGGGCTAGACTATTTTGATCTGTACTTGATTCACTGGCCTTTGCCAAAACGCGGGCTGTATGTGGAGGCTTGGCAAGCATTAGTACGTGCTCAAAAGCTGGGCTTGATCCGTTCTATTGGCGTTTCGAACTTTGAACCGGAGCATTTAGATACAATCATCGAAGAAACCGGTGTTACGCCTGCAGTCAACCAAATCGAGATCCATCCTTATTGGGTGCAGGAGCGCATGCTGAAGGCAAACAAGGAGCGGGGCATCTTAACGGAGGCGTGGAGTCCGCTTGGCCGCGGCAATGACGCGCTGAAGGAAAACGTCATTGCGGAGCTTGCTGAAAAACATGGAAAGACACCGGCCCAAATTATTCTGCGCTGGCACGCAGAACGGGGCATCCTTCCTATTCCAAAATCCCGCAACCTGATCCATCAACGGGAAAATCTGGCTATTTTCGATTTTGAATTGACGCAAGAAGAAGTGGGTCGGATCAATTTACTGGAAAAAGCAGATGGACGAATCGATGACCAAGACCCAAATGAATACGAAGAGTTTGAGTAGTATAGAGGCAGTGGAAAATCCATAGTTAACTAAAAAATAATCAGTTATAAAATTTTTGTTCGGAAAAAATTCTGATTATACGAGTCATTCATATTTTTATTCAAAAACGTTTTCAATTGTGGCATACTAAAAAGGAAGAGTATGCTGCAAGGGGGACGCAATGAAGAAAATCGTGTTACTAGTTGGAGTAGTGGTGGCGGCGTTTTTGATTTTTCAGGTCACGCAAAAGGGCGAAGTAGAAGAAACGGCTGTTCCAAAGGCAGCGACTTCGCAGCAAACCGAGCGCAGTGAGGCAACCTGTACGAATCGTGACTTGAACGAGCTGGATCAAGTGACCTATTCGCATCACAAAGAGCTGATGGAGGACTTGACGGACGAGGGGGAACGTGTAAGAAAATCAACGCAAAAGGTCTTTGTAGGCGCAAGCTTAAACGAAGATGGCCGCTCTTGGTCAGGATATTTCGAAAAGTAAAACCGTTTTGATCGGAAGGATCGAAACGGTTTTTTTCTGTTAAAGATTTACCTGACGGAAGCGGCGGACAGAGACGCGATAGGTTCCCCACATCATGACGACGTAAATCAGTATTCCAGCGGCTAAAATAGGCAACTGTCTGAGTTGTCCTTTAAGGGTAACGTCCTCTAGCCACGCAAGCGCTGGAAAATGGACCAGCGCCTCTACGATCATGGCGAGGATCGTTGCTGGGATCAGGCCCTTTAGGAAAGAGATCCCTACTTTATAAGCAGTCTTGAAATAGCTTGTTAAAAAGAGAAAATTGAAGCAGGCAAAAAGGATCAGTCCGAATCCATAAAAGGCCGTATTTGCTTCGATGCCTACTGGATTGGGTTTGGATAGGAGCTGCAATCGCAAAAAGGCAAAGGGGATAGAGAGCACGATCGTCAACAGTTGGGAGACCAGCAGGACCAGCCATTTTCCCAAAACGACTTCTGAGCGCTTTAACGGAAGCAGTGCAGAGTAATAGATGTCGTTGGTCTCTCGGGTATACATCAAATTTACGAAGTTTCCGATCAGACTAAAGAGAAAGACCATCGTATACGGGTATGCAGGAACCAATACTAGCGGCCCCATCAGTGAAAAGATAAACAAATTGGGATGTGCAGCTAACCGAATCTCTTTATATAGTAAGTTAGAAATCATAGTGTTTTTCCTCCATCCGAACCATAATCGCTTCCAACGTAAGGTCTCCGACATCCTCGGGGCGTTTTAGCGTTTGAAAAGACGCAATAAACTCTTTTTTCGGCGCGGCTTTGACCAGTACTCCTTCTTTAATGTAAATGATCGTATCGGCGCATTTTTCTAGATCTGAAGTAATGTGGGTAGAGAATAAAATGCTTTTTTCCCCGTCTTTGACGATCTGCTGAAAAATCGCTAGCAGCTCTTCGCGGGATACAGGATCGAGTCCGCTGGTAGGTTCGTCAAAAATAAAGAGCGTCGCTTGATGGGAGAGCGCCAGGGCAATTAAGTACTTTACCCGCATCCCGGCGGAAAGCTCCTTGATTTTTTTCGTTGGCTCCAAAGAAAAGAGCGTCAAGAATTTTTGATAAGCGGCTTCGTCCCAATCAGTATAGAATCTTTTTGTAACAGCAGTGATATCGCTGATTTTCTTTTCTTTATAAAAATCAATGCCGCCTAAAACGACCCCGATTTTCTGTTTGCAGGCACGTTCATTCTCTAAAAAGAGCTGCTCGAACATCGTTACTTTCCCGTGATCTACAGGGATCAAATTCAGCAAGGCTTTTAAAATCGTGGTTTTCCCCGCACCGTTGACACCGATCAACCCAACGATCTCCCCTTTTGGGATATGGAAGCTGACATTGTTCAATGAAAACGTAGGATACTTTTTTGAGAGCTCCGAAACTTCTAACAGATTCATCAAGCATCCTCCTCCTTTGGTTCAAAGATCGTTTCCATCATATTCCCAGTCATTTGCATGAAGGTCGTGCTGTCGATCAAAGCGATGCCCTTGGAGGCAGGGTTCGTGTCCCCAAGAACGACCAGCGTGTCGCCAGTCTGGATATTGAACAAGTCTCGGGCTTTTTTAGGCAAAACGAGCTGACCGCGGGCACCGACGGGAACGATCCCGAAGATGTGCTTGCCTGCCGGACCGATGGGCAGACCATCCTCCTCCTGGTTATGCCGGATCAGATCGGTCAAAGTAACGTCGTAGAGACTGGCAAGCGCATCGCATTTCAAAATATCTGGTAAAGAATCCCCATTCTCCCATTTCGCAACGGCTTGACGCGAGACCTCCAAGCGTTCGGCCACATATTCCAATGACCACTTGTTTCGATTTCGTAAGGACCGCAAGTTGTTCGCGATCGGATTTTTCTGATTTTTCATTTTTTTCATCCTCCTTGTTTCCACTTTAGCGTAGAGGTCAGGAAAAAGAAATAAACCATTTGTAACAAAATTGGTTCGGTTTCGTTACAGTGAATAAAAATTAAGCCGCCTTAAATTATGAAAGCAAAAATGTTGTGTTTTCAGAAAACGAAGTCATAATGGTGGAGAAAGAAGGGACAGGCATGAAAAATCAAGAGAATCGCCATGAGGCAGAGAAGCGTTTTGTAAGTGATCACTTTTTTGAAAAAGGACATTGGTGGAACAAATTCTATATTGGTCTACTGACGATCGTTGGTTGGATTGCTGTATCGATCCCTATCTATTGGACCGTCTCATCCACACTTTTAAAGAATGATTCGGCGTTTTACCATGTGTGGAATGATCGTGCTGGAGAAGCCATCTATTATCATACCGGGTTTCAATTTCTTGTTTCATTAGGCATTATCATTCTGGGCGTATTTTTTCTGACAGTGCGAAACAATCATCGAATCACGCACCATGAAAAAGTAGAAAAATTGTATGATGAGGAAGGCTTGCAGGCTCGAAAGGCGGCGTTGAATGCCTTCTATACAGAACGCTTTGGTTCGGAGGCGCTTCGTCACGAGGTGCGCTATTATTCTGTCCCAGAGGATAAAAATCTAGCAGATGACACGATACATGAACGTTATAAGGAGGCAGAGTAAGATGGCGATTGATACAGGGTACCCCGTTTTAAGTGCAGTGTTGAATGTCCTGTTGTTTATTTTAGTCAGTTACCCTGTTCTCGGCGCTTTTGTTTGGCTGATCGAAGTCATTTTTTACCGAGTGCTCTTTCGTCATAAAAAGACGACGTTCGAAGAGATTCCCGTCTCTGAGGAACCCTTTGTTACGATCATGGTGCCTGCGCACAATGAAGAAGTGGTGATCGAGGAGACGCTAACGTATTTATTGAATGAACTGAACTACCACAATTATGAAGTGCTCGTGACAGACGACGGATCGACCGATCAGACACCTGAGATATTGGCGCGTCTGCAAAAAAACTATTCTCGGTTGCGGGTTCTGAGAATCGAGAAAAACAAAGGCAAAGCCCATGCCTTCAACATCGGAGTAGGTTTTGCGAAGGGTGAATACATATTAAGCAACGATGCTGACACGATCCCAGAGGCAGATGCGCTTTGGAAATACATGAATTATTTCATGACCGAAGCAGATCAAAACGTGGCGGCTGTAACAGGCAACATGGATGTTCAAAATCGCTCGAAGATCATTGAAAAGGCGCAGACAGTTGAATTTTCCAGCATCGTCGGAGTGATCAAACGCGGGCAGCTCGGTACATTAGGAACGATGTATGCCTATAGCGGTGCGAATACGATGTACCGGAAAGATGCGTTGATCGATGTCGGCCTGTTTCGCCAAGACCGGGCAACAGAGGATATCAGTATTGCGTGGGATCAACAATTAAACGGTTGGATTCCGACCTTTGCACCAGATATCATGTTTTTCATGGGGGTGCCCAACACCTTGAAGATGCTCTATCGGCAACGGAAACGCTGGGCAAAAGGCGGTACAGAAGTGTGGTTGACGAACATGAAGAAAGTGCCGCTGCATCCCATCAAATATTTTGAACAGTTTTTACTGTTCATCGACCAAACCTTCAGTATTTTTTGGAGTTTGTATTACTGGGTATTTTTAGCCGCCTTTCTAGGAACGCTGCTCCATGCGTTTGTCCTGGGAGACTACGATCGAATCTTCCATATGCTGGCGCTGTCCTTTATCTTTGTGAATTTTGAGATGCTGGCAGGGTTCATGCAAGTGGCCGCAGCACTGATCATTGATGACAGTGGGCGAAAATTGAAATACCTGATTTTTGCGCCATTCTATATGTTGATCTATTGGATGATGAATGTGCTGACGATCGCGACGACCTTCATCCCGGCTATCAAAACAATTTTAGGATTCGGCACAGGGACGTGGGTCAGCCCGACCCGTGTTTCGATCAGTAAGGAATAACAATGTTCGTTTAAACTTCGCGTAAACTCGCGGAGTTTTTTTATTGGAAAGCGTATTAAACGACGAAAAAAAAGATACAAAGTATAATGAAATAATTGATATAATCAATATGTTGATTTCTAAATGAAAGTTGTCAATTGAAGTATAGAATGAGGAAAGGGATGTTCAAATGAAAAAGCGTGTATTACTGGTTTGTTTGGTTACCTTATCAGCCTTTGCCGCACCAACGGTCATCCAAGCTGAGGATGCTGCGCAAACGAGCGTATCGGAAATACCTTCTGCACCAAGTGAGAGCGACACTTCCGAAAGCGCTATCCAACCGGCTGAAGGGGAACGCACTGTGCAGAGCGCACCAGCGTCTCAAGAGCCAGAGACAACTGCGGAAACTCAGACCGCCGTGGTCAACGGGGAAGTCGTGGAAGTGGAGCCGCCGCATAAAGACGGACAAGATGAAGCGAATGCGACGCAAGCACCGAAGGAGGAGCTGCGAGAAGGCAATGCCCGATCTTTCCGCGCCGCTGTGGCATCGGTTCCCATGTACCGTCTGTACAATCCAAACAGCGGGGAGCATTTTTACACGAAGACAACCAGTGAACGGGACCATTTGCGTTCTGTGGGCTGGCGGTATGAAGGGATCGGCTGGCAAGCGCCGACTGGCGGAAATCCCGTGTATCGACTCTACAATCCAAACGCTGGAGACCATCATTACACCTTGCTCGCCAGCGAACGAGATCATTTGAAAAAAGTAGGTTGGCGTGACGAGGGGATCTCTTGGTATTCACCAAGTTCAGGGATTCCATTGTATCGGCTGTACAATCCAAATGCGCGATCAGGAGCGCATCATTATACCCCCATCACTTCAGAGCGGGACAATCTAAAACGAGCGGGTTGGCGTGACGAAGGAATTGCTTGGTACGCGGTCAGCGGCGGTGAACAAAGTCATGAAGACTATCGTTTATTGGGTGTGAAGAATTACAATCAGTATGCCCTAGGAGCACCCAGCGGCTGTGAAGGTGCGTCCTTGCTTCAAGCTTTGCAATACAAAGGCAAGCTAGGCGGCTGGAGCCTGCGTTCGTTTTTGAACACGATTCCGAAATCACCGAATGGGAATCCGAACAACGGTTTTGTAGGATCTCCGTTTGTTGAAAATTCCTATACGTATTCAGCGATCTATCCAGCACCGTTAACGAGCTGGGGACAAAAATATGGGAACGTCCAAAACATTTCAGGCAGTTCAATGAATACATTGATCAACGAAGTCAAAAATGGCAATCCCGTAGTGGCGTGGGTGACGATCAACTTCCAACCGATCCGTTGGGGGAATTGGAACTTCGGTGTCGCTGCCAACAACAACCATGCAGTTACGCTAGACGGCTACAACAAGGCGGGCAACCAAGTCCATGTGTCCGATCCGATCAGCGGCTCTTACTGGGTGAACCGCACGACCTTTGAAAATATCTACAATGCAAGAAAATACGCAGTAGTGGTTCGATAATCCTGGACAAACAAAAAAGCGGCGCGCGCCGCTTTTTTTGTTGTTTAGCCTCCACCCATCAAGAAATCGAGGATGTTCCAGCCATCTGACGTTTCCCCACGATAAAGCTCTGTAAATCCACATGTTTTACAACTGATCGTAATAAACTTTTTATTTTGGACATCAAAAATCTTCGCAAAATTCCCACCCGTTGCTTGGAACTGATCGGACAAATAATGCTGCCCCCCACACTTCTCACAAACATATTGTTTTCTTTCCATTTTTATCACACTCCTTTTAGGTTGGCGCCTGTATGTTCAAGCAGTATACGACCGAACACCGTGTATGAATCAGGCCATTTTTCGTAGTCCGTATTTTTTATCGCCTGTGAAAGGTTCGATGCGCATTCCTTCTATTGCTTTAAATTATAGGGAAGTCTTGGGCCCGCTTCATCCGTCTTTAGCAGTATCTATCAAATTCTTTTTTGACAAAACAGCAGTTATCTGGTTAAATGAGAACATACGTTCGTATCGTGCGGAGCGATTCCGCGACTACGAATAAGGAGTGATTTTCGATGGAACTGGAAAGAAAAATAGAAATTTTAGCGGAGTCTGCGAAATATGATGTTTCTTGTTCCAGCAGCGGCGTGGAGAACAATACCCGATCAGGAACAGTCGGCAGTACGGCGGTATCCGGGATCTGCCATTCCTTTACCCCCGACGGCCGATGTGTCTCGTTATTAAAATTATTATTTACGAACGCGTGTATTTTTGACTGTCACTACTGCATCAATCGTAAATCCAATGCGATTCCGCGGGCGACGTTCACCCCGCAGGAAGTGGCGGATCTAACGATGGATTTTTATATGCGCAATTATATCGAGGGCTTGTTTTTAAGTTCAGCGATCATTAAGAATGCGGACTATACGTGCGAGCTTTTGATCAAGACCTTGAAAATTTTGCGTGAAGAAAAAGGCTTTCGCGGCTACATCCATGTCAAGGCGATACCTGGCGCGGATGAGAAATTGATCGAGCAACTGGGCTTTCTGGCGGATCGGATGAGCGTCAATGTTGAACTGCCTTCCCGCGAGAGCTTGAAGTTACTGGCGCCGGACAAAGACCCGTTTGACTTATATAAACCAATGAAGCAAATCACGACGGTAAAAAAAGAACAGGAATTTTTGCCAGCGGTTCGACGCGGCCCAAGCTTTGTCCCCGCCGGTCAGTCTACGCAGATGATCATCGGGGCCAGCCCTGAGAGTGACCGTTCGATCGTGAAAATCTCAGAGAATTTGTATCAAAAGTATCAATTGAAACGGGTCTATTATTCGGCGTATATCCCAGTCAATCAGGACAATTTATTGCCTGCTGTGACGACAGAGCCGCCATTGCTGCGGGAGCATCGCTTGTATCAGGCAGATTGGCTGCTTCGCTACTACAAATTCACAGCGGATGAGATTCTGTCAGAAGACAAGCCGAACTTTAATCTTTACCTTGATCCGAAAGCCAATTGGGCGGTCCAAAACTATCAACGCTTCCCCGTAGATGTCCAGACCGCCACCTATGATGATTTACTGAGGGTCCCCGGGATCGGACCGAAAAGTGCGCAAAATATCGTCAAAGCACGAAAGTATTATCGGCTGCATCTGACGGATTTAAAAAAACTAGGCATCGTGATCAAACGGGCACAATATTTTATCGCCTGCAACCATGTGACACCTGCCGGTTTGATCAAGGACCCTGAGTGGATCATCGCTTCGTTGATTTCTTCAAAGCAATACAATGTACTGAAAAAACAAAACACACAATCCACGAGTGAACAACTGTCGCTCTTTGATGTGGAGCGGTTTGAACATGCGAAAAGTAGGTGACGTCCATGCGCGAGTCAGCAGAACATTGGGAATATGATGGCAGCTTTCTTGGATTTATGACGATCGTGGATCGTAGTTTTCGTGAGAAGCAGTTTCCGGCAGTGATTTTATCGCCGGAGACCGCGGTGGAAAGTTTATTTTTAACGGAATGGGTAGAAACAGATCCGATTCGCGGCGAGAAAATTTACCGTCGTTTGCGGCAGCGAGTGAGACCGGAAAATTTTTTGTTCATTCAAAATGGGTTTTATGCCACGCTTGAAGGCAAAGAACGTTATTTATTGGATGCCATCGAAATTGCGTTGCAAACCCAAGACCTATTGGAAAATCATTTGGGGCATCCATCCGTCTTGGCATTGCGGAAAAGCATTCGAACACTGCTGGGAGAAAACCACGCCTTGACCGGCTTTGTTCGCTTTGAATACGTCGGTGAGGTGCTATTCAGTAAAATCGCCCCGAAGCACTATGTGATGCCGTACCTTTGCCCCCACTTTGCGGAGCGTTATCCGCAGGAAAAGATCATGATCTACGACGAGACCCACGAGGTTTTAGGGATCATCGATCATGGCAGTATCCACCTCATGGAAAACACCACCTGTCCAGAATTTTCTGAAGTAGGCGACGAACAGGCCATTCAACACCAATGGAAGACATTCTTACAGGCGGTCACGATTGAGGAGCGGGCAAATTATAGAGCCCAGCGGAATCATTTGCCGTTGCGGTTCCGCGGGAATATGACAGAATTTAAAACGTAGCTGCTGGTTATGGATAGATTTTTTTGAACAGTTTCAGAGGTCAAACGGGCCAGTTTTTCTCCTTGGATCAGCTTTCGACAACTACTGAAACAATAAGTAAGGTTCCTAAGAGCTTTGCGTTCATGATTTTTTGATTCTGCTTTATAATGGGAACTATTAGGAAGCGAGTGAATCACATGGAAGAGAAAAAAACGCAAGGATCAATGGCGGTCCTGGCGGCGCTATTTGCCAACGTGCTGGTGGCAGTCAGCAAGTTTATCGGCTACATGCTCAGCGGCAGTGCAGCAATGATGAATGAAAGCATTCATAGTGTGGTAGATTGCAGCAATCAAATCTTACTGTTGTTTGGTGATCGACGGGCCGCTCGCGGGCAAAGTGAGCTGCACCAGTTTGGTGAGGGGCGTGCCAAATACTTTTTCAGTACGATCGTTGCTACGATGTTATTTTTTGGTGGGGGTGCACTAGGGATCTGGGAAGCAGTGGAGAAGCTGTTTCATCCCAGTCACGAAGTCGCCAATCCATTGATCGTGTTAGGTATTTTGGTTTTCGGTATTCTCGTCGAAGGCAGTTCGCTGCGTGTGGCGGTGAAAGAAATCCACGAATTAAATACAGAAAAATTGCCATTATTTAAGTTTTTACATGAAAGCCGTCACAGCGAGATCTTGATTATTTTTACGGAGGATTTTTGTGCCGTGATCGGGTTGGTGATCGCGATAATCGGGACGCTGTTGACGATGGTCACTGGGAATCCGATGTTTGATGCATTGAGCGGTCTGCTGATCGGGATGATGCTGTTATTTGCTTCGATCTTTTTAGCTCGGGAGTTTTACAGCTTGATCATAGGAGAAAGTGTCTCTAAAAATGACTTGCTGAAAATCCAAGATGCCTTTAAACGCGACGAAGTAAAAAAAGTGATCGACATCAAAACGGTCCATTTAGGTCCAACAGAAGTCATGATCGCCGCCAAGATCGACATCGCCGATTCCTACGAAGGCGTGAGCTATGATATCGTCAATCAAATCGAACGAGTGATTCGCCGAGCCTTGCCGGATAAGAAGGCGTATATTTACATCGAAACCGACGAATTCGATCCAGATTACGATCGCAAACGTCAAAACCAATCGGACACATAACCCTGTGCCCGATTTTTTGCCAGTTCTACTTCCTGCTTCAGCAGGTTAATAGGCATACAACGATAACTTTATTTAAAGGGAGGGTCAATAAGATGTCTTCATTGCGTTTTTTCTTCACCTATTCACGAGAGTTTCTGCGTCATTGGGGGAGCTATATCCTTTTGATTGTTGGAACAAATATTGTTTTAGAGATGTTGGCGATCCCGCTTTTTCAGTTTCTAACGGCATTCATTTTGAAACAGGGAGAGATCCCGTATGTTTCTAACACGAATATTGTCACGATAATCACCCAGCATCCTGCTGTTTTGATTGCTCTGCTATTGTTGCTGGCAGTTATATTGACGGTGATTTTCTTGCAGTTTACGTTCCAGTTGTTTGGGATCAAAAGCATCCAAACAAAAGAGGACCGCTCGTTATGGGAGATTTTTAAGCAATCACTTTACCATATGCGGCATTTGCGTCCGGCAACATTCTTTTTCTTCCTATTTTATTTTGTATTGATCCTTCCCTTTGCCAATGCCATTTTCCGTACTCCGTTGTTGAGCAAAGTAACGATCCCGGTTTTTATAATAGAGTATTTGAATGAGCATCTGGCCTTTCTTCTATTATTAATGGTTCTTTCGTTGCTCGTGTCCTATATTGGGATTCGGTTATTGTTTGTCCTTCCCCTGATGATTTTCTCGGACGCCGCTCCTAAAGAGGCCGTGCGCAAAAGTTTAGAGTTGACGCATCATCGGTTTTGGCACTATGCATGGCGTATCTTTCTTTTGACCACCTTTTTATCCATTGTTTCTTTTGTAGGGTACGGGGCAAGTTACGTGTTGCAAGTGCTGCTGGATCTATTTCCGCGTCCGATTCCTGCGATCGGGGCAATGGTCACATTAACGAGCATCCAATTTTTCAGTCAATTGATGCTGGCTTGGGCGACGGTACTGTATTTCAGTGTTCTAGTCCAAAAATTCTTTCCGCTGGTGATCAGCGGGGAACGGCCATTGCGTATGATCCGTCCCAGCTTGTGGACGCGAATCGCTGCGGCAGCGCTATGTGTATTTTTTGGCGGGTCGATCCTGTTTAGCAATGTCATGTATTTGACGGGGCTGGAGGATTCCACGCCGTTTACCATTTCCCATCGAGGGGTCGATAATGGCAATGGCGTACAGAACACGATCCCCGCGATGGCGGCTACGATCAAAGAAAAGCCGGATTACATCGAGATGGATATTCAAGAAACCAAGGACCGTCAATTTGTCGTGTTCCATGATAAAAATCTGAAAAATCTCACGGGAAGAGACCGGACGACTCATGAAATGACCTTGATCGAGCTGCAAGATCTGCAAGCGGTGGAAAACGGTCATGTGGCGCCTGTGGCAAGTTTTGATGATTATTTGGCTTTTGCGAATGAGCACCATCAAAAACTGCTGATCGAGATCAAAACGAACGCCGATGATTCCGAAGACATGGTGGATCATTTCATCAAGAAGTACCAGCAGACTATTTTGGCCAATCATCACCGTATCCATTCTTTGGATTACAATGTGGTAAAAGCGTTGAAAGACAAGGCACCAAAGTTGTATGTCAGTTATATCTTGCCTTATAATTTAGTCTTCCCGCAGACACCGGCAAATGCCTATACGATGGAGGAAACAACGTTGACCAGCGATTTTGTTCAACGAGCCCATCAAGAGGATAAGGAAGTGTACGCGTGGACAGTCAATAACGCTGATGCTATGGATCGAATGGTCTCGCTGAACGTCAACGGGATCGTGACCGACGACCTCAAGACGCTGCAGGAGCAAATTAAGACCTATGAGGAAAATCCCTCGTATGCCAAACGAATCGAGATGTACATCAATCGATTGCCGGCGCTGGATCAGCGGATCAGTGAAAATTAATCTAGTACAAGAAAAAATCATTAAATTTCCATAGAGTTTTCGCAAAAGATTTTCTAACAGCCGCCTGCTCTATGGTAGAATAGCAATATATTTCACAAAGGAAATTCGACCTGTCATGCGGGTGTTGTCGAAGAATTTGTCTGTCTCAGAACGGTTTCGACAGAGGCAGATGCAAGAGGACACGCAGGAGTCGGCGGATCTCCAGTTTGAAAAATTCTTTAAATAGGAAGTAAAAAAAGGGGTTTACGATGAGCAAACGTGGTTTTGAAGTAATTAAAGCGTATCAAGATAAGGCGATCCATTTGCCAAAACGAGCAACAAAGAACGCCGCAGGCTATGATTTTGAAGCGGGAGAAGATGTCGTGATCCCAGCGATTTGGAAGCAAGTGATCGCACACTTTACCAAAGGTGCAGAAGCATCAGAAAAAATCGTGAAACCCGTGCTTGTCCCAACAGGAATCAAGGCATATATGGGAGAAGATGAATACTTGCAGCTTGCCAATCGTTCAAGCAATCCGTTGAAACGATTCATTACATTAAGTAACGGGATCGGCGTGATCGACAGCGATTACTACAATAATCCAGACAACGAAGGCCATATCATGTTCCAATTTTCAAACTTCGGCTTGACGGATATCACGATCAAAAAAGGTGAACGAATCGGGCAAGGAATTTTCTTGCCGTTTCTTAAAGCAGACAATGATGATGCAGATACAGAACGTAAAGGCGGATTTGGTTCGTCAGGAAAACAATAAATAAATTAAACGAGTGAGGCGAATGTTTTGGCAAAAAAATCCAAGACACAGTTTATCTGTCAGGAATGTGGGTATGTTTCGCCTAAATATTTAGGTCGGTGCCCGAGTTGCGGCAATTGGAATACGATGGTGGAGGAAGTGGAACCCAATCACCCTGAAGACCGAAGAAATCGTGTCAGTCTAACGGGAGAACGTGCGACTCCGACCAAGTTAAAAGATGTCGTCTTTAAAAAAGAAACGCGGATTCAAACAGAATTAGCAGAATTGAATCGGGTTTTAGGCGGCGGCGTCGTTCCGGGGTCTTTGGTTTTGATCGGCGGAGATCCTGGGATCGGAAAGTCGACCTTGCTGCTGCAAGTTTCGCATCAATTAGCGGCGACGGGGGGCAATGTGCTATACGTCTCGGGGGAAGAAAGCGCGCAGCAGATCAAGCTGCGGGCAGAACGCCTAGGGTCAAGCGACACGGATTTCTACCTGTATGCAGAGACAGACATGGGAGAGATCAGTCGAACGATCGAGAATTTGAAGCCTGACTATGTAATCATCGACTCGATCCAAACCATGACCCAACCGGACATTACGAGTGTGGCAGGCTCGGTCAGTCAGGTTCGTGAAACGACAGCCGAATTATTGAAGCTGGCGAAAACGAACGGGATCGCCATTTTTATCGTTGGTCACGTTACAAAAGAAGGAAACATCGCCGGTCCGCGTATGTTGGAGCATATGGTAGATACAGTGCTGTATTTCGAAGGGGAGAAGCACCACAGCTTCCGTATCCTGCGAGCAGTCAAGAACCGTTTTGGCTCGACCAACGAGATCGGGATCTTTGAAATGCGGGAGCGCGGCCTGGTAGAAGTCGCGAATCCTTCTCAAGTGTTCTTAGAGGAGCGCTTGGAGGGGGCGACTGGATCAGCGATCGTTGTTGCGATGGAAGGCAGCCGGCCCATTTTGGTCGAAGTGCAGGCCTTAGTCACACCCACGGTTTTCGGCAATGCCAAGCGAACGACGACGGGGCTGGATTTCAACCGCGTGTCGTTGATCATGGCTGTTTTAGAAAAACGTGCCGGACTGCTGCTGCAAAATCAGGATGCCTATTTGAAGGCAGCCGGCGGCGTAAAATTAAATGAGCCCGCGATCGATTTGGCGGTAGCGATCGCCATTGCTTCCAGCTACAAAGAAAATGGAACGGAAGCGACAGAGTGCTTTATCGGTGAAATTGGTCTGACTGGTGAGATTCGTCGGGTCAACAGCATCGAGCAGCGAGTAAAAGAAGCCGGCAAATTAGGATTCAAAAAAATCTATCTGCCTAAAAATAATATGGGCGATTGGAAGCCGCCGAAAGGGATCGAATTGATTCCAGTGGCGACGCTAGGAGAAACATTAAGAAAAGTATTCCGTTAATAAGCGGCAGTGCCGGCAACCATTCCGGCACGCCCTTTAACTAAAAGTTTTACAAATACAAGGAATAGAATTTAGGAGGGATGGCATGCAAAAACGTGTGTTAACAATAATCATCGCGTTGATCGGGATCAGCTTAGGGATCACATTTTTACCTGTGGCATGGCTGGCGATCGGTTATCAAGACAACATGTGGTTGAATAATTCATTTACGAATGGCCTAATCGGTGCAATTATTTTTTATATTATTTCTTTGGCGATCGTAGAACCAATCACAGTTGGTGTAAAAAAAATCGAGAAACAATTAAATGAATTAAGTTTGACGTATATCTTATTCGGAGTGGTCGGTGCGATCTTAGGACTGACGCTGGGATTGATCGGGACAACACCCCTGTATCAAATTCCGATTCCGTTTATCAACAGCGCCTTACCGATCTTGATCATGCTTCTATTAGGATACCTAGGTTTCCGAATGGGAACGACGCGGATCGATGAGTTGAAGAAATTTTTCGGCGGCAGAAGCAAAAAAGCAGAGTCGAATGAAGGCGAAGTGCTTGAGCGCAAGGCCGACGATCATTTCCATAAGTATAAGATCTTAGATACGAGCGTGATCATTGACGGTCGGATCTATGACATCGCGAAGACAGGATTTTTGGAAGGCGTTTTGATGATTCCGAATTTCGTGCTGTATGAATTGCAATACATTGCTGATTCTGGAGATAGTTTGAAACGAGTGCGTGGGCGCCGCGGACTGGATATTTTGAATTCGCTGCAAAAAGAAGAGGGCATCTCAGTTGAGATGTACGATGGCGACTTTGAAGATATCAGCGAAGTGGACAGCAAGCTAATCAAATTGGCGAAGCTGTTAGATGGCGTGATCGTTACAAATGACTACAATTTAAACAAAGTTTCTGAGTTCCAAAATGTGGCGGTCTTGAATATCAATGCCTTAGCAAATGCCGTCAAGCCAGTCGTGATCCCAGGCGAGAACATGAACGTTTTAGTGGTAAAAGCTGGAACGGAGCGCCAACAAGGGGTGGCGTATTTGGATGATGGAACGATGGTCGTTGTCGAAGACGGTCAGCATTATATGAACGAACACATCGAAGTGGTCGTAACGAGTGCGTTGCAGACAGCCGCTGGTCGAATGATTTTTGCAAAACCGGCGCATTCCAGCCGCAACATCAAAGACGATTCACCGAAGGAAAAGTTGGATTATACCAATGACAAGGCAGGGAAATAACAGTCCAGCTTTACTAAACAGTGGATTGATTGTACAATTTGGAGTGAGTAGCAAATGCTTTTCAATTTGCTAAATAAGCGGAAAGAGGAACTAATATATGTCAAAAATTCGTGTGCGCTATGCACCAAGTCCAACAGGACACCTACACATTGGAAATGCGCGAACAGCATTGTTCAACTATCTGTTTGCCCGTCATAACGATGGGGAGTTCATCATTCGGATCGAGGATACTGATTTAAAAAGAAACATCGAGGATGGCGAGAAAAGTCAGTTAGAGAATTTGGCTTGGTTAGGGATCAATTGGGACGAATCACCAGCGAATCCTGGAGAATATGGTCCTTACCGTCAATCTGAGCGTCGTGAAATTTATCAACCCTTGATCGACCAATTACTTGCCAGCAATTTAGCGTATAAATGCTACTGTACATCAGAAGAGCTGGAGGAAGAGCGTGAAGCGCAGCGTGCCCGTGGCGAGATGCCTCATTACTCAGGCAAATGTGCCAATCTGACTCCTGAAGAACAAGCGGAGAAGGAAGCACAAGGGTTAGAACCTGTGATTCGTTTCCGTGTTCCTCGCAACACGAGCTTTGCATTTGATGACATGGTCAAAGGCGAGATCAGTTTTGAATCGGATAACGTCGGCGGCGACTTCATCATTCAAAAACGTGACGGCATGCCAACGTATAATTTTGCGGTAGCAGTGGACGATCATTTGATGAAGATCACTCATGTTTTACGTGGGGATGACCATATCGCCAATACACCAAAACAATTGATGATCTATGATGCTTTCGGATGGCCGCGTCCAACGTTTGGTCATATGACTCTGATCATCAATAGTGAAACAGGCAAAAAATTAAGCAAACGCGATGAAAGCATTTTGCAGTTTATCGAACAATACCGCGAATTGGGCTACTTGCCAGAAGCGATGTTCAACTTTATTACATTATTGGGCTGGTCACCGGTAGGCGAAGACGAAATCTTCTCGCAAGAAGAACTGATCAAGATTTTTGATACCGATCGTTTGAGCAAATCACCAGCAGCATTTGATCCGAAGAAACTTGAATGGGTCAATAACCATTATATTAAAGCGATGGATTTGGATACATTCGCTGAACTATGCTTGCCTTATTTGATCAAGGCTGGTAAAGTCGAAGAAAATCCAACACCTGAACACAAAGAATGGGTAAAACGCGTTGTTAGCCTATACCAACCACAAATGAGCTACGCTGCAGAAATTACGGAAGTATCCAGTCTTTTCTTCCAAGACCATCTAGAATTGGATGAAGCCGCAAAAGAAGTCTTAGCCGGAGAAGGTGTTCCGACAGTATTAGCGGCATTCAAGGCGCAATTAGAAGCGATGGATACAGTCGATGCTGCCAGCGTCTTAGCAGCGATCAAAGCAGTACAAAAAGAAACAGGCATTAAAGGAAAGAACCTTTGGATGCCGATCCGTGTAGCAGTCAGCGGTGTGACACATGGACCAGAATTGCCAGAAACGGTTGAATTATTAGGCAAAGAAAAAGCCTTATCACATTTAGATCAAGTTATGTAAACACATAGAAGAGAAGAAGTAGCAAGCGGCGATGTTCCAGAGAGATTGCGGATGGTGGAAGCAATCATATCAACGCTTACGAAATGCATCTCCGAGTGGCCTTGGCGACACGTAGTCAAGGACGGTTCACAGACGTTACCTGTTTCAAGGCAGAAATTGCAAACAAAAGTGGGACCACGTAAAAGCGTCTTTTGAGGAAACTCAAAAGACGCTTTTTTTGCCAGTTTTTCTTCACGCTTTAGCGTGAGTAGAAAAATGGTATGCGCAATGAAGATGAAGGTCATTTTTCGCTCTTTGAAAAATGATTGCCTCAAACAGAATTAGCTGTCGGTTATGCTTTTTGCAGTATATAAGGTTTGATGGGAATCTATAGATACTTATCAAAATGAGGAACAAGCTGTTTAGCATAATGATAGGCGTGATGAAGATGAAACAAACTTTTTCGTTTTTTGAAAAAGTTAGATCATTAAATTGAATTAGCTGCCAGTTTTTCTTCACGCTTTAGCGTGAGCAGCAAATTGTAACTTTTTTGAATGTTTTAGGAGTTGGGAAACTAAAAATAAAAAAAGGGGTTGAAGTACATGGGATGGTGGCAAGAAGCGATCGAGGCAGCAAAAAGAAATGACCCGGCAGTTCGAACAGGTGCAGAAGTGGTACTTACATATCCGGGAGTGCATGCGTTATTTTTTCATAAGCTCTCACATTTTCTTTATCGGCACCAGTGGTTTTTGTTGGCACGAATGCATTCTCAATTTTGGCGGTTTTTGACAGGGATCGAGATTCATCCAGGTGCCAAGATCGCGCCCGGGGTTTTTATTGATCACGGAATGGGTGTCGTGATCGGTGAAACAGCGGAAATTGAGCGGGACGTTGTTTTATTTCATGGGGTGACCTTAGGCGGAACGGGAAAAGACACGGGGAAACGCCATCCGACGGTACGTCGAGGGGCTTTTATCTCGGCGAATGCACAAATATTGGGACCGATTGAAATTGGTGAACGCGTAAAAATTGGCGCTGGTGCTGTCGTTTTGAATAACATACCGGCAGATGCGACTGCGGTAGGGGTACCGGCAAAAGTAGTTAGAATAAAAGGGGAGAAGGTAAAACATGATTAAAATACACAACACAATGACACGAGAAAAAGAGCTTTTTAAACCAATCGAAGAAAATAAAGTCCGTATGTATGTCTGCGGACCTACCGTATATAACTATATCCATATCGGCAATGCCCGCAGTACGATTGCATTTGACGTGATCCGACGTTATTTTGAGTACCGCGGCTATGAAGTGAATTATGTATCGAATTTTACGGATGTCGATGACAAAATCATTAAAGCAGCGAAAGAATTAGCGATCACTGCGCCAGAAGTTGCGGATCGATTCATCGCGGCGTTTGAAGAGGATACGGCAGCATTGAATGTGAAACCTGCGACCTTGCATCCGCGAGTGATCAATCATATTCCTGATATCATCACGTTCATCGAGGCGTTGGTGGAAAAAGGATACGCTTATGAGGCGAAAGGCGATGTCTATTACCGTACACGCAAATTTGAGCATTATGGTGAATTAAGCGACCAATCGATTGATGAGCTAGAAGTCGGAGCGAGTCAGCGAACAGGAGCAGAACAAGCAATCAAGGAAGATCCATTGGATTTTGCGCTATGGAAAAGTGCGAAGCCGGAGGAGATTTCATGGGAATCGCCATGGGGCGAAGGACGTCCGGGCTGGCACATTGAATGCTCGGTCATGGCCACGAAGCATTTAGGGAACACGATCGATATTCATGGCGGCGGTCAAGACTTGGAATTTCCGCATCATGAAAACGAGATCGCACAGAGCGAAGCGAAGACAGGCCAGCGATTTGCCAATTACTGGATGCACAACGGCTATGTGACGATCGGAGAAGACGACGCGAAAATGAGCAAGTCCCTCGGTAATTTCGTAACAGTCCATGATTTAGTCAAAGAGATCGACCCGCAGGTTTTGCGTTTCTTCATGGCAACGACGCAGTACCGTCGCCCGATCCGCTACAGCGAAGCAACGATGAAGGATGCACAGGCGAATCTACAAAAATTACGCACAGCCTTTGAGAACGCAACTTTCCGCCAAGGGACTGCGGAAGCAGCATTAGCGGATGATCCAGAAAAATTGGCTGAATTGGCTGCATTAAAAGCTCGTTTTATTGAAGAGATGGATGATGACTTCAACGCCGCAAATGGGATCACTGTCGTCTATGAAGCCGCAAAATGGTTAAACAATTATAGCGAACAGGAAACGGTCTCGCTAGCCGTATTAACGAATGCGCTGGAAGAATTCACGAAAATGCTGGCGGTCTTCGGGATCGAATTCCAAACAGCCGGATTACTGGACGAAGAAGTGGATCAATTGATCGAAGAACGCAATCAAGCGCGCAAAGGCAAAAACTTTGCCCGCAGTGATGAGATCCGTGATCAGTTGAAGGAACAAGGAATTATTTTAGAAGACACCCCTCAAGGCGTCCGTTGGAGACGAGCATAATGACAGATTATAAACAGTTAAACGCACTAGCACTTGCCTATGTTGGCGATGCGATCTATGAAACGTATGTACGGGACTTTCTGGTACGAAACGGCCAGACCCGTCCGAATAAGCTGCACCATATGGCTACACACTATGTTTCCGCTAAGGCTCAAGCAACACTGATCCAAAAAATGATGGATGATGGTATGCTGACAGAAGAAGAACAGGGAATCTATCGCCGTGGACGCAATGCGAAAAGTTATACCTCCGCTAAGAATACGGATATTATGACGTACCGCATGTCTACTGGATTTGAAGCATTGATGGGTTATCTGCATTTATTGGAACGAAACGAGCGATTTGAAGAACTGATCACGTGGTGTTTAGAGAAAGCGGGCGAAGCAAATGAAGGGTAAAAAACAACGACGAGGAAATGACCGTTGCAATCAGCGAAAAAATGACCGGCCAAACGATCGGCGCAGAGAACCGGCAGAACTCGCCGAAGTAGAAGAAAATAATTTTGTTTTTGGGCATCATGCCAGTGTCGAAGCGTTACAAGCGGGTCGAGGAAACAAGTTATTCATGCAAGAAGATGCTCATGGAGACAAGATCGACCAATTAAAGAGTCTCGCGAAAGAGCAAGCAGTGCCCGTCAAATGGGTACCAAAACAAAAATTAGATACGTTAAGCGATGGCGGTGTGCATCAAGGGATCGTTTTAGGGATCACGCCTTATGAATACTTGGCGCTGGAGGATTTGATGGCGAAGACGGCGACGGAAGAAGCGCCCTTCTTGCTGATTTTAGACAGTTTAGAAGACCCGCATAATTTCGGATCGATTTTACGTACAGCAGATGCCAGCGGGGTTTCTGGAGTGATCATTCCGAAGCACCGTTCAGTAGGGATCACGCCTGTTGTAACGAAGGCGTCCACCGGGGCCGTAGAATACGTACCGATCGCGCGGGTGACCAATTTAGCTCAGAGTATCAAGCAGTTAAAAGAAGCGGGCTATTGGGTCTTCGGGACGGATATGGACGGCACGGATTATCGTCAATGGAAAGTGACGGGGCCTATCGCTCTGATCATCGGAAATGAAGGCAAAGGCATGAGCGCGGGATTGAAAAAAGACGTCGATGAGATGCTGACGATTCCCATGACAGGTCACGTTCAAAGCTTGAATGCGGGTGTGGCGGCAGGTCTTTTGATGTACGAAGTCTTTCGGAAGCGAAGTGGTACGCAATGAAAAAACAATTGTTGATCGTTGACGGCTACAACATGATCGGTGCCTGGCCAGAGCTGACCGCATTGAAAAATCAAGACCGTTTAGAAGAAGCACGGGAAGCCTTGCTTTTTCGATTATCAAATTTCGCGAAATACCAAGGATTGGAAACAATCGTGGTATTTGATGCGCAGTTTGTTCCTGGGGTTACGCAAAGTTATAAGAAATACCAACTGACGGTCGTCTTTACAAAAGAGGACGAGACAGCCGACAGCTACATTGAACGTATCGCGGGGGAATTAAACGATCGACTGACCCAAGTGACGGTAGCAACGAGTGACCTTGCCGAGCAATGGACCATTTTTTCTCAAGGGGCGCTGCGTACCTCTGCGCGTGAACTGTACAAGACGGTCCAACAGACAGAGGACCTGATTACTGGGGACACAAAAGATACGCATTTTAAAAATTTTCGCCGAAATTCTCCATGGAATAATGAACAATTGCAAAAATTGTCCCACAAATTGGACGAATTGAGCAATAAAAAATAAATTGCCCATTTACTCTCCAATCTCCCCTTTTTAATGTGTATGCTCTTACATATCAGAAAGGAGAGGGAAAAATGGAAGTACAGGCTTTTGAGAAAACATTTATTCAATATTTGCCGATTGTGTATAAAATGCAGTCACGTTATTTGATCAAGGGATTCGATTCTGATGATTGGCTACAAGAAGGGCGGATCGCGCTAAATGACGCGTTGCGCAGTTACCAAAAGGGCTACGGAACGACATTTGGACTCTACTATAAGATGATTTTTGAGAACCGTGTTCGTTCCCTTATACGCCGTCAGCAAGCAAAAAAACGCTTGATCTATCAGCAGGCGGTATCGATCGAAAAAGTGAGCGGTGAGCGTTTCAACACGTATTTCAAGTACCATGATTGCATGGAGGAAAATGTCTGCATCAGTGACGTATTATTGTCCGGGGAAATCTGGTTCTCTCCTTTAGAAAACCATGTCTTGCTTTACTATTTAAGAGGGGAAGAGCCGGAAGTGATTGCGCAGCGTCTGAATCGATCGGTGAAGAAAATCAACAATGCGCTCTGTCGTGCGAAAAAGAAAATAAAAGAGAAGCTGTATGAAGAAGAGGAATGAGCAAGGGATATCCTAGAGATTCATCGAAGGAAAAGTTGCAAATTTTTTTATCTTATGATAACATTGAAAAGTTTTGAATTTGTGCTATAATGTATGTTGAGGTGAACTGTATGCCAACAACTTTAGCGTCTATCAAGAAAAACTTGGAAGATCGTATTGGTGCTCCAATCATGCTCGTCGCTCAAACAGGACGCAAGCGTCAAACACAGCGTAAAGGGATCTTAACTGAGACATACCCTTCCGTATTCGTCGTTGATTTGGACCCAGAAGAGAATTCTTTCGAACGTGTTTCATACAGCTATTCCGATGTATTGACTCGCACAGTAGAAATCGAATTTCTAACAGAAGCAATTTAAAAACCATGGAGCCTTTGCTCCATGGTTTTTATTTATCTTTAGGGGTTTCGGTGTTTTGTGCGGCTTTGTTTTGTTCAACTAAAAGATCACGGATATCCGCTAAGTAATCTTCCGCTGTTGGAATCTGTACTTCCGGTACCACCGCTTCCGCATCTTCTTTGCTTGCGGTATCTTTTGCTTTATTGGCAGCTTTAACAATTAAGAACAAAACGAAACCAGTGATCACAAAGGTAATCAATGCACTGACAACATCGCCAAATGCAAAGGTCACTCCTTTGACGGGTTTCCAGTCTAAAACAGACATTGCCTCATTTAAATCTTTTCCGTTAGTAAATAAGGAAACGATCAATCCGACTAGCGGAGTAATCAACCCATTTACGACATTCGTCACGATAGCAGTAAACGCCGTACCAATAACTACACCAACCGCAAGATCTAAAACATTTCCTCGCATCAAGAACTCTTTAAATTCTTTAATCATGATGTCACTCCTCTCCTCTTAGTGATCCAAAAGAATCCCTTTCACGGGAATACCTCCAACAACAACTCATCCTTTCACTCGTCAAAAAAATGAATGCGTTAGCGCAAAGTTAAAAAAATGGCTGCTTGTCTGACCCTATGGCTAGACGTGAAAGCAACGAGCAGCACCAAAACTGATGAAACGCTGGCGGGTATTCTCATGCTTCATTTAGTATAACGAAAGAAGAAAAAAATTTGAAATAAAAGAAACTATCCGTCAATGCTGATTTCAGTTCTTAGACCACGCCTGTGCTATAATTAGCCTTAGTGATAAGACAAAATCAGTCTATCTATTCTGACGCTTGATCTGCTGATTTCAGTGGGCAGGCGAGGTCTATTTAGCTTGAAAATAAAACGCGGCGTTCTTGGAAGCGCCCGTTGATTACGATGGAAAAGGAGCTTTAGAATGATTGAACTTAAAAAAGGCGTGCGTTTGCATGTTCTCTCAACAAAAAAATATAAGACGGTCCAACTGTATGGACGATTTACTACTCGGTTAACGAAAGAAATCATGACGAAGCGCGCACTTTTGGCAAACTTATTGGAAACCAATTCTTTACGTTATGCTGATCAAACGAAATTAAGCGGTCAGTTGGCGGCACTTTATGGGGCGAGTTTCGGCTTGAGTGTCGGACGCAAAGGCAACCTGCACTGGCTAGATGTTGGTTTAGGTACGGTCAATGGCAACTATGTAGACGATCCGAGTCTCTTGCCAGAAGCCATGGACTTTCTGCGTGAGGTCCTATTTTATCCCAATATTCGTGAAGGCAAATTTGACGAGCAAACCTTTCAATTAGAAAAAGAAAATCTGCAAAGCTACATTGAGAGTCTGCATGAAGACAAACAAACGATGGCCTCTTTGAAGATCAAAGAAACCTATTTTACTGACGAGGCCCAAAAATTGCCAAGCTTTGGCACGGTAGCGGACCTTCAAAAAGAGACGAGTGCCAGTTTGGCTGCCTATTACCATGAGATGATCACCCAAGATCAAGTGGATCTATTTGTGATCGGCGATGTGGACGAGGCGGAGATGGCCGCATTGTTCCAACAACTGCCATTTACGGATCGGGACGAAACGTCACCGGCTATTTATTACTACCAGAACAACGACAATGTGATTCGCGAGCAGCAAATGCAAGAAACGGTCACACAAGGCAAATTAAATCTGGCGTATGGAACAGATGTCTATTACGAAGATACGGATCGGTTTGCGCTGCTAGTCTTCAATGGTCTTTTTGGCGGATTCCCTCATTCGAAGTTGTTTATGAATGTACGGGAGAAGGCCAGCTTGGCGTACTATGCCTCAAGCTCCTTTGATACCTTCCGCGGCTATTTACAGGTGCAAACGGGAATCAACAGCAACGACCGTGACAAGGTGTTGCGTTTGATCAATGAGCAGCTGCTTGAATTGCAAGCGGGGAATTTTACAGATTTGGCCTTCCAACAAACAAAAGCCATGCTGAAAAATCACTATTTATTAGGATTAGACAGTATGCAGCATACGATCGAGACAACTTACTTGGCGCAATGGCTGCCGAAAAGTAAACTAACAGACGAAGAATGGTTAGGGCGTTTGACCGCGGTGACACCGGAAGATGTCCAAAAAGTCGCGAAGAATATTCGTCTGCAAGCCATCTTCTTTTTAGATGGAGGACAGCAGAATGGATAAATTAACCTATCAAAAAATCAATGAAACACTGTATAAAGAAGTGTTGCCGAATGGGTTGACCGTTTATTTGTTGCCGAAAGCAGGCTATCACAAAACGTACGGCTTATTCAGCACCAATTATGGGTCGATCGACAATGAATTTATTCCCCGCGGCGGGACAGACTATGTCAAGGTTCCTGACGGGATCGCGCACTTTTTAGAGCACAAAATGTTTGAAAAAGAAGACGGCGACGTTTTCCAAAAATTTGGCGAACAGGGCGCATCCGCAAATGCGTTTACCAGCTTCACGCGGACCAGCTACCTGTTTTCAACAACGGATCAATTGGAATTGAATTTACGGACGTTGCTGGATTTTGTTCAAGCACCGTATTTCACGGAGGAGTCTGTGCAAAAAGAACAAGGCATCATTGGACAGGAAATCCAAATGTATCAAGATGACCCTAGCTGGCAGCAGTTTTTCGCTATTTTGAAGAACATGTATCCAAAGCACCCGCTGCACATTGATATCGCAGGTACGATCGATTCGATCGCAGAGATCACAGCGGAAGATTTGTATACTTGCTACAATACCTTTTATCATCCAAGCAACATGACATTGTTCGTTGTCGGAAATTTGGAGCCGGAAGCGTTGATGACCGTCATTCGGGAGAATCAAGCGGCGAAGACGTTTGACACACCGGAACCGATCCAACGTCGTTTCCCACAAGAAAAACCAGAGGAGATCATCAAACACAGCGAAGAAAAAATGCCTATCATGATACCAAAGGCGATCGTCGGGGTCAAAGGTCTTTCCGAATTGCCGGAGGACGATCAAGAGCGATTGATTTTCAAGGTTTCAGCAGAGCTGCTGTTTCAAATGCTGGTCGGGGCGACCTCACAAAATTATTTACGACTGTACAATGAAGGGCTATTGGATGATAGCTTCGGTTATGAATTTTCATTGGATCGCAGTTTCTATTTTGCTGATTTCGGCGGCGATAGTGAAGAGCCAGAAACATTGGCCGATCGATTGACAGAGATCTTGCTGCATTTCGACAGTGATCCGGAAGTGAGTGAAGAGAACCTGACGCTGCTGAAGAAAAAAATGCTGGGTAAATATTTCCAATCGTTAAACTCATTGGAGTATGTAGCCAACCAATTCACACAATCGTTGTTTGGCGAATGGACGTTATTCGACATGCCGGAAATTATTCAAGAGATTGAATTGACTGATGTGCTTGAGGCCGGAAGATTCTTTATCAAGGAAGAGGCCTTCACACGCTTTTATATGGAGAAGGAGGCATAAAATGCCTTACGCTTTAGTGATGGGGGCCAGCGGGGATATTGGTCAAGCCGTCTGCGAAAAATTAGCGGTGCAAGGCTGGTCCCTGTATTGCCACTTTAATCAGCAAAAAGAAAAAGTCTTAAATTTCGTTTCAGACTTACAGAAACGTTATCCTCAGCAAGATTTTTTTATGGTATCCTTAGACATGTTGAGGGAAGCGGAAATCCCCAACTTTCTAGACCAATTATTCCAAGTAGACGGGATTGTTTTTGCTTCTGGTTTTACTTTTTATGAGTTGCTGCCAGAGACAAAAGCAGATCAAATGGAGGCCTTATGGCAGGTCCATTTGAAGACACCGCTGCTTTTACTACAAGGGTTACAGGAGAAATTAGCGAAGAGCAAAAGAGGTCGTGTCGTGTTTATCGGGTCGGTTTACGGCCATCGCGGTAGTAGTATGGAGACCGTTTATAGTGCTGTGAAAGGCGCGCAGGAGGCCTTCGCGAAAGCTTATGCGAAGGAAGTTGCGACGCTGGGAATCACAGTGAATGTTGTTGCTCCCGGGGCTGTCCAAACGAGGATGAACGAAAATTGGGACCTGCAGGAAATCGCAGAATTAACGTCTGAGATCCCTTTAGGACGACTCGCCGACCCAAGTGAAATCGCAGCCGCCTGTACCTACTTGTTTTCTAAAGAAGCCAGCTATACCACCGGCATTGTGTTACCTGTTGCTGGCGGCTGGATGGAATAAGAAGCGGAACGATGCTTGTTCTGTAATGGCAATAGGATGTCCAATCTACTCTTGGCTTCAGCCGGGTTTAGTAGAAGGATAAACGTGTTAAGAATCGGAAATAGTTTTTCTAAAATTATTCCATAATTACGAAATAGGAGTAGAGAATCAAGTGGCTAGTATTAATATTGGAGAAACGCTACGCAAAGCCCGTATCGATAAAAAAATCAGTTTAGATGAATTGCAGCAGCGCACAAAGATCCAAAAGCGTTATTTGCTGGCAATCGAAGAGAATGACTTTCAAGAATTGCCTAGTGACTATTATTTGCGGACGTTTATTCGACAATATGCTGATGAGGTGAAACTTGACGGCAATCATTTGATCGATGTGCTGGATGGCAAGGATCGACCGTTGCCGACGTATCCTGAACTGGAGACGGTGGATGGGCTGAGAAAAAATAAACATGCGGAAAGTCCTACGCGCGCCCGCTTCAGAGCAACATTGCCAATGCTTATTTTGGGATTGGTGGCGGTGGCGATCATTTCTGTGGTCGGTTATATGACTTGGCTGGATCATCAAGAAACGGCAATCATTCCAGAAAATAGTTCCGTTCAAGTCGAACGTTCAGATGTTTCCTCCTCGTCCGCAGAAAAAGTGTCGTCGTCACAGCCAAAACCAACGACGGAATCATCGAAGAAGCCAGAAAAACCAAAAATGGCGTTTGCGATGGAAAACAATACGGCCAATGCCGCGACGATGAAAGTAGACCACGCTGAAAAACCACTAAAAATCACCTTTACTGGTACAGAGCGTGTGTGGGTCGGAGTCCAGATCAATGGTGCTTTGACGTATCAATACACGTTGCAAAAGGGAGAATCGCAAACGACAGAATTGCCTGCGGATGCTGCGCAGGCTGTCATCACTGTTGGTATGGCAAAATATGCGGAAGTCAAAGTCAATGATCAGGCGCTTGATTTCCAACCAGGAGATTCATTGTTGCAAAAAAATGTGACACTGAATATTGCCTATGCGTCTTAGTGTGGTCGTTAATCAGAATTAGGAGGAATCAACAATGAATTTACCCAATAAATTGACCGTTCTCAGGATCTTCATGATCCCGATATTTATGATTATCGTCTTGGCTCCATGGGATTGGGGAACGTTGCAAGTAGGGAATACGAGTCTTGCAGTCACGCAGCTAGTAGGTGCCATCATCTTTGCAGTAGCCAGCTACACGGATCATCTGGATGGTAAGATCGCCCGAGCGCGAGGACTGGTGACGAACTTTGGAAAATTTGCTGACCCCTTGGCAGACAAGATGTTGGTTATGACCGCTTTTATCATCTTGGTTGAACAAGGAAAAGCCCCAGCGTGGGTGATCGCCATCATCGTTTGCCGGGAATTGGCAGTCACAGGGCTGCGCCTTTTGATCGTAGAGCAAGGCGGCGGTGTCATGGCAGCAGCGATGCCCGGAAAAATCAAGACCGCTACTCAAATGGTCGGGATCGTACTGCTTTACTTAAACAATGTACCCTTTAATTTCATCGGGATTCCGATGGATCAAATCATGTTGTATGTCTGCTTATTCTTCACCGTTTATTCAGGATACGACTATTTTGCAAAAAATACGGCGCTATTTAAAGGCTCAATGTAATAAAAACGGTCAGGACGGTATGAAAATCTATCGTTCTGATCGTTTTTTCTGTTATAGTTGAGAAAAAATGGCGTATCTTAGAAAGAAGAGGAAGAAATGAGAGCAGAGATCATTGCGGTAGGAACAGAACTTTTGTTAGGACAAGTCGTAAATACGAATGCGACGTTCTTGTCAGAAAAATTAGCGGATATGGGGGTGGAAGTCTATTTTCATACAGTCGTTGGAGACAATCCAACACGTTTAGAAGAATTGCTTCAATTAGCAGACACTCGCAGCGAGCTGATTCTTTTGTGCGGCGGCTTAGGACCGACCGATGATGACTTGACCAAGAATGTCTTAGCCGATCATGTTGGGGTACCGTTGGTTCAAAATCAAGCAGGATTAGATGCTTTGAATGCTTTCTTTGCGCAACGTCAAGGGACAATGACGCCTAACAACCTGCGTCAGATCGAGACATTGCAGGATGGGATTCCGTTGCCGAATCGTACAGGGTTGGCGATTGGCTGTCTGTACAAAGGTGAAAAGAACAATTACATTTTATTGCCTGGACCACCGAGTGAATTGAAGCCGATGTTCTTGGAGCAAGCGCGCCCATTACTGGAAAAGGAATTTCCAACGACGGAAAAGCTGACCTCGCGAGTGCTGCGGTTCTTTGGGATCGGGGAATCAAAATTGGTGACGGAATTAGCAGAAATGATCGAGCACCAGTCGAATCCAACGATCGCCCCTTATGCGAAGCCCAATGAGGTCACCTTGCGAATCACTGCAAAGACCGAGGATGAGCGCTCAGCCAATGCGTTATTGGACCAAGCAGAAGCAGAAGTCATGGCTAAGGTCGGCGCCTTCTTCTACGGATACGGGGAAGAGAATAGTTTGGTCGAAGTCGTTGTGGATCTGCTTAAGGCGCAGAAGTTAAGTATTACGGCGGCGGAAAGTCTGACTGCGGGAGAATTCCAAGCGACTCTTGGGACGATTCCAGGCGTTTCTGAGGTATTTCCGGGAGGCTTTGTGACCTATTCTGAAAAAACAAAAGCCAGCTTCTTAGGCATTGATCCAGCGTTATTAGAACGTGTAGGGGTCGTTAGCGAAGCGTGCGCCAGAGAGATGGCGGAAGCCGCACGACGTTTAGCAGACACAGATTTTGCCTTGTCCTTTACAGGTGTTGCGGGTCCAGATGAATTAGAAGGACAACCTAAAGGAACCGTCTATATCGCATTGGCACAAAGAAATGGCGACACGCTTGTCAGTGAAAATCACTTTGCTCGAGATCGAGACTATGTCCGCCACAGTTCCGTGATGAAGGGCTTAGACATGTTGCGACGAGCAATTCTAAACAAAAATTAAAAATGCGAATGTTTGTTCGTTTTTTGCTTGCTTTTTTGATTTCAAACCGATAAACTAGGGATATTGAAAAAGCAAAATGTGTCGAACGTATGATTAGTTGAGCGCTGTCTTCCCGAGTAAGAAGCACAAAAACGAGTGTTAAGAAGGAGGGGAACTGCTCCAATCGAATCCCTATCAGCGCAATGAATGGATGTACATCAGGACCATCAAAATTATTTTTCTGAAAATAACTATTAAAATAGGAATTAGGAGGATCAGCTATTGGCTAATGATCGCAAGGCAGCTTTAGATGCTGCAATGAAGAAGATTGAAAAGAATTACGGAAAAGGTTCGATCATGAAATTAGGTGAGAAGGTCGACCAAAAAATCTCAACGATTCCAAGCGGCTCTTTGGCATTGGACGTGGCGTTAGGTGTGGGTGGTTACCCTCGCGGCCGGATCGTCGAAGTATACGGACCAGAAAGTTCTGGTAAAACAACGGTTGCATTGCACGCGATCGCAGAAGTTCAAAAACACGGCGGAACGGCTGCCTTCATTGATGCCGAACACGCATTAGATCCTCAATACGCACAGCGTTTGGGCGTGAATATCGATGAATTGCTGCTTTCACAACCAGATACAGGGGAACAAGGATTAGAAATTGCGGATGCGCTGGTCTCAAGTGGCGCTGTCGACATCATTGTAATTGACTCCGTGGCAGCATTAGTGCCTCGGGCTGAGATCGATGGTGAAATGGGTGACGCACACGTTGGGCTGCAAGCTCGTTTGATGTCGCAAGCGTTGCGTAAATTATCGGGTTCAATCAACAAGACCAAAACGATCGCCGTATTTATCAACCAAATCCGTGAAAAAGTGGGCGTGATGTTCGGAAATCCAGAAGTGACTCCTGGTGGACGGGCATTGAAATTCTACGCGACGGTTCGTTTAGAAGTACGTCGTGCGGAACAATTGAAAAACGGGACGGACATCGTCGGGAACCGCACAAAAATCAAAGTTGTAAAAAACAAAGTAGCTCCGCCATTTAAAGTTGCCGAAGTCGACATCATGTACGGTTTGGGAATCTCACAAGAAGGTGAGTTGCTAGACATGGCTGTTGAACAGGACATCATCGACAAGAGCGGTGCTTGGTACGGCTATAAAGAGGACCGTATCGGACAAGGGCGTGAAAACGCCAAGAAATATTTGGCTGATCATCCAGAAATGATGGCTGAAGTTGCGACACGTGTGCGTGCAGCATACGGGATCGGTGAGGAAGGCGAATCGGTCGAAGACGAGGCTGGACAAGAAGAATTGCCATTGGAAGAATAAAAAACGAAATGACACTAATGACCAGACATTTTTTGTACGGTCATTAGTGTTTTTTTACGATTGATTTCACGTAAATCAAAGCGCTTTATTATCGAGTCTGACAAAAGAGAAATAAAGTTGACACGCTATCAGACAAACATTAGAATAAAGTTGTGTGACACTCACACATATGCAAGTAGGCATATTGATAATATTAGACATTCGTTTATCAAAAAACTACAGATAGGTAAATAAGATAGTACGGAGGTGGATTTAATGTTGTTAGTTCCTATTCTCCTCGCTATCATCGGTTTAATTGTCGGTCTTGGTTTGGGTTTCATGGCAGCGAAAGCACGTCATGAAAAAGAAATTGATGGGGCACAAAACACAGCTAGAGGGATCATTACGCATGCGAATAAAGAAGCGGAGACCTTAAAGAAAGAAGCTTTGTTGGAAGCCAAGGAAGAAAACCAGCAGTATCGCGCACAAGTTGAAAGTGAGTTGAAAGAAAGCAGACAAGAACTAAAATCGCAAGAAAATCGCTTGCTTCAAAGAGAACAGACTTTAGATCGTAAAGACGATTCTTTAGAGAAGCGTGAGCACTCACTGGAAGAAAAAGAAACAAAGATCAGTGCTAGACAGCAATTAATTGACGAGCGAGAAAAAGATGTAGAACAACTGATTAATGAACAACAAACAAAACTGGAACAAGTTGCTTCTTTAACGAAAGATGAAGCAAAAGAAATTATTATGAAGACGACAGAAGAGGAATTGAACCACGAGTTAACAGTAATGGTCAAGGAATCTGAGCAACGGGCGAAAGAAGAAGCCGATCGCAAAGCGAAAAATCTTTTAGCGATGGCGATTCAACGTTGCGGCGCTGACGCTGTTTCTGAAACGACGGTTTCGGTCGTTACGTTGCCGAATGATGAGATGAAAGGTCGCATCATTGGACGCGAAGGCCGTAATATCCGGACATTGGAAACATTGACGGGGATCGATTTGATTATCGATGATACGCCTGAAGCAGTCGTGTTGTCTGGTTTTGATCCAATCAGACGGGAAATTGCCCGAATGACGTTAGAGAAATTGATTCAAGATGGTCGGATTCATCCAGCTCGGATTGAAGAAATGGTTGAAAAATCACGTAAGGAAATGGATGAACGTATTCGTGAATACGGGGAACAGGCAGCCTTTGAAGTGGGCGCCCACACCTTGCATCCAGATTTGATCAAGATTTTAGGCCGTTTGCATTTCCGTACCAGCTATGGTCAAAACGTGTTGAATCACTCAATTGAAGTAGCCAAATTGACCGGTGTATTGGCCGCAGAACTTGGCGAAAATGTTCAATTGGCACAACGCGCAGGATTGCTTCATGATATTGGTAAGGCACTGGATCACGAGATTGAAGGGTCTCACGTGGAAATCGGTGCGGAACTTGCCGCGAAATATCGTGAAAATCCAGTAGTGATCAATGCGATCGCCTCTCACCACGGAGACACAGAAGCGACATCTGTCATTTCTGTTTTAGTCGCCGCTGCCGATGCAGTATCTGCTGCTCGACCAGGTGCACGAAGCGAGTCATTGGAAAACTATATTCGTCGTTTAGAAAACTTAGAAAATATTTCAAACAGTTTTGATGGTGTAGAATCAAGCTTCGCAGTCCAAGCAGGACGTGAAGTTCGTGTCATGGTCAAACCAGAAGAGATCTCTGATTTGGATTCTGTTCGTTTGGTTCGCGACATTCGCCGCAGAATCGAAGACGAATTGGATTACCCAGGACATATCAAAGTTGTGGTTATTCGTGAGACACGAGCAACCGATTATGCAAAATAGCAAAAAGCCTCATTTTTGAGGCTTTTTCTTATGGTCAAAATTCGTTTGACTGTTTTATTTGTGGGCATTTACGCCGCCTTCACATAAAAAGTGGGCGTTTTATTTCAAAAAATAAATAACAAATTATGTTTTTAATGTCCCCATTCTTCTAAAAGGATAGCTTCATAACAAGAATTCATTTAAAATAGAGTACAAGAAAAGAAAGAATGGGTGTAGAAGGATGACGACTATCAGTCGCTGGTTCAAACGACATGCTACGTTACTTAAAATCATCTTCTTTGGGATCGTCTTATTTTTCGTAGCAAATCAAGTGAAAAATATTGCCCATGGAATGAGCTGGCAAACGGTTTGGCAAACAATCAAAGAACAAGATCAACTAACATTATTAAGCATGTTAGGTATTGGACTGTGCGGAGTCCTGCCTATGCTCTTATACGATCATGTGGCTATCACGACTCTCGAAGCAACGGGGCGGCCGCGAATGAACCGCAAAGAGTGGTTCGTGTCTGCATGGACCACGAATACGATCAATAACTTGGCAGGCTTTGGCGGGGTCGTCGGAGTGAGCCTGCGGTCAAGCTTCTATGGCAAGGGGATGGAAAAGAAAAAGGTCCTAGCGGTGATCTCCAAGATCGCGCTCTTTATGTTGGCGGGACTTTCGATCATGGCCCTCATCACCTCGCTGGATCTGATTTTCCTAAGAACAGAGAATGCTTTTGTTCGCTATCGCTTTTGGCTGCTTGCGGGCGGGGCGTTTGCGCCGCTGCTTTTCGGCTTTGTCTATGGACGTCGGCGAACGATTTTTAAAGAATTTCGAGTAAAACAGATTTTTGAATTGTATCTAGCGTCTTTAGGGCAATGGCTAGGGGCTTTGGCAGTCTTTTTACTCGTGGGTTATCTGATGGGGGTACGCATCGCGATCGGGGAAGTTTACCCGATGTTTGTGATTGCTACTGGCTTAGGGATGCTGACGATGGTTCCGGGAGGTGCAGGAACCTTTGACGTGATGATGATCTTAGGTCTGGGGCATTTGGGACTGGATCAAAGCACGGCGGTCGTGTGGATCTTGTTTTACCGGATCTTTTATTATTTGGTTCCGTTTCTCACAGGGATCGTTCTCTTTTTGACCAATACCAGTGTTAAAATGAATCGCTATTTTGATAATCTGCCACGTGTGCTTTCGCAAAAAATCGCGCATGTTGTCATGGTGACGGCGGTGTATTTTGCCGGAATAATGATGATTCTATTATCGACACTGACCAATCTCTCCAACATCAATCGCTTGTTTCAGGTGTTGCTGCCTTTTTCATTCGATTTTCTAGATCAAACGTTGAATCTGCTAGTCGGCTTTTTACTCTTAGGCTTTGCGCGAGGCATCTCGCAAAAGGTCAAGCGTGCTTTCTGGCCGACGATCTTGCTATTGATTTTTGGCATCGTCAATACGGTAGCACGGACAGCCTCGATTCGACTGATCGTTGTTTACGTAGTGATTTTGCTGATTGTATGGATGTCTCGGAAAGAGTTTTACAAGGAACGTTTTGTTTATTCTTGGGGCGCCTTGCTGTTTGACGGGATTTTGTTCGGCCTGTTGTTTATTTTCTACGCAGTAGCAGGCTATCACAGTGGGCAGCTTTGGAGCACCGAACGCTTGTCGACAAAGTATTTTGCCTTTCCTTCAGGGGATATTTGGTTCTCGGGGCTGATCGGTTTGATTCTATCGATCTTGTGTTTGGCAATTTTGTACCACTATTTAACACAAAGTGAGACAAAATTAGGTGTTTCCTGGGATGAAAAACGATTCAATTATTTAATCAACCGGTATGGCGGGACACCCGCTAGTCACTACCTGCGCGTTTCAGGGTATCAGTATTTTTATTATCAGGAAAATGGCAATGATCAAATTATTTTTGGCTTTCAAACCCGGGCGAATAAGTGTTTTGTGTTAGGTGATCCTGTGGGGAATCCTGAAAAGTGGCAGGCCGCGACGTTTGCGTTTATGGAGCACGCGGATCGATTGGGCTACCAGTTGGCGTTTTATAAGATCTCTGAAGAATACGTGCTGCTTTTACATGACCTTGGCTTCCATTTTGATAAGATCGGCGAAACAGGTGTGACGGACTTTACGCGGCACAAGCTAGATGTTTTCTCGGATCGCTTTGAATTCAAACGGTTGACCAATGAGGGGTACCAGTTCATTTACTTTGAAAAGCTGCCGGAAGAAGTTTTCGATGAGTTAGAGGAAATTTCTGATGAATGGTTAAATGGTGAAAAAGAGAAATGCTTCTCCGTTGGACGTTTTGACCGCAGTTATATCAAAACAAGCAATGTGGGGATCGCACGTGATCCGCAAAACCGGGTCGTCGGCTTCATTACTGAACAGCCGATCAACGGTGCACAGGCATCCTTTGATCTTTTGCGTTTCCGAAATGACGTGCCGAATGAGCTGCCGACGTTCTTGAAGCTGCATTTGATGGATGAGCTGAAAAAACAAGGCTACACAGAGGTCTATCAAGGCATGGCTCCGTTAGCAAAAGTGGGCGAGACGTCTTTTGCCTTTTTAGGAGAGCGGATCATGAATTTGATTTATAAATACGGTCACTCGATTTACGCCTTCCAACAGGTAGCAGAGGAAAAAAATGTCTACGTGGATCAATGGCGCCCAAGGTATTTTGCCTACATGAAAGACAGCAGCTTCCTGTTTTCCGCCTTGCAATTATTATTTTTGATCGGTAGAGGAAAGAATAAGGGCGCTACGATCTCAGAAGAAATGATCGAAGTATAAAAATACGAGCCGCGAAAGCGCGCTCGTATTTTTTGTATGCAGAAATTAATCGATCGTGATCGCTTTGCCTTTTTTCTCTTCGTAGTTTTCTTTCGGCAAGGTCAACGTCAGGACCCCATTTTCAAAGGTCGCACGGATCTCTTCGTCGGCGATGTCTGGGACAGCGAATTGGCGATGGTACGCACTAGTGGCACGTTCTCTGCGAACAAAACGACCATCATCCTTCACTTCGTTTTCGGTAGAATGTTCTGCGTCGATTGAAAGAATGTCATTGTTGTAATGAATCGCTATTTCTGATTTCTCAAAACCAGGGAGATCCGCTTTTACTTCATAGTGGTCATCCATGTCGCGAATATCCACACTCATTTTGCGATCATCCCAAAAGGTGTTCACCAGTTTGCCAACCAAATCTTCTCCATCCAACCAGTCATTTTTCGGTAATAGATTCATACAGTATTCCTCCTCATTTGTCATAGCCTTGTTTCATACGGCAATCGAACGTGTGCTAAAAATCTGGAACATGTCGCGGGTAATCCTCTTGTTGAGTTTTGAAAGTAGCTCCTTCTTTCATGGTAAAGCCTCAGGTGAAAATATTCAACTTATTTAAAGCGCCTATGCTAGAATGAATTATCTATACATTTACTATGGGCTATGATAGAATCGTCTAGTGAAAAATTTGAACGGGTGAGAAAATGGAGATTATGGAGAAGGCCCCAGCGAAGATCAATTTGGGCCTCGATATTTTAGGCAAACGACCGGATGGCTTGCATGAATTGGCGATGGTCATGGCAAGTATTGATCTAGCGGATCGTTTGTATTTGGAAGAGATTCCCGAAAATAAAATTATCATTGAGACCAATAAGGCTTTTTTACCCACGGATAAAAAGAACCACGTTTATGAAGCGCTGGAGCTGGTCAAAGAGCGTTTTAACATAGATAAAGGACTGCGGGTCAAAATCCATAAGGAAATTCCAGTAGCGGCTGGTTTAGGTGGCGGATCAACGGATTCGGCGGCGGCTTTGCGAGCGGTCAATCGCCTTTGGAACTTGGGGCTCTCAATTGAAGAATTAGCGGCCCTTGGAGCGGAAGTTGGGTCCGACGTGCCTTATTGCGTGTATGGGCAGACTTCTTTAGTAGAAGGATTTGGTGAAAAGGTGACCCCGATCGCACCAATGCCTCAATGCTGGGTAGTGGTGGTCAAGCCGCGAATGAGTGTTTCGACGCGTACGATTTTTGCCAAGATCGTCATGGAGGATCTGTATCATCCAGACATCGAGGCACTGGTGTCTGCCATTGAAGAAAATGATTATCAGAAAATGACTGAGAATCTAGGCAATTCGATGGAAGTCGTAACCATCAAAAAGCATCCGGTGATCCAACAATTAAAAGATCGAATGCTGAAGTATGGTGCCGACGCGGCGATGATGAGCGGCAGCGGTCCAACGGTCTATGCACTGTGTCATAAATATTCGCGGGCCAAGCATGTGTTGAATGCATTAAAAGGGTTTTGCGACGAAGTGTATCTCGTTCGCACGCTGAAGTAGATCCTCAGGGGTCTATTTTTTTTGCCTTCTTCTCGATAAGCAAGGATTAAATAACGGAAAATCACAAATGAACCGGATACAGGTGTCCTTTTTCATATGAACAAAACCTCATTTGTATTACGGTTTATCAGCGTTTTTATGTGGTAAATCGTAAATTTTACGATTTGTGTTGACGGATAGAAAAACATTTGGTAAATTGATTCTTGTCTTAAAAAGTAAAGAGAAGGTGTTTCAATAGATGAAGATGCAAAAAGGACTACTTTTATTAGGAACTGTGGTACTATCAATTTTGCTGACTGCATGCGGCAGTCAAGAGAAAAAAGAAGCGTCATCAGAAGGAAAACTGCAAGTCATGACGACGTTCTATCCAATGTATGAATTTACGAAGCAGGTCGTAGGAAATAAAGGCGAGGTGGAGTTGTTGATCCCCGCCGGTACAGAACCTCATGACTTTGAACCGTCAGCGAAAGATTTGGCTAAGATCTCCGATTCAGATGTATTTGTTTACAACAGCCCAGAATTGGAAACGTGGACGAAGAACCTGACAGATACGGTCGATACGAAGAAGACTGAAATTATCCAAGCGTCGAAGGACATCAAACTGATGGAAGGGACAGCGCATGACCATGAAGATACACACGATCATGACTCCGACGAGCACGACGAACATGGGCATTCCCATGATCTAGATCCCCATGTCTGGCTGGACCCAGCGTTAGCGATCAAAGAAGTGGAAACGATCCGTGATCAGTTAAGTAAAAAATACCCAGAGGACAAAGCAGCTTTTGAGAAAAATGCCTCTAAGTATATCGAAGAATTGAAAGCCTTAGATGCAGACTATCAGTCCGCATTCAAAGAGGCGAAAAACAAAACATTCGTGACACAACACGCGGCTTTTGGCTACTTGGCCAATCAGTATGGGCTGACGCAAGAAGCCATCGCTGGAATTTCTCCAGACCAAGAACCGTCTCCGAGCCGCTTGAGTGAATTGAAACATTATGTAGAGGATCATCACGTCAAGGTCATCTATTTTGAAGAAAATGCCTCTTCAAAAGTGGCAGAAACCTTATCCAAAGAGACCGGTGTGAAGCTGGAAGTCTTGAATCCGCTGGAAAGCTTGACGGACAAACAACTCAAAAACGGTGAAAATTACGTTTCTGTCATGAGAGAGAACTTAGACGCATTAAAAGAAAGTATTAAATAGAAGCTTTCCGTTTTTTTGGAAAAGCGAGTCATTTATAGGAAAAAGGGGCGAAAAAAATGTCGTATATCCAGGTAGAAGATCTTTCATTTTATTATGACAACGAACCGGTATTGGAAAACGTTTCTTACCATGTAGACCCGGGTGAGTTTGTCATTTTAACTGGAGAAAATGGTGCCGCAAAATCGACATTGATCAAAGCGACATTGGGGTTGTTAAAACCCAGCAGTGGAAAAGTAACCATTGCGAAAAAAAATTCTCAAGGGAAAAAATTGAGTATCGGCTATATTCCGCAACAGGTCGCTTCCTTCAACGCAGGATTTCCCAGCACTGTTTTGGAATTAGTAGAATCCGGGCGTTATCCGCAAGGGAAATGGTTTAAAAAACTCTCTCCTCGAGATCACGAGCATGTGCAAAAGGCACTAGAATCCGTCGATATGTGGAATATGCGCCACAAAAAGGTCGGAGAATTGTCTGGTGGACAAAAACAGCGCATCAGCTTGGCGCGTTTGTTCGCTAAAAATCCTGATTTGCTGATTTTGGATGAACCGACTACGGGAATGGATGAGAAATCGCGCAATGCTTTTTATGAATTGCTGCGCCACAGCGCCCACGCGCATGGCAAAAGCATTCTTATGATCACCCACGATCATGAAGATACAAAAAAATACATGGATCGTCATATTCGATTGGTGCGAAAGGAGAATTCAAAATGGCGTTGCTTTCATATGAGTTCATGAGACGGGCCTTTCTAGCCGCGATCTTTATTGCAGGAATTGCCCCAATGCTGGGTGTCTTCCTAGTCATTCGCCGCCAATCACTGATGGCAGATACCCTGTCTCATGTTTCGTTGGCAGGGGTCGCCTTAGGGTTCTTCTTGAATTTGAACCCGACCGGAACGACCTTGTTAGTCGTAGTCGTCGCAGCGATCATCATGGAGTATTTGCAAAATATGTACAGCTCCTATTCGGAAATATCGATTGCGATTTTAATGGCGGCTGGTTTGGCAGTAGCCTTAGTATTGATGAGTCTGGCTCCGGGGAGTTCGGCAGTCAGCATACAGTCGTATCTGTTTGGTTCGATCGTTACGATCACTTGGCAGCAAGTCGTCTTTTTAGGGATTTTATTTGTGTTGGTAGGTATTTTGTTCCTATTATTCAAACGTCCGATGTACGTGTTGACCTTCGACGAAGACATCGCCGCAGTGGATGGGTTGCCTGTCCGCATGATGTCCATGATCTTTAATGTGGTCACAGGCGTAGCCATTGCCATAATGATCCCTATCGCAGGGGCGCTGCTGATCTCGGCGATCATGGTGCTGCCAGCCGCGATCGGGATGCGCGTCGGCAAAAGCTTTAATATCGTGATTTTCGTTAGTGTCTTCGTCGGCTTCATAGGAATGATCGGCGGATTGACGGGCTCGTACTATTTAGACACACCGCCGGGCGCAACGATTACACTGGGCTTCATCTTATTGTTCTTAATCGTTAACGGGATTCGCCAATTCCGAATCATGATTCAACGTAGACAGATTCAAAAGTAGAGGAAAGCGAAAGCTTTTCCTCTTTTTTTGCGCAATAATTAATAAATTCCGAACTTTTCGACTTTAAAACAAGAAAATGCTCGAATTTTATTCGCTAAACCCTTATAATGAGAAACGATAAATCAGAAAAGACGATCAAATGCGTGCTATTCGTTTTCTATGAACAGATAGACGCTCAAAATCAAGTATTATTTTCCGGTTGAAAAATAGGACATTAAATTGAAATAGGAGTGAATTACGTGAAAGTACGTCGAAGTGAACGATTAATCGACATGACACAATATTTGTTGGATCATCCCCATGACTTGATCCCACTAACATTTTTTGCAGCTAGATATGGTTCGGCCAAATCATCGATCAGTGAAGATTTAGCCATCGTAAAGAAAACATTCAAAGAACGAGGAACCGGCTTTTTAGAAACGATTCCTGGTGCTGCGGGCGGTGTTGTCTTCACACCAAGTATCACCGACGAGGAAGCGCAAGAATATATCGAATCTTTGGCGGAACGTCTGTCAGAAGAAGACCGTTTATTACCTGGCGGCTATGTCTATTTGTCCGATATGCTGGGGCAGCCTGACTTGCTTCGCAAAGTAGGACGGATCATCGCAGCGCAATATTTAGACAAAAATGTGGATGCCGTCATGACGGTTGCCACAAAAGGGGTACCGATCGCGCAGGCTGTTTCCTACTACTTGAACGCGCCATTTGTCATCGTTCGCCGTGACTCAAAGATTACGGAAGGTTCAACCGTCAGTGTGAATTATGTTTCAGGTTCTTCAGAGCGAATCGAGAAAATGGAACTGTCAAAACGCAGCTTGAAACGCGGATCAAAAGTTTTGATCGTGGATGACTTCATGAAGGGCGGCGGGACCGTTAACGGAATGAAGAGCCTGATCGAAGAATTTGAAGCGGAGCTTGTGGGTATTACCGTTTTTGCAGAATCGAAGTTCAAAGGTGAACGCGCCATCGATGATTACAATTCATTGTTGTTCGTCCAAGATGTCGATACGAGTACGAAAACCATTACCGTCGTACCGGGAAATTGCTTCGATAACTAAAATATAGAAGTGCTATGCTGAGTGGACTCCCTTTATTTTTTAATGGATGGAGTCTAACGGGCTAGCCTTTTTTGCGTCTGGCTAGTAAAATGGTAGAAGCGCGGAAAATGACGGATCGACGAAAGACCGCAAATGGAAGGAAAACGTGTTTTTGTTTGTTGTTGCACGGTCTGTCTCGTTAGAAACTTCCCAAAATATAAAAAACAGTTTAAACGAATAAGGAGTGACTTCTTTTGGAAAATCGTTACGCGATTATTTTAGCAGCGGGTAAAGGAACTCGCATGAAATCAAAATTATACAAAGTCCTGCATCCTGTTGCAGGAAAACCAATGGTTGAACATATTATCGAGCGGGTGGTAGAGACCCAACCAACAGAGATCGTGACCATCGTGGGACACGGTGCGGAAATGGTCAAGGAACAATTAGGCGACCGCAGTGAATACGCGCTGCAGGCGGAACAATTAGGAACCGGCCATGCTGTGATGCAAGCAGCCGAATTCTTAAAAGGAAAAAAAGGTACAACGTTGGTCATCAGTGGCGATACGCCGCTGCTTACGACCCAAACCTTAAACAATTTGTTTGACTATCACCAAGGCAAGAAGGCCAGTGCGACGATCCTGACCGCTCATGCCGACGATCCAACCGGCTATGGCCGTATTTTACGTGACCATGTCGGCATCGTAGAGAAAATCGTTGAACAAAAAGATGCCACTCCAGAAGAAGCGCGGACGCAAGAAATCAATACAGGAACCTACTGTTTTGACAATGAACAACTGTTTGCGGCACTGGAAAAAATCGGAACGAACAATGCACAGGGAGAATATTACCTGACGGATATCGTTGAGATCTTAAAAAACGAAGATCAAACAGTGGCCGCTTACCAAACGGAAGACTTCGAGGAGTCTTTAGGGGTAAACGACCGTATTGCGTTAGCCAATGCCAATGAAAGTATGCGCCGCCGCATCAACCGTCAACATATGGTCAATGGCGTAACGTTTATTGATCCGGCAACGACGTACATTGATGCAGGAATCGAGATCGGTTCTGATACGATCATCGAACCCGGCGTGCAGATTCAAGGAAACACAGTGATCGGTTCAGACTGTGTCATCGGTGCACATTCAAAAATCGTCGACAGTACGATTGAAGACAATGTCGAGATCAAAGCATCTGTTTTAGAAGAATGCATCGTGCGAAAAAATGCAGATGTAGGTCCAAATGCTCATTTACGACCACAAGCGGATATTGGGGAAAATGCCCATATCGGGAATTATGTAGAGATCAAAAAAGCAACGATCGGTGAAAATACGAAGGTCGGTCATTTGACGTACGTAGGCGACGCGACACTCGGAAAAGATATCAATGTGGGCTGCGGCGTTGTTTTTGTCAACTATGACGGCAAAAATAAACACCATACCCATGTCGGCGATCATGTCTTCATCGGTTCAGGTACCAATATCATCGCGCCTGTCACGATCGCTGACAACAGTGCGACCGCGGCCGGTTCAACGATCACGAATGATATCGCTGAAGGCGACATGGCCATCGCCCGTGCACGTCAAGTGAACAAAGAAGGGTATGCAAATCATCTGCCATTTTAAGGAAAATCTCTTGATTTCTTAAAAGGAAATGACTAGTATTTTATTTGAAATGGTATATAATCGGTAGCGTACGTTTAAAAAGAAAGTGGAGGTCCCCATGTCGAAACATTATTTTGATCCAAGATTGAAAATTTTTGCTTTGAATTCAAATCGTCCCCTAGCTGAGAAAATCGCTGAAGAAGTTGGTGTTGAACTCGGAAAAAGTTCCGTTACCCAATTTAGCGATGGTGAGATTCAAGTAAACATTGAAGAAAGTATTCGTGGCTGTCATGTCTATGTCGTTCAGTCAACAAGTAGTCCGGTAAATGATAACTTGATGGAATTGTTGATCATGATCGATGCCTTGAAACGGGCGAGTGCAAAAACAATCAACGTCGTAATGCCTTATTATGGTTATGCCCGTCAGGATCGTAAAGCACGTGCACGGGAACCAATTACTGCCAAACTTGTAGCCAACATGATCGAAAAAGCTGGCGCAACACGTCTGTTGACGCTAGATCTGCATGCGTCTCAAATCCAAGGATTCTTTGATATTCCTGTGGATCACTTAATGGGTGCACCATTGATCGCGGATTACTTTTTAGAAAAAGGAATCTACGGCGATGATGTCGTGGTTGTTTCACCTGACCATGGCGGGGTAACACGCGCACGTAAATTAGCAGAGTTCTTGAAGGCGCCGATCGCGATCATCGACAAACGTCGTCCGAAAGCAAACGTCGCTGAAGTCATGAATATTATCGGGAAAGTCGATGGCAAAACGTGTGTCATCATCGATGATATGATCGATACCGCAGGGACGATCACACTTGCAGCGAATGCGCTGAAAGAAGCGGGAGCTAAACAAGTGTATGCGTCATGTACACACCCTGTTTTATCTGGTCCGGCAATGCAGCGTATCCAAGATTCAGCGATCGAGCATTTAGTCGTAACTGATTCGATCTACTTATCTGAAGAACGTAAAATCGACAAGATCGATGAAATCAGTGTGGGTGTATTGATGGGGGATGCAATCAAACGTATCCACGAAAACAAACCAGTTAGCCCATTGTTTGAAACACATAAAAAATAAAGTTGTTGAACTAGATACTCTATAAAAGGGTATCTAGTTTTTTTGTGCGTTCAATTGCCGGGTGTCTTTTTTTATCACTTGTAAGAAATTTGGAGAAGCGCTTTCACCTGAGTGTTCTTCTGATATGATAGTAAGTAGAAGGACGTAGCAGAGAGGACGGAGGCACATATGCAAAAGTGGATGGATCGTATTTCTATGGTCGTTGGCTACGGTGTAGTCATCATTGCTTTATTTTTTAAACTTATTGGCGGAACAGGTCAACGGTATAGCGTGATCGAGGTCTGGGTTCGCAGTTTGTTGAGTGGTCATTTTCTGCACTTTTGGCAAACCGCTTTTCCCGCAGGAGTCGGTCTTTTAGTAGGATCTGGTTTCTTTTTGGTCTTAGTTCTTCTATACGGACTCGATGCACTGCTGATTACTCGTCACCGCCACGTTTCCTTCGTGCAATCAGCAAAAACAGCTTGGTTGTACTTTACGATGTTTTTCTATTTTATTTTTATTCAATTTTATGCCAGCAGTATGTGGCTGGTCCTTTTTTTGATTTTGTGTGCGTTGGAATTTCTACTGAATCGGTACCTTGAGGACAAAGTTGAACGGGACCGAAAGTATGCAGAAGCGCAAAAAGTTGAAAAAGCTTATTTGAAAGAACGGAAGCGGCGGCTGGCTTTTCCGGGAAGCTACCCACCGGTGGTGCATCAGATTATTCGTAAAAATATCCGCTTTTACTATAAGGACTATCTGCAGTTGGTTTTATCGAATGCGCTGGTGTTTTTCGTAGTGCGCCTGCTCTTTTTCACGTATCACGAATTTAGCAGCGGGCACAGCGTGGAGACTCTCTTTGATCGAACGGGCCTTCTTCGGATCATGGTTGAATCCGGTGGGGTCTTACTCCTGTTGCTGTTCTTGTTTTTGAGTTTTATGGACGGTTTATTTATTGATTTTAAAGCGAAGCATATGGAGCTGCTGATCCAACTGGGGATTCGGAAAAAGACATTTCTTCTTCTGCTGCTGGAGGAGTTTAGTCTTTGTGGATTACTGGGAATCGGATTGGGGAGTATCGCCAGCTTGTTGATAACTCGGGGCGGGGAAGGTTTTGGTTGGGCCGTGTTGTTATCCACAGGGCTGTGGATAGTTGCGATGGCTGTGCATCAAGAAAAGATTTTACGGCTGATCCAGTTTCAACCACGAGAGCGGCGGGGACCCGATCAACCTAGCGGACGTTGGTTACCTGTATTCCTGACGCTCGGTCTGCTTTTTTTAGCAGTGACTTTTTGGTGGTTTCACCGTCGAAAATCAGCGGAGACGTTGCTAGTGATCGGGCCTCTGACAGTCGCACTATTTCTGCTGTTTTACAGCGCAGGGAGTGCATATGTCAAACGTAAGTATAAGAAACGAGTGTTTCTGCTCTCTCGAAACGATCTTTTCTATCGTTTCCGCAGGAGTATCCATGTTTTTGTGCTAATCACACTTTTGCAGTTGTTGATAGTGGGCTTCTTTTTGCCGCGTTTGATCACCTTTCAATTGACCACGGTGGATTCTTTATTTCCCTCTGACGTCGTCGCAAAAGTCAAACAGCCGGAAGTAAAAATGGTAGAACGAGCGTTGAAACAGGAACACGCGCAGTGGACAACGTATCCCTATGTGCCGGTCACATCTGTGGATGGCGATCCTGAGTGGGAATTTTTCGGGACTTCACGACCAGTGATGTTCATTCAAGGACAGCATATCGGGATTTCAGAAGCAACCTATCAACAGCTTCGTCAGATGAATCACTTGGGGAAGCATCCTTTGGGATTAAAAAAGGGGCAGTGGCATGTCGTTTATCAACAGGCGATCAGTATTCGTGGACAACCGATTGACTGGGACCCTCAAAGCGCCCGTCCGCGTTTGCGAATCGGGACGCCTTTAGAAAGCTACAATACTGCCAATGTCGATCGGATTTTTCCAATGCGCCAAATCAAGAGTCAGGAGCGTCTGCTATTAACCGGGATGTTTCAACGGGGCTTGCAAGAAAATATTCTTGTGTTCGCCGATGAGGAATTTGCGGAATTCGCTAAAATGGAGACCCCTCGCCAGTTATTTTTGATCACTGGGGATCAAGCCGTCGGCACGTCGCTGCATTTTTTGAAGCAGCAGTACGCGGAGGATAAACGTTGGGACGCATCGATCGAACCTGTGTATGAGAAGGTTCAACGAAAACGAAACGTAGTCACTGAAAATCAGTTGCATGTTTTATTGTTGTTGTTTACCTTGTTCGTTTGCCTGTTCATCAGTGTCGGGATACTTGCAGCAAAATTTGAAAGTGATCACGACGATTTGCTTGCACGCCGGCGATTGTTGGATCAATTAGGGATGCGTCAGAAGGAACAGCGGAAACTAATAAAAGAGCAAGTTGGACTTTTCCTGCTCGTCCCCATACTTGTCGGGTTAGTAATCAGTTTGGGCTTTATTTGGATCATGGGCACGCTGCGTTTCTTTGCGATAGATGAATGGCAGCAATTTACCCGTCTTTTTCTAATAGACTATAGTCTGTATTTGTTTTGTTGGGCACTGACGGCGGTCTTTCTTTATCGTCGAATTGAAAAGTGGAGGTAACTAGATGGAACCGATCATTGAAGCGGTAGCAATCAAGAAGAATTATGGGCAGCAGAACGTATTAAGAGGGATTGATCTGACGATTCTTCCTGGGGATTTCCTGTGTATCATGGGGCGCTCCGGGTGCGGGAAGACGACCTTACTGAAAATAATAGGCCTGATGCATCCTCCGACCAGCGGGGAAGTTGCCTTCGAATCCAGATGGACGCAGTCGCTTTTTCCAGATGAGCTCTCGGATATTCGCAGGAGAAAAATCGGTTTTGTGTTTCAGGAGTTTAACTTGATGGAGAGTATCAGTGTAAAGGAAAATATTCTTTTGCCAGCGATTTTGGATAAACAGGACATCACGAAAGCAGAAGAACGAATGGCGCCTTTTTTTCAACTGTTACGGATCGAGCAGCTCTTGGACAAGCTGCCGCAGGAATTATCTGTTGGAGAAAAGCAGCGAGCGGCGATTTGCAGAGCACTGATAAATGAACCGCAAATTATTTTAGCCGATGAACCAACTGGAAATTTAGACAGCAATGCCGGAGCAGAAGTCATTACTATTTTTAAACGAATCAATCAAGAACTGGGCATCACGATCGTCATGATCACCCACGACAGTAAAGTCGCGCAGGCTGCTAAAGAGGTGCTTTTTTTGAAGGATGGAAAAATTTATGACCGTCTGGTAAATGGTGTGGGGTCTGAAACACAAATATCGGAGAAAATGTTAGAAGTTTAATAGGAATATAAAGAAAAGAAGTGTCCGTTCAATCGGAGACTTCTTTTTTGCTGCGTCTAAAAATAAGGATTGGACCGGGTCCGTTATGGCTAACATTGGAGACAATCCTACGCTTTTTGAGCCCCAACCAGCAGAGAAAATGCGAATGAAACGCATGAAATCACCGCCATATTCTAGAGACAAAAAAAGAGCTCATCGGTGGGTGGCCGATGAGCAAAGGAGTTAAAAAATGAAAAAGTGTTAGGGTTGTTTGTTGGTATGCTTATATAATAGCAACTAGTTGTGAATTATTTGTGAATGAAGATTGGCAGAAAATCAAAAAAAGTAGGTCTAAAAATATTTGTTTTTTTCTTATTATAAAAAAAGGAGCTCATCGGTGGGTGGCCGATGAGCAAAGGAGTTAAAAAATGAAAAAGTGTTAGGGTTGTTTGTTGGTATACTTATATAATAGCAAGGAGATGTGAAAAAAGTGTGAACGAGGATTGTTTGAAAATTAAAAATTTTATAAAGAATATGGTTATTAATTAACTTGACAAGTATTTTTAATCTTATTTTTATAAAAAAAGAGCTCATCGGTGGGTGGCCGATGAGCAAAGGAGTTAAAAAATGAAAAAGTGTTAGGGTTGTTTGTTGGTATGCTTATATATTAGCAAGTAGTTATGAATAAAATGTGATAAAAGACTAGAGAAACAATTAATTTTAGCGAAAATAAATCTTTCTAACTAGTATAAACAAGAGTGTACTTACTTTTTCTTTTGAAACAAGAAGGCTTTTTAGCAAGGAGCACTCACTTCAAAAGACAAAAAAGCCGAAAAGGAGTTGGGCTTCCTAGAAAGCGCTCCTTTTCGGCTCGAAAATGACACGAGCTTATTCGTATACTCGGTTCTTTTTGTCGTAAATATTTCGCAGCTCTAAATAAAGCGGGACAAGTTCATTCTTAGTATAAGGGAAATCCAGTTGGTACAATTGAATATTTGGTTTTTCCTTTTTCAACAAGGAAGAAGAACTGATGATCAGATCATAATCGTCTTTCAAGGACACGTCGTAAGGCTCGGCATCAATGAAGCGCAGATCTTCCAAGAAACGGTACAAGTCGCGAACGAAAATTGCGTTGTGCTCTAACGCGATCCCTACTTTTAAATTATGCGCATAAGGAAACTGATTAAAGTAAGGCAATAATAAGCGCTTGAAGGCACGTGTGATCATTGGATGGATCGAACTGATAAAGCTGTAAGAAGGATTCTCTTTAGCTAATTGCATGAAATTTTGGATGTTTTGGAATAAAATGTATTCGCCTCGTGTTTGCTTCGCTTCTGGGTCCAGCACCAATTCAATAATGCTGGGAAACGGCTGACGGAAAATAAAGTAGCCAAACGTGATGTTCAGCATATTTGCCACAACCAAAGGGTCATCCATAATTTCCGGACGATCTGGGAACAATGCCTTTTTGGCAAAGGTACAGAACTCCATAACAAAATCATTGACCGGATTTGGACGAGCATCGAAGTCATGGATCGTCTGTTTCATGCTTTGATCGTCTCGAATCGTATAGAAGGGTGAGTAGTGCGCCAAGAAATAAATAAAACTGGATTCACCTTTCAATTGACGGGTCGTCATGGGAACATCTACTAATTCCCGTAAGGACGTAAAATCATAGTAAGGATTGTCCTTCATCAAGAAATTATAGCGAGGATCGTATTTGACGAACTTTTTATTGCTGACGCGGATCATGTTGATGCTGGTGAATAGCTTGATCTCCTGATTGCCGAAATACGTGCGTGACAGAGGGAAATAGTCCTTGTACGTATCCATGATCTTCGCCAATTGATGCTGGTCGACATCTAACGGGCATTCAATTCCGCGGGTTCCAAGCCATAAAAGGTCGAATAACGCTAAACGAATCAAGCGTTCATCACCGGACATGCCGGCTTCTGTGTATGTAAAGCGAATATTGAAGCGTTTCAAGTGTTTTTTAAGTTTGTCGATCTTCCGGGAAACGGTGGAGCGGCTCACAAAATATTTTTCACAAAATTGTTCAATTGTTGGATTTTCTTCATTCAAGAAGTATAAGATAAACTGGAATGGGACGGCCTGTTGCAACAAGTGGTAACGATACTCATCGATCGTAGCATTTAAGTTTTCTAAATTCACTTTGCCGGCGCGCATCATGATCGTTTCATGGTTGGGCCGAATCTCCGCCAATTCTTGATCTATTTCATTTAATTCAATCACACTTTGCTGGTAGTTTAAATCTAAATCTTCTGACAATTGACTGATTGCTAACACTTGCTTGGTGGACTGATTTAAATATTTAAAAATATTAAAACGTAAGAGGAGCGACGCATCAAACATAAGTTCCTCATATAACATCTGTTTTCCTCCTTTATTAAATTAGGCGATTAATCTGAATTTTTTTAAGCATATTTCTTTTATATTGTACTTTATTTACATAAACCTGTCAGTTATTAACCGGTAAAAAGTGAGTAAAATTATATAGGGAAAATCATTTTTCATGCTATTCTAAGAAAGAAGGTGAAAAAATGACAAAGTCGCGTTTAGAAGCATTTACCGATGGCGTGGTTGCGATCGTTTTGACAGTTCTCGTGTTGGATATTCAGATACCAGACGCGCCAACACTCGCTTCATTGCTGAGCATAACCAACACACTGTTCGCCTATACGGTGAGTTTTATTTTCGTGGCAGTTATCTGGGTGAACCATCATCGCATGATGCAGATGGCGGAAAAGATCAATTATAAGGTTATCTGGGCAAATATTTTTTGGTTATTTTGGCTAACGTTATGTCCGGCCGTCACGAGCTGGGTAGGACGCAATCCTGGAGAATTTTGGCCAGAGGTTTCTTATGTCATGGTCTACACGATGTGGAGTTTTTCTTATGGGGTGTTATCAAAAAAAGTCATTACCGCCAATGACCCAGAGAGTCATGTTGCGAAAGTTTTGACACGGGATCGCCGCAGCAGATTATCTATGCTGATCAATTTAGCAGTTTTGGCAGGCGTGTTTGTTTATCCGCCGATCGGGATCTTTGGACGTTTCTTAGTTTCAGGGATTTGGATCGTTTCATATCGGAAAGCCGACGAATATTACCACAAAGTTTTCGGCAAAAAAAATCGCGGCAGAAGTGCGTAACTTCTGCCGCGATTTTTACGTATATTCGTGGGTTTTGCACCAACCCAAAAGACTTTTTACGGTTCTGGGTGCAAAACACGGTGTAAGAATTCTTTGGTCCGTGCTTCTTTCGGATGGACAAAGATGTCTTCAGGGGTTCCTTGTTCAGCAATAACGCCTTGGTCCATGAAGATAACACGATCCGACACTTCTTTTGCGAAGGCCATTTCATGGGTTACGATGACCATCGTCAAGCCGCTCTCTGCCAATTTCTTCATAATATGCAGGACATCGCCGACCATTTCAGGATCTAGCGCGGAGGTCGGTTCGTCAAACAACATCACTTCCGGGTTCATTGAAAGGGCACGGGCAATTGCGACCCGCTGTTTCTGACCCCCTGAAAGCTGTGCCGGCTTCGCATCAACGAAACGAGCCATCCCCACTTTTTCCAAGTTTTCCAACGCCACTTTTTTGGCTTCCTCTTCTTTTCGTCCTAAGACGGTCACCTGACCGCTCATGCAATTTTGCAGCACGTTCATATTGTTGAAAAGGTTAAAGGATTGGAAAACCATTCCCAAATGCGTCCGATATTTCGGCAGATTGTAACCAGGGGCTAGAACATTGTCCCCTTGGTACAAGATTTTGCCGTCTGTTGGTGTTTCTAGTAAGTTGATACAACGTAGAAAGGTAGATTTACCGGAACCAGAGGCACCGATGATCGTTACCACTTCTCCTTTGTTGACGTTCATACTGATATCTTTTAAGACGAGGTTATCGCCGAAGCTTTTCTTCAAATGTTCGATTTCAATAATACTGCTCATGTCTGCTCCTCCTTATTCTTATTGCTGAACGTTTTTTTTTTAAATTCGTTCGATGCTCACGCCGTATACCATTCTGCTAAAGCGAGAAGCAAAATAGTCTATCGGGACTCCTTAATCTATCTGGAATTATTTATCTTCTCCGACAGCTACATCAACCTCTTCAATACGAACATAGGCTGAAGGGCCGTCCATTTTCTTCTCAACGACACGTAAGAGACGAGTGGCAGTGAAGGTCAAGACAAAGTAGATCACACAGATGATGAAATACGTTTGGAAGAACATATAGTTCGTTCCAGCCGCGGATTTCCCTTGGAAGAACAATTCAGAAACAGAGATGATGCTCAATACAGAGGTATCTTTAATATTGATAACCAATTCATTCCCCGTTGCTGGCAGAATGTTTCGTAACACTTGCGGCAAGACCACTTTACGCATCGTTTGACCATGGGTCATCCCAATCGCATGAGCCGCTTCGAACTGTCCTTTATCGACTGCGAAGATCCCGCCGCGGACGATCTCAGACATATAGGCCCCCGTATTAATAGAAACAATAAACAATGCAGCAGCCGTTCGATTCAAGTCGATCCCGAAAGCCATCGCGATCCCGTAATAGATAACGGCAGATTGTACGATCATCGGTGTGCCGCGGAAAATTTCAATGTAGGCATTCAATAACCAGCCAAACACTTTTTGCAGGCCGCGTTTTGCAGAATTGTCTGATTCAGGAATCGTCCGAAAGACACCGATCAATAAACCGATCAAAGTCCCAACCGTTGTTCCCACAATAGCAAGCAGTAAGGTCATTCCTGTTCCTCGTAAGAACATTGAACCGTTTTGTTTCAAGATACGAACGAAGACATTTTCTTTTTTACCAGAAGCGTTTTGCGTTTCATCCGTCGCTGGCTGATCTTTGATGGCTTGGTCCATGACCTTCACCCGTTCGTCTTGAGAGATGCCGGACAAGATCTGATTGACCTGGGCCATATTAGCGTCGCCTTTACGCATGCCGACCGACACCTGAACATCTTCAGGGTTGGTTTGGAACCCGTTTGCTTTGTCAAATTCCACCATTTTAAGGTCAGGATTAACACTTTCCGCCGTCACACCTTCAGGTCGTTCACTGACGTAGCCATCGATGGTTCCCGATTCCAAAGCAACACGCATTGCTGGGAAATTGTCCATGGCTTCCTGTTTGTTCACGTCAGGGATCTGAGGAATAACGTCATAATGGAACGTACTTAACTGTGCGGTGATCTTTGCCCCCGCAAAATCTTTGATGTTTGTCGCTTTGGCATATTTTGTATCTTTCCGTGTAACGATAACCAATTGTGATTCGTAATAAGGATCGGAAAAGTCGACTTCCTTCCGGCGTTCCGCTGTTGGAGACATCCCGGCGATGATCGCGTCGATCTTGCCAGATTGAAGAGCGGGCAATAAGCCGTCCCATTCGGTTTTGACGACGACCAGCTTACGGTTCATTTTGTCCGCAATTTTTTTCGCCATTTGGACATCGTAACCGCCAGCGTAGGCTCGATCTCCTTGGATCTGAACGGCGCCATTCCGATCATCCTTTTGCGTCCAGTTGAACGGTGCATAGCCGGCTTCCATGCCGACCCGTAACTCTCCTTCAGGTGTTTTGTCATCCGCGTGTGTAATCAACGGTGCTCCTAAAAAAGAAATGAATAATGCGATAAGTGCGATAACTGAAAATTTTCTTCTATTCATAGTTTCTCCCTTTCTTGAACTCACGAGATTGGGTAGGGCTGTCTTTGAAAATCTACAACAAAAAAAGCCGCCGATTTGTGTATAAGGCCGCTTGCAGATAATAAGAAGATGGTGTTCCCTCTCACAAAAACATAGCGCAACTTAGCATCACTGCTAAGACAGTCCGCAAGTTATTTGCTTGCGTCCCAACATACAAAACAAAGAGAATTTTGTACATTTCGGCGAAACTTCCTAGACCTATTTCCACGTGTCTCTGCACTCCATAGGGTTAATAAGGTTCGCGACCTCTACCTCATTGTTCTGAGGCATCTCGTATTCAGTTATTATGTTTCACAGTCTAAAGCCTATAAATGAAAAAGTCAATGGGAATCCTTTGAAACGAACAAAAAAATTGTTTGAAATTTTTAATCTGAAACGTTTTGATTGTTTAAAAAGACAAAAAAAGAATACGAAGATACATCCATTAAGAAATTTCAGTCTTTTTATTTCAAAGGAGCAAAAACCTTTTCGATGATACGGAGAATTCTTCCTTTCTTCTATAAAAGAAGTGAGACTTTTTATTTTACGCGTCATTTATACTATACTGATTCTTGAGGTGATAGAAATGGAAATCACAGTTGATCTGGCTGCAGAGATGCTCCAGCAGCATAAAAAAATGACGTTTCTAACTGGAGCAGGTGTTTCCACGCCATCAGGAGTCCCAGATTACCGCTCGCTCCAAGGCGTGTACCACGGACTGGAGGCACCAGAGTATTTATTAAGCAACGAATGCCTGGTACGTGAACCAGAAAAATTTTATCAATTTGTCAAACACTTATACCATGAAGAGGCGCGGCCTAATGTCATTCATCAAGCCATGGCAGCGATGGAGAAGACAAAAGACATTTGGGTCGTCTCCCAAAATATCGATGGGTTGCATGCGGCGGCTGGCAGCGAAAAACTCGTTAATTTCCACGGGTCGCTGTACGAGTGCTATTGTCGGAAGTGCGGAAAATCAGTATCCGTATCAGACTATCTGCAAAGCGATCGTCACAAGGAGTGCGGCGGTCAAATTCGTCCTGACATCGTGTTGTATGGTGAGGGATTTGAAGAAGGCGTCATTCAACAAGCCGTTTCAGCAGTAAAAAATGCGGAACTTGTGGTAATCGTCGGGACGAGCTTTCAAGTTCATCCGTTTTGTGATTTAATTTATGAAAAACGCAGAGATGCGCAAGTCATGGTCATCAATCAAACACCGATCCAGTTAGCCGGTGCCTATACGTTTGTACAGGCGAATGGAGTGGAGGTATTTGAAAAGCTATAATACATTCATTGGGTGAAACCAGTTTTTATCTACGAGGAGGAAGATGTGTGGAGTTAACAGAAAAAGAAAAGATGATCGCCGGTAAATTATATTTTGCAGGTGATCCTGAATTAGCAGCCGATCGAAAAGATGCGCGGGTCAAATTACGAGCGATCAACCAAGAAACAGACAAGAAAAAACGAGAAATGTATGTAAAATCTGCTTTTGGGGGAACCAAAAAGCGCGTCTACATTGAACCAACCATTTCCTTCGATTATGGCTACAATATTTTTGTTGGGGAGAACTTCTATTGTAATTTCCACAATGTCTTTTTAGACATTTGTCCAATCACGATTGGCGACAATTGTATGTTCGGACCCAATGTTCAATTGTATACGGCTAGCCATCCGTTAGAACCAGGAAAGCGCAATAGCGGGCAAGAATTCGGCAAGCCGATCACGATCGGCGACAATGTATGGATCGGCGGTTCGTGTGTGGTGGTTCCTGGGGTAACGTTGGGGGACAATGTCGTAGTGGCCGCGGGGGCAGTGGTGACAAAATCTTTTCCAGATAATGTCGTGGTTGGTGGAAATCCTGCACGTATCCTAAAGACGATCGAAGAAGAAAATGAAAAGAACGAATTGGTGCAAGCCCGAGAAAAAATAGATACGATCGATCAGGAAATCGTTGGTCTCTTAGAAAAACGACTGTCCGCTGTCAGCGAAGTAATCGCGTACAAGGCGCAAACAAAAAAGGCCGTTTTAGATACGAGCCGTGAAGAAAACGTGTTAGAGAACGTTGCTGCTTTAGTGAAGGACGAAAATTATCGCGAAACGATCGTTGAGACATTCAAGGATATCATGAAGCAGTCGCGTAACTATCAAGAAGGGCGGTTGGAGTAACATGGTCGATGGCGATAAACGCAAAGCCGAGATTTTAGAAGCGTTGCAGCAAGCAGATAAACCGATCAGTGCGACTCGTTTTGCAAAGGAATTCGGCGTGAGCCGTCAAATCGTAGTGGGGGATGTGGCGTTGTTACGAGCAGCAGGTGAAACGATCATTGCCACTGCACGAGGCTACCTATTGGAACGCGAGTCAGAAAAGTTGATCAGTAAAATTGCTGTTCAACACGGACCGGAGCAAACAGAAGAAGAATTGCTCACAATAATCGAAAAAGGCGGAGAAGTCATTGATGTTGTAGTGGAGCATCCGTTGTATGGCGAATTAGTCGGCGGACTGCATTTGATGACGCAGCAAGACGTCGATAGCTTTATCAAGGAAACCAGTGGGCTGCGGGCGACACTTTTGTCGGAGCTGACAGGCGGCATTCACCTCCACACGATCGCCTATGAGACACTGGATGATTTGGCAGAGATCAAACAGGCGCTCTCAGAAAAAGGAATCTTATATGAAGAAAAACACCATTCGTAGTGAATGGTGTTTTTGCTTATTCGATGACTAAAACGCCGTCTTTCAATTGCAGCGGGTTCTTTTCGTCTATATGGTCGTAGAACATGATGCCGTTGATATGATCGATCTCATGCTGGACGACGATCGCATTGTAATTTTTCAAGCGAATCTTGTGTTTTTCACCCTCAGCATCATAATAGGAAACTGTGATGCGTGCCGCCCGAACGACATAGCCGGGAACTTCACGATCAACGGATAAGCAGCCCTCGCCTTCGCCTAAGCAAGCTTCCTGTACAGAGTGGCTTAAAACTTTTGGATTGTACATCACCGTACTAATACCGTTCTCCGGTTTTTCTGGGTCAACACTTGGTACATGGACCGCGATGATCCGTTTTGAACTATCTAATTGGGGAGCCGCTAAACCGACACCGCCACGTAAGTGTAATTCTTCTGCTTTCACGGGATCTTGACTGTTTTTAAGAAATTGAAGCATTTCTTTTCCAAGGGCCACGTCTTCAGCAGTTGGAGGAATCGGGACCTCTTTCGCAACATCTCTTAAGGTCGGATGGCCTTCCCGAATAATATCATCCATTGTGATCATTAAAAAATCTCCTCTCAAAGCTGTCTTTCATCACGTTAGTTTAACACAAAAAGTAAGTAAGGTAAAAAAACTGTTTTTGGAACGACGGTTCTTTAAAAAAATTGTAATGATTACAAAAGACAGGCTTAAATTGCTATACAGCTTGATTTTTTAGAGCAAATCAAGTAAAGTGTTAGAGTGTGCAAAGCGCACCACCTATCACTTGGTTGGGCGATTCACCAACGCTCTACTCAGTCGTAGGAAGAAAATAGGAAGAGGTGAAAACCATGGCATTATCAAAAGAACGTAAAAACGAAATCATCAATGAATATGCTCGCCATGAAGGAGATACTGGTTCTCCAGAAGTACAAATCGCTGTATTAACGGAAGAAATCAATCAACTAAATGAGCATGCACGTGTCCACAAAAAAGACCACCATTCATACCGCGGTCTAATGAAAAAAGTTGGTCATCGTCGTAACTTGTTAGCTTACTTACGTAAGAATGAAGTACAACGTTACCGTGAATTAATCCAACGTCTAGGACTACGTCGTTAATTCGTACTACTATTTAAGAGTGAGGTTCCTAGGAATCTCACTTTTTTTACAGTTAGGCTTTTCGTAGTAGTGTAAGTATGCGTTCTAGTAATAGATTTTGTGTGCTGTATTGAACAGGCAGTTTAGCCTAATTTTATGCGTACGAAAGTCAGTTCATTTTTCTGGTTTATAGAAAAAATGATTTCACTTAAAATGAGCCAGCTGTTAAATTCTAGTATACATGTAGAAACATTCGTCTCTTATTTAATGTATTTGCGAAGGAGACTAAATTAATCGAACACCGAGATTCTCTCGGTAAAAATAAACCCCTTTGATTGGCGTGTTGTCACTCTACTAACCAAATGCAAGAAGCGAAGGTTTTCGCTGTTTCCATTTGTTTAGTAGCGTCGCACTGGTCAAAGGAAAAAGGAGAAGTTATGACAGAAAAGCAAGTTTTTAAAACCACTTGGGGCGGGCGCCCTCTGCAAGTTGAAATCGGTCAGCTTGCCAAACAAGCCAATGGCGCAGTGTTAGTTCGCTATGGCGATACCGTTGTGTTAAGTGCAGCTGTTGCATCAAAAGAAGCGAGAGATTTCGACTTTTTCCCATTAACGATCAATTACGAAGAAAAAATGTATGCCGTGGGTAAAATTCCTGGAGGCTTTATCAAGCGTGAAGGACGTCCAAGTACAGATGCGACGTTGACTGCTCGTTTGATCGACCGTCCGATTCGCCCAATGTTTGCTGATGGCTTCCGTAATGAAGTGCAAGTAACAAACGTTGTAATGAGTGTGGAACAAGATTGCTCACCAGCGATGGCTGCAATGTTTGGTTCTTCATTGGCATTAGCTATTTCAGATATTCCTTTTGAAGGCCCAATCGCAGGTGTTGATGTTGGCCGCGTAAACGGAGAGTATGTGTTGAATCCTACGACGGAACAACACGCCGCATCAGATATCGATTTGACTGTTGCTGGAACAAAACAAGCCATCAACATGGTAGAATCCGGTGCAAAAGAAGTTTCCGAAGAAGATATGTTAGGTGCATTGTTGTTCGGTTTTGATGCAATCAAAGAAATGGTCGCTTTCCAATCTGAAATCGTTGCTGCTGTCGGCAAAGAAAAAATGGAAATTTCTTTATTACAAGTGAACCCTGAATTGAAAAAAGAAATTTTTGACAGCTATTACGAAACAATGAAGACGGCTGTAATGACAATGGACAAATTGGCACGTGAAGACGAAATTGAAAAAGTAAAAGAAACAGTCAAAGAAGTCTACGCGGAAAGATTTGCGAATGTTGAAACAGAAGATTTGGTTCAAATCACAAAAGAAGTGAAACAAATCGCGGAAGACCTTGAAAAAGATGTTGTCCGTGAATTGATCACGATCGATAAGATCCGTCCGGATGGCCGTAAATTAGACGAAATCCGTCCGTTAGATGCAGAAACAAGCATCTTGCCGCGCGTACATGGTTCAGGTCTATTTACACGGGGACAAACGCAAGCATTATCTGCTTGTACGTTGGCTCCTTTAGGAGAACATCAAATCATTGATGGATTAGGAACCGTTGAAAGCAAACGATTCATCCATCACTATAATTTCCCGCAATTCTCTGTTGGTTCAACAGGGCGTGCTGGCTCACCAGGTCGTCGTGAAATCGGACATGGTGCATTAGGTGAACGTGCGTTGGCGCAAATCATTCCTAGTGAAGAAGATTTCCCTTACACTATCCGTTTAGTTGCGGAAGTATTGGAATCAAACGGTTCGTCTTCTCAAGCAAGTATCTGTGCTGGAACATTGGCATTGATGGATGCAGGTGTGCCAATCAAAGCACCTGTTGCCGGGATCGCTATGGGCTTGGTCTCTGATGGTGAAAACTACACGATCTTGACTGATATCCAAGGATTAGAAGATCATCTTGGCGACATGGACTTTAAAGTTGCTGGAACAAAAGACGGAATCACTGCTTTGCAAATGGACATCAAAATCCAAGGGATCACAGAACAAATCCTTTCTGAAGCGTTGACACAAGCGAAAAAAGCACGGATGGAAATTCTGGAAGTCTTAACAGATACAATCGCTGAACCGCGCAAAGAGTTGAGCCCATATGCTCCGAAGATCGAAATGATCCAAATCGACCCAGATAAGATCAAAACAGTTATCGGCAAAGGCGGCGACACGATCAACGGTATCATTGAAGAAACTGGCGTGAAGATCGATATCGATCAAGATGGAAATGTCAGCATTGCTTCTTCTGATGCAGAGATGATCCAAAAAGCAATCAAAATCATTGAAGAATTGACCAAAGAAGTCAAGGTCGGCGAAGTTTACTTAGGTAAAGTCGTTCGTATCGAAAAATTTGGTGCCTTCGTGAACTTGATCAAAGGCAAGGATGCGTTGGTTCACATTTCTCAACTTGCGAATGAACGTGTAAATAAAGTAGAAGATGTCGTGAAATTAGGCGACGAAGTATTAGTGAAAGTAACAGAAATTGATCGCCAAGGACGCGTGAATGCGTCTCGTAAAGCCTTGTTGAAAGAAGAAGAAAGCAAAAAAGAAGAAAAATAACCGATCCTTCGGTTAGTCTTTGACTTTTCTTTCTGAAACTTGGATAATATGGATAAGTTTTAGGGGAGTAGCAACATAGAGTCCTCTCTATGCTTTTAGATCAACAACTAGTGCAAAGCGCGCTGGTCTAAAAGGTAATTTGCAAGACCTAAACAATAGTGGAAACTGTTGTTTAGGTCTTTTTTGCGAATTCCACTCCCTGCTTTAGCTGGTTAGTGGAATCGTATGCGTACGAAAATAAAAGCATTTTTCCCGATTTTGGAAAAATGGATTCATTGGAACTGAGTTAGCGGTCAGTTATGCTTTTTGCAGTATGCAACAATCAAGCTTATTTTGGTTTAAATAGAAAATAATCGTTTGTGCTGTTTAGCATAATGATATGCGTAATGAGAATTTGATTCACTTTTTGGTTTTTGAAAAAGTGCATTCATTAAAACGAATTAGCTGCGAGTGTGTATCAAAATATCGATGCAATTAGTAAAATCGATCCAAGGTGTCATGAATAAAAAAGTACGGGGCTATCATCAGCATCGTGAAACTTCCTAAAACTTTTTAAATAGAACTCACTACCGATTCAGCGAACGGCGATAACAGGAGCGTGTAAAATGGAGAAAAAGAAAGATCATATGAAAAAGCTTTCGGCAGGAGGATTGCTGATTGCGCTAGGTGTCGTGTACGGCGACATCGGAACGAGTCCGTTGTATGTCATGAAGGCGATCTTAGAAGAAAATGGCGGATTGAGCACAGTGACACAGGATTTTGTTTTGGGAACAGTCTCATTGGTTTTTTGGACTGTGATGCTCTTGACGACCGTCAAATATGTGCTGATCGCATTACGAGCAGATAATCATGGTGAAGGGGGAATTTTTTCTCTATACACCTTGGTTCGTAAGGGTGGAAAATATTTGATCATTCCTGCCATGATCGGTGGCGCAGCATTGTTGGCCGATGGGGTACTGACACCCGCGGTAACTGTCACCACGGCGATTGAAGGATTGCGAGGCATCCCTGATTTTTATCAAAAATTTGGCAACAATCAAAACGTCATTGTCATCATCACACTGATCATTTTACTTTTTCTATTTTTGATCCAGCGTTTTGGTACAGATTTTGTCGGAAAAGCTTTTGGGCCGATCATGTTTTTATGGTTCACATTTTTAGGGCTGATGGGTCTGTTGAATATTCCTTATGATTTTAGTGTCGTCAAAGCATTGAACCCGTATTATGCCGTTCACTTATTGTTTAATCCAGATAATAAGATGGGGATTTTTATTTTAGGGAGCATCTTTCTAGCGACAACGGGTGCGGAAGCGTTGTATTCGGATATGGGGCATGTAGGGAAGAAAAATATTCATTTCAGTTGGCCGTATGTACTGCTTTGCTTAATGCTGAATTACGCAGGGCAAGCCGCGTGGATCTTGCACGCAAAAGGGAATGCTTCAATTGAAGCCATTGATAACTTGAATCCATTCTTTCAAATTTTACCAGATGGCTGGATGATCTTTGGGGTCGTTTTCGCGACGATTGCCGCGGTCATTGCTTCACAGGCCTTGATCTCGGGGTCCTTTACTCTTGTTTCAGAAGCTATCAAATTGAAGCTGTTGCCAAGAATGCGGATCATCTATCCTGGTAAAAGCATTGGTCAGATGTATATTCCGGCCGTTAATATGATTCTATGGGGTGCCTGCTCGGTGATCGTGTTGACCTTCCGTACATCGACGCATATGGAAGCTGCTTATGGACTGTCGATTACGGTAACGATGCTGATGACGACCTTCTTGCTGTACCATTACCTGCTGCAAAATGGAACCTCTAAAATTCTAGCAGGTTTGATGCTCGTATTTTTCGGAACGTTAGAAGGCTTCTTTTTCATCTCAAGTGTGACGAAATTCTTCCATGGCGGGTTTGTCGCCGTTGCGATGGCCTTATTGATCCTGAGTGTCATGTACATCTGGTATTGCAGCAATCGCGTGCAGGAAAAGGCCAGTCAGGATGTTCAATTTAAAGATTATTTGCCGCAATTACAAGAACTTCATGACGATGATAAGATTCCTTATTACCAAACCAACGTAGTATTTTTGGTTCCGCGTTTGGAAGGGGACACGATACCGCAGCAATTTATCTATTCTATTTTGGACAAACGCTTAAAACGGGCGAAAGTTTATTGGTTTGTAAATGTTGAAGTAACCGATGAACCTTATACAGAAGAGTATAGTGTGGATATGATGGGGACTGACTTTATTGTGAAGGTCAAACTTTACCTTGGCTTCCGTATCGCACAAGACGTCAATGTTTACTTGCGCCAGATCATTCATGATTTGATGAAGCAAGGACGATTGCCTAAACAGCCGCAGCATTATTCGTTGACTCCGGGCCGTCAGGTAGGGGACTTCCGATTTGTGATCATCAATGAAGAATTATCGAATATGACGAGGATCGATAAGTGGGATCGTCAAGTCATGCAAGCACGTTTAGCCATCAAGCGCCACACGGTAACACCGGAACGGTGGTTTGGAATTGAATACAGTGAGGTCACGTATGAAACGGTGCCGCTGATTGTCGGCGAAACGAGAAAAACGTGGTTGAAAGAACGAAAACGTTAAAAAGTGCGCTCGTTTTTTCAAAAAATTAATTTTTAACAAGAGCTTTTGGCGGAAAGAATTGCCAAAAGCTCTTTTCTTTTTATTTGAATTACGTTAAATTAAGGTTAAAAAAGAATGAAGGCGAGGGTTGCGAGATGGAAATGACGATTTCAGGTTTGCGTGAAAAACTGGTAAACACCGATGAGGAGCAGCTTAGAGAATTGATCTGCCAGTTGTATAAGCATTCGGAGGTTTCGCAACAGATGATCGATTCCCGTTTTTTAGGGGATGATTATGGGGTGCGTATCGCACAGGAGATGAAACAGAAGCTGGATCAAGCGTTTTTTCCCCACGAAAAAATTGATCTTTCTTTGGCGAATGCAAAAGAGCTGCTGCGGTTGTTTCGTAAAAGGTGTCAAAACCAGCGTGCATTGATTGACGTGGAATTATATTATGTGGAATGCGGATTGGATTTTATGAACATGTTTGGAGCAGGCGATGGGGAGAACAAAAATCTCTTGCTAGTAAATTATGCTTCGGCAGTGGCTCGGATCTTGGAAGATGAGTCACATATTTATTTCCATATGTATTTTTCAAGGTGCGGTCAGATCATTCAAGCAACCAAAGAATTCACACCAGAATTTGTGCGGAATATGACGGCTGTGTACCAGCAACTAGCAAAAGAGTGAGGCTTACGCCTCACTCTTTATTTGTGGTTGCAACGGTTCTTGGTGGTATTCTTGATCCAATTTTTTTAGATTGCGCATTGCTTTAAAATAAGAAGTCAATAGAACGGCGGTTGAACCGATCCAGGCAAGCGGTGAAGCAAATGCAGCACCTGCGAAACCAAAGGAATGGGTCAAAATCACCGCGGCAAAGGAGCGCATAACGAGCTCCATGATCCCGGCGAATGTCGGGATTTTCGCTTGTCCTAACCCTTGCAAGGTATAGCGTAAAATAAATAAGATCGCTAATACCCAATAGAGAGCGCCGTTGATATTAAAATAGGTTTGCGCCAGTTCAAAGACACGGGTTTCACTAGGATTAACAAATAATGCGACAAAATATTTTCCGCAAGTGATAACCAAGAGGCCTGCAAAGAGACTAAAGGCACCACTCATGATCAAACATTGTTTGACACCTTTTAAAATTCGGCCATATTCTTTCGCTCCAAGATTTTGAGCAGTAAATGTCGCCATGGTGATTCCAAAAGACATCATAGGCAAGATAGCAAATTGATCAATCCGGGCAGCCGTTGTTTGAGCAGCCACGACATCTGTTCCCAATGTATTCAATGCGGATTGTAAGATGACCGCTCCGATCGCGATAATCGATGATTGGAAGCCCATAGGCAGCGCAGCATTCAAATGAACACGCAATTCTTCTTTATCAAAAGTAAAACTTTTTCGATTTACTTGCAGCATGGGAATCTTTCTGCGAATAAACCAAATACACATCAAACTAGCTGAGATTTGCGCGATGACTGTAGCAAATCCGGCACCTGCAACGCCCATGTGGAAGTAGATGATGAAAACCAGGTCCAATACCACATTGATGACCACCGCAAACGCTAAAAAGAAAAGCGGTGTTCGACTATCCCCTAATGCCCGCACCATATTGGATAAAAGGTTGAAGGCCATGGAAGCAAAGATCCCACCTAAAATAACGGAAATGAATTCTTGCGCTTGGTCGAGAAGCTCAGGAGGTGTTTGCATTAAAAGTAGTAAAGGACGTAAAAACACTAAGCTCAAAACGGTTAATACAACACTCACACCGAGGCTGATAAGGATCGACATAGCAAAACTTTTACGCACGCCTTGTGCGTCCTTGGCACCAAAGCGTTGCGCTGTGATAATCGACAATCCTGCAGTTAGACCTTGAGCAAAACCGATGATTAAAAAACTGACGCTGCTAGTGGCACCCACAGCAGCCAAAGCATCTTTTCCCAACGTTTGACCAACGACGACCATATCTACCATACTGTAAAATTGCTGAAATACATTTCCTACAAACAAAGGCAAGGCGAATAAAATAATCAGCTTTGCCGGATTTCCATGAGTCAACTCTTTCATCTTTTTCCCGCTTTCTAATAAAATTTTCTGATTGATATTACCACAAAATTTTCTGAAAGCAAGGGTCTCGCGTAAAAAGTTAAGAAAAAAAGGCAACCCTTAAGAAAGGCTGCCTACTAATTTAACGTTGACGAATTTCATTTGGTAATAAAATCGTTTGACGGCTTCCGTCATCATATGCATAGACTTCTTGTGGAAAGTCCGATGAATAGCCAAACGGTAAGTCGATCCCCATCTCAACTTCACTGCCTTCTTGTGAGAAGTACATCGTGACACGCCCCTCATTGTTAAGAAGATCGAAACTTAAGATATTGTCTAATGGAATTAATCCCTTTAAATCTAAGTCAATGATATACCAGATACTATCAATCAGCTCGCCTGGCAAGCTGGACACCACACCGACAGAGGCGTAACGACTTTTTTTAGAATCAAATGTTTCAAACATAGATTTTCCTCCTTTAGTTGGAATCACTTACTTAAAGTACAAATAAGCTTTGTAGTGACTTATTGTAATTCTTTTTAGAGAAAAAAACCACTCATAGTGCTTGATGTATAAGAAAAAGTAAAAGTATCACGTATCTAAAAAACAAACCATCCTCATTTAAAAAGGGGAGAAGTCGTTAAAAAAAGGCGTGCCGATAAACCATCGGCACACCCAGTTAATGGATTATTCTTCTGTTGATTCACCAATAACTTCTGGTTCAGCGCCTTCAGCAACTTCTTCTTCTTCAGGAAGTTCTTGGGCTTCTTGGATCGCTGCGATTTGTTCTTCTGCATCTGTTACGATGGTGTAGTCCGCATTTTTAGGTAGGTCACCTACTGAAATGGATTGACCGATTTCTAATCCAGAGATATCTACTTCGATGCCTTCTGGTAATTTTTCTGGTGTTGCAGATACAGTAGCTGTATAAAGTGTTTGTGTTAAAACGCCGCCTGCTTTCACACCAGCAGCTTCACCAACAAGTGTTACTTCTGTTTCAGCTTCTGTTTCTTCTGTTAAGTTTACGGATAATAATTCAACGTGTGTTAAATCATGTGTAAAGGTGTCTACTTGCGTTTCACGTAATAAGGTATTAACCTTTTTTCCGCCAAGTTCAATTGCAAATACAGTGTTTGCGCCATTTTCACGCAATAATTTAGAAAATTCACGTTCGTCGATCGAGATCGTTGTGCTTTCTACTTTGTATCCGTTGACGACTGCTGGGATTTTTCCTTCGTGACGCAATTTGTTGCGTAGGGAACGGGGACGAGTTGCTCTTTCTTCTACTTTCAATGATACTGCCATAACCAAATTCCTCCTTAAAATGTGACTGTCTGTGGTTGTTCAGACAGATTTTATTTAAGTGATAGGTTATTCTCAGCACAATGGCTTTGCGAAAACGCAAAAAGACAGTCGAATACACAACTGTCCAAAAAAAGTCTGAGTTCAACTTTCTCTACCAGGTCATAACGCTGTGTATGAGAAACCTTTGACACAAGAGTGTCGATTCACTTAATATACGAATTTTCTAACTCGTATATTAAAAGTGTAGGACTCCTTCAGACAAATTGCAAGGAAAAACGCTTTTGTATTTAAGCAAAAAGCATCAAATGATTTTTATAAAATGAAAACAAAGAGCTCAAACAGCTTTGGAGAGTTTGTCTTTTAATGGAATTTCGGTATAATAAATCCGATAGATTTGAGGGAGCAAAGACATGCGATTGGACAAAGTGATCGAACAGCAATTGAAAACAACACGCAAAGAAATGAAGCGTTTGTTTCTAATGAAAAAAGTGTTTATTGATGGCAGCGTTGAGCGCAATCCTCAGCGTAATGTGGATAGTCAGCTCCATGATATTCAAGTAGACGGACAAAGCGTACAAACAACTCACGTCTATTATTTGCTGAATAAGCCTGCGGGTGTTGTGACAGCGAAGAAAGACGACCAATTTCAAACAGCCACAGAATTAATAGCAGAAAAAGAACGACCAGAGAATCTTTATCCAGTAGGACGCTTAGATCGGGATACGACAGGATTGTTGCTTTTGACCGACAATGGTCAATTGGGTTACGACCTTTTGCAGCCAGGAGCAAAGGTTGAAAAAACCTACCGTGCTAGAGTGAACGAACGGGTGACCTCAGAAGATGTAGAAGCATTTGAAGCAGGGATCGTCTTTCATGGCGCCATTCGCTGCCAGCCTGCAAAACTGACGATTCTACATTCTGAACCAGGAAATTCGGAAGTAGAATTAACAATAAAAGAAGGAAAATTCCATCAGGTTAAAAAAATGTTTTTGGCCCGTGGGAAAAAAGTAACGCGTTTAGAGCGTCTTTCTATGGGACCCTTGCGATTGCCAGAAGAACTGCCAGTAGGAGGCTATCGTTCGCTAACATTGGACGAATTGAAGCAATTAAAAATATACTTTAGATAGAAGGTTTGAAGATGAGCTATGAAACGATTTTATTTGATATTGATGATACGCTGTTAGACTTTAAAGCAGCAGAAGAACAAGCATTACTATGGTTGTTTCAAGATATGGATATTGAACCGACGTTGGCTGTGAAAGAAAAGTACAAAAAAATGAACCAAGGATTTTGGCGGGATCACGAAGCGGGCATACTCTCTCGACAAGAATTACTGGACAATCGTTTTCGTCTGTTTTTCGAAATGTATGAGCGCGATGTGGATGGTCCGAAAACAGAGGCACGGTACCGGCATTATTTGAATCAAGGCTATCAATTGATGACGAACAGCTTGGAAGTTGTCGACACGTTGAGTCAGAAAAAGGATCTTTACGTCGTAACGAATGGCGTTTCCGTGACGCAGCATCAACGGCTGGAGAAATCCGGACTGGCGCCTTATTTCAAAAAATTCTTTATCTCAGAAGAAATGGGTGTTCATAAACCTATGAGAGAATTTTTTGATATTGTTTTTTCTGAGATCCCACGCTTAGACAAAGAGAAAACAGTGATTGTCGGCGACTCCTTGACCTCAGATATTTTGGGAGGAAAGACAGCGGGCATTGATACCATTTGGATGAACCCTCAAGAAAAAGAGGCAGATGCTGTCCAACCGACGTATCAGATCAAAAAATTAACCGATCTCTACCAGATTTTAGAAGAATTTTAGGATTTTGATAGCAATTTGACAATGTTTCGCTATAATAGGACTAATGAAAAACGAAAGAGGTTTTATTTGCATGAAAAACAAGCCGATCATTATTGGCGTAACGGGCGGTTCAGGAAGTGGAAAAACGAGCGTCAGCCGTGCGATTTTCAATCGATTTCCTGATCATTCGATTATGATGTTGGAGCACGATTCTTACTATAAAGATCAAAGCGGGATCAGCTTTGAAGAACGATTAGAAACAAATTACGATCATCCTTTTGCGTTTGATACGGATTTATTGATCGAGCATCTAAAAGAATTGACGAACTATCAATCGGTGGAAGTGCCGATTTATGATTATGTCGCTCATACACGCAGTGACGAAGTTTATGTGCAAGAGCCGAAAGAAGTAATTATTTTGGAAGGGATTCTGATTTTAGAGGACGAGCGTCTGCGGGACATGATGGATATTAAAATCTATGTAGATACAGATGACGACATTCGGATCATTCGACGAATCAAACGCGATATGAACGAGCGTGGTCGGACACTGGAATCTGTCATAGAACAATATCTGACAGTGGTGAAGCCAATGTACCATCAGTTTATCGAGCCAACTAAGCGTTATGCGGATATCATCGTGCCTGAAGGCGGAGAGAATCATGTAGCGATCGATTTGATTGCGACCAAAGTAGCTAGTTTCTTGAATCACGACTAAAAAAAGCACGACAGAAATGGTTAAATTTCTGTCGTGCTTTTTTGATGCGGCCGAGAAGACTCGAACTTCCACGGTATTGCTACCACTAGCGCCTGAAGCTAGCGCGTCTGCCAATTCCGCCACGACCGCAAAAGAAGTACTTTTCTATTTTAGCATAAAAAAATAGTTATGACAGAAAAGATGACGCAAATAATAAAAAATTCCCGGTTCAGAAACGAACCGGGAACAAATATTATAGATAGTATTTTTTAGCAACTGTTAAGTCATCGTTCAAGTCATAAACAAGTGGTTGACCTGTTGGGATTTCTAAGTCCATGATATCTTCATCAGAAATGCCTTCGATGTGTTTAGCTAACGCACGCAATGAATTTCCGTGTGCTGCTACTAAAACAGTTTTGCCATCTTTCAATGCAGGAGCGATTTCATCTTGCCAGAAAGGTAACGCACGTTCTAAAGTAACTTTTAAGTTTTCCCCACCAGGAATGTCGCGAGGATCTAACATTGCATAGCGACGGTCTTGAGCTGCTGAACCTTCATCAGTTGCTTCCATCAATGGAGGCAATACGTCGTATGAACGGCGCCAGATATGAACTTGATCGTCCCCGTATTTTTCAGCGGTTTCTTTTTTGTTCAAACCTTGCAATTTACCATAGTGACGTTCATTTAAGCGCCAAGATTTTACAGTTGGTACCCAAAGTTGATCAGAGTATTCTAAGAGCAAGTCACATGTTTTGATCGCACGAGTTAAAACAGATGTATAGGCAACATCGAATTCAATTCCCGCTTCTTTGATTTTACGTCCGCCTTCTTTTGCTTCTTCGACACCTTCTGGAGCCAAGTCAACGTCTGCCCAGCCTGTAAATTGGTTCAATTTGTTCCATTCACTTAAGCCGTGACGAGAAAAAACTAATTTTGGCATAACATTCTCTCCTTTTGAAATTTCTGAAATTTTCAATTCCTGAATCATTGTACAATGTTTCTGCCATGATTTCCATTAAATTGAGCGTGTTTTTTGCCAAATCGTGAGCTTTAAAGGGTTTTTAATCAAATTACTTTGAAGGAACCTCTAAAATTTTCGGTCCTTCTAGTGTACCGACGATTACTCGTGAAATCATATCAATGAACAAACCGTGTTCAACAACACCGACACACGTGTCCAACTCAGATGCGAGCGCGTGCGGGTCTTCGATCACTTCTAAGTGAAGGTCGATGATGTAGTGTCCGCCGTCCGTTATCAATCGTTCGTTTTCGGCATTCATACGCCATGTAGGATTGTATCCCTTGGATTCAAACAAACGGAAAACGTTGCGACTTCCAAATGGGACGACTTCTACAGGAAGAGGGAATGCCCCCAGCTTAGGAACCATTTTACTTTCATCAACGATCCAGATACAATCCTTTGAGTAAGTTGCGACTACTTTCTCGAAAAGCAGGGCGGCACCGCCACCTTTGATTCCTTGGAAGTCATCACTGATTTCATCCGCGCCATCAATAGTAATATCAACGGATTCTACATCGTCAATTGCTTTTAAGGGAATACCTAATTCCTTCGCCTGCTCTTCTGTTTTTGAAGACGTCACAACACCCGTGATCTTCAAGCCTTCTTCGTTCACTCTGCGACCCAATTCTTTTACTAAATAATAGGCAGTCGATCCAGTGCCTAATCCAACGACCATTCCGTCTTTGACAAATTTTGCTGCCTCGACTCCAACTAACTCTTTTAGATTCATTGAGAAATCCCACCTTTTGTTAAGTTACGTTTATTGTAATGGTAAAAAAAGAAAAAAGATAGCCTTTTAAGTAAAAAAGACCAAAAAAGTGAAGGCGTTTTATTTACTGCCATTTCAAGGAATAAAAAAATTTTGGATGGAAATAAGATTTCTCTTATCTGGACGAATTTCACGGAAAGAACGTCTTTATTCTAAAAGAAGAAAAAAGTCTAAATAGTTTGTTGACAGTAAAAATCAATCATGGTATGCTATCAAAGGTGCTTTGTGAACAGGTCTCTCGACTGAGACGTGCTGACTGTGTCGAAGTACGCTTGATAGAGAATGCAGGGATGCATTATTTTTTATCGCTGAAAAAGAACCACCAGGATGTGTGGTACTAGAAAGCGAATCGAGGAAGGAGGAAACAAGGAATGCCTACAATTAATCAATTAGTACGTAAACCTCGTAAATCAAAGGTGGAAAAATCAAATTCACCAGCATTGAACAAAGGATATAACAGCTTTAAAAAAGCTCAAACAAACGTGAACTCACCACAAAAACGTGGAGTTTGTACACGTGTGGGGACTATGACACCTAAGAAACCCAACTCAGCATTGCGTAAATATGCTCGTGTTCGTTTGTCAAACTTGATCGAAGTAACAGCTTATATTCCAGGTATCGGCCATAACCTACAAGAACACAGTGTTGTTCTATTACGTGGTGGTCGTGTAAAAGACTTACCAGGGGTACGTTACCATATCGTTCGTGGCGCACTAGATACTGCCGGTGTTAACGATCGTAAACAAAGCCGTTCTAAATACGGTACTAAAAAACCTAAAGCTTAATCAAACGAATAGATAAGACATATTTTCGGAAGGAGGAGTTACGTATGACTCGTAAAGGAACTATCGCAAAACGTGACGTTTTGCCTGATCCTATGTATAACTCTAAGCTAGTAACTCGTTTGATCAACCGTGTAATGGTTGACGGAAAACGTGGAACTGCTTCAAATATTGTATACAACGCTTTTAGCACTATTAAAGAATCAACAGGAAATGACCCATTGGAAGTTTTCGAACAAGCAATGGAAAACATCATGCCTGTATTAGAAGTTAAAGCTCGCCGTGTTGGGGGTTCTAACTATCAAGTACCCGTTGAAGTACGTCCAGAACGTCGTACTACTTTAGGTCTTCGTTGGGTTGTAAACTACGCTCGTTTGCGTGGGGAACACACAATGGAAGAACGCTTAGCGAAAGAAATCATGGATGCTGCTAACAACACTGGCGCTTCTGTGAAAAAACGCGAAGATACACACAAAATGGCGGAAGCCAACCGTGCATTTGCTCATTATCGTTGGTAAGATTTTTTCTGCTGGCGATCGTCAGCGGAAAAACGATCAGACAATGTTAAATTTAATTTAAGAGAGGAGCAAACAAAGAAATGGCAAGAGAATTTTCTCTAGAAAACACTCGTAATATCGGTATCATGGCCCACGTTGATGCAGGTAAAACTACAGCAACAGAGCGTATCTTGTATTACACTGGTAAAATCCATAAAATCGGCGAAACGCACGAAGGCGCTTCTCAAATGGACTGGATGGAACAAGAACAAGAACGTGGTATCACGATCACTTCTGCTGCTACTACAGCACAATGGAAGGGTCACCGCGTAAACATTATCGATACTCCAGGACACGTGGACTTCACAATTGAAGTACAACGTTCATTACGTGTTCTTGATGGCGCAGTAACTGTATTGGACTCACAATCAGGTGTAGAACCACAAACAGAAACTGTTTGGCGTCAAGCGACAGAATATCAAGTACCTCGTATTGTATTCTGTAATAAAATGGACAAAATTGGTGCGGACTTCCTTTACTCAGTAAGCACTTTACACGATCGTTTACAAGCGAATGCTCATCCAATCCAATTACCAATTGGTGCTGAAGATGACTTCACTGGTATCATCGACTTAGTTAAAATGAAAGCTGAAATCTACACAAACGACTTAGGAACTGAAATCCAAGAGACTGAAATTCCTGAAGAGTATAAAGAATTAGCTGAAGAATGGCGTGAAAAATTAGTAGAAGCTGTTGCTGATACTGACGAAGACCTAATGATGAAATTCTTAGAAGGTGAAGAAATCACCGACGAAGAATTAAAAGCAGGAATTCGTAACGCTACTCTATCTGTAGACTTCTACCCAGTTCTTTGTGGATCAGCCTTCAAAAACAAAGGTGTTCAATTGATGTTGGATGCAGTCATCGACTATCTTCCAGCGCCAACTGACGTTAAAGCGATCCAAGGGTTCAACCCTAAAACAGACGAAGAAACAGAACGTCCAGCTGATGACTCTGCACCATTCTCATCACTAGCGTTCAAAGTTATGACTGACCCATTCGTAGGTCGTTTAACATTCTTCCGTGTTTATTCAGGCGTTTTAAACTCTGGTTCATACGTATTGAATGCATCTAAAGGCAAACGTGAACGTATCGGACGTATTCTGCAAATGCACGCGAATACACGTAAAGAAATCGATACTGTTTACTCAGGAGATATCGCTGCCGCTGTTGGATTGAAAGATACAACAACTGGAGATACTCTTTGTGCTGAAGATGCACCGGTTATCTTAGAATCAATCGAATTCCCTGATCCAGTTATCGAAGTTGCTGTTGAACCTAAATCAAAAGCTGACCAAGATAAAATGGGTGTCGCATTACAAAAACTTGCTGAAGAAGATCCTTCATTCCGCGTTGAAACAAACGTTGAAACTGGTGAAACAGTTATCGCCGGTATGGGTGAGCTTCATTTGGACGTTCTAGTTGACCGTATGCGTCGTGAATTTAAAGTTGATGCTAACGTTGGTGCGCCTCAAGTATCTTACCGTGAAACTTTCCGTGCTGCGACAAATGCAGAAGGTAAGTTTGTACGTCAGTCTGGTGGTAAAGGTCAATACGGTCACGTATGGGTCGAATTCACACCAAACGAAGAAGGTGCTGGCTTCGAATTCGAAAATGCAATTGTCGGTGGTGTGGTTCCTCGTGAATACATCCCAGCAGTTGAAAAAGGATTAGAAGACGCAATGGCAAACGGTGTATTAGCTGGCTATCCATTGGTTGATATCAAAGCGAAGCTTTATGATGGTTCATACCATGATGTCGATTCAAATGAAACAGCCTTCCGTGTAGCTGCCTCTATGGCTCTACGTGCGGCTGCGAAGAAAGCTAGTCCATCGATCCTTGAACCAATGATGAAAGTTACAATCACAGTTCCAGAAGATTACTTAGGTGATGTTATGGGTCATGTAACTGCTCGTCGTGGACGTGTTGAAGGAATGGAAGCACATGGTAACGCGCAAATCGTTAACGCAATTGTGCCGTTAGCTGAAATGTTTGGTTACGCTACAACGCTTCGTTCTTCTACTCAAGGACGCGGAACATTCATGATGGTCTTTGACCACTATGAAGATGTACCTAAATCAGTTCAAGAAGAAATTATTAAGAAAAATGGCGGTAAAGCCGACTAATTTTTAAGAATTAGCTGTTTTTTACAGCTTTTCTAAAAGAACTGTATTTTTAACAACGTTTCATGTAAAATAATTAACTGATGATATGGGCTCGTACTGCTGTTGTGGTACGGACCTATCAGATAAAAAAACTAAACTCATTTACTTAGGAGGAACATTTTAAATGGCTAAAGAAAAATTTGACCGTTCAAAACCCCATGTTAACATTGGTACTATCGGACACGTTGACCATGGTAAAACTACTTTAACAGCTGCAATTACAACTGTACTTGCTAAACAAGGCGGAGCGGAAGCAATGGACTACGCTCAAATCGACGGAGCTCCTGAAGAACGCGAACGCGGAATCACTATCAACACTGCTCACGTTGAGTACGAAACTGAAGCTCGTCACTATGCTCACGTTGACTGCCCAGGACACGCGGACTACGTTAAAAACATGATCACTGGTGCTGCACAAATGGACGGAGCTATCTTAGTAGTATCTGCTGCTGATGGCCCTATGCCTCAAACTCGTGAACACATCTTGTTATCTCGTAACGTTGGTGTTCCTTACATCGTTGTATTCTTAAACAAAATGGATATGGTTGACGATGAAGAATTACTTGAATTAGTTGAAATGGAAGTTCGTGACTTGTTATCAGAATACGACTTCCCAGGCGACGACACTCCAGTTATCGCAGGTTCAGCTTTGAAAGCCTTAGAAGGCGAAGCTTCATACGAAGAAAAAATCTTAGAATTAATGGCTGCTGTTGACGAATACATCCCAACACCAGTTCGTGATACTGACAAACCATTCATGATGCCAGTCGAAGACGTATTCTCAATCACTGGTCGTGGTACTGTTGCAACTGGTCGTGTTGAACGTGGACAAGTTCGCGTTGGTGACGAAGTTGAAATCGTAGGTATCGCTGAAGCAACTGCTAAAACAACTGTTACAGGTGTTGAAATGTTCCGTAAATTGTTAGATTACGCTGAAGCTGGCGATAACATTGGTGCATTATTACGTGGTGTTGCACGTGAAGACATCCAACGTGGACAAGTATTGGCTAAACCAGCTTCAATCACTCCACATACAAAATTCTCTGCAGAAGTTTACGTTTTAACTAAAGAAGAAGGCGGACGTCACACTCCATTCTTCACTAACTACCGTCCTCAGTTCTACTTCCGTACAACTGACGTAACTGGTGTAGTTGATTTACCAGAAGGTACTGAAATGGTAATGCCTGGTGATAACGTAACTATGGAAGTTGAATTAATCCACCCAATCGCGATCGAAGACGGAACTCGTTTCTCTATTCGTGAAGGCGGACGTACTGTTGGTTCAGGCGTTGTAACTACAATCAAAGCTTAATCAACTCTACAATCAATTAATAATTTATGCTCGGACGTAAAGAGTCGCCGGATTTCCGGTGACTCTTTTTTTGTGATCCTGAAAGATACTCCTGCGGCAAGCTTCTCTGATAGTGTTAAGAGAGCTGGAAATTCCGATGGTTATCAGTTTATATCTGAAAGAAATTTTAGTACGATTGCAGAAGGAAAATCGGAAGGATGATGAATGTGATTGTTATTCCTGTACCCCACTATGGCTTCGATCCGACAGAAGCTGCTGTTCCGTGGGACTATCTAGACAAGCAGGGAGTAGAAATCGTTTTTGCGACGCCAGATGGTCAAATGGCGTCTGCCGATGAACGATTGCTTACTGGAAGAGGATTTGGACCATTAAAAAAATTCCTCATGGCAGATTCGAATGCTTTGACTAATTATCGTAGGATGATCGCAAGCGAATCCTTCAAGCGGCCGCTTCGTTACGCTGATATTTATCCAAGCGACTTTGAAGGAATTCTGCTGCCAGGAGGGCATGATAAGGGTATGAAGACATACTTGGAATCTCAAGTGTTGCAAGAGAAAGTCTCTGAATTCTTTTTAACCGAAAAAACAGTTGGTGCTATCTGTCATGGGACTGTTTTAGCTGCTAGATCGATCAATTCGAAAACAAATAAATCCGTACTTTATAATTATGGAACAACGTCGTTGCTTAAAGCTCAGGAAATGGGTGCGTATTATTTAACAGCATTATGGTTAAAGGATTACTATCGAACCTATTCGATCACTGTAGAGGATGAAGTAAAATCAGTCCTGAAAAACGTACGCCAATTTCAATCGGGAAGTTTGTCAATGAATCGTGATTCCTTGGATAATGAAAGACCAGCCTTTGTGGTTGAAGACCGCAATTATGTGTCCGCACGATGGCCAGGTGACGCCCATACTTTTGCAAAAAAGTTTTATCAACGTTTGAAACAAAATTATTGAGTTTTCTACTATTATAGAAGAAACACATTTATTCTATACAACCGATAATTGAGCGTTTTCTGAAAATTAGACAGAAAATCGAAATTCCCTTAGAAAATCCTTGCAATCATTGACCCCATGTAATATAATCATAAAGGTGCTGTTTACAGGAGTGTGAATAACACTGGGGGGTTCAAGTATGAATCCGCCGGCTTTGAAACGAGAGGTTGCGACACGCCCGGACGCTTTGCCACGAACGAGCGTGACGGAGATTTTCGTGGAGCTATGTCTACTTTTAAAATAGGCGAAGGAGGGAACAAGATGGCAAAACAAAAAATTCGTATCCGTTTAAAAGCGTATGAACATGGTATTTTAGATCAATCAGCGGATAAAATCGTAGAAACTGCAAAAAGAACTGGAGCTAGCGTGTCTGGTCCAATTCCATTACCAACTGAACGCAGTCTTTACACTGTTATCCGTGCGACTCATAAATACAAAGATTCACGCGAACAATTCGAAATGCGTACTCACAAACGTCTAATTGACATTGTGAACCCAACACCGAAGACAGTTGATGCTTTAATGAAGCTTGACTTACCATCAGGTGTGAATATTGAAATCAAACTATAATAAGAAGATGGAGGTGTAATCATGACCAAAGGAATCTTAGGGAAAAAAGTGGGAATGACTCAAATCTTCACAGAATCTGGTGAACTTATTCCAGTAACTGTTATCGAAGCTACTCCAAACGTTGTTTTACAAGTGAAAACAATGGAAAACGATGGCTACGAAGCTGTTCAATTAGGTTACCAAGATATGCGTGAAGTTTTGTCTAACAAACCTGCGAAAGGTCATGTTGCAAAAGCAAACACGGCTCCTAAGCGCTTCATTCGAGAATTCAAAGATGTTGAGCTAGGAGACTATGAAGTAGGTAAAGAAGTGAAAGTTGATACTTTCCAAGCTGGAGACATCATTGATGTTACCGGAACGACTAAAGGTAAAGGATTCCAAGGCGTTATCAAACGTCACGGACAAAGCCGCGGCCCAATGGCCCACGGTTCTCGTTACCACCGTCGTCCTGGATCTATGGGTCCTGTTGCACCGAACCGCGTATTTAAAAATAAAAAACTTGCTGGTCGCATGGGCGGCGATCGCGTAACAATTCAAAACCTTGAAGTTGTTCGTGTAGACGCTGACCGCAACGTTATCTTAGTTAAGGGAAATGTTCCTGGCGCTAAAAAATCATTAATCACTATCAAATCAGCTGTGAAAGCTAAATAATTAGTTAGAGGAAAGGAGGAACTAAGGAATGCCAACTGTAGCATTATTCAAACAAGATGGAACTCAAAACGGTGACATCACTTTAAATGAAGAAATCTTCGGAATTGAACCAAATGAAAGTGTTGTTTACGATGCAATCGTTATGCAACGCGCTTCATTAAGACAAGGAACACACGCTGTGAAAAATCGTAGCGCAGTTCGTGGCGGTGGTCGCAAACCATGGCGTCAAAAAGGAACTGGACGTGCTCGTCAAGGTTCTATCCGTTCACCACAATGGCGTGGAGGTGGCGTTGTCTTCGGACCTACACCACGTTCATACAGCTACAAACTTCCTAAAAAAGTTCGTCGCTTAGCAATCAAATCTGTTTTATCAGAAAAAGTTGCTGAAAATAACTTAGTTGCTGTTGATGCTTTAAGCTTTGACGCACCTAAAACAAAAGAATTCAAGCAAGTTTTAACTAGCTTGTCTATTGATTCTAAAGTATTGGTTGTTTTAGAAACAGAAAACGAAGTTGCAGGCTTAGCTGCTCGTAACTTATCAAATGTAACTGTTACTACTTCAGACAACGTTACTGTATTAGATGTAGTCGCTAATGACAAAATCTTAGCAACGCAAACTGCTCTTACTCAAATTGAGGAGGTGCTTGCATAATGAACTTACTAGACGTAATTAAACGCCCGGTGATCACTGAGAAATCTATGTTAGACATGGATGAAAAGAAATATACTTTCGAAGTTGACACTCGTGCGAATAAAACTTTAGTGAAACAAGCGGTTGAAGCTGCTTTCGACGTTAAAGTAAAAAATGTAAACATTATGAATGCTAAACCAAAAGCAAAACGTATGGGTAAATACCAAGGCTTCACAAAAAAACGTCGCAAAGCTGTTGTGACATTAACTGAAGATTCAAAAGAAATCCAACTTTTCGACGCTGCTGAATAAGCGTTAGAAAATCACTAGTAAATAGGAGGGAAACTAGACGTGGCGATTAAAAAGTACAAACCTACCTCAAATGGTCGTCGTAATATGACAAGTTCTGATTTCGCTGAAATCACTACTTCAGTGCCTGAAAAGACACTTTTACAACCATTGAAAAACAACGCCGGTCGTAACAACAACGGTCGCATCACTGTACGCCATCAAGGTGGCGGACATAAACGTCAATACCGTGTTATCGATTTCAAACGTAACAAAGATAACGTGGTTGCTACAGTACAAACGATCGAATACGATCCAAACCGCTCAGCAAACATTGCATTAGTTCACTATACAGACGGAGTAAAAGCTTACATCTTAGCACCTAAAGGCTTAGAAGTTGGCATGAAACTTGTTTCTGGACCAGATGCAGATATCAAAATTGGGAACACTCTTCCATTGGAAAACATTCCAGTTGGTACTGTTGTTCACAATATCGAAATGAAACCTGGTAAAGGCGGACAATTGATCCGTTCAGCCGGTACAAGTGCTCAAGTACTTGGTAAAGAAGGAAAATACGTATTAGTACGTTTGAATTCTGGCGAAGTTCGTATGATCTTAGCTACTTGCCGTGCAACTATTGGTTCTGTTGGTAACGAACAACACGAATTGATCAACATTGGTAAAGCTGGACGTTCTCGTTGGATGCGCAAACGCCCAACTGTACGTGGTAGCGTAATGAACCCTAACGATCACCCACACGGTGGTGGTGAAGGTAAAGCTCCAGTCGGACGTAAAGCGCCAGTATCTCCATGGGGACAACCTGCATTGGGTTACAAAACGCGTAATAAGAAAGCTGCATCAGACAAGCTTATCGTACGTCGTAAGACTAAATAATATCATTGACTATGTGTCGCATATTTTGAGAGGAGGTACACCATGGGTCGTAGTTTGAAAAAAGGACCTTTCGCTGATGATCATTTGATGAAGAAGGTCGAAGCGCAACAAGGTGTTGAAAAGAAGAAAGTTATCAAAACTTGGTCTCGTCGCTCAACAATTTTTCCTAATTTTGTAGGATTTACTATTGCTGTTTATGACGGACGCAAACATGTGCCAGTTTACATCCAAGAAGACATGGTAGGACATAAATTAGGTGAATTTGCACCATCAAGAACTTATCGTGGGCATGCCGCCGACGATAAGAAAACAAGACGTTAATTTTGAGGGGAGGATATTAACATGGCAGAACAAATTACATCAGCTAAGGCAACTGCAAAAACAGTTCGCACTTCTCCTCGTAAAGCACGTTTAGTTATCGATCTTATTAGAGGAAAAAGCGTAGCAGAAGCAATTTCAATCTTGAAATTCACACCAAACAAATCTGCTGGAATCATCGAAAAAGTGATGATGTCCGCAGTTGCTAACGCAGAGAACAACTTTGACTTAGATGTTGAGAACTTGGTAGTTTCTGAAGCATTTGTTAACGAAGGACCAACAATGAAACGTTTCCGTCCACGTGCAAAAGGTTCAGCTTCACCAATCAACAAACGTACAAGTCACATCACCGTTGTGGTATCAGAAAAATAAGGAGGGATAATCAGTGGGTCAAAAAGTAAATCCTATTGGAATGCGTGTAGGCATCATCCGTGAGTGGGATGCTAAATGGTATGCCGAAAAAGAGTATGCTGAATTTCTACACGAAGATTTGAGAATCCGTAAGTTCATCGCAACGAAACTTGCTGATGCCGCTGTGTCAACTGTTGAAATCGAACGCGCTGCAAACCGTGTGAATATTTCAATCCACACAGCCAAACCTGGTATGGTTATCGGTAAAGGCGGATCTGAAGTCGAAAGCCTAAGAAAAGAATTGAATAAATTAACTGGTAAACGAGTTCACATCAACATCGTTGAAATCAAAAAACCAGATTTAGATGCTAAATTAGTCGGCGAAGGAATCGCGCGTCAATTAGAAAACCGCGTTGCTTTCCGTCGTGCACAAAAACAAGCGATCCAACGCACTATGCGTTCTGGCGCTAAAGGAATCAAAACTCAAGTATCTGGTCGTTTGAATGGTGCGGATATCGCTCGTTCAGAAGGATACTCTGAAGGAACTGTTCCTCTTCATACATTGCGTGCCGACATCGACTACGCTTGGGAAGAAGCGAATACAACATACGGAAAACTAGGAGTTAAAGTGTGGATTTATCGTGGAGAAATTCTTCCTACAAAGAAAAACACTAAGAAAGGAGGGAAATAGACATGTTAGTACCTAAACGTGTAAAACACCGTCGTGAATTCCGCGGAAAAATGCGTGGAGAAGCTAAAGGTGGAAAAGAAATCGCATTTGGTGAATTCGGCTTACAAGCTGTTGAATCACATTGGATTACTAACCGCCAAATCGAAGCATCACGTATCGCCATGACTCGTTACATGAAACGTGGTGGGAAAGTATGGATCAAAATTTTCCCTCACAAATCATATACATCTAAAGCCATCGGCGTACGTATGGGTAAAGGTAAAGGTGCTCCTGAAGGATGGGTTTCACCAGTTAAACGCGGCAAGATCATGTTTGAAATCGCCGGCGTACCTGAAGAAGTTGCTCGTGAAGCATTACGTCTTGCTTCTCACAAATTACCTATGAAAACTAAGATCGTAAAACGTGAGGAAATGGGTGGTGAATCGAATGAAGGTTAAAGAAATCAGAGAATTAACCACTGCCGAAATGATTGATCAAGAAAAACAATTAAAAGAAGAATTGTTTAATCTTAGATTCCAATTAGCAACAGGTCAATTAGAGAACACTGCACGTATTAAAGAAGTACGTAAATCGATTGCACGCATTAAAACTGTGTTGCATGAACAAGCTGACAAATAGTGGAAGGAGGCCATTCCAGTATGACTGAAGAAAGAAATCAACGTAAAGTTTATCAAGGACGCGTGGTATCTGACAAAATGGACAAAACGATCACTGTTGTCGTTGAAACCCAAAAGAACCATCCAATCTACGGTAAACGTATGAAGTATTCTAAAAAATACAAAGCTCACGATGAAAACAATGAAGCAAAAATTGGCGATATCGTGAAAATCATGGAAACTCGTCCATTATCAGCTACCAAACGTTTCCGTCTGGTTGAAATCGTTGAAAAAGCAGTGATTATCTAATCACACGAGATTTTCCTATATAGATGTTTTTTAAATCTGAAAGGAGGATACACAAGTGATCCAAGCAGAAAGCCGTTTAAAAATCGCGGACAACTCAGGCGCACGTGAAATTTTAACTATTAAAGTTCTCGGCGGATCTGGTCGCAAAACTGCAAATATCGGTGATGTGATTGTTGCTACGGTTAAACAAGCAACGCCAGGTGGTGTTGTCAAAAAAGGTGAGGTTGTTAAAGCCGTTATCGTTCGAACTAAATCAGGCGCTCGTCGTACTGACGGTTCTTATATCAAATTTGATGAAAATGCAGCTGTTATCATTCGTGATGACAAGAGCCCAAGAGGAACACGTATCTTCGGACCTGTCGCTCGTGAACTACGCGAAGGCAATTTCATGAAGATCGTTTCATTGGCACCGGAAGTATTATAATCGAAAGATTCAACCAAAGGAGGTGCGCAACAGTAATGTTCGTTAAAAAAGGCGATAAAGTAAAAGTTATCTCTGGTAAAGACAGAAATAAAGAAGGCGTAGTATTAGAAGCCCTTCCTAAACAAGATAAAGTCGTTGTTGAAGGCGTCAATATCGTGAAAAAACATAAAAAAGCCTCTCAAGAAGCCCCTCAAGGCGGAATCGTAGAGGTAGAAGCACCAATTCATGCTTCTAATGTTATGGTGATCGACCCTTCAAATGGAGAAGCGACACGCGTTGGCTATAAAATGGTTGACGGCAAAAAAGTCCGTGTTTCTAAGAAAACCGGCGAAGCTTTAGATAAATAATTAAACAAGGAAGGAGGATCTTATAGATGAACCGCCTAAAAGAAAAATTTGTAAGTGAAATTACACCATCTTTGATGGAAAAATTTAACTATGATTCAATTATGGAAGTTCCTAAAGTTGAGAAAATCGTCATCAACATGGGTGTTGGTGATGCGGTATCAAACGCAAAAAACTTAGACAAAGCTGTTGAAGAATTAGCCTTGATTTCTGGTCAAAAGCCAATCATCACAAAAGCTAAAAAATCAATCGCTGGTTTCCGTTTACGTGAAGGAATGCCTATCGGTGCGAAAGTAACACTACGTGGAGAAAGAATGTACGAATTCTTAGACAAATTAGTGACTGTGTCACTTCCCCGTGTACGTGACTTCCACGGAGTAAGCAAAAAATCCTTTGATGGCCGTGGTAACTTTACTTTAGGTGTGAAAGAACAATTGATCTTCCCTGAAGTAGATTATGATTTAGTTGATAAAGTCCGTGGTATGGATATCGTTGTTGTTACAACTGCTAAAACAGACGAAGAATCTCGCGAATTATTAACACAACTTGGAATGCCATTCCAAAAATAATCAAGGAGGCGAAAAAATTGGCTAAAAAATCAATGATTGCTAAAAACAAACGCCCAGCAAAACATTCAACGCAAGAGTACACTCGCTGCGAACGTTGCGGACGTCCACATTCAGTTTATCGTAAATTTCATCTTTGCCGTATTTGCTTCCGCGAACTTGCCTACAAAGGTCAAATTCCCGGCGTGAAGAAAGCTAGCTGGTAAAATAAACTCGCATAAAGGAGGTAAACAGTTCAATGGTCATGACAGATCCAATTGCAGATTTTCTAACTCGTATTCGTAATGCCAACATGGTAAAGCACGATTCAGTGGAAGTACCTGCTTCAAAAATCAAACGTGACATCGCAGAAATCCTTAAACGTGAAGGTTTCGTACGTGATGTTGAATACATCGAAGATGACAAACAAGGCATGATCCGTGTTTTCCTTAAATACGGTAAAAATGACGAACGTGTTATCACAAACTTAAAACGTATCTCTAAACCAGGCTTGCGTGCTTATGTCAAAGCTGACGAAGTACCAAAAGTATTAAACGGTTTAGGTATCGCAATCATTTCTACTTCTGAAGGTTTAGTAACCGACAAAGAAGCTAGAGGTAAAAACGTCGGCGGCGAAGTGCTAGCTTACGTTTGGTAAGATCAAACAATCCATGAGGAGGTGTCTTTAAGTGAGCCGTATTGGTAATAAATTAGTCGTTTTACCTGCTGGAGTTGAAGTAACTCAAAACGGGAACGATGTGACTGTTAAAGGACCTAAAGGTGAATTAACTCGTACTTTTTCTTCTGATATCAAAATGAGCATCGAAGGAAACGAAGTAACATTTACTCGTCCAAACGACAGCAAAGAAATGAAAACAATCCACGGAACAACTCGTGCAAACTTCAATAACATGGTTGTTGGTGTTTCAGAAGGGTTCCAAAAAGCATTAGAATTAATCGGGGTTGGGTACCGTGCACAATTACAAGGTTCAAAACTTGTATTGAACGTTGGTTATTCACATCCAGTTGAGATCGTAGCTCCAGAAGGCGTTACAATCGAAGTTCCTGCGAACACTCAAGTAGTGGTTAAAGGATCAAACAAAGAAGTAGTAGGCGAATTAGCTGCGAAAATCCGCGGAACTCGTCCTCCAGAACCTTATAAAGGCAAAGGTATTCGTTATGTTGGCGAATATGTACGTCGTAAAGAAGGTAAAACTGGTAAATAGTAGGTCGAACCTACACGCGGCTTAGGCCAGCTTAATTAAAGAGGTGACAATTGTGATTACAAAACCAGACAAGAATAAAACACGCCAAAAACGCCACATGCGCGTTCGCGGAAAAATTTCTGGTACTGCTGAGTGCCCACGCTTGAACGTTTTTCGTTCTAACAAAAACATCTACGCTCAAATTATTGATGACGTAGCGGGTGTGACGCTAGCAAGTGCCTCTGCCTTGGATAAAGAAATTTCAGGTGGAAACAAAACTGAACAAGCACAAGCTGTTGGGAAATTAGTAGCAGAACGTGCTTCAGAAAAAGGTATTAAGAAAGTAGTCTTTGACCGTGGTGGATACCTTTACCATGGCCGTGTAGCAGCTTTAGCTGAAGCAGCTCGCGAAAATGGACTAGAATTTTAGGAGAAGGAGGAACACCATTCATGGTTTATATCGATCCAAAACATTTGGAATTAGAAGACCGCGTTGTAGCGATCAACCGTGTTACTAAAGTTGTTAAAGGTGGACGTCGTCTACGTTTCGCAGCACTAGTAGTTGTCGGTGACAAGAACGGCCACGTAGGCTTTGGTACAGGTAAAGCTCAAGAAGTACCTGAAGCAATTCGTAAAGCAATCGAAGACGCTAAGAAAAACCTAGTCGAAGTACCAATGGTAGGAACTACGCTTCCTCACGAAGTTATTGGTGTATTCGGCGGCGGACGTATCTTAATGAAACCTGCCGTTGAAGGTGCTGGGGTTGCTGCTGGTGGACCAGTTCGTGCCGTCTTGGAATTAGCTGGGGTTGCCGATGTAACTTCTAAATCTTTAGGTTCAAACACACCAATCAACGTTGTTCGTGCAACTGTTGAAGGTTTAACTCAATTGAAAAAAGCAGAAGAAGTGGCACAATTACGTGGCATCTCTGTTGAAAACTTAGCTAACTAAGGAGGACGAAAGAAATGGCTGAATTAAAAATTACTTTAAAACGCAGTGTTATCGGACGTCCTCAAAACCAACGTGATACTGTTAAAGCGTTGGGTCTTAAAAAAATGAACAGCACAGTTGTTAAACCTGCCAATGATGCAATCAAAGGCATGGTTAACACAGTGTCTCATTTAGTGGACGTAGAAGAAGTTTAATAAAACAATGATGATTAAAATCTAAGGAGGTGCCCAATATAATGAAACTTCATGAATTACAACCTGCCGAAGGTTCACGTAAAGTTCGCAACCGCGTTGGTCGTGGTACTTCATCAGGTAACGGAAAAACAGCCGGACGTGGTCAAAAAGGTCAAAAGGCTCGTTCAGGCGGTGGTGTACGTCTAGGATTTGAAGGTGGTCAAACTCCTTTATTCCGTCGTTTGCCAAAACGTGGATTTACTAACGTGAATCGTAAAGAATACGCTGTGATCAATTTAGATGTCCTAAATCGTTTTGAAGATGGAACTGAAGTAACACCTGTTACTTTAGTCGAAGCTGGAATCGTGAAAAATGAAAAAGCTGGAATCAAAGTTTTAGGAAACGGATCATTAGACAAAAAACTAACCGTTAAAGCAGCTAAATTCTCTAAACATGCTCAAGAAACAATTGAAGCTGCCGGTGGTTCAATCGAGGTGATTTAATGTTCAAACTTTTAAAGGATTCATTCAAAGTTCAGAACATCCGATCACGGATCTTGTTTACCGTCTTAATGCTATTCGTTTTCCGATTAGGTGCGCAAATCACCGTACCGGGAGTCGATGCACAAGGACTGCAGGGGTTGAGTGAAATGCCATTTTTCAGAATGCTGAATATGGTTAGTGGCTCAGCAATGCAAAACTTTTCGATCTTCTCGATGGGGGTCTCCCCGTATATCACGGCTTCAATCGTTATCCAACTCTTGCAGATGGATATTATTCCTAAATTTGTCGAATGGTCTAAACAAGGAGAAGTTGGTCGTAAAAAGTTAAATCAAGCCACTCGCTATTTAACTTTGGTACTAGCCTTCATTCAGTCTGTAAGTATTACAGCTGGTTTTGATTATTTTGCACAATTTGGATTTGTGCCAAACCGTAATGTTCAAACGTTCGTTACGATTGGGCTTATTCTTACCGCAGGTACCATGTTTGTTACTTGGTTGGGAGAACAGATTACTGAAAAAGGAATCGGTAATGGGGTATCAATGATAATTTTTGCGGGGATCATTTCACGATTGCCACAAAGTATCAAAGATATCTATGATGATTATTTCGTCAATATCGAATCTAGTGATCTTTGGAAATCAATCATTTTTGTTGTAATTTTACTTGTCGCTATTGTGTTGATCGTTGTTTTTGTAACGTACTTTCAACAAGCGGAAAGAAAGATTCCAATTCAATATACAAAACAAGTCGTTGGTGCACCAACAAGCAGTTATCTACCATTAAAAGTAAATGCTGCCGGAGTTATTCCAGTTATCTTTGCCAGTTCATTCATTGCTACACCCAACGCGGTGTTGCAAGCATTAGCTAGCAAATATAGCGCGGAAGGCTGGTACGATGTGTTAACTAAACTATTTAGTTACAACACGGTTCCAGGTGCTGCGATTTATACTGTTCTAATTGTTTCCTTCACCTTCTTCTATGCATTTGTCCAGGTTAATCCTGAAAAATTAGCAGAGAACTTACAAAAACAAGGAAGTTACATTCCTCGTGTAAGACCAGGTAAAGGAACAGAAGAATATGTTTCTGCAATTTTAATGCGTTTAAGTGTAGTCGGTGCTATTTTCTTAGGATTGATTGCCTTGATTCCAATTATCGCGCAAATGGTTTGGAACCTGCCTCAATCAATTGGATTAGGTGGTACAAGTCTTTTGATCGTTGTTGGGGTGGCATTAGAAACTGCAAAACAACTAGAAGGACTCATGTTGAAACGACGTTATGTCGGATTCATGGATGAAGAGTAGATTCGTGTGTTGAGGGTTTTCCTCAACGCCGTTCTCGCTTCGAATATTTAGGAGGGAAAGCAATGAACCTGATCTTAATGGGACTGCCAGGAGCAGGAAAAGGGACACAAGCAGAAAGAATTGTTGCAACGTACAATATTCCGCACATCAGCACGGGGGATATGTTCCGAGAAGCAATCAAAAACGAGACAACACTCGGATTGAAAGCAAAATCATATATGGATGCAGGGGATTTGGTTCCAGATGAAGTTACTAACGGTATCGTGAAGGAACGCTTAGCCCAAAAGGATACGGATAAAGGATTCTTATTGGATGGCTTCCCTCGTACTTTAGATCAAGCCAAAGCATTAGCTGAAATGTTGACGGACTTGAATAAAAAAATTGATGCTGTTATTGAAATTCAAGTAGCAGAAGAAGTGTTAGTTGAACGTTTGGCAGGACGCTTCATGTGCCGCAACTGCGGTGCAACTTATCATAAAATCTTCAACCCTACGAAAGTAGAAGACACTTGCGATCGTTGCGGCGGTCATGAGTTCTATCAACGTGAAGACGATAAGCCAGAAACTGTTAAAAACCGTTTGTCTGTAAACATTAAAAACAGCGAACCAATTTTAGCTTACTATGATGAAGAAGGTCTGTTGTATCCAGTTGATGGAGATCGTGAAATTGATGCCGTATTTGCGGATGTAGAAAAGATTATCAAAAAATAATTTTGCCTGCCGACTTGAGATGCAGTTTATCTTGCCAAGTTCGATGTTTTATGATAGAATTTGTCAGTCCGACTTCTAGCTTTTTTAGGAGTTAACTTTAGAATTAGGGTGGGAACTGCAGTTTCCGCCATTTTATCGTGTGAAAATGCGAAACAACTACAAGGAGGTACTCTGCGTGGCAAAAGAAGATATGATTGAAATCGAAGGAACAGTCGTCGAAACTTTGCCGAATGCAATGTTTAAAGTCGAATTGGAAAACGGACACGAAGTTCTTGCACACGTATCTGGTAAAATCCGGATGTATTATATTCGAATCTTACCTGGAGATAAAGTTACAGTAGAACTTTCTCCGTATGATTTAAGTCGTGGTCGCATTACCTATCGCTTTAAGTAAGTTGTACTCCGTAAAACTTCAGGAGGTATAATCATGAAAGTAAGACCATCAGTAAAACCAATGTGTGAACATTGTAAAGTAATTCGTCGTAATGGACGCGTTATGGTGATTTGCCCAGCAAACCCAAAACATAAACAACGTCAAGGATAATTGGAGGTGTAATTAAGTATGGCTCGTATTGCAGGAGTAGATATTCCTCGTGATAAACGCGTGGTAATTTCACTTACTTATATTTACGGTATCGGAAATACTACAGCGAAACAAATTTTAGCCGACGCAGGCGTTTCTGAAGATGTTCGTGTTCGTGACTTAACGAATGAACAAACAGATGCTATCCGTGCTGAAGTTGATAAATTAAAAGTTGAAGGCGATCTTCGTCGTGAAACTAACTTAAACATCAAACGTTTGATGGAAATCGGTTCATACCGTGGAATCCGTCATCGTCGTGGCTTGCCTACACGTGGACAAAACACTAAGAACAACGCTCGTACTCGTAAAGGCCCAGCTCGCGCTATTGCAGGCAAGAAAAAATAATTAGTGAAGGAGGTATAAATCTTCATGGTAGCAAAGAAAGTCAATCGTAAACGTCGTGTGAAGAAGAATATTGAAACAGGTATTGCTCATATTCATTCGACTTTCAATAATACAATCATCATGATTACTGATGCTAGCGGTAACGCTGTCGCATGGTCATCTGCAGGTTCATTAGGCTTCAAAGGTAGTAAAAAATCAACTCCTTTCGCTGCTCAAATGGCTGCTGAAACTGCAACAAAAGCTGCAATGGAACATGGATTGAAAAGTGTTGAAGTAACTGTTAAAGGACCTGGTTCTGGTCGTGAAGCAGCGATTCGTTCATTGCAAGCAACTGGTTTAGAAGTAACAGCAATTCGTGACGTGACTCCAGTACCTCATAATGGATGCCGCCCTCCAAAACGCCGTCGTGTTTAATGAGTGCCCAACTCTATGAGTTTTACAGGAATGTCATTGAACAAGACACTTTTCGTTTTGAAAGGGGTAAAAGACAAGAATGATTGAATTCGAAAAACCAAGAATCACAAAAATTGATGAAGACAGAGATTATGGCAAGTTCGTTGTTGAACCTTTGGAAAGAGGTTATGGAACTACTTTAGGTAATTCTCTACGTCGTATTCTACTTTCTTCTTTACCGGGCGCGGCCATTACCAATATTCAAATCGATGGGGTGTTACACGAATTTTCAACCATCAAAGGTGTAAGAGAAGACGTTGTACAAATCATCTTGAATATCAAAGGTTTAGCGTTGAAATTATTTGCGGAAGAAGAAAAAACCCTTGAGATCGATATTACTGGACCAGCTACGGTAACTGCCGGCGATATTATCGTTGACAGCGACGTTGAAATCTTAAATAAAGATATGTACATTTGTACTGTTGCTGAAGGCGCAACATTCCATGCTCGCCTAACGGTAAAACCTGGTCGAGGCTATGTTCAAGCAGACGAAAATAAAAAGGAAGATATGCCAATTGGTGTGCTTCCAGTCGATTCTATTTACACACCTGTACGTAAAGTCAACTACCAAGTTGAAAATACGCGTGTTGGTCGTCGTGATGACTTCGATAAATTAACGATGGAAATTTGGACTGACGGATCTATTATTGCTCAAGAAGCATTAAGTCTTGCAGCAAAAATCTTAACAGAACATTTAGATATTTTTGTAAATCTTACTGATGAAGCTAAAAATGCTGAAATCATGGTTGAAAAAGAAGAAACTCAAAAAGAAAAAATGTTGGAAATGACCATCGAAGAACTAGACTTGTCTGTACGTTCGTATAATTGTTTGAAACGCGCTGGTATTAACACGGTTCAAGAATTAACGAATAAGTCCGAACCTGAAATGATCAAAGTACGTAATTTAGGGCGTAAATCACTTGAAGAAGTGAAAGCTAAATTGCATGATCTTGGCTTAGGACTACGTAAAGACGATTAATATTGTTGACAAAGGAGGGAAACCTACGTGAGTTATCGTAAATTAGGACGCACATCTAGCCAACGTAAGGCAATGTTGCGTGACTTAACAACTGACTTAATTATCAACGAACGTATCGTTACGACTGAAGCTCGTGCGAAAGAAGTTCGTTCAACTGCTGAAAAGATGATTACTTTAGGAAAACGCGGGGATCTTCATGCACGTCGCCAAGCTGCTAGCTTTGTACGTAATGAAGTCGCTGATGTTCGCGAAGAAAACGAAGCTGTTGTTGTTGAATCTGCATTACAAAAATTATTCAATGACATCGCTCCTCGTTACGCTGAACGTCAAGGTGGATACACTCGTATCTTAAAAACTGAACCTCGTCGCGGCGACAACGCCCCTATGGTCGTTTTAGAACTTGTATAATAATCACTCTTCACTTTATAGATGATTCTTTTAGAGTGTTATGATGTTGGAGATTTTCTCCGAGTCTAGCTCAGCGCCGCTTCCCAGAATGTCTGGGAAGCCGGCACTCATCATAAAGTGTTTTTTTATACCCAAAAACACTGTCAAGACAGGTCGGTATACAAAAGCATTTTATTGAGTATCAAGGATTGATAAAACCGTGCTTTTTTGCTAGGCTTAGAACAGATTTGCAAAGAAGTGGAAAGGTGCAACCATGAAGCCAATTATTGAAATCAATCAAATTGAATTTAGCTACCAAGAAGAAGCGACACCTGCTTTGAAGGATGTCAGCTTTTCAATTAATAAAGGTGAATGGATAGCGATCGTCGGTCATAACGGATCAGGAAAATCAACGTTAGCAAAAACGATCAATGGTCTTCATTTGCCGCAAAAGGGAACCGTTGCTGTCGGCGGGATGCAACTCTCTGAGGAATCGGTCTGGGATATTCGCCGAATGGTAGGGATGGTCTTCCAGAATCCTGACAACCAATTTGTAGGTGCAACAGTTGAAGATGATGTTGCCTTTGGTTTGGAAAATCAAGGGATCGAACGAAGTGAAATGCAGCATAGAGTTCAGGATGCTTTGGAAAAAGTAAAAATGCAAGAATTTGCGACGCGAGAGCCTGCACGTTTATCTGGTGGACAGAAACAGCGAGTGGCGATTGCTGGCGTTGTGGCTTTGCGTCCAGACATCATTATTTTGGATGAGGCGACAAGCATGTTAGACCCTGAAGGACGAGATGATGTCATTTCAACGATTCATAAGATAAAAGAAGAGAGCGATTTGACTGTGATCTCAATTACTCATGATATTGATGAAGCGGCTAGTGCGAATCGAATCTTGGTCATGAGAGATGGGGAACTTTATCAAGAAGGAACACCGGATGAAATTTTCTCTGCGGGACCAGAATTGGTTTCGCTAGGATTGGATCTGCCATTTCCTGAGAAGCTGAAAGCTGCACTAAACGCGCGCGGCATACAGGTTCCTAAGGGCTATTTAGATGAAGAAGGGATGATGGACTGGTTATGGACATCCGTTTTGAAAAAGTAAGCTACGTTTATCAACCCAACACGCCCTTTGAACAACGGGCACTTTATGATATCGATCTTGATATCCAGGAAGGATCTTATACAGCGTTGGTTGGCCATACTGGTAGTGGGAAATCTACATTATTGCAGCATTTGAACGCGTTATTGAAACCAACGGATGGAAAAGTGGTCATCGGTGATCGGACAATCACTCCAACGACAGATAATAAGAATTTGAAACCAGTCCGTAAAAAAGTTGGGATCGTTTTTCAATTTCCTGAAGCGCAGCTGTTTGAGGAAACTGTGGCTAAAGATATTGCTTTTGGTCCAAAGAACTTTGGAGTCGGTGAAGAAGAAGCTTATGCTTTGGCGAAGGAAAATCTTCGAATGGTTGGCTTAGAGGAAGAATATCTTGAGCGCTCCCCTTTTGAGCTCTCAGGGGGTCAGATGCGGCGTGTGGCTATTGCAGGTGTCTTGGCTATGGAGCCAGAAGTACTAGTCTTAGACGAGCCGACAGCGGGCTTAGATCCGCTTGGACGAAAAGAAATGATGGAGATGTTTTGGCGTTTGCATCATGAAAAGAATATAACGATCGTTTTAGTGACTCATTTGATGGATGACGTTGCAAATTTCGCAGATTATGTCTATGTCTTGGAAAAAGGTCGTGTGGTGAAGCATGGAAATCCACAATCGGTCTTTCAAGATGTTGCATGGCTGAAGGAAAAGCAATTAGGCGTGCCACAAGCGAGTGCTTTTGCTGAGAAGATGCAAGCAAGGGGTGCTTCTTTTGAAACGCTGCCATTGACTGAAAATGAATTGGCGGACTGGATCGTAAAAGCTGCAGGAGGTCCTGCTCATGATGAATAAATTGATCTTTGGACGTTATATACCGGGAGATTCAGTCATCCATCGTCTGGACCCTCGTGCTAAATTGGTTGCTAGTTTCTATTTTATCGGGATTATTTTCTTAGCAAATAATTGGCAGAGCTATTTATTTTTAGGGATTTTCACGATGTTTGCGGTATTTTTATCAAAAATAAGTCTAAGCTTCTTTTTACGAGGCGTGAGACCGTTGATTTGGTTGATTATTTTTACGGTTGCCTTGCAAATGCTGTTTACTCGCGGTGGGACATTGTATTGGTCCTGGGGTGTTTTCAGTTTGTCTTCCTATGGGATACAGAATGGACTGTTTATCTTTTGCCGGTTCGTCTTGATTATTTTTATGTCGACCTTACTGACATTAACGACACCGCCGTTATCAATGTCTGATGCAATCGAATCTTTATTAAACCCGCTGAAGAAAATTCATTTACCTGTACATGAAATTGCTTTGATGTTATCCATCGCTTTACGGTTTGTTCCAACATTGATGGATGAAACAGAAAAAATCATGAATGCGCAGCGCGCTCGCGGGGTGGATTTCAATGATGGCAACTTGATTCAAAAGGTGAAGGCAATCGTACCATTGCTGATTCCTTTATTTGTCAGCAGTTTCAACCGAGCGGAAGATCTTGCGACTGCCATGGAAGCTCGGGGCTATCGTGGCGGCGAGGGACGTAGTAAGTACCGAAAACTGCAATGGGCGTCTCGTGATACTCTTGTCTTGGTAGTTTTTGCCGCGGTAACCGTTGTTTTAATTTTTTTACGCAGTTAAGCTTGGAGTGATCCAAGCTTTTTTTTGCGCTTTATTTTATGTTTTCGGCAAGTAGAATTGAATGAGAGGGCTACATCAGCAGAGAGTAGCGTTTACTTTAGTACCGCGAGGAAACTTTTCCGAGGTCTCAAATGGTTCTGATTGCGTTGGAATCCGAATAGAAAAGCTGTTATAATGACTCCTGCAATAGAAAAAAGGAGAACTAACATGGTCAGATATAAAGCAGTGATTGCTTACGATGGTACACAGTTTAACGGATTCCAACGACAACCGAATGGACGAACCGTGCAGGAGGAAGTGGAGAAGACGTTGAAAAAAATGAATAATGGGTCTCCGGTTACGATTTTTGGTTCAGGTCGGACCGATGCGGGTGTTCATGCAATCGGGCAAGTGATTCATTTTGATTATCCGCAAGAGCGTCCGTTGGAACGGATGCGATTTGCATTGGACACCCAAACTCCCGAGGATATTGCTGTGTCCTCTGTAGCGATCGTGGCGGATGATTTTCATGCACGCTATCATGTTGTGGAGAAAACGTATCATTTTAAAGTCCAGATCGCAAAGCCTCGCAGTCCGTTTCGACGCTACTATGCGGCGTACTATCCGTATCCATTGGATTTAGAATTGATTCGACGGGCATTATCCGATTTAGTAGGCACGCATGACTTCACGTCGTTCTGTGCGACAGGCGGCGCCATTGAAGATAAAGTCCGCACGATTTATCAAGCGGATCTAGAGGTGAATGAATCGAAGACAGAATTGACCTTCGTTTTTCGCGGGAACGGCTTTTTGTATAAAATGATCCGAATCTTAGTAGGTACATTGCTAAAAATTGGGAACGGCCGTATCCCAGCGGACAGTATTCCTGAAATACTAGAAGCAAAGGACCGAAATGCAGCAGGACCAACTGCCCATCCAGAGGGGCTCTACCTGGCAGAAGTAAAATATGACTAGACAATAAAGCATCCACCAACAGTCTTTTGATTGTTGGTGGATGCTTTTTTGCGAGTTAGGCTTTCACTTAGTTCGACAGTCGGGTCAATGTTTCAATATCTTGAATGAGATAGCCCTTTTCTATTTTTTCCAGATACCCCTCCTCTACAAATTGAGCGATCACAAAGAGCAGATGGCGAAAGGAAACGCCCAGATATTCGGCGACCTGTGTGTGTGTTTCACGATAGGTTCCTTCATTTTGCGTCAATAAAATAAAAGAGGCTAGACGTTGCGAAAGCGGAAAGCCTTGATTTTGGGTCGAAGCTTTGATATTGCGATAATTTTTATGGGCGAAGTAGATGCAAAGCTTTTGAAGAAAAAGTGTATCCTGTAGTAAGCGTTTCTGGCAATCTTTTCTTGCTACAGCCAAGCACCAGCAGTCTTCGATTGCTTGTACACTAAAGGCAGTCTGATTTTCATCGACGAGTTCCATCTCACCGATAAAGCAAGGGGGCGAAAAGAAATCGATCAGCGCGACTTTTCCATTTGCTAAGGTGTCATATAATTTCGCTTTGCCCTTTACTAAGTAAAATAAATGGGAAGGCGGATTGTCTTCTTTCACGATGTAGCTATTGGCCGTGAAGAAAAACAAGTGTGTGTCCAAACTGATATCGAAGGAAAATTGATCAAGGTAGTCAGAGGATTGAATGAACTGCTGTTTCAATTTTTCATTTTGCAACTTCTTCATTTTTTCTGCCTCCTTATATGAGAATTCTCATACTTATCATAAGCAGGAACTTACTATAATGCAACTAGATAAAGGAACTATATTTTCTTAGGAGGCTTTCAAATGGAGAAACGGAAAATTATTTTAGACTGTGATCCGGGGCATGATGATGCCATAACGATACTGATGGCGGCGGCACACCCGAAAATTGATTTGTTAGGAATCACCATTGTAGCTGGGAATCAAACGTTGGACAAGACAGTGGTCAATGGCTTGAATGTTTGTCAGTTATTAGGAATTGATGCAAAGGTCTATGCTGGGATGCCAAAGCCACTAGTACGGGAGCAAGTGGTAGCGGGGAATGTTCACGGAGAGTCCGGCTTAGATGGTCCGGTCTTTGGTCCATTGCATCGTCAGGCAGAAAAGACAAATGCGGTTAACTATATCATCGATACATTGATGGCAAGTGAGGGGGATATTACACTCGTGCCTGTTGGTCCATTAACAAATATTGCTGTTGCGATGCGAATGGAGCCATTGATCATTCCGAAAATCAAAGAAATCGTTTTGATGGGTGGGGCTTATGGAACCGGCAACTTCACACCTTCTGCCGAGTTTAATATTTTTGCTGATCCAGAAGCGGCACATGTGGTTTTTACCTCAGGAGCACCGATCGTTATGATGGGGCTTGATCTGACGAATCAGACACTTTGTACACTGGAGATCATTGAACGAATGGAAGCAGTGGGAAATGTTGCGGGGAAACTATTCGGTGACATCATGCGCTTTACTTTAAAGAGTCAGTTTGAATGTTTTGGTTTGGAAGCGGGGCCGTTACATGATGCCACTTGCGTGGGGTATCTGATTTCTCCTGAAGCGTTTGAAACACAGGAAATGTATGTTGAAGTCGATAGCAATCGTGGACCTTGTTATGGTCGGACGGTTTGCGATGAGCTCAATGTTTTAGAGCAAAAAGCGAATGCAAAAGTTGGTAAGAAAATCGATACAGAAACATTTTGGGATTTAGTCGAGGCGTGTATTCGGAAATATTAAAAAGGAAGAATCAGAAATGATTCTTCCTTTTGTACGTTAATGGCGGTGATTTTTTTTAGGTTTTAAGGCTCGCAGGTAAAGAATAAACATAGCGATCGCAACGACAAAGGAAATCGCTCCAGCGATAAAGCCTTTAGGCAGATAGCTGAAGGTGACTTTATGCTTGCCTTTTGGTACATGGATGCTGACGAACGCATTTTGGAAGGCTTTCGTATCAACTTTCTTTCCATCGATTTTGGCTGTCCAGCCTTCGTCGTAAGGAATCGTTGTAACTAGCGTTCGAGCTTCTTTTGCATCTACTGTTCCTTCAGCGCTACGGGAGCCAACCTTCATATCTACGGCATTTTCTTTGATCTTGTCAACCGCTAACTGGTAAGCGACGGTGTCTAAAGCAAGGACTTGCGGATTTTGGAAACTGATTGACTTGGTTCCGTAAAAACTCGCTGTGAATGTGACCGTAGTCGCTTCTTGATAATAGCCTAGATCATAATACTGTCCGCTGATACCGATTTGGGCTTGTCGTGTCTGACCGTTTGCAGTCACGGTTGCGGTTGAGCTTTCTAATTCAGCAAAGTCATACGGGTAGAGACTCAAATAAGCTTGAGTATTCGCTGGAACTTGCACTTTCCACGTAACGTCTTTTGCGACATTGCCCTGTTTTTCTGCAATGGTCATAATATTGCCTGCATTTGTAACGTTCGCATTTTTTGTATCTATTTGTGTGATCGGCAAGAAGTGGAAGTATTGAAACTGTTCTTGCGATAAAGCATTGAATAATTGTGTTTGTGTCCCAAGGTTATCGTTTGGCAAAGCTTTTAATTTATCGATCGTGGTTGGGGCTGTGAAGGCTAACGGCAATGCGTAATTATTTTCAAACAAGTTGTACTCGCCAACAGTGTCCGTTTTGTCAAAACCATATTTATTCAATTGCTTTGTTTTTGCGATGTTGTATTTGATCCCTGTAAAGGCATCTGCGAGCAACGTATTATTCTGATAGCGAATGTTCAAGCTTGTTCCTCTTGAACGGAATCCGAGCTGGTCCATGTAGCCAGAGGAATGCCGGTTACGAATCGAAGAAAACATGCTGATGCCGCTATAGCCGTAATTAAAGGCATCATTTGAAGACACTGGATCGAGATTTTCCATCCGATAGAAGCTGTCGTTTTCATCTTTTGTTTTATCGACTAATGCCTTGATGGAAGGATAGGGTTCGGTATACAAGCTTCGAGAAGCGTAATTCCAATCCTTCAAGATGCCTCGTACCATAAAGTCACTGTTGACAAAGGCTTCCGTAGACATCAACAGCAAGAGCAAGATGCTCAATACTTTTAAAGGGATCTTATTGAAGTAATACCCTGTGAGTACCAACGCATACACGGCCAAAAAGCCGATCGTGATATAAAGAGAGATATTTTTAAGGTAGTTGTAGTCTTTTCCTTTCATCCCCCAGAAGATTGCGAAAACAGCGATCAATAGCAGACAGGCGGCGACTAGCTGCAAAATGTTATCACGGTCTACTTTTTCCCATCCCCAGGCAGCCAAAGTAATCACTAAAAAGGAGAGTAGGTAGGCGTAGCGGAATAAAAACATATTTGGTGCATGCATTCCATGCCAGAATAAGTTCATCGGTTGGATATAGAAGCTTGCGATCAGAATTGCAGCAATCGCTCCATAGGCGATTTTATTCTTCCATGGAATTTTTTTGCAAATAAAGAAAAACAGGCATAGTGCTAATGGTAACAGTCCAATATAAATAAATGGGATGGAGCCATATTTTGTCGTGTCATAAGACCCGATCATATTCTTAGCAACAAAATCCCACCAGCCAGTGGCTTCTGTTTTAAAGGTCGTTAGTTGTGTTAACTCCTCCCCGTTCGTCCGCAAATCCAGAATGGACGGTAAAATCATGATCATTGAGGCGAAGCCAGCCAAGAGGGAAGTAAAGCCGTAAGGGATAATACTTTTTTTATAAAGCTTCCAATTTGTGATCAGTCGTGCGACGTAATAAAGAACGGAAAAAAGTCCAATCATAAAGCCCATATAAAAACTTGTTAAAAACAACATTAAATAGGAAACAAAAAGTACCGTCGGCTTTCGCAGGTCCATCACACGATTGATTCCCCAAATGATCAGAGGCAGGTAAACAAAGGCATCCAACCACATGATGATCTCAGAATGCGCGATGGTAAAGGACATGAGTGCATAAGAAACACTGAGAGCTACTCTTGACCAGTCGGGCAGCTTAAAGCTTCCCTTGGCGTAAAACCAGAAAGCCAGTCCTGCGGCACCAATTTTTAACAGTGTTAAAAAATATAACGCGTCAGGCATCAGTTGATTCGGAAAGAAAATGACCAGCGGTGTAAAAAAGCCGCCAAGATAATAGGAAACAAGAGAAAGATAATTCAATCCCATGGATGCGTTCCAATTATAAAAAAGCCCTTGTTTGCCTAAGAGCATATTGCGAAAACTTGCGTGGAAATTTGAAAATTGCGAAAAGGCATCGCTGGCTAAGACACTACGACTCGATCCGGGATAGATGCCGATCGTTAAGTAGACGATCACCATCAAGGCGAGCGGTAGAAAAAAACTGGCCAACAAGTACCAACGATTTTCTTTGAGATAGTTTTTCATATAAAAATCACCAAACTTCTTTCAACAGACTATCCAAATTTTACCATAGATACAAAAAAATATTGTGAAAGAGGTGTGAAACTCAGACAAAGAATTGCCCTTATTTTATTGCCGCTGTTATAAAAGGAAGCAACAAAAAAAGCCGACAGTGTCGGCTTTTTTATATGTAGATTTTTAATGGAATCGCTGCGTGCTTAATACTTTTCACAAAAAAATAAAAAACCGCTCGTCATCGAACGGTTTGATTGATTGGATAATATTAAACGCGCTCAACTTTTCCAGATTTCAAAGCACGAGTTGAGACCCAAACTTTTTTAGGTTTTCCGTCCACCAAAACGCGAACTTTTTGTAAATTAGGTTTTACAGTACGTTTCGTAGCGTTCATAGCGTGAGAACGGTTATTTGCACTTCTTGTTTTACGACCAGTAAAATAGCAAACTTTTGCCATGTGTTGTTTCCTCCTTTAGCCTTGATATTGGAGCGCTTCTTTGGCTCATACTAAAATAAAATAGCACATCTTAACAAGATGTGCAAGTGAATTTTTTTAGAAAGATTGACATTCAGTGCATTTGAAGGTAAATTATAGTCTGTTAGCATAAAATTTTTTAGTAAAAGTTTTGATGTAAGAAAGTCAGCATAATTTTGTGGCAAGCAGGGATCGCCCTATCAGCGAAACGCAATGGAACTTTCTTTTATTTGTCATGGGGCTATGATAAACTATTATAGTAGAAAAAATGGGCATTTTTGCCTATTTAAGGAGGCTAACAACTATGGCTGTGAAAATCAATACACAGACTGGTATGATCGAAATTTCAAACGACGTCATCGCGACGGTTGTCGGCGGTGCGGTTACTGACGTGTTTGGTATCGTTGGTATGGCTAGTAAAAAACAAATCAAAGACAATATTACAGAGATTTTAAGAAAAGAAAATTATTCACGCGGCGTCGTTGTACGTCAAGAAGAGAACGGAATCGCAGTCGACGTCTATACGATCGTCAGCTACGGCACGAAAATCTCAGAAGTATCGCGCAATGTCCAAGAAAAAGTGAAATACAATTTGGAGACGATGCTTGGAGTAACAGCTAACTCAGTGAATGTTTATGTTCAAGGTGTACGTGTTCTGCCTGACTAAAGGCAGCGTTCTTAAGGAGGACTAAGTAAGTGAAGGTAACAGAGATCAGCGCGAGTCAATTCCAAGAAATGGTAGAGGCTGGCGCTAAACGTCTGCAAGTCAATGCAGAATATGTCAATTCATTAAATGTATTCCCCGTGCCTGATGGCGATACTGGGACCAACATGAATCTATCTATGACCAGCGGCGCGACTGCGGTTGTTAACTCTACCTCAGAGAAAGTCGGCGAATTAGCCAATGTATTAGCAAAAGGATTGTTGATGGGCGCGCGAGGAAATTCTGGCGTTATCTTGTCTCAGCTATTCCGCGGTTTTTCAAAAGCCATTTTAGAGGTAGATACATTAAATGCTGAGGATCTGTCGAAAGCGCTCGTTCATGGTGTTGAAACGGCCTATAAAGCAGTAATGAAGCCTGTAGAAGGAACTATTTTAACTGTGGCTCGTGAATCCGCAAAAGCGGGTGAACGCAAAGCAAAACAAACGGACGATGTGATCGAAGTGATGACAGCGGTCGTTAAATACGGGAAAAAAGCATTAGACAAAACCCCTGATATGCTGCCTGTTTTAAAAGAAGTCGGCGTCGTCGATAGTGGCGGTCAAGGTCTTTTGTTTATCTATGAAGGCTTCTTGAGTGCATTGAATGGGGAATTCCAAGTGGATGATGCCTATGAACCAAGTCCGGCTGAAATGGATGAAATGGTCAATGCAGAGCATCACCGCAGCGTCCAAGGACAACTGGCAACCGAAGATATCAAATTCGGTTATTGTACAGAAATCATGGTTCGTCTTGGTGAAGGTCCTACTGTGGACAGTAATTTTGATTATGATACCTTCCGTAATTATTTAGACGGTATCGGGGATTCATTATTAGTCGTTAACGATGATGAAATCGTTAAAGTGCATGTCCATACAGAACATCCAGGCGAAGTGATGAATTATGGTCAAAAATTTGGTGCGTTAATTAAAATCAAAGTCGATAATATGCGTCAACAACATGAAACAATTTTAGAACACGATGACGAAGTAGCCGCTTTTGAAGCAGCGCCAGTTGCGCATCAACCGTATGCAGTGATTGCGATCGCTGCTGGTGAAGGTGTTCAAGAATTGTTCAAGAGTTTAGGTGCTGCCTATGTCATCAGCGGCGGACAAACGATGAATCCAAGCACGGAAGATATTTTGAAAGCAGTCAAGGAAGTCAATGCGGACCAAGTGATTGTTTTACCTAATAATAAAAATATCTTTATGGCAGCAGATCAAGCCGCAGAAGTAGCGGATATTCCTGTAGCAGTTGTACCAAGTAAAACTGTTTCTCAAGGAATGACAGCGATGCTGGCCTTCAATGGGGATCAAAGTTTAGAAGAGAACAAAGCAGCGATGACTGAAATGCTTGATTCTGTAGTCAGTGGACAAATCACCAATGCCATCCGTGATACCTCTATCGACGGAGTAGAGATCCACGAAGGGGACTACTTAGGAATGATCGATGGTAAAATCGTTCTTTCTGAAGAAGATAAGTACCAAGCAACGTTAGACACATTGACTAAAATGATCAGTGAAGATATTGAAATCATCACGATCATCGTCGGTGAAGAAGGTACGCAAGCTGAAGCTGAAAAAATAAGCGAAGCAATTGAAGCAAGCTATCCTGATTTGGAAGTAGAGATCCACGAAGGAAAACAACCTGTCTACCCATACTTGCTTTCAGCAGAATAATGAGAAAAAGTCGGAGGAGCGAGCCAAGAATATCTGGCTCGCTCCTGTTTTTGTCAGTTATGCTTTTTGCAGTATTTAACAATCGAAGATGACTATTTGCGTTGATGGCAAATAGATAAATGTGCAGTTTAGCATAATGATATGTGGTCGAACGTAAGAGAATTTTCTCAAGAAAATTCATTCAGGTTAATGAGACTACTGCGAGTTCCACTTTGCGCTTCAGCACAATTAGTGGAATCGTATGCGTGGTGAGAAGCCTATTTTTATTGAAAGGAGGATTTCGATGTCGATTGAAGAAACTGTTTCGGTTTTGCCTGGAGTCGGCCCTAAGAGAGCGCAAACGTTAGCTGAGTTAGGGATTGTTACGATTGAAAATCTATTAAGCTATTATCCGTTTCGCTATGAGGATATCCAAGAAAAAAATCTTTTGGAAATCAATGATCAAGAAAAAGTTACCTTAAAGGGTGTCATCGTCTCGGCACCGGTGGTTAGCCGTTTTGGCTACAAAAAGAGTCGACTGCAGTTTCGTATGATGCAAGATCATGCAGTCTTCATGGTCTCCTTCTTCAATCAGCCTTATTTGAAAGACAAAGTCGAAGTCGGAGAAGAATTAGCTGTTTATGGAAAATGGGATGCGAAGCGTAAATCCCTCACAGGAATGAAAATTTTAGGCGGCAAACAAACAGAAGAATATGCGCCGATCTATCATGTGACAAAGTCGATTCGACAAAGTACGTTAGTTGATTTGATCAAAGTCGGATTCGAAAAATTCGGCGATCAAGTGACGGAAAATCTGCCGGACTATTTATTAGAAAAATATCGTTTGATGCCACGCAAGCAAGCGATGCGGGCAATGCATTTTCCCAAAGATCCAAAAGAGAATCAGCAAGCAAAACGTCGCGTAGTTTTTGAAGAGTTTTTCTTGTTCCAAATGCGGATGCAAGGATTAAAGAAAAGCGAACGAAGCGAAAAAAATGGGCTTGCGATTCGTTATGACGTTGAGCGTCTCAAGAGATTTACACAGCAACTGCCTTTCGAGCTTACAGATGCCCAGAAACGTGTAACCAATGAAATTTGTTATGACTTACGCAGCAAGAAACATATGCAGCGGTTATTACAAGGAGATGTTGGGAGCGGGAAAACAGTGGTTGCGGCCATTGCATTGTATGCCACGATGACTGCGGGTTTTCAAGGCGCTTTGATGGTACCGACAGAAATTTTGGCGCAACAACATCTGGAAAGCTTGAATCATTTGTTTGATCCGTTGGAAATGACTACAGCCTTACTGACTGGCTCTACCAAGACCAAAGAACGCCGCGCCATTTTGGCTGGTCTGCAAAATGGTGAGATTGATGTTGTGATCGGGACACACGCGTTGATTCAAGACGACGTACAATTTGCGAATCTTGGATTGGTTATCACGGATGAGCAGCACCGTTTCGGGGTCAACCAACGAAGAGTGTTACGAGAAAAAGGACTTCATCCAGATGTTCTATTCATGACCGCAACACCCATTCCCAGAACGTTAGCAATTACTGCATATGGGGAGATGGACGTTTCGCTCATCGATCAAATGCCAGCAGGGCGGATTCCTGTTAAAACAAGTTGGATCAAGCCGAAACAATTAGAGCATACGCTGGATTGGGCAAAATTAGAGCTGCAGGCAGGACACCAGTTGTATGTGATCTGTCCTTTGATTGAAGAATCCGAAGCGTTAGATGTAAAGAATGCGACAGAGATCTATGAGCATTTAAACGAATATTATGCGCCGAATTACCAAGTCAGTCTCCTGCACGGAAAGATGAAGAATGCTGAAAAAGAGACGATCATGGAGGAATTTAAGAACAATCAAAGTCAGATCCTAGTTTCAACTACTGTTATTGAAGTAGGCGTCAATGTTCCAAACGCGACAGTCATGTTTATCATGGATGCCGACCGCTTTGGTCTTGCCCAGCTGCATCAATTGCGCGGGCGGGTCGGACGCGGCTCAGATGCGTCTTACTGTATCTTAGTGGCTAGTCCTAAAAATGAAATGGGTAAAGAACGCATGAAGATCATGACAGAGACGACCAATGGGTTTGTCTTGAGTGAAAAAGATTTAGAGCTGCGCGGCCCTGGGGAAGTATTTGGTTTTCGTCAATCGGGCTTGCCGCAATTTCTGATCGCCGATCTTGTGAACGACGCCAATGTATTAGAGGTGGCGCGGGATGAGGCTAATCAAATTTGGCAAGTGGAAGATTGGCGAGAACAGCCAGCCTTTGCCCCATTAGCCAAGACGTTAAAACCAACTGAAACTGGGGAAACATACTTTGACTAGTGTGTGCTATACTGTATAAAAAATTAGCGTGTTATGTTCATTGCTACTCTGTTTAAATAGAGTGATAAATCAAATTTAAGAACATAACGAACAACTAAAAGGAGAGATTTTTCTCATGAAAATTGCTGTAGATGCAATGGGTGGCGATTTTGCACCAAAAGCTATCGTGGAAGGTGTCATGTTAGCACAAAAAAAACACCCAGAAATTGAATTTCAATTATATGGAAAAGAAGAAGCGATTCGTGAATATGTAACGAACGAAAACAATATCACGATCATTCATACAGATGAAAAAATCAACAGTGACGACGAACCCGTCAAAGCCATTCGCCGTAAAAAGAATGCTTCAATGGTTCTAGCTGCACAAGCGGTCAAAGAAGGCAGAGCCGATGCGATTTTCTCAGCCGGAAATACCGGAGCTTTATTAGCAGCGGGATTGTTTATAGTAGGAAGAATCAAAGGAATCGAACGTCCGGGATTGATGTCGACACTCCCTGTTTTAAATGGCGACAGTGGATTTGATATGCTGGATTTAGGTGCAAATGCGGAAAATAAAGCAGAGCACATTCATCAGTATGCTATTCTGGGTTCCTTCTATGCCAAGCATGTCCGGGGAATCGCGAATCCGAGTGTTGGACTATTGAACAACGGTACGGAAGAAAACAAAGGCAGTGAATTGACAAAAGAAGCCTTCAAACTTTTACAAGCGGAAGAAAGTATTCATTTTATTGGCAATGTGGAGGCGCGTGAGCTATTAAATGGTGCTGCGGATGTTGTCGTAACTGACGGGTTTACGGGCAATGCCGTTTTAAAAACGATTGAAGGAACAGCGATGGGCTTGATGAGCCTCTTAAAAGGCAGTATCAACGATGCGGGCGTCAAAGGAAAACTCGGTGCGGCAATGTTGAAAGATACGCTGTATGGTCTAAAAGATAAACTGGATTACTCTTCCCATGGGGGGGCAGTTTTATTTGGTTTGAAAGCTCCTGTAATTAAAACGCATGGATCAACTGGACCAGAGGCGGTAGCGAATACGATCGACCAAATTCATACGATGCTTGATACGGATGTCGTTGGCCAATTAGTCGCATTTTTTGAAACCCCAAAAGGCGAATAGCCCCCTCGGCAATTTTGCTAAAAAAGGTAGACAAAGAGGGCAAACACCAGTAAAATGAACATTGACCTTCTGGTAAAACATAGACGAATAATAGTGGATCAAGTGGAGGTGAATGTTGTTGACTCGTGAAGAAGTATTTAGCAAAGTTGCTGAAATAATTTCAAATCACTTTGAAATCGATAAAGATAAAGTGACTCTTGGATTGAGTATCAAAGACGACTTAAATGCAGATTCAATCAGTATCATGGAATTCGTTCTAGAATTGGAAGATGAATTCGGAACAGAAATTTCTGATGAAGATGCTGAAAAAATTGAAACTGTTGGAGCTGCAGTTGATTACATTATGGAAAACAACCAAGCTTAACAAAACGGATGCACTGGCGAATGCCGGTGTATTTTTTTGTACATTTTTGAATGATCCCGTAAAAGAAAAAGGCGTGCGAATGCGCACTTGTTTTTTTCAGAATTGCTATCCTTTTTTTAGTGAAAAAGAGTAAAAACGATGCGGATTTGCCAGGTCAACTACTTGAGCGTATAGTGAACATAATTTGAAACGTTTGGAGTAAGCAAGCAATGAAAAAAAAGAAACGATGGGTAAGCATTCTTTTGCTGCTGGGGCTTTTTCCAGTGGGGAATGTCGCCGCTGAAGAAAACAATCCTGTAGACGAAAATGCTAAGTATTCGGAACAGCAGCAAGTTGCGGATCAAGCTCAGAAAGACGGACTAGATCAAGCAACGGTGAAGCAACAAAACGAACAGGCGCAAGCGAGCGTACAAAGCAACGTCGAGCAAGCCAAAAAGACCGCTGAAGAAAAAGATCCTGGAGCCGATCCGAATCTAATCAGCGGTGAAGACGAAGCAGGGAGTTATTATTTACCTGCTGGAACAGAACATTCAGATTTGCAAAAAGCGAATCAAGGGAAAGCAGCTAATTTTTTTGCTTTAGAATTGTACTCATTGCCCTCAGTATCCGCGGCGGATGCAAATTTGCCTTCAAAAAGTTTTGTTGATGTCGCTTCTTATAATGGGAACGTTAGTGTAGCTGATTTTCAAAAAATGAAAGCTTATGGGGTGCGCGGTGTTGTAGTGAAGCTGACAGAGGGAACTTCCTATCAGAATCCTTACGCGGCAACGCAAATCGCGAATGCTAAAGCAGCAGGACTAAAAGTCTCAGCCTATCACTATGCATGGTTCACTTCAGATGCAAGTGCAAGAGCCGAGGCAAATTATTTTGCATCTTATGCGAGCCAATTGGGTTTATCCTCATCAACAGTGATGGTCAATGACATTGAGGCGCCGACTATTCGAAATCAAGGAAACCACACGAATGGCTCTGCCTCGTTCGCAAATCAGTTGAACCGAATGGGGTATGGAAATGTCCGACATTATGCTAGCTTGGGTTGGTTCAATGAAGGATTATTAGATGCACATGCACTAGGAAATAAAAACATTTGGGTTGCAGCCTATCCCTATTCTTTATCTGCCAAAAACTTTTACACAGAGTACGGTGCGTGGCAGTGGTCGTCACTGGTAAGTTTTCCAAATGTTAATGGGACTTTTGATGTTTCTGCGGATTATACAGGGATTTTTCAATCCGATCCGACACCGATTGGAACAGAGGCCATGTATCGAGTATACAATCCAAATAGCGGCGAACATTTTTATACTCGAGATAGCAACGAGAAAAACACGCTGCTTCAAGCCGGCTGGCGCTATGAAGGGGTCGCTTGGGATGCTCCGCAAAGTGGTGCGCCGGTTTATCGGATGTATAATCCAAATGCAGGAGACCATCACTATACACTGGATGCCGCAGAACGAGACAACTTGAAAAGAGCGGGGTGGCGTTATGAAGGAATCTCTTGGTACTCAGGCGGTACGCAACCGTTGTATCGACTGTACAATCCAAATGCGAAGACAGGAACCCATCATTATACGCTGAACACAAACGAGCGCGATCATTTAAAACAAGTTGGCTGGCGTTATGAGGGCATTGCTTGGTACGGAAAATAAAGAAAAAACTTCGTCGCAGCGGACGAAGTTTTTTTATTGTATAAAAGTTAAAAACCGTTTGTCCCAAATGGATTCATAGAAAGAGATAGTATCCTTTGCTGAGAGAAACTCATTGTCATAGGTAGTTGAAGCCTGTCTTGCCATCGATAAAGAGTATCCTGATCCGTGCGCAAATTTTATGGTAGCGTCCATGCAATATTGAGTCTGGGCACCACAAAGTTCTAGGCTTTGGATCTTAAGATGCTGCAAGAGCTCTTGCAGCTCTGTATGGTAGAAAGAATTGGCATGCATTTTTTGAAGCGTCAGGTCATCGGGTCGTCGATCTAGTTCCGCTACGATCTCCCACGCCTCTGAATTTTCGAGAAGGTCCTCGTCACAGTGTTGAATGAAGATAATCGGTTTTTCCTGTTTACGATACCGGTTGATTCTTTCATTCACGAGAGCGATCAACTCAGAAAAATGATCAATCGTTCCATTCTCTAAGCAAACACCTTTTTGCAAATCGATGATCAGTAATGCGTCGGACAGCTTTTCCATTGAACATCCTCCACTCGTTTTGTCCACTCTATCATTTTTTTGGATAAGAAGGAAAAAGTTCGATGAATCTTTGAAAATTTCTTACTATCATCACTTCTGATTTAAAATTTGTGGAAAAAACAGTATAATAAAGCGTGATGGAAATCTCAAAAAAAGGAATGAGCCCATGGATACACAGTTGATCAATGAATTGAAAGAAAATTATGGCATCGTCTTTCACGATGTGAACTTATTGGAACAGGCGTTTACCCACTCATCATATGTGAATGAACACCGTAACATGAATATTTCAGATAATGAACGGTTAGAATTTTTAGGGGACGCTGTCTTAGAAATTCAAGTATCGGACTATTTGTATCACCACTATCCCAACTTGCCGGAAGGACGATTGACACGTTTGCGTTCGGCGATCGTACGTGAAGAAAGTTTATCGAAATTTGCAAAAGAGTGTCATTTTGATCACTATATTATGTTAGGCAAAGGCGAAGAAAACTCTGGCGGTCGTGATCGTGCGGCGCTTTTGTGTGACTTATTTGAAGCATTCTTGGGTGCTTTGTATCTAGATCAGGGATATGACACGGCCTTAAGCTTCATTAAAACGGTTGTTTTTCCGAAAATCGAAGCAGGCGTTTTTACACGTGAAATGGATCATAAAACTCGCCTACAAGAGGTTCTACAAAAAAGCGGCGATGTGACGATCGATTATCGACTGGTCAATGAAGAAGGCCCCGCACATGAACGAATCTTTACGATCGATGTCTATGCCGACAATCAAATGATCGGATCAGGTCAAGGGAAATCCAAAAAATTAGCTGAACAAGATGCAGCAGAGAAAGCATTAGCAAAGCTTGCGAAAAAATAGTTTATTTGATCGAGTATAGAGAAAAATAAACTGACTGCGCACGACAGATCCTGTTGCCAGTCAATGCTTACGTCCGGCTTAACAAATAATTTTGAACACTGCTGCGCGAGTTCGTGTGGCTTTTTATGAAATTTAGGAGGAACATTTTGTATTTAAAACGAATTGAGATCGCCGGCTTTAAATCTTTTGCCGACCGGACCAAGATCGAATTTGAAGAAGGCGTGACTGCGGTCATTGGACCAAATGGCAGCGGGAAAAGCAATATTACCGAAGCGATTCGTTGGGTCCTTGGGGAACAATCTGCGAAGAGTTTGCGCGGAGGCAAGATGCCGGATATTATTTTTGCGGGTTCGGAATCAAGAAAACAATTAAATATTGCGGAAGTCACAGTGGTATTGGATAATACTGACAATTATCTGCCGCTGGGCTTTAGCGAGGTCAGTGTGACCAGACGGTATCGTCGAACGGGTGAAAGTGACTTTTTTATCAATAAAAAAGCCTGCCGGTTGAAGGATATTCAGGATTTATTTATGGACTCTGGTTTAGGGAAAGAATCGTTTTCAATCATTTCCCAAGGGAAAGTCGAGGCGATTTTTGCCAGTAAGCCAGAAGACCGTCGTGGGATTTTTGAAGAAGCTGCGGGTGTTTTGAAATATAAACAGCGGAAACGCAAAGCGGAGCAGAAACTTTTTGAGACAGAGGATAATTTGAGTCGGGTTCAAGACATTGTTTATGAATTAGAAGATCAGCTGACTCCTTTAGCTGCTCAAAGTGAAGCAGCGAAGGAGTTTTTGGCGTTAAAAAAAGAATTGACGGCAACGGATGTCAGTTTGACCGTCGCGAAAATCAAAAAAACACGAGATTCTTGGCAATCAGCAAAGACGGATTTTGATGAACTATCTGCAACAACCGAAGAAAAAAGCCGTTTTATCCAGCAGACAGAAGTACAATTAGGAAAGCTGCGAGAAAAACGTGGTTCTTTAGATGAACAATTAGAGACCGGACAGCAGCAATTGCTTCACCTGTCAGAAGCCTTGAAGCAAGCGGAAGGCCAAAAGGACTTACTAAGCGAACGCTCAAAGAACACATTAAAGACTAGCTCAGAGTATCAAACAACGTTAATTGAGCACCGTAAAAAACAAACAGAAGCTCAATTGAACTTGCAAGAAGTGCAAGTACAGCAAGATGAAAAACAAACGGAAAAGCGTGAATTAGAAGAAAAAATTCAACAGCTGACAGCAGAAGCAGAGAAATACAAAAAATCACCGAAGGAATTATTAGAAGAGTTGCGCGGGACTTATGTAGAACTGATGCAAGAGTCGGCAAATGTCAGTAATGAGCTGAAATATTTAGATCGTCAGTACACTCAGGAAACAGCTAAAAATCAGCAAAGTGTCACACGCTATGAAGCTTTGCGGGAGCAGTTGGAAGAGTTGACGACTAAGCAAAGCGACGCGCAGGCGAAAACACAGGAGCTTGAAGGTCGATTAACCGAAGAGCAAGAACAGTATCGACGCTTAACTGAAGAGAAGAACGCCACACAACAGCAATTGCAAAAAGAACAGCAAATGATGTATGACCTGATGAGTCAGGTTCAGCAAGCCCGTGCGCGTCAAAAAAGTTTACAAGAGATTCAAGAAAATTATAGCGGCTTTTATCAAGGTGTCCGCAGCGTCTTGCAGCATAAAGACCAATTAAGCGGAATCGTTGGGGCCGTGGCGGAATTGATCCAGGTACCTCAAGAATATACATTGGCAATCGAAACGGCGCTTGGTGCTTCGGCACAGCATATCATTGTAGAAACTGAAAAAGATGCGCGTCAAGGGATCACTTTTCTAAAAAAACAACGCAGTGGCCGTGGAACATTTCTACCGTTGACTACAATCAAGCCTCGCAGTCTCGGTACGCATCAGTATCAGGCGATTAAGGAGCAAGATGGCTTTTTAGGCGTTGCTAGCGAACTCGTTTCATTCTCAGAAGACGTTGCGCCGGTTATGCAGAATCTACTAGGTGCGATCGTGATTGCTCGTGATTTGGACAGTGCCAACCAATTGGCTCGTCAGTTACGTTATCAAGTTCGAGTAGTTTCTTTAGGCGGCGACGTGATGAACGCCGGTGGTTCTATGACCGGGGGTGCGACGAAACAAGGAAATCGTGGAAACTTGTTTAATCAAGGGCATGAACTTGCGGAGTGGACGAAGCGTTATGAGGAAATCAACCAAGCGTTGCAGAAAAAGGAAATATTTGTCCGAGAGTTGCAGTCAAAAGTGGCGGAACAAACGGAAAACTTAGAGATGCTGCGAACGCAAGGGGAGCAGACACGTTTATCTTATCAAGAAGCGCAAAGCATCGAAGAACATGTACACACTGATTTGACTCGTTTAAATAAGGAGCAAACGTTATTTTCTTATGAAGCGAAGGAATTGGAAAGTTTCTTAACGGATTATCAGGTACAAAAAGAAGAATTAGCATTTAAACAAGTGGAATTAAAAACGAAACAAGAGCAAATCAATCAAGAAATCCAACAATTAAATGAGGAAAGTGATCAGCTAGAAGAAAAGCGTGCAACTATCAATGCTGAATTAAGCCGTTTACAAGCGGATTACGCCGTACTGGATGAACGTCTGCTGTATCTTGGACGGCAGTCCTTGAGTTTTGAAAATCAGATCGATGAGCTGGATAGACAAATCAAAAGCCTGGAGAATCATCTGTCTGCGTTATCAAATGATTCTTCAGATCACGAAGAAACAGAAGAAAGTCTAAATCAACGATTGACAGAGCTAGCGACTGCCCGCGAACACTTGCAAGAGCAGTTGATGATTTGGAAAGAAAATCGTCAGAGTCTGCAGCAGCAAGTGGATCAGGCGGATAGTGCGCTAACAGAGGCGAACCGCGATCAAAAACAATTGCTAGCCAGACAATCACAAGCAGATGTCCAGAAGAATCGTTACGAACTAAAATTGGACAATGCGTTGGCTTACCTGCAGGAGGAATATAGCTTGACCTTTGAAGGAGCCGCGACGCAGGCTGATGATGAAATTGATCAGCAAATTGCTCAAAACGAAGTGAGTCGCTTGAAACAGGCGATTGAAAAACTTGGTCCAGTCAACTTAAATGCGATTGAACAATACCAGCAAGTCGAAGAACGCTATGATTTTCTAACGACACAACGGGATGACCTGTTGTCTGCGAAAGAGCAGCTGTTTGAAACGATGGATGAGATGGACGATGAAGTTAAAACACGTTTTTATACAACGTTCCAAGCGATTCGCGAGAAATTTAATGTTGTCTTTCCCAATATGTTCGGTGGCGGTCGAGCAGAATTGGTCTTAACAGATCCAAGCGACTTGTTGAATACAGGTATCGAAATCGAGGCACAGCCGCCAGGTAAGAAACTACAAAGCTTGTCCTTACTTTCAGGTGGGGAACGAGCGTTGACGGCTATCGCGCTGCTGTTTTCGATTATTCAGGTGCGCCCGGTACCTTTCTGTGTGCTAGATGAAGTCGAAGCAGCTTTGGATGAAGCCAACGTAGCCCGTTTTGGCCGTTACTTGAGCGCGTTCCAAAACGATACGCAATTTATTGTAGTCACTCACCGTAAAGGAACAATGGAAGCAGCAGATGTGCTTTATGGTGTGACCATGCAAGAGTCAGGCGTTTCAAAAATTATTTCGGTGCGCCTTGAAGAAGTGAAGGATGACGGGAAATTTCAAATGAAGGAAGGGGAAACACTGAAATGATAAAATTAGTTGCGATTGATCTAGATGGGACTTTATTGACGGATGCGAAAACTATTTCTGATACAAACAAGAAAATCCTTGCCGAAGCGAAAGCTCGAGGAGTGAAGATCGTCATTTGTACCGGTCGTCCGTTGATTGCAATCAAGGAGTATCTAGCAGAATTGAATTTACTTGATGCAGATGACTACTCGATTACCTTTAATGGCGGGTTGATTCAAACCAATACAGGAGAGATTCTGGGCAAAACGGCGATGGAGTTAGCCGATGTCACCCATCTCCATCAGTTGTTGACCAAGATTCAGTTGCCAATGGATGTTTTATCAGACGCTCTATGTTTACAATTTGAGACAGCGAAGGATCATCCTTCTATCTATCCAACGTTGAATAAAGCGTTGACCTATGTTCCTAAAACAATAGAAGGATTAAAGGAAGAAGCCCTGTACAATAAAGTTGTCGCAGCGGTTAATGTTGAGTATCTAGATCAGCAGATTCCCTTGATTCCCTCAGAAGAATATGAGCGTTTTGAGATTTTTAAAACGCGTCCAAATTTATTAGAATTTATGCCAAAGGGTGTAACGAAAGCATTTGGCCTTTCTGTTTTAGGTGAACGTCTGGGAATCACACCTCAAGAAATGATGGCCTTGGGGGATGAAGCAAACGATCTGTCCATGATCACTTACGCAGGAATGGGCGTGGCGATGGAAAATGCGACGGATGGTGTAAAATCTGCTGCGAACTTTGTTACGAAAACGAACCAAGCGGATGGCGTGGCACATGCGATCCAAAAATTTGTATTCGATGGATCAGATTTGATATAAGGGGGATTTTAAATGGGATTATTTGACCGCATAAAAAAAGCCTTTACCGGTGAGCAAACAGACGAACCTGAAAAGCAAGAAGAGGTCGTTGAGGAGACGAAAGATTCCTCTGAGAATGGCGATGGCGTCGAAACGACGGAAGTAACGAAAGATACAGACAGTGAAGACGCGCTAGAGACTGATGAGGTTACTGAAAGAAGTGCAGAAGAAGAGGAAGAAGCGCTAGAACAAGCGGCGGAAACGATAGATGTACCCGCAGAAGAAGTGTTTCCTACTGAACCAGAAATTCCCGACTTAACTGAAGAAACGGAAGAAGTGGCACAACCGACTCATGAGGATGACGATACATCTGTAACAGAAAATGAAGCCGTTGAAGATGAGAAAGCACCAGAAGTTGAAGAAACGATTCCAGAAGCAGAACCAGAGATCGAGCAGTCCTCTGATGTGGATCAGTCAGAAGAAACCGTGCAAGAAAAATACGATAAGGGATTAGAAAAGACTCGAAAATCCTTTGGCGATCGAATGAATGAGCTGTTTGCCCGATTCCGCCGCGTAGACGAAGACTTCTTTGAAGAATTAGAAGAGACTCTGATCGGAGCGGACGTAGGCTTTGATACAGCGATCAAATTAACAGATTCATTGCGGCAAGAAGTTAAATTGAAAAACGCCAAAAAGCCAGCACAGATTCAAAATGTTATTATTGAGAAGCTTGTGGAGATTTACGAAGCGGAAGGCATCAACGAAAATAATAAAATTAATTTGCAGAATGACGGCTTGAGCGTGATTTTGTTTGTCGGTGTGAACGGTACAGGAAAAACGACGAGCATCGGAAAGCTAGCCAATCAGTACAAAAATGAAGGCAAGAAGGTACTATTAGCTGCAGCCGATACATTTCGTGCAGGTGCGATCGATCAGCTAGTCGTCTGGGGCGAGCGCTCTGGTGTAGAAGTTGTTCGTGGCAATGCAGGTGGCGATCCGGCAGCCGTAGTCTTTGATGCGGTAGATAAAGCTAAAAAGGAAAATTACGATATTTTATTGATCGATACAGCAGGACGACTGCAAAATAAGGTCAATTTGATGAATGAGCTGGAGAAAATCAAGCGAGTGATCCAGCGGGAATTTCCAACAGCCCCTCATGAAGTATTATTAGTGGTCGATGCGACAACCGGGCAAAATGCACTCGTGCAAGCACGTCAGTTCAAAGAAACAACCGATGTTACTGGACTAGTCTTAACAAAATTGGACGGGACAGCAAAAGGCGGGATTGTCTTGGCGATTCGAAATGAACTGCATCTGCCAGTAAAACTGGTTGGTTTAGGAGAAGGGATCAATGATTTAGAAGCATTTGATTCCAATGATTTTGCCGTTGGATTATTTAAGGGCTTATTGAAAGAAGAGTAAAAAAGAACTGTTGAGATTTTTTTCTCAGCAGTCCTTTTTTTTATTCTGAAAATAAGGCGGCAAGTGGAGGCTGATATCCGTATAGCGCATGTTGATATCCATTACCCGATGAACCTCGTCGCAATGAAATTGATGTTGTTGGTGCGGCCGTAATAAGACGATTTCTTTTGTATCAGGGGTCTCCTGATTTAGGGGAGCTGGATCATTTGTGGTGGTCTGTAAATTTCCGTACATAAGGAAGTCCTCCATTCTGCTAAGTGAGAAAGCACTAGCTGATTTCATTTGTGCATTTATTAATTTGTTACTAATAGTTAATCATATTCTCATTTAAAATGCTATGCTTTTTTTTAAGCATTTCCGTTCTGTTTCTGAATGTTCTTCTATATAATGTAGCATGGGAGGGTTGTGGACAAATGAATACAAAAGAAATGATGGCATACGAAAAGGTCAAACCTTTTTTAATGCAAGCACGGTATGGGATTGAAAAGGAAAGTCAACGAGTCACACTAGCGGGAGATTTGGTACAGACGGATCATCCAGCTTCTGTGGGAAATCGCAGCTTCCATCCCTATATCCAAACAGATTTTTCTGAATCACAATTAGAATTGATTACGCCAGTCACGGAATCAGTAGATGAAGTTTTGGCTTATTTAGAAGCGATCCATGATGTGGCTCAACGAAGTATGTCAAAAGAGGAAATGATGTGGCCGTTTTCTATGCCGCCAGCGCTTCCTGAAAAAGAAGAAGCCATCCATATTGCAAAATTGGAGCGCCATGCAGATGTGTTGTACCGTCGCTACTTAGCGCGGGAATACGGCAAACGTAAGCAAATGGTAAGCGGGATTCATTTTAACTTTGAATATGGTTTGGACCTGATCAAGCAATTATTTTTGGCACAAACCGAAGAAGCATCAATGGAAAACTTTAAGACTCGTTTATATATGAAAATCGCGCGTAATTTTTTACGGTATCGCTGGTTGCTGACCTACTTATTTGGGGCAAGTCCCTTGAGCGAGGCACGGTATTTTGAGGATGAGGATCGTCCAAAAGAGCCAGTTCGCAGTATTCGGACGAGTCATTATGGATATGTAAATAAACCAGATGTACAAGTTTCTTACGCGACATTGACTCGATATAGTGAAGATTTAGCTGAGAATGTTGCAAAAGGACGTTTATCCGAAGAGAAAGAGTTCTATGCACCTATTCGAATGCGGGGCGGAAAAAAGGTTGCAGATCTTTTTCATACAGGGATTCGCTACGTAGAATTGCGTAACATTGATTTGAACCCTTTTGACCGTGTGGGGATTGATGCAGATGAGATTGCGTTCATTCATTTATTCATGCTGTACCTGTTATGGACCGATGAGAAGTTAGCAGCGGATGAATGGGTAGCCGAAGGAAACGATATCAGCGACGCCGTTTCTATGGAACATCCAGCTAAACCGACCGCATATCTGGCAGAAGGAAAGATGATTTTTTCTGAGATGCTGGAAATGATGAGTGAACTGGAATTAGAGGGTGTTGACCTGCTTAAAAGATATGAGACTTGGTTAGATCATCCTGAAGAAACGTTGGCTGCACGAATTCTTGCCTTAGATGAAAAAGAAGGACAAGCGGTAGTGGCAGTAGAACTGGGACGCCAATTTTATGATCAGGCTTGGGCGCATCCTTACCAGCTAGCGGGCTTCAAAGAAATGGAATTGTCGACGCAAAATCTTTTGTTCGATGCCATTCAAAAAGGGATCGAGACAGAAGTGCTAGACCGACAGGATCAATTCGTGAAGCTGCAGCATGGAGAACACCAAGAATTAGTAAAAAACGGAAATATGACAAGTAAGGACACTTACATTGCCCCCTTGCTGATGGAAAATAAGACAGTAACTAAAATAATGCTGGCGCGTGCGGGCTTCCGAGTGCCAGATGGTGAAACCTTTGGGACGATGGCGGAAGCAAAAAAGGCCTATCCTAGGTTTGCTCAAAAAGCGTTTGTCATCAAACCAAAATCGACGAATTATGGACTGGGGATCACGATTTTCAAAGGCGAGACCTCGATTGCGGATTTTAATACCGGTCTATCGATCGCTTTTGCGGAAGATGATGAGATCATTATTGAAGAGTTCTTACCGGGAACGGAGTATCGTTTCTTCGTAATCGACAATCAAGTGAAGGCGGTACTGCTGCGCATTCCTGCCAATGTGATTGGAGACGGAGAACAGACGATTGAAGAATTAGTGGCTGAGAAAAACGCCGATCCTTTGCGAGGAAATAACCACCGTTCACCATTGGAAAAAATCCAATTGGGCGAATTGGAGCAATTGATGCTAAAGGAACAAGGCTTGAAGATCAACAGCGTTCCTAAGAAAGATCAGCAAGTATTTTTAAGAGAAAACTCAAATGTCTCGACGGGCGGCGACTCCATCGATGTGACTGATGAGATGCATGACAGCTATAAGGACCTTGCTGTCAAAGCAGTGGCTGTTTTGGGCGCCCGTATCAGCGGGATTGATTTGATCATTCCGAACATGGACAAACCTTGCGAAACAGCAGAAGATTATGGGATTATCGAAGCAAATTTCAATCCGATGATGCACATGCATATTTATCCCTACATTGGCAAAAGCCGCCGATTAACTACGGATGTATTGCGTTTCTTATATCCAGAAATGACGATCTAAAAAAATAAACCAGACTGCGTAAGCGGCCCGGTTTATTTTTTTGTATGGATAAATTTGTCAATCTCGGCTAAAGAGTTTGAGAATAGTACGCGCTCACGGTCTTCTTTCGATAAGAAGGATTGCTCGACCATTTGATCAAAAAAATGTTGCAAGGGAAAATAGTATTCATTTACATCAAAAAAGATGCACGGGTTATTATTCTGACCAACCCGAGCCCAAGAGAAGGCTTCCGTGATTTCTTCTAACGTACCGACTCCTCCAGGCAAAGCTAAGCAGACATCTGCGTAGGCCATCATTGATTTTTTTCGTTCATCTAAATCATTCACGGTGATCAAGCGCGTCAGCCCTGTGTGCACGCGCTCTTGTACACGCAAGAATTCGGGGATGATCCCGATTACTGAACCACCAGCGGACAGTACACTATCTGCTATAACGCCCATCAAACCAAGCTTACTACCGCCATATACGAGTTCATAGTTATGTTGAACGATCCAGTGCCCCAGGTCTTTTGCAGCTGCTTGATAGGTGGGATCACTTCCCATGTGTGCGCCGCAATAAACAGCGATGCGCATGCCGATTCCTCCTTAAAATAGCTTTCGCAGAACGTGATTTTGACAATGATTTTCGAAGCACATCAGTCGTTCAATTCAATCGTTTGCTTTGTTTCTTCGACAGTCAAGCCAGTCTTTGCTTCCCACCACGCCCGCATTTCTTTTCCGTAAGTATCTGGAAAACGATGGACCATATCAATCAGAGGCTCACCTTGGATAGTAGCTCGAGGAAAATGCATCGCCAAATTCAATTTCAATTCCTTTAGCAAACTATAATATTGGAACATCATGTAATACATTTCTTCGTCATCTTTGCTTGCTAAAACTAATGCTGCGCGGTCGAGCATAAAGCCTAAACTCCTCATCATGAATAAGAAACCAGGCAATTCCTCTTTTTCAATATCATCGACTTCCTTTAGGATATCAATGTGCAAATCAAGCGCTTGCAATAAATCGGTTTGTAAATTTTGATAGGTGACCATCGCGTTCCCTCCTTTAATAATCTCTTCAAAATAAGTATAGCACAGACGTAAAATTACTCACGGAGAAATCAGCATTTGACTCGCATTATTAGATTGATTTGTGTAAAGTAAACGGGAAGGAGGCGGCAAAATGGGGAAATTAGCTGTTATCACGGATTTGCACGCGGATATCAATCATTTTGGCGTAAAGGAACTAGAAAAGCTTTTTAATTTATTGAAGGAACAGGACGTCACGCGTCTTCACTTTGCTGGCGATACTGCTAATAAGATCGCTCAGACACTGACAATCAATGATTTTTTTCGGAAACGTGGACTCCCGACGACGTTTAACTTGGGCAATCACGAGATGGGAAATATCAAAGGAGAGCAGATGATCGAGCATTATCCAGATAGTCATTTCTTAAATCTTCGCTATCTAGCCTTGAATGAGAAAACGGTTTTACTAGGCTTTAACGGCTGGTATGATTATGGCTTCTCTGAGCTAAATGATCCAAAGCAAATTCGTTCTATAAAAAATATTTATTGGTTTGACCGTATCATTGAACGCTATTCTGATGATCAGTCAGTAGATCACGAGATTCTGGGACAGTTGCGCCGTACATTAGATGATTTAGCAAAGAAGAACTATCAAGTTATTTTAGCAACTCATTTCGTCCCAAAAGAAGAGTTCATCGTTCATTTGGATGGTGACTATCAAATTTGGAATAAATTGAATGCTTTTTTAGGATCTAAAGCGTTAGGTGAATTATTGGATCAATATCCCAATGTTCAACACGTTGTATTTGGCCATACCCATAGACGATTTTCTGACCAAACGATTCAAGGAACGGTTTATAGCTGTCGGCCATTGGGGTATTATTACGAGTGGGGAATCACCCGTGATTTTATTTTAGATAATCATTTGGCAGAGGTGTTTATTCCTATGAAGATGCGTCGGTTATTAAACGAACATCGGACGGAATTCGATGCGTATAAAGAAAAACATCTGATCGAAGAATTTAAAAAATCACTAACGTTGATTTCTTATTAGTAGCAGGAGGACACAGGTCTAATGGAAACAATCAAACAATTTTTTCTAAAGTTTACTCAGACGACCCCGTTTGTGTTAGCGAACACGATGATCGTCATTCCGTATTTATTGTTTATGCATTTGCTTGACCCGAAGCAGTCTGTCACAGTGTTGCCGTTTGTGCTTTTTTATACTTTTCGAGTGACAGGTGTCTTTCTGATTCGCGGATTGTACCGCTCCATCGATCAGTATACGTTATTGATGGTTTCTCTTTTACTGGGGGGGATTGGGTCATTTTTGACGTTGATGGGTACAATTAATTTTGCGTTCTATTTGTTGGGAAGCATCTTGTGGGGCTTGAGTGCCTCTTGGCTGCCTCCTGCGAATACCAGCGTGACTTTCTATGAAAAATCTAAAGGGTATCAAACAATGAGCAATCAAGGTTATTTGATCGCCCTGCTTGTTTTGACACCGTTATTAGTTACTACAACATTGTCTTTTCCGATCCAATCAGTCATCGTACCAAGTGTGGTTGCATTTTATTTTGTTTGTGCTTATCATACGGTGAAGCATTATCCACACTACGAAATGGATTTTAAAGAATTAACAAAGCATGTTTTCTCTGTTTCAGAATTAATATGGTTTCTGTTGTTTTTTATCGCACTCTTTCTGTTGCGAAGCGGACGATTATTATTTAATGAGTCTTTATTGAATCAAGGGATTCTATTATTTGCGGGCGTCTTCATTGTGGCGGTAGTCCTTATTAATCAGGTGAAAAACCGGTGGAAGCTTCCGCTTTGGCAAAATGCGCTAACGTTCCTTAACGGGATGTTGGGCAATTTCATCTTTTTATTTGGTGCTTTTTATATCGCAGTCTATAAAGGGACGGCTTCACAGGGCGTGTATTTGTTTCTGCCTTATCTTTTAGGGATGATCAGTTCGATCCTCTTTGCTGGCAAAATACGCCGCTCGTTCAACAATCCGTTAAAGGTGCAACTGGCTGGATTAGCAGCTGGATTGTTGCTGTTGAGTGTCCGTGTTCTGTTTCCATTGGCAATTCTAGTGTTGACTTTTTTCCAAAGTGGAACGAGCGGTTGGCTGAATCGATTATTTTATGACACAGAAAGCATCGAGCAACAGCAGCGGCTCACAGCAAAATACTCTACATCCAATAAGGGAAGTATCACACATCAGTTTATCTTGATGCTCTTGCTGCTTTTAACATTACGAATCAAACAACTGCCTATAGAAGATATTTTTTTACTGAGTCATTTGCATGGTTCGGATATTCTTATGACTATGGATATCGTTAAATTCAGCTCAATCATCATTCTATTTATTGGAGTCTGGCTAGTTGGAAGGATGGGGAAACATGCGTTTGATCATTGACGGCGATGGTTCGCCAGTAAAAGATACCACGATCGAAGTGGCTGAAGAATATGCTTTGCCAGTGGTTATCGTAACAAGTATCGATCACTATTCAAAAAAAGAATACCCAGTTTTTGTGGAATTCATTTATGTTGACCGTGGAGCAGATTCAGCAGATTTTAAGATTGTTTCGGTCATCCAGCCAGAAGATATCTTGGTCACACAGGATTACGGTTTAGCTTCTTTGACGTTGGCTAAAGCGGCGCATGTCCTGCATCAATCTGGGATGGAATATACGCAAATGAATATAGATGCCTTATTGACACAGCGTTTTATCGGAAGTAAAATGCGGCAAGCGAAGCAGCGTACGAAAGGACCGAAGCCTTTTACGAATGAGGATCGGGAACAGTTTAAAGAGGTCCTGAAAAGCTTGATTCAACAGACTTTAATGTAATCTAAATGATAAGGTTTGTAACACTTGTAAAATTTCTTTTTGGGGATTTTGATTTTTGTGCTAAAATATGAGGGATCAGAAAGTAATGGAGGATACTCAGTTGAAAATTATTTTACTTTATGGTGGAAAAAGTCCAGAACATGATGTATCAATTTTGTCGGCCTTTTCAGTAATTTCTGCGGTTTATTTTGATTATTATCAAGTACAACTTGTTTATATTGATAAGACCGGTCAATGGGTCAAAGGCCCGTTGTTGACAGAAGCACCAGAAACAGATGAGACGTTGCGCTTAACTTGGGACCCAACAGGGCATGAAGTTGAAGGGTTTAATGGCAAGGTCATTGCGCCTGGTGATATCAAAGAAGAGGACGCGATCGTCTTTCCAGTCTTACACGGACCCAATGGAGAAGACGGAACGATCCAAGGATTTCTTGAAACATTGGATATGCCATATGTCGGTGCGGGTGTTATGACAAGTGCCTGTGCTATGGACAAAATTATGACCAAATACATCTTGCAAGCGGCAGGAATTCCACAGGTTCCTTATGTGCCTGTTTTGAAAAACCAGTGGAAAGAAAATCCAAAACAAATTTTTGATAAATGCGAAGGCATGTTGCTATATCCAATGTTTGTAAAACCTGCAAATATGGGTTCAAGCGTAGGGATTTCTCGTGCTGAAAATCGTGAAGAACTGCAAAATGCATTACAAGAAGCTTATCGTTATGATTCTCGTGCCTTAGTGGAACAGGGAATCGACGCGCGTGAAATTGAAGTAGCAGTTTTAGGAAATACCGATGTGCGGACGACGTTACCAGGAGAAATTGTCAAAGAAGAAGCTTTCTATGACTACAATGCCAAATACATTGACAACACAATACAAATGGCTATACCTGCGGAAGCGCCGGAAGAGGTTATGCAAAAAGCAAGAGATTATGCTAAATCTGCCTATACTATGTTTGGTGGTTCGGGACTTTCTCGGATTGACTTCTTCTTGACGAACAAGAATGAATTGTTCTTAAATGAATTGAACACGATGCCTGGTTTTACTGAATTTAGTATGTACCCATTATTGTGGGAAAATATGGGATTGAAATACGGTGATTTAATAGAAGAATTGATTCAATTAGGCCTGAAGCGTTACGAACAGCAAGCCGCATTTGAATAGTCCAGCCGCTGTTTATCACTACTAGCAGAACTTGAGATCTTCTTCTTAAAGAGGCGGTCTCAAGTTCATTTTATCGTTTGGCTTGCCGGGCTAACTTTTGACGAATTGCTCAAAATTTAGTACGTTGGCAACGCCTATAGTCAGAAACAACATTTGGGAGGAACACCATGAATTTTACAACGACAATCATCAGCAAGGCCGTTCAAGGTGAAGTATTGGCGGAAAATGAGGTGACCGTTACTGGTGTCGAATTCGATTCACGAAAAATTGAAGCCGGTGATTTGTTCGTCCCATTGCAGGGAACGAATGATGGCCATACGTTTGTAAACAAGGCGATCGAAAATGGCGCAACGGCTACGCTATGGAGTCAAGATCCCGCAACTGCCCCTGAAGGGATTGCAGTGATTTTGGTCAAAGACACACTGTCTGCTTTCCAAGCGTTAGCGAGTTACTATTTACTGGAGGAAAATCCAGATGTGATCGCGATTACTGGTTCGAATGGCAAAACAACGACAAAAGATATGACTGAATCGGTCCTGAGTCAAACGTTTCGGACGTATAAAACACAAGGGAACTACAACAATGACATTGGGTTGCCTTATACAATTTTACATATGCCAGAAGGAACAGAGAAACTGATTCTTGAAATGGGAATGGATCATGCGGGGGAAATCAGTGTGTTGTCTGAACTCGCTGAACCAGATGTTGCTGCGATCACCATTATTGGAGAAGCACACATTGAAAACCTAGGGTCCCGTGAAAAAATCGCTGATGCGAAAATGGAGATCACGACAGGATTAGCCTCAGATGGATTATTGATCATTCCGGCTGCGGAACCTCTATTAGAGGAGCGTATACGCTCTTTGCCTCAAACAATTGAAACATTTGGCATCCAAGCAGGCGATCTTTCTGCTACGATCCTAAATGAAGACAAAGGGGCAACCGTATTTTCGGTAGATGACAAGGGCTATCAAATTCCTCTGCCAGGAAATTACAATGTACAAAATGCGCTGATCGCTATGGCAATCGGCCGCTGGTTTGGCTTGTCCAATGATGAGATATTTCAAGGATTAGCCTATGTACAGGTCACTCAAAACCGGACGCAGTGGCTAAAGGCTAGTAATGGCGCCGATATTTTAAGTGACGTATACAATGCGAATCCAACGGCGATGGGTCTAGTACTAGATACATTTGCCAAACTTCCGACAGGAGGCCGCCGCTTGGCTGTGTTAGCGGATATGCTGGAATTGGGTTCCGATTCCTTTTCTCTTCACACCAGTATGGTGGAGCATTTGAATGATCGTGATTTTCATGAAGTATTTTTATATGGTAATGACATAAAGGGATTAAAGGTGGCTTTAGCAGATCGTTATCCAGCTTTGGCTGTTCATTACTTCAACAAAGAAGAAAAACAGCAAATGATGGACGCTGTCAAAAAGAGTTTGCAAGCACAAGATAGTGTGGTTCTAAAAGGCAGTAACGGGATGGGCTTGATCGAAGTTGTTGAAACTTTGCAGTCGTAGTGAAAACTTGCAGAAAACGAAATGATGTGCTAAAATGAGCCATTGCCGAGAAATGAAGTAATGATTGAATGAGTCATCCAATAAATTAAAGATTCGCTAGCGAATGTTTCGCTGGCTTACCAATTATTTTTGAGAAGCGGTTGGGGCATTTTTCAGTTGAACGATGTCGCAGCCCCTTTTTGTGAGAGATGATCCTTCCGCCTGACTTCGCGGAGCGGTTTTTCGGTAGTATCGCCAAGGTCGGCAACTAAAGGGACCGTTGCAGACCAAACGCAGATACCAAACCACACGCTCTAAATGATAAGGTCAACAGACAATAGGAGGATATCATTTGAAATTCAAAGAATTAAAATTAGCACCAGAACTATTACTAGCGGTTGAACGCGCAGGATTTGAAGAAGCAACACCGATCCAAGAACAAACTATTCCTTTAGCATTAGCCGGAAAAGACGTTATTGGTCAAGCACAAACGGGTACAGGTAAAACAGCCGCTTTTGGCTTGCCAATGCTAGATAAAATCGATACAACGAAAAATGGGTTACAAGGTCTGGTTATCTCACCAACTCGTGAGCTTGCCATTCAAACGCAAGAAGAACTGTATCGTCTAGGACGCGATAAAAAGATTCGTGTACAAGCAGTTTATGGTGGCGCAGATATTGGCCGTCAAATTCGTGGGTTGAAAGATCGTCCACATATCGTTGTAGGAACACCAGGACGGATGCTTGATCACATCAACCGTCACACATTGAAATTAGAAACTGTTGAAACATTGGTCTTGGATGAAGCAGACGAAATGTTGAACATGGGCTTCTTAGAAGATATCGAAAAAATCATCAGTAAGGTCCCTGCAGAACGCCAAACATTGTTGTTCTCAGCAACAATGCCTGATGCAATCAAAAAAATCGGCGTGAAATTCATGAAAGACCCTGAACACGTGAAAATCAAAGCCAAAGAAATGACGGCTGATTTGATCGATCAATATTATGTTCGGGCAAAAGATTATGAAAAATTCGATGTCATGACGCGCTTGTTTGATGTTCAAACACCAGACCTAGCGATCGTTTTCGGTCGTACAAAACGCCGTGTAGACGAATTGGCTCGTGGCTTAGAAGCCCGCGGCTATAAAGCTGAAGGTATCCATGGCGACTTGTCACAGCAAAAACGGATGAGCGTATTACGTTCATTCAAACGTGGCGATCTTGATATTTTAGTAGCGACAGACGTAGCAGCTCGCGGCTTGGATATTTCTGGCGTTACCCACGTATACAACTACGATATTCCACAAGATCCAGAAAGCTATGTTCACCGTATTGGTCGTACAGGCCGTGCTGGTAAAGGCGGAATGTCTGTCACATTCGTTACACCAAACGAAATGGGCTACTTGCATGTGATTGAAAACTTGACGAAAAAACGCATGAACCCAATGCGTCCGCCAACCGAAAAAGAAGCCTTCAAAGGCCAATTGGGCGCAGCGATGGAACAAGTTCAAAGTCAAATGGAAGAAAATTCCGACAGCCTTGAAAAATACAATGAGTCTGCTAAAGAATTATTAGCGGCGTATTCACCAGAAGAGCTTGTTGCTCTATTGTTGAAAACGACAGCAAAAGATCCTTCAGATGCTGTACCAGTAAAAATCACTCCAGAACGCCCATTGCCTTCAAATAAAAAAGGCGGCTTCAATCGTGGCGGAGGAAAACGCAGCGGTGGAAATAACCGTGGCGGCGGCCGTGGTAAAGATAATTACCGTAAAGACCGTGGCGGTGATCGCGACCGTAATAAAAATAAAAACTACGGTGGCAACAAGCAACGCAGCAACAACAACAAAAAAAATACAAACCGCAGCAATGATAAAAAACGTGGTTTCGTGATTCGTACGAACTCGAACGACTAATTATCAGCGACTATCAAAGCCATCAATCTTTTTGATTGATGGTTTTTTCTTGTTATGACAGACTTTGAAAAGATTCTTTGAAAAAAATCGTAGCATTTAAAGAAGTCTTTGGTAAAATAAGAGTGTTACTTGAAAGGGTTGAGGATTGCATGATTAAAGGAATTGGAATTGATGCCACAGAGCTTGAGCGGGTCGCCAAAATTATAGAACGTCGGCCGCATTTTGTGGATCGAATATTAACTCCGGCAGAACAGACCCTTTTTGCTAGCCATTCTCCCCATCGTCAGGTAGAATTTTTAGCAGGACGGTATGCATGCAAAGAAGCATTTTCTAAAGCTTGGGGAACAGGTATTGGAAAAGTTAGTTTTCAAGAGTTAGAAATTTTGCGCGATGATCATGGTGCGCCGGCCTTTACAAAATCACCTCACAAGGGAAACGTGTTTGTCAGTTTGACGCACACAGAGGAGCTAGCAATTGCACAAGTAGTGCTAGAGGAATAGAAAGAAGGACACGTACTTTATGGTTGTAACGTATCATCGACCTACGAGAGCTATCATACATAGGAAAGCAATGAAAGAGAACATCAAAAATGAAGTCGAACGGTTACCAGAAGGTGTTGAATTGTTCGCTGTTGTTAAGGCAGACGGATATGGCCATGGTGCGGTAGCGACAGCGCATGTTGCTTTATCTGCGGGTGCGACTGGTTTTTGCGTCGCGACATTAGATGAGGCGATTGAACTACGGGAAGCAGGAATCACTGAGCCGATTTTAGTATTAAGTGTCGTTTTTCCAAGTTATTTATCGTTAGTCATTGATTATGATCTATCTATCACAGTCGCAACAAAGGATTGGTTGATCGAAGCACAAAAAGTGTTGAACGATCTAGAAGAAACAACGACTGCTCCAATAAAAATTCATATCAAAGCAGATACTGGGATGGGACGAATTGGGTTCTTGACAGCAGACGAAGTCAAAGAAGCGGCTGCGTTTATCGAAGCGTCCCCTGATATGACTTGGGAGGGATTGTTTACGCATTTCTCTACGGCTGATGAGCAGGACACTTCTTATTGGCACAAACAAGCAGATCGTTTCAATGGAATTATTCAAGCTTTGGCTCATTTGCCTCGTTATGTTCATTCCAGCAATAGTGCGACGGCTTTATGGCATGACAAAGAAATGCCTGGAAACATGATTCGGTATGGGATCGGGATGTATGGATTGAATCCATCTGGACATGAATTACCTGAGACCTATCCATTAATCCCGGCAATGGAACTGGTTTCTGAGCTGATCCAAGTTAAAGAGCTGCCAAGTGGTGAAGGTGTTGGTTACGGGAAAACATACGATACGCCTGAAAAGGAATGGATCGGAACGGTGCCAATCGGCTATGCGGATGGTTGGGTACGGAAGATGCAAGGTTTTTCATTATTAGTTGACGGTGAATTTTGTGAAATTATTGGGCGTGTTTGTATGGATCAATTAATGATTCGTCTGCCTCATGAATTCAAGGTTGGTACAAAAGTGACATTGATTGGTAGGAACAATGGGCAAGAAATCACGATGCAAGACGTTGCGGATCATTTAGGAACGATTCATTACGAAGTATGTTGTATTCTTTCAGAACGTGTACCGAGAATTTATCAAGAGTAAGTATGAATGAAACTATTACGAAACTTTGGGAGGAAAATTATGGTTAAGCGTGGTGATATCTATTTCGCAGATTTATCGCCAGTGATTGGTTCTGAACAAGGGGGGATCCGACCAGTGTTGGTGATCCAGAATAATTTAGGCAATCATTTTAGTCCAACGATTATCATTGCGGCGATCACGGCTAAAATGGCAAAGCCTAAATTACCGACACATATTGGGATCAAATCAAACGGTACGGGGATCGAACGAGACTCGGTCATTTTATTAGAGCAGATTCGAACCATCGATAAATCTCGCTTGAAGGAAAAGGTTTGCCACTTGGATCGCTGTTTGATGGCAGAAGTGGATGCGGCTTTGCGTATCAGCGTTGGCATCGAGACGATGTCATCAGTTACTACAAACCTTACATAAAAGAGCCAAATGTTAGTGATTTGCGGATCTAATTATTCTGCCTGTACGGAACTTGTGTTTTCAATCAGTTCGTATAATTAGGGACGTGTGTATAGTGGTATTATTTTTTACATTCGCTAAATATCAAGGATGCAACGATTCGTTGCGTCCTTTTTTTGTCCACTCAATGAATTGTCTACCGCTCCTTTGTAGCTGCATAGAAATATTTCGTTGTATACTATCTATAGAAGGAACATTGAGATGGGTGGGGGAAATCATGGTTGAGATCGGATCACAGCTTAGATATTTTCGGCAAAAGGAGAAAATGAGTCAGAAACAACTCGCGAACCGTTTGCATGTCACACCACAAACAGTATCAAAATGGGAGTTGGACAAAAGCGCGCCAGATTATGATCAATTGATTGCTCTGAGTAAAATTTTCCGTAAAAGTACAGATGCATTGTTGGGACAGGCCAAACCTAGTTTTTTGGATTATTTAACAGATCCGCGGAGTGTCGTAAGAGGTTTTGGATTGGATGGCCTCTCTCTTTTAGAAGGAGGAGAAGAGCGTGGAAAAGATCAGGATACTCAATAAGTTATTGCTAGTCACGTATAATTTGAGCGGTTTGTGTTTGATCCTTATTGGACAGATGAGAGGAATTGGTGCTCCTACTGGCTATATCCCGGCATGGTTGAAACTCATAACGATCCTCGTCTTTTCTACGATGATTTTGGCGCATATCTTCCATTTTATTTTAGAGAAAAAAGTACAAAAACAGTCTGACATGTATTAAGTGTCAGACTGTTTTTTAGTTATCTTTGTGCAAAGACGATTTGATTAACCGTATCACTTAAACAGGTCTGCAAGGTAATGCGTTCCCCGCCGCCGGCTGAAGTAATCTGGCCCCAATGATCCTGACCCGAATGAATATCTCGTCCGCTGTCGTCTACTTGGACTACGCCAGTTACGACATAGGATGCCGCGTTGCCCGCTTGATCAGTAACGGTGATGGATTGTCCTGCGCTGAGGGATAGGATCGCTGAAAAGACGCCTGGGTTATGTCCGATGAAATGAGTGTTTTGATTGTCACTGCCGGATTGTATTGGACTGCCGCCCCAAGTTGCTGCGGTACCGCCGCCATCAATGATTCCTTGTCCACTCCCCTGACCGGCATTTTGGTAAGGCAGAGAATAGCCTAGAAATGAAATTTGATTTGCGGGCATTGCGGGTGTCTCTGGTACCGGGGGTTCAGTTGTCTTTGCTTCATGTGGCGTTTCTTGAGGTAGAACCGCCGGCTGTGTATGGGATTGCTCTGGTTGAGGAGGTGCTTCTTGTGTTCCCTCACTGTCTTTTTGCTGCGTTTCAGTGGGTGTTGTTGCTTCTACTGGTGCTTGATATGAAGGCTCTGGAGCACTTGGTTTTGCAATGGACGATTCGTTTACTTGATTTGCCGCTGCTTCATTTTCGGTAGTTGCCTCTTCAACAATGATCGAAACTTTCCGCTCATCGTAATCTTGCTTATTTTTAGCACTCAGGGTCAACTCATAGTGTCCTGGCTTGCTTGCATCGATCGTATTAAAGGTCATTTTTATTGGACGGAGGTTTTCGTTAACCGCTTTGTAGTATTGGTAAGGGTGAAAGGAATCGGTTGGTACGATCGTAATGGTATCATCACCATGGATTTTTACTTGATTTTCCTGTGCCGTTTTGTCTTTAGGGGTCGCTTTCGCTTCAGCGACAGAAGAAAAATGGAAGGGACCAGCCAGTAATAAGAGACATACAATAACAACGGAAATAATGAATTGTTTTCTTCTGAAGATTTTCAAGAAAAACACTCCTTTTTCTTATTTGCCTAGATAATAAAGCAGGGCAAAAAAAGAAAAAATAAAAATAACATATTTATTAATATTGGTTGTTATTTGTGAATTTTAGTTAAATAAATACCGATATTTTTCCGTTTTCGTAGAGTTATTTTATGATATAATGACCAAGTAATGTTATAATCCAAAAAATGAAAAAATATTATCGTTTTTGAAGAATAATGACGATCGGCTTAGGAGGGGACTTTTGTGCGAAGATTACTTAAAAACACAACACAGCGGCGTCTAGCCATGAAGTGACCCCAAAAAGTTAGACTTATTTCGGAGTAGAGAAATCTACTCCGTTTTTTGTTTGTTAAGATGGCAATTATGCCGCTTTCTGTGCAGCTTTTCGAAATTGAACAGGGCTTTTCC
>Ga0160505_100010_pt1 | contig 203674 bp, 192 predicted proteins | sample DIDeMG_FD_108225 | JGI IMG/M metagenome (GOLD analysis project Ga0160505, IMG submission 108225) | Enriched chicken feces microbial communities from UW Madison campus, WI, USA - DID2874_E49_Stillage MG | ecosystem: Host-associated > Birds > Digestive system > Large intestine > Fecal ... | reverse complement strand
GCATGGTCGGTGCCGCCCTCGGGGTGGCCTCGGTGGTCGCGGTGTCGGCCGCCCAGTCCTGGACGCCGATCCTGGACATCTGGGTGGTGCTCGGCGCGGCGGCCGGTGGCGGTGTGATCGGCCTCCTGGCCGGGATCTACCCGGCGCTCAAGGCGGCCTCGGTGGAGCCGATCGCGGCCCTGCGCGGCGGGGTGTGAGGGGTCGGAGTCCGGCGCCGCGGGACCGGTCTCAGACCGCCCGCACCGCCGGTCGTCGGCCCAGCACCGCCACCAGCAGCACCGCCAGCACCATCAGCCCTGCCGCCGCGCCGCCCAGCCACCGGTAGCCCGCCCCGGCGATCACCCAGCCCCCGGCCAGCGCCCCGACCGCGGTGCCGAGGGAGATGAGCGAGGAGTTGAGCGCCACCACCAGCTGTCCGTGCCGTCCGGACAGCGCGAGCAGGACGTTCTGCAACGGGGAGTTCATCGCCCAGGCGGCGAAGCCCCAGAGCGCGAACACGGCGGCCGCAGTGATCGGTGAGCCGGTGGCCGGTGTGAGCAGGGCCAGTGCCACCGCCGAGGTGCCGAGCGCGAGCACGATGCTCCGGGCGGCGCCGAACCGGTCGGCGAGTCGTCCGCCCACGACGTTGCCCGCGACTCCGGCCAATCCGTAGGCCAGCAGCACCGCGGACAGTACGACGCCGGTGATGCCGGCCAGGTCCGTCAGCATCGGTGCGGCGTAGGTCTGCACCATCAGCGCCGAGGCGGTCTCCAGCATCGAGACCAGCAGCGTCGCGGCGATCAGGACCGGCAGCGCGGGCCCGATCCCCGGTGCCGCACCGACCGGTACCGGCTCGCCCCCCGCAACGTCCGCGGCGGGAGCGGCGACCCGCCCGGCCGGGGGCTCGGCAGCCGGCGCTGACCCGGGTGGCCGGACCAGCCACAGCACCGAGCCGAGCGCGATCAGGGCCAGCACCGCGACCAGTGCGTAGACCCCGCGGTACCCGAGCACCGGTCCGAGCAGATTGCCCGCCGGAGCGCCGAGCACGGTGGCGGTGGTCAGGCCGCCGAACACCGTCGCCACCGCGCGGCCACGACCACCCGGCGGTGCCAGGCGGGCGGCGAGCACGGTGGCGGTGGGGGTGAACCCGCCGGCGGCGACCGCCGACAGCCCGCGCAGCACCGCCACCGCCGTGTAGGTCGTGACCAGCGCGGTCGCGACGGCGGTCAGGGCGAACCCGGCCAGCGCCAGGCACATCAGCAGCCGTCGGGGGAGTCGATGCAGCGCGAGCGCGAGCAGCGGCGTCGAGATCGCATAGGTGAAGCCGTACACGCTGACCAGACCGCCGACCTGGGTGACCGGCACGCCCAGGTCGGCGGAGACGGTCGGCACCAGTCCGGCCATCACGTAGGAGCCGAAGCCGATCGAGAAGGTGCCGGTGGCCAGCGGCCAGAGCCGGGCGCGGGCCACCAGCGGGGGAGCCTGGACCGTCACCTGGTCACCGACCGGGCCGGTGGATGCCGCCGCCGGTCACCGCGGGTCCTCGATGATCATCCGCACCGGGGTCGGGTCGAAGCCGTTGCACGGGTTGTTGATCTGCGGGCAGTTGGACACCAGCACCAGCACATCCCGTTCCGCCAGCAGGGTGAGGGTCAGCCCGGGGGAGGACAACCCGTCCACGATGCCCAGCGCGCCGTCCGCCTCCACCGGCACGTTCATGTACCAGTTGATGTTGCTCACCAGATCGCGCTTGTCCAGCCCCCAGCGGGCACCCTCGGCCAGGAAGTTCTCCACGCAGGCGTGCTGGTGCACGGTGTGGTGGCCGTAGCGCAGGGAGTTCGACTCCTTGGAACAGGCGCCGCCGATGGTGTCGTGCCGCCCGACGTCGTCCCGGACCAGGGTCATCAACGGCTGGTCGTCCGACGCCCGCAGCACCGACCCGGTGGTCAGGTAGACGTTGCGGGCAGCGGCGATGGTGGCCGCCGCCGAGTACCGGATGGTGGTGTCGTGGGCGTCGTACAGCAGGCAGTCCACCGCCTGATTGCCCTCCAGGTCCACGATGGTGAGCTGGTGCCCGGCCGGGACCACCGCCGACCACGGGGCACGACGGGGCACTGTCTGGTCCAGAACGACGGTCATCGTCACAACCCCTTCGCGCGCAGGTAGTCGGTGGTGTTGGCATAGGCCCGGGCCGCCTCCGGGGTGGCGGTGGCCAGCGGGTCGGTCAGGGTGGTCGGCGACCCCCGCCACGCCCGCAGCCGGAGCGGGGTGGACACGTACTCGGGCCGGGGATCGACCGGGTGCGGGACATTGGCCAGCAGCACCAGGCAGGGCAGCTCCAACCGCAGCCGGATCCGTGCGCCCGGCCCGGCGGACCCGATGAACTCGGTGCTGCCGTCGTCGGCGATCCGCACGCCCTGGAACAGGCTGATGCTCGGCGGCACGTCCCGGGGGCCCAGCCCCTGCTTCAGCGCCGCCAGGGTCAGGAGCTCGTGACCGGCCGGCGTCCCGCCCTGCGGCGAGCCGTCCCCGTACCGGCGTTCGTTCGCCGCCCGGGTGGAGGTGCCGCAGAAGGTGTCGTGCCGACCGGAGGTGTCACGGAGCACCGTCGCCAGCACCCGGCCCCGGTCGGAGAGCAGCATCGACCCGGCCCCCAGGTACGCCTGCCACTGGATCTTGACCGTGTCCGCGACGTTCAGGCGCTCGTCCACCTGGGCGGCATTGGTCAGCACCAGATGGGCGCAGGCGTCACCGGTCAGGTCGGTCAGCTCCAGCACCGTCCCCGCGGCGAAGGCCAGGCTGGTGTAGTTGCCACCCGCGACCGTCTCGGCGTGCAGCCGTTCACCGGCGTCCTGCGGCCAGTCGCCGGCGCTCGCGGCCGGGACGGTGGGCATGGTCTCCACGACGGTGCCGCCCTGGGCGCGGGCGTGGTCCCGGGCGCCCGACGGGTTCGCCGTGCCGCTCACAGCCCCACCACCGCACCGACCCGGTCCAGCGCCACGGCCCGAGCGACCTCGGGGTTCTCCGGTGCGGTGGTCAGCCAGTCCTGCACCTGCTCGGCGGTCACCAGGGCGTCGCGCTGCAGGTAGTGGATCGCGCGCAGTGCCGCGTCGTGCGCCTCCTGGGTGGAGCCGCCCACCCCGTCGGTCACCACCCGGACCCGATAGTCGTGCTGGTGCGCGTCGACGGCGGTGTAGTGGATGCAGACATCGGTCAGCCCGCCGACCAGGATCACCGTCTCCGCCCGGTACGCCTTGAGCACGATCTCCAGCTCGGTGCCGAAGAACGCCGAGTACCGGCGCTTGCGGATCAGGAACTCCTCCGGCCGCGGCTCCAGGCCCTGCGCCAGCTCGGTCTCCGGCCAGCCCTCCACGCAGTGCGGTCCCTCGGAGCCGTCCAGCTCCCGACCGATGTCGATCAGCGAGGGCTTGTGCACCTCCTGGATCCAGACCACCGGGATACCTCGCTCCCGGCACTCCGCGATCAGCGCGCGGACCCGGGGTGCCCGTTCGGTGCGGCCGGGCATGTACGGGATCTCGGTACGGGACTCGGCCCGCTCCACGTCTCCGCCCTGGATGTCGACGACGATCAGGACGGCGTTACCGGTGACGTTCATGGGGATTCCTTTCAGTCGCGCTCAGGCGAGCGCGATCCGACGGTCGGCGGCTGCCTGCAGGCAGTCGACGACGGTGTTGAGCAGGACGTAGACGATGCCGAGCACCAGGGCGACCCCGGCGATGGCCGGGAAGTCGGAGGCGGCGACGGATTTGTCGAGGTAGGAGCCGACCCCGGGCCAGTCGAAGATCTTCTCCACGACCACCAGGCCGGCCAGCAGCATCCCGGCCTGGATCCCGACCATCGACAGGGTCGGACCCAGGGAGTTGCGCACCGCGTGCCGGACGAGGATCTGCCGCTCGCTCATCCCGGCCGACCGGGCGGTGCGGGCGTGGTCGGCGGACATGTTGGCCTTCAACCCGTCCACCAGGACCCGACCGATGGCGACCGCGGGGGAGATCGCCGCGCACAGTGCGGGCAGCGCCAGATGCGCCACCGCGTCACCGAGGACGTCGATCCGCCCGGCCAGCAGCCCGTCCAGCACCAGGAACCCGGTCGGCCCGGCAGGGGCGTCGCGGATCCCGGACCGCCCACCCGAGGGCAACCAGCCGAGCTGGGCGTAGAACACCAGCAGCCCCACCATGCCGAGCAGGAAGGTCGGTGCCGCGGCCCCGGACAGCAGCACCACCCGCACGATCCCCGCGCCCCGCCAGGCCAGCGTGGTCAGCGCGGCGAACGCCACCCCGAGCACCAGCGCGATCCCCAGTACCCAGGCCGCCAGCTCCAGACTCGCGGGGAGCACCTGCGCCAGGTTCTCCGCCACCGGGGTCCGGCTGCGCAACGAGTTCTGCAGATCGCCGTGCAGCAATCCGTTCAGGTAGGTCAGGTACCGCGACACCAGGGGCTCGTCCAGCCCGAGGCGCTCGCGGGCGGCGGCCACGGCATCGGCGGAGGCATTCGCACCCACGTAGGCCTTGGCCGGGTCCACCCCGGACACCTCTTGCAGGCCGAACAGCGCCATGGTGAGCGCCAGCAGCACCCCCAGGGTGGCCCCGACCCGCTTGACCAGGAACATCACCATCTCGGCATCTCCTTCATCGGGGCGGCCATCAGCGGCCGCGCATCAGGTCGCGGACGCCGTCGCCTGCGAGGTTGGCGGCCAGGGCGATCACCAGCACCGCCAGGCCGGGGAAGATCGGCACCCACCACGCCTGGAGCAGGTAGGCCATGCCCTGCGCCGCCATCGCCCCGAGTTCGGGTGCCGGTGCCGGGGACGACAGGCCGATGAACGACAGCCCGGACAGGGCGACCACCAGCCCGCCGACGTCCAGGCTGGCGGCGACGACGATGGTCGACCGGACCCCGGGCAGCAGATGCCGGGTGACCCGGATGCCCCACGGGGTTCCGGCGAGCCGTGCCGCCTCCAGGTGGGGACGCGCCGCCCAGGCCCGCACCTCTCCGCGCACCAGCCGGGCGTACAACGGCCACCAGACCACGGCGACCCCGATCAGCGCGCTGGTGAAGCTGGCACCCAGGGCCGCCGCCACCGCCATCGCGATCACCAGACCGGGGAGTGCCAGGAACAGGTCGGTGCCGCGCATCAGCACGGTGTCCACCCAGCCGGGGAGGGCACCGGCCAGCAGGCCGACCAGACCGCCGATCAGCACACCGGAGACAATCACGATCACCGCCGCGATCAGGCTGGACCGCATGCCGTACAACAGCCGGGACAGGATGTCGTAGCCCAGGGCGTCGGTGCCGAACAGGTGACCCGGGCTCAACGGCGGCAGGAAGGCGTCCCCGCTGCGCAGGATCGGCGAGTGCGGGGCCAGCACCGGGGCCGCCACCGCGACCAGGACGATCAGCACCAGCGCGCCGATCGCGATCAGGTCCACCCCGACCGCCCGGTGCCGGACGGCGGTCAGCTTCGCCCAGCGGCGGGCTGCTCGCCCGGGGGCGACGGCGGTCATCGTGGTCATCGGCTGGCTCCGATCCGGTGCTGCGGGCCGGGGATCGCGGCCAGCAGGGTGCGGGTGTACTCGTGTGCGGGTGCCGCGCAGACCTGGTCGGTGGGCCCGACCTCGACGATCCGGCCCGCCCGCATCACCGCGATCCGGTCGGCGACGATCCGGGCCGCCGCCAGGTCGTGGGTCACGAACAGCACCGACATGCCCAGGTCGCGGCGCAGCCGACCGATCAGGTTCAGCACGGTGGCGGCCAGCGACACATCCAGTGCGCTGGTCGGCTCGTCGCAGAGCAGCACGGTCGGCGGCACGATCACCGCCCGGGCCAGCGCGACCCGCTGGCGCTGCCCGCCGGAGAGCTGGTCGCCGCGGGCCCGGGCGGTCTCCTCCGGCAGTCCGACGGTGCGCAGCGCGTCCAGCACCGCGGTCCGGCGCTGCTCACGGGACATCCCGGTGACGTGCGAGCGCAGCCGCTCGTCCAGCATCGTCCCGACCCGCAGCCACGGGGTGAGCGAGGCACCGGCGTCCTGGAACACCATCTGCGGGCGGGCGCCGTCGGCGACGGTCACCGACCCGGAGGTCAGGGTCTCCAATCCGGCGACCACCCGGAGCAGGGTGGACTTGCCACAGCCGCTCTCGCCGACCAGGGCCACCGACTCCCCGGCCCGCACCTTCAGGTCCACCCCGCGCAGCGCCGCCAACGTCCGGCGCTGCCAGGGCGGTCCGGAGCGGAACTCGCGGTGCGCGTCGTTGACCGTGACGACCGCGGTGGGCTTGATCGGCGGCGCGGGCCAGCGTGCGGGCAGGGTCGGGGTCGGTGCGCCGGGGGCCAGGTCCAGCACCCCGTCGGCGCCGATGGCCAGGTCGTCGTCCCCGGCAGGCGGGGTGGCGGTGACCGGCATCGCCGCCAGCGGCCGGTCACGTGGCGTGTCCAGGTCGATGCGGGACCGCAGCAGGTTCTTGGTGTAGCCGTGCTGCGGATCGCCGAACACCTGGTCCACGGCCGCCGACTCGACGATCCGTCCGGTCTGCATCACCGCGATCCGGTCGCAGACCTGGGCCGCCACCCCGAGGTCGTGGGTGACGAAGACGATGGAGCAGTCGATCTCCGCGCGCAGTGCGAGCAGCAGGTCCAGGATCTGCGCCTGCACCGTGACGTCCAGGGCGGTGGTCGGCTCGTCGGCCAGGATCAGCGACGGTCGTCGGGCCACCGCCAGTGCGATCATCACGCGCTGGCGCAGACCGCCGGACAGCTGGTGCGGGTACGCCTTCAACCGGTCGGCCGGCTGCGGGATGCCCACGTCCGCCAGCAGCGACAGTGCCTGCGCCCGGTCCCGGGTCACCTCGGCCAGCTGGCGGCCGATGGTCATCGTCGGATCCAGCGAGGTCATCGGATCCTGGAACACCGCGCCGACGTGCCGGCGGCGGGTGGCCCGCCGCACCGGGTCCGGGGCGTGGATCATGTCGGTCCCGGCCAGGTCGATCGCACCGGAGACCTCCGGCCGGGCGGCGGCGGGCAGCAGCCCCATCACCGCCAGGCCGAGGATGCTCTTGCCCGATCCCGACCCGCCGACCAGGCCGAGCACCTCACCGGGGGCGACGCTCAGGTCCACGCCGCGCACCGCGTGCACGCTCTCCCCGTCGCGGCGGAGCCGGACCTCCAGCCCGGTCACGCTCAGGACGTCGGTCATCGGGTCAGCCCCGGCTCAGGGCGGCGAAGTGCAGCACGTTGTACTCCAGGACGTTCTGCGCCTCGGCGGCACCGGTGACATCCGGCGTGGTCAGCAGGGTGCTGTTCAGCGACCCGATGGAGAACCAGTAGCGGGTGGCGTTCACCGCGTCGGCGACCGGTGCGTAGGCGGTGACGTCCGCGCTGGCCCGGGCGGTGTCCAGCAGGTCGGTCAGTCCGGGCACCTCGGCGCCGAACAGGTCGAGGCCACCGGCCGGGGTGTAGATGATCGAGGCCCAGGCGTCGGGGTGTCCGGCGTCCGGGAACACGGAGAACACCGCCAGGTCCGGTCCGTCGGCACCCTCGTCGGCGATGCCGTAGATGGTGCCGGCCGAGTAGGCGACCGCCTCCGCCGGGATGCCCGCCGTGCTCAGCCGGGATCCGAGTTCCTCGGCGACCGCCTTGCCGTCGGCGCTAGACCCGGCGTACGCGATCCGCACCGTGCCGGAGGGCGGCGCACCGAGTGCCGACCAGGCGGCGCTGTCGTCGCTGATGCCCTGCTCGTCGATCCCGGCGTCCACCATGCCCTGCGGGAACAGCTGGTCGGTCGGCACCTCCAACGACCCCATCGCCTCGTCGATGATCGACTCCTTGTCGATCCCGGCGAACAGGGACTGGCGGGCCTCCACGCTGGACAGCCAGGCCGACGCCGGGTTCACGTAGATCATCTGCGTGGTGAAGTTGGCGAAGGTGCTGGTGCTGACCTCCTCGCTGTCGGCGAAGGACTCGAAGGAGGTCTTGTTCAGGTTGCCCAGGATCGCGTCGATCTCCCCGCGCTCGAGCTGCAACTGTGCGGCGGAGGCGTTCTCGGCCACCTGCAGTTCGATGTCGGTCAGCTCGGGTGCGTCACCCCAGTAGCCGTCGTAGGCGGTCAGCTCGTACCGCTCGCCGGTCTGGACCCCGGTCAGTTCGTACGGGCCGGTGCCAGCGTCGTGGCTGGTCAGGTAGGTCTGGGCGAAGTCGTCGCCCGCCTGCTCGTCCAGGACGGTGGGGCTGATCATCTTCACGCCGAACGGCGATGCCAGGTAGTCCAGGAACGCCTGGTTCGGTGCGCTGAGCGTGATCACCGCGGTCAGGTCGTCGGGGGTCTCGACGCTGACCACGTCCCCGACCATGTAGGCCGGACCGGCGTCCACCTGGGTGCGCCGCTCGAAGGACTTCTGCACCGCGGCGGAGGTGAAGGCGGTGCCGTCGTGGAAGGTGACGCCGTCGCGCAGGGTGAAGGTGTAGGTCAGTCCGTCGTCCGAGACGGTCCAGTCCTCGGCCAGCTCCGGCACGATCTCCGGGCTCTCGGTGCCGTCCTGGTAGGCGACCAGGCCCTCGTAGGTGTTCTCGATGATGTTCAGCCCCGGGCCGTCGTAGTTCACGTCCGGGTCCGGCGGGGTGGTGTATCCGGTGAGCATGACGGCGGTGAAGACGTCGTCGCCGCTGCCCGCGCCGGTCGATCCGAGGGTGCCGCTCTGGCCGCATGCGGTCAGGGCCAGCAGTCCGGTCAGGGCGGGCAGGGAGAGCAGGAGGGTGCGGGGGCGGCGGCGTGCGGGGCTGGGGGACATGGCATGCCTCTCGGTCGGGCGTCGCGGTGGAAGAAGGGGAGGGGAGGAGGGGACCCGGGACGCTTTCCTGTCAGTGACCGGAAAAGTAGGCGGCGGTCGTTGCGGGGGAGTGTCCGCGTGTTGCCCGGAGGTAAAATCTGTCGGCGACAGGTAATGCGCTAGCCTGCTCGCGTGACCGACCTCCTGCTGCGGGACACCCGCCTGATCGACGGCACCGGCTCCGCGCCGCGCGAGCACGTCGACGTGCTGATCGCCGACGGACTCATCGCCACCGTCGCCCCCACCGGGCAACTGCCCACCGGCGAGCGGCTGCGGGTGATCGAGGGCCGGGGGCGCACCCTGCTGCCCGGCTTCCTCGACTGCCACGTGCACGTCAGCACGCTGCCCGGCAAGGACGCGATGGCCGAGGTCATGGCCCCGGAGTCGCTGTTCGTGCTCCGCTCGGTGCCGCACCTGTCCGCGACCCTGGACGCCGGGGTGACCACGGTGCGCGACCTGGCCGGCGCCGACTCCGGGTACCGATCGGCGGTCGATCAGCACCTGGTCCGCGGACCCCGCCTGCTGATCGCCATCCGGATCCTGTCCATCACCGGCGGGCACGGCGACTGGCGCACCGTCGAGGGGCTGGCGCTGGACACCGGACCCGGCGCCGGGGCGATCGCGGATTCACCCGCGGAGTTCGTCCGTGCGGTGCGCGAGGTGCTCCGTCAGGGGGCCGACTGGGTCAAGGTCGCCGCCACCGGAGGGATGGGCAGCCCCGGCAGCCACCCGGAGTCCGGCGGACTGAGCGAACCCGAACTGCGGGCGGTGGTCTCCGAGGCCGAGCGGCACGGCGGTATCGGGGTGGCCGCGCACGCCCAGGGTGCCGCCGGGATCGCCGCCGCCGTCCGAGCCGGGGTCCGCAGCATCGAGCACGGCTACCAGATCGACGACCCGACGATCGATCTGATGGGGGAGCGGGGCACCTGGCTGGTGCCCACCCTGTCCACCCTGACCCGCCCGCTGTCCGACGGTCTCGCCCCCTGGGTCGCGGTCAAGCGCCGCACCATGAAGGAGCAGGCGAGCGAGCGCCTGCACGCCGCGCTGAGCGCCGGGGTCCCGGTGGCGCTCGGCACCGACGCCGGGATCGCCCCGCACGGCACCAACCTCACGGAACTGGGGCTGCTGGTCGACCACGGGCTGTCCCCGATGGCAGCCCTGGTCGCCGGGACGTCCGGTGCCGCTCGGATGCTGGGGCTGGACGATCAGGTCGGCAGCATCGTCCCCGGCATGCGTGCGGATCTGGTGCTGACCGACGTCGACCCCGTGACCGAGATCACCGCCCTCGCCGACCCGGACCGGATCACCCTGGTCGTCCAGGACGGCCGCGTCGTCAAGGAGCTGCGATGACCACCACCCCCACGCCCCGTCGCCGGGGCCGCCCGCGTTCGGCTCCGCGACCCGACTCCGGTCTGTCCACCCGGGAGGAGATCCTCGCCGCCGCCGCCCGCCTGTTCGGCGAGCAGGGCTACACCGAGACCACCACCCGGCAGATCGCCGACGCGGTCGGGATCAAGCAGGCGTCGCTGTACTACCACTTCCCGGACAAGAGTCAGATCCTGCGCTCCCTGCTCAAGGGCACCGTCGCCCCGTCGGTGCAGTGCGCGCTCTGGCTGCGGGGGCGCACCGACGACCCGGCCGTCGCCCTGGCCGCGCTCACCCGCTACGACCTGGACGGCCTGCTGCGCGACCGGTGGAACCTGCACGTGGTCTACCGGCTGCTGGACATCGCCGAGACCGAGTTCGCCGAGACCCGGGAGAGCCAAGTCGCCCTGCGCGGGCACTACCGCGACCTGTCCGCCGCGACCCTGGCCCGGCACGGCACCGACCCCGCGGCGCTGTCGGACGCCGACCTCGAACTGCCCTTCGGCCTGGTGGAGGGGATCATCTCCCAGCGCCAGTGGGGAGACGACGGCACCCGGGGTGCGTACGCCGAGGCCGTGGTGCGCGGCTGCCTGCGCCTGGTGCACGTCCCCGAGGCCGCCATCGCCGCCACCGTCGCCGCAGGGGTCGCGCTGGCCGAGGAGTTCCGGGCCGAGACCGGCGAGGACTGACGCCGTGTCGGTGTCGGGCGGCACGATGGGGGCATGGCCGCCGACGACCCGTTGATCCTGCCCGACGTCGCCGCCTGGCGTGCCTGGCTGGACGTCCACGAGTCGGCGTCGGACGGCGTCTGGTTGCTGCTCGCCAAGAAGGGCACCACGGACCCGACCAGCATCTCCGCCGCGCAGGCCCTGGACGAGGCGCTGTGCTCGGGCTGGATCGACGGTCAGCGACTCGGCCGGGACGAGACCACCTTCCTGCAGCGCTATACCCCACGCCGGGCCCGCAGCCTGTGGTCGGCGCGGAACGTGCACTACATCGCGCGGCTGACCGCGGAGGGCCGGATGCGCCCGCGCGGGCTGGCCGAGGTCGCCGCCGCCCAGGCCGACGGTCGCTGGGACCGTGCCTACGCCGGGCAGTCGACCATCGAGGTGCCGCCGGATCTGGTCGACGCACTCGCCGCGGCACCCGGTGCCGCCGAGGCGTTCGCCGCGCTGGCGAAGTCCGAGCGCTACTCCGTCCTGCACCAAGTGGTGACCGCGGCGACCCCGCGGACCCGGGCGGCTCGGATCGCCCGCTGGGTCGCCCGGCTCACGCCATGACCTGCCGTGCGCGTTCTCACAGCGGCAGAATCCGGCACCCGGGCGGCCCGAGGACCTAGAATCCTCAGCGTGAGCACCCAGGACGCAACCCCGAACGAGGTCGCGGAGTCGGCAGACGCCGCTCCGCTCGACCTCGACATCCCCACCAAGACCGAGCAGAAGGCCGCCGAGCCGGAGGCCCGCCCGGCCCGTCGTGCCGTCGTCGCCGAGGACGAGGCCCTGATCCGAATGGACGTCGTCGAGACGCTCCGCGAGGCCGGGTTCGACGTGGTCGGCGAGGCCGGCGACGGCGAGCAGGCGGTCGCCCTGGCCACCGAGCTGAAGCCGGACGTCGTCGTGATGGACGTCAAGATGCCGGTCCTGGACGGGATCTCCGCCGCCGAGCGGATCGCCAAGGCCCACCTGGCGCCGGTGGTCCTGCTGACCGCCTTCTCCCAGACCGAGCTGGTCGAGCGCGCCCGCGACGCCGGTGCGATGGCCTACGTCGTCAAGCCGTTCAGCCCGGCCGACCTGCTGCCCGCGGTGGAGATCGCCATCTCCCGCTACGCGCAGATCACCGCGCTGGAGTCCGAGGTGGCCGACCTGGCCGAGCGCTTCGAGACCCGCAAGCGCGTGGACCGGGCCAAGGGCCTGCTGATGACCAAGATGGGTCTGTCCGAGCCGGAGTCCTTCCGCTGGATCCAGAAGACCTCGATGGACCGTCGGCTCACCATGCGTGAGGTCGCCGACGCCGTGATCGACCAGGTCGGCGGCGCTTCCTGACCCTGACCTGACCCTCGGAGCTCACCGCGGAGCCCGGCCCGTCCACACCGGACGGGTCGGGCTTCGTGCGTTCCGGGCCGCGAACATCACGAATCCGCAACAACTCTGGTTGAGACACAGCCGACACACGGGTGACACACGTCACCCCTAGCGTCGCCGCCATCGTCACTCTCCCAGAGGGGTTCTCCGCATGATCCGTACGACACATGCCCTGCAGGTGGCCGGGCTGGCCGGTGCCGTGGCCCTCGTGCTCACCGCGTGCAGCAGCAGCTCCGACGACGCCGCGTCCGGCTCCACCAGCACCGGCGGCGGCTCCGGTGACGGCAGCCCGCTGATCGTCGGCACCCTGCTGCCGCAGACCGGCACCCTGGCCTACCTCGGCCCGCCCGAGGTGGCCGGCGTCGACCTCGCCGTGCAGGAGATCAACGAGGCCGGCGGTGTGCTCGGCTCCGACGTCGAGGTGGTGCACGCCGACTCCTCGGACGCCGACCACGGTGAGGTCGCCACCCAGTCGGTGACCGACCTGCTGTCCCAGGACGTCCAGGTGATCATCGGTGCCGCGTCCTCCTCGGTGACCTTCAACGTCGTGGACGACATCACCGGTTCCGAGGTCGTCCAGATCTCCCCGGCGAACACCGCCACCGGGCTGTCCGGCTACTCGGACTACTACTTCCGCACCGCGCCGCCGGACACCGTCCAGGGCGCGGCGCTGGGCAACCTGATCACCGGCGACGGCAAGGCGAACATCGGCATCCTGGTGTTCAACGACGACTACGGCACCTCGCTGCGCGACGTGGTGAAGACCACCGTGGAGGACGCCGGGGCCACCGTGGTCTACGGCAACCCGGGCGAGGAGTTCGACCCGGCGGCCTCGTCCTTCGCCACCGACGTCACCGCGCTGATGGCCACCAACCCGGACGCGATCGTGATCCTGGCCTTCGAGCAGACCAAGCAGATCATTCCCGAGCTGGTCGCCGCCGGGGTGGACCCGTCCACCATCTACATGGTCGACGGCAACACCGCCGACTACTCGGCGGACTTCGAGCCGGGCACGCTCGAGGGCGCCCAGGGCACCATCCCGGGTGCGTTCCCCAGCGACGACTTCCAGGCCCGGTTGAAGGAGGTCGACCCCAACCTGACCGACTACGCCTACGGCCCCGAGTCCTACGACGCCACCATCCTGGCGGCGCTGGCAGCGGTGAAGGGTGGCGGCACCGACGGTCCGACCATCCAGGCAAACCTGGCGGCGGTGTCCGGAGCGGACGGCGGCGAGGAATGCACGACGTTCGCCGATTGCGTCACGATGATCGACGACGGTGACGACATCCACTACGTCGGCCAGGCGGGCATCGGCCCGTTCAACGAGGACAACGACCCGTCCAGCGCCTTCATCGGGGTCTACCAGTACGGCGCCGACAACAAGAACGTCTGGGTCAAGGCGGTCGAAGGCTCTGTCGACTGACCTGATCCCCACCCGCCGAGTGCGGACGAAAGCACCCTTCCCAGCCCGGGAACCGTGCATTCGTCCGCACTCGGCGCTTGTGTGGCCGGAGGCATCGGGCGGGCCTAGCGTGTGCCGCATGTGCCGGAACATCACCACGCTGCGCGGGTTGGAACCGGCCGCGACCGACGAGGAGATCGAGGCCGCGGCGCGTCAGTTCGTCCGGAAGGTCAGCGGCCTGCAGTCGGTGAGCGCGAGCACCGCCGAGCCGATCGAGCGGGCGGTCGAGGAGATCGCCGCGATCGTGACCCGGCTGCTGGACGAGTTGCCGGACCGGCGCCGACCACCGGCGACCGTGCCGCCGCTGCGTCGGCCGCAGGTGCGGGCGCGGCTGGGCCTGGGGGAGTTCCCGGACCCGGAGCACGACCACGACCACCAGCACGAGCACGAGCACGAGCACGAGCCGCACGATCGCGCCCACGCGCGCAGGTGACCCCCGGACACGCGACGACGCCGAGTGCGCGGCACCACGGGCGTCTCGGGCGAGACCTCCCCGCGTCCTGCGCACTCGGCGTCGGTGACGCCCGGCACTCAGTCCTCCGTGCGTGCCTTCCGGGCCGCGTCCACATCGGTGGCCAGCGTGCCGAGGTACAGCTCGATCACCTTCGGGTCGTGCATCAGCTCGCGCCCCGGCCCGGAGTAGGCGTTCGACCCCTGGTCCAGCACGTACGCGCGGTCGCAGATCTGCAGGCAGCGGCGCGCGTTCTGCTCGACGATCACCACCGACACCCCGGCCCGGTTGATCCGCCGGGTGCGCAGGAAGGTCTCGTCCTGCCGCACCGGTGACAGGCCGGCGCTCGGCTCGTCCAGCAGCAGCACCTTCGGGTCCATCATCAGCGCCCGGGCCATCGCGACCATCTGCCGCTCACCACCGGACAGCGACCCGGCGCGCTGTCGCCGTCGTTCCCCGAGCACCGGGAACAGGTCCACGATGAACTCGAAGCGTTCGGCGAACCGCTTCGGCGACTGGAACAGCCCCATCTCCAGGTTCTCCTGGATGGACAGCGACGGGAACACGTTGTTGGTCTGCGGGACGAACCCGACCCCGCGCCGGACCAGTGAGTCGGCCCGGTGGTTGGTGATGTCCTCGCCACCCAGCGTCACCGTCCCGGACCGGATGTTCACCAGTCCGAACAGCGCCTTGAGCAGGGTGGACTTCCCGGCGCCGTTCGGCCCGATGATCCCGACCAGCTCGCCGGGGTGCACGACCAGATTGCAGTCGTTGAGGATGTTCACCCCGGGCAGGTACCCGGCGATCAGATCGGTTGCGGCCAGCAGCGGCTCACCCTCCGGCGCGCCCCGGTGCACGAGTGTGGTCATCACAGTCCCTCCAGCAACGCGTCGTCGCCCAGATCGGTGTCGTGGTGGGCACCCAGGTAGGCGTCGATCACCGCCTGGTCCGCCATCACCACGTCCGGTGGTCCCTCGGCGACGATCCGGCCCTCGGCCATCACCACCACCCAGTCGGAGATGTGCCGGACCATGTGCATGTCGTGCTCGACGAACAGCACCGTGGTGCCCTCGTCCCGCAGCGCCTGGATGTGGCCGAGCAGCGACTGGGTCAGCGCCGGGTTCACCCCGGCCATCGGCTCGTCCAGCATCACCATGGTGGGCCGGCTCATCAGGGCGCGGGCCATCTCCAGCAGCTTGCGCTGGCCGCCGGACAGCGACCCGGCGTAGTCGTCGCGCTTGGTGTCCAGCTTGAACCGGGCCAGCAGTTCCTCGGCCTGGGCGGTGATCTCCCGTTCCCGGGCGCGCCACAGCGGGGGGACCAGCGCGGTGAACAGGTTCTCGCCGGGCTGGTGCCGGGCACCGAGCCGCATGTTCTCGATCACGGTCATCCGGCTCAGCGCCTTGGTCAGCTGGAAGGTGCGGACCATGCCGGAGCGGGCCACCTTCGCGGCGGACACCCCGGACAGCGAGCGGCCGTCGAAGGACCAGGTGCCGGTGGACGGCCGGTCGAATCCGGTCAGCAGGTTGAACAGCGTGGTCTTCCCGGCGCCGTTCGGACCGATCAGCGCGGTGATCCCGCCGCGCTGCACCTCCAGGTGGTCCACGTCGACGGCCGTCATGCCACCGAACTGGCGGCGCACCCCGTCGGCGACCACGATCGCGTCCGGCTTCGGCACCCCCGGCACCGGATCGACGAAGGTCAGGTCGGCGGTCACCAGATCGCGGTCAGCGCACATTGATCGCCAGCTCCTTCTTGTCGCCCAGGATGCCCTGTGGTCGGAAGATCACCAGCAGCATCAGCGTCACGCCGACGATCACCCAGCCGAACTGCTCGATCTGCTCCGTGCGCATCACCGACTCCGGTACCCCGGCCCGCATCACCGATTTGATGAGCATCAGCGACACCCAGAAGATGATCGACCCGAGCACCGGCCCGAACACGGTCGCGGCGCCGCCCAGCAGCAGGATCGTCCAGACGAAGAACGTCATCGGTCGCCCCATCGAATCCGGCTGCACCGCGCGGGGAAGCACATAGATGATCCCGGCCAGCGCCCCGATCACCCCGCCGAGCACCAGCGCCTGCATCTTGTACGCGTACACGTTCTTGCCCAGGGACCGCACCGCGTCCTCGTCCTCGCGGATGCCCTTGAGCACCCGGCCCCATGGCGAGCGGATCAATGCCCAGATCAGCAGGCAGGCCAGGGCGACCAGCGCCCAGCCGACGATCCGCACCCACCAGGAGTTCGACGCGTTCATGGAGTACTCGAACGGCCCGATGGCGACATTCCCGTCGGCGAACGGCGATGCGTCCTGGAACGTGTGCTTGTAACTGTTGCCGCGCAGGCCGGAGGAGGCGCCGGTCAGCTCGGTCAGCGCGGTGGAGCGGCCGATCAGCCGGACGATCTCCGCGGCGGCGATGGTCACGATCGCGAGGTAGTCCCCGCGCAGCTTCAGGGTCGGAATGCCCAGCAGCAATCCGAACAGTGCCGCCGCCACCAACGCGATCAGCACCGCCGCCCACAGCGGCCAGCCGGCGATGGTCGAGATCGCGAACCCGTAGGCACCGATCAGCATGAATCCGGCCTGGCCCATGTTCAGCAGCCCGGTGAGGCCGAAGTGCACATTCAGCCCGATCGCTGCCAGCGCATAGGCGGCGGTGGTCGGGGCGAAGATCTCGCCAGCGGTGTTGACGAGGATGCGTGTCCAGTCCATGTCGCTCCTAACCGATCCGCTCGGCGCGGCCGAGGATTCCCTGCGGCCGCAGCAGCAGGACGAGGATGAGAATGAGCAGCGCGCCGGCGTAGCGCATGTCGCTCGGAATCACGAGGTTGGACATCTCGACCACCAGGCCGATGACGATGGACCCGACCAGGGCACCGAATGCCTGGCCGAGACCGCCGAGGGTCACCGCCGCGAACATCAGCAGCAGCAGCGCCCCGCCCATGTTCCAGTTGGTCGCGTTCAGGTACAGGCCCATCAGCACGCCGCCGAGGGCCGCCAGCGCGCCGCCGATCACCCAGACCAGCCGGATGATCCGTTCCACCGTGATCCCGGAGGCGGCGGCCAGTGCCGGGTTGTCCGACACCGCGCGGGTGGCGCGGCCGACCCGGGTGCCGAGCAGGAAGTACGCCACCGCGCCGAGGACCAGCACCGCCAGCACCAGCGACACCGCCGAGGTCACGCTCATCCGCACCGAGCCCAGCGTCAGCATGGTCGGGTTGGTCGTGACGATGCGCAGCTGCCCCCCGCCGAAGAAGAACTGGTAGGTGTACTGCAACGCCATCGACAGACCGATGGTCACGATCATCTGCTGGGTGGTGCCGACCCGGCGCTTGCGCAGCTGGTGCCACAGCCCGGTGTCCTGCACCCAGCCGGAGACCCCGCCCAGCAGCACCGCGAGCAGTCCGGAGACCAGCAGCGGCAGGCCGAGGATCTGACAGCCGACGTAGGCCAGGATCGCCCCCAGGGTCACCTGCTCGCCGTGCGCGAAGTTGCTCAGCCCGGTGGTGCCGTAGATCAGCGACAACCCGACCGCGGCCAGCGCCAGCAGCACGCCGAAGACCAGGCCGTTCACCGCCTGCTGCAGCACCCGGTTCGAGCCGCCCCCGCCGGAGGTGGACTCGGCCTGCGGGGCAGTCGTGGCGCTGGCACTGGGCTCCGGTTCCGCGGCGGTCGGGGCGCCCAGTGCGAACAGTGCCCCGGACGAGGACCCGAGCTGCACGGTGACCGTGCGCGGGTTGGCGGCGGGATCACGGAGCTGTTCCCCGGCCGGGAGGGTCGCCGGGTCGAGGGTGACGGTGTACTCACCCGCCTCGGTCACCGGCGCCGACCACTTCCCGTCCGGCCCGGTGGTCACCTCCACCGTGCCGCCGGGGCCGGACACCTCCAGCGTGACGCCGGCCGCCGGTTCCCGGGCCGAGGTGCTGAGCGTGCCGTTGATGCAGCCGGTGGCGGGATCGGTGACGCACGGGGCGGTCGCCGCTTGCGCGGCGACCGGGGACAACCAGAGAAACGCGAAGACGAGCAAGAACAACGAGGTCGCGGCTGAGCGCACCTGGTCCTCCGTCCGGTCGGGTCACCAGTGACTGGCCTGTGAACCCGGCAGACGCTAGGGACAGCGTGTGTCCACGGCGTTTCCGTCGTGTTGAGGGCGATGAGTTTCTGCGGCGACTAGGCAGGAGGACCCCGGGTTTGCCATGATGCCGGGGCCACAGCAGCGGGGGATGACACGAGGAGGTCGCGGACACCATGCGCTCAGCAGCGGTCGTACGCCCGGCCCGTCCGCAGGACGTCGACCCGATCATCGACCTCTGTCTGGCCGCCCGCGCCGAGTCGCTGCTCGGCTCCCAGCTGTGCACCGACGACCCCGAGCGGCTGCGCCACCAGGTCGGCGCCCTCGCCGTCGAGCCCGGTGCCGTCGCGCTGGTCGGGGAGCTGGACGGCCAGGTCCAGGGCCTCGTCCTGGCCCGGGTGGTGGGCCCCAGCCTGTTCACCGACGAGGTGTCGGTCGCCATCGAGGCGGTGTACGTCGGTGAGTCCGCCCGGCGCCGCGGCATCGGTCACGCCCTGTTGGCCGGGGTGGCCGAGGCCGCCGAACAGGTCGGTGCGACCGAGGTCTACGCGGTGCCGTTGCCCGGCGCGCGCGGGGTGCTGCGGTTCCTGTCCCGGCTCGGCTTCGCCCCGGCGGCGGCGCACCGGGTGGTCAGCACGGAGGCGTTGCAGCGCCGGCTGTCCGGCGAGGCGGGTCCGCGTGCCCGGGGGATCGACGACCTGGTCGCCCGGCGGCGCGCGGCCCGCGCCGGTCGGGCGGAGAGTCAGTCCCGCGGCCTGGCGTCGATCAGCATGCAGGTCAGCCGCGCGGTGGCGACCCGTCGACCGCGCGGGTCCTCGACCACCACCTCGTAGGTCGCCAGGCTGCGGCCGCGATGCAGGGCGGTGGCCGTGCCGATCACCTCACCGTCCGTCGCCGACCGGTGGTGGGTGACGTTCAGCTCGACGCCCACCGCTCGCCGGCCGACCTCCTCGGCGTGCGCGTTGGCCGCGTAGGAGCCCAGCGTCTCGGCCAGCGCCGCGCTCGCCCCGCCGTGCAGCAGCCCGAACGGCTGGGTGTTCCCGGCCACCGGCATCCGGCCCACCGTGCGATCGGCGCCGACCTCGTCCAGGGTCATGCCCATCCGGGTCATCAGGGTGTGGTCCGGGAAGGTGCTGTCGGTCATGGCGGATAGGTTGTCATCCGTGACTGCTGCGACGCGACCGCGACTCCTGCTGGTGGACGGCCACTCGATGGCCTACCGCGCCTACTTCGCCCTCCCGGTGGACAACTTCGCCACCGTGACCGGGCAGCCCACCAACGCGGTGTTCGGCTTCGCGTCCATGCTGGCCAACCTGCTCCGGGACGAGGAGCCCACCCACGTCGCGGTGGCCTTCGACCTCGGCCGGGTCACCTTCCGCACCGAGCGCTACCCCGAGTACAAGGCGACCCGGGACGCCTCGCCGGAGCCGTTCCGCGGCCAGGTCGACGTGATCCGGCAGCTGCTCGGCACGATGAACGTCCCGGTGCTGACCAAGGCCGACTACGAGGCCGACGACATCCTCGCGACGCTCGCCCGTCAGGGGTCGGCGGCCGGGATGGACGTGCTGGTCTGCACCGGCGACCGGGACGCCCTGCAGATGGTCAACGACCAGGTCACGGTCCTGTACCCGGTCCGGGGTGTCTCCGAGCTGGCCCGGATGACCCCGGCGGCGGTGCAGGAGAAGTACGGCGTCCCGCCGCACCGGTACCCGGACATCGCGGCGCTGGTGGGGGAGTCGTCGGACAACCTGCCCGGCGTCCCCGGCGTCGGCCCGAAGACCGCCGCGAAGTGGATCACCGCCTACGACGGCCTGGACGGCGTGGTCGCGCACGCCGGTGACATCACGGGCAAGGCGGGCCAGTCGTTGCGCACCCACCTGGATCAGGTGGTGCTGAACCGCGAGCTGAACCGGTTGGTCGACGACCTCGAGCTCCCGCTCGGCCCGGACGACCTGATCCGCCGCCCGTGGGACCGCCCCGCCGTGCTGGAGCTGCTGGAGGAGCTGGAGTTCCGCGGCCAGCTCCGGGAACGGCTGCTGGCGGTGGCACCCGGCGACGACGGCGGACCGGACGGCCCGGTGGACGAGCCGCTGACCGCCGTCGGACCCGAGCTGGTCACCCCGGCCGCCGGCGGACTCGGATCGTGGCTGTCGACACACGCGGGCCAGCGCTTCGGGGTCGACGTCCAGGGCTCGCACGCCCCCTCCGGCGGTGACGCCTGGGGGATCGCCCTCGCCGCCGGTGGTCAGGCCGTCGCCTATGACCTGCTCCGGATCGACCCGGCGGACGAGCAGGCCCTGGCCGCGTGGCTGGCCGACGCCGACGCCGCCAAGGTGGTGCACGCGGCCAAGGAGGCATGGCACGCGCTGACCGGCCGCGGGCTGTCGCTGGCCGGGGTGGTCTTCGACACCGAGCTGGGCGCCTACCTGTGTCAGCCGGAGCGGCGCGGCTACGACCTCGCCGACCTGGCGCTGGCCTACCTGCACCGGGAACTGACCCCGCCGGAGTCGGACCAGCCGCAGGGTGCGCTCGACCTCGGGCTGGACGGCGACGACGAGCAGCTGCGCGCGGCGATCCGTGCCGCGGCGGTGCTGGACCTGGCCGATGTGCTGGCCCAGCAGCTCGACGACCGGGGCGCGAGCCACCTGCTCACCGATGTCGAGCTGCCGCTGGAGGGCGTGCTCGCCGGGATGGAGCACATCGGCATCGCGGTCGACACCGACTACCTGACCGAGCTGGAGCAGCAGTACGACGCCACCGTCCAGCGCGCGGCGGCGGAGGCGTACGCCGCGATCGGTCGGGAGGTGAACCTCGGCTCGCCGAAGCAGCTGCAGGAGGTGCTCTTCGACCAGCTGGACATGCCGAAGACCAAGAAGACCAAGACCGGGTACACCACGGACGCGTCGGCGCTGGCGGACCTGTTCACCAAGACCCAGCACCCGTTCCTGGCCGCGCTGCTCGCCCACCGGGACGCGATCAAGCTCCGGCAGACCGTCGAGGGCCTGCTCCGGTCGGTCGCCCCGGACGGCCGGATCCACACCACCTTCCAGCAGACCATCGCCGCCACCGGCCGGCTGTCCTCCACCGACCCGAACCTGCAGAACATCCCGATCCGCACCGAGGCCGGACGGCAGATCCGCCGGGCGTTCGTCGTCGGCGACGGCTACGAGACGCTGCTGACCGCCGACTACTCGCAGATCGAGATGCGGATCATGGCCCACCTGTCCCGGGACGAGGGCCTGATCGAGGCGTTCCGGGGCGGCGAGGACCTGCACAGCTACGTCGGCTCCCGGGTGTTCAACGTGCCGACCGACCAGGTGTCCAGTGCGCAGCGGTCGAAGATCAAGGCGATGAGCTACGGCCTGGCCTACGGCCTGTCGTCCTTCGGGCTGTCCCAGCAGCTGACGATCCCGGTCGGCGAGGCGGCCGCGCTGATGGAGGACTACTTCCACCGGTTCGGCGGGGTCCGCGACTACCTCGGCACCGTGGCCCAGGAGGCGCGCGGGGTGGGCTACACCGCGACGATCCTTGGCCGGCGCCGCTACCTGCCGGACCTGACCAGCGACAACCGGATCCGACGCGAGTCCGCGGAGCGGATGGCCCTGAACGCCCCGATCCAGGGCTCGGCGGCCGACATCATCAAGCTGGCGATGCTCGGCGTGCAGCGGGAACTCGTCGCCCAGCAGCTGAACAGCCGGATGCTGCTCCAGGTGCACGACGAGCTGGTCCTGGAGGTGGCCCCCGGCGAGCGTGACGCCGTCGAGGCGCTGCTCCGCGAGCAGATGGCCTCCGCCTACCCGCTGGACGTCCCGCTCGACGTCTCGGTCGGCCAGGGGCACTCCTGGCACGAAGCGGGCCACTGACCGCCGGGCCCCCGCTCCGCCGAGTGCCGGCGCGTTTCCCGAGGGAGTGACTCGACCAGCACTCGGCGAGCGCCGGGGTCAGGGCTTGTGCGCCACCAGGATCGCGGTGCCGGGGATGTGCTCGCCGCGGAGCCGGCTCCAGCCGCCCCACGTGCGGTCGTGCCCGTCGGGCCACTCCGGTTCCACCAGGCGGTCCAGCACGAAGCCCGCGCCGACCAGCTCCGCGATGTGGTCGCCGAGCGTCCGGTGGTACTCGGCGTACAGCACCCGCCCGGCCGCGTCGGTCTCCACGTACGGTCGCCGGTCGAAGTAGGACCGGTCGGCGGTCAGCCCGCGCTCGGAGGGGTCGTCCGGGAACGCCCACCGGATCGGGTGCGTCACCGAGCACACCCACCGACCCCCGGACCGCAGCACCCGGAACGCCTCGGCGTGCACCCGCTCCGCGTCCGGCACGAACGGGATCGCACCGTAGGCGGTGAACACGATGTCGAAGCTGTCGTCGCCGAACGGCAGCGACCGGGCATCGGCCTGCACCAGCGGGAACCCGCCGCCGATCCGCGCGGCGGCCGCCAGCATCGACCCGGACACGTCGGTGGCCACCACCGCGGCGCCCTGACCGGCCAGCCAGCGTGCGCACTGCGCCGCCCCCGACCCGACCTCCAGCACCCGTCGACCGCGGACGTCGCCGAGCAGTCGGGCGTCCGCCTCGCGCAGTCCCTCCGGGCACCAGCAGAAGTCGTCGTCGCCCAGGAACTCGCCGTGCTCGTCCAGGTACTCGGCGGCGTTCGCGTCCCACCACAGCCGCCCGGCCCCGGTCGCCGCGGCATCGGCCACCTCGCGGTACCCGGCGTCGGCCATCGGACCCGGCTGGTCTGCAGTCATGCCCCGACGGTAGACGACCTCGCTGCGTCGCCCCGGGGCCGTGAGACCCCGGCGCGCCCTCGACGCACTGGCCTTGACCACGCCGAACACGCCGCGGGACCTCCGACTCATCGTGGCGGCCCCGGACCCGGATAGCCTGGTCACACCCGCGCGCCGCAGCCCGGGCCATCCCCCCACCGACCATGAAGGAGCTTTCAGCGTGCGAGTCGGACTGCTCACCGGAGGCGGCGACGTCCCGGGCCTCAACGCCGCGATCCGAGCCGTGGTGAAGCGTGGGGAGGGGGAGTACGGCCACTCGATCATCGGGTTCCGCAACGGATGGCGCGGTGTGGTCGACGGCGACATCATCCCGCTCACCCGCAGCCACATCCGCAACGTGCTGCCGGTCGGCGGCACCCTGCTCGGCACCGCGCGGTTCCACCCGCACTCGGCGGACGGCGGCATCGACGCCGTGATGTCCACCCTGGAGGCCGAGCGGATCGAAGCGCTGATCTGCATCGGCGGCGACGGCACCCTGCACGCGGCCTCCAAGGTCGCCGAGGCCGGGGTCAAGATCGTCGCGATCCCCAAGACCATCGACAACGACGTGTGGGGCACCGACCGCTCGATCGGCTTCGACACCGCGGTGGAGATCGCCACCGAGGCGCTGGACCGGGTGCACACCACCGCCGAGTCGCACAACCGTGTGATGATCGTCGAGGTGATGGGCCGTTCCGCGGGGTGGATCGCCGTCACCGCGGGCATCGCCGGTGGCGCCGAGCTGGTGCTGGCACCGGAGGAGCCCTTCGACATCGAGAAGGTCGTCAAGTTCCTCAAGCACCGGCACCGTGCGCACGCGAACTTCTCCATCGTGGTGGTCGCGGAGGGCGCGATCCCGGCCGAGGGCACCGCGATGAGCTACGACGCGCCGGTGGGCAAGTTCGGGGAGATCGTCGCCGGCGCCATCGGCGACCGGGTCAAGCAGGAGATCGAGCAGCGCACCGGCTTCGACACCCGGGTGACCGTGCTGGGTCACGTGCAGCGCGGCGGTTCGCCGGTGCCGGCCGACCGGATCCTGGGCAGCCGGTTCGGTGTCGCCGCGATCGACGCGATCAGCCGGGGCGAGACCAACGTGATGACCGCGCTGCACGGCGAGGACATCGCGCTGGTGCCGTTGTCGGAGATCGCGGGCAAGGTCAAGCACGTCCCGCGGGATCTGCTGGACGTGGCGCGCGCGCTGGCCTGAGTGTCGGCTTTGACCCACTGTCACAACCGTCGGTAGGATGGCCGGCGGTGTCGCGTGCCCGCACGGGTCAATCCGTGCGACGGCGATCACCAGCACCATCCAGCACGAACCCGGACCACCGCCACCCGGCGGAGCGGCCCGATCCCTGTCCGCACAACGTCTCTGTCCGCATCGGAGCCCACCCCTACATGAGCATCTCCACCCCCGCCAAGTCCGGCACCCCCCAGGTCGCGATCAACGACATCGGTTCCGCCGAGGACTTCCTCGCCGCTGTCGACGCGACCATCAAGTACTTCAACGATGGCGACATCGTCGAGGGCACCATCGTCAAGGTCGACCGCGACGAGGTCCTGCTGGACATCGGCTACAAGACCGAGGGCGTCATCCCGTCCCGGGAACTCTCGATCAAGCACGACGTGGACCCCGGTGAGGTCGTCCAGGTCGGCGACGCGGTCGAGGCCCTGGTCCTCCAGAAGGAGGACAAGGAAGGTCGTCTGATCCTGTCCAAGAAGCGCGCACAGTACGAGCGCGCCTGGGGCACGATCGAGAAGATCAAGGAGGAGGACGGCGTCGTCACCGGCACCGTCATCGAGGTCGTCAAGGGTGGCCTCATCCTCGACATCGGCCTGCGCGGCTTCCTGCCCGCCTCGCTGGTGGAGATGCGTCGTGTCCGCGACCTCGCGCCGTACGTCGGCAAGGAGATCGAGGCCAAGATCATCGAGCTGGACAAGAACCGCAACAACGTGGTCCTGTCCCGCCGTGCCTGGCTTGAGCAGACCCAGTCCGAGGTCCGCTCCACCTTCCTGCAGACCCTGCAGAAGGGCCAGGTCCGTCCCGGTGTCGTGTCCTCCATCGTCAACTTCGGTGCCTTCGTGGACCTGGGTGGCGTCGACGGTCTGGTGCACGTCTCCGAGCTGTCCTGGAAGCACATCGACCACCCGTCCGAGGTCGTCGAGGTCGGCCAGGAGGTCACGGTCGAGGTCCTGGACGTCGACTTCGACCGCGAGCGGGTCTCGCTGTCGCTGAAGGCGACCCAGGAGGACCCGTGGCAGGCCTTCGCCCGGACCCACGCCATCGGCCAGGTCGTCCCGGGTAAGGTCACCAAGCTCGTTCCGTTCGGTGCGTTCGTGCGCGTCGAGGACGGGATCGAGGGTCTGGTGCACATCTCCGAGCTGGCCGTCCGCCACGTGGAGGTCCCGGAGCAGGTCGTGCAGGTCGGCGACGACGTCTTCGTCAAGGTCATCGACATCGACCTGGACCGCCGTCGGATCTCGCTGTCGCTGAAGCAGGCGAACGAGGGCTTCGACCCGACCTCCGAGGACTTCGACCCGGCCCTGTACGGCATGGCGGCGGAGTACGACGAGGAGGGGAACTACAAGTACCCCGAGGGCTTCGACCCGACCACCAACGAGTGGCTCGAGGGCTTCGACGCTCAGCGTGAGGCCTGGGAGGGCCAGTACGCCGAGGCGCACGCCCGGTGGGAGGCGCACCGCAAGCAGGTGCTGGACGCGACCAAGGCTGACGCCGAGGCCGCCGCGGGTGAGGTGGCAGGCTCCTCGTCGAGCTCGTCCTCCTCGACCCCGTCCTCCAGCAGCAGCTCCTACTCCTCGGCTCCGGCCCAGGAGGCCACCGGCACCCTCGCCTCGGACGAGGCGCTGGCTGCTCTGCGGGAGAAGCTGACCGGTAACTGATTCCGGTACGCATCACGGTCCGAGGGGCCGGTCACCTGCGGGTGGCCGGCCCCTCGGCCTGTCTGTACCCCATGAGAAGATCCTGAGCAGCTCGTTCGCCGACCAGGAAGGCCTGTCGTGCCACCCCGCTCCACCCCGCGTCGTCCCGCCACCCTGACCGGATCGGTGACCCGACGTTCCGCCCTACTGCTCGGTCGCGGCATCGCCTCCCAGCCGGGCACCTACGTGCTGGCGATCGGCACTTCGGCCGCCTTCGGCGCCTTCACCGTGGCGGTCAGCCGGGTGCTGGGCTGGGCGACGGACACCGTCGTGGTCCCCGCACTGGCCGGAGACGCCGAGGCGCGCGGCCGGATCTGGCTCGCCGGGGGTGCTCTGGCGCTGGTCGCCCTGTCGTTGGCACTGTCGGTGGCCGGGCGCCGGGTGTTCGCCGGGATCGGCGTCTCGGACCAGCAGGCGATGTGGCGGCGCGGTGTGACCCGGCAGTACCTCGCCCTGCCGATGTCCTGGCACCGGCGGCACCCGACCGGGCAGCTGCTGTCCAACGCCTCCTCCGATGTGGAGGCCGCGACGAACGTGTTCAACCCGCTGCCCTTCGCCCTCGGTGTCGTGGTGATGATCGGCGTCGCCGCGGTGGCGCTGTTCACCACCGACCCGTACCTGGCGTTGGCGGCGCTGATCGTGCTGCCGCTGGCCGTGCTGGCGAACGTGTTCTTCCAGCGCAAGATGTCGCCGGCGGTGACCCGGGCGCAGGAGCTGCGCGCCGAGGTCGCTGACAACGCGCACGAGTCCTTCGAGGCGGCGCTGCTGGTCAAGGCGCTGGGCACCGAGGACCGCGAGGAGCGGACGTTCGCCGGCCGCGCCGACCAGCTGCGCGCGGCGAACGTCCGGGTGGGCGTGGTCCGGGCGTACTTCGACCCGGTGATCGACATGCTGCCCAGCCTGGGTTCGCTGCTCGTCCTGGTGGTCGGCGTGTGGCGGGCGACCACCGGTGCGGTGAACACCGGTGACATCGTCTCCGCCGCCTACCTGCTGACCCTGATGGCGGTGCCGGTGCGCGCCTTCGGCTGGGTGCTCGGTGACATCCCGCGCGCCCTGGTCGGGCAGGAGCGGCTGGCCCGGGTGGTCGACGCCGAGGGCCAGATGCGGCCCGGCTCCACGCCGCTGACCCGGACCGGGGAGGGCGCCGCGCTGCGGATGTCCGGCGTCGGGGTCGAGGTGCCCGGACCCGCCGGTCCGGTGGCGATCCTGCGGGACGTGCACGTCGACGTGGCCCCCGGCCGGGTGGTCGCCGTGGTCGGCTCCACCGGCGCGGGGAAGACGACGTTGGTGTCGTTGGTGCCCCGGCTCTCCGACCCGACCACCGGCCGGATCGAGGTCGACGGCATCGACGTGCGCGACCTGGCGGCGGACGACCTGACCGCCCAGGTGGTGCTGGTCGGGCAGCAGACCTTCGTCTTCGAGGACACCGTGCGCGGCAACGTCACGCTGGCCGATCCGGGCGACGCCGGGGCGCCGACCGACGACGAGGTGTGGGACGCGCTCCGGCTGGCCCGGGTGGACGGCGTGGTGCGCGACCTGCCCGGCGGACTCGACGCGCCGCTGGGCGAGCGCGGGTCCAACCTGTCCGGCGGGCAGCGTCAGCGCCTGGCGATCGCCCGCGCACTGGTGCGACGACCCCGGCTGTTGATCCTGGACGACGCGACCAGCGCGGTCGATCCGCGGGTGGAGCGGGACATCCTCACCGGCCTGCGGTCGCACACCGGCGGTGCCGGGCCGACGGTGCTGCTGGTCGCGTACCGGATGAGCTCGGTGGCCCTCGCCGACGAGGTGCTGCACCTGGAGAACGGCCGGGTGGTCGATCACGGCACCCACGGTGAACTGCTGGAGCGCGACCCCGGGTACCGGGCGCTGGCGACCGCCTATGAACAGGAGTCGGAGCGACGGGCCGAGGCCCGGGCGGACGCGCTGGACTACGAGGCGATGGCGGGGGACGAGCGATGAGCGCGACCGAGGGGCAGCGCGCCCTGGGCGACACCGAGCAGCTGGGGGTGCTCGGCACCCTGCGGCGCGGGGTGCAGGTGTCGCCACAGCTGGTGCAGGGGATCGGGATCACCTTCCTGCTCGCGGTGATCGCGGCGGGCGGCAAGGTCGTCGTGCCGATCGCGGTGCAGCAGACCATCGACTCCGGTGTGCTCGCCGACGGCGGACCGGACGTCCAACGGGTGCTGGTGCTGGTCGCCGGTGCGGCGGTGGCGCTGGTGATCGGCGGGGTGTGCTCCGCCGCGGTGAACATCCGGCTGTTCAAGGCATCCGAGGCCGGACTCGCCGCCCTGCGGGTGCGGGCGTTCCGCCATGTGCACGACCTGTCGGTGCTGACCCAGAACACCGAGCGCCGTGGCTCGTTGGTGTCCCGGGTGACCAGCGACGTCGACACCATCTCCCTGTTCGTGCAGTGGGGCGGGATCATGCTGGTGGTCTCGGTCCTGCAGGTCTTCGTGGCCACCGTGCTGATGGCGATCTACTCCTGGCAGCTGGCGCTGCTGGTCTGGCTCTGCTTCCTGCCGCTGGCCGTCGCCCTGCACCCGCTGCAGAAGAAGGTGAACGCCGCGTACACCCGCGTGCGTGAGCGGGTCGGCGCCATGCTCGGCGCCGTCTCCGAGTCCGTGGTGGGCGCCGAGACGATCCGCGCCTACGGCGTGCAGCGCCGGACCCAGCGCACGATCGACTCCCGGGTCGACGACACCCGGAACGCCCAGGTGCGGGCGCAGAACACCGTGTCGCTGGTGTTCTCCTCCGGCGTGCTGGTCGCGAACCTGGTGCTGGCGATCGTGGTCGTGGTCGGCAGCTACCTCGGGATCGGCGGATCGCTGACCGTGGGCAAGCTGCTCGCCTTCCTGTTCCTGGTGCAGCTGTTCACCGGCCCGGTGCAGCAGGCCACCGAGGTGCTGAACGAGCTGCAGAACGCGGTCGCCGGGTGGCGCCGGGTGCTCGGCATCATCGACACCCCGGTGCAGGTCCCCGACCCGGGGCCGGCCGGGGTCCCCTCGCCGCGTGGTCCGGCCGAGGTGCGCCTGGACGGGGTGCGGTTCGCCTACCCGGGCGGTCCGACCGTGCTGCACGAGGTCGATCTCGCGCTGCCCGCCGGTCGCTCGGTCGCGGTGGTGGGTGCCACCGGGTCCGGCAAGACCACCATCGCCAAGCTGGTCACCCGGCTGATGGACCCGGTGGACGGCGCGGTGCGGCTGGACGGGGTGGACCTGCGCGAGATCCGGGCCACCGACCTGCGTCGCCGGGTGGTGATGGTGCCGCAGGAGGGCTTCCTCTTCGACGCCACGCTGGCCGAGAACCTCGCCTACGGGCTGCGGGACGGCGCGGCGCCGGACGACGCCACCCTGCTCGCCGCCCTGGACGAGCTCGGCCTGCGCGACTGGGTGCGCGAGCTGCCCGCCGGGCTGCACACCTCGGTGGGGCAGCGCGGCGAGTCGTTGTCGGCGGGGGAGCGGCAGTTGGTCGCCCTGGCCCGCGCCTACCTCGCCGACGCCGACCTGCTGGTGCTGGACGAGGCCACCTCGGCGGTCGACCCGGCCACCGAGGTGCGGATCGCCCGCGCCCTGGACTCGCTCACCTCCGGTCGCTCCACCATCACGATCGCGCACCGGCTGTCCACCGCCGAGGCCGCCGACCTGGTGGTGGTGGTCGACGCCGGCCGGGTCGTCGAGTTCGGACCGCACGACACCCTGGTCGCCGCCGACGGCGTCTACGCCTCGATGCATGCCGCCTGGGTCGCCCAGACCCGCTGACCGCCCATGACAGGATCACTGCTGTGACTGAGACGTTGGACCCCACCATCGCTGCCCGACTCAAGCGCGACGACGCCGGACTGGTCGCCGCCGTCATCCAGCAGCACGACACCGGCGAGGTGCTCATGCTCGGCTGGATGGACGACGAGGCGCTGCGCCGCACCCTCACCGGGGGCCGCGTGGTGTTCTGGAGCCGGTCGCGGCGGGAGTACTGGCGCAAGGGGGACACCTCGGGTCACGCGCAGTACGTGCGGTCGGTCGCGCTGGACTGCGACGGTGACGCGCTGCTGGTCCGGGTCGACCAGGTCGGCGCCGCCTGCCACACCGGGACGCGCACCTGCTTCGAGGCCGGTGGCGACCTGGGCGCTGTCGTGGGGGAGCGGGCATGAGCGGCGTCGACGCCGCCGGTCCGGTCCAGGTGCCCTGGGGTCAGACCTGGCCCGCACTGGACGAGTTCCGCGAGCTGGCCACCGAGCGGCGGGTGATCCCGGTCGTGCGCCGTCTGCTGGCCGACGACACCACGCCGGTCGGCCTGTACCGCACCCTCGCCCAGGGACGACCCGGCACCTTCATCCTGGAATCCGCCGAGCAGGACGGCACCTGGTCGCACTGGTCGTTCGTCGGTGTGCGCTCCCGAGCCACCCTCACCGTCCGTGACGGCCGGGCGGCCTGGCTCGGCGACGTCCCGGCCGGGGTGCCCACCGAGGGTGACGTGCTCGACGTGCTCGGTGGCACCCTGGAGGTGCTGCGCACCCCGGAGATCGCCGGCCTGCCACCGCTGACCGGCGGCCTGGTCGGCGCGCTGGGCTGGGACATCGTCCGGCACTGGGAGCCGACCCTGCCCGCGGCCGCACCCGAGGAACTGGACGTCCCGGAGCTGTCGCTCTGCCTGGCCAGTGATCTGGCGGTCACCGACCACCGGGACGGCTCGGTGTGGCTGGTCGCCAACGCGATCAACTTCGACGGCACCGACGACCGGGTGGACGAGGCGCACGCGGACGCGGTGGCCCGGCTGGACGCGATGCAGCAGCAGCTGCTGACCGGTGCCGCTCCGGCGGTGTCGGCGCTGGTGCCGGATGCCCCCGCCCCGGAGCTGGAGTTCCGTTCGGAGCGGGCGGAGTACCAGGACGCGGTGCGTGCCGGTCAGGTGGCGATCCGGGACGGCGAGGTGTTCCAGGTCGTGCTCTCCCAGCGCCTCGACCTCGACTGCCCGGCCGACCCGCTGGACGTCTACCGGGTGCTGCGCACGATCAACCCGAGCGCGTACATGTACTACCTGCAGTTGCAGGACGCGCACGGCGGTGACTTCGCGGTGGTCGGCTCCAGCCCGGAGACCCTGGTGAAGGTGGCCGAGCGGAAGGCGACCACATTCCCGATCGCCGGATCGCGCCCGCGCGGGGCGACCCCGGAGGAGGACCGCCGCCTGCACGACGACCTGATGGTCGACCCCAAGGAACGCGCCGAGCACCTGATGCTGGTCGACCTGGCCCGCAACGACCTGGTCAAGGTCTGCGTCCCGGCGACCGTCGAGGTCAGCGAGTTCATGCAGGTGCACCGCTACAGCCACATCATGCACATCTGCTCCACGGTCACCGGCGAGCTGCGTCCGCAGGCGACCGCGCTGCAAGCGCTCACGGCCACCTTCCCGGCCGGGACCCTGTCCGGTGCACCGAAGCCGCGCGCGATCGCCCTGATCGACGAGATCGAACCCGCACGTCGCGGCATCTACGGCGGCACGGTCGGGTACTTCGACTTCGCCGGGAACATGGACATGGCGATCGCGATCCGCACCGCGCTGATCCGCAACGGCCGGGCCAGCGTGCAGGCGGGGGCCGGGGTGGTCGCGGACTCGGTGCCGGAGCTGGAGTACGAGGAGTCGCGGAACAAGGCGGCCGCCGCCGTCCGTGCGGTGCAGATCGCCGCGCAGCTGCGGCCGGTGCGATGAACCCGATCCGCCGCGGCCCCTGGGTCCTGCTGCTCCTGGTGCTCGCCGGGCTGTGCGGCGCCGTGACGCTGCCCGCCTGGGTCACCGCCACCGCCACCGGCCCGGTGATCGGCACGGTCGACGTCCGGGTGACCGGTGCGGCCGCCGCCCCCGGGGTGATCGGCGCGTCGCTGGTGCTGGCCGCCGCGGCGATCGCGCTCGGCCTGGTCGGCCGGATCGGACGCTGGGTGGTCTGCGTGGTGGTCGCGGCCGCCGGGGCGCTGGTGGTGGTCGGGGCTTTGGGTGCGCGCACGGGGGCGGTGGACCGGGCGCAGCAGCGGGCAGCCGACCTCACCGGGGTCGGGGTGCTCGACGGCGACGTGACGCTCGCGCCGTGGCCCTGGGCCGCGGTCGGACTCGGCGTGCTGGTCGTGATCGCCGCGATCGCGCTGCTGCGGGCGTCCGCGCACTGGGCAGCGCCGTCGTCGCGGCACGAGCGGGCCGATCAGCAGCCGGTCACCCGCCGGAGCGAGCCGCCCGAGGACGACGAGCGGGCCACCTGGGACGCACTGGGCCGGGGCGACGACCCGACCTGACCTGAGACGCCACTGTGCGGCGAGCAGCCTGGCTGGATAGCCTGTGCCGCGATTGCGGTGCAGTGACCGCAACCTTCCCCGCGAGGAGACGTGATGTCCACCCCGAACCAGCCGCAGGACCCGTACCAGCCCGGTGACGGCAGCACCGGCGACTCCACCCCGCAGTACGGCCAGACCCCGTCGTACGGCCAGTACGGTGCGCCCCAGGACCCGGCCGGCGGCTACCCGTCCTACCCGGGTGGCCAGGGCGGCCCGCAGACCCCGATGTACGGCTTCCCGAAGAACAACCTGGCCGTCTGGTCGCTGGTCCTCGGCATCGTCGGCCTGCTGGTCTGCGGTATCGCCGGTATCCCGGCGATCATCCTCGGCAACAACAGCAAGAAGGCCGTCGCCCGCGGTGAGGCGAACAACGGTGGCATGGCGACCGCCGGCATCGTGCTCGGCTGGATCTCCGTGGCCTGGCTGATCATCGTCGTCATCCTCGGCATCACCGGTGGCCTGGCCGGCATCCTGGGGACGAACAACTGACCCCCACGGTCGACGCGCGGTCCCGGGCGACGGCTCCCACCGGAGCCGTCGCCCGGCTGCGTGCCGCCCGTGCCCCGCTGATCACGGGTGCCGTCATCGGTGCCGCCGGTCTCGCGCTGGTGCTGCGCGACCCGCACGCCTCCGGCTCCTGGGGCGTCTGCCCGCTCTACGGCCTCACCGGCTGGTACTGCCCGGCCTGCGGTGGTCTGCGCGCCACGCACGACCTGCTGGTCGGCGATCTGGCCGGGGCCTGGGCGATGAACCCGCTCTGGGTGCTGCTGGTGCCGGTGCTGGTCGGACTGTGGGGCTGGTGGGCGCTCCGACGTTGGCAGGGCCGGCCGCTCGGGTTCCGGGTGCCGGACCGCTGGCTGGTGGTCGCCCTGGTGCTGTTGCTCGGCTACGGGCTGGCGCGGAACGTGCCCGCCTGGGCGGGGTGGTTGGCGCCGCCCGGGTGACAGGTGACCTGCTGGGCCGGTTCAGCCGCTACGGTGTCCTGCGACCCACGGCCGAGCGCGAGGAGCAGCATGTCCACCCCTGACCCGCAGGACCCGCACCGTCCCAGCGACGAGCCGGGCCAGGCCGCACCCTCGCCCTACGACCAGTGGGCCCGTGGTGAGCAGGTTCCCGGCTCCGAGAACGCACCGGCGTCCGGTGGCACGACTCCGTACCCGGCGGCCCCGCTCGGCAGCCCGGCGTACGGCCAGTCCCAGGACCCGTACGGCCAGGCCCAGACCCCGTACGGCCAGCCCCCGGACCCGTACGCGCAGGCGCCCTACGGCCAGAGCCAGGCCTCGTACTCGCAGCAGCCCGCGACTCCGCAGCCGGGCGCGTTCCCGTCGCCCGGCGCGTACGCCCCGCCCGGTGGGTACCCCCAGTCCGGCTTCCCCGCCGGCGGGTACTACCCGCCGGTGGCGACCTACCCCAAGAACTCCCTGGCCATCTGGTCCCTGGTGCTCGGCATCATCAGCGTGGTCGGCTTCTGGGCGCTGTGCCCGTTCCTGGCCGCGATCGGGGCGGTCGTCACCGGTCATCAGGCCCGGGGCGCGGTCGGCCGTGGTCAGGCGAACAACGGCACGATGGCGACCTGGGGTCTGGTGCTCGGGTACATCGGGCTCGGTCTGGCGGCGGTGTACTTCATCTTCACCTTCACGCAGGGTTTCATCGACGGGTGGAACGGCGTCTGACCACCTCGGGCGCGCCCTCGCCCGTCACCGTCGGCTAGGGTGGCGACATTCCGTCAGAAAGGTGCTGGGAGACGATGGCCGGTCAGCCGCTGCGTACTGAGAACCCCCGGGGTGGCGTCGCCGCCACCGCACAGGGTCCGCGGATGGAGGCCCTGCGCCTCCCGCCGGTGGCTCCGCCCACCAACCACGGCCGCACCGTCGCGGCCTGGACGGTCACCTACGTGGTCGTCGCCGGTTTCCTGGTGGCGGCCCTGGCGATGATCTTCTCCCTGGTCTGGTTGTTCTGGGTCGGGATGGGTGCGGCGATCGCGGGTGTGGTCGCCGGGATCGTGCTGCGGGCCGCGGGCTTCGGCCAGGGTGGCAAGCACACCCCCTCGCACCACCACTGAGCAGCTCATCTGGTGGGCGGGTGGTCCGACCACCCGCCGGGCGGCTCTACGATGACCGAGCCGCCGAAGTGGGGAGACGTCCGATGGCAACTGTTCTCGACGACATCGTGGCCGGGGTCCGCGAGGATCTGGCCGTGCGCCAGGCCGCGACCTCGCTGGACGAGCTGAAGGAGCGGGCCTCGCACGTCCGCGGCGCGGTCGACTGCGTGTCCCGCCTCCGGCTGGCCGACGCGGTGACCGTGATCGCGGAGGTGAAGCGGTCCAGCCCCAGCAAGGGCGCGCTGGCTACCATCACCGACCCGGCGGCACTGGCGGCCGAGTACGAGAAGGGCGGCGCGTCCGTCATCTCCGTGCTCACCGAGCAGCGCCGGTTCAACGGCAGCCTGGCCGACCTGGACAGCGTGCGTGCAGCGGTGGACATCCCGGTGCTGCGCAAGGACTTCGTGGTCACGCCGTACCAGGTCTGGGAGGCGCGGGCGCACGGCGCCGACCTGGTGCTGCTGATCGTGGCAGCGCTGGAGCAGACGGTGCTGACCTCCCTGGTGGAGCGGGTGCACTCCCTGGGCATGACCGCCCTGGTCGAGGTGCACGACTCCGAGGAGGCGATGCGCGCGATCGACGCCGGGGCCCGTGTGGTCGGCGTCAACGCCCGTGACCTCAAGACCCTGGAGGTGGACCGCGGCACCTTCGCCAAGGTCGCCCCGTCCATCCCGAGCGATGTGGTCCGGGTCGCCGAATCCGGTGTCCGTGGCCCGCACGACGTCATGGACTACGCCCGGGCCGGTGCCGACGCGGTGCTGGTCGGCGAGGCGCTGGTCACCGACGACGCGCCCCGCCAGTCGGTGGCGGACCTGGTCGCGGCGGGTGCGCACCCGTCGCTCCGCGCCGTCCGGCAGTAGGAATGGTCGAGAGAAACCCGAGGAATACCGTGTCCGACGCAGCATCCGGCCGCCCCGGCACCACCCGCACCCCGGCCACCGGCCCGCTGGCGCAGCACGAGGGTCCGTACTTCGGCGAGTTCGGCGGGCGGTTCGTGCCGGAGGCGCTGGTCGCGGCGCTGGACGAGCTCGCGGACGCCTTCGCCAAGGCCAAGGCCGACCCGGCCTTCGGTGACGAGCTGAACCGCCTGCACCGCACCTACACCGGTCGGCCCAGCCCGCTGACCGAGGTGCCGCGCTTCGCCGCCCACGTCGGCGCGGGTGTCCGGGTGTTCCTCAAGCGCGAGGACCTGAACCACACCGGCTCGCACAAGATCAACAACGTGCTCGGCCAGGCCCTGCTGGTGAAGCGGATGGGCAAGACCCGGGTGATCGCGGAGACCGGTGCCGGTCAGCACGGCGTCGCCACGGCCACCGCCGCCGCCCTGCTCGGCCTGGAGTGCACCGTCTACATGGGCGCCGTCGACGCCGAGCGCCAGTCACTGAACGTGGCCCGGATGCGGCTGCTCGGCGCCGAGGTGATCCCGGTCGAGATCGGCACCCGGACCCTCAAGGACGCGATCAACGAGGCGCTGCGCGACTGGGTCGCCAACGTCGCCACCACGCACTACCTGCTGGGCACCGCCACCGGCCCGCACCCGTTCCCGAGCATGGTCCGCGACCTGCACTCGATCATCGGCGAGGAGGCGCGCGCGCAGCTGTCGGCGGAGATCGGTCGACTGCCGGACGCCGCCGTGGCCTGCGTCGGCGGTGGGTCGAACGCGATCGGCCTGTTCAACGCGTTCCTGGACGAGCCCTCGGTGCGGCTGTTCGGCTTCGAGGCCGGCGGTGCGGGCATCTCCTCCGGCCGGCACGCGGCGCGGTTCAGCGGCGGCGCCCCGGGCGTGCTGCAGGGCACCCGCTCGTACCTGTTGCAGGACGAGGACGGACAGACCCTGCCCAGCCACTCGGTCTCGGCCGGGCTGGACTACCCGAGTGTCGGGCCCGAGCACGCCTGGCTGCACGACACCGGTCGCGCCACCTACCTGCCGGTCACCGACGACGAGGCGATGGAGGCGTTCCGGATCCTCTGCCACACCGAGGGGATCATCCCGGCGATCGAGTCCTCGCACGCCCTGGCCGGGGCGATCAAGCTCGGCGCCGAGGTCGCCTCGTGGCGCGAGGACGGGCAGGAGCCGGTGATCCTGGTGAACCTGTCCGGCCGTGGTGACAAGGACGTGGCGACCGCCGCCGCCTGGTTCGGTCTGGTCGAGGACAAGCACGTGGTCGACGCCGACGAGGGAGAGCAGCTGTGACGACGCCCCAGGACGTGACCACCCGGAACCGGACCGGCGCCACCCTGGACCGGCTCACGCAGGAGGGCCGTGCCGCACTGGTCGGCTACCTGCCGCTGGGCTACCCGGACCTGGCCGGATCGGTCGCCGCCGCCCGGACCCTGGTCGACAACGGCGTGGACATCATCGAGCTCGGCCTGCCCTACTCGGACCCGGTGATGGACGGCCCGACCATCCAGCACGCCGTGGACCAGGCACTGGCCCAGGGCACCCGGGTGCGGGACGTCTTCGGCGCGGTGGAGCAGATCGCCGCGACCGGTGCGCCCACCCTGGTGATGACCTACTGGAACCCGGTGCTGCGCTACGGCGTCGACGCCTTCGCGCGCGACCTGGCGCAGGCGGGTGGTGCGGGGCTGATCACCCCGGACCTGATCCCGGACGAGGGCGCCGACTGGATCGCCGCCTCCACCGCACACGAGCTGGACCGGGTGTTCCTGGTCGCGCCGTCCTCCACCCCGGAGCGGCTGGCGATGACGGTCGCCGCCTCGGAGGGCTTCGTCTATGCCGCCTCGACCATGGGCGTGACGGGAGAGCGGACCAGCGTGGGCGCACAGGCGGGCCGGTTGGTCGACGCCACCCGTGCCGCCGGCGCCGCGCGGGTCTGCGTCGGACTGGGTGTGTCCCGACCGGAGCAGGCGGCCGACATCGCCCGCTACGCGGACGGTGTGATCGTGGGCAGCGCCTTCGTGCGCGCACTGGACAGCGGACTGGACGAGCTGGGCCGGGTGGCGGCGGCGCTGGCCGCCGGGGTGGCCGACGCACGACTGTGACCTGATCGCCGTCGGACCGCCACCGAGGTCGGACCGCGCAGCGTTTACAGTCCTCGGGTGATCCTCTCCATCCCGAGTCCTTCCCAGGCGGTCTGGCACCTCGGACCGCTCCCGCTGCGCGCGTACGCGCTGTCGATCCTGGTCGGGATCGTGGTCGCGGTCCTGCTCACCCAGCGGCGCTGGAAGGAACGCGGCGGCGACCCGGACGAGGTGCTGGAGATCGTGTTCTGGGCGGTGCCCTTCGGCATCGTCGGCGGCCGGATCTACCACGTGATCACCAGCCCGGACCAGTACTTCGGCGCGGGGGGTGACCCCTGGAAGGCGTTCGCGATCTGGGAGGGCGGCCTCGGCATCTGGGGCGCGGTCGCCCTCGGCGCGGTCGGCGCGTACATCGGCTGCCGCCGGATGAAGGTCAGCTTCCCGGTGTTCGCCGACGCGCTCGCCCCCGGCCTGCTGATCGCGCAGGCCGTCGGCCGACTGGGCAACTGGTTCAACCAGGAGCTGTTCGGCGGCCCGACCACCCTGCCCTGGGGGCTGGAGATCGACGCCGCGCACCTGCCCGCCGGGTATGCCCCGGGCACGCTGTTCCACCCGACGTTCCTGTACGAGCTGCTGTGGAACCTGGCCGGTGCGGCGCTGCTGATCTGGCTCGACCGCCGCTTCCGGCTCGGCCACGGCCGGGTGTTCTGGCTGTACGTGGTCGTCTACACCACCGGTCGGCTCTGGATCGAACTGGTCCGGATCGACCCGGCGCACACCATCGCCGGACTGCGGGTCAACGTCTGGATGTCGATCATCGTCGGTATGGGGGCGCTGGTAGCGTTCGTCGTGGTCGGACGTCGTCATCCCGGACGCGAGACCGGAACCCGCTCCGCCGACTCGGCCGCACCTGATCCCGAGTCCCCGGCGCCCGACGCGACGGCCCCCGCCAGCACACCCGCGGCGGAGCAGTAGCCGCCGCATCTGAGACGGTGTGAAACACCCGCGTTTCGGGCGTGTATCGTCTCCCCACCCCGGGCCGACGACGTCCCACCCCCCACAGGTCTCGACGTGGCCCGCCCCCGGGCCGTGAGGACGGTGCAGATGCCCGCGTCATCGATCGACGCCCCGCAGTCGCAGGGTCTCTACGACCCCGCGGCCGAGCACGACGCCTGCGGTTTCGCCTTCGTGGCGACGCTGCGCGGCACCCCCGGGCGTGACATCGTCGACGCCGGTCTGACCGCGCTGCTCAACCTGGACCACCGCGGTGCGGTCGGTGCCGAGGAGAACAGCGGCGACGGTGCCGGCATCCTGACCCAGATCCCGGACGCGTTCCTGCGCGACGTGGTCGACGCCGACCTCCCGCCGGCCGGTCACTACGCGATCGGGATGGCCTTCCTGCCGATGGACGAGGCCGAGCGGATCGCCACCGAGCGTGCCGTCGAGGCCCTCGCCGCCGAGGAGAAGCTGGACGTCCTGGCCTGGCGCGACGTACAGGTGACCGCCGACCTGGTCGGCCCCAGCGCGCGCGCCTCGATGCCGTTCTTCCGCCAGCTCGTGGTCGCCGATCCCTCGCGGGAGCTGGCCGGGGTCGACCTGGACCGGCGGGCGTTCCGGCTGCGCAAGCGTTCCGAGCGGGAGCTGGGGCTGTACTTCGCCTCGCTGTCGGCGCGGACCCTCGCGTACAAGGGGATGTTGACCACCGGGCAGCTGGAGCCGTTCTTCACGGACCTGTCCGACCCCCGGTACGCGAGCGAGATCGCGCTGGTGCACTCGCGCTTCTCCACCAACACCTTCCCGTCCTGGCCGCTCGCCCAGCCGCTGCGCCTGATCGCGCACAACGGCGAGATCAACACGGTCAAGGGCAACCGGAACTGGGTCGCCGCCCGCGAGGGCACCCTGCGCAGCGAGGAACTGGGCGACCTGTCGCCGCTGCTGCCGGTCTGTACCCCCGGCGGGTCGGACTCCGCGTCCTTCGACGAGGTGCTGGAGCTGCTGCACCTGTCCGGCCGCAGCCTGCCGCACGCGGTGATGATGATGATCCCGGAGGCGTGGGAGAACCACGCCCAGATGGATCCCGCCCGCCGCGCGTTCTACGAGTACCACGCCACCCTGATGGAGCCCTGGGACGGCCCGGCGGCGATCACGTTCACCGACGGCACCCTGATCGGTTCGGTGCAGGACCGCAACGGTCTGCGCCCGGGCCGGTTCTGGGTGACCGAGGACGGCCTGGTCGTGATGGCCTCCGAGGCGGGCGTGCTCGACCTGGACCCGGCCAGCGTGGTCCGCAAGGGCCGCCTGGAGCCGGGCAAGATGTTCCTGGTCGACACCCGCAAGGGCCGGATCGTCGAGGACGACGAGGTCAAGGCCCAGCTCGCCGCGCAGAAGCCCTACGCGCAGTGGGTGGCGGAGAACTCGGTCTACCTGGACCAGCTGCCGGAGCGGGAGCACATCGCGCACTCGACCGCCAGCGTGCGCCGTCGTCAGCGCGCCTTCGGCTACACCGAGGAAGAGCTCAAGATCATCCTGACCCCGCTGGGCGCCACCGGTGCCGAGCCGCTGGGTGCGATGGGGTCGGACACCCCGGTCGCGGTGCTGTCCAGCCGGCCGCGGCTGCTCTTCGACTACTTCACCCAGATGTTCGCCCAGGTCACCAACCCGCCGCTGGACGCGATCCGCGAGGAGCTGGTCACCAGCATCGGCGGTGCGATCGGCCCGGAGCCGAACCTGCTGGAGGACGGCCCGCAGCACGCCCGCAAGCTGGTGCTGCCGTTCCCGGTCCTGGACAACGACGGCCTGGCCAAGATCGTCAAGGTGCACAAGGACCCGGCGATGGCGGGCATCTTCCGCAGCACCATCGTCCGCGGCCTCTACCCGGTCTCCGGCGGCGGCGCCGCTCTGGAGCACCGGCTGGAGGAGATCTTCGCCGAGGTGGACCGTGCGGTCTCCGACGGCGTGAGCTTCATCGTGCTCTCCGACCGCGAGGGTGACGCCGACCGGGCGCCGATCCCGTCGCTGCTGCTGCTGTCGGCCGTGCACCACCACCTGCTGCGGCGGCACACCCGCACCCAGGTGTCGCTGGTGGTCGAGGCCGGCGATGTGCGCGAGGTGCACCACGTCGCGCTGCTGATCGGCTACGGCGCCGCCGCGGTGAACCCCTACCTGGCGATGGAGACCGTCGAGGACCTGGCACGGTCGGGCTTCCTCGGTGACGTCGAGCCGGAGAAGGCGGTCGCCAACCTGATCAAGGCCCTCGGCAAGGGCGTGCTCAAGGTGATGTCCAAGATGGGCATCTCCACCATCGCCTCCTACCGCGGCGCCCAGGTCTTCGAGGCCATCGGGCTGTCCCACGCGCTGGTCGACCGGTACTTCACCGGCACCACCAGCCGTCTGGGCGGCATCGGCCTGGACGTGATCGCCGCCGAGGTCGCCGCGCGGCACGCCGACGCCTACCCGGCCTCCGGCAACCGTCAGCCGCACCGCCGCCTGGCCACCGGTGGCGAGTACCAGTGGCGCCGGGACGGGGAGGACCACCTGTTCGACCCGGAGACCGTCTTCCGGTTGCAGCACTCCACCCGTACCCGGCAGATGGACGTCTTCCGGCAATACACCCACCGGGTCAACGAGCAGTCCGAGCGGCTGATGACCCTGCGCGGCCTGCTGACCTTCCGCGACGGTGCGCGCACCCCGATCCCGGTGGAGGAGGTCGAGCCGATCAGCGAGATCGTCAAGCGGTTCTCCACCGGCGCGATGTCCTACGGGTCGATCAGCCAGGAGGCGCACGAGACCCTGGCCATCGCGATGAACCGGCTCGGCGCCAAGTCGAACACCGGTGAGGGCGGCGAGGACCCGGAGCGGCTGCACGACCCGGAGCGCCGCTCCGCGATCAAGCAGATCGCCTCCGGTCGGTTCGGGGTGACCAGCGAATACCTGACCTTCGCCGACGACATCCAGATCAAGCTCGCCCAGGGCGCCAAGCCCGGTGAGGGCGGTCAGCTGCCCGGCCCGAAGGTCTACCCCTGGGTCGCCAAGACCCGGCATTCGACCCCCGGCGTCGGCCTGATCTCCCCGCCGCCGCACCACGACATCTACTCGATCGAGGATCTGGCCCAGCTGATCCACGACGCGAAGAACGCCAACCCGTCGGCCCGGATCCACACCAAGCTGGTCTCGGAGTTCGGCGTCGGCACCATCGCCGCGGGTGTCGCCAAGGCGCACTCGGACGTGGTGCTGATCTCCGGCCACGACGGCGGCACCGGTGCCAGCCCGCTGACCTCGCTCAAGCACGCCGGGACCCCGTGGGAGATCGGCCTGGCCGAGACCCAGCAGACCCTGGTGCTGAATGACCTGCGTGACCGGGTGGTCGTCCAGGTGGACGGTCAGCTCAAGACCGGTCGGGACGTGATCATCGGTGCGCTGCTCGGGGCCGAGGAGTTCGGCTTCGCCACCGCCCCGCTGGTGGTCTCCGGCTGCATCATGATGCGGGTCTGCCACCAGGACACCTGCCCGGTCGGCGTCGCCACCCAGAACCCGGAGCTGCGCGCCCGGTTCACCGGCAAGGCCGAGTTCGTGGTCACCTTCTTCGAGTTCATCGCCCAGGAGGTGCGCGAGATCCTGGCCGAGCTGGGCTTCCGCAGCCTCGAGGAGGCGGTCGGGCACGTCGAGCTGCTGGACACCCGCCAGGCCGTCGACCACTGGAAGGCGCAGGGCCTGGACCTGTCGCCGGTGCTCGCGGTGCCCGAGGTGCTGCCCGGCTCGGCCCTGCACCACGTGCAGGACCAGGACCACGGACTCGACCGGGCGCTGGACAACCAGTTCATCGCCCTGGCCGGTCCGGCCCTGGAGGACGCCCGGCCGGTGACCATCGAGCTGCCGGTGCGCAACGTGAACCGGACGGTCGGCACCATGCTCGGCCACGAGGTCACCAAGCGCTACGGCGGCGAGGGCCTGCCGGACGGCACCATCGACGTGCGGCTCACCGGCTCGGCCGGGCAGTCGTTCGGCGCGTTCCTGCCGAGGGGCATCACCCTGACCCTGGAGGGCGACGCCAACGACTACGTCGGCAAGGGCCTGTCCGGCGGCCGGATCGTGGTCCGTCCGCACCGGTCGGCCGCGCTGGCCGGATCGCACAACGTGATCGCCGGCAACGTGATCGGCTACGGCGCGACCTCCGGGGAGCTGTTCGCCAGCGGCCTGACCGGCGAGCGCTTCGGGGTGCGCAACTCCGGCGCGACCCTGGTCACCGAGGGCGTGGGCGACCACGGCTGCGAGTACATGACCGGCGGCACCGTGCTGGTGCTCGGCCGCACCGGGCGGAACTTCGCCGCGGGCATGTCCGGCGGGTCGGCGTACGTGCTCGACCTCAAGCCGGAGCGGGTGAACGTGCAGTCGATGGCGGCGGGGGAGTTGGCCCTCACCGCGCTCACCGACGAGGACGCCGCGCTGGTCACCGACCTGATCCGCCGTCACCGCGAGCTGACCGGCTCGCAGATCGCCGCCGAGCTGCTCGACGGCGACACCCTGTCCGACGAGGTCCGCGCCCGGTTCACCCGGGTGCAGCCGGTCGAGTACTCCCGGGTCCGGGAGGCGCTCGCCCAGGCACAGGCCGATGGACTCGACACCAGCGCCCCCGGCGTGTGGGAGAGCATTCTGGAGGTGGCACGTGGCTGACCCCCGTGGGTTCCTGAAGGTCCGGGAGCGCGAGCTGCCCCCGAACCGCCCGGTCGAACTGCGGCTGATGGACTGGCGCGAGGTGCATGAGCACCTGTCCGTCGCCGAGGACAAGCAGTCGGCGACCCTGATCCACCAGCAGGCCGGTCGCTGCATGGACTGCGGTGTGCCGTTCTGCCACAACGGCTGTCCGCTCGGGAACCTGATCCCGGAGTGGAACGACCTGGTCTGGCGCGGGCAGTGGGCGGAGGCCATCGAGCGGCTGCACGCCACCAACAACTTCCCGGAGTTCACCGGTCGGATCTGCCCGGCCCCCTGCGAGTCCGCCTGCGTGCTGGGCATCAACCAGCCCCCGGTGACGATCAAGAACGTCGAGGTCACGATCATCGACGAGGCCTTCGACCGTGGGCTGGTGACCCCGCAGGTGCCGCAGCGCCTGACCGGGCACACCGTCGCCGTGGTCGGTTCCGGCCCCGCCGGTCTGGCCGCCGCCCAGCAGCTGACCCGGGCCGGGCACACCGTCGCGGTCTACGAGCGCGACGACGAGATCGGCGGCCTGCTGCGCTACGGCGTGCCGGACTTCAAGCTGGAGAAGCGGCACATCGACCGTCGCCTGGCGCAGATGTCCGCCGAGGGCACCCGGTTCCGCCCCGGCGTGGCGATCGGCACCGACATCACCTGGGCGCAGCTGCGTGCCCGCTACGACGCCGTGGTGATCGCCACCGGCTCCACCGTGCCGCGCGAGCTCGCGCTGCCCGGCCGCGAGCTGTCCGGCATCCACCCGGCGATGGACTACCTGCACCAGTCGAACGCGCTGGTCGCGGGCAAGGTGGTCGCCGAGCCGATCGACGCCGCCGGCAAGCACGTGATCGTGATCGGTGGCGGTGACACCGGCTCGGACTGCCTCGGGACCGCGCTGCGCCAGGGAGCCGCCTCGGTCACCACACTCGCCATCGGCAAGCAGCCGCCGACCGAGCGCCCGGCGAACCAGCCCTGGCCGACCGACCCGGTGGTCTTCGAGGTCTCGTCCTCGCACGAGGAGGGCGGTGAGCGCACGTACCTCGCGTCCACGGTGGCCTTCGAGGGCACCGACGGTCAGGTGACGTCGCTGACGCTGGCCGACACCGAGTACCTGCCGGACGGTCGTCGGGTGCCCACCCCGGGCACCGAGCGCAGCATCCCGGCCGACCTGGTGCTGATCGCGATGGGCTTCACCGGTCCGGAGACCGAGCACCTGGTCGAGCAGACCGGGGTCGACCTGACCGGACGCGGCACGATCAAGCGGGCCGCCGACTTCGCGACCAGCGAGCCCGGCGTGTTCGTGGCCGGGGACGCCGGTCGCGGCCAGTCGCTGATCGTGTGGGCGATCGCCGAGGGCCGGGCCGCCGCCGCCGCGGTGGACAGTTACCTGACCGGCAGCACCGAGCTGCCCGCACCGGTGACCGCCGCCACCACCGCCCTGCGCGCCTGACCCCACGCACCCGACCCCGCGCACCCCGCGCACCCCGCGCACCCCGCGCACCCCGCGCACCCCGCGCACCCGACCCCACGCACCCCGCGCACCCCGCGCACCCGACCCCACGCACCCCGCGCACCCAGGTGACAGAAACCGACGCTCAAGCCCCGCTTCCAGCGTCGGTTTCTGTCATCTCGGGTGCCCGGTGTGTCCTAGGTCCTGGTCTGGGCTCGTGGGGATGGGTACGTGGGGGGTATTCGGGTGGGATCGGTCTCGGTCGGCGGGCACGGGGGAGGGCAAACCGCGTGCGGGGACGTAGACTGAGCCACGGCCTGGTGCGTCCGGTCGTGGACGTCTGGACATCCGGCCTGAACGGCGAGGACACCCTCGAACCGCCCACCACGAAAGGCCAAGGCTGTTACCCATGCGTAGAGCGAAGATCGTCTGCACCATCGGCCCCGCGACGGAGTCCGCCGAGCAGATCCAGGCTCTGGTCGACGCCGGTATGGACGTCGCCCGAATCAACCGGAGCCACGGCGACGCCGAGGCGCACGCCAAGGTGTACGAGAACGTCCGCGCCGCCGCTCAGGCCTCGGGCCGCTCCGTCGCCGTCCTGGTCGACCTCCAGGGCCCGAAGATCCGCCTCGGCCGGTTCGCCGAGGGCAAGCACTACCTCGCCGAGGGTGACACCTTCACCATCACCACCGAGGACGTGCCGGGCACCAAGGAGCTCGTCTCCACCACGCACAAGGGCCTGCCGAACGACGCCCGGGTCGGTGACCCGCTGCTGATCGACGACGGCCGCGTGCTGGTCCGCGTCACCGCGGTCGAGGGCCCCCGGGTCGTCACCCGCGTCGAGGTCGCCGGTCCGGTCTCGAACAACAAGGGCATCAACCTGCCCGGCGTGGCCGTCTCCGTGCCGGCCATGTCCGAGAAGGACACCGAGGACCTGCGCTGGGCGCTGCGGATCGGCGCCGACATCATCGCGCTGTCCTTCGTCCGGAACGCCGCCGACTACGACGATGTGCGCCGGATCATGGAGGAGGAGGGCCGGGTCGTCCCGGTCATCGCCAAGGTCGAGAAGCCGCAGGCGGTCGAGAACCTGCCGGAGATCGTCGACGCCTTCGACGGCATCATGGTCGCCCGTGGCGACCTCGGTGTGGAGCTCCCGCTGGAGCAGGTCCCGCTGGTGCAGAAGCGCGCGATCGAGCTGGCCCGTCGCAGCGCGAAGCCGGTCATCGTCGCCACCCAGGTGCTCGAGTCCATGACCAACAACCCGCGCCCGACCCGCGCCGAGACCTCGGACTGCGCCAACGCGGTGCTCGACGGTGCCGACGCGGTCATGCTGTCCGGTGAGACCTCGGTCGGCGAGTACCCGATCGAGACCGTGCGCACCATGGCGCGGATCATCGAGGCCACCGAGGAGATGGGCCGCGAGCGGATCGCTCCGCTCGGGTCGACCCCGCACACCCGCGGTGGCGCGATCACCCGGGCCGCCGCCGAGGTCGGTGAGGCGCTGGACGTGAAGTACCTGGTGACCTTCACCCAGTCCGGTGACTCCGCCCGTCGGATGTCCCGCCTGCGCAGCTCCATCCCGCTGCTGGCCTTCACCCCGGACGAGGCGGTGCGCAACCGCCTGTCGCTGACCTGGGGCACCCAGACCTACCAGGTGCCGCCGGTCGAGCACACCGACGACATGGTCAAGCAGGTCGAGCAGACCCTGCGCGCCCAGGGCCTGGCCGAGTCCGGCGACTACGTGGTCGTCGTGGCCGGTACCCCGGTCGGCGTGGTCGGCTCCACCAACACCGTCGTGGTGCACAAGATCGGTGACGAGGCCTCCGGCCGCGTCGCCTGATCACCTCATCAGCACGGCACCGAACGGCCCCGCGGCATTGCGCCGTGGGGCCGTTCGGCGTTCGCGGGACCTGTGACCCCTGGCGGTGGCGGCCGGCGGATGATGAGGTGTCAGGCATGCCACGTCTCTTGCGCATCCTCACGGTCGGTGCCGCCCTGAGCACCGGGTACGTCCTGGCCCGACAGCAGGCCCTGCGCCTGGGGGCGACCCAGGTGGAACGGTCGATCGGGTTGCCCGGCGACGAGCTGCTGCCGGATGCCGACCTGGTCGCCACCCGGGCGATCACCGTCCCCGCGCCCGCGTCCGCGGTGTTCCCCTGGCTGCTGCAGCTGGGCCAGGGGCGCGGTGGCTTCTACAGCTATGACGCACTGGAGAACCTGCTCGGGCTGGACATCCACTCCGCCGACCGGATCGTGCCGGAGTGGCAGGACCTCGCGGTCGGCGACTCGGTGCGGCTGGGCGAGCGGGTCGAGCTGCGGGTGGCGCGACAGGAACCCGACCGGGCGCTCGTCCTGCAGGGTGACGCGCCCGCGCTGCCGGACGAGGAGACCGCGCCCTTCGACTTCGTGTGGTCGTTCGTGCTCCGGCCCGGTCAGCTGCCGGGCACCACGCGGCTGGTGGTGCGCGAACGCTACGGCTACCGCGAACCGTGGGCCCGGTACCCGGTGGCGGCGATGACCTGGGCCAGCACGCTGATGACCGCCGGGATGCTTCGCGGCATCCGCGACCGCGCGGCACGCGCGCGCTGACCTCGGCGCGCCCCGGGTGAGCTGTCCGAACGCGCTGGGTGCAGGCGTCTGCCATGGACCGTGCGCGCGCAGGTCGGCGGGCATAGCGTGGCAGGCATGAACGGAATCGATGTCCTGACCGAGGGATTCGGCCGACTCGACGACCTGGTGCGCACCGCCGTCTCCGGACTCGGCGAGGCGCAGCTGGCCGAGCGGATCGGACCGCAGGCGAACACCGTGGCGTGGCTGGTCTGGCACCTCGCCCGGGAGCAGGACGCCCAGATCGCCGAGCTCTCCGGCACCGACGAGGTGTGGGTCGCCGACGGGTGGGCCGACCGCTTCGCGCTGCCGCTCGACCGCGCGGACAACGGCTACGGGAACAGTCCCCAGCAGGTGGCGGTGGTGCGGGCCTCCGCCGAGCTGCTGGTCGGCTACGCGCAGGCGGCGACGGCCGCGTCGATCGGGTACGTCTCGGGGCTGACCGACGACCAGTTGGACGACGTGATCGACCCGGGCTGGGACCCGCCGGTCACCCGGGGCGTCCGCCTGGTCAGTGTCCTGGACGACGCGATCCAGCACGCGGGCCAGGCGGCGTTCGTGCGCGGGATCCTGCTCAGCGCCTAGGCCGACGGCCGCTCGGACCCGGAGCGGCGATCGACCTCGGGTCCGCCGAGCGACGGTCCAGCGGGACCACCATCGGGGTGCCGGTCACCGGGTCCGGCACCACCCGGCAGGGCAGGTCGAAGACCCGGTGCACGAGGTCCTCGGTGAGCACGTCCTGGGGCGGCCCCTGCGCCACCACCGTTCCGTCCCGCATCGCGATCAGGTGGGTGGCGTAGCGGGCCGCGTGGTGCAGGTCGTGCAGCACCGCCACCAGCGTCCGGCCCTGCTGCTCATGCAGATCGCGGCACAGGTCCAGCACCTCGATCTGGTGGGCGATGTCCAGGAACGTGGTCGGCTCGTCGAGCAGGAGCAGCGGGGTGTCCTGGGCGAGCACCATCGCCAGCCAGACCCGTTGCCGTTGCCCGCCGGACAGTTCCCCGGCCGGCCGGTCGGCGAGGTCGCCGACGCCGGTGGCCCGCATCGCCTGCTGCACCGCTGCCTCGTCCTGTGGGGACCACTGGCGCAGCAGGTGCTGGTGCGGGAACCGGCCACGGGCGACCAGATCGGCGACGGTGATCCCGTCCGGCGCGGTGGGCGACTGGGGGAGCAGGGCGAGTCGCCGGGAGGTCTCCTTGGCCGGGCGCGACCGGATCGGTGCGTCGTCCAGGTACACCTCGCCGGAGCGGGGTCGCAGCAGGCGGGCCAGGGCACGCAGCAGGGTGGATTTCCCGCAGGCGTTCGGCCCCACGATCACGGTGAACGAGTCGTTCGGGATGCTGACGTCCAGGGACCGGGCGATCACCCGGTCGTCGTAGCCGAGGCTGAGGTCCTCGGCGCGCAGGCGGTCGGTCACGAGGTGTGGTCCTTCCGGGTGAGCAGCCAGAGCAGGTAGATCCCACCGAGCAGTCCGGTGGCGATCCCGACCGGCACCGACCAGGCGAAGGGCAGATGCGCCGACAGCAGATCGGCGGCGACCAGCAGGGTGGCGCCGAGGAATGCCGACGGGATCAGCTGGGCACCCGTCGCGCGGGTGAGTCGCCGCACCAGCTGGGGTGCGGCGAGAGCGACGAAGGCGATCGGCCCCGCGGCGGCGGTGGCCACGGCGGTGAGGGCGACCCCGAGGGCGGTGGCGATCATCCGGGTCCGACCGGCCGACACGCCGAGCTGCCGGGCGGTGTCGTCGCCCATCTCCAGGACGTTCAGCCGACGGGACTGGGTGGCGACCAGCGGCAGCACGACGGCCAGCACCACGAGCACCGGCACCGCCTGCTCCCAGCGACGACCGTTCAGCGAACCCTGCAACCAGATCTCCGCCTCCAGCGCCTGATCGAGGTTCGCCCGGGTGAGCAGGAGCGAGTTGACCGCCTTCAGCAGCGCGCCGACCCCGATGCCGACCAGCACCAGGCGGTACCCGCCGCCGGAGCGCTTCGACGCCGACAGCCCGAAGACGACGGCGGCGGTGACCGCCCCGCCCCCGATCGCCCACCCGCCGACCTCCAGCGGTCCGCCGTCGAACCAGGCGATCTGCAGCACGGCGCCGGTGGCAGCCCCGGCGGTGAAGCCGATCAGGTCCGGGGAACCGAGCACATTGCGCGAGATCGACTGGAAGATCGCCCCGGCCGTGCCCAGCGCGGCGCCGACACCCAGCGCGGTGAGCAGCCGGGGGAGTCGGATGCCCAGGACCACCCGGCCGGTCCGGGGGTCCACCTCGCGGCCGAGCAGGGTGTCCAGGATCTCGGCGGCCGACAGCGGGATCGTGCCGCGCCCCATCGCGACCACGCCGAGCGCGACCGCCACCACCAGCAACGCCAGGCAGATCACCACCGTGCGCGGCGACCACCGCAGGGAGAACCCCCGCCAGCGCAGGACGCTCACAGCGCCACCATCCGGCGACGTCGCACCAGCCAGACGAACACCGGTGCGCCGACCACCGCGGCGACGATCCCGGCCTGCACCTCCGACGGCCGCGCGATCACCCGGCCGACGACGTCCGCCGCCAGCAGGAGGTCGGCGCCGAGCAGCGCGGACAGCGGCACCAGCCGGCGATGATCCGGTCCGGTGAGCAGCCGGGCGACATGCGGCGCCGCCAGCCCGATGAAGGCGACCGGCCCGGCCCCGGCGGTGGCACCACCGGCGAGCAGCACGATCGCCACCCCGGACAGCGACCACGTGCGCCCGATGGACGCGCCGAGGGCGGCCCCGGTGTCGGCGCCGAGCGCCAGCGCGTTCAACGACCCGGCGAGCGACCAGGCCAGCACCAGCCCGGCCACGATGATCGGGGTGACCGCCGCCAGCACCGCCATGCCCCGCCCCTGCAGGGCGCCGACCACCCAGAACCGGAACACGTCGAAGACCTCCGGGTAGTTGATCGTGATCGCGCTGGTCACCGAGCCGAGCACCACGGAGACCGCGGTCCCGGCGAGTACCAGCCGGACCGCCGACCCGCCGCGCACTCCACCGCGGATGCCGCCGCCCAGACCGAGGACGAGCCCGGCGGCCAGTGCGGAGCCGAGCAGCGCGAAACCCAGGTAGGAGCCGGGGGTGGTCAGGCCGAGCACCGCGATCGCCGTCACCACCGCCGCCGCGGCCCCGGCGTTGACACCGAGCACGCCGGGGTCGGCGAGCGGGTTGCGGGTGATGGCCTGCATCAGGCACCCGGCGACGCCGAGTGCCGCGCCGACCACCAGGCCGAGTCCGGTGCGGGGCAGGCGCAGGGTGTGCACCACCAGCTGGGCGTCGTCGGCCGGGTCGTAGGCGGTCAGGGCGTGCCAGGCGGTCGACAGCGGCAGCGTGCTGGACCCGACCATGAGGCTCAGCAGAGCCAGCACGACCAGGACCAGCGACGCCACCGCGAACGCCGGACCCCAGCGGGTGGCCGTCCGGGTCACGCGCGGCTCAGCCGAACAGCTGCGCGACGGTGTCGGCGATCTCGGCGCCGGAGTAGTAGTCGATCCGGAACGAGTTCTTCCCGAGCGCGTACACCTGCCCGCTGCGCACCGCGGGGGCGTTCGCCAGCACGGGCTCGGCGCGCAGTGCCGCCGCCGTGTCGTCGTCGCCGTTGATGACCAGCACCGTGTCACCGGTCAGCGCCTGCACGGTGTTCTCCAGCGAGACGAAGGCGAAGTCGTTGCGCGCCTGATCGCTGGTGTCCAGGGCGTCGTCGGCACCCACCACGTCGAAGCCGAGTGCCGTCAGCAGCGTGCCGTGCGATCCGCCCGGCTTGGCGAAGGCGGTGTCGCCGCTGGAGCCGTTGAACACCACGGCGTTGGTGCTGCCCGACGGGACGGTGATCGCCGCGGCGACCTCGGCGATGTGCGTGTCGAAGTCGTCGATGGTGTCCTGCGCCTGCTGTTCCATGCCGATCGCGGCGCCCAGCTCGGTGGCGACGTCCTGCCAGTCCGAGGTGGAGTAGTTGATCCCGATGGTCGGGGCGATGGCGCTGAGCGCGTCGTACTGGTCGGCCGTGGAGTCGGCACCGGTGGTGGACACTACGATCAGGTCCGGGTCGGCGGCGATCACCGCCTCCTCGTCGAACTCCAGGTTCTGGTACAGCACCTCGACGTCGCGGTCGACCGCCACCTCGGCCCACCAGTCGAAGAAGCCGGTGTCCTGGTTGCTCGCCGCCGGGGTGGTGGCGGCGGAGGCGACCACCGGGGCGTCCATCGACAGCAGGATGCCGGTCAGGGTCACCGAGGTGGACACGATCCGCAGCGGCTCGGACGCGATCTCGGTGCTGCCGAGCTCGTGGTCGACGGTCCGCGGCCAGGCGCTGTCGGTGGTGCCGGTGGCCGGGTCGGTCCGGCTGGTGTCGGTGGACCAGGTGTCGGTGGATCCGGCGGAGCAGGCGGCGGTCAGGGCGACCAGGGCGGCGGCGGCGACGGCGCCCAGTCGGCGGGTGTGGAGCATGACCATCCTTCGTGTCGTGGACCCCTTGACGGGTCAGGTGATAGGTAAGGCTAACCTATCCTCATGCTGCAGCCGATGACCCATGCCGCCGGCCGACGTCCCGCCACCGAGGAACTGCGGGTGCTCCCCGACCTGGCCCCGGGCGCGACACCCGGCACCGACATCTGGTGGGAGCAGGCCACCGCCACCGGCACCCCGCTGTCCTTCCCCGACGGACTGCCGACGGAGGACGGCAGGCGCACCGGCGTCCCCACGCTGCTGTTCCTGGCCCGCGAGTCGGCGCACCCGACGGTGTACCTCGACCTCAATGGCCTCACCGACCGCACGGATCCACGGGTCGGCACCATGACGCCGGTGCCGGGGACCGACATCCACCTGGCGGCGTTCGCCGTGCACTCGGACTACGTCGGGTCGTACACGCTGATCCCGGTCGACGGGCCGCTGGTGTCCCCGGCGGAGCGGAACACCCCCGAGGCCCGCGCCTGGTGGCTCGGAGTGCTCGCCCGCTCCCGTGAGGACCCCTTCGCCCGCGGGCGCCGGTTCACCGGATCCCTCGGTGGTCGCAGCGCCGTGGCGCGCCTCGGCGCCGAGCCGCCACCGCTGCCCGCCACCGAGCCGCCCACCGCCCTGACGTGGCACCGTCCGGACGGCCTCCAGCAGCGGCTGTGGCTCTGGCTGCCGGAGGAGTCCGAGGTGGGACTCGCGCTGTTCTTCGACGGCCAGATGTGGGCCGAGCGGCTGCCGGTGGCGCCGATCCTCGCCGACCTGCACCGACGGCACGCGATCCCGCCGACCGCTGCGGTGCTGATCGACCCCATCGACCGCGATCACCGCTCAGCCGACCTGGCCGGTGCCGACGACTACCTGGACCGGTTGGTCGACGATCTGCTGCCGCTGATCGACGCCGAGCTGCGCGCCCGCGGGCGGAGCCGGGTCACCATGCCCGCGCGCACCGTGGCCGTCGGCCAGTCCTTCGGTGGGCTGGCAGCCTTCCGGCTCGCCCTGCGGCACCCGGAGGTGGTCGGCGCCGTGCTGAGTCAGTCCGGCTCCTTCTGGTGGCCGACCATGGCCGAGGACGCGCCGCGGGCCGTGCTCGACCGACTGCGGACCCTGCCGCCCCGCACCACCCGGACGGTCCTGCAGGTGGGCCGGTACGAGGGCCTGCTCACCCGCACCAACCACGAGCTGGCAGCGCTGATCGCCGAGCGCGGCGAGCACTTGGAACTCCGGGAGGTGCCGGGCGGACACGACTGGGCCTGGTGGTCCGAGCGACTGGCCGACGGACTGGTCGCGGTGCTGGGGGAGTGAGCGGCGGGGCAGACTGTGCGGGTGCGTGTCGAACCGGTCAGCCCCGCCCAGATCCGGGACCGACTCGTGGACCGGGTCCTCGGCCTCGGGCAGCGCCCCCGGGTCCTGGTCGACGGTTGGGCCGTCACCCGTCCGGAGCTCCTGGCCGCCGACCTCGTCGAGCCGTTGCGCGCGGCCGGGCGCGAGGTGGCCGTGGTGCTGGCCGCCGATTTCCTGCGACCGGCCTCGGTGCGCTGGGAGTTCGGCCGGGACGACCCGGACGCCCTGCTCGACATCGCGCTGGACTCCGGTGCCCTGATCCGCGAGGTGCTCGACCCGTGGGAGGCGGGCACGGCCTATCTGCCGGCCCTCTGGGACGCCCACCAGGACCGTTCGGCCCGGCGCCGCACCGAGCCGGTGCCGGAGCGCGGCGTCCTGCTGCTCGCCGGTGAGCTGCTGCTCGGCCGCTGGCTGCCGGTCGACCTGAGTGTGCACCTGGCGCTGCGCCCGGACATGCTGGCCCGCCGACTGCCCGCGCAGGAGCGCTGGCGGTTGGCGACCGACGCCCGCTACCGGGAGGAGGTGGACCCGGAGGCGGTCGCCGACCTGGTGCTCCGGGTCGACCACGCCGACCGACCGGGCTGGGTCACCCAGCGCTGACCCGGCCCTGACCCGGCGCCGACATGGCCCGGCGCCGGGTGCCGGGCGGCGGTAGGGGTCAGTACAGCTCGACGATGGTCAGCACGTCGTCGTCCAGCTCGTACTCGCCGGACTCGATCAGCTCGTTCGCCCGGGCCAGGTAGCCGCCGAGGCTGGTCGCCAACGGCTCGTCCAGCTCCGGGTCCTCCGGTCGGACGAAGACCTGGCCGACCGTGCCCCGCTCGCCCGGGTCCAGGTCGATCAGCAGGGCGTCGCCGTCCACGGTCATCACCGGGATCCAGTCCGGCGACCAGTCGGACCACCGGTACCAGGACGGCTGGGCGGCGGGGGTCCGGGTGCTGGTGTCGGACAGCTCCCGGTGGAAGCGCACCAGCTCGTCCACCGAGCAGAAGCTGAGGTGGTTGATCATGCCGTGCACGCCGTCCGGGTCGTGCTGACCGTTGGCGATCGACAGCAGCTCGCGCAGCTCCGGCGGGGTGGAACCGTCCAGCACCTCGTCCAGCCGGTCGAGTTCCTCGGCGGTGGCGGGCGGGTTGAAGGTGGCGGCCGACTCGGGGGCCAGGCGCTCCAGGTGGGCGCGCAGGCGACGGAACTCGGTGCTGACATCCGGGGTGCTCACCCGAGGAGTATGCCCGGTGTGGCTGACCCGCGAGTGCGAGGCTCGGGTGTTGACCGGGACAACGACGAAGGCGTCCGACCCCGGGGGAGTCGGACGCCTTCGGCTGGAGCGGATGACGGGATTCGAACCCGCGACCCTCACCTTGGCAAGGTGATGCTCTACCACTGAGCCACATCCGCAAACGAACAGCGAGGCCGTTCCGGTCGGAACCGGAACGGCCCTTGCTGGTGGGCGATACTGGGATCGAACCAGTGACCTCTTCCGTGTCAGGGAAGCGCGCTACCGCTGCGCCAATCGCCCAGTGGAAACCACTGGAAATACGAGGTGGAGACGGGATTCGAACCCGTGTATACGGCTTTGCAGGCCGCTGCCTCGCCTCTCGGCCACTCCACCCTGAGACCTCAGTCCTCAGCGATCGTGACCGATCGACCAGGAGTGTCTGCCTCCGAGCGGATGACGGGATTCGAACCCGCGACCCTCACCTTGGCAAGGTGATGCTCTACCACTGAGCCACATCCGCATTGCACCTTCTGTCCGACCTGATCGGCCGGGCTGCCCGGTGCGTCCTGAACTGTACGCGAACTTCTGAGCGGGAGTCCAATCCGGGTGGTGTTCCGCGTGATCACCGCGATGTGGACGCTCCTGCGGGCATCTCGTCCGGCTACCGTGTGCGGGTGCTGACCGAGGGCTGGGCGCGGATGGGTGGTCACGAGCTGCGCGGTGTCCTGGAGTCGGTGCCGGATGTGGTGGCGGAGCCGGAGCGGCTGCGTACGCCGGGCGACTGGGTGATGGTCGGGGACTTCGACGGCCCGGTCCGCGCCTGGCGGTTCGCCGAGCGACAGCCGATCTCCCCCGCAGACCGGCCGTGGAACGCTCCTGGGGAGTGGACCAGCTCGCTCGACCGAGCCGCCTACACCGACGGTGTGCGCCGGGTGCGGGCGGCGATCCGCGACGGCGCGGTGTACCAGGCCAACCTCTGCCGGGTGCTCGCCGCCGAACTGCCGACTGAACCGTCCGCCGCCGCGCTGGCCGACCGGCTCGCCGTGGGCAACCCGGCACCCTTCGCCGCGGCGGTCCAGGTGCCCGGGCAGTGGGTGGTCAGCGCCTCGCCCGAGCTCTTCCTGCGGGTCGCCGACGGGCGAGTGACCTCGTCGCCGATCAAGGGCACCGCCCGCACCCCGGGCGGCCTGAGCGCGAAGGACCGGGCGGAGAACGTGATGATCACCGATCTGGTCCGCAACGACCTGCAACGGATCTGCCGCCCGGGCACGGTGCGGGTGGACGAGCTGCTGGCGGTCGAGGAACACCCCGGCCTGGCGCATCTGGTGTCCACCGTCAGCGGGGAGCTGCGCACGCAGGACTGGTCCGCGCTGCTCGCCGCCACCTTCCCGCCGGGTTCGGTGTCCGGTGCCCCGAAGTCGTCGGCGCTGCGGATCATCGCCGAGCTGGAGACCGCCCCCCGGGGGCCGTACTGCGGGCTGGTCGGCTGGTGCGAGGTGGCTGCGGACGGTGCGCTGCGGGCCGAGCTGGCGGTGGGGATCCGGACGTTCTGGTGGGCCGACGGGATGCTGCGCTTCGGCACCGGAGCCGGGATCACCTGGGGCAGCGACCCCGAACAGGAGTGGGCGGAGACCGAATTGAAGGCGGAACGACTGATCGGGCTGACGGCATGAGGGTCTGGGCGCGCGGCCGACTGCTCGACCCGGCGGACCCGGTGTATCCCGCGTCCGACCCGGTGCCGACCCACGGACTGGGCCTGTTCGAGACCTGCGCGGTGATCGACGGCCGGGTGTTCGCCCTGGACCGGCATCTGGCCCGCTTGCGGCGATCGGCGGCGGCCCTGGACCTGGCCGTCGACGAGGACGCGATCACCGCCGGGGTGGCGGCGGTCACGGGCCCGGACGTGGGGCGACTGCGGATCACCGTCGGTTCGCCGCACGGCCCGGTGCTGGTGGCGGAGTCGTCGCCGAGCCGCCCGTCGCCCGCGCTGCACCGCAGTTCCTGGGTGCGCAACGAGCGATCGCCGCTGGCCGGCCACAAGTCCACCGCCTACGCCGCCGACGCCCTGGCCCTGGCCGATGCGCGACGCCACGGGGCCGACGAGGCGGTGCTGGCCGACACCCGGGATCGACTGAGCGAGGGCAGTACCTCGAACGTCTGGGTGGAGCTGGACGGCGAGCTGCTCACCCCGACCCTGGCCAGCGGTTGCCTGCCCGGGGTGATGCGGGAGCTGGTCCTGGAGTGGTCGGCGCGGGCGGGTCTCCCGGTGCGCGAGGTCGACCTGCCGTGGACGGTGCTGGACCGTCGGGACATCGGTCTCGCGGTCAGCAACGCGCTGCGCGGCTTCGTCCCGGCGCGGGCGCTGGACGGCAGACCGCTCGGCACCACCCCGGTGATCGCGGCGGTGCGGGAACTGGTGGACCTCAGGCGGTGAGCAGGGCGGCGATCAGCGCCGTCAGCTCGCCCTCCATCCGCTCGCTCTCGCCGCCGATCCCGACCAGTTCCTCGGTGCGGGTCAGGAAGTGCTCCACCGCGTCGGCCGGGGCCGCCAGCAGGGCCGACCCCTCGATGCCGGTCAGGGAGAGCAGCACGAACAGCGGGTCCTCGTCCCGCCACACCTGCACGTCGCCGTTGCCGGCCGGATCGTCGGAGTCGGCGAGCATCCCCTGCACCAGCAGGTCACGGCCGATCAGCCAGACCGAGGTGGACTGGGGGCTGCTGAACACGGCGCGGACGGTGTACGGGTCGCTGGCACGGTAGGAGAGCTCGGCGGTCACCGGCAGCACGCTCGCGTCGGAGCTGATCAGCTGCATGGCGACCGACTCGACGACGTCGTCACTGTGCTGGGCCATGGCGTCACCCCCCTTTCGTGGTTGGTCCATGATGGCAGCCCGAGGGTGCCAGGCCGAGCACGGTTGCGCACTTTCACCCGGCCGAACTCCTCATGCCGGACCCATCCGGCCAGCGTGCGGCCGGTTTTTCGTTTCGGCCCTCGGGTCTGTATGGTGGTGTCAACACCGGGCGATTGGCGCAGTGGTAGCGCGCTTCGTTCACACCGAAGAGGTCACTGGTTCGAACCCAGTATCGCCCACCCGCGTGTCGAAGGCCCTGATCCCATGCGGATCGGGGCCTTCGTCGTGTCAGCGGCGGTCCCGTCGGTCCCGGTCGGTAGCATCGGGGGTGGCCAGGCGCGCGAGGCGCCCGGTGAACCGAAGCCGAGGAGACCCATCCGTGTCCGAGAACCTCACCCTCACCGTCGACGGCAGCCCGACCACCGCCGCGACCGGGACCACGGGGGCGGACCTGTTCTCCGACCGCAAGGACGTCGTGGTCGTCCGGGTCGACGGCGAGCTGTGGGACCTGTCCCGTGCGCTGCCCGAGGGCGCGACCGTCGAGTCGGTCACCATCGACTCCTCGGACGGCCTGAGCGTGCTGCGCCACTCCGCGGCCCACGTCCTCGCGCAGGCGGTGCAGGAGGTCAACCCGACCGCCAAGCTCGGCATCGGCCCCCCGGTCACCGACGGCTTCTACTACGACTTCGACGTCGAGACCCCGTTCACCCCGGAGGACCTGCGCAAGCTGGAGAAGGTGATGAGCCGGATCGTGCGCGAGGGCCAGACCTTCCGCCGGGTGGAGGTCACCGACGAGGAGGCGCGCGCTATGGCGGCCGACGAGCCGTACAAGCAGGAGCTGATCGGCCTGAAGTCCACCGCTACCGAAGCGGGTGAGGGCGCCTCGGTCGAGGTCGGCGACGGCGGACTGACCTACTACCAGAACGTGCGCGGCGCGGGCCGGGAGTCGGAGACCGTGGTCTGGCAGGACCTGTGCCGTGGCCCGCACCTCCCCAGCACCAAGCTGCTCGGCAACGGCTACCAGCTGACCCGCTCGGCCGCCGCCTACTGGCGCGGCTCGGAGAAGAACCCGCAGCTGCAGCGGATCTACGGCACCGCCTGGCCGACCAAGGACGAGCTCAAGGCGTACCTGGACCGGATCGCCGAGGCCGAGCGCCGCGACCACCGCCGGCTGGGCAACGAGCTGGACCTGTTCTCCTTCCCGGACGCGATCGGCTCCGGCCTGGCGGTGTTCCACCCCAAGGGCGGCATCATCCGGATGGAGATGGAGGAGTACTCCCGCCGCAAGCACGTCGAGGCCGGGTACTCCTTCGTGAACTCCCCGCACATCACCAAGCAGCAGCTGTTCGAGATCTCCGGGCACCTGGACTGGTACGCCGACGGCATGTACCCGCCGATGCAGCTGGACGAGGAGCGGGACGCCGACGGCAACGTCACCAAGCAGGGGCAGAACTACTACCTCAAGCCGATGAACTGCCCGATGCACAACCTGATCTTCGACTCCCGGGGTCGGTCCTACCGGGAGCTGCCGCTGCGGCTGTTCGAGTTCGGGACCGTCTACCGGTACGAGAAGTCCGGTGTGGTGCACGGCATGACCCGGGCCCGCGGCTTCACCCAGGACGACGCGCACATCTACTGCACCCGTGAGCAGATGAAGGACGAGCTGACCAGCCTGCTCACCTTCGTACTCGACCTGCTCAAGGACTACGGCCTCGACGACTTCTACCTGGAGCTGTCGACCCGCAACCCGGAGAAGTCGGTCGGTGAGGACTCCGCCTGGGAGGAGGCCACCGAGACCCTGCGGCAGGTGGCCACCGAGTCCGGCCTGGAGCTGGTCCCGGACCCGGGCGGCGCCGCCTTCTACGGCCCGAAGATCTCCGTGCAGGCCAAGGACGCGATCGGCCGCACCTGGCAGATGTCGACCATCCAGCTGGACTTCAACCTGCCGGAGCGGTTCGAGCTGGAGTACACCGCCCCCGACGGCACCCGGCAGCGGCCGGTGATGATCCACCGCGCGCTGTTCGGATCCATCGAGCGGTTCTTCGCGGTGCTGACCGAGCACTACGCCGGGGCGTTCCCGGCCTGGCTCGCGCCGGTGCAGGTGCTGGCGGTGCCGGTGGCGGAGGCCTTCGACGAGTACCTCGGCGAGGTGGTCGCTCAGCTGCGCGCCCAGGGCATCCGGGCCGAGGTCGACCGTTCGGACGACCGGTTCGGCAAGAAGATCCGCAACGCCGCCACCCAGAAGATCCCGTTCGTGCTGATCGCGGGCGGTGAGGACGCCGAGGCCGGTGCGGTGTCCTTCCGGTTCCGGGACGGCTCGCAGGAGAACGGCGTGCCGGTGGCTGACGCCGTGCAGCGGATCGTCACCGCGGTCCGCGAGCACGCGCAGGTCTGAGCCGTGGAGGAGAACGCCGCCGATCTGGCCGGCACCCCGGACGGCTTCGGTCGTCTGTGGGTGCCGCACCGGATGGCGTACATCGGCGGGGAGAACAAGCAGGGCTGCCCGTTCTGTCGCGCGCCCGGGCTCTCCGACGAGGAGGGGCTGATCGTCGCGCGGGGGTCGCATGCCTTCGTGCTGATGAACCTGTACCCGTACAACGGCGGTCACCTACTGGTCTGCCCCTACCGCCACGTCGCCGACTACACCGAGCTGGACGGTGACGAGGTGGCCGAGGTCGCGCACCTCACCCGCACCGCGATGACCGTGCTGCGCGCCGTGTCCGGCCCGGACGGCTTCAACCTGGGGATGAACCAGGGTGCGGTCGCCGGGGCCGGGATCGCGGCCCACCTGCACCAGCACGTGGTGCCGCGCTGGGCCGGTGACGCCAACTTCCTGCCGATCGTCGCGCAGACCCGGGCGCTGCCCGAGCTGTTGGCCGACACCCGGACCCGGCTCGCCGCGGCGTGGCCAGGGGAGGACGACTGATGGATCGCCTGCGGGGCTTCGCCACCTGGTTCTTCACCCCGGTGGCCGACCGGCTGCTGCGCTGGAGGGTGTCGCCGGACGCCGTCACCATCACCGGCACCGTGATCGTGGTGCTGGCCGCGATGACGCTGCTGCCCACCGGGCACCTGCTCGCGGGGAGCCTGATCATCACGGTCTTCGTGCTCACCGACTCCCTGGACGGAGTGATGGCGCGCCGGGCCGGTCGCTCGGGAGCCTGGGGTGCGTTCCTGGACTCGACGCTGGACCGGTTCGCCGACGCGGCGATCTTCACCGGGCTCACCCTGTGGTTCGTGGGCCGGGACGACGCGGTGGGCGACTGGGGGCTGGGCCTCGCGCTCGCCTGCCTGGTGCTCGGCTCGATCGTGCCCTATGCCCGCGCCCGCGCCGAGGGACTCGGAATGACCGCCAAGGTGGGCATCGCCGAGCGCGCCGACCGGCTGGTGGCGGTGCTGGTCGCGATCTTCCTGGTCGGTGTCGGCCTGCCCGCGGTCGTGCTGGTCGTCGTGCTCGGGCTGCTGGCCGTGGCGTCGCTGATCACCGTGGTGCAGCGGATGGCGACCGTGCGCAGGCAGGCGGTCCAGCAGTGAGGATCGACGTCGCGAAGGCGTACGCCACCGCCTGGCGGATCACCGGGAAGCTGCCGGACGGTGTGGTGCGCGGAGCGTTCCGTCTGGTCGCCGACGTGACCTGGCTGCGGCACGGCGAGGGCGTCCGCCGCCTGGAGGACAATCTGCGCCGGGTGCGCCCGGAGCTGGACGCGAAGGCGCTGTGCCGACTGTCGCTGGCCGGGATGCGCTCCTACATGCGCTACTTCGGTGAGGCCTTCGCCCTGGTCGGGGTGTCGCCGGAGCAGATCGACGCGCGGGTGCGGCTCGACGGTGACCTGTCGGCGGTCGAGCGGATGCAGAGCGGCGAGATGGTCGTGATGGCCCTCGGGCACCTGGGCAACTGGGACCTGGCCGGTGCCTGGGCCACCCGGAACCTCGGCCGCACGCTCACCGTCGCCGAGCGGTTGAAGCCGGAGGCGCTGTTCCAGGAGTTCCTGGCGTTCCGGGAGAGCCTGGGGCTGGAGATCATCGCGCTGTCCGGTGCCGGTGGCGGCGTGTTCCGCGAGCTGGTCCGTGGCATTCGGCGCGAGGGGGGCGGCCTGGTGCCGCTGCTGGCCGACCGCGACCTGACATCGCGCGGGGTGGAGGTGGACCTGTTCGGCGAACGGGCCCGGGTCGCCGCCGGTCCGGCCGCCCTCGCGCTGTCCACCGGGGCGCCACTGTGTGCCACCGTGATCCGCTACGAGCGCCTGCACGGGGCCCGACGCCGGGCGGCCGGCACCGGGTGGGGCATCGTGGTGGAGTTCTCCCCGATCCTTACCCCGGACCCCGAGCTGCCCAAGGCCGAGCGCATCCCGGCCCTGACCCAGCGCTGGGTGGACGAGCTGGCGGCGGGCATCCGCCGTTACCCGCAGGACTGGCATATGTTGCAGCGGGTGTTCGTCGCCGACCTGGACCCGGAGCGCTACGCCCGGACGAAGGCGGAGGCGGGGGAGTGAGCGCCGCCCTGGACGCGCTGCGCAGCCCCGAGCGCCCGTTGCGGGTCGGCATCGTCTGTCCCTACTCCTTCGACGCCCCCGGCGGGGTGCAGTTCCACATCCGCGACCTGGCCGAGGCGCTGATCGCCCGGGGCCACACCGTCGGCGTCCTGGCACCGGCGGACGACGACACCCCGATCCCGGACTACATGACCTCGGCCGGGCGCGCGGTGCCGGTGCGTTACAACGGGTCGGTGGCCCGGCTCGCCTTCGGACCGCTGACCGCCGCCCGGGTGCGACGTTGGCTGGAGGCCGGGCAGTTCGACGTGCTGCACCTGCACGAGCCGATGAGCCCGTCGCTGTCCATGCTCGCGCTGTGGATCGCCGACGGCCCGGTGGTCGCGACCTTCCACTCCTCGCAGCAGCGGTCCCGGTCGTTGCAGGTGGCCTACCCGCTGGTCCGGCAGTCGTTGGAGAAGATCAACGCCCGGATCGCCGTCTCCGAGGACGCCCGACGGACCCTGGTCGACCACCTCGGCGGCGACGCCGTGGTGATCCCGAACGGGGTGTACGTCCAGCACTTCGCCGACGCGCCCACCGATCCGCGGTGGACCGGGACCCCGGAGCGGCCCACCGTCGCCTTCCTCGGCCGGTTGGATGAGCCGCGCAAGGGCCTGCCGGTGCTCCTGGCAGCGGTGCCCGCCGTCCGGCGCGCCATCCCGGGTGTGCGGTTCCTGATCGCCGGCCGGGGCGACACCGGGCCGGAGGACGTGCGCGAGCTGATCGGGGACGACGCCGAGGCCGTCGAGTTCCTCGGCGGGGTCTCCGACGAGGAGAAGGCGGCGCTGTTCCGCTCGGTGGACGCCTACGTCGCGCCTCAGACCGGCGGTGAGTCCTTCGGCATCGTGCTGGTCGAGGCGATGAGCGCCCACACCCCGGTGGTGGCCAGCGACCTCGGTGCGTTCCGCCGGGTGCTGGCCGACGGCCAGGCGGGCGAGCTGTTCCGCACCGGCGACGGCGACGATCTCGCCCGGGTGCTGGCCGACCTGCTGGCCGACCCGGCGCGGCGCGCCGACCTGGCGGACCGTGGCTCCGCCGCGGTGCTGCGCTACGACTGGTCCACCGTCACCCACCAGATCCTCACCGTGTACGAGATGGCGGTGGAGAGCGGGCACGCGCCGGTGGGCGAGGACCCGTCGTCGGTGCGCGGCCGACTGCGGCGCTGGCGGGGTGACGACCAATGACCTGGAGCGAGATCACCGTCGTCGTGGTGACGGTGCTGGTGCTGATCGTCTGGTGGGTGTGGATCACCGCGAACCGGATCGACCGCCTGCACCGCAAGGTCGCCGCCTCCCGCGCGGTGGTGGACACCCAATTGCTGCGCCGAGCCTCCGCCGCGTCCACGCTGTCGGCCTCCGGCCTGCTGGACCCGGTCAGTTCGGTGCTGATCGGCGAGGCCGCCTGGGCGTCGATCAGCGCGGGTCGCACCGACACCGGCGGGATCGCACCGCTGCCCGCCGGGATCGCCGCGCCGACCCCCGAGGCCGATCGGGGCTGGCTGGAGAGCGAGCTGTCGGCCACCCTGCGCGAGGTGCTCGACGACCCGGCCGAGATCGCGGAACTGCGCGACGAGCCCGGCGGCGCCGACCTCCTCGACGCCCTGGCCGACGCCTGGTACCGGGTGCAGCTGGCCCGTCGCTTCCACAACGAGGCGGTCGCCCAGGCGCAGCGGATGCGTCGGGGGTGGGCGGTCCGCACCTTCCGGCTCGCGGGCCGCGCCCCCATGCCGCAGACCCTGGAACTCGACGACGCCTGGCCGACCGCGCTCGGCGCCGCCGGTGCACCGCCGGAATCGTCGTCCGCCTGACCCGCGGCCGGGCTTACGATGACCGGACGCTAGCCGCTGACATCAATTGCGAGGGAACTGTGACCGACAGCACCACCACCCCCACCAGCAGCGACGCCGCTTTCGGCACCGCCCGGGTGAAGCGCGGCATGGCCGAGATGCTCAAGGGCGGCGTGATCATGGATGTGGTCACCGCCGAGCAGGCGAAGATCGCCGAGGACGCCGGTGCGGTGGCCGTGATGGCGCTGGAGCGGGTGCCCGCCGACATCCGCGCCCAGGGTGGCGTGGCCCGGATGAGCGACCCGGACCTGATCGACGGCATCGTGAACGCGGTGTCCATCCCGGTGATGGCCAAGGCCCGGATCGGTCACTTCGTCGAGGCCCAGGTGCTGCAGGCGCTCGGGGTCGACTACATCGACGAGTCCGAGGTGCTCACCCCGGCCGACTACGCCCACCACATCGACAAGTGGCAGTTCACCGTGCCCTTCGTCTGCGGTGCGACCAACCTGGGCGAGGCGCTGCGCCGGATCACCGAGGGCGCGGCGATGATCCGCTCCAAGGGCGAGGCCGGCACCGGGGACGTCTCCAACGCCACCACCCACATGCGCACCCTCCGGGACGAGATCCGTCGGCTGTCCTCGCTGCCCGAGGACGAGCTGTTCCTCGCCGCCAAGGAGCTGCAGGCGCCCTACGAGCTGGTCGCCGAGGTCGCCAAGAACGGCAAGCTCCCGGTGGTGCTGTTCACCGCCGGTGGCATCGCCACCCCGTCCGACGCGGCGATGATGATGCAGCTCGGCGCCGAGGGTGTGTTCGTCGGCTCCGGCATCTTCAAGTCCGGCAACCCGGCCGAGCGCGCGGCGGCGATCGTGAAGGCGACCACCTTCTACGACGACCCGGACGTGATCGCCAACGCCTCCCGTGGCCTGGGTGAGGCGATGGTCGGCATCAACGTGGACGACGTCCCGGTGCCGCACCGCCTGGCCGAGCGCGGGTGGTGAATTCCACCGGCACCGGCCCGTCGCTCCCCGTGGGGAACGGCGGGCCGGTGCCGTCCCCGGGCTCCGACGCCCAGCCGGCGACCGTCCCGTCCCTGGGCCCCGATTGGCTGCCCGGCCCGGACGGACTGCCGTTCCGCACCGCGGCGCGGGTGCTGCTGCTGGACGAGCAGGACCGGGTGCTGCTGGTGCGCGGGCACGACGTGGACCAGCCGGAACGCAGCTGGTGGTTCACCGTCGGCGGCGGTCTGGAACCGGGGGAGTCGGCCCGGGAGGGCGCCGTGCGCGAGGTCTTCGAGGAGACCGGCCTGGTGCTGGACCCCGCGGGCCTGATCGGACCGGTCTGGTCCCGGTCGGCGGTCTTCGACTTCCTGCTGCAGCGCTGCCGCCAGGACGAGGAGTTCTTCCTGGCCCGGGTCGACGGCGCCGCGGAGCTGATGCGTGACGGCTGGACCGAGCTGGAGGCAGCGGTCCTGGACGAGATGCGCTGGTGGCCGGTGGCCGAGCTGGACGCGGTGCAGATCGAGGTCTTCCCGGCCGGGTTGGCCGCGCTGATCCGCCCGCTGCTCACCGGCTGGGACGGCGTGACCCGGCAGGTCGACTGAAACGTACTGGGCGGTAACGTCTCGGGGTATCGTTCGGCGCGTGCCGATCTCCACCTCACCCGCCACCCGCATCCACCGCTCCGGAATCCGGACCCTGATGGAACTCGCCATGCGCGATCCGGAGGCGATCCGGCTGGAGATCGGTGAACCCGACGCCACCACCCCCGCCCACGTGGTCGCGGCCGCCGCCCGGGACGCCGCCGCCGGTCACACCGCGTACACCTCCAGCACCGGTGAGCCGGAGCTGCGGGCGGCGCTGGCCGAGAAGGTCACGCGGGTGAACGCCATCCCGGTCACCGCCGACGACGTCGTGGTCTCGCACGGTGCCATGCACGGACTGGCGATGGCGATCAGCGCGCTGGCCGGACCGGGGGAGCAGATCCTGCTGCCGGACCCGGAGTTCCCGAACTGGCGGATGGCGGCCGTCGCCGCGAACGTCGAGGTCGGCACCTACCCGGCGCGGGCGGAGAACGGCTTCGTGCCGACGCTGGCCGACATCGAGGCCGCGATCACCCCCGCGACCCGGATCATCGTGGTCTGCTCGCCGAACAACCCGACCGGCGCGATGTATCCCGCCGACCTGCTGGCCGGTGTGGTGGAGCTGGCCCGCCAACACGATCTGTGGGTGTTCTCCGACGAGTGCTACGAGGCGATCACCTTCGGCGCCCCGCATGTCAGCCCGGCCACCTTCGACACCGACGACCGGGTGGTCACCTTCTTCAGCTTCTCCAAGACCTACGCGATGACCGGCTGGCGGATCGGCTACGCCGTCTCCCGGAACGCGCACGTGATCGACCTGCTCGGCCAGGTCGCCGAGGCCACCGTCGCCTGCCCGTCCTCGGTCGGTCAGCGGGCCGCCCTGGCGGCGGTCACCGGACCGCAGGACGAGGTCGCCACCGCCGTCGACTCCTACCGGGAGCGGCGGGACGCGGCGGTCGCCCTGTTGGAGCGGCGCGGGATCGGGTGCGTCCGGCCCGAGGGCGCGTTCTACCTGATGGTCGACATCTCGGCGGCGACCGCCGACTCCGAGGCCTTCGCGCTGCGGCTCCTGGACGAGCGGCACGTCTCGGTGTCGCCCGGCAGCGCCTTCGGCCCCGGTGGCGAGGGGATGGTCCGGGTGTCCCTGGCCGCCGAGCGCACCGGACTGCTGGAGGGCCTGGCGCGCCTCGCCGACCAGATCACCGCCTGGTCCGACCTCACCGTCCCGTCCCCCGAGTCCGCCACCGCCTGACCCACCCACCCCACCCATCGGCCCGCCCCCGCCCCCCCCGCCCCCCGGGGTCGAGGTCGTGGGTTCGCGCCACGATCGGGTCGGGGAAGTGCCGATCTCGGGGGCGAAGTGCCGACGTCGGCTGATGACCGTCCGAGCGGTGCGGACCGCTGCCACGGGTGGGCGCGGTCGGGGGCGGGTTGCGGGGATTCGTAGGATGTCCGGGTGACTGTGACGGTGGGCGTGCTGGCCCTGCAAGGCGATGTCCGCGAGCACCTGGCGGCACTGGAGGCGTCCGGGGCGCGAGCGGTGCCGGTGCGTCGGACCACCGAACTCGATGCCGTGGACGCGCTGGTGCTGCCCGGCGGCGAGTCGACCACCATCGACAAGCTGCTGCGCGCCTTCGACCTGGACGGGCCGATCCGGGACCGCCTGGCCGCCGGGATGCCCGCCTACGGTTCATGTGCCGGGATGATCCTGCTCGCCGACCGGATCGAGGGCGGCATCGACGGTCAGCGGACCCTCGGCGGGCTGGACGTCACCGTGCGCCGGAACGCCTTCGGGCGGCAGGTGGACTCCTTCGAGACCGACCTGCGGATCGACGGCATCCCGGAGTCCGAGCGCGATCCGGTGCACGCCGTCTTCATCCGCGCGCCGTGGGTCGAGGAGATCGGTCCGGCGGCCACCGCGCTGGCTCGCGTCGAATCCGGGCCGGTCGCCGGTAGGATCGTCGCGGTGCGCCAGGGCTCGCTGCTCGCCACGTCCTTCCATCCGGAGGTGACCGGCGACACGCGCGTGCACCGTTTGTTCGTGGAGATGGTCCGCGAAGCAGGACTGCGATCGAAGGGATAGGGCACCGATGTCGGGGCATTCCAAGTGGGCCACCACCAAGCACAAGAAGGCGGCGATCGACGCCAAGCGCGGCAAGCTGTTCGCCAAGCTGATCAAGAACATCGAGGTCGCCGCGCGCGTCGGTGGCGGTGACCCGGCGGGCAACCCGACCCTGGTCGACGCGATCCAGAAGGCCAAGAAGTCGTCGGTGCCGAACGACAACATCGACCGCGCGGTCAAGCGTGGGTCCGGTCTCGAGGCCGGCGGCGCCGACTACCAGACGATCATGTACGAGGGCTACGGCCCCGGCGGCATCGCGGTGCTGGTCGAGTGCCTGACCGACAACCGGAACCGGGCCGCCTCCGACGTGCGGGTGGCCTTCACCCGCAACGGCGGTCAGATGGCCGACCCGGGCTCGGTCGCCTACGTCTTCTCCCGCAAGGGCGTCGTGATGGTCCCCGCCGAGGGCACCGACGAGGACTCGGTCACCATGGCGGTGCTCGAGGCCGGCGCCGAGGACGTCACCCGGATGGGCGACTTCTACGAGGTGCTGAGCGAGGCCACCGACCTGGTCGCGGTGCGCACCGCCCTGCAGGAGGCCGGGATCGACTACGAGTCCGCCGACTCGGTGTTCTACCCGTCCACCCAGGTCGAGGTCGACGTCGAGGGCGCCCGCAAGATCCTGCGCCTGATCGACGCGCTGGAGGACTCGGACGACGTGCAGAACGTCTTCACCAACTTCGACGCCTCGGACGAGGTGATGGCCGCCCTCGACGAGGAGTGAGCCGTCCAGCAGTCCGGTACGACGCCCCGCCGCACGGTTCGATGCGGCGGGGCGTCGTCGTGTTCGGCCCCGGGGCTGAGAGACTGCGTGCCATGCGCGTGCTCGGCATCGACCCCGGTCTGACCCGTTGCGGCCTCGGGGTCGTCGACGGGCTGTCGGGTCGACGGGTGCGGATGGTCGCGGTCGGGGTCGCGCGGTCGGGCCCCACCGAGGACATCGACCAGCGGCTGCTGCGGATCGGCGACCAGCTGGAGGTCTGGCTGGAGGAGCACGCACCGGACACCGTGGCGATCGAGCGGATCTTCGCCCACGACAACCTGGACTCGGTGATCGGCGTCGCCCAGGTGACCGGCATCGCGATGTTGGCCGCCGCCCGGCGCAAGATCCCGGTGGCGCTGCACTCGCCGAGCGAGGTGAAGGCCGCCGTCACCGGCAACGGCCGCGCCGACAAGCCGCAGGTCCAGCACATGGTGACCCGCCTGCTGGATCTGACCGAGATCCCCAAGCCCGCCGACGCCGCCGATGCGCTGGCGATCGCGATCACCCACCTGTGGCGGCCGGCGGGTGCCGTCGGAGGGCCGCAGCGCGCGCCCGGTGCGATGACCGCCGCGCAGCGGGCCTGGGCCGAGGCCGAACAGAAGGCGCGCCGGGTCCGGGCCTGAGCGGCCTGCTGCGCTGCGTGTCGTTCGTACACCTGTTCGCACCCGTGGCAGACTGCCGCGCAGTTGATCGAGAGTCGTCGAACGGAAGGAACCCGGCGTGATCGCCTCGGTGCGCGGGACGGTGCTGACGGTGCGGCTGGACGCCGCGGTGGTCGAGGTCGGCGGGGTCGGGATGCTGGTGCATGCCACGCCGACGACCCTGGCCGGGCTGCGGGTGGGGCAGGAAGCACGGCTGGCCACCTCGATGGTGGTGCGGGAGGACTCGCTCACTCTGTTCGGCTTCGGCGACGACGACGAGCGCGACGTCTTCGAGGTGGTGCAGTCGGTCTCCGGTGTCGGGCCTCGGCTGGCGCTGGCGATGCTGGCGGTGCACACCCCGGACGGGCTGCGCCGGGCCGTGGCCACCGAGGACCTGGCGGCGCTCAAGCGGGTGCCCGGCATCGGCCAGAAGGGCGCGCAGCGGATCGTCCTGGAGCTCGGTGACCGGCTCGGTGCGCCGACCGGTGACGGTCCGGGGACCGGTGCGGCCCCGGTGGCCGCCACCGATCACCGCGACGAGGTGGTCGAGGCACTGGTGGGTCTGGGCTGGAACCTCAAGGTCGCCCAGGAGGCGGTGGCGGCCGTCCTCGCCGACCGGGACGGCGCCGTGGGTCCGTCGGACATGGCGGGTGTGCTGCGGGCCGCGCTGCGGGGTCTGGGCGCCAACCGTGGCTGAGGACGTCGCGCCCGTGGAGGAGGACGCCACCGAGTCGTTGGTCCGGGCCGGTGCGGACGACCTGGAACGTGCCGCCGAGGCGGCGCTGCGCCCGCGGCACCTGGACGAGTTCGTGGGACAGCCGGTGGTGCGCGAGCAACTGTCCCTGGTGCTGCAGTCGGCGCTCGCCCGCGGCAGGACACCGGACCACGTGCTGCTCTCCGGTCCGCCCGGCTTGGGCAAGACCACCCTGGCGATGATCATCGCCGCCGAACTGGGTGCCTCGCTGCGGGTCTCCAGTGGTCCCGCGATCCAGCACGCCGGTGACCTGGCGGCGATCCTGTCGTCGCTGGAGGAGGGCGAGGTGCTGTTCCTGGACGAGATCCACCGGCTCGCCCGTCCGGCGGAGGAACTGCTCTACGTCGCGATGGAGGACTTCCGGGTCGACGTCGTGGTGGGCAAGGGGGCGGGTGCCAGCGCGATCCCGCTCAGCCTCCCGCCGTTCACGGTGGTGGGCGCGACCACCCGGGCCGGGCTGCTGCCGGCGCCGCTGCGGGACCGGTTCGGGTTCACCGGGCACCTGGACTTCTACGCCGACGGGGAGCTGGAGCGGGTGCTGATGCGGTCGGCCGGGCTGCTCGGGGTCCCGCTGGACCGGGATGCCGCGGCCGAGATCGCCTCCCGGTCCCGGGGAACGCCGCGGATCGCCAACCGGCTGCTGCGTCGGGTGCGGGACTGGGCGGAGGTGCGGGGGACCGGCGAGCTGACCCTGGAGGCGGCGCGGTCGGCGTTGGCGGTCTACGAGGTGGACGAACGCGGCCTGGACCGGTTGGACCGTGCGGTGCTGCGGGCGCTGTGCGTGCGCTTCGGCGGGGGACCGGTCGGGCTGACCACGCTGGCCGTCGCGGTCGGCGAGGAGCCGGAGACGGTGGAGACCGTGGCCGAGCCGTTCCTGGTGCGCGAAGGGCTGATCGGACGGACGCCCCGGGGTCGCGTCGCCACGGCCGAGGGCTGGGCACACCTGGGCCTGACCGCTCCGGCGGGTGGCGGAACGCTCTTCGGTTAGGGCGGTTCGGGCGATCTGAGGCGAAACGCCGGGAACCTCGCATCGAGGGCAGTCGTTAGGAGGCCCGGAGCCGTGGCGCCTAGACTGCGGCGGACGTCCTTCGAAGGAGCATTGTGGAACTGATCATCATCCTCGTCATCGGTGTCGCGGCGATGTGGTTCATGTCGACCCGTGCCCGCAAGCAGCAGCGCGAGGCGATGAGCTTCCGGGACAACCTCCAGCCCGGCCAGGAGGTGATGACCGGCTCCGGCCTGTTCGGCACCGTGGTCTCGGTCGAGGGCGATGTCGTCACCCTGGAGTCCACCCCCGGCAACGAGTCCCGCTGGCTGAAGGCGGCGATCGCCAAGCTGGTCGACCCGCCGGTCGAGGAGACCGAGGACGACGAGGACGAGGACCTCACCGCGGACGAGCTGGTCGACGCCGAGCACGACGAGTTCGAGCCCACCCAGCGCTCGGTCGCGGGCACCACCGGGACCACCGAGCCGGCCGCGACCATCGAGCCCTTCGGCGACGAGGACCGCAAGAACAAGAACTGATCACGTCGAGGTCCCCACACCGAGCCGCTCGGGGCCCTACCATCCGTACCGCCCGCAGACCGCGGGCGGTACGCGCACGAGAGAAGAAGATCGTTGGCCCCTCCCACACGCCGCCGGCATCGTCCGGTGCGCACGCTGATCACGCTCGTGGTCCTGATCGTCGCCCTCTTCGCCGCCCTGTTCGGTGGCACGAAGTGGTCTGACGCGACCTGGACCCCGAAGCTGGCACTCGACCTGGAGGGTGGCACCCAGCTCATCCTCGCGCCCAAGACCGAGGACAACGCCAGCGTCAGCCGCGAGACGATCCAGCAGGCGATCGAGGTCATCCGCCAGCGCGTGGACTCCTCCGGCGTCGCCGAGGCCGAGATCACCAGCCAGGGCGGGTCCAACATCGTCGTGGCGCTGCCGGGCAAGCCCAGCGAGGCCACGCTGGACCTGGTCCGCACCTCGGCCCAGATGGAGTTCCGGCCGGTGCTGACCTACGCCGACCCGACGCCGACCGCGACCGACGGTGCCACCGCCGACCCGTCCGACCCCTCGGCCACCGGGGCGCCCGACGCCGACGCCACGATCAGCCCGGACGGCCTCGCCACCTCGGAGCCGACCGACGGTGCCACCGCCGAGAACTCCTCGGCCTCCTCCGACGCCGTGTTCAGCAATGCCGTGTCCACCGGCGACGACGCTGTGATCCGGGACGCTGCGGCCACCGACGACCCGACCGCCGAGCCGAGCCCGTCCGCCTCCGCCGGAACCGACGGCAGCGCCACCGGCCCGGAGTCGCCGAGCGACATCAACTACTACGTCACCGAAGACGTGCTCCAGCGGTTCAACGAGCTGGACTGCACCGACCCGAAGAACCTCACCGGCGGCGACACAGCCGACCCGGACACCGCGCTGGTCACCTGTGACCCGACCGGGACGATCAAGTACATCCTCGGCCCGGTGGAGATCACCGGTGACCACATCTCCAACGCCACCTCCGGCATCGGCGTGAACTCGCAGGGTGTCTCCACCGGCCAGTGGGTGGTGAACCTGTCCTTCGACGGCACCGGCACCGACGAGTTCAAGACCGTCACCACCCGGTTGCAGGGGCTGCAGTCGCCGCAGAACCAGTTCGCGATCGTGCTGGACGGACTGGTCATCTCCGCCCCGTCGCTGTCCCCGGGCACGATCATCGCGGACGGCAAGGCCGAGATCTCCGGCTCGTTCAACCGGGAGTCCGCCACCACGCTGGCCAACCAGCTGAAGTTCGGTGCGCTGCCGATCTCCTTCGACGTGCAGTCGGAGGAGCAGATCTCCGCCACGCTCGGCTCCGAGCAGCTGGAGAAGGGCCTGATCGCGGGCCTGATCGGTCTTCTGCTGGTGGTGATCTACTCGCTGTTCCAGTACCGCGCGCTGGGCTTCGTCACCGTGCTGTCCCTGGTGATCGCCGCGGTGCTGACCTACGGCGTGATCACCCTGTTGTCCTGGACCCAGGGGTACCGCCTGTCGCTGCCCGGTGTGGCCGGTCTGATCGTCGCGATCGGTATCACCGCCGACTCGTTCATCGTCTACTTCGAACGCATCCGGGATGAGCTGCGCGAGGGCCGCACCCTGGTCGCCGCGGTGGACCGTGGCTGGGAGCGGGCACGCCGGACCATCCTGGCCTCCGACGCGGTGAACTTCCTGGCCGCGATCGTGCTCTACTTCCTGGCCGTCGGCTCGGTGCGGGGCTTCGCCTTCACCCTGGGTCTGACCACGCTGCTCGACCTGCTGATCGTCTTCGTCTTCACCCACCCGGTGATGTTGCTGATCGCCAAGACGAAGTTCTTCGGCAGCGGTCATCCGCTGTCCGGTCTGGACCCGCGTCGGCTCGGTGCCACCGGTGGCACCCGCTACGTCGGCCGTGGCCGGGTCGCCACCGGGCGCCGCGACGCGGACCCCGAGGACGGCGGACTCAGCACCGAGAACCCGCTGGTGGCGACCACGGTCGCCGGTGGCACGATCGCCGAGCGCCGGGCCGCCGCACGGGCCGCCGCGCAGGGGACAGCACCGCACGACGCCGCATCGCACGACACGGCACCGACTGACACGCCGACGGACGGCAGCACCCCGGCCGAGCGCACCGAGGGGAACGACTGATGGCCGTCAACTTCGCCCAGTGGGGCAATGACCTGTACACCGGTCGCCGGTCGTACGACATCGTGGGCCGTCGCAAGCTCTGGTTCCTGATCGGCGCGATTTTGGTCGTGCTCTCGGCGATCCTGCTGGTCAAGCCGGGCCTGCAGCCGGGCATCGAGTTCCGCGGTGGTTCGCAGTTCACCGTGTCGAACGTCAAGGACCTGGACCAGCAGCCCGCGATCGACGCGGTCGCCGAGGTGTCCTCGGAGGAGGTGCCGCGGGTCACCACGGTCGGTTCCTCGACCATTCGGGTGCAGACCGCCGAGCTGACCAACGAGCAGGTCGAGAAGGTGCGCACCGCGTTGGAGGACGCCTACGGCGTGACCGACGACGACGTGGCCTCCTCCTTCATCGGCCCGACCTGGGGCTCGGACGTCTCCAAGAAGGCCGCGCAGTCCCTGGTGGTCTTCCTGGTGCTGCTCGCGGTCGTGATGACCGTGTACTTCCGCAACTGGCGAATGGCGGCGGCGGCGATCATCGCGCTGTTCCACGACATCGCGGTCACGGTCGGCGTGTACGCGGCGGTCGGCTGGGAGGTCACCCCCGCCACGGTGATCGGTTTCCTCACCATCCTCGGGTACTCGGTCTACGACACCGTGGTGGTCTTCGACAAGGTGCGCGAGAACACGATCGCCATCACCGAGCAGAGCCGTGCCACCTACGAGGAGCGGGCGAACCTGGCGGTCAACCAGACCCTGGTCCGCTCGATCAACACCTCGGTGGTCGCGCTGCTGCCGGTCGCGGCGATCCTGTTCATCGGTGCCTTCGTGCTCGGTGCCGGAACGCTGCGCGACATCGCGCTGGCCCTGTTCGTCGGCATGTTCATCGGCGCGTTCTCGTCGGTGTTCCTCGCCACCCCGCTGGAGGTCGCCTTCCGACTGCGTGAGCGGCCGATCAAGGAGCACACCGCCAAGGTCCTGGCGGGACGCACCGCCGCTGTGACCGAGTTCGGGTCCGACGGCGCCGCCGAGCCGATCCGCATGACCGGTCAGATCCGTCCGGGCACCCACCAGGGCACCTCCGCCCAGCCGCGCCGGAAGGGCCGCTGAACATGACCACCTCGCAGAACATCACCGACGAGAAGCTGGCAGCCCGGATCGAGGACCTGATCCGGGACGTGCCCGACTACCCGAACCCGGGCGTGATCTTCAAGGACATCACCCCGCTGCTGGCCGACGCCGAGGCGTTCGCGGCCACGATCAAGGCGATGGCCCACGCGATCCCGGGTCCGATCGACCTGGTCGCCGGCATGGAGGCCCGTGGCTTCATCGTCGCGGCCCCGGTGGCGCAGGAGCTCGGCGCCGGGTTCATCCCGATCCGCAAGGCGGGCAAGCTGCCCGGCCCGGTCGCTCACCGCGACTATCAGCTGGAGTACGGCGAGGCCACCGTCGAGGTGCACCCCTTCACCGTCCCGGCCGGTTCCCGGGTGCTGGTGGTCGACGACGTGCTCGCCACCGGTGGCACCGCCCTGGCGACCATCGAGCTGCTGCAGGAATGCGGTGCCGAGGTGGTGGGGTTGAGCTTCCTGATGGACCTGACGTTCCTGCCCGGCCGTGAGCGCCTGACGGGATATCCGGTGAACGCCCTGCTGAACGTGGGCTGAGCCGGTCGTAGAATCGTGCGATCGTCCACTCGGGACGGTGGTGCACACACGCTGAGCGGCTCGGGCCGACGGGAGGAGGGTGTGATGGCGGATTCCCTGCGGACCCCTGACGCCCGCGAGACCCCGGCGGTCACCGGTGCCACCGCCCGGGTGCGACAGCGCCTGGCCCGCTTCGGGCAGGGCCGGGTCCCGGCGCAGACCGCGGCGATCGAGCCGTTGTTGCAGGCGGTGCGGACCAACCACCCGCGTGCCGACCTGAGCCTGATCGAACGTGCGTACGTCACCGCCGAGAAGGCGCACCGCGGGCAGCTGCGCAAGAGCGGCGACCCGTACATCACGCACCCGGTGGCGGTCGCCACGATCCTGGCCGAGCTGGGCATGACTCCGCCGACCCTGGCCGCCGCGCTGCTGCACGACACGGTCGAGGACACCGACTACTCGCTGGACCAGCTGCGCAGCGAGTACGGCCCCGAGATCGCGATGCTGGTCGACGGCGTGACCAAGCTCGACAAGGTCACCTTCGGCGACGCCGCGCAGGCCGAGACCGTCCGCAAGATGGTGATCGCCATGTCCCGGGACATCCGGGTGCTGGTGATCAAGCTCGCCGACCGGCTGCACAACGCCCGCACCTGGAAGTTCGTCCCCGCGCACAAGGCGGAGGGGAAGGCCCGCGAGACGCTGGAGATCTACGCTCCGCTGGCACACCGGCTGGGCATGAACACCATCAAGTGGGAGCTGGAGGATCTGTCCTTCGCCACCCTCTACCCGAAGGTCTACGACGAGATCGTGCACCTGGTGGCCGAGCGGGCTCCGGCGCGCGAGGAGTACCTGGCGATCGTGCGCGAGCAGGTCGGCGGCGACCTGCGCACCGCGAAGATCAAGGCCACCGTCACCGGGCGGCCGAAGCACTACTACTCGATCTACCAGAAGATGATCGTCCGTGGCCGCGACTTCGCGGACATCTACGACCTGGTCGGCGTGCGGGTCCTGGTGGACACCGTGCGGGACTGCTACGCGGCGCTCGGCACGCTGCACGCGCGATGGAACCCGGTGCCCGGCCGGTTCAAGGACTACATCGCGATGCCGAAGTTCAACCTGTACCAGTCGCTGCACACCACGGTGATCGGCCCCGGCGGAAAGCCGGTGGAGATCCAGATCCGTACCCACGACATGCACCGTCGTGCGGAGTACGGCGTGGCGGCGCACTGGAAGTACAAGGAGAACGCGAAGAACCAGGCCGGCGACGAGGAGCCGGGCGGCGCCGACATGACCTGGCTGCGCCAGCTGGTCGACTGGCAGAAGGAGACCGCCGACCCCTCGGAGTTCCTGGACTCCCTGCGGTTCGAGATCGCCGACGGGGAGGTCTACGTCTTCACGCCCAAGGGCGACGTGATGGCGCTGCCCGCGGGTGCGACCCCGGTCGACTTCGCCTACTCGGTGCACACCGAGGTCGGTCACCGCACGATGGGTGCCCGCGTCAACGGTCGGCTGGTGCCGCTGGACACCAAGCTGGAGAACGGCGACGTGGTGGAGGTCTTCACCTCCAAGTCGGAGACCGCCGGGCCCTCGCGCGACTGGCTCGGCTTCGTCACCAGTCCGCGCGCCCGGAACAAGATCCGGCAGTGGTTCACCAAGGAACGCCGCGAAGAGGCGATCGAGCACGGCAAGGACGCGATCGCCAAGGCGATGCGCAAGCAGAACCTGCCGATCCAGCGCCTGCTCTCGCACGAGGCCCTGGTCGGTCTCGCGAACGAGATGCGCTACGCGGACGTGTCCGCGCTCTACGCGGCGGTCGGTGAGGGTCAGGCCTCGGCCGCCTCGGTGGTGCAGAAGCTCGTCCAGGCGATGGGTGGCGAGCCGGGCACCGAAGAGGACATCGCCGAGACCGCGCGCCCCGGGCAGACCTCCCGGCGGGTGCGGACCGGCGATCCCGGTGTCGTGGTCAAGGGCGTCGACGACATCTGGGTCAAGCTGGCCAAGTGCTGCACCCCGGTGCCGGGCGACGACATCATCGGCTTCATCACCCGGGGCGACGGCGTCAGCGTCCACCGCACCGACTGCATCAATGTCACCCAGCTGCGGCAGCAGCCGGAGCGGATCGTGGACGTCGAGTGGACGCAGGGCACCGGCAGCCTGTTCCTGGTGCAGATCCAGGTCGAGGCGCTGGACCGGTCGCGGTTGCTGTCGGACATCACCCGCGTGCTGTCCGACAGCCACGTCAACATCCTCTCCGCCTCGGTGTCCACCTCCCGCGACCGGGTGGCGATGTCGCGGTTCGTGTTCGAGATGGCCGAGCCCTCGCATCTGGCCTCCGTGCTCTCCGCGGTGCGCAAGGTCGAAGGGGTCTTCGACGTCTACCGGATCACCGGGGCCAAGGCCGACCACCAGCCGGTGGGGGGCTGACGGTCGGCCCTGGTGCCTGACCGCATCGCTCCCGGGCCCGTCGCCCGGTGCCGCGATCAGCAGCGTGCCCGGGCGGCCCGGAGCGATCGGTCGGCTCGCACCACGCCGCGCTGCCGACCGAGGCCGGCCAGCCGGTGCAGGGCGGCGTCCAGGTCGACGCCGTGGTGGGCGAGTGCGACCAGGCGCGGCACGGCGGAGCTCGGCGCGGTGAAGCACGCCACGTCGACCGCGGTCCGCAGCGGGGAGGTCACCGACACCCCGGCGACCGTCACCAGGTCCCGGTCCGGCATCTCCTGCTGGTGCAGGACCCGTCCGGGCAGCTCCGGCGGCTGATGGGTGTTCGGCGGTCCGGTCAGCGACAGCGCGCTCGGACCGGCGGCGCCCCCGACGTGCACCCAGGCGGCGGTGGCACCGCCGAGTGCCCAGCCGGCAGGCAGCACGCCGACGAAGGGTCGGGCCCGGTCGTCGGGCGTGGGTCGTCGGCGGACCGGGATCGCGACCGAGGGCGCGATCACCCGGAGGGCACCCTCATGCACGAGCAACTGCCAGGTGATCGGGTCCAGGTCGTCAGGTCGGAACAGGCCGTCGTCCCGTGCCGCAGGCGGCAGCATCGCGGACGTGAGGGTCGGGAGGGACGGGGATGGTGGCGAGGTCGTCAACGTCATGACCTCACCCTGCGTCGCCGACCACACCGCCGGCCAGCCACGATCCGGGGACCTGGGGACGACGCCGACACGCAGCGCCTGTGGACAGACGAAGGGCCCGGAACGACCAGCGTCCCGGGCCCCTCGTGGTCAGCGGCCGATCAGCGGCTGGACTCGTCAGCGGCGCGCTGCACCTGCTCCAGCCAGGACCGCCGGGCATCCAGCGCCGCCTGCGCCTCCTTGACCTTGCGGTCGTTGCCGGCCGCCTGCGCCGCCGCCAGGTCGTCCTCCAGCTGGGCAATGGCCTGCTCGAGCTGCGCGGCGGCACCCTCGGCCCGGGCACGGGTCTCCGGGTTGGTCCGGCTCCACTCGGCCTGCTCGGCGTCGCGGATCGCGTTCTCCACCGCACGCATCCGGCCCTCGACCCGCTGGACGTCGCCCCGGGGCACCTTGCCCGCCGCCTCCCATCGGTCCTGGATCGACCGGATCGCCTGCTTCGCGGCGCTCAGCCCGGCGGAGACGTCGATCGCCTCGGCCTCGACCAGCAGCGCCTCCTTGACCTCCAGGTTGGCGCGGTACTCCTCGTCGATCGCGGCGTTCAGCTCGTCGCGGGACTGGAAGAACCGGTCCTGCGCGGCACGGAACCGTGCCCACAGGGCGTCGTCGTCCTGCCGGGACGCGCGACCGGCGGCCTTCCACCGCGCCATCAGGTCACGGAACTTGCCCGCGGTCGGTCCCCACTCGGTGCTGTCGGCCAGCGCCTCGGCCTCGGCGACCAGCTGCTCCTTCACCGTCTTGGCGGAGGCGTTCCGGGTCTCCAGCTCGGCGAAGTAGTGCCGACGCTCACGGTCGAAGGTGGTGCGTGCGTGGCTGAACCGCTTCCACAGCGCCTCCTCGGTGGGGCGGTCGATGCGCGGGCCGGAGCGCTGCGCGTCCTTCCACTCGTCCAGCAGGGCACGCAGCTGCTCGCCCGCCGGACGCCACTGCATCCGGGAGGGCTCGGTCCCGGCGATCTTCTCCGCCTTCTCCACGATGGCGGTGCGTGCCTCGACCGCGACCTGCTTGGCGGCGGCGCGCTCGGCCTCCACCTGGGCCCGGCGCTCGGCTGCGACGGTCCGCAGCGCGTCGAGCCGCTCGCGCAAGGCTGCCAGGTCACCGACGGCGGCCGGCTCGGCCAGCTCCTCGGTCAACCGGGCCAGGGTCTGGTCGATCTCCTTGACGGCCAGATCGGTGGCCTGCAGTCGGGCCTCGAAGACGGCCACCTTGGCCTGCAGATCCAGGAACCGGCGGACGTAGAGGCTCAGCGCCTCCTCGGGGCCGGCACCGGGGAACTGCCCCACGGGGCGCTCGGCGTCGCCCTCGCGGACGTAGACGGTGCCCTCGTCGTCGACCCGGCCGAACCCGGCCGCGGCCTTGGCCTCCGCCGAGTCGTCCGGCACCGGGGCCGGGACGACCGGGGTGGTGGGCGCGGCGGCGACCGGGCTGCCCAGACGGGGGGCGGCGGGACGCGGTCGCATCGCGCTGGGCTTGATCGCGCTCGGCTTGGGCGCGCTGGGCTTCACCGCGCCGGGGGCCGGAGCTGCGGGCGCGGCAGACTCGGCGGGGGAGCCATCGGCCGGGGCGTCGTCCGGGGCCTCCGCGGTCGGGGCGTCCGCCACCGGCGCTTCGGGGGTCGGGGCGTCTTCCACCGGGGCTTCCGCGGTCGGAGCGTCCTCAGTGGTCGCTGCGTCCTCCGGGGCGGGGGTCGCCGCGTCGGCGGTCTCGACCGTGGCCTGCTCGGCGGCGTCGGTGGTCTCAGCAGCCGGAGCGTTCTCGGTGCCGGGCTGGTCGGCAGGGGTCTCGGTCACTGGGTCTCCACTCCCTCGATGGTGACGCGGTTCGTGGGCTGGCCGTCGGCGGCCCCTCCCACGACACCCGCGTCAGCGATGGCCTGGATCACGTCGAGTCCCGACGTGACCTTGCCGAACACGGTGTACCCGCCGCCGTCCGTCGGCAGCTCGGTGTCTTCGTACACGATGAAGAACTGCGACCCCTGGCTGTCCTGTGCGGAGGACCGGGCCATCGCGATGGTGCCCGCGGGGTAGATCCCGTCGGCCGGTGCGTTCTCCACCGGGCCGAAGGTGTAACCGGGACCGCCGGTGCCGGTGGCGGTCGGGTCACCGCACTGCAGCACGAACAGCCCGTCGGTGGTCAGCCGGTGGCAGTCGGTGCCGTCGAAGTAGCCCTCCTGCGCCAGCGTCACGAAGTTCGCGACCGCCTGCGGAGCCGCCTTGCCGTCCAGCTCGATGCCGACGTCGCCGGTGTTCAGCGTGATGTCGCCGGTCCAGGTGCGGCCCTCGGCCAGCGAGGCGTCCGGCACCGTGCCGTCGTTGCCGGTGCGTGCCTCCCCGCCGATGGTCGGGGCGGTGGCGGTCGAGGTCGGGGCCGGGGAGTTCGCGGCGGTGGCGTCCGAGTCGTCGCGGTTCAGCAGCACCGCGGTGCTCACGCCGATCCCGAGCACCAGCACCGCGGCGACCGACCCGGCGATGATCCGCTGCCGACGGCGCGCGACCCGCTTCGCGGCCTGGCGCTCCTGCCACTTCTCGTACCGGCGGCGCTCGTACTCGCGCTCACGCTTGCTGGACGGCACGCACACTCCTCGGGCTCGACACGGGGCGCGGGCGGTCCGGCGCCAGCGGACAGTCTAGGCAGGGGAGCGCCGAACACCGCCCCACCACACGGATTACGGTGGCCGGATGCGGATTCTGACCCTCACGGCGCCGGTGTACGGCGCGAGCTGCTACCTGATCGCCGCCGACGACGGCGACACCGTCGTCGTCGACGCGGGTGGCGGTGTCGCGGATGCCGTGGCCCGCGTGGTGGACGAGCAGGGACTCCGGATCACCGGCGTCCTGGCCACCCACGGCCACGCCGATCACGTCTGGGACGCGCCCCGGGTCGCCGCCCGGGCCGGGGTGCCGGTGACGGTGCACGCGGCCGACGCGTACCGGCTCGCGGACCCGCTGGCGCCGCTGGGTGGCACGTCCTCCGGGGTGTACGCCGCGCTGCTGGCCGAGGGGCTGTCCACCGACTGGGAGCCGCCGACGGAGCTCGACACGATCGACGCCGACGGTGAGCTGGCCTTCGGCTCGGTGCGCCTGACCGCCCGGCACGCACCCGGCCACACCGAGGGGTCGACGCTGTACCTGATCGACGACCGGGCGGTCTGCACCGGGGACGTGCTGTTCCGCGGCACCATCGGCCGCACCGATCTGCCCGGCGGGGACCACGCGACGATGGAGCAGACCCTGCGCACGGTGGTCGCCCGGCTGCCCCGGGCGGCGGCCGTGCTCCCCGGTCACGGACCGTCGAGCGTGGTCGCCGACGAGCTGGCGGGCAATCCGTTCCTGATCCACCTGGCAGGATGACTCGCATGGCACGCCCCACCCCGCTCTCCGGCTTCCCCGAATGGCTCCCCGACGGTCGGATCGTCGAGCAGCACGTCCTCGACACCCTGCGGCGCACCTTCGAACTGCACGGCTTCGCCGGGATCGAGACCCGGGCGGTCGAGCCGCTGGACCAGCTGCTGCGCAAGGGGGAGACCTCCAAGGAGGTGTACGTGCTGCGCCGCCTCCAGGAGGAGGGTGAATCCGGGAAGGACGCCGGGCTCGGACTGCACTTCGACCTCACCGTCCCGTTCGCGCGGTACGTCCTGGAGAACGCCGGTCACCTGGCCTTCCCGTTCCAGCGCTACCAGATCCAGAAGGTGTGGCGCGGTGAGCGGCCTCAGGACGGCCGGTTCCGCGAGTTCGTCCAGGCCGACATCGACGTGGTGGGTGCGGGGGAGCTGCCGTATCACTACGAGGTCGACCTGCCGCTGGTGATGGCCGAGGCGCTGGGTGCGCTGCGGGCGATCGGCGTGCCCGAGGTGCGGATCCTGGTGAACAACCGCCGGGTGGCGGAGGGGTTCTACCGCGGCATCGGGCTGGACGACGTCGAGGCGGTGCTGCGCAGCATCGACAAGCTGGACAAGATCGGTGCCGAGAAGGTCGCGGCGCTGCTGGTCGCCGAGGCCGGTGCCACCGAGACCCAGGCCCGGGCCTGCCTCGACCTGGCGGCGATCTCCGGCTCGGACGCGACGGTGATCGACCGGGTGCGGGACCTCGCGTCGACGCACGGGGTGGACTCCGCGCTGATGGAGCAGGGCCTGGCCGAGCTGGGTCAGCTGATCGAGGCGGCGGCGGTGCGCGCACCGGGCGTCGTCGTGGCCGATCTCAAGATCGCCCGCGGTCTGGACTACTACACCGGGTCGGTCTACGAGACGGTGCTGGTCGGGCACGAGCAGCTCGGCTCGATCTGTTCCGGTGGGCGGTACGACACCCTCGCCTCCGACGGGTCGACCACTTACCCGGGTGTCGGCCTGTCGATCGGTGTCTCGCGGCTGGTCTCCCGGCTGATCTCCGGCGGTCTGGTGCGGGCGACCCGGGCCGTCCCGGCCGCCGTGCTGGTCGCGGTGATCAACGAGGAGACCCGCCCGGCGTCGGACGCGGTGGCGGCCCAGCTCCGGCTGCGCGGCATCCCGGTCGAGGTGGCGCCGACGGCGGCGAAGTTCGGCAAGCAGATCAAGCACGCCGACCGGCGCGGCATCCCGTTCGTCTGGTTCCCCGGCGAGGATGGCGACCAGGTCAAGGACATCCGGTCGGGTGAACAGGTCGAGGCGCAGGCCACCAGCTGGCAGCCGTCGGCGGACGACTGGTGGCCGCGGGTGGTGCCCGCGCAGGCATGACCACACGAAGGGCCGCCTCCGGATGCCGGCGGCCCTTCGTCGCTGGATGACCTCAGTTCAGTGCGGCGACGGCGGCGTTCAGCGTCGTGGCGTAGAGCGCCCAGGCGAGGTACGGCCCGAGCAGCCAGGCCGCGAGCCGGTGCACCCGGTGGAAGGCCACGATCGTGGCGACCAGGGCGACCTCCAGCAGGAGGATGATCACCAGCCCGCCGCCGAGGATCTCCGCGCCGAAGAACACCGGCGTCCAGGCGGCGTTCAGCGCGAGTTGGACCCCGTACAGGATCAGCGGCAGCCGGGCCGAGCGGGTGTCGACGTCGCGCCAGACCAGCCAGGCGGCGACGGCCATCATGATGTAGAGCACCGTCCACACCGGGCCGAACAGCGCGTTGGGCGGGATCCAGTCCGGCTTGGCGGCATCGGCGTACCAGCCGTCGACGCCGGAGGTGGAGGCGATCGACCCGCCCGCGGCGACCAGGGCGTTGATCACCAGCAGGGCGGCCAGCACCGGCCAGGTGCGACGGCGGCGTTCGACGGGGAGCGGTTGGTCAGCGGTGGCGGTGGTCATGTCCCCACGGTCGGTCCGGGGATGTGCTCCGGCAACTCGACCGGGCGCCTTGTCCCGACCTGCCAGGAATCGGCGCTTGTCAGGTCAGTCGAACACGTGTTCGAATAGCTCCATGCGATGGGACGGACAGAAGGTCGAGGCGGCGCAGCCGGAGATGCTGCCGGGCCTCGCGCTGACCGGGCACCAGCGGTCGGTGCGCACCCCGGAGTTCACCGGCGTGACCTTCCACGAGGTGCACGCCAAGTCGGCCCTGAACAAGGTCCACGACACCAGTGCGGTGCCGTTCCGGTGGACGGTGAACCCGATGCGGGGCTGCCTGCACGCCTGCGCCTACTGCTTCGCCCGACCCACCCACGAGTACCTGGGCCTGGACGCGGGCCAGGACTTCGAGACCCAGATCGTGGTGAAGACCAACGTGGTCGAGGTGCTCACCGCCGAACTGCGCCGTCGGTCCTGGCGGCACGAGCTGGTCGCCCTCGGCACCAACACCGATCCCTACCAGCGGGCCGAGGGTCGCTACGCGCTGATGCCCGGGATCATCACCGCCCTGGCGGAGTCCGGTACACCGCTGTCGGTCCTGACGAAGGGCACGCTGCTGCGCCGGGACCTGCCCCTGCTCACCCGGGCGGCCGAGCAGGTGCCGGTGAGCCTGGCGGTGTCCCTGGCGATCGGGGACGAGGACCTGCAACAGGCGATGGAGCCCGGCACTCCGACCCCTCGGGCGCGGCTCGGGCTGATCCGCGCCGCACGGGACGCCGGACTGGAGTGCGGGGTGCTGATCGCGCCGATCATGCCCTGGCTCACCGACGGCACCGCCCATCTGGACGGGTTGTTCGGCGACCTGAAGGAGGCGGGCGCGAGTTGGGTGACCACGATCCCGCTGCACCTGCGTGGCCCGGTCCGTCCGCTGATGCTGCGCTGGCTCGCCGAACACCGGCCCGCGCTGGTCGCCAAGTACCGGCGCCTGTACGGCAACGGCGCCTACGTGCCGGAGGAGTACCGGCGCTGGTTGCACGACCGGGTGCGCCCGCTGCGGGAACGGCACGGGCTCGCGCACCCGCCGGAGGGGACCACCGCCTTCGGGCGCTGGCGACGAGGCGCGATCGCCCAGGCGTCACCCGCCCAGGCGTCGACACCGGAGGCCGCGCTGCCGGGGGTGATGCAGGCCGCGCTGTTCTGAGCAGGAACGCCGCGCGTCGGCGATAGACTCGCCCGGGTCGCCGTCATGGCGGCCATCACCCCCCACCCGAGAGGATCCCCCGTGCTGCGCACCCACACCGCCGGCTCGTTGCGGGCCGAGCACATCGGCTCCACCGTCACCCTGACCGGGTGGGTGGATCGCCGCCGGGATCACGGTGGGGTGGCCTTCGTGGATCTGCGGGATGCCTCCGGCATCGCCCAGGTGGTCATCCGGGACGAGGCGGTGGCCCACGGTCTGCGTGCCGAGTACGTGCTGCAGGTGACCGGTGAGGTCGGTCGCCGTCCGGAGGGCAACGCGAACAGCGCGCTGGCCACCGGCGAGGTCGAGCTCGTCGCCACCGAGGTCGTGGTGCTGAACGAGGCAGCGCCGCTGCCGTTCCAGGTGTCGACCGCCCTGGACGAGCCGGTGGGCGAGGAGGCGCGCCTGCGCTACCGCTACCTCGACCTGCGTCGGCCCGCCCCCGCCCACGCGATCCGGCTGCGCTCCAAGGCCAGCCAGGCGGCGCGCCGGGTGCTGGACGCCCACGACTTCGTGGAGATCGAGACCCCGACCCTGACCCGGTCCACTCCGGAGGGCGCCCGCGACTTCGTGGTGCCCGCCCGTCTGGCGCCGGGCAGCTGGTACGCCCTGCCCCAGTCGCCGCAGCTGTTCAAGCAGCTGCTCATGGTCGGTGGCATGGAGCGCTACTACCAGCTGGCCCGCTGCTACCGCGACGAGGACTTCCGCGCCGACCGTCAGCCGGAGTTCACCCAGCTCGACGTCGAGATGTCATTCGTCGACCAGGAGGACGTGATCGCGCTCGGCGAGCAGCTGCTGGTCGCGCTCTGGGACCTGATCGACTACCGCATCCCGACCCCGATCGCCCGGATGACCTACGCCGAGGCGATGGAGAAGTACGGCACCGACAAGCCCGACCTGCGCTTCGGCCTGGAGCTGGTCGAGCTGACCGACTTCTTCGCCGACACCCCGTTCCGCGTGTTCCAGGCGCCCTACGTCGGCGCGGTGGTCCAGCCCGGTGGCGCCGCCACCCCGCGCCGCGGGTTCGACGCCTGGCAGGAGTGGGCGAAGCAGCGCGGTGCCAAGGGCCTGGCCTACGTGACCGTCGGTGAGGACGGCACGCTCGGCGGCCCGGTCGCCAAGAACATCTCCGAGGCCGAGCGCGAGGGCCTGGTCGCCGCGGTCGGCGCGCAGCCCGGTGACGCGGTGTTCTTCGCCGCGGGCAAGGCCACCGAGGCGCGCGCGCTGCTCGGCGCCGCCCGGCTGGAGATCGGCAAGCGCGGCGGGCTGATCGACGAGTCCGCCTGGTCCTTCGTGTGGGTGGTCGACGCGCCGCTGTTCAAGCCCACCGGCGAGGACGACGACGTGGCGGTGGGCGAGGGCGCGTGGACCGCGGTGCACCACGCCTTCACCAGCCCGACCCCGGAGTGGATCGACCGCTTCGAGGAGGACCCGGGCAACGCCCTGGCCTACGCCTACGACATCGTCTGCAACGGCAACGAGATCGGTGGCGGGTCGATCCGTATCCACCGTCGGGACGTGCAGGAGCGGGTGTTCCAGGTGATGGGCATCAGCGAGCAGGAGGCGGACGAGAAGTTCGGCTGGCTGCTGAACGCCTTCCAGTTCGGCGCCCCGCCGCACGGCGGCATCGCGCTGGGCTGGGACCGGGTGGTCGCGCTGCTGACCGGTTCGGAGTCGATCCGGGACGTGATCGCCTTCCCGAAGTCCGGTGGCGGCTACGACCCGCTGACCGGCGCCCCGGCCCCGATCTCCGCGCTGCAGCGCAAGGAGGCCGGCGTGGACGCCAAGCCCCAGCCGAGCGGGTCCACGAACACCGGGTCCTCGGGCCCGGCCAAGGCCGAGTCGACGATCGCCGAGGCGAAGGTCGCGGACGCCGCCGCGGACCAGCACTGAGCACACCATCGCCGGGAGTCGACCAGCACGGTCGGCTCCCGGCGTCATGCCCGGAGGACGACACCCAGGATGACCGCGGAATGAGCGAGACGGCACAGGGCGCCCACTGGGCTGACACGTCGGACGCCGCCCAGTGGGCGCGGGACGAGCTGGTTCTGGACATGAGCAACTGGTGGACCACGGTCGAGACCACCGTGGGCCGGGACGCCGTGTGCCTGCTCTACGCCGCCCGCTCGGCCAGCCCGGCACCCGCCGACAGCTCGGCGGCCGCCGACCCGGTGACCGAGGACGCCTCCGCCGGTGAGGTTCGCGCCGACTCGGAGCCGCCCACCCGGGTGCTGCTCGCCGTGGGCGACCCCGCCGGCGTGACCGAGTTGGTGGAGCGGCGCCTCGGCGCCCTCACCGGCCCGCTGTCCGCCGCGTGGATCGCCACCGACGCACTGCCCGCCCTCCGGGATCGCCTGACCGCCCTCGGCCTGCGCCCGAATCGCACCGGCTGGGAGTGGATGGTGATCCGGGACCAGCCCACTCCGGTGGCGGCCGAGTCCCGAGTGCGGCCGCTCACCTCGGCCGACCGCGACGCCGCGATCGCCTGCCTGGCAGTGGCCAATCCGACCACCGAGGCCGCTCCACTGGCCGCGGGTGAACGGTGGTGGGGCGTGGCGGCGGCGGACGGTGGGCTGCTCGGCGTGATCGGTGCCGAGTCCCGGCCGGGGGACCGGGAAGGCGCCGGCTCCTGGCACCTGCACGGGCTGGGGGTGCGCCCGGAGGCTCGCGGGCAGGGTCTGGGCGGCGCACTCACCGCGGGTGCCGCCCGAGCACTGCTGGACGACGGTGCCGACTGGGTCTCGCTCGGCATGTGGGACGACAACCACGGTGCGCGGCGGATCTATCACCGCCTGGGCTTCCGGACGACCCACCGGCTGATCACCCTGCGCGCCGATCCGCCGCGCTGACCTCTGCCTCGGCGGCCGGGGCGGTCGTGGTCAGTGCGTGATCGCGATCCGCTCGTACACCCGGCGCAGCGGGCCCGGCGCCCACCAGTTCCACTCCCGCAGCACGGTCATGGTGGCCGGCACCAGGAGCAGCCGGACCAGGGTGGCATCGATCAGCACCGCCACCGCGAGGGAGAAGCCGACCTCCTTGATCACCAGCAGCTCCCCGGCGACGAACCCGGCGAACACCGCCACGATGATCGCGGCGGCGCTGGTGATCACCCGGCCGGAGCGCTGCAGGCCACGTCGGACGGCCTCGTCGTTCGGCGCCCCGTCGTCGTGCAGCTCCTTGATCCGGGACAGCAGGAAGACCTCGTAGTCCATCGCGAGACCGAAGGCGAAGGCGATCACCAGCGCGACCACGTAGGTCTCGATCCCGCCGGTGGACTCGAAGCCGAGCAGCCCGGACAGGTGGCCGTCCTGGAAGACCCAGACCAGCACCCCGAGCGAGGCGCACAGCGAGATCACGTTCGTCAGCAGCGCCTTGATCGGCACCAGCAGCGATCCGGTCATCAGGAACAGCAGGATCAGGGTGGCCAGCGCGACGATCCCGAGGGCCAGCGGCGCCCGGTCGACCAGCGCGTCCACGAAGTCGATCTGCACTGCGGCCTGCCCGCCGACGTGCGCGTCCAGATCCAGATCGCGGATCGCGTGCACGACGTCCTGGGTGGCGCGGCTGCCGGGATCGGTGTCCTCCGGGTGCACGCCGATCAGCACGCCGTGCCCGGCGGCCACCGGGGCGTCCACCGAGGCGACCCCGGGGAGCGCCTCGATCTCGGTCGCGATCGTGCTGGCCTGGTCCAGGCTGGACTCCGTCACCACCTGCACCGAGGGGCTGGCCGACGACGGGTACTCGGTGGACAGGATCTGCACGTACTCGCGCTGGCTGGAATCCAACGGCAGCAACTGAGTAGTCGAGTTCCGCAGCTCGATGTGCAGCAGGGGACTGGCCAGCACCAGCAGCACCACGAGCGAGCCGCCCATCACCCACCACGGGTGGCGCTGCACCCGGCTGGTCAGTCGGGAGAACGCGCCCTCGTCGCGCTGGACGTCGGCGGTGCGGGCCAGCACGCCGCGCAGGAACGGCACCCGGCTGAGCAGCGTGGGACCGGCGAGCCGACGGCCGGTGAACGCGAGCAGCGCGGGCACCAGGGTCAGCGCGGTGCCCACCGCGAAGACGATCACCGCGACGGCACCGGCCCCGAAGGCGCGCAGGATCTCCTGCTTGAAGACCAGGAGCCCGGCGATCGACACCCCGACGGTCAGGGCGGAGAAAGCGACGGTGCGACCGGCGGTCGCGATGGTCCGCACCAGCGCGGTGGTGACGGCGCCGTCACCGCGTCGACGCCGGTTGCTGGCCCCCTCGTCGTCGCCGAGCGCCCGGGTCAGTTCCTCCCGGAACCGGGAGACGATCAGCAGGCCGTAGTCGATCGACAGGCCAAGCCCGAGCACGGTGACCACGTTCACCACCGACGACTCCATGTCGGTCAGCAGGTGCGACAGCGCCCAGAGCGCGCCGAGCCCGCCGGCGATGGACGCGATCGCCCCGGCCATCGGCATTGCGGCGGCCAGGAACCCGCCGAAGACCAGCACCATGATCAGCAGCGCTACCGGCAGGGCGATCGCCTCGCCGGTGGTCAGGTCGTCGCGCACCTGGTCGGTGATCGCGGTGACGATCAGGCTGCTGCCGCCGACCAGGCCGGTGGCCCGGGGTGCGACGTCGTGCAGGGCGTCCGGCACGGCGTCCAGGGCGGTCTCCACCCGGGCGAGGGCGGTGTCCCGCGCCGACTCGGACAGCTCCGGGTCGAGTTCGACGACCATCAGGAAGCCGTCACCGGAGGCGGCGAGCAGCGGTGCCGCGGCCGGGTTCGACACCCCCTGCGGCAGCAGGTACGGGTCGATCACCGACTCGACGCCGGGGATGTTCAGCACCGTGGACCGGGCGGGCGCGATGGCGTCGGCGATCCCGTCCGCGCTCGGGTCGACGTCGGAGACCACCAGCGACAACGACGCACCGGCGTCGTCGGAGGCGAGCAGCTCGGAAGCCCGTGCGCTGTCGGAACCGGGGACCACCTGCTCGCCGGTGCTGAGCCGGTCGAAGAGCGTGCCTCCGCCCAGGCCGGTCAGCGCGACCAGGCCGCAGAGGACCGTGATCGCCGCCCAGACGACGACGGTGAGACGGGGATGACGGGCGACCGCCCGGCCGAGACTCTCGAACACGCAGGTCAGCATCTCAGGCCGGGCGGCGTCCCGGCGACCTCGCTGTGGGTGGTGCTGCGTACGCTGGTGGGATGGACCTGTTCGACGCGCTGGGCTCGACCGCGCAGGGCACCCCGGCCCCGGCGCCCGGTGCCCCGCTGGCGGTCCGGATGCGCCCGGCGACGCTGGCGGAGGTCGCGGGCCAGGAACACCTGCTGGAACCGGGGTCGCCGCTGCGCCGGCTGGTGGAACCCGGGGATGCCGGTCAGCGACGGGCGGCTCCGTCGTCGGTGGTGCTGTGGGGTCCGCCCGGCACCGGCAAGACGACGCTCGCCTACCTGGTCGCCGCCACCTCGGGCCGCCGGTTCGTGGAGTTGTCAGCGGTGACCGCCGGCGTCAAGGACGTGCGTCAGGTGGTGGAGGACGCCCGGCGGCGGCTGACCGCGGACGGCTCGGAGACCGTGCTGTTCATCGACGAGGTGCACCGCTTCACCAAGGCCCAGCAGGACGCGCTGCTGCCCAGTGTGGAGAACCGTTGGGTCACCCTGGTCGCCGCCACCACGGAGAACCCGAGCTTCTCGGTCAACTCCCCGCTGCTGTCCCGGTCCCTGCTGCTCACCCTCCGCCCGTTGACCACCGAGGACGTGCGCGCCCTGGTCCACCGTGCGGTGGCGGACGAGCGCGGTCTGGCCGGGTCGGTGGAGCTGACCGATGACGCCGAGGAGCACCTGCTCCGACTGGCAGGCGGGGACGCCCGCAAGGCGCTGACCATCCTGGAGGCGGCCGCCGGAGCCGCGTTGGACGAGCCGGGTGCGCCTAGCCCCGCGCCGGTGGACCTGGCGACGATGGAACGGGCGATCGACGTCGCGGCGGTGCGCTACGACCGGGACGGCGACCAGCACTACGACGTGATCAGTGCCTTCATCAAGTCGATCCGTGGGTCGGACGTGGACGCCGCGCTGCACTACCTGGCGCGGATGATCGCCGCAGGGGAGGACCCCCGGTTCATCTCCCGCCGGATCATGATCTCCGCGGCGGAGGACGTCGGGATGGCCGATCCGTCCGCCTTGCAGACCGCGGTCGCCGCGGCGCAGGCGGTGCAGCTGATCGGGATGCCCGAGGCGCAGATCATCCTGGCCGAGGCGGTGGTCCACCTGGCGACCGCCCCGAAGTCCAACCGGTCCTACAACGGGATCAACGCGGCGCTGGCCGACGTCCGGGCCGGGAGGATCGGCACGGTGCCGCTGCACCTGCGCGACGCGCACTACGCCGGCGCGAAGGCCCTGGGCCACGGCAAGGGCTACCAGTACCCGCACGACGACCCGATCGGCATCAGCCCGCAGCGGTACCTGCCGGACGACCTGGCGGGCACCCGGTACTACGAGCCCAGCGACCGGGGCTACGAGCGGCAGGTCACCGAGCGGCTGGGCCGGATCCGTTCGGTGCTGGACCAGGCCACCGACTCGGGCGTGTAGACTCGACCAGTCCTCGCGGCACATTTGTGCCCGCGGACCGCCTGGGGTCTTAGCCGCAGCCCGTACCACTCGCTGCACCACGGTCGACCCCGCGCCCGGTGGAACTCTCCGCCGCGGTGTGCCGTGAACCAAACGACAGGAAGAACCACATGAGCAACGTGACGCGTTCGCGCCGCCAGGTGCGTCTGTCTCGTGCGCTGGGCCTGGCCCTGACGCCGAAGGCAGTCAAGCACTTCGAGAAGCGCCCCTACCCGCCCGGTGAGCACGGCCGTGCCCGTCGTCGGACCGAGTCCGACTACGCCGTCCGTCTGCGGGAGAAGCAGCGTCTGCGCGCCCAGTACGCGCTGCGCGAGAAGCAGATGGTCCGTGCCTACGAGGCCGCCCGCAAGGCCCCGGGCCTGACCGGTGAGGCCTTGGTCGAGGACCTGGAGACCCGCCTGGACGCCCTGGTGCTGCGCGCCGGGTTCGCCCGCACCATCCTGCAGGCCCGCCAGGTCGTGACCCACCGTCACATCCTGGTCGACGGCAAGATCGTGGACCGTCCGTCCTTCCGCGTGAAGGAGGGTCAGACCCTGCAGATCAAGCCGAAGAGTCAGACCACCGTGCCGTTCCAGGTGGCCGCCGCCGGTGCCCACCGTGACGTGCTGCCGGCCGTCCCGGGCTACCTGGACGTCCAGCTGGAGAAGCTCTCCGCGGTGCTGACCCGTCGGCCGAAGCGCGCCGAGGTCCCCGTGACCTGCGACGTGCAGCTGGTCGTCGAGTACTACGCTCGCTGATCGACTGATCCACGCAACGCCCCGTCACGGCCCCCGGTGGTCCGTGTCGGGGCGTTGCTGCATTCACCGGCGGGTAAGGTGCTCGGCGGACGTTCGTCACGAACAGAAGGGTCTTCGATGCTGGGAGACATCGCGGGGCTGATCGCCGCCATCGCCTTCGTGCTGCTGGTCGGCGCGCTGGCCCTGCCGCTGGTGAAGCTGGGTCGGGTGCTGGACGAGGCGCGCACCTCGGTGCGGGAGCTGACCGAGCACACCGTGCCGATCCTGGACGAGGCCGCCACCACGGTGAGCAGCGCCAACACCCAGCTGGAACGGGTCGACACCGTCACCACCGCGGCGGCGAGCGTGTCGCAGAACGTGTCGGCGCTCAGCTCGCTGTTCTCGGCGACGGTCGGCGGACCCATGATCAAGATCGCGGCGTTCTCCTACGGCGTGCGGTCGGCGCTGTCGGGGCTGGCGGGCCGAGGGAAGAAGTCGAGCCGATGAGGCGTCTGGTCTGGGTGGGCGTCGGCGTCGTGGCCACCGTGGCCGTCGCGCACCGACTCGGCCTGATCGACGTCCCGGGTGCCCCGCGCACCACCTCGCGCCCCGCCGATCCGGTGGTGGCCGCCGCACGCGGTCTGTTCGCCGCCGGTCGGACCGCCGGGGGAGTGCAGCAGGCGCTGCGCCAGGCGCGGACCGACTTCCGCACCGGGATGGCCGATCGCGAGGCCGAGCTGCGCGCCGGGTTGCTGGGCGACGCCGACATCGACGCGATCAAGGCCGAGCGCGCGACCGCGAAGCACGACTGGTCGCCGGACGGTGTGACCCCGCCTGCCTGGCACACCGACCCCGACGCCCGTCGTGAGGCGCGAGCAGCTCGTGCCCGCAAGGGCTGGGCCGACAGCCCGACCGACGACCCCGAAGACGACGGCGACGTACCGTACTCGTTCTTCTGAACCATCCCCTCCGCTGCTGTAGAACAACCCGAAGGACATCATGCGCACCGCCGAGATCCGCCAGCGTTGGCTCGACTTCTTCGAGAGCAAGGGCCATGCCGTCGTGCCCTCGGCCCCGCTGATCTCGCCCGACCCGTCCACCCTGTTCGTGATCGCGGGCATGGTGCCGTTCATCCCGTACATGCTCGGCGAGCAGACCGCCCCGTGGCCGCGGGCCACCTCGGTGCAGAAGTGCGTGCGCACGCTGGACATCGAGGAGGTCGGCAAGACCACCCGGCACGGCACGTTCTTCCAGATGAACGGCAACTTCTCCTTCGGCGACTACTTCAAGGCCGAGGCGATCGAGTTCGCCTGGGAGCTGATCACCGGCTCGCAGGCCGACGGCGGTTACGGCTTCGACCCGGACAAGGTCTGGGTCACCGTCTATCACGACGACGACGAGGCGGCCGCGCTCTGGCGTCGGATCGCCGGGCTGCCGGACGAGCGGATCCAGCGCCGCGGCATGCGGGACAACTTCTGGTCCACCGGTGCGCGGGGCCCGGCGGGTCCGTGCTCGGAGATCTACATCGACCGTGGCCCGGAGTACGGCGCCGAGGGCGGTCCGATCGTCGACGAGGACCGGTACCTGGAGATCTGGAACCTGGTCTTCATGCAATACGAGCGGGCCGACGGCGGCACCAAGGACGACTTCCCGCTGCTCGGTGAGCTGAAGCAGAAGAACATCGACACCGGCATGGGCCTGGAGCGGGTCGCGTACCTGATGCAGGGCGTGGACAACCTGTACGAGATCGACCAGGTGTTCCCGGTGATCGGCGCCGCCCAGGAGGTCTCCGGCCGCCGCTACGGCGCGAACCACGACGACGACGTCCGGATGCGGGTGGTCGCCGACCACGTGCGCTCGGGCCTGATGCTGATGAGCGACGGTGTGACCCCGTCCAACGAGGGCCGTGGCTACGTGCTGCGCCGCCTGCTGCGCCGCTCCGTGCGGGCCATGCGCCTGCTCGGCGTGGAGGAGGCGACCCTGCCGACCCTGCTGCCCACCAGCAAGGACGCGATGCGGGACGCCTACCCGGAGCTGGAGACCGACTTCGACCGGATCAGCCGGATCGCCTATGCCGAGGAGGAGTCGTTCCTGCGCACGCTGGCCTCCGGCACCACGATCCTCGACCTGGCGGTCAGCGAGGCCAAGGCGGCGCCCAGCACGCCGACCCCGGTGCTGTCCGGCGACAAGGCGTTCCAGCTGCACGACACCTACGGCTTCCCGATCGACCTGACCCTGGAGATGGCCGCCGAGCAGGGCGTGACCGTCGACGAGACCGCCTTCCGGTCCCTGATGCAGGCGCAGCGCGAGCGGGCCCGGGCCGATGCGCTGGCCAAGCGCTCCGGCCGCGCAGACCTGTCCGCCTACCAGGACCTGCACGCCACCCTGAACAGCTCGGGTGCGAAGCCGGTCGAGTTCGTCGGTTACACCCAGGCGCAGTCCCGGGCCCGGGTGGTCGGCCTGCTGGTCGACGGTCAGCCCGCACCCGCCGCGACCGCCCCGGCCGAGGTCGAGATCGTGCTGGACACCACCCCGTTCTACGCCGAGATGGGCGGTCAGCTCGCCGACCAGGGCACGATCGTGCTCGACGGCGGCGCCACCATCGAGGTGGACGACGTGCAGGCGCCGATCAAGGGCCTGCCGGTGCACCGCGGCCGCCTGATCGACGGCACGGTGACCCTGGACGAGCCGGGCGTGGCCACCATCGACACCACCCGCCGCCTGGCGATCAGCCGCGCGCACACCGCCACGCACCTGGTGCACAAGGCGGTCCGCGAGGCGCTCGGCGACACCGCCACCCAGGCCGGATCCGAGAACGCCCCGAGCCGGGTGCGCTTCGACTTCCGGTCCGGCCAGGCGGTGCCGACCGGGGTGTTGGGTGAGATCGAGGCCCGGGTCAACTCCCGTCTGCAGGAGGACCTGGAGGTCACCGACCAGGTGATGCCGATCTCCGAGGCGCGTGCACTCGGTGCGATGGCGCTGTTCGGCGAGAAGTACGGCGACCAGGTGCGTGTGGTCTCCATCGGCGGCGACTGGTCGCGCGAGCTGTGCGGTGGGACCCACGTGCGCCGCTCCGGCGAGCTGGGCCTGGTCACGCTGCTGGGCGAGTCGTCCATCGGTTCCGGTGTCCGCCGGGTCGACGCGCTGGTCGGCGACGGTGCCTACGGTTTCCACGCCACCGAGCACGCACTGGTCGGACAGCTCTCCGGCCTGCTGGGCGCCCGCCCGGACGAACTGCACGACCGGGTGTCGTCGCTGATGTCCCGGCTCAAGGACACCGAGAAGCAGCTCGCCACCATGCGTGCCGCCCAGGTGCTCGCCGCGGCCGGTGCGCTGGCCACGGGCGCCGAGGAGGTCAACGGTGTGCGCGTGGTCACCCACGACGCCGGTGAGGCGTCCGCCGACGACCTGCGCACCCTGGTGCTGGACGTCCGGTCCCGGCTCGGCGAGTCCGCGCCGTCGGTGGTCGCCGTCGGCGGTGTGGCCAAGGGCCGCCCGGTGGTGGTCATCGCGACCAATGCCGCCGCTCGCGGGCAGGGTGTCCGTGCCGGTGCGCTGGTCAAGACCGCGACCGCCGTGCTCGGTGGTGGCGGTGGCGGCAAGGACGATCTGGCGCAGGGCGGTGGTCAGGACGCCGGGAAGCTCGTCGAGGCGCTCTCGGGCGTCCGCGATGCGATCGGCGCGGCCTGACGGTGACAGAGGCAGCGTCCGGTCCGGACGACGACCAGGTCACCCGGGGCGTCCGGCTGGCGGTGGACGTCGGCTCGGTCCGGGTCGGGCTCGCGAGCTCCGACCCGGACGGGCTGATCGCCACGCCGGTGGCGACTCTGGCGCGGGACAACCGCGGCGGCGATCAGATCCCCACGGATCTCTCACAGATCGTCGCTGAGGTGCACGAACGCTGCGCCGCGATCGTCTATGTCGGCCTGCCACGTCATCTTTCCGGCGCGGAAGGCTCGGCATCTGCCGCCGCGCGCGCGTACGCTGGTTCGCTGGCGCAGGCCATCGCACCGGTTCCGGTGCGCATGGTCGATGAGCGGATGAGCACCGTGACCGCACATCAGGCGCTGCACGCGTCCGGAAGATCCGGGCGACGCCATCGCTCCGTAGTCGACCAGGCCGCAGCGGTGGTGATCCTGCAGGCAGCGTTGGACGGTGAGCGCTCACGTGGTCGTCGACCGGGGGAACCGGTGGCGGCGGCGGAGCAGCCCGCCGAGCGGCGCACGGGGGACAGCCAGGATTCCGGACCAGCTGCACCGATCGAAGGGACCACCGAGTGAGCTACCTCTTCCTCGATGCTCCGCACCAGGAGGAGCACGACGAGGCGCCGCAGCCGAGCCGACGCTCGCGTCGCGACGACCGTGTGTCGCAGACCAAGCGGCGCAAGAGCCGGCGTCGCCGGACCGGCATCGTCCTCGTGCTGGTCATCGCCCTGCTCGGTGGCACCGGATTCGTCGTCTGGAGCGTCTTCGGTGACCTGTTCACCGGCACCGGCACCGAGTCCTCGGTGAAGGACTACCCGGGCCCCGGGTCCGGTGAGGCCCAGGTGACCGTGGCCGCCGGCGACTCCGGCCAGGCGATCGGCACCAAGCTGGTCGACCTCGGCGTCGTCGCCACCGTGGGCGCCTTCACCGACGCCTACTCCGCCAACGCGCAGGCCACCTCGATCCAGCCCGGCACCTACGCCGTCAAGCAGCAGATGAAGGCCTCCGACGCGGTCAACGCGCTCCTGGACCAGGCGAACCGAGTCTCCTCCCGGGTCACCATCCCCGAGGGTTACACCGCGGAACAGATCTACCAGCGCATCTACGAGGTCACCACCATCCCGGTGGACGAGCTGACAGCTGCCGCCGCCGACCCCAGCGCGCTGGGCGTGCCGGCCGCGGTCGACAACATCGAGGGCTGGCTGTATCCGGCGACCTACGAGTTCGAGCCGGGATCGTCCGCCACCCAGGTGCTGAGCGCGATGGTCGCCAAGACCGTGCAGGAGCTCACCGCCGCCGGTGTCGCCACCGATCAGATGGAGACCGTGCTGATCAAGGCGTCCATCGTCGAGCGCGAGGGCAAGCTGGACGAGGACCGGCCGAAGATCGCCCGGGCGATCGAGAACCGGCTGGCGATCGACATGCCGCTGCAGGTCGACGCGACCGTGCTGTACGGGATCGGCGTCACCGGTCGCTCCCCGAACGCCGCCGAGCTGGCTGACGCCGGGAACCTCTACAACAGCTACAAGCACCCCGGCCTGCCGCCGACACCGATCTCCAACCCGGGGACCGCCTCGGTGAGTGCTGTGCTCGCCCCTGCCCAGGGTGACTGGCTGTACTGGGTGACGGTCAACTTCGACACCGGTGAGACGCTGTTCGCGGCGACGTACCCGGAGCACCTGGAGAACAAGGCCAAGATGGACGAGTGGCTTGAGGCGAACGGGTACTGACCGCCGATCGGGTGAAAGGCGTGCATCCGGCCACGCGCTGACGAGCACATTCTTAGCGTGGGTGCCGTCCATACACCCGAAACGAGGGGGCAGCTCGTGCGCGCAGGTCAGACGGTCAGGGGTTCGGTGGCAGTGGCGGTGACTTCTGTCATGCTCATCGGCGCCGGTGGGTTCGCTGGTGCCGCCGAGGTCCGAGAGCGGGCATCCACCCCGTCCGTGGTGCTGCCGGCCAGTGTCGGTGCGATCGACAGCAGTTGTACGGGCACCGTGCTGCGGCAAGGGTCGAGCGGGCGGTGCGTTCGGATCCTGCAGAACGCGATGAACTACCTGTTCAACGCGAACCTCGTGGCCGACGGCGTCTTCGGTCCGGCCACCACGGGCTGGGTACGTGGTGTCCAGGCTCGCTACGGTCTGGCACAGGACGGCGTGGTCGGCGCGGCGACGTGGTCCCAGTTGCAGTGGTGCGAGATGCGATTCCTGAACGGCTTGTCCTACTGACCCGGCGGAGCGACGTGTCCACCGTGGGACGCGTCGCCCCGTCGCTCGGGACCCCATTAGGGTGGCGCCCGTGAATGACCAGGTCACCAGAGAGCAGGGTCGCCGGGCAGCGGTGCTGGGGCACCCGATCGGACACTCGCTGTCGCCGCTGCTGCACCGTGCCGCCTACGCGGCGCTCGGGCTGGACGACTGGCACTACGAGGCCATCGACGTGACCGAGGAGCAGCTGCCCCCGCTGGTGGAGTCGTTGGACGCGGCCTGGGCGGGGCTCAGTGTCACGATGCCGCTGAAGCAGGCGATCATGCCGCTGCTGGATCATGTCGAACCGCTGGCGACGGTGGTCGGTGCGGTGAACACCGTGCTGGTGCAGGGCGGCGGTCGGCGGCCGACGCTGGTCGGCGCGAACACCGATGTCTACGGGATCGTGGCGGCCTTGCGTGAGGGGATGTCCGCCGCGACGCCGGAGCGACCGACCGCCGCGGTGCTCGGTGCGGGGGCGACGGCGTCCTCGACCCTCGCGGCGCTGGCCGAGCTGGGCTGCCCACACCCGACGGTGTACGCGCGGTCGTTGGGTCGCACCGGTGGGCTCGCCCGCGCGGCGCACCGGATGGGGGTCGAGCCGACCTTCCGCCCGCTGACCGAGGCCGTGGCCGGGATGCACGACGCGGATCTGGTGGTGTCCACCCTGCCGCCGGGTGGTGCCGATCTGCTGGCGGCCCAGCTGTCCGGTGCGGGTCGACCGGTGTCCGGGGTGCTGCTGGACGTGGCGTACAGCCCGCGCCGGTCTCCGCTGGGAACCGCGTGGGTGCGCGCTGGTGGTGTCACGGTGGACGGGGAACGGATGCTGTTGCACCAGGCGGTGGAGCAGGTCCGCCTGATGACGGGTCGGCCCGGTCCGGTGGCGGCGATGGAGTCGGCGTTGGAGAGCGCTCTCACGGACTGACGCGGTTCACCCCATCGGGGCGCTGGATGGCGCTACGGTAAGCGGCTGACGCATCAGCCAGCCGCGGGCCGACGAAGGGATGACCGCGTGAGCGACCTCTTCCTCGCCGACCCCGAGCAGCGCCAGACCAGCCGTCGGGCTCTCCGTCAGCAGCCGGCGCATGCCAGGTCGAGGTCGCACCGCCGCCGTCGTGGTGGGGTCGTGCTGGCTCTGGTGTTCGCGCTGCTCGCGGGGACCTGCTTCGTGCTGTGGAGCGTGTTCGGCGGGCTGTTCGACCCCGCCGAGCCGACGGCTGACGTGATCGTCGACTATCCGGGCCCCGGTTCGGGTCAGGTGCAGGTGACAGTGGCGGCGGGTGACACCGGGGACGCGATCGGTGCCACGCTCACCGAGGCGGGGGTCGTCGCCACGGCACCGGCGTTCAGTGACGCGTACACCGCGAACCCGCAGGCCACCGCGATCCAGCCGGGCACCTATGCGCTGCACCAGCGGATGCGGGCGGCCGACGCGGTGAACGCCCTGCTGGACCAGGGCAACCGGGTGTCCTCTCGGGTGACCATCCCGGAGGGCTATACCGTCGAGCAGGTCTACCAGCGGCTGTACGAGGTGACCACGATCTCGGTCGAGGACTACCGGGCGGCGGCCGCCGACCCGGCAGCGCTCGGCGTCCCGGTCCCGGTGACCAGCGTCGAGGGCTGGCTGTCCCCGGCGACCTACGACGTGGAGCCCGGCGCCGATGCCGCCCAGGTGCTGTCGCAGATGGTGGCGCGCACGGTCTGGGAGCTGAACACCCGAGGGGTGCCCGCCGACCAGATGCAGGACGTGCTGACCAAGGCCTCCATCGTCGAACGGGAAGCGCGGCGGGACGAGGACCGGCCGAAGACCGCCCGGGTGATCGAGAACCGGCTCCGGGACGGGATGATGCTCCAGGTGGACGCCACCACGCTCTACGGGCTGGGCGTCACCGGGCGGGGTCCGACCCGCGCCGAGCTGGACGACGCGAGCAACCCGTACAACACCCACGAGCACCTCGGCCTGCCCCCCACCCCGATCGCCGCGCCCGGCGCCGCCTCGCTGGACGCGGTGCTGTCCCCGACGCCGGGCAACTGGCGCTACTGGGTCACGGTGAACTTCGACACCGGCGAGACCCTGTTCGCGGAGACCTACCCCGAGCAGCTGGAGAACGAGGCCCTGATGGACGAGTGGCTGGCCGCGAACGGCTACTGACCGGCCGCAACGGGTGAGAGTGCCCCCGAGCGCTCATCCCTGACGGTCAGCGTGCCGATGGGTCATCCGGGACGGGTGTGCAGCCCGCTCGGAAGGGAATCGGTCGGTGAAGCAGCTCGGCGAGATCTTGCTGGACGAGGGTCTGGTCACGGAAGCGCAGCTGATGGCGGCGCTGGACGAACAGATGGCCCGCGGTCAGTCGCTGGGTCGCACCCTGGTCGAGATCGGCATCCTCACCGAGGGCCAGCTGGTCGCGGCGCTGGCGCGGCAGGTCGGCATGGCCTTCGTCGACCTGGACGAGTACCCGGTGGACCGGTCGGCGGTCACCATGGTGCCCGCCGCGCTGTGCCGCCGGTACACCGTGCTGCCGGTCGGCTTCCAGGACGGTGCGCTGGTGCTCGCCACCGCCGACCCCGGGAACGTGGTGGCCGTCGACGACGTGCGCACCGTCTCCGGGATGAGCGTGCTGCCGGTCGTCGCCACCTTCGAGAACGTCAACCGGGCGATCGACCGGTACTGCCGCGCCGACGGTGAGATGGAGGACCTGTCCAGCGCCTTCGAGGAGGAGCAGGCGCCGGTCGAGACCGACCTGTCGCGGATCGGCGACATGGTCGACGACGACGCGCCGATCGTCCGCTACGTGAACCTGCTGGTCACCCAGGCGATCTCCGACCGCGCCTCGGACATCCACATCGAGCCCACCGAGCACGACCTGCGGGTGCGCTACCGGATCGACGGCGTGCTGCACGAGATGCAGCGCTCGCCCAAGCAGATCCAGGGCGGGGTGATCTCCCGGGTCAAGATCATGTCGGACATCGACATCGCGGAGCGTCGCAAGCCCCAGGATGGCCGGATGTCGGTGACCCACAACGGTCGCAAGATCGACCTCCGGGTGGCGACGCTGCCCACGGTGTGGGGCGAGAAGATCGTCATGCGCATCCTCGACAACTCGACCGCCTCGCTGGACCTGCGCGACCTGGCGTTCCTGGACCAGAACTTCGAGACCTACCAGGAGGCGTACACCAAGCCGTACGGGATGATCCTGGTGACCGGTCCGACGGGTTCGGGCAAGTCGACCACCCTGTACGCGACGCTGAACGCGGTCTCGAAGCCGGAGATCAACGTGATCACCGTCGAGGACCCGGTCGAGTACCGGTTGCCGGGGATCAACCAGGTGCAGGTCAACCCGAAGGCGGGTCTGACGTTCGCCGGGGCGCTGCGCTCGATCCTGCGCTCGGACCCGGATGTGGTGCTGCTCGGTGAGATCCGTGACCACGAGACCGCGCAGATCGCGATCGAAGCGGCGCTCACCGGCCACCTGGTGCTGTCCACGCTGCACACCAACGACGCACCGTCGGCGGTCACCCGGCTGACCGAGATGGGGATCGAGCCGTTCCTGGTCGGGTCGGCGCTGGACGCCATCGTGGCCCAGCGCCTCGCACGACGGCTGTGCAGCAAGTGCGCCGAGCCCTACACCCCGTCCGAGGACGAGCTCATCGGTGCCCGGTTCCCGTGGATGCCGGGGGAGGAGCGACCCGAGCTGTTCCGTCCGGTCGGCTGTGTGGCCTGCTCGCGCACCGGTTACCGCGGTCGGGTGGCGCTGCACGAGGTGATGCGGGTGACCGAGGAGGTCGAACGGCTCGCCGTCGCCCGCGCCTCCGCCGCCGAGATCGGTGCGCTGGCCCGCCAGCAGGGCATGATCACGCTCCGCGACGACGGCTGGCAGAAGGTCGTCCTCGGTCACACGTCGGTGGAGGAGATCCTCCGGGTGGTCGCCTGACGGGTGACGCTGCCGGTCATCGCTTCAGTTCGGTGGCTGAGCGTCCGATGGGGTGACGGTGGCCGCGCCCGCGGCCGGTTCGGAGGATGACGTGACCGAGGGCTACCCCGGCGACCAGCAGTGGTCACCGCTCGCACCCCGTGGGCCGCTGGACGCGACCTCGCCGGTGTCGGCACCCCCGGCGACGACACCGTCCGCGCCCGCCCAGTGGGATCCCGCGTCCCCGGGGACGGCTTCGGCGCCCGGCGGCACTCACGCCCCGCTCGGCACTCCCGGCATCGCTCCTGCGGCTCCGGCCCGAGGGTCGGCCTTCGCCACCGGACCAGCGCAGCCGCAGACCCGGCAGGTGCCCGCACAGTCCGCCGCGCCTCAGGCAGCCATGCCCCCTTCGCCGACCGGGCAGCAGCAGGCGCCCCACGCGCCGATGCCGCCGTACCCGGGCCAGCAGTACCCGGGTCAGCAGCCGTCGACCGCACCCCAGCAGCCGACCGCCCCCCGCCAGCCCCACGCCGCCCAGCAGCCGACCGCGCCGCAGTCCGGCGCGCAGCCCTCCGCGGCCGCCCAGCCCCAGCGCGCCGGCACCCGTGCCGCGATGCGCTCCCAGGCCCGTGTCGGCATGGGCGAGCAGCGTCGCTCCGAGGACATCGTGCTCGACCAGATCCTGGTCGCCATGGTCGAGGCCGGTGCCTCCGACCTGCACCTGACCGTCGGCGCCCCGCCCACCGTGCGCCTGTCCGGCGAGCTGCGCCCGCTGCCCGGCTTCGACACCCCGCTGGACGGGGAGTCCCTGCGCCGGTCGCTGTTCTCCGTCCTCACCCAGCGGCACCGGGAGAAGTTCGAGCAGGACCTGGAGCTCGACCTGTCCTACTCGGTGCCCGGCCACGCCCGGTTCCGGGTCAACCTCTACCAGCAGCGCGAGTCCATCGGCGCCGCGTTCCGAGTGATCCCCTACGAGATCAAGCCACTGGAACAGCTCGGCATGCCCCCGGTGGTGTCCAACTTCGCGGGCCTGCCGCGCGGCATGGTCCTGGTCACCGGCCCGACCGGTTCCGGCAAGTCGACCACCCTGGCCTCGATCATCGACCTGGCGAACCGCACCCGCGCCGAGCACATCATGACCGTCGAGGACCCGATCGAGTTCCTGCACCGGCACAAGAAGGCGCTGATCAACCAGCGCGAGGTCGGCGAGGACACCCACTCCTTCGCCGCCGCGCTCAAGCACGTGCTGCGCCAGGACCCGGACATCATCCTGGTCGGCGAGATGCGAGACCTGGAGACGATCCAGGTCGCACTGACCGCGGCCGAGACCGGGCACCTGGTGTTCGCGACCCTGCACACCCAGGACGCGGCGCAGACGATCGACCGGATCATCGACGTGTTCCCGGCTCATCAGCAGGCGCAGGTCCGGACCCAGCTCGCGGGCGCGATCCAGGGTGTGGTGTGTCAGACCCTGGCCAAGCGTGCCGACGGCCCCGGTCGCCAGGTCGCCACCGAGATCATGATCGCCACCCCGGCGATCCGGAACCTGATCCGGGAGGGGAAGACGCACCAGATCTACTCCGCGATGCAGGCCGGAGCGCAGCAGGGCATGCACACGATGGACCAGCACCTGGCCGATCTGGTCAAGGCGGGCCGCATCTCCTACGAGGTGGGTCTGGAGAAGTGCCATCACGCCGAGGACTTCAACCGCCTGACCGGGCGGTTCGGCGTGTCGGCGGGCCCGGTGGCGCAGGGCGGCATGCCGGCGCAGGACGCGATGTACAGCGGCTACGGCCAGACGGGTACGGGTGGCATCTGATGGCGGAGGCGAAGGTCTTCGAGTACGCGGTCCGCGACCGCGAGGGCAAGGTCGTCAAGGGACGGATCGAGGCCGCGAGCCAGGCGGCGGTGGCCAACCGGCTCAAGACGATGGGCTTGGCGCCGACCTCGATCACCGAGGTGCAGACCACCGGTCTGCAGCGCGAGATCCACATCCCCGGCTTCGGGGAGAAGATCAAGCTCAAGGACCTGGCGGTGATGGCCCGGCAGATGGCGACCATGGTGTCCGCCGGCCTGTCGCTGATCCGGACCTTGAGCATCCTGGCCGACCAGACCGAGTCCAAGCCGTTGGCCAAGGTGCTCGGTCAGGTGCGCTCCGACGTCGAGACCGGCCAGTCCCTGTCGTCCGCGATGACCAAGCACCGCGAGGCGTTCCCGCCCCTGATGATCAACATCATCAAGGCCGGCGAGGTGGGCGGCTTCCTGGAGAAGGCGCTGCTGTCGGTCGCCGAGAACTACGAGGCCGAGGTCAAGCTCCGGGCCAAGATCAAGTCGGCGATGACGTATCCCGTGATGGTCTTCATCATGGCGATCATCGCGGTGGCCGCGATGCTGATCTTCATCGTGCCCGTGTTCCGCGATATGTACGCGCAGTTGGGCGGGACGCTGCCGCTGCCGACCCTGATGCTGGTCTATATCTCGAATGTCCTGAAATGGGCGATCGGCCCGATCGTGATCGCGCTGATCGTCTTCTTGGTGTGGTGGGGGAAGCACAAGAACGACCCGAGCGTCCGGCAGAAGGTCGACCCGTGGAAGCTCAAGGTCCCGGTGTTCGGCAACCTCACCCGCAAGATCGCCGTCGCTCGGTTCGCCCGCAACTTCGGCACCATGATCGGCGCCGGCGTCCCGCTGCTCCAGGCGCTGGACATCGTCGGACAGACGTCGGGCAACTGGGTCATCGAACAAGCCATCGCCGATGTCCAGGAAGCCGTTCGTCGAGGTGAGTCGCTGTCCGGCCCGCTGGCACAGCACCCCGTGTTCCCGACCATGGTGGTCCAAATGCTCGCCGTCGGTGAGGACTCCGGCGCGATGGAGACCATGCTCGAGAAGGTCGGCGAGTTCTACGACCAAGAGGTCGAGGCGACCACCGAACAGCTCACGAGCCTCATCGAACCGCTCATGATCGCGTTCCTCGGGGTGATCGTCGGCGGCATGATCATCGCCCTGTACCTGCCGATCTTCAACGTCTACGACCTCGTGGAGTGAACTGACCAGTTCGGCCGTTCGGGTGAAGTGCGAGCGTCACCCGAACGGGCCATCCAGTCGGCCCTCTGGGTGGCCGATGAGTTGGTTGCAAGGCAATGACGGGTCGTCACTGGCAGCCCGTTTTGACATTTGGCATCGCACATTCGCACAGACTTTCAGGAGACCAGCGTGATCGCTCGCATCCGCAAGGCCATGGACGAGAAGGACAAGGGCTTCACCCTCGTCGAGCTCCTCGTCGTCATCATCATCATCGGCATCCTGGCCGCGATCGCGGTTCCGGTGTACCTGAACCAGCAGAACAAGGCGAAGGACTCCGCGGCCAAGTCCGACCTGGGCAACGCGAAGATCGCGGTGGCCTCGGCGCTGGTCGACGACCCGAACGCGACCGACATCAGCCTCGCTGACTTCAGCTGGAGCGACGGCGTCACCGGTGACCCCAGCGTGACCATCAAGCCCGACGGCACCTTCTGCATCGCAGCGACTGCCGCCACGAGCAACGTGTTCCACGTCAACGAGGCCGGTGGCATCGAAGACGGCGCTTGCTGATCTCGGCACGCGTATGACGGCCGGCCGGCGGTCCCCACCGTGGGACCGCCGGCCTCCCGCCGTTCCCGCACCACACGGTCCCACCCCCCACCGCTGTCCGCCGAAGGAGACCTCCGCCGCCATGCGCCGCCCCTCCCGGCTCCACCGCCCCCAGGATCCCGCCCCGCGGCACGCAGCGCGCCGGCCGGTCGACGCCGGGGTCGGAATCATCGAGATCCTGGTGGCGATGACGATCTTCGGTCTTCTGATGGCCTCGGTCACGCCGCTTCTGATGCGTTCGGTGGTGCAGTCCGCCCGGGCAGCCCAGCTGGCCACCGCGAGCCAGATCGCCAATCAGCAGGTGGAGCGTGCACGATCGGCGGCAACGAGCTGTAGCCAGCTCAAGAATCATCTGACCGCCTCGTCGTCAGCCGCCGAGAACCGCGTGAACGACTCTCGCGGTATCGCTTTCGACGTCGTGGAGACGGCAGCCGCGGCCGTGACCTGCCCCGACGCGGACGGCCTGGTCTCCTACCAGGTCACTGTCACCGCCGACACGAACATCTCGGCCAACCCCGTGGTGGCGTCGGTCCAGACCGAGATCTGGGTGGGGACGAAGTGACGCATCGGCTGCTCAGGAGGCTGTCCGTCCCCGGGGCGCGCGACGCCGGGATGTCGCTCGCCGAGCTGATGGCGTACATGGTGCTGTCCGGGATCGTGTTGGCGATCGTCGGCACGATGGTGGTGCGGACGCTGGTGGTACAGCGCGATGTTCGCACGCAGGCGACTGCCTCGTCGGCCGCGCAGGTCGTCCTCACGGACATCGAGGGTGCGCTCCGAAACGCGGTGGTGGTGCGTACCCCGTCGGAGTTCGATGGCCGGATGCTGCTGGTGAAGACGCGTACGGGTGACGCGGATGTCGCAGCATCCTTCCAGTGCCGAGCGTGGTATTTGGACCCTGCGACCGGCGAGTTGCGGACGGTGCGGGGCACGCCCGGCGCGTCGGCTCCCACGGCGGGTCTGACGCCCGGCAGTGACTTCTCCGACTGGACGGTGGCGTTGACCGGCGCCCGACGGACGGTAATCGGCGGGACTCCCGCCAAGGTGTTCACCGCGGAGGGTGCCACCGGTGCCCGCATCCAGTTCGACGTCCTGGACGGGGAGGGCGGATCGACCCTCACCATCACGTCCGCGGCTATCCCGCGACCGCAAGGGACCAATACGGGGAGTGACTCATGCTTCTGAGGCAGCGCATGCGAGCCGTGCGGGCCGGGGGTGATCGCGGTTCAGCGCTGATCACGGTGATCGCGATCTCCGCCGTGATAGCGATGGTATGCGCCACCATGGTGGCGACCGTCAGCTTCGCGACCGGGGTGAGTTCCCAGGCTCGCGGTGCCGTGCAGGCGCAGGCGACCGCCGAGCACGCGATCGATGCGACGTTGTCCCAGATGTCCAGCTACACCTACGGGTCGGAGGGATCGTTCCCCTGCAGCCTGCCCTACAGCGAAGTCACCGGATCGGGCGCGGCATCGGCGATCGTGACGATCCGTTACCGCAGCCAGGGTGCTGCGGCGCTGGCGTGTCCCGTCCCCTCGTCACTGACAGTTGTCGAGGCGGAGCTGACTGCTGTCGCCACGGTCCAGCTGCCGGCCGGTGAGGGCAGCGATTCGGTGACCCGGACCGTCAAGCAGCGCCTGAGCGTCGACGACGTGGCTCCGGGTGGGTCGGTTTTCGACTACGGCGTGTACGCGGCAGAGAACCTCGCCGCGCAACCCGACTTCAAGGTCGACGGGGGCGGCGTGTACACGAACGGGACGTACACCTGCAACACCAATGGCACGATCATCGGCGACCTGGTCGCTGGTGGAGACGTGCGATTGACCAACGGATGCCTGGTCGACAACATCGAAGCGGGTGGCATCTTCCATTGCGACTCCAATCCGCACGTGCGTGGGAACGTCACCGCCGCGGGAACCGGTGAAACGACACTGACGTCGACCTGCCGAGTCGACGGGAACGTGGTCACTGCCGGAAAGATCACGATGAGCTCGGGTCCGTCGGTGGGGGGCAACGTCATCTCCGCGGGGAGTTCGATCACCGTGACGAACGCGTCCGTCAAGGTCGGCGGTTACGGCCGGGCGGGCACATCGGTGGTGAACGGCTTCGGCGGAAATCTGAATGCGGTATTCGGCTCCGGTTATGCGCAGAATTCGCCGAGCGCGGCACCCTCGGCACCGGAGAAAGAGACGATGCCGTCGTTGACATTCGACGATGTCAATACTGCGGGCTGGGCGCAGAAGACGTTCGGCTCGTGGATCAAGGAGAGCGCAGTGGCCAACGGTGCTCCAAGCTACTCGACCTCCTACTCTGGCACCCAGTGCTTGGCCGACAGTGGCGGCTATGCGATGAACGGCGGTCTCACCGCGATCACGACACCGACCGTCGTCGACGCCCGTGGGTGCTCGACGGCCACGGTTCAGGCAATGACGATGACATTGCGTGCGGACCTCACCCTGGTGGTGAACAACTTCTCTGTGATCAACTCACTGACGGTGAACAACCCCACCGGTGGCCGGGCGAAGCTCCGGATCGTCGTGCCAGCGGCCCCGGGTGCCGCCACGTGCGCGCCGAGCACGCCGTCTGCGACAAAGGGAAACATTGCACTTACCAATACGGTCAAGATTGCTTCCAACGTGGACACCTTCGTGTACACGAACGGCACTGTTTCCGTCAGTAATGATGTCTACATGACCGGCTCGCTCTATTCTTGTAAGCTGGATGCTGCTCGCGGATTCCGGCTGACCTACGCCGATATGACGCCCCCAGGGATGGAGGGCCCTGCTCAGGGCACCTACGACTGGACACAGACCGCGCGCTACAACTTGTACGACTCCTGACCCGGCATGCCTATCGTCATCGGTGGCGTTCTCGGGTTGCTGATCGGTTCCTTCCTCAACGTCGTGGTGTGGCGCGTGCCCCGCGGGGAGTCCGTCGCTCACCCTCCGAGCAGCTGTCCGCGTTGTGGACAGCGGATCCGGCCGTGGGACAACGTCCCCGTGCTGTCCTGGTTGGTGCTGCGCGGCCGGTGCCGAGACTGCCGTCACTCGATCAGCGTGCGATACCCCCTGGTCGAGGCCGGTACGGGCCTCGCGTTCGCGATGGTCGGCTGGTGGTGTGGCTGGTCCTGGGCGCTGCCAGCGTTCTGGTTCCTGGCAGCTGTCTCGATCGCTTTGGCGCTGATCGATCTCGACGTACAACGACTGCCGGACGCGATAGTCCTGCCGTCATGGTGCGCCGCGGCGGTGCTGCTGGTGGTTGCTTCGTGGAACCCGGGCGGCGATGCGCTCTGGGGCGCACTGTCGCGTGCGGCACTCGGCGCCCTCGCCGTGGGTGGCAGCTACTTCCTCATCTTCCTGGTCTACCCGCGGGGTATGGGCTTCGGCGACGTGAAGCTGGCGGTGCTGCTCGGGCTGTACCTGGGGTGGATCGGCTGGTCGGCCGTCGTGGTCGGCTGGTTCGCCGGATTCCTGATCGGCGGAGTGATCGGAGTTGCCCTGCTGGTGACCAGGCGTGCGGGTCGTCGGACAGCCCTGCCATTCGGGCCCTGGATGCTCCTGGGGGCATGGCTCGGACTGGTCGCGGGCCCCGAGCTGGTCGCCGCCTACCTGCGCCTCGTCGGCCTCTAGCGCTTCGCCCGAGCAGTCACCTCAAGAACGCCCTGCCCCCAGCCGATCTGGTTGGAGGAATGACCATCGCTTGCCTTGACCGGAAGGACCTGGTGTGGGTTCTGCTCGTGTGATCGGATTGGACATCGGCTCAACCGCTGTCCGTGCCGCAGAGTTGGAGTTCGCCTCGGCGAAGTCTGGACGTGCGGCGACTTTGGTGCGGTACGGCGAGGCGCCACTGCCTGTCGGTGCTGTCCGCGACGGTGAGGTGGTCGAGCAGCAGACGGTGGGCACGGCGCTGCGCCAGTTGTGGACCCAGAGCAAGTTCGGGTCCAAGGACGTGGTCGTCGGCGTCGGTAACCAGCGGGTGGTCGTCCGCGAGATGCAACTGCCGTGGGCACCCTTGCCGCAGCTCAAGGCGTCGCTGCCCTTCCAGGTGCAGGAGACACTCCCGGTTTCCGTGGACGACACGCTGCTGGACTACCTGCCCACCGGGGAGATGGATGGACCTCACGGTCGAATGGTGCGGGGACTGCTGATCGCTGCCCCGCGTGACACGGTGGCCACCAACCTGCTGGCGGTCGAGGCGGCCGGTCTGCGTCCCACCATGGTCGATCTCAATGGCTTCGCGCTCGTGCGGGCGCTGGGTCGCGGTGGTGAGCAGGGTCGGATCGCCGCCTACGTCGAGGTCGGCGCCCGGGTCACGACCGTGGTCGTCGCGCAGGGGTTGACGCCCCGCCTGGTGCGGGTCCTTCCCATGGGCGGACAACAGATCACCGACCGGATCGCGGGGACCTTGGGCGTCAGCCAACCTGAGGCTGAGCAGGCGAAGCGCGAGTTCGGGCTGAACGGCCAGGGCGCTGTGCAAGCGGCGATCACGGAGGTGGCTCGCTCGCTAGTCGAGGCGGTGCGGAACACCTTCGTCTATTACCAGGCCAACCATCCAGGTGAGGGGATCGAGGTCGTCGTGCTCTCTGGGGGCGGCGCGCACTTGCCGGGCTTCGGTCAGTACCTGTCGAGTGCGAGCCGGTTGCCTGCGGTGCTGGGCGACGCGCTGCACGGGATCAAGCTCGGTAAGTCGCTGCCGCAGGGCGCGATGCGCGGACTCGAGTCGCTGGTCGCAATGCCGACCGGCCTGGCCTACGGGGTGGCGGCATGACACAGCTGAGCGAGCGTCTGAGTGTTGGCAAGCAGGACTCGGGCAAGAAGGCCGTCCCGAGCTTGGTGACCGCCGGCGCGATGCCTCAGGTCAACCTCCTGCCGGAGAGCGTGCGTGCGGTCCGTCGACTGCGCAACGCTCGCGGATGGTTCGGGCTCGCGGTCCTGGCGTCGGTGGTGCTCGTCGTTCTGGGGTGGTTCGGCGGCACGATGCTCGTCAGCGAGGCGCAGGACGCGAAGACCATCGAGGAACAGCGCACGAGCGATCTGCTCGCTCAGAAAGCCCAATTTGCCGAAGTCACTCCGATCATGAACGAGGTCGAGCGGGTGGGTCGGGCGTTGTTCGTGGCCTCGGGTTCCGAGGTGCTCTGGGCCGACTACACGGGTGCGATCGCTGCTGTGCTGCCGGAAGGTGTCCAGTTGCAGACGTTGAGCATGCAGATGGTGGGCACCGATGACGGCAGCGTGCTGCCCACCGACCCGTTGGTTGCTCCCGGTCTGTTCCAACTGACCTTCGAGGCGCACGCGGCAACAGCGCCGAATGCTGCCGATCTGGTCGACAGCTTCGAGGACGTCCCCGGATTCTCGGACGCTCGCGTGACGGTCGTGGACCGGGTGGTCGAGGGCGACTTCGCGGTGACTGGCACCGTGCAGGTCACCTCCGCCGCGTTGTCGCTGCGTTTGACGGGAGAGGCGAGCTGATGGCCGCGAGCATGAAGACCTGGGTCGTCGGGACCGCCGGACTGTGTGCGGTTGTCCTGGGACTGGGTGGGTTCGTTCTGATCAAGCCGCAGTTCGACGAACGTGCGCAGTTGCAACAGGAGACCTCTGATCTTGCCGCTTCCAACGATGTCCTGGGCACCGAGGTCGCGAAGCTGAAGTCCGATTTCGATCAGATCGATGTCTTTCGCCAGGCACTGGCGGACAGCCGAGTGAAGATCCCGGACCACGCTGATCTCGCCAGTCTCCTGCGCGAGATCGACGCGACGGCCACTGCCACGGGCGTCACCCTGATCACCTCCTCGCCACAGGATGCTCAGGCATATGCCGCGCCGGAAGCCGACACTCCGACTCCGGAGGCGACCGAGACGGCATCGGCAGAACCGGCACCAACACCCTCGGCGAGCACCCCCGAAGGCCAAGCGTTGGCAGAGGCCGCGGCCAGTCTGACCGATGTCGACGGGTTGTACGCGATTCCGATCGCCATCGACGTGGTGGGGGAGTTCACGCAGATCCAAGACTTCCTGTCGCAACTTCAGACCGGCACGGCGCGTTTCTTCCTCGCCGGGACGTTCACCATGACGAGGCTCGAAGGCGGCGACGCCGGGAAGCTGCCGGCTACCACGCCGGGACAGGTCGAGATGGCGATGGAGGCAGCCGCCTTCGTTCTCACCCCAGCCAGCGGAACCGTTCCGGAGGGCGACGACCAGAGTGCCGGTGCGCCGGTGCCATCGGCTCCGGGCCGTAATCCATTCAACAACGGCGTCGGCGCCAACGGCTGACCCACCCCCGCCCCACCCCCGCGCCCCGGCCCACCACGTGGACCGGGGCGCGGCGCTGTCCGCCCCCCGTGAAAGGATCACCCCCATGCTGCGTTGGTTGACGTCCGGTGAATCGCACGGTCCCGCCCTGGTGGGTGTCCTGGAGGGTCTGCCGGCCGGGGTGCAGGTCACCACGGCCGACGTGCAGGCGGCACTGGCCCGGCGTCGGCTGGGCTATGGGCGCGGCGCACGGATGTCCTTCGAGCAGGACGAGGTGCGGATCCTGGCCGGGCTGCGGCACGGGGTCAGCCAGGGCGGTCCGCTGGCGATCGAGATCGGCAATACGGAGTGGCCGAAGTGGGTCGACGTGATGGCGGCCGACCCGGTGGACGACCCGGAGCTGTTGAACCGGGCGCGCAATGCGCCGCTGACCCGGCCGCGTCCTGGTCACGCGGATCTGGTCGGGATGCGCAAGTACGGCTTCGACGACGCCCGGCCGGTGCTGGAGCGGGCCTCGGCGCGGGAGACCGCGACCCGGGTGGCGCTGGGGCAGGTGGCCGCGAAGTTCCTGGAGCAGGCGGCCGGGATCCGGTTGGTGTCGCACGTGGTGGCGATCGGGCCGGTGGCGGTGCCGGAGGAGCGGGCGGACACCGTGCTGCCGACTCCGGACGACGTGGCGGGCCTGGACGCCGATCCGGTGCGGTGCTTCGACCCGGAGACCTCGGCGGCGATGGTCGCGGAGATCGACGACTGCCACAAGGCCGGCGATACCTTGGGCGGTGTGGTCGAGGTGCTGGCCTACGGTCTGCCGAGCGGGCTGGGGTCGTACGTGCACGCCGACCGCCGCCTGGACTCCCGGTTGGCCGGGGTGCTGATGGGCATCCAGGCGATCAAGGGCGTGGAGGTCGGTGACGGTTTCCGCACCGCCACCCGGCGCGGGTCGCAGGCGCACGACGAGATGGAGCGGGACGCCGACGGTGTGATCCACCGGCGCTCGAACCGGGCCGGTGGCCTGGAGGGCGGTATGACCAACGGGGAGATCCTCAAGGTCCGGGCCGCGATGAAGCCGATCTCGACGGTGCCGCGCGCGCTGGACACGGTGGACACGACCGGTGGTCCGGCGAAGGCGCAGCATCAGCGCTCGGACGTCTGCGCGGTGCCGCCGGCGGCGGTGGTCGCCGAGGCGATGGTGGCCCTGGTGCTGGCGGACGCGCTGCTGGAGAAGACCGGTGGCGACTCGGTGCCGGAGGTGCGGCGCAATCTGGACGCCTACCTGGCGTCGATCCCCGAGCTGCTGCGGTGAGTGCGCCCCGTCTGGTCCTGATCGGCGCGCCGGGCGCCGGGAAGTCGACGGTCGGCGCGCTGCTCGCGCGGCGGTGGGGGACCGGTTTCCGGGAGACCGACGACGACGTGGCGCGCGTGGCCGAGAAGTCGGTGGCGGAGGTGTTCATCGAGGACGGCGAACAGCGTTTCCGCGAGCTGGAGCGCGCGGCGGCGCTGGCGGCGTTGACCGAGCACGACGGGGTGCTGGCGCTGGGGGGCGGCGCGGTGCTGGACCCGGCGGTGCGGGAGGCGGTGGCGTCCTACGCCGATCGCGGTGGCGCCGTCGTGCTGCTGGAGGTGACGCTGGCGTCCGCCGCCGGTCGGGTGGGCTTCAACCAGCCGCGGTCGATGGCGCTGGGCAATCCGCGGTCGCAGTGGCAGGCACTGGTGGAGCTGCGCCGGCCGGTGTACCAGGAGCTGGCCACGCACACCGTGTCGACGGACCGGGTGTCGCCGGAGCAGGTGGTGGAGTGCATCACCGCACTGAGGGAGGAATCAGCGTGATCCGTCGGGTCGAGGTGTCGGGGGAGCAGCCGTATCAGGTCGTGATCGGGCGGCACCTGCTGGGCGAGCTGCCCGGCATGCTGGGCGAGGCGGTCCGCAAGGTGCTGGTGATCCATCCGGCGGCGTTGGCGACCACCGCCGAGGCGATGCGCGAGGACCTGGTGGCGCACGGGTACCAGGCGTTGCTGGCCGAGGTGCCGGACGCCGAACCCGCCAAGTCCGCACAGGTCGCCGCGTTCTGCTGGCAGGTGCTCGGCCAGGCGGACTTCACCCGCAGCGACGCGATCGTCGGGCTGGGCGGGGGAGCGACCACCGACCTGGCCGGATTCGTCGCGTCCACCTGGCTGCGCGGGGTGCAGGTGGTGCATGTGCCGACCACGCTGCTGGCGATGGTCGACGCCGCGGTGGGCGGCAAGACCGGGATCAACACGGTCGAGGGCAAGAACCTGGTCGGCACCTTCCACACCCCGGCCGGCGTGCTGTGCGACCTGGCGGCGCTGGAGAGCATGCCGAAGCACGACTACGTCGCTGGTCTGGGCGAGGTGGTCAAGTGCGGGTTCATCGCCGACCCGCGGATCCTCGAGCTGGTCGAGGAGCACGGGGCGGAGATCACCGACCCGGTGACGGCGGCCGGGTCGCCGGTGCTGGCGGAGCTGGTCGAGCGTTCGGTGGCGGTCAAGGCGCGGGTGGTCGGCGAGGACCTCCGGGAGGCCGGGCTGCGGGAGATCCTGAACTACGGGCACACCCTCGGTCACGCGATCGAGCACGTGGAGCGCTACTCCTGGCGGCACGGTGCGGCGGTGTCGGTCGGCATGGTCTTCGCCGCCGAGCTGGCCCGGTTGGCGGGGCGCCTGGACGACGACGTGGTGGCACGGCACCGGTCGATCTTGACCGGTCTGGGGCTGCCGGTCAGCTACCGCGGGGACCGCTGGGATCAGTTGCACGCGGCGATGCGGCGGGACAAGAAGACCCGTGGTGACCTGCTGCGGTTCGTGGTGTTGGACGACATCGCTCGCCCGTCGCGGCTGGAGGGTCCCGATCCGACGCTGCTGCTGGCCGCGTATGCGGAGATCTCCGAGGGCGTCGCGGCGCCGCGGGGCCTGTCGCTCGGCTGACAACAGGCCCTGGAGCTTGTAAGGCACCGAACATACCTGGATCATTGTTTTTCCGATCACAAGTCGTTAAGGTCGTTGCATGTGGACGATGACAGTGGATCAGGAGGGCAGTCGCCGAGTCGGTGACCGGGTCGAGCACGTGCTCGACTCGCTCGCGCACGACTCGCCCCTGACCGTCGCCGGCCCTCGCGACGTCGTGCTGCCGTTCGAGCGGACCGTCGGCGACGAGGTCCAGGCGGTGATCGCCGACGCGGATCTGGTCGTCGCCCTGGCGCTGTTCCTGATCCGGATGGGCGGGTGGACGGTCGGGATCGGCACCGGGACCGTGGACCGACCGCTGCCCGCGTCATCGCGTGCCGGATCGGGGACCGCGTTCATCCACGCGCGTGAGGCGGTCGAGGCCGCGAAGTCCCGCCAGCGTGCGGTGCCGCTCGCCGTGCGCGGCCCGGATCCCGCCCTGGCCGCCGAGGCAGAGGGCGTGCTGGCCATCATCGGCTCGGTGGTCGCGCGCCGGAGCGCGGCCGGGTGGGCGGCGATCGACCTGATGTCCGGACCGGAGCAGAGGCGCCAGGCGGACATCGCCGGCCTGCTCGGGATCAGTCAGCAGGCAGTCAGCGCGCGGCTGCGGGCCGCGATGTGGGCCGAGGAGGTCGCGGCCAGGCCGGCCGCGGCGCGCCTGCTCCGACTGGCTGCCGGCCTGTCCGACGATGGTCGCTCGAACGACGACGAGGGAGCGACAGGGTGAGCGTCTGGTGGCAAGCCCTCCTCGTGCTCGGACTGCTGGTGGTCAGCGGTGGCCTCGGCTGGTGGGTCAGTGCCCTGGTGCTGCGGCTGGCCGACCGCGGCGACCCCGCCCGGGTGCGACGGGCCAAGGAGCGCCTGCGCGGCGGCACCTGGATCGGCATCCTGGAACGGCTCGCGGTCACCGGCTGCCTGCTGGCCGACCAGGCGGCGGGCATCGCGGTGGTGGTCGCGATCAAGGGCCTGGGTCGCTACCCGGAGCTGCGCGACGGCAAGGACGCCGGGGTCTCCGAGCGGTTCGTGATCGGCACCCTCGCGTCCTTCCTGTGGGCCGGTGCCGTCGGTGTGCTCGGCCGCTGGCTGCTCACCCGCTAAGATGGTCGGCGGCCCGGCCCCGTCCCGATGCGGACGCGCAGATCCTGCACGGTGGGGCACGACCCCGAATCTCTGACAGAAGGCAGTCACGTGGCGACGACGAACGACCTCAAGAACGGCACCGTGCTGAAGATCGACGGCCAGCTCTGGACGGTCATCGAGTTCCAGCACGTCAAGCCCGGCAAGGGCGGTGCCTTCGTCCGCACCAAGCTGAAGAACGTGCTCTCCGGCAAGGTGGTCGACCGGACGTTCAACGCGGGCCTGAAGGTGGAGACCGCGAACGTCGACAAGCGCGACATGCAGTACCTGTACCTCGAGGGCGACGACTTCGTCTTCATGGACACCGACACCTACGACCAGATCACCATCCCGGCGGCGGTCGTGGGCGACGCGAAGAACTTCATGCTCGAGGGCCAGATCGCCACCGTGGCCACCAACGAGGGCAACCCGCTGTACGTGGAGCTGCCGCCGTCGGTGACCCTGATGCTGACCTACACCGAGCCCGGCCTGCAGGGCGACCGCTCCACCGGTGGCACCAAGCCCGCCACCCTGGAGACCGGTTACCAGATCCAGGTCCCGCTGTTCATCGAGTCCGACACCAAGGTCAAGGTCGACACCCGCGACGGTTCCTACCTGGGCCGCGTGAACGACTGACGTGGGAGCACGCACCAAGGCGCGCAAGCGCGCGCTGGACGTCCTGTTCGAGGCGGAGCAGCGCCGCGTCGACCCGATGACCCTGCTCGCCGAGCGGATCGTCCAGCCGGGCACCGAGGCGGCGCTGCCGCAGTACTCGGTGGAACTGGTCGAGGGCGTGTGCGCCCAGCAGGACCGGATCGACGAGGTGCTTGCCACCCACTCGCACGGCTGGACGCTGGACCGGATGCCCGCGGTGGACCGGGTGCTGCTGCGCCTGGGCACCTGGGAGATCCTGTTCAACGAGGACGTGCCGGACGCGGTCGCCGTCGACGAGGCGGTGGAGCTCGCCCGCGGGCTGTCCACCGACGAGAGCCCGTCCTTCGTGAACGGTCTGCTCGGCCGCGTGGTGGACCTGAAGCCGACGCTGCTGGGCTGAGTGCTCCGGTCCGCCGGTCGGTGATGCCGACCCGTCGCGGTGGGTGTGGCCACGTGAACCCCGGGAGTTCCCGCCGGATGGCGGGGCCCCGGGGTTCGCGCCGTTCGGGACTCGGACGGGCCTCCGAGGTGCCCGGCCAGGGCGACGGAGGCCCGCAGCCGGTTGTCCACAGGCATGGTTCGTGGTCCACATCACCCCGAGCCCGGTGGCGGCCCCCGCCCGGACCCGGGGTAGGGTGCCGGAGACAGGCAGTTCCTTTAACACCGTCCAGTGAGGCGGGGAAGGAGTGGCCCGGATGAGCTCCGGCACAGGTGTGCCCGGCGGCGGTGGTGGATCCACCGTGGTGCTGGGTGAGCAGGATGTGGCACGCGCACTGACGCGCATCGCGCACGAGATCCTGGAACGCAACAAGGGCGGCGCCGACGTCGTCGTCCTCGGCATCCCGACCCGGGGTGTCCCGCTGGCGCAGCGGTTGGCCGAGCGACTCGCGGCGGTCGAGCCGGGCGTGGTCGCCGAGCAGATCGTCGGTGCGCTGGACGTGACGATGTACCGCGACGACCTGGCGCAGCATCCCACCCGGGCGATCGGCCGCACGGTCGAGCCGCCGGCCGGGATCGACGGCCGCGTGGTGGTCCTGGTGGACGACGTGCTGTTCTCCGGCCGGACGATCCGTGCGGCGCTGGACGCGATCAACGACCTCGGCCGGCCGAAGGCGGTGCAGCTGGCGGTGCTGGTCGACCGCGGTCACCGCGAGCTGCCGATCCGTGCCGACTACGTGGGCAAGAACCTGCCGACCTCCACCGCCGAGCGGGTGCGGGTGCTGCTGGCCGAGTCCGACGGGCCGGACGCGGTGCTGATCGAGGGGGGCGAGTGATGCGCCACCTGCTGAGCACCACCGACCTGGACACCGCGGCCGCCGTGCACGTGCTGGACACCGCGAGCCAGATGGCGGCGACCCAGGGCCGGCAGATCAAGAAGCTGCCCACCCTGCGCGGTCGCACCGTGGTGAACCTGTTCTTCGAGGACAGCACGCGGACCCGGATCAGCTTCGAGACCGCCGCCAAGCGGCTGAGCGCCGACGTGATCAACTTCGCCGCCAAGGGGTCCAGCGTGTCGAAGGGGGAGTCCCTCAAGGACACCGCTCTGACCCTGGAGGCGATGGGCGCGGACGCGATCGTGATCCGGCACCAGGCATCCGGCGCCCCGCACACCCTGGCCCACGCGGGCTGGACCGAGGCGGCGGTGCTGAACGCCGGTGACGGGACCCACCAGCACCCGACCCAGGCGCTGCTGGACGCCTTCACCATCCGGCGGCACCTGAAGGGCACCGCGGCGAACCGGGACGGGGTGGGCAGCGACCTGTCGGGGCTGCACATCGCCGTGGTCGGCGACGTGCTGCACTCCCGGGTGGCCCGGTCCAATGTCGACCTGCTGCACACCCTGGGTGCCCGGGTCACGGTGGTGGCCCCACCCACCCTGCTGCCGGTCGGGATCGAGCCGTGGCCGTGCGCGGTGTCCTACCACCTGGACGAGGTGCTGGCCGATCGGCCGGATGCGGTGATGATGCTGCGGGTGCAGCGCGAACGGATGTCGACGGCGGGCGGTGGGTTCTTCCCCGGTCCGCTGGAGTACACCCGGCTGTACGGCCTGGACGCCCGTCGACTGGCGATGCTGCCGGAGCACGCGATCGTGATGCACCCCGGCCCGATGAACCGCGGGCTCGAGATCAGCGCCGACGCCGCCGACTCGCCGCGCTCGGTGATCGTCGAGCAGGTGGCGAACGGCGTCGCGGTCCGGATGGCGGCGCTGTACCTGCTGCTGGCGGGTGATGGCGACGCCACCGGCCAGGCCCGGACCCCCGCCGAACTCCTCGTCCCGACCGCCCAGGAGGCCACCCGATGACCGCGTACCTGATCACGGATGCCGCACCGCTGGGCGAGGCCCGCACGGATCTGCTGCTGGACGACGGCATGATCCTCGCGATGGGTGCCGATGCCCGTCGCCGTGCCCCCGAGGACGCGGTCGAGATCGACGCGACCGGCCTGGTGCTGCTGCCCGGGCTGGTCGACCTGCACACCCACCTGCGCGAGCCGGGCCGGGAGGACGCCGAGACCATCGCCTCCGGCACCCGCGCCGCCGCGGTCGGCGGCTTCACCGCCGTGCACGCGATGGCGAACACCACCCCGGTGCAGGACACCGCGGGTGTCGTCGAGCAGGTGTGGCGGCTCGGCCGCGAGGCGGGCTGGGTGGATGTGCACCCGGTCGGCGCCGTCAGCGTCGGGCTGGCGGGGGAGCAGCTGGCCGAGCTGGGCGCGATGGCCGACTCGGCCGCCGAGGTCCGGGTGTTCTCCGACGACGGCAAGTGCGTGCACGACCCGGTGCTGATGCGGCGGGCGCTGGAGTACGTGAAGGCCTTCGACGGCGTGATCGCCCAGCACGCCCAGGAGCCGCGGCTGACCGAGGGCGCCCAGATGCACGAGGGGATCGTGTCGGCGGAGATCGGGCTGCAGGGCTGGCCAGCGGTCGCCGAGGAGGCGATCATCGCCCGGGACGTCCTGCTGGCCGAGCACGTCGGTTCGCGGCTGCACGTGTGCCACCTGTCGACCGCCGGGTCGGTGGAGATCGTGCGCTGGGCCAAGTCCCGCGGCATCGACGTCACCGCCGAGGTCACCCCGCATCACCTGCTGCTCACCGACGACCTGGCCCGTGGCTACGACCCGGTGTTCAAGGTGAACCCGCCGCTGCGCACCCAGGCCGATGTGGACGCGGTCCGCGAGGGACTGGCCGACGGCACCATCGACATCGTCGGCACCGACCACGCCCCGCACACCCGCGAGGACAAGGACTGCGAGTGGGCCGCCGCCGCCTTCGGCATGACCGGCCTGGAGACCGCGCTGTCCGTGGTGCAGCTGACCATGGTGGACACCGGCAAGCTGACCTGGGCGGATGTCGCCCGGGTGCTGTCGAGCACCCCGGCCCGCATCGGTCGGGTCACGGACCAGGGGCGGCCGATCGCGGTCGGTGAGCCCGCCAACCTGGTGCTGGTCGATCCGGCCGCGCGCCGGACGGTGGTGGCCCAGGAGCAGGCGACGGCGGCGAGCAACACCCCGATGCACGGGCGCGAGCTGCCCGGCCGGGTGGTGGCGACCTTCCTGCGCGGGCGGGCCACCGTGCTCGACGGGCAGCCACAGGACTCCGCGGTGTCCCGGCATGCCGCCGTGGGTGCCCGCTGATGCCCCCGGCCGTCTCGGTCACGATCCTGTGCGTCCTGGGTGCCGCCCTGCTGGTGCTGATGGTGGTGGGGTGGCGTCGACGGGTGCGGGCCACCTCCGACGTCGCGGCACCACCGACGACGCCAGCCGATCCGGGCGCGCCGCTGACCGACGAGCTGGTCGGCACCTACGTGTCCAGCACTCGCTCCGGCGACTGGTTGGACCGGATCGCCGCCCACGGCTTCGGGGTCCGCTCGGTGGTGGCCGTCCGGGTCTGGGACACCGGGGTCGAGCTGCGACGACGAGCGGCGCCGGATGTGTTCATCGCCCGGGCTGATCTGCTCGCGGTGGGCACCTCCGGCGGCATGGCCGGGAAGGTGGTCGGCGGCGACGGCCTGACGATCCTCACCTGGCAGCACGGCGCGCACCGGTTGGACACCGGCCTGCGACTGCGCCATCCGGCTGACGCGCTGACGTTGCGCGAGGCCGTCACGAACCTGATTGCACACACCAAGGAGACACGATGACGGACGCACTGCTGGTCCTCGAGGACGGGCGGACGTTCGCCGGGGAGGCCTACGGGGCCACCGGCGAGACCCTGGGCGAGATCGTCTTCAACACCGGGATGACCGGGTACCAGGAGACCCTGACCGACCCCAGCTACCACCGTCAGATCGTCGTGATGACCGCGCCGCACATCGGCAACACCGGCGTCAACGACGAGGACCCCGAGTCCGGGCGGATCTGGGTCGCGGGTTACGTGGTCCGCGATCCCGCACGCCGGGCGTCGAACTGGCGCTCGGAGCGGTCGCTGGACGAGGAGCTGGCCGCCCAGGGCGTGGTCGGGATCAGCGGCATCGATACCCGCGCGCTGACCCGGCACCTGCGTGAGCGGGGGGTGATGCGGGCGGCCATCGTCTCCGGCGACGCGCTGCTCGACGACTCCGGGCGCACCCGCACCACCGAGGACCTGGTCGCCCGCGTCCAGTCGTCCCCGCAGATGTCCGGCGCGGACCTGGCCGGCGAGGTCTCCACCGACCGGGCCTACGTGGTCCCGGCCCAGGGCGAGACCGTCGCCCGGGTGGCCGCGATCGACCTGGGCATCAAGGCGATGACCCCGGCGCGGATGGCCGAGCGCGGCATCGAGGTGCACGTCCTGCCGGCACTGTCGACCATCGAGGACGTGCTCGCGGTCGCCCCGGACGGGGTGTTCTTCTCCAACGGCCCCGGCGACCCGGCGGCCGCCACCCACGAGATCGAGCTGCTGCGCGCGGTGCTGGACCGCCGGATCCCGTTCTTCGGCATCTGCTACGGCAACCAGCTGCTCGGCCGGGCGCTCGGCTACGGCACCTACAAGCTGGGCTACGGCCACCGCGGGGTGAACCAGCCGGTGCTGGACCGCCGCACCGGCAAGGTGGAGATCACCGCGCACAACCACGGCTTCGCGGTCGACGCCCCGGTCGACGCGGTGTCCACCGCCCCCTACGACGACGGCCGCTACGGCCGGGTCGAGGTCTCGCACATCGACCTGAACGACAACGTGGTCGAGGGGCTGAACGCGCTCGACCTGCCCGCGTTCAGCGTCCAGTACCACCCGGAGGCGGCGGCCGGTCCGCACGACGCCGGGTACCTGTTCGACCGCTTCCTGGACCTGATGACCACCGCACAGCAGAACGAAGGGACGGACGCCTGATGCCGCGCCGCACCGACATCCAGTCCGTCCTGGTGATCGGCTCCGGCCCGATCGTGATCGGCCAGGCCTGCGAGTTCGACTACTCCGGCACCCAGGCGTGCCGGGTGCTCAAGGAGGAGGGCCTGCGGGTCGTCCTGGTGAACTCGAACCCGGCGACGATCATGACCGACCCGGAGTTCGCCGACGCCACCTACGTCGAGCCGATCACCACCGAGGTGCTGACCAGCATCATCGCCAAGGAGCGCCCGGACGCGATCCTGCCGACGCTGGGTGGGCAGACCGCGCTGAACGCCGCCATCGCCCTGGACGAGGCGGGCGTGCTGGAGCAGTACGACGTCGAGCTGATCGGCGCGAACATCCCGGCGATCCAGAAGGGCGAGGACCGGGAGCAGTTCAAGCAGGTGGTCGAGGTCTGCGGCGGCGAGTCCGCCCGGTCGGCCATCATCCACACCATCGACGAGGCGCTGGTCGCGGTCGAGGACCTGGGCTACCCGGTCGTCGTCCGGCCGTCCTTCACCATGGGTGGTCTGGGCTCCGGCATCGCCTACGACGAGGCCGACCTGCGCCGGATCGTGGGCCAGGGCCTGCACTACTCGCCGACCACCGAGGTGCTCCTGGAGGAGTCGATCCTCGGCTGGAAGGAGTACGAGCTCGAGCTGATGCGGGACAAGCACGACAACGTCGTGGTGGTCTGCTCGATCGAGAACGTGGACCCGGTGGGCGTGCACACCGGCGACAGCGTGACCGTCGCCCCGGCGCTGACCCTGACCGACCGCGAGTACCAGAAGCTGCGCGACATCGGCATCGCGGTGATCCGCGAGGTCGGCGTGGACACCGGCGGCTGCAACATCCAGTTCGCCGTCGACCCGCGCACCGGCCGGATCATCGTGATCGAGATGAACCCCCGGGTGTCGCGGTCCTCCGCCCTCGCCTCCAAGGCCACCGGCTTCCCGATCGCCAAGATCGCCGCCCGGCTCGCGGTGGGCTACACCCTGGACGAGATCCCGAACGACATCACCGGCTCCACCCCGGCGTCCTTCGAGCCGACCCTGGACTACGTCGTGGTCAAGGTGCCGCGGTTCGCCTTCGAGAAGTTCCCGGCCGCCGACCCGACCCTGACCACCACCATGAAGTCGGTCGGCGAGGCGATGGCCCTGGGCCGCAACTTCACCGAGGCACTGGGCAAGGCGCTGCGCTCGATCGACAAGAAGGGCACCAACTTCCACTGGGACGGCGACGCGCTGACCGGTGCCGAGCTGGACGCCCTCAAGGGCACCATCGCGCGGCCGACCGAGCACCGCCTGGTGGACGTCCAGCAGGTGCTGCGCGCCGGGGTGAGCGTGGACGAGGTCTACGACATCACCGGCATCGATCCGTGGTTCCTGGACCAGATCCAGCTGATGAACGAGGTCGCCGCCGAGACCGCCGCTGCCACCGAGCTGAACCGCTCGGTGCTGGCGAAGGCGAAGCGGCACGGCCTGTCCGACGCCCAGATCGCCTCGCTGCGGAACATGAGCGAGGACGTGGCCCGGGAGGTGCGGCACGCCCTGGGGCTGCGCCCGGTGTTCAAGACGGTGGACACCTGCGCCGCCGAGTTCGCCGCCAGCACGCCGTACCACTACTCCTCCTACGACGAGGAGACCGAGGTCGCGCCGCGCACCCGTCCGGCGGTGCTGATCCTGGGCTCGGGCCCGAACCGGATCGGTCAGGGCATCGAGTTCGACTACTCCTGCGTGCACGCCACCCTGGCGCTCAAGGGCGAGTACGAGACCGTGATGGTCAACTGCAACCCGGAGACGGTGTCCACCGACTACGACACCGCCGACCGGCTGTACTTCGAGCCGTTGACCTTCGAGGACGTGCTGGAGGTCTACGAGGCCGAGCGCGCCGCCGGACCGGTCGCCGGCATCATCGTCCAGCTCGGCGGCCAGACCCCGCTGTCGCTGGCCCAGCGGCTCGCCGACGCCGGACTGCCGATCCTGGGCACCAGCCCGGAGGCAATCGACGCCGCCGAGGACCGCGGGGTCTTCGGTGGGGTGCTCGCCGAGGCGGGTCTGCCCGCCCCGGCCTTCGGCACCGCGACCAGCCTGGCCGCCGCCAAGGCGACCGCCGAGCGGATCGGTTACCCGGTGCTGGTCCGGCCGTCCTACGTCCTCGGCGGGCGCGGCATGGAGATCGTCTACTCCGCCGAGCAGCTCACCGAGTACGTGGAGCGGGCACTGGCCGACGCCGCGCAGTCGGGTCGGGCACACATGCCCCCCCTGCTGATCGACCGGTTCCTGGACGACGCGATCGAGATCGACGTGGACGCGCTCTACGACGGCACCGAGCTCTTCCTCGGCGGCGTGATGGAGCACATCGAGGAGGCCGGTATCCACTCTGGCGACTCGGCCTGCGTGCTGCCCCCGATCACGTTGTCCGCGACCGAGCTGGAGCGGATCCGGGTCTCCACCGAGGCGATCGCCCAGGGGGTGGGCGTCCGTGGCCTGATCAACATCCAGTTCGCCCTGGCCTCCGACGTGCTCTACGTCCTGGAGGCCAACCCGCGGGCCTCGCGCACAGTGCCCTTCGTGTCCAAGGCGACCGGTGTGCCGCTGGCCAAGGCGGCCGCCCTGGTGATGACCGGCAAGTCGATCGCCGGCCTGCGCGCCGCCGGGGTCCTGCCCGCCACCGACGCCCGGGTGATCGACCTGGACGCACCGATCGCGGTGAAGGAGGCCGTCCTGCCCTTCAAGCGGTTCCGCACCGCCGACGGCACCGCGGTGGACACCGTCCTCGGCCCGGAGATGCGCTCCACCGGTGAGGTGATGGGCTTCGACTCGGACTTCCCGACCGCCTTCGCCAAGTCGCAGGCGGCCGCCTTCGGCGGGCTGCCCGAGTCCGGCACCGTCTTCATCTCGGTCGCCGACCGGGACAAGCGCTCCATCGTGTTCCCGGTGAAGCGGCTGTCGGAGCTGGGCTTCACCATCCTGGCCACCGAGGGCACGGCGTCGGTGCTCAAGCGCAGCGGGATCAGCTCGACCGTGGTCCGCAAGAACTCGGCGGGCCGCGGCCCGGCGGGGGAGCCGACCATCGTCGACCTGATCTCCTCCGGTGAGGTGGACATGGTGATCAACACCCCGTCCGGCCAGGGCTCCCGGGCCGACGGCTACGAGATCCGCGCCGCCACGACCGCCGCCGATAAGGCGATCGTCACGACGGTGCAGCAGTTCTCCGCCGCGGTCCAGGCGATCGAGGCTGCCCGCTCCGGTCCGTTCGCGGTCGCGTCGTTGCAGGAGCACGACCTGGCCCGGGCGGCCCGGTGAGCGCCTTCGGGGCGCGCCTGGCCGCGGCGATGGACCAGCACGGGCCGCTGTGCGTCGGCATCGACCCGCACGTGTCCCTGCTGCACGACTGGGGTCTGACCGACGACGCCGCCGGGCTGCGCGGCTTCGCGCTGACGGTGCTGGACGCGGTCGCTGGACGGGTCGCGGCGGTCAAACCCCAGGCGGCGTTCTTCGAGCGGCACGGTGCGGCCGGACTCGCGGTGCTCGAGGAGGTGATCGCCGCCGGCCGCCAGACCGGCACCCTGGTGATCGTCGACGCCAAACGCGGCGACATCGGCTCGACGATGGGGGCCTACGCCGACGCCTTCCTGCGGGACGGCTCGCCGCTGGCCGGTGACGCGCTCACCGTGTCGCCGTACCTCGGCTTCGGGTCGTTGTCCCCGGCGGTGCAGGCGGCCCAGGCCGCCGGTCGCGGACTGTTCGTGCTGGCGCTCACCTCCAACCCGGAGGGCCCGGCCGTGCAGCACGCCCGGGACGAGCAGGGCATCGCGGTGGCCGACCGGATCGCCCGGGAGGCGGCCGCCCTGAACGGCGCCGAGATCGCCGCCTCCGGCGCCCGGCTCGGCTCGGTCGGCCTGGTGGTCGGCGCGACTATCGGCGACGCCGCCCGGCGTCTGGGCGTCGACCTGCCCGCCGTGCGCGGCCCGCTGCTCGCGCCGGGCGTGGGTGCGCAGGGTGCCGGTGCGGCGGAGCTGGCGGCGGTGTTCGGCGAGGCGCGGGCCGACGTGCTGGCGTCGTCCTCCCGCGGGGTGCTGACGGCCGGGCCGGACATCGCGGACTTGCGTCGGGCGGCGGCCCTGGCGAGCGCCGAGGCGCAGCGCGCACTGCGCTGAACCCGGTCCGATCCGGGTGCGGGGCGTCGACTCGGCCCCCCGCACCCGGCTCACCTGCGGCTGCACGGATCCTTGGTCGGCGCTGTGACGTGCCACACCGCGGATTGCGTGCCACTATCGACCGATGAGGCCGTCCGGCGCCGCCCGGTCGGGGGTGAACGACCGGTCTCATGCGTTGTCCCGCAGACCAGCGACGAGAAGGTGACTGACGTGGCACTTCCGACTCTCACTCCCGAGCAGCGCGCCGCAGCCCTCGAGAAGGCAGCGGCGGCCCGCCAGGCCCGAGCCGAGGTCAAGAACAAGCTGAAGTACTCCCAGGGCAAGCTCTCCGAGGTCATCGCCCAGGGCCAGAAGGACGAGGTCATCGGCAAGCTCAAGGTGCTCGCCCTGCTCGAGTCGCTCCCCGGAGTCGGTAAGGTCAAGGCACGCCAGATCATCTCCGAGGTGGGCATCTCGGAGACCCGGCGGGTGCGCGGCCTCGGCCCGCACCAGGTGAAGGCGCTGGTCGACCGCTTCGGGTGAGTCGCGGTGGCGTCGGATCGACCATTCGCGCCGCACGAACCAGGAGCACCCCATGACCCGACCCCACGCCCGGCTGACAGTGCTGGCCGGACCGACTGCCGTGGGCAAGGGCACCGTCTCGGCCGACCTGCGGGCGCGTTACCCGCAGGTGTGGCTCTCGGTCTCCGCGACGACGCGCAGCCCGCGGCCCGGCGAGGTGGACGGGGTGCACTACCACTTCGTGTCGCCGGAGGAGTTCGACGCCATGGAGGCCAGTGGCGAGATGCTGGAGACGGCGCTCGTGCACGGCCGCAATCGCTACGGCACCCCCCGGCGGCCGGTCGAGGAACGACTGGCCGCCGGGGAGCCCGCGTTGCTGGAGATCGACCTGCAGGGGGCGCGCAAGGTGCGCGAGACCATGCCGGACGCCCAGTTCGTGTTCCTGGCACCGCCGTCCTTCGACGAGCTGGTGCGCCGGCTGGTCGGTCGCGGCACCGAGGACGCGGAGGAGCGTGAGCGTCGGCTCGCCACCGCCCGGGTCGAGCTGGCAGCCGAGTCCGAGTTCGATCACGTGATCGTCAATGACGACGTGCACCGGGCCACCGACGAGCTGGTGTCCCTGATGGGGCTGCCGGTTGCGCCGACCGAGTAGACTGCTCGGCGAATCCTGTCTCGATGTTGGGGAGAACCGTGTCCGGAACTGTCGCCGAGCCCATCGGCATCACCGACCCGCCGATCGACCGCCTGCTGGAGCGTTCCGACTCCAAGTACGCGCTGGTCATCTACTCGGCCAAGCGGGCGCGTCAGATCAACGCGTACTACGCCCAGCTGAACGAGGGTCTGCTCGAGTATGTCGGCCCGCTGGTGGAGACCCGCCCGCAGGAGAAGCCGCTGTCGATCGCCATGCGTGAGATCGACGCCGGTCTGCTGACCGCGCAGCACCCCGAGGACTGAAAGTCCCCAGCATGCGCATCGTCCTCGGTGTGGCCGGGGGGATCGCGGCCTACAAGGCTGCCCTGATCCTCCGTCTGCTCACCGAGTCCGGCCACGACGTCCGCGTCGTCCCGACCCGTGCCGCCCTCGAGTTCGTGGGCCGTGCCACCTGGGAAGCCCTCTCCGGGCACCCGGTGAGCACCGAGGTGTTCGAGGACGTCGCGGACGTTCCGCATGTCCGGCTCGGTCGGGAGGCCGAGCTGGTGATCGTGGCTCCGGCTACGGCCGACCTGCTGGCGCGCGCCACCCACGGCCGCGCCGACGACCTGCTCACCGCGACCCTCCTCACCGCCACCTGCCCGGTGGTGATGGCGCCGGCGATGCACACCGAGATGTGGCAGCACGCCGCGACCCGGGCGAACGTCGCCACCCTGCGCGAGCGGGGTGTCCTGGTCATCGAGCCGGATTCGGGTCGCCTGACCGGTGCTGACACCGGGCCCGGTCGCCTGCCCGAGCCGGAGGCGATCGTCGCGGCGGCCCTGGCGGCCGTGCACACCGGTGGGCGCCGCGATCTGACCGGCCTGCGGGTGACGATCTCCGCCGGCGGCACCCGTGAGCCGTTGGACCCGGTGCGGTTCCTCGGCAACCGGTCCTCCGGGAAGCAAGGGGTCGCCCTGGCCCGGACCGCCCTCGCCCGCGGTGCGGAGGTGACGCTGGTCGGCGCGAACCTCACGGTGCCCGCCCCGGCCGGTGTCGCGCTGGTGTCCGTCGAGTCGACCGCCGAACTGCGCGAGGCGATGCACACCGCGGCGCAGCGGGCCGACGTGGTGGTGATGGCGGCGGCGGTCGCCGACTTCCGGCCCGCGGCCCATGCGTCGCACAAGATCAAGAAGCAGCCCGACGGCACCGTCCCGCCGCTGGAGCTGGTGCAGAACCCGGACATCCTGGCCGAGCTGGCTGCCACCAGGTCCGTGCCCGGACAACTGGTGCTGGGCTTCGCCGCGGAGACCGGTGACGAACACGGCGACGTGCTCGACCACGGCCGTGCGAAGGCGCTGCGCAAGGGTGCCGACCTGCTGGCGGTGAACCAGGTGGGCGTCGGTGTCGGCTTCGGGACGGCGGAGAACACGGTGACCCTGCTGGACGGCTCCGGCATCGAGGTCGGGGGCGCCTCGGGCAGCAAGGACACCGTCGCGCACGCGATCTGGGATGTCGTCGCGGACCGAATGGCGCAGTAGGCACCGAGCAGTGCGCCGCATTCGTTAGCCTGTCGCCCATGACCGATGCCGCGATGCGCCTGTTCACCTCCGAATCCGTCACCGAGGGACACCCGGACAAGATCTGCGACCAGATCTCCGACGCGATCCTGGACGCGATGCTGGAGCAGGACCCGTCCGCCCGGGTCGCCGTCGAGACGATGGTGACCACCGGCCTGGTGCACGTCGCCGGTGAGGTCACCACCAGCGCCTACGTGGAGATCCCGCAGATCATCCGTGACGTGGTGCGCGGCATCGGCTACACCTCCTCGGACATCGGCTTCGACGGCGACTCCTGCGGTGTGTCGGTGTCCATCGGCCAGCAGTCGCCGGACATCGCCCAGGGTGTCGACAAGGCGCTGGAGGCCCGCCAGGACGCGAGCGACCACGACCCGCTGGACCTGCAGGGCGCCGGCGACCAGGGTCTGATGTTCGGCTACGCCAGTGACGACACCCCGAGCCTGCTGCCGCTGCCGATCTGGCTGTCGCACCGGCTGGCCGAGCGCCTGACCCTGGTGCGCAAGGAGGGGATCGTCCCCGGCCTGCGCCCCGACGGCAAGACCCAGGTCACGGTGGCCTACGACGGCGACCGTGCGGTGAAGATCGACACCATCGTGCTCTCCACCCAGCACGACCCGGACGTGCGCCTGGAGGACCAGCTGGTCCCGGCGATCGCCGAGCACGTGGTCAAGCCGGTGCTCGAGGCGGCGAACCTCGACATCGACACCTCCGACTACCGCCTGCTGGTGAACCCCACCGGCACCTTCGTGGTCGGTGGGCCGCAGGGCGACGCCGGTCTGACCGGCCGCAAGATCATCGTCGACACCTACGGCGGCATGGCCCGGCACGGTGGCGGCGCGTTCTCCGGCAAGGACCCGTCGAAGGTCGACCGCAGCGCCGCCTACGCGATGCGCTGGGTGGCCAAGAACGTGGTGGCCGCCGGTCTCGCCAAGCGCTGCGAGGTCCAGGTCGCCTACGCGATCGGCAAGGCCCAGCCGGTCGGGCTGTACGTGGAGACCTTCGGCACCGGCACCGTCTCCGACGAGCAGCTGACCGCCGCCATCCGCGAGGTCTTCGACCTGCGTCCCGCGGCGATCATCCGGGACCTGGACCTGCTGCGTCCGGTGTACCGCAAGACCGCCGCCTACGGGCACTTCGGCCGTGACCTGGCCGACTTCACCTGGGAGCAGACCGACCGGGTGGACGCGCTGCGCGCCGCCATCGGCTGATCGAGGAACGGAGCGCGGCTGCGTGAGCGACGGCCCCCGGGTGGAGCAACCCACCCTCGATGGGCTGTCGGCTCCGCGGCCGCGTCGCCGGGTCCGGGCCCGGGACATCGAGGTCGAGCCCGCCGCCGACCTGCCGGTCGCCCGGGTCGCGGTGGAGCTGTCCCCGGCGCACCTGGACCGCAGCTTCGAGTACCTGGTACCCGCCAAACTGGCCGACACCGCACTGCCCGGCGTCCGGGTGAAGGTCCGGTTCGCCGGTCAGGACGTGGACGGCTTCGTGCTGGACCGCGTGGCGGAGCCCGAGCACGACGGTGCCCTGATGCCGCTGCGCCGGGTGGTCGCCGCCGAACCGGTGCTGACCCCGGCGGTGGCCCGGCTCGCCCGGGCGGTGGCCGACCACTACGCCGGGACGCTGCCGGACGTGCTGCGGCTGGCGGTGCCGCCCCGGCACGCGCGGACCGAGGCCGAGGTGCCGGGATCGACTCCGGAACCGGAGCCGGCCGGCGCGCAGGACCGGATCGAACCGTCTGCCGTGACCGACCGCGCCTGGCAGCCCTACCGGGGTGGCCCGGCGTTCCTGCGTCATCTGCGTGAGGGTGGGGCACCCCGGGCCGCCTGGGTCGCTCTTCCCGGCCCGGCGGGGGAGACCTGGACCGACGCGGTGGCCGAGGCCGTGCTGGCCACGCTGGCGGGTGGCCGGGGCGCCCTGGTCGTGGTGCCGGATGCCCGGGACGTCGACCGGGTGTGCGCGGCGCTGGAGTCCGTGGGCGTTCCGGCCTGGGATCCCACGCAGCCGGACACCAGCCATGTGCGCCTGATGGCCGACGAAGGTCCGGCCCGTCGCTACCGGGCGTTCCTCGCGGTGCTGCGGGGTCGGGCGCGGGTGGTCGTCGGGACCCGGGCGGCGGCGTTCGCGCCGGTGCGCGAGCTGGGGCTGGCGGTCTGCTGGGACGACGGCGACGATCTGCACGCCGAGCCGCGCGCGCCGTATCCCCATGTCCGGGAGGTGCTGGCGCTGCGTGCCGAGCTGGAGGGCGCCGGGCTGTTGCTCGCCGCCCACGGTCGCTCGGTGGAGACGCAGGCGCTGGTCGCCTCGGGATGGGTGCGGGAGGTGGCGGCGGACCGGGCGGAGGTGCGTCGCCGCACACCCCGGGTACGCGCCCTCACCAGCGTCGAGCTGGCCCGGGAGGGTCCGGCCGCCGCCGCACGGCTGCCCGGGCCCGCCTGGCGCACGATCCGCGAGCGCCTCGCCGACGGTCCGGTGCTGGTGCAGGTGCCGCGCGCCGGGTACCTGCCGGTGGTGGCCTGCGCCCGGTGCCGGTCGGTGGCCCGGTGCACCGTCTGCCACGGGCCGTTGCAGCTCGGGTCGGCGCAGGCGACCCCGCAGTGCGGGTGGTGCGGTCGGCTGGCGACCGACTGGCGCTGCGACCACTGCGGGCACACCGCGTTCAGGTCGGTGTCGGTCGGGTCGGACCGCACGGCGGAGGAGCTGGGACGCGCGTTCCCGGGGGTCACGGTGCGCACCTCGGGCGCCCGGTCGGCGACCGGGGTACTGGCCGGGGTGCCCGACCGTCCGGCCCTGGTGGTGTGCACGATCGGCGCTGAGCCGGTGGCCGAGCGGGGTTACGCGGCGGCGGTGCTGCTGGACGCGGCGGTGAGCACCGGGTCGACGTCGCTGCGCGCCACCGAGGAGGCCCTGCGCCGCTGGCTGGCGGCCGCAGCGCTGGTGCGCGCGGAGGGTCAGGTGCTGCTGGTCGGTGATGGCGCCGAGCGGCCGACCCAGGGACTGGTGCGCTGGGACCCGGCGGGGTTGGCGGAACGCGAGCTGGCCGAGCGGGTCGAGGTCGGCTTGCCCCCGGCGGTGCGGGTGGCCGAGCTGGTCGGCGAGCGCGGTGCCGTGCGCCAGGTGCTCGACCGGGTGGCGCTGCCCCCGGGCGGTGACGTGCTCGGACCGGTGCCGGTGCAGGACGCCGAACAGCCGGTCGGCGACGGGCCGGTGCAGCTCACCCTGGCGGGCTCGGAGGACGAGCTCGTGGTGCGTGCCCTGGTGCGGGTGCCGGTGACGGCCGGCCGCGAGCTGGCCCGTGCGCTCGGCGCGTCCATGGCAGTGCGCAGCGCTCGTCGGGAACTCGGTGCAGTCCGGGTGCGGCTCGATCCACGGGAGATGCTGTGACGGCGGTGCTGTTCGACCTCGGGAACGTGCTGGTGCGCTGGGACGCGCGGTCCGCCTTCGCCGGGTCCTACTCCGCGGCGGAGGTCGACGCGTTCCTCACCGCTGTCGACTTCCCGGCCCTGAACCTGGCGCAGGACGCCGGTCGGCCGTGGGCGGAGGCCCGGGCGACGATCGCCGACCCGGCGCACCGGGTGATGCTCGACCACTACGTGACCCACTTCGACCGTGCCCTGCCGGGTCCGGTCCCGGGCAGCGCCGAGCTGGTGGACGCGCTGATCGCCGCCGGGGTGCCGGTGTTCGGTCTGACCAACTGGTCGGCGGAGACCTTCCACCACGCGGTGCCCGCCGCCCCGGCGATCGGTCGCCTCGCCGACGTGCTGGTGTCCGGCCGGGAGGGCCTGGTCAAACCGGACCCCCGGATCTACCGGCTGGCGGGCGAGCGGTTCGGGCTGGTGCCCGGGGAGACCGTCTTCGTGGACGACAGCGCGCGCAATGTCGAGGCGGCCGTGGCCGAGGGCTTCGACGGGGTGCTGTTCACCGACGCGCGGGCGCTCCGGGTGGAGCTGGTCGCGCGCGGGGTGCTCCCCGGCCGGTGAGGGCGCGGGCCGCCGCGGATCGCTGTCGGTCCGGTGCGGTGCGGTGCTGGGTTGATACGGGTCGGTACGGGTTGGTACGGGTCGGCGCGGGCGCCGGCGGGTGGTCGCGGCGACCCCGCTGGCGACCGGAGCGCCGCATCCGCCCTAGGATCGTCGGGTGCGCCTGATCTTCGCCGGAACGCCCGCGGTGGCGCTCCCGTCCCTGGAAGCCCTGCTCGCCTCGCGGCACGAGGTGGTGGCGGTCATCACCCGACCCGCCGCCCCCGCCGGACGGGGCAAGAAGTTGCGGCCCAGCCCGGTCGCCGAGCGGGCCGAGGCCGAGGGCATCGAGGTGCTGACCCCGACCACGCCCCGGGACCTGGAGTTCCAGGCCCGGCTGCGTGACCTGGCGCCGGACGCGATCCCGGTGGTCGCCTACGGCGCGCTGGTGCCCGCCGACCTGCTCGCGCTGCCCGTCCACGGTTGGATCAACCTGCACTTCTCCGTGCTGCCCGCCTGGCGCGGGGCCGCGCCGGTGCAGTACGCCGTGATGGCCGGGGACGAGGTCACCGGTGCCAGCACGTTCCTGCTGGAGAAGGGCCTGGACACCGGGCCGGTGTTCGGCACCCTGACCGAGACGATCCGGCCCCGGGACACCGCGGGTGACTTGCTGGAGCGGCTGTCGGTGGCCGGTGCGGAGCTGCTGGTGCGCACCCTGGACGCGATCGAGGACGGCATCGTCTCGCCGGTGCCGCAGCCGGGCGAGGGGATCAGCTTGGCACCGACCCTGAGCGTGGCCGACGCCCGGGTCCGCTGGACGCATCCGGCGCTGGCGGTCGACCGGCGGATCCGTGGCTGCACCCCGGCGCCCGGCGCATGGACCAGCCTGCCGGACGGTTCCCGCCTCGGCCTCGGCCCGGTCACGCCCGCGCCGGAGGTAACGGACCTCGCGGCCGGTGAGCTGCGCGTGGGGCGCCAGGACGTGTGGGTCGGCACCGCGTCCCACGCCGTCCGGCTGGGCGAGGTGCGCCCGGCGGGGAAGAAGGCGATGAACGCGGCGGACTGGGCGCGGGGTGCCCGGCTGGGTGAGGGCGTGCTGCTCGGCATGCGGGAGAACGACGACGCGGCCGGACCCGGTGCGGGTGCGGAGGCGCAGGCGTGACCGGCCGCTCGGGTGGCGCCGGCGGGCAGCGCCGTTCCGGCGGTCAGGACGGACAGCGCCGGGGACCCCGGCAGTACACCGCCGCCGCCCCCTCCCAGCGACGTCGCAGCACTGACCCGGCCCGCGCCGTCGCCTACGACGTGCTGCGCACCGTGGCCGAGTCGGACGCGTACGCGAACCTCGTGCTGCCGCCGCTGTTGCGGGAGCGGAACATCACCGGCCGGGACGCGGGCTTCGCCACCGAACTCGCCTACGGCACCCTGCGACTGCGCGGACGCTACGACGCGGTGATCGAGCAGGCCGCCGGACGCGAGCCGTCGGCGATCGACGAGCCGGTGCTGGACGCGCTGCGGTTGGGTGCGCACCAGGTGCTCGGCATGCGGGTCCCGGCGCACGCGGCGGCCTCGGAGACCGTGGGTCTGGTGCGGGAGCGCTCGGGTGCCGGGGCTGCCCAGTTCGCCAACGCCGTGATGCGCCGGATCACCGAACGCGATCTGGACACGTGGCTGGAGCTGATCGGCGACGCGGCGGGGGAGGACGCCGTCGCCCGGTTGTCGGTGGTGGAGTCGCACCCGGCCTGGGTGACCCGGGCGCTGCGGGAGGCGCTGCTCGGTCACGGCCGGTCGGCGGACGAGCTGGCCGCGCTGCTGCACGCGGACAACGCCGCGCCCCGGGTGACCCTGGTGGCCCGCCCCGGTCTGGTGGAACGGGACGAGCTGCTGGCGCAGGCGGGCACGGCCGAGGCAGGTCGGTACGCCCCGACGGCGGTGACCCTGGCTGGGGGCGACCCGGCCGCGCTGCGTCTGATCCGATCCGGGCGCGCCGGAGTGCAGGACGAGGGCAGCCAGCTGGTGGCCCTCGCCCTGGCCGAGACGCCGATCGACGGGCCGGACGAGCGGTGGCTGGACCTGTGCGCCGGACCCGGGGGCAAGGCGGCCCTGCTGGCGGCGCTGGCGGCCACCCGGGGTGCCCGCCTGGTCGCCAACGAGGTGCAGCCGCACCGTGCCCGGCTGGTCACCCAGGCGCTGACCGCCGTGCCGGCCGAGGCGGTCGATCAGGTGCGCACCGGTGACGGGCGTCAGGTCGGTGACGACGAGCCGGGTGGCTATGACCGGGTGCTGTTGGATGCGCCCTGCACCGGCCTGGGCGCGCTGCGTCGGCGCCCGGAGTCGCGGTGGCGGCGCACCCCGGCCGACCTGGCAGCGCTGACCGCCTTACAGCGGGAACTGCTGGTCAGCGCGCTGCGGGCGGTCAGGGTCGGCGGCGTGGTCGGCTACGTCACCTGCTCGCCGGTGCTGGCCGAGACCCGGCTCGCGGCGCTGGACGGTGTTCGGGCGGCGACCAAGGCCGGTCTGGAGGTCGAACTCCTGGACGCCCGGGCGGCCCTGCACCGGATCGCGCCGGAGCTGGACCTGCCGGAGCGGGACGACGCGCAGTTGTGGCCGCACGTGCACGGGACGGATGCGATGCACCTGACCCTGCTGCGCCGGGTGGGCTGAGCCGGTCCGCTGCAACCGGTGCGCTGAGCCAGGGCCCGCGAGGGTGGCTACCCTGGCCGCATGCGCGCCCTGATCAGTCCCAGCATCCTGTCCGCCGACTTCACCAACCTCGAGCGCGACCTGCACCGGATCGCCCGTGCCGACTACGCGCACGTGGACGTGATGGACAACCACTTCGTGCCGAACCTGACCATCGGGTTGCCGGTGGTGAAGCGGATCGCGGAGGTGTCGCCGGTGCCGATCGACGTGCACCTGATGATCGAGGACGCCGACCGCTGGGCGATCGAGTACGCCACGGCCGGTGCCGCGTCGGTGACCTTCCACGCCGAGGCGACCCAGGCGCCGGTGAAGCTGGCCCGTGAGCTGCGGGCCGCCGGTGTGCGCGCGTCGGTCGCGCTGCGTCCGGCCACCCCGGTGGAGCCGTTCATCGACCTGCTCGGCGAATTCGACATGGTGCTGGTGATGACGGTCGAGCCGGGCTTCGGCGGCCAGTCGTTCATCGACGGCACGCTGCCCAAGGTGCGCCGGCTGCGGGCGGCGATCGAGGAGCAGGGGCTGGATACCTGGATCCAGGTCGACGGCGGGGTGTCCCGGTCCACGGTGGCGACGGTGGCGCAGGCCGGGGCGAACATGCTGGTCGCCGGATCGGCCGTCTACGGAGCCGAGGACATCCCGGCGGAGATCGACACCCTGCGCGCGATGGCGGACGAGGCACTGGCCGCCCGCTGAGCCGGACCGCCGCGGGAACAGAACCGTGTGGCATCCTGTTCCGCAGTAACGAGCACGTGCTCCGGGGTCGGTGAAATTCCGAGCCGGCGGTGAAAGTCCGCGACCCGGGTCTGATCGAGGCAACTCGTGAGGATCCGGTTGATCCGGTGGAATTCCGGGACCGACGGTCAAAGTCCGGATGGGAGGAGTCGTGCCGGTGTACGCCCAGTGGGGCGTGCGCCGGGGCTGCGCACCCCTGTGCGCCCGCCCGCCGACCCCGGAGCCAGACGGACCGGGAGGCACGGGTGGCCACGATCAGCGACCAGGCGGCGATGACGCGCGCCGTGGAGCTCGCGTTGCGCGGACCCGCCGCCGGGCCGAACCCGCGGGTGGGCTGCGTGCTGCTGCGCGACGGCGTGGTGATCGGCGAGGGCTGGCACCGAGGGGCCGGGACCGCGCATGCCGAGGTCGATGCGCTGTCCGGGCGGCAGCCGGTCCCAGGCGGCCGACCGGCGAACTCCGTCGACGCCCGCGGTGCCACCGCCGTCGTCACCCTCGAACCGTGCGCCCACACCGGACGCACCGGACCCTGCACCCAGGCGCTGATCGACGCCGGGGTCGCCCGGGTCGTGATCGCCGTCCCGGACCCGAACCCGGTCGCGGGCGGTGGCGCCGCCCTGCTGCGGGCCGCCGGCATCGAGGTGGTCGTCGGGGTGGGCGCCGAGCAGGTCGAGGCGATGCTGGAGCCGTGGCTGGTCGCCGTGCGGCGGGGCCAGCCGTTCGTCACCCTGAAGCTGGCCACCACCCTGGACGGTCGGGTCGCTGCCGCCGACGGCAGCAGTCGGTGGATCACCTCGCCGGAGTCCCGGGCCCACGCTCACGCGCTGCGAGCCGAGGTGGACGCGATCCTGGTCGGCACCGGCACCGCCCTGGCGGACCGCCCTGCACTGACCGCCCGCACCCCGGACGGTTCCCCGGCCGCGCACCAGCCGCTCCGCGTGGTGCTCGGCGACCGGGCCGCACCGGGGGACTGGCTGCGGATCACCGGCCACGACCCGGCGGCCGCCCTGGCGGTGCTGGCCGAGCGCGAGGTCAGGCACGTCCTGGTCGAGGGCGGCCCCACCGTCTCGGCGGCGTTCCTGCGCGCGGGTCTGGTGGATCGGGTGCTGACCTACGTCGCGCCGGTGCTGCTCGGGGCCGGGCGGTCGGCGGTCGAGGACCTCGGGATCGGCACCCTGGCCGACGGACTGCGGCTGGCGACCGAGGACGTCCGTCGCCTGGGCCCGGACGTGCTGGTCAGCGCCCGGGTACGCCGCGAGGACGACGTGCGGGGACGACACGACAGCGAGGAGACGCACTGATGTTCACCGGGATCGTGGAGGAGGTCGGCGCGGTGCTGGCCTCGGCCGACGGACGGCTGCTGATCCGTGGCCCGCTGGCCGCCTCGGACGCGGCGCACGGCGACTCGATCGCCGTCGACGGGGTCTGTCTGACCGTGACCGACCTGCCCGGCGACGGCAGCTTCGCCGTCGACGTGATGCCGGAGACCCTGCGGCGCACCGCCCTGGGTGCCCTGAGCGCCGGTGCCCCGGTGAACCTGGAGCGGTCCGTGCGGGCCGACACCCGGCTGGGCGGCCACGTGGTGCAGGGCCATGTCGACGGGGTCGGCGTGGTGCTGTCCCGCGATCCGGCCGATCGCTGGGACACGGTGCGGGTCGGTCTGGATCGGGCGCTGGCGCGGTTCGTGGCGGAGAAGGGCGCGATCACCGTGTCCGGGGTGTCGCTGACGGTGACCGCTGTCGGCGACGACTGGTTCGAGGTCGGGTTGATCCCCACCACCCTGGCCGCGACCACGCTGGGCACCCTCGCGGTCGGTGCGCCGGTGAATCTGGAGGTGGACGTGCTCGCCAAGTACGTGGCCCGGCTGCTGGAGACCCGCCCGTCGGACGCCGGGTCGACGGACACCGGACGAACGGGGGAGCGGTGATGAGCCGGGGGACGGTGGAGCAGGCACTCGAGGCGCTGCGGGCCGGTCGACCGGTGCTGGTCGCCGACAACCCGGACCGGGAGAACGAGGCCGATGTCGTCCTGGCGGCCGAGTCGGCGACCGCCGAGTGGGTGGCCTGGACGATCCGGCACTCCTCGGGCTACCTGTGCGCCCCGATGACCGCCGAGCGTGCCGACGCGCTGAACCTGCCGCTGATGGTCCCGTCCAGCCAGGACCCGCGACGGACCGCCTACACCGTGACCGTGGACGCGGCGGTCGGCGTGACCACCGGCATCTCCGCCGCCGACCGCACCCGGACCCTGCGGGTGCTCGCTGATCCGCGCAGCGGCGCCGACGACCTGATCCGCCCGGGGCACGTGCTGCCGTTGCGCGCCGTTCCCGGCGGGGTGCTGCATCGGGCCGGGCACACCGAGGCGGCGGTCGACCTCTGCCGACTGGCCGGGTTGACCCCGGTGGCCGCGATCGCCGAGCTGGTGCACGACGACGGGACGATGATGCGCCTGTCGGACACCCTCGCCCTGGCCGCCCGCGAAGACCTGGTGGTGCTGACCATCAGCGACCTGATCGCCTGGCGCACCGAGCACGGCGACCTGCCCGCGGCGGAGTCGCCGGTCGCACAGCCCCGGGTGCACCGCAGCGCCGAGGCCGTGCTGCCGACCCGGCACGGTGACTTCCGGGTGATCGGCTACCGCGACCTGCGCACCGGCGCCGAGCACGTGGCCCTGGTCGCGGCCGGGGGATTGGCCGCGGCACCGGTGGTCCGGGTGCACTCGGAATGCCTGACCGGCGACGCCTTCGGCTCCACCCGGTGCGACTGCGGCCCGCAGCTGGACGAGTCGCTGGCGATCGCCGCCGCCGAAGGGGGCGTGGTGGTCTACCTGCGGGGGCACGAGGGCCGCGGGATCGGGCTGCTCGGCAAGATCGCCGCCTACGCGTTGCAGGACGCCGGACGGGACACCGTGCAGGCGAACCTGGACCTGGGCTGGCCCGCCGACCGGCGCGAGTACGGCGCCGCCGCCGCGATCCTGGCCGACCTGGGCGCCGATGACATCACGCTGCTGACCAACAACCCGGCCAAGGTCGCCGGGCTGACCGCGCACGGGCTCCGGGTCGCCGGGGTGCGCGGCATCGAGGTCGGCCGTACCCCGCAGAACGAGGCCTACCTGCGGACCAAGGCGCGGGCGATGGGGCACCTGCTGCCCGGCCTGGACCGAGCGCAGGACGAACTGATCGAGGAGAGGGACTGATGAGTGGTGCGGGTGCGCCGTCGCTGACGGTGAACGGCAAGGGTCTGCGCGTGGTGGTGGTCGCCGCGAGCTGGCACACCCAGGTGATGGACGGTCTGCTCGCCGGGGCACGCCGGGCGTTGGACGAGGCCGGGGTGACCCGGGTGACCGAGATCCGGGTCCCGGGCAGCTTCGAGCTGCCGGTCGCCGCCGCGCGGGCCGCTCGCTCCGGAGCCGACGCCGTGATCGCGCTCGGCGTGGTGATCCGCGGTGGCACGCCGCACTTCGACTACGTCTGCCAGGCGGCCACCAACGGGCTGACCGACGTGGCGGTGAGCACTGGGGTGCCGGTCGGCTTCGGGTTGCTCACCTGCGACGACGAGGCGCAGGCGCTGGACCGGGCCGGACTGCCGGGCTCGCACGAGGACAAGGGCGCCGAAGCGGCGGAGGCGGCGATCGCCACCGTGGTCGCCCTGCGCGCGCTGTGACCGGGGTGTTCGGCTGGCTGTTCGACGCCCAGCTGGTGATCGCCGGGCACGCGGTGCTCTGGCGCGAGGTGATCGGCAACCTGTTCGGCCTGGCCTCGGCACTCGGCGGGATGCGCCGCAAGGTGTGGGCCTGGCCGGTCGGGATCGTCGGCAACGTGCTGCTGTTCACCGTCTTCCTCGGTGGGGTGTTCCACACGCCGCAGGATCGCGACCTGTACGGCCAGGCAGGTCGGCAGGTGTTCTTCGTGGCGGTGGCGATCTACGGCTGGATCCGGTGGCGGCAGACCCAGCGGTCGGGCGCCGAGGGTGCCCCGGCGGTCGTCCCGCGCTGGGCGGGGGTGCGCGGCTGGGTGCATATCGTGCTGATCGGGGTGATCGGCACCGTCGTCTTCGCGCTGATCTTCCGTGCGCTCGGGTCGTGGGGGCCGTGGGCGGATGCCTGGATCTTCGTCGGGAGCTTCCTGGCGACCTACGGCATGGCCCGCGGCTGGATCGAGTTCTGGCTGATCTGGATCGCGGTGGACGCGGTCGGGGTGCCGTTGCTGCTCTCGGCCGGGTACTACCCGTCGGCGGTCCTGTACCTGGTGTACGCCGGAGTGGTGATCACCGGCTTCGTGGTCTGGTGGCGCGCCCGGGGCGAGGGACAGCCGCAACAGGTCACGGCCGCGGGCGGTGTCGAGGGGTGAGCGACGAACCGTCTACTCTGACTCGCGTGAAGACCTTCGACTCGCTGTTCGCAGAGCTGTCCGACAAGGCGATCACCCGGCCGGAGGGCTCGGGGACCGTGCGGGAGCTGGACGCCGGGGTCCATGCGATCGGCAAGAAGATCGTCGAGGAGGCCGCCGAGGTCTGGATGGCCGCCGAGCACGAGGGCGACGAGCGCACCGCGGAGGAGATCTCCCAGCTGCTCTACCACCTGCAGGTGCTGATGGTCGCCCAGGGGCTGACCCTCGACGACGTCTACGCCCACCTCTGATCACCCCCGCCTGACCGCACAGACAGGACACCCACCCGTGCTGAGGATCGCCGTCCCCAACAAGGGCTCGCTCTCCGAGCCCGCCGCCGCCATGCTGACCGAGGCGGGCTACCGCCAGCGCCGCGACTCCCGCGAACTGGTCCTGCCCGACCCGGACAACGGCGTCGAGTTCTTCTTCCTGCGTCCCCGTGACATCGCGGTGTACGTCGGCACCGGCACCGTCGACGTCGGGATCACCGGCCGCGACCTGCTTCTGGACTCCGCCTCGCCGGCCACCGAGCACCTGCAGCTCGGCTTCGCCCGGTCCACCTTCCGGTTCGCCACCCAGGCGGGCACCATGACCGACGTCCAGCAGGTCGCCGGTCGCCGGGTCGCCACCTCCTACCCGGTGCTGGTCGCCGACTACTTGCGCGGTCAGGGCGTCGAGCCCGCCGAGGTGGTCCGCCTCGACGGTGCCGTGGAGACCGCGATCCGGCTCGGCGTCGCCGACGTGATCGCCGATGTGGTCGAGACCGGCACCACCCTGCGCGCCGCCGGGCTGGAGGTGTTCGGCGAGCCGATCCTGAAGTCCGAGGCGGTGCTGATCCGCCGCACCGAGGGCACCGAGCCGGTCGGGCTGGATGTGCTGACCCGCCGGTTGCAGGGCGTGCTGACCGCCCGTGAGTACGTGCTGATGGACTACGACGTGCCGGTCTCCCTGGTCGACCAGGCGGTGGCCGTCACCCCGGGCCTGGAGTCGCCGACCGTGTCCCCGCTGCACAACGGCGAGTGGGCTGCCGTGCGGGCGATGGTGCGGCGCTCGGAGACCAACCGGGTGATGGACACCCTCTACGACCTGGGCGCCCGGGCGATCCTGGTCACCTCCATCCACGCCTGCCGGCTCTGAGGCCCGCGGTATGACGGGCGACGTGGGTGGGCCGGGAGCTCCCGGCACCGGGGGCGTGCGGCCCGGCGCGGGTGCCGGCGGCTCGGGCATGGCCGGGTCCGGTGCCGGGGGCTCAGGTGCTGGCGGCCCGGGCACCGGTGGCGCGGCCGGGTCCGGTGCGGCTGGGCTGTCCGCGGTGTTCCGCCCTCGGGCCGCTCGCTGGGTCTCCGGCACCCTGGCCGCCCTGGTCGCGCTCGGCACCGCCCTGCTGCTGATCCTGCTGCCCGGCACCGGGCTGTCCGGCTACGGCGTGCTCGACCGGCTCGGGTTCGTGCTGCTCGGCATCGGGATCGTCTGGTTCTGCTGGCGGCAGGCCACGGTGCGCGCCGTGCCGTCGGACAGCGGCCTGCGGGTGCGCAACCTGGCCACCACCCGGACCGTCGACTGGGCGAGCATCGTCTCGATCCGATTCGGTCAGGGGCGCCCCTGGGTGCAGCTCGACCTCGCCGACGGGGACACCCTCGCGGTGATGGGCATCCAGCGCGCCGACGGTGACTACGCGGACGCCGAGGCCCGCCGCCTGGCGACCCTCGTCGCCACCCGCACCCGCACCCCCCGCGACGACTGACCCGTCGCCTCAGCCCCCCCGGCGCGAAGCGGGGCGCGGACAGTGGCGCGGACGGACTGCGCGTGAGATCGCGACTACGCGCGAGATCGCGACTACGCGCCGGCTAGAGCCCGGCGAAGTGCCGACCTCGGGTGCAGAGTGCCGACCTCGGGCGCGGACTGCCGACCTCGGGCGCGGACTGCCGACCTCGGGGTGGGCGGGCAGCGAGGTCGTGTGTTCGCGCCGTTCGAGACCGGGCGAAGTGCCGACTTCGGGCGTGGACTGCCGACCTCGGGCGCGAACTGCCGACTTCGGGCGTCGACTGCCGACCTCGGGGTGGGCGGGCGGCGAGGTCGTGTGTTCGCGCCGTTCGAGACCGGGCGAAGTGCCGACTTCGGGCGTGGACTGCCGACTTCGGGCGTGGACTGCCGACCTCGGGGGCGGAGTGCCGACTTCGGGCGTGGACTGCCGACCTCGGGTGCGGAGTGCCGACCTCGGGTGCGGAGTGCCGACTTCGGGGCGCGCGGTCCTGACCCGGGCGGCGGGGCGGGAGGGTGAGCGGGGTCAGTGGGCGAGGGCGGTGGCCGCGTGGACGCCGGCGGCGGCGGCGGTGAGGAAGGCGGCGGGGTCGGCGTCCAGGCCGCGACCCATGGTGGACAGCCGGACCGGACTGGATCCAAGGGCGGTGTAGAGGTCGGCACCGGCCGACACCTCGACCAGCCGGTGCCGCTCCCCGAGCGCCTGGACCTGGGTGGCGATCCGTCGACCCAACCCGTCCAGCGACTGACCGACCTCCGCGAGCGGATCCGGGTCGAACACCGGGACCACCACCTCCGCCGGTGCCAGGGCGACCCGGCCGTAGGCGGTCAGCGAGTGGTGGGACACCCCGAGGTGCCGGTTGCGCGGGTCGGCACCGGACACCCGGAGCGAGGCGATCGGTCGGCCGTTCAGCACACTGGCCGCGTTCAGTGCCTCACCGGCGGAGACGCCGGAGAAGCCCCAGCGCGTGCCGGTGCCGAGGTTGCCGGGACCCTGCGCCACCACGATCACGTCCGCGCCGACCACCTCGCGGGCCGCCAGCAGTGCCGTGTGCACCGTGACCGCCTCCAGGTCACCGCCGAACGCCTGACCGGCGGTGAGGCACGAGGCGATCCACCCGGCGTCCCGCAGCCCCGCGACAGTGCGGGAGAACCACGCGGGCAGCGCGCCGCCGTCGGTCATCACGTAGGCGACGGTGGGGGCGGGCCGTCCGGCGCGGGCCGCACCGTGCCGGAGACCGGCGATGATCGCGGGCACCGCCGAGTGCAGGTCGGCGACCACCACCGGGGTGCCGTGCAGGTCGTCGGCGTCCCGCAGGACGTCGTGGTGCGGCGACTCCTGGTCATCGACGCCGAGCACCATCGCCTGCAACGGCGTGTAGCGGGCCTTGACCAGGTGACCGGGCCCGGCGGGCGGGTCGGCCGGGAGTCGGTCGGGTGAACCCGGCGCGACCACCAGGGCATAGCCACCGGTGCCGAGGCCGCGCATCAGGGCGGAGACGTTGAGCAGCACCGTGTCCCCGACCGCGAACCGGCCGACGATCTCCGGGTAGGCGAGCGCCTTCACCGTCACCGGCCCGTCGTCCAGGGCGACCCGCACCCGCAGTTCGAGGGCACCGGGCCACTCGGTGCCGACCGACTCGACCTCACCCGCACGCCACGTCATCACCCGCACCACGCTACCGGCCACTAACGTTGTCCCCGATGCCCGAGACGATTCCCCCTGCCGAACGACTGCTCAACCTGGTCATCGCCCTGGTGCACACCCCGGGGCGGATGACCAAGGAGCAGATCCGTCGCACCGTGGCCGGCTATGCCGACGCGGCCAGCGACGACGCCTTCGAGCGGATGTTCGAGCGCGACAAGGACACCCTGCGCGATCTGGGCATCCCGGTGACCACCGTGACCGCCGTCGGGCACGGCGACGACATCGGGTACCGGGTGGACCAGGACGCGTACGCGCTGCCGCCGATCGAGCTGACCTCCGCCGAGCTGGCGGCGCTGTCCCTGGCCGCGGAGTTCTGGCAGGACCGGTCGGTGCGCACGGAGACCAGCCGGGCGCTGACCAAGCTGCGCGCGGTCGGTGAGGCCGGCGAGCACGCGGGCGACGCCGAGCTCATCTCCGGCCTGGCCCCCGCCGTCCGGGCCGGTGGCGACGCGTTCCGGCCGCTGCTGGACGCGGTGCAGGACCGGCAGCGGGTCCGGTTCACCTACCGGGCCGCCAACACCGGTGAGGTGCGCGAGCGCCTGGTCGAGCCGTGGCGGCTGGTCGCCCGGCGCGGCGGCTGGATCCTGGTCGGCCGCGATGTGGACCGCGCCGCCCCGCGCTCGTTCCGTCTGAGCCGGATCGAGGGCCGCGTGCGTGCCGACGGTGCGCCGGGGTCCTTCGACCCGCCGGAGCCGGAGCAGGTCGAGTCCGCGCTGCGTACCTGGGAGGTCGGCCAGCAGCGGACGGCGGTGCTGGCGCTGCGTCCGGAGCGGGCCGAGGTGCTGCGTGCCCGCGGACGCGCGCTGGAAGCCGACCCGACCCGCGCCGTCGATCGTGACCTGTTCGCGGTCCAGTACCGGTCGACCTGGGAGCTGGCCGAGGAGATCGTGACCTACGGTGACGCGGTGCTGGTGCTGGATCCACCCGAGCTGCGGGCCGAGGTGATCCGGTTGCTGCGCACGGCGGCGGCACTGGACGGGGGATCGGTCGATGGCTGAGCGGGCGAGCGAGCGGCTGCTGCGGCTGATCGGGATGATCGGCTACCTGGATCGGCAGCAGGGTGTGCCGGTGGACCGGGTGGCCGAGCACTTCGGGGTGTCGGCGGCGCAGGTGATGGCCGATGTCGACACTCTCTGGATGAGCGGCACGCCGGGTTACTACCCGGAGGACCTGATTGACTTCGACGCCGACTCCTACGACCGGGGCGTTCTCCGGTTGACCGAGTCGCGGGGGATGACCCGACCCCTGCGGCTGAGCACGCGGGAGGCGGTGACCCTAGTGGCGGCACTGACCGCGATGGTCGCCGACCTGGCTCCCACCCTGGAACCGGAGCAGGCGGCGGTGCTGCGCTCGGCGCTGGCCAAGCTCACGGACGCCACCGGCGAGGCGGCGCAGGCCGTGGACGTCCGGCTGGCGGTGGACGGTCGGCCGGAGGTGGTGGCGGCGGTGCGGGACGCGCTGACCCGGGGCCGTCGACTGCGGATCCGGTACGTGAACGCCTCGGACGTGGCGGGCGAGCGTGAGGTCGACCCGCTGCGGCTGACCACCTCGGACGAGCGGTCGTACCTGCAGGCGTGGTGCCACCGGGCCGGGGGCGAGCGGCTGTTCCGTCTGGACCGGATCGTCGCCGCGACCGTCCTGGACCAGGCTGCCGACGACCACCCCGGCGCCGGCCGCGGAGCCACTGTCCAGTTCCGACCGGACCCGGCGGGCGAGCTGGTGACCCTGCACCTGCGGTCTCAGGGCCGCTGGGTGGCCGAGACGGTGCCGGTGGAGGAGGTCCGCAACCTGCCGGACGGCAGCTTCGAGGTGGACCTGGTGGTCGAGCAACCCGCCTTCGTCCAGGCGCTGGTGCTGCGCGCCGCCGACGACCTGATCGCGGTCAGGCCGCCGGAGGTCGCCGCGGCGGTGGCCGGGGTGGCCCGGGCGGCGCTGGACGCCTACGGTCCGATGGACGTGCTGGACGAGGACCCGGAGGTCGCGCGGTGATCTGGTGGCTGCTGTGGGCCGTGCTGGTGATCGGCACGCTGGTCGGCGCGTTCTTCCTGGGCCGCAGTCTGTGGCGCAAGGGCCGGGCGCTGCTGGTCGAACTGGACCGGGCCGCCACCGTGCTGGGCGAGCTGGCGGAGACCACCGGCCGTCTCGCCGAGGAGGCGCGGGAGGCCGAACGGGCAGCGCTGGCCGCCGCACAGGCCCTGCCGACCAGGGAGTCCGCGCGGGCGCAGTGGGCGGCCAACCGGAAGCGGATCGAGGGGCGCAAGGCCGCCCGCGCGATCCGGGACGCGGCGACCCGGGAACGCTGGCGCGACCTCAGCCGGTGAGAACCGGACGTATCGGATCGGGTGAAGGTCCGGTTAGGATCGGCCCTCAGTAGCGTCCTCAAGCGACAGGAACATCTTCGATGAACGCGCTCAAGCCCTGGCACATCGGCGTGCTGCTCGTCGTCATCGTCCTGCTGTTCGGCGCCAAGCGGCTGCCGGACCTGGCGAAGAGCGTCGGTCAGTCCCTCAAGATCTTCAAGTCCGAGGTCAAGGACCTCACCGACGACGACAAGCAGACGGCCGTCCAGCCGAACCAGCCGGTCGCACAGGCGCAGCAGCCGACGGTGCCGTCGCCGCAGCCCACGGTGCCGACCGCGCAGCCGGTGGCACCCGCGCAGCAGCCCACCGTGCCGTCGCCCCAGCCCACTGTGCCCTCGTCGCCCTCGTCGCCCTCGTCGCAGTCCGCCGAGCCGGTGCAGCAGCCCGGGAGCACCACCTACCCGCCGTCGGGCGGCAGCACCACCGCTTCCTGACCGCAGGTGGCACGCAAGCAACGTCGGGTCAATCCCGACGGTCGGATGCCGCTGCGCGAGCACCTGCTCGAACTGCGCAAACGACTCTTCCTCGCCGCGATCGGCCTCGCCCTGGGCGGGGTCGCCGGGTGGTTCCTCTATCAGCCGGTGTTCGAGCTGCTGCAACAGCCGTTGCTGGACGCGGCGGCCGACCGGGGCGGCAACGTCTCGGTCAACTTCGCCGGACTGGCGACCGCCTTCGACATGCAGCTCAAGGTGTCGCTGTTCCTCGGGGCACTGGTCTCCAGCCCATGGTGGCTGTTCCAGCTGTGGGCGTTCATCACGCCGGGCCTGACCAGCCGTGAGCGCCGGTCGGCCTTCGGCTTCCTGGCCGCCGCGGTCCCGCTGTTCCTCGCCGGATCGGCGCTGGCCGCGTACGTGATGCCGACCGCCGTGCGGGTGCTGACCGACTTCACGCCCGAGGGCGCCTCGAACTTCATCGACGCGCAGACCTACCTCAGCTTCGTCATGCGGTTCGTGCTGGCCTTCGGTCTGGCCTTCGTGCTGCCGGTGATCATGGTGGCGATCAACCTGGTCGGTCTGGTCCCGGCGAAGACCTGGGCCAAGGGGTGGCGGTGGGCGGTGCTGCTCGCCTTCGTCTTCGCGGCGGTGATGACCCCGACCCCGGACGCGATCACCATGATCGTGATGGCGCTGCCGATCTGCGGCCTGTACTTCGCCGCGCTGGGTGTCTGCGTGCTGCACGACCGCCGGGTCGCCAAGCGGCAGGCCGCCGACCCGCCGCTCGAGGGAGCCGAACCCGCGTGAGCCACCTCGGGGTGGTGGTGAACCCGGTGGCGGGCAAGGGGCGAGGCAGTGCGGCCGGGGCGCGGGCACTGGACGGGCTGCGCGCCCGGGGCCACCGGGTGGAGGACCTGACGGCGCGTGATCTGCTCAGCGCCACGGCCCAGGCCCGCCGGGCGGCGGTGGCGGGGCTGGACGCGCTGGTCGTGGTCGGCGGTGACGGGCTGGTCCACCTTGGGGCGCAGGTGGTCGCGGAGACCGCGCTCCCGCTGGGCATCGTGTCGGCGGGCACCGGCAACGACGTGGCCCGGGCGCTCGGGCTGCCGCTGCGGGGTCTGGCGGACCAGATCGCCGCCCTGGAGCACGGGCTCGACCACGGTCCGCGGGCGATCGACGCGGTGCGGGTCGGCCCGCCGGCGCACTCGGCGCGGGAGTGGTTCCTCGGTGCGCTGAGCTGCGGGGTCGACGCGGCGGTGAACGCCCGGGCGAATGCCATGACCTGGCCGCGCGGACCCGCCCGGTACGTGCGGGCGTTGGCGGCCGAGCTGCGCGGATTCCGGCCGTACGGCTACCGGGTGACCACCGACGACGGGGTCTGGGAATCGGCCGGGACCGTGGTGGTGGCGGCGAACGGCCCGTGGATCGGCGGCGGCGTCAAGGTCGCCCCCGACGCCCTGATCGACGACGGCCTGCTGGACGTGGTGATCGCCGGCCCGTTCAGCCGCGCCGGGGTGGTGCGGATCTTCCCCGGGATGTACTCCGGGCGGCACCTGCGGCACCCGAACGTGCACGTGTCCCGGACCAGGCGGCTGCTGGTCGAGGCGGTGCCGGCGCTGGGAGCCGCCCCGCCGGACGCGCACGCCGACGGCGAACGGATCGGGCCGCTGCCGCTAGCGGCGGTGGTGGAGCCCGGGGCGGTGCTCGCGCTGACCTGAGCGGTGTGGGCGGACGCGCTTAGGGTGGTCGGGTGCACGCCGAATCCGATCTCTCCCCGGCCGAGCGGTACGCCGCTGCCCGTCGTCGCGCGGCGGCCGAGCGCAGCGAACTCGCCACCTTCCGGACCCTGCTGGACTTCCCGCTCGACGACTTCCAGGAGCGGGCCTGCGAGGCGGTCGAACGCGGCTCCGGGGTGCTGGTCGCCGCGCCGACCGGAGCCGGGAAGACCGTGGTCGGCGAGTTCGCGGTGCACCTGGCGCTCAGTCAGGGCCGCAAGGCGTTCTACACCACCCCGATCAAGGCGCTGTCGAACCAGAAGTTCCACGACCTGGTGCGCCGCCACGGCGCGGACCAGGTGGGACTGCTGACCGGTGACACCACGGTGAACGGCGAGGCGCCGGTGGTGGTGATGACCACCGAGGTGCTGCGCAACATGCTCTACGCCGACTCGCGCACGCTGGACGGCCTCGGCTATGTGGTGATGGACGAGGTCCACTACCTGGCCGATCGCTTCCGCGGCCCGGTGTGGGAGGAGGTGATCATCCACCTGTCGCCGGACGTGCAGGTGGTGTCCCTGTCGGCGACCGTGTCCAACGCGGAGGAGTTCGGCGACTGGCTGACCACCGTGCGCGGCGACACCGAGGTGGTGGTCTCCGAGCACCGGCCGGTGCCGCTCGGTCAGCAGGTGCTGGTCCGCGATCGGCTGCTCGACCTCTACGCCGGGCACGTCGACCCGACCGCACCGGGCAAGAACCCGCCGATCAACCCCGAGCTCGGCCACGAGCTGCGCCGCACCTCCCGTGCCGACGGGCCGCCGCCGCACAAGCGTCGTGGACCCGGCGACCGGGGCTTCCGTGGTCCGGGCGGTGGTCGTCGCGGTGGCGAGGCGATGGGTCCGCGCCCGGTGCCCCGTCCGGTGATGATCGACGTGCTGGACGAGGCCGGGTTCCTGCCGGTGATCGACTTCATCTTCAGCCGGGCCGGGTGCGACGCCGCGGTGACCCAGTGCGTCGCCGGGGGTGTACGCCTGACCTCCCCCGCCGAGGCGCAGGAGATCCGGCTGATCGCGGAGGAGCGCTGCGCGGCGATCGCGTCCGAGGACCTGGACGTGGTCGGCTACTGGGGCTTCGTGGACGCGCTGACCCGTGGCGTGGCGGCACACCACGCCGGGATGCTGCCGGCGTTCAAGGAGACCGTCGAGGAGGCGTTTGTCCGGGGCCTGGTGAAGGTCGTCTTCGCCACCGAGACGCTCGCGCTCGGGATCAACATGCCCGCCCGGTCGGTGGTCCTGGAGAAGCTGGTCAAGTGGGACGGCTCCGGGCACGTGGACCTGACGCCGGGCGAGTACACCCAGCTCACCGGGCGCGCCGGCCGCCGGGGGATCGACACCGAGGGGCACGCGGTGGTGATCGGCCGGGGCGGCCTGGACCCGATGGCACTGGCCGGGCTGGCGTCCAAGCGGCTGTACCCGCTGAAGTCCGCCTTCAAGCCGACCTACAACATGGCGGTGAACCTGATCGCGCAGGTCGGTCGGACGCGGGCGCGCGAGGTGCTGGAGACCTCGTTCGCCCAGTTCCAGGCCGACCGGGGCGTGGTCGGGCTGGCCCGGCAGGCCCAGCAGCACGCCGAGGCGCTGAGCGGTTACGCCGAGGCGATGAGCTGCCACCTGGGCGACTTCGCCGAGTACGCCGCGCTGCGGCGCGAGCTGTCCGACCTCGAACGCGGCGTGCACCGGGCGGCGGTGGCGGATCGTCGACGCAGCGCCTCCGAGAGCCTGGCGGAGCTGCGGGTCGGCGACGTGGTCGCGGTGCCGACCGGGCGACGGCCGCTGCACGCGGTGGTGGTCGAGGCCGGCGGGCAGGGCGGCTTCGAGGGGGCCCGGCCGCTGATCGTCACCACCGAGCGGGAGCTGATCCGGCTCAGCGCGCAGGATCTGCACGGCGAACTGCGCTCGGTGGGCCACCTGCGGGTGCCGAAGGGCTTCGCGCCCAGGGCGGCGTCGCACCGGCGCGACCTGGCGTCCCAGCTGCGGGCCGAGATCGCCGCCGGGCGGGTGCAGGCGCCGCCGCCGGGCAAGCGCGGTCGCCGGGGACCCCAGGTGGTGGACGAGGACCAGCGGATCGCGGCCCTGCGACGCGAACTGCGGGCGCATCCATGCCACGGCTGCCCCGAGCGCGAGCAGCACGCCCGCTGGGCCGAGCGCTGGTTCCGCGCCGACTCCGAGCACCGGGCGCTGGTGAAGCGGATCGAGGGCCGCACCGGGTCGATCGCGGTGGTCTTCGACCGGATCTGCGACGTGCTGGTCCGCCTCGGCTACCTGGAGCGCGCCGAGGACCTCGACATCACCGACGACGGGCAGTGGCTGCGCCGGATCTACGCCGAGAACGACCTGCTGCTGGCGGAGTGCCTGCGGCGTGGCGCCTGGGCCGACCTGGACGTCCCGGGGTTGGCGGCGGTGGTCTCGGCGGTGGTCTACTCCGCACGGCGGGACGACCGGGACCGCGACCCCGCCGTGCCGGGCGGGCCGCAGGGCAAGCTCGGCACGGCCCTGGACGCCACGATCAGGATCTGGTCCGAGTTGGACGACCTGGAACAGGGCCACCGACTGTCCTCGACCCAGCCCCTCGACCTCGGCATCGTGACCGCCGTGCACCGCTGGGCGGCCGGGCGCGGGCTGGACGCGGTGCTGCGCGGATCGGACCTGGCGGCCGGCGACTTCGTCCGGTGGTGCAAGCAGGTCGTCGACGTCCTGGACCAGGTCGCCAAGGCGGCCCCGGATGAGCGGCTCCGGCAGGTGGCGCGCAAGGCGATCCCGGCGGTGCGGCGGGGCGTGATCGCGGACGCGGGGACGTAGGCTCACCGCTCGTGAGCAGCACCCTGTACCGCCACGGCGTCGTCGACTCGCCCACCACACCCGGTGCCACCGCACTCCTGGTCGACGGCGACCGGATCGTCTGGGTCGGCGACGACGACCACGCGGACGGCCTCACCGCCGACACCGTGGTGGAGCTGGACGGGGCGCTGGTCACGGCCGGATTCGTGGACGCGCACGCGCATGTGCTCGCCACCGCGCTGGCCGCCGACGGCCTCGACCTGACCCCGGCGTCCTCCCTGGGCGAGCTGCTGGACACGGTGCGGGTCGCCGCCACCGGGGAGCACGGCCGACGACTGGCGGCGGAGGGGGCGCCGCTGTCCGGCACCGGGTGGGACGAGCAGCGCTGGCCGGAACGACGGCCGCCGACCCGGGCGGAGCTGGACGCCGCGGCGCATGGCGCACCGGTCTACCTGGGCCGGGTCGATCTGCACTCGGCCGTGGTCTCCACCTCCTTCGCCCAGGTGCTCGGGCTCGAGTCGCTGCCGGGCTGGGGCGCCGACGGGCTGATCACCGGCGTCGCCTTCACCGTCGCCCAGGACGCGCTGGCCGACATCGCCCCGGGGCGTCGGGAGCGCCTGATCCGCTCCGCGCTGACGTCGGCGGCTGCCCGGGGTGTGGTGGCGGTGCACGAGCACTCGGCCCCGTTCACCGACACCCGCGCCGGACTGCGTGCCCTGCTCGCCCTCGGCGCCGAGCCGGGGGTGCCGCTGGTGCTCGGCTACCGGGGCGAACGGTGTGAGACCGCCGACGACGCCCGCGAGCTGCTGGCCGACATCCCCGGTCTGACCGGGATCGGCGGGGACCTGTGCGTCGACGGGTCGGTCGGGTCGTGGACGGCGGCGGTGCACCGGCCGTATCTGGACGCCCCGGCGGGCTGGCCGTTCCCGACCGGCGAGCTGGAGCTGACCGCCGAACAGTTGAGCAATCACATCGCCGCCGTCACCCGGGCCGGGGCGCAGGCCGCCGTGCATGCGATCGGCGACCGCGCGGTGGCCGAGGTGCTGCTGGGCGTCCGCGCCGCGACCGACGTCGAGGGGCTGGACGCGGTGCGGGCGGCCGGGCACCGGATCGAACACGCCGAGCTGCTGGACGCCCCGGCGCTGGCGGCGACCGTGCTGTTCGGGTTGATCGCCTCCGTGCAACCGGCCTTCGACGCCGCCTGGGGCGGTCCGGACGGCATGTACGCGACGCGACTGGGTGCGGGACGGGCGGCGGCGATGATCCCGCTGGCCGATCTGCGCGACTCCGGGGTGCCGCTGGCCTTCGGGTCGGACAGCCCGGTCACCGCGATCGACCCGTGGGCGGGGGTGCGGGCGGCGGTCGGGCACCACACCGCCGAGCAGCGTCTGTCCACCCGGGCCGCGGTGGACGCGCACACCCGGGGTGGCTGGGCGGCCGGCCGCGGCGGCGCCCGACGTCCGCACGGCCCGCAGGTCCCGGCCGAGTCGGTCGACCCCCTGGCCGGCCAGCTCCGGGTCGGCGCACCCGCGCACTTGGCGATTTGGTCGGTGGACCCGTCGGCCTGGGCGCACCGGGATGTCGAACGGTCGAGCTGGCGCCGTCCGGGTCGCCCGGCGCCGGATCCGGCTCTGCCCGAGCTGATCGGTGACGTGCCCGATCCGGAGTGCCTGCGCACGGTGCGCTCCGGTGTGGTGCTGCACGACCGGATGGACTGAGGACGGCGTGGCGCTGGTTGCTGGTGGGACACATGAGGTCGGCGGGGCCGGTGAGGATGACAGGCGTGTGAATTCTTCCGGCCGCGTTCACCCGATCGTCGCCACCCGGTCATTCCGACACGCCGACGGACACGCCGCGACGTGGCGTCAATCGGGACATTTCCTACCCAAGTGACCGGGTGAGAAGCCGGTGAGCTGGGTCGATGCCCACCTTGACACCACCTGTGCACCGAGTAGCGTCTCGGCAGTGGTCGTGGCGCGGGAACTCTCCGCGGAGACACCCCCCGATCACCCCTGAGGCCCCGACCGGGCCCGCGTGTTCAGTAGAAAACGTGCAGCTCCTCGCGGAGCCGCGCGGTACGAAGGACACGCGGGCCGGTCGGTCAGCTTCCGCCCAGCCGGGTGCCGTAGCATCGCGGCGTGCAGCCACGTGATCCCTCCCGCTGGTGGAGCGCGATCCTGGCACTGCTGGGCGGCGTCCTGACCTGGACCGCCTTCCCGGATCTGGGCTGGTGGTTCGCCGCCGCCCCGGGCGTCGGCCTGCTGTTCTGGGCGATGCGCCGCGACAGTGCCCGGTGGAACGCCCTGCTCGGGCTGATCTGGGGCATCGCGTTCTTCCTGCCGCTGATCACCTGGGCCGACGACGCCGTCGGTCCGGTGCCCTGGGTGGCGCTGTCCGTCGCCGAGGCCGGGTTCGTCGCGCTGTTCGGCGCCGCGTGGTCCTGGGCGCGGCGCGGCGAGGCGGTGTGGCGCAACGCCTGGTTGCAGGTGATCGTCTTCGCGGTGCTCTGGGTCGGGATCGAGGAACTGCGCTCGGCGGTGCCGTTCGGCGGATTCCCCTGGGGGCGGCTCGCGTTCTCCCAGAGTGACGCGCCGCTGATCGCGCTGGCCCGGATCGGCGGTGCGCCGTTGGTCTCGTTGCTGGTCGCCGGGGCGGGTGCGCTGCTCGCGCTGACCTGGTCCGCCGCCAAGCGGTTCTCGCTGGTCGGCGTCCTGACCCGGGTCGGTGCCGCGGTGGCGGTCGTGCTGGTCGGCCTGCTGGTCCCGATGCCGACCCAGGCCGAGGACGGCACGCTGCGGGTGGCCGCGGTCCAGGGCAATGTGTCGAAGCCCGGCCTGGACGCCTTCGACAACCGGCGCGAGGTGCTGGACAACCATCTGAACGGCACCACCGCCGTTGCCGACCAGGTGGGCGCCGGGGGAGTGGACCTGGTGCTGTGGCCGGAGAACGGCACCGACATCGACCCGCAGGCCGATCCCCAGGTGTGGGCGGACATCGACGCGGCGGCGCAGGCGGTGGGGGCACCCATCCTGGTCGGCACCGTGGAGTACCCGGCCGACAGCGACGGCCGGTACAACACCGCACTGCTCTGGCAGCCGGGGGTCGGACCGGTGGCCCGCTACTCCAAGCAGCACCCGGCACCCTTCGCCGAGTACATCCCGATCCGTGAGCTGGTCCGGCCGTTCTCCTCCGCCGTCGACCTGGTGACCCGGGACATGATCCCCGGCACCGAGCCCGGCGTGCTGCCGATGGAGTCGACCCGGTTGGGCCGGACGGTGACCATCGGCGACGTGATCTGCTTCGAGGTGGCCTACGACGCGCTGGTGCGGGAGTCGATGACCGAGGGGGCCGAGTTCCTGGTGGTGCAGACCAACAACGCCTCCTTCGGCTGGTCCGCCGAGTCCACGCAGCAACTGGCGATGTCCCGGTTCCGCGCGGTGGAGCACGGTCGGGCCACCGTCCAGGTGTCGACCGTCGGAGTGAGTGCGGTGATCGCACCGAATGGCGCGGTCTCCCGCTCCTCGGACCTGTTCACCGCCGACCAGCTGATCGCCAGTCTCCCGCTGCGCCAGTCCCTCACCCCGGCCACCCGGATGGGTCAGTGGCCGGCCTGGATCCTGGGCGGCCTGGGGTTGGTCATGGTCGGTGCGGGGATGGCCGGTGCCCGTCGGGTGCGTCGCGGCGATCGAACGGAGGGAGCACTGTGAGCGCTGTGCGCGCTGAAGGTAGCGGGGGCACTGACGGCACTGAGGGCACCGGCGGCACTGGGCCAGCTGAGGGCGCTGCCCGGCCGCTGGTGGTGATGCCCACGTACGACGAGCGGGACAGCCTGCCGCGCACCCTGGACGCGCTGCGACGGCACGCCCCCGAGGTGGACGTCCTGGTGGTGGACGACGGGTCGCCGGACGGGACAGGCGAGCTCGCCGAGCGGATCGCCGCCCAGGAGGAGGCCGAGCTGGGTCGTCGCCGGATCCAGGTGCTGCACCGCACCGGCAAGCAGGGACTCGGCACCGCCTACGTGGCCGGGTTCCGGTGGGCGCTGGAGCGCGGCTACCCGGCGGTGGTGGAGATGGACGCGGACGGCTCGCACCGGGCGGAGGACCTGCCCCGGCTGCTGACCCGGCTGGACGCCGAGGACGCCCCGGCGCTGGTGATCGGCTCGCGGTGGGTGCGCGGCGGACGGGTGGTCAACTGGCCCGTGCACCGGCAGATCCTGTCCCGGGGCGCGAACGTCTATGCCTGGCTCGCGATGGGCCTGCCGGTGCGGGACGCCACCGCGGGGTTCCGGGTGTACCGCCAGGACGTGCTGCGGCGCCTGGCCCTGGCCGAGGTGGCCTCGCACGGCTACTGCTTCCAGATCGACATGGCCTGGCGGGTGATCAAGGCCGGCGGCACGGTGGCCGAGGTGCCGATCACCTTCGTGGAGCGCGCCGAGGGCCGATCCAAGATGAGCCGGAACATCGTGGTCGAGGCCCTGGTCCGGGTGACGGTCTGGGGCGCCCAGGAACGGTGGAACCAGCTGCGGCGGCTCATCGGGTCCGGCCGGGCTCCGCGCCGCTGACCCGGCCCCGCCGCCCGCACGACGAAGCGGGCCGCCCCGTGGTGGGGGCGGCCCGCTTCGTCGTCAAGGGCTGGTGCGGGAGGTCAGGCGCTCCGACGCAGCTTGCCGGCGCGGAGCAGGTCGAGCCGCTCGTCCAGCAGGTCCTCGAGCTCCTTGATGGTGCGACGCTCCAGGAGCATGTCCCAGTGCGTGCGCGGCGGCTTGGTCGCCTTCGGCTCGGGCTTGGACGCGTCGCGCAGCAGTGCCTCGGCACCGCACCGGCACTCCCAGACCACCGGGACATCGGCCTCGACCGAGAACGGCAGGATGATCGTGTGCCCGTTCGGGCAGTCGTAGTACGCCTGGAGCCGCGGGGCGAAGTCGACGCCCTCATCCGACTCCATGCTGTGGGAACCGATGCGCATACCGCGCAGGGACCGGTTCGACATGGTGGGACCTCCGTGCCTTGACGTGCAGAGCTGGGTGATACTCAAATGTGTTCAACGAGCGAACGGCCGCGTGTGTTCCACTGTGCCGTGAAGGTCCGGTGAACGCCCGCTGAGCGGGGACATCCTGCCCGGAATCAGCCGAGCGAGAGCGTGGCGTTCACCGCACGGCGGACCACCTCGCGGTCGTCGGCACCGGCCGAACGCCACTGTCGTTGCTGGTGAGCGCCGTTTCCACGCTCGAACAGACGCTGGACACCGGCCTCAACGTGGTCGAGGTCACCGTTCTTCCGCAGCGCCGGCGTGATGTGCGACACCAACTGGTCGACCACCTCGGCGGCCGGTGCCGGGGTGCCGGTGACCGGTGACAGCAGGTCCTCCCGCAGTCCGGTGCGGGCCGCCCGCCAGCCGGCGACCCGGATCAGCTCCGCGCGGGTGGTGTCCGGCTCGTGGTCGCCGTCGATCGCGGTGTCGGCCAGCCCCCGGACCAGGGCACCGATCAGCACGGCGTCCTCCGGGTCCAGGCACACGTCCGCGACCCGCACCTCGACGGTGGGGTAGTGCGCCGACAGCCGGGCGTCGAAGTAGATCATCCCGTCGTCCAGGATGGTGCCGGACTCGACCAGCCCCGCGACCGTGCGGCGGTAGGTGTCGGCGTCCCCGAACGGCGCCGTCGGCCCGGCCGTGGGCCACCGGCCCCAGATCTGCGAGCGGAACGACTCGTAGCCGGAGTCGTCGCCGTGCCAGAACGGGCTGTTCGCGGACATCGCGAGCAGCACCGGATTCCACCGCCGCAGGTGGTCGACGATCCGCACGCCCTCCTCGTCGTCGGCCACGGAGACGTGCACGTGGCAGCCGGAGGTCAGCTGGTCCTGCGCCGTCCGGGCGAACAGGTCCATGATCCGTCGCGCCCGGGCGTCGGCCACGACCGTCGGATCCACCGCGTGCGGTGAGGTCGCCAGGGCCACGATGTGGTTGCCGGTGTGCTGCGCCGAGGCGTCCGCCCGTGCCCGTCCGGCGCGCACCTCGGCCAGCAGGTCGTCCAGGTCGGTGCACGGATGGGTGGAGGTCTCCACCTGTTCCTGGGCGAACTCCTTCTCCAGCGCACCGCCCGGTGTCGCACCCTGGTCCCCGTGCTCGGCCGAGGCGTGCTGCAGCACCGCTGCGGCCACCGCGCGCGGAGCACCGTCCGGGCCGACGATCAGGAACTCTTCTTCCACACCCATGGTTCGCACCCGTGCATTCTGGGGTGGCGGGTGGGAGTTGTCCTGCGCACCGGCGCGGAGGTGATCCGCGTCTCGCTGATCAGCGCCCGCGGTGCCGGGTGCGGCGGCGCAGGGTGGTGCCGAGGGCGACGAGGCCCATCGCGGTGGCGAGCAGGGCACCGACCGCCGTACCGGTGACGGCGAGCCGCGTGCCGGATCCGGTAGTGCTCGACCCGGGGGCGGCGTCATCACCCGCCGCGCCCGGTGTCCCGGGAGCACCCGGGCTACCAGGGTCGGTCGGTCCGCCCGGGTCCACAGGACCACCCGGATCGACCGGAGTGGTGGGATCGACGACGGTCACGGTGACCGTGGCGTCGGCGCAGATCCCGGACCCGTCAGCGGCGCAGATCCGGTAGTCGAAGCCGTCGGTGCCGACATAGCCGGCGGCCGGGGTGTAGACGAAGGCGGTGCCGTTCCACACCACGGTGCCGTGCGCCGGGTCGGTGAGCAGACCGGGCGGGCCCACCTCGCCCACGTCATTGGCCAGCGCGTCGATCGTGACCGGGGTGCCGATGTCGGTGCTGGCGCTGTCGTCGGTGGCGATGGGATCGATCAGCACCCGCACCAGGCCGGTGCTGCACAGGCCGGGATAGCCGTCGTCGCACACCGTGTAGGCATAGAGGTCGACCCCGGCGAAACCGGCCGGTGGCACGTAGGTGGTGGTCAGCCCCACGGTGGTCTCGTCGCCCCGCACCGGGTCGAACACCCGCCGGACCGCCACCTGGTCGCCGTTCGGGTCGCTGACGTTCAGCGCCCCCGACACCGCCTGGCCGACCTGGGTCTCCAGCACGGTGAGCTCGGTGACCGGCGGGTCGTTGTCCGGCACCACGTGCACGGTCACCACCGCCTGAGCGCACACCGACGGGGCCGTGGCGGCGCAGGTCTCGTACGTCAGCTCGACATCGCCGAGGTACCCGCCGGGGTCGTAGGTGAGCGTCCCCGCCTCCGGGTCGATCGCGGCGACCCCGCCGTGCTCCGGCCCGGACACCACGCGGCTGATCCGGGCGTCGTCGGTGTCGTTCGCGGACACCGGGATGACGACCTCGTGGGAGCGGCGCGTGGTGGCCTCGTCGTTCAACGCCTGGGGTGTCACCGTGATCGTGATCGTGGCGGCGGCCGAGCACAGGCCCTGGCTGTCGCACACCCGGTAGTCGAAGGAGTCGATGCCGGTGAAACCGTCGGTCGGGACGTACAGGAAGAGTCCGCCGCCGGTCATCCGCGCGGTGCCGTGGGCGCCGTCCGTCAGTCGTTCGAAGGTCAGCCGCAGGTCGTCCGGGGACGCACCGCTGCCGCGACCGAGCACCGGGACGCCGGCCTCGGTCGTCCGGTCCAGATCCACCGCGCTGGGCGGCCCGGAGGGTGTCACCGGCCCGTCCTGGACCTCGGTCGTGACCGATTGGGCCCAGGTGCTGCCGTCGTTGTTCGCCGGTGCCGGGTCCGGAGTGGTGGCCGTCGAGCGGGCGGTGTCGACCAGGATCGCCGGTGCCGGGGGAGCGACGCCGGAGAGCGTCCGGGTGGCGGTGACACCGACCGCCAGATCGCCGATCGTCCAGGTGGCCACACCGTCGGCGACCGTGCCGCCGTCCGAGGGCACCGGGTCGGTCAGCTGCGTGGGCAGGACATCGCTGAGCACGACCCCCGTCGCGGGGTCCGGGCCCTCGTTGTGCACGGTGAGGGTGTAGGTGACCGGCGCACCGCTCTGGGCGACTCCGGGGCCCGCCTTGGTCACGCGGACGTCGGCGCTGTCCCGGTCGACATCCGCCGCGCAGCCCGGTGCCGGGTGGTCGTCGATGCTGCCGGGGGTGACGGTGCCCGCGACCACATTCGCGATCTGCCCGCTCTGCGTGCCGAACGGCGGGTCCTGACCGGTGTCCACCACGATCGGGTCCTGCGCCGAGTCGCCGACGAAGCTGCCCTGCACCGAGGTCGTCCCGGTGAAGCGGTAGCTGCCATAACCGGTCACCTGCTGGTCGTCCACCAGCGCCGCCGCCGACAGCGTGCCGGTCTCGGACTGCGACCAGCCGCCGTTGTTGGTGAAGGTGCCGCCGATCAGCAGCAGTCCGCCGTTGCTCGATCCGCTGGCGGTGTTCATCAGATCACCACCGGCTTGGATCCCGCAGGAGTTGATCAGCGTGCCGGAGCCGTTGATGGTCAGACCCTGGTCGATCCGGACCAGCCCGGAGTTGTCGAGTCGGCCGTCGGCGGTCAGGGCGCCGCGGACGGTGAGCTCACCGCTGTTGCTGAACGCCACCTGACCGTTCAGGTTCGCGGTGCCCTGCACCACCATCGTGCCGTCGTTGGTCAGGTCACCGGTGGCGGGGCTGAATGCGCTCTCGATGGTGAGGGTGGCGCCCGCCCGGTTCCGCACGGTCGCGCTGCCGTTGATCGCGAGACCGGCGAGGGTCGCCGTCCCGGCGTTGTCGAGGGCGAACCCGGCAGCGACGGCGAGGTTCGGGGCAGTGAGCGTGCCGCCGGGCTCGACGACCAGGGCGCCCTGGCCGTTGTTCAGGTAACTCGGCGCCAGCGTGGTCCCGGCGGTCACGCAGAGCGTGCCACCGGCCGGCAACTGGTCGATGCCGCCCGGGAAGGTGCCTCCGGTCAGGGCGACCACCTCACCGGGGGCGACGCTGATCGGGGAGTTGCCGGTGGCCGCCGCCGTGACGGTCCGATCCGGGGTCGCGCAGTCGTCCACCGGGGCGCCCTGGGCGGTCCCGGCCGCCGGCACGACCAGGGCGGCGCCCAGACCGACCACCGCCGCGGCGGCCCAGGCCCGGTACCACGGCAGGCTGCCGTGCCGGGCCGACGATCCCCGGCTCACTGCGTTACCGCGTTCCCTGTGTTCCCTGTGTTCCCTGCGATCCGGCCGAGCAGGTCCGCGACGTCGGCGGGGCGGGACCACATCGGCCAGTGCCCGGTCGGCAGATCCTCGTACCGGACGTCGCGCAGCTCGGCGAGCCCGCCGATCCAGGCCCAGCCCTCAATGATCGCGGCGCGGATCTGCTCACTGGTCAGCGAGGTGCACAGCACGGTGGTCGGCACGTCCAGGCGGCCGTCGCCGGTCAGCTCCGGCGCCTGCCGCACCGGCCCACCGGGTTCGGGCACCGCCCGGTCGCGGAACCTGGCCAAGTGCTCCGGGGAGAGCCCCTCCAGGCTGTTCCCGTCCTCCTCCAGGTCGGCCCAGCTCGGCAGCGGCATCTCGGCGGCGGCGAAATCCGGGTTCAGTGCCCCGGTCGCCGGGCCGGAGTCGACGTACACCGCATGGGCGACCAGCTCCGGTCGGCGGTCGGTGGCGGCGTAACCGGGCACCCCGGCCCCGGAGTGCACCGCGAGGACCACCGGTGCACCCGCTGCCTCGATCGCCGCCACGACGGCGCGGACCTGGTCGTCCAGGGTGACCGACCCGCGGTCCGGGTGATCCGGCTCCAGTCCGGGCAGCGTGACGGCGGTGACCGCGTGCCCGGCGGCCCGGAGCAGGTCGGCGACCTCGTCCCATGCCCACGCGCCGAGCCAGAAGCCGGGGACCAGGACGATCGGTGCGGGTGTCATGCGCGTCACAGTAGGCCTACGGTCGGACATCTGCCGCCGTACGTGGGGTGCGGCGCCTTCCGGGAGTCGGCGTGCCCGTCTGATCGACACCTGCAGGAGGCGCTGAGTCGACTTCGTCGTCACACGTCAGTGGTGGCGCACAGGTTGCGTCCGGGTTCGCGGTGCCCCACCGGCTCGATCTGGAAGGTCGAGTGCGCCACCGACACGTCGAAGTGCTCGGCCACGCACTCCTGCAACTGGTCCAGGATCCGCGCGGTGTGGCCGTCGGTGAAGCAGGAGTCGTCGACGGTGACATGGGCGGTGATCACCGGCAGTCCCGTGGCGATCAGCGAGGCGTGCAGGTCGTGCACCCCGCGCACGTGCTCCATCCGCTCCAGGTGACCGCGCACGGCGTCCAGGTCGAGTCCGGGCGGGGTGGACTCCAGCAGCACGGCACCGGTCTCGCCGAGCAGCCGCACCGCCCGGGGCACGATCAGCACGCCGATCAGCAGGCCCGCCACGGCATCGGCCTGCTGCCAGCCGGTGGTCGCGATCACGATCGCCGCGACGATCACGCCGACCGAACCGAGCGCGTCGTTGAGCACCTCCAGGAAGGCGGCCCGCAGATTGAAGGACGCCGAGCGGCGACCTGCCAGCACCGCGAGGGACGCGAGGTTGGCGACCAGACCGATCACGCCGAAGACCACCAGCTCCGTCGACGGGATCTCCGGCGGATCGGTGAACCGTCGGACCGCCTCGACCAGCACGTAGACCCCGACCGCCAACAGCACGGCCGCCTGGGCCAGCGCCGCCAGCACCTCGGCGCGCCGCAGACCCCAGGTGCGGCGGGTGGTGGCGGGGCGGCGGATCAGGTGTGCGGCGAACAGCGCCATCGCCAGCCCGGCGGTGTCGGTGAGCATGTGCGCGGTGTCGACCAGGAGCGCCAGCGACCCGGTCCACCAGGCGCCGATCGCCTGGGCGAGCAGCACCGCGGCGGTCAGGCCGAAGGCGATGGCGAGTCGGCGGCGGTCGTCCGGCACCGCATGGCTGTGGCCGTGGTCGTGGCTCATCGTGCGTCTCCCGGGGTGTCGGTCGCCTGGACCAGTCGGTCCGCGTGGTCGAGCAGGGTGTCGAGGCGGTCCGGGTCGGCGAGCGAGTACCGGGACGACCTGCCGACCGTGCGCAGGGTGATCAGGCCGCAGTCCCGCAGCACCGCCAGGTGCACCGAGACGGTGCTCTGGGCGAGGTGCAGGTGATCGGTCAGCTCGCGGACCGAGTGCTCACCGGTGAACAGGTGGCGCAGGATGCTCAGTCGGGCGGGTTCACCGAGCGCACGGAACACGTCCGTCACGGTCGGAATCATCGTCACGCGACGATGATAGCCACCGCTGCTCGCCGAGCGGAAGCCCTCTACCCTGACCGGCATGGTCACCGTCTCCGTCGCCCGTGGTGCTGCCGACCTGGATGTCGCCGCCGGGCTGCTCGCCGAGGGCTTCGCCCCTGACCCGCTGATCGCCGCGGTGGTCCCGGGCTCCGAGGAAGCGCGGCGCGGCCGACTGCGGCGGTACTACCGCGGGCTGCTGCGCGGGTCGGACCCGGGCCGGGTGGTCGACCTGGCTCGCCGGAGGAGCGGCGAGGTCGTCGGGGTGGCGATCTGGCACGCACCCGGGGTGGCGGAGCGCGAGGAGTCGATGATCGATCGGGTGCGGATGGTCGTCGCGCTCGGTCGGTCGGGCGCCCGGGGGTGGCAGTGGATGGAGCAGGCGTTCGCCGCCGTACGCCCCACCGAGCCGCACTGGTACCTCTCGGACGTCGTGGTCTCCGGCCGGGCGCGCGGCGAGGGGGTGGGCAGCACGCTGCTGGGCCACCGGCTGGCGATCGCCGACGCCGAGCGCGCTCCGGCCTACCTGGAGGCGACCACCCCCGGCTCGCGTCGGATGTACGAACGCCTGGGCTTCACCGCCCGCGGCCCGGTGGACGGCCTGCCGGTCGGCGTGCACCCGCCGGAGCGGATGTGGCGGGCCGCTACTCCCCGGTGACGCCGTCCAGCAGTTCGCGCAGCACGTCCAGCTGCCCGGCGTGCCGGGACGTCTCCTCGATCAGGTGCAGCAGCACCCAGCGCAGCTGCGCCGGGGGACCGGCCACACACTGCTCGTCCAGCCCGCGACCGGACAGGATCCGCCGACTCTCCGCGCAGGCGGCCTGGTAGTCGGCGATCGCCTCGGCCAGGGAGTCGGCATCGGTGACCCGCCATTCGCCGTCCGGGTCGTCGTCGCTGCCGAACCTGCGGTCGTAGGGCAGCCCGGCGAAGGTCTCGGCGACCCAGCTGCGCTCGACGTCGGCCAGGTGCCGCAGCATCCCGGTCACCGTGGTGGCCGAGGGCAGCAGCCGCCGGGCGCCGTCCTGGTCGCCCAGCCCCTCCGCCTTCAGCACCACCGTCGCGCGCTGGTAGTCGAGGAACAGGTCCAGGAGGGTGCGCTCGTCGCCGTGGATCCGGGTGTCAGGTCGTTCCATCGTCCGAGTGTGACACCCTGACCCGCGATGAACGGGTTCATGGACGGAGTCCGGCTGGCGGGTCGCGGCTGGGGCTGGTGGCGGCGCCGCACCGGGCTGATGCTGCTCGGTCTGCTCCCGGCGGTGGTGGTCGCCGTCGTGCTGCTGGTCGCGGTGATTCTGCTGATCTGGCAGCTGGGCAGCATCGGTGACTGGCTGACCCCGTTCGCCGACGACTGGAGTCCGGGCTGGGAACGGGCTGCCGAGCTGACCGCGCAGGCGGTGGTGCTGGCCGGTGTGCTGGTGCTGATCGTCGTCACCTTCACCGGTCTGACCCTGGCGGTGGGCGAGCCGATCTACGACCGGATCTGGCAGGCGGTGGAGCGGGACACCACGGGTCAGGTGCCCTCCGGGTCGGTCGGGTTCTGGCGCGGTGCTGTCGACGGCCTGGGCCTGATCCTGCGCGGGATCGTGGTCGGCGCGCTGACCGCGCTGCTCGGCGTGATCCCGGTGGTGGGCACCGTGCTCGGCTGGGTGGCCGGTCTGGTCTGCACCGGCTGGTTGCTGGCGGCCGAGCTCACCTCCCGGGCACTGCTGGCTCGCGGGATCGACCGTCGGGAGCGGGCGCGGCTGATCCGGGCGCACCGGGGGCAGGCCCTGGGCTTCGGGGTCGCCACCCAGCTGTGCTTCCTGGTGCCGGGTGGGGCGGTGGCGACGATGCCGGCCGCGGTGGTCGGGTCGACGCTGCTGGCGCAGTCGATGGTCGCCGGAAGACCCTTACCTACCAACTAGTAGGTAGACTCGCGGCGACCGCCCGGCATCGTGGCCGGGACGCGCGCGACGAAGGGTGAACGATGGACCGGCTGCTGTTCGGGGCTGCGTACTACGACGAGTACCTGCCCACCGACCGGATCGACACCGACGTCCGGATGATGCTGGACGCCGGGATCAACGTGGTGCGGATCGCCGAGTCGACCTGGAGCACGCTGGAACCCCAGCCAGGCGTCTTCGACTTCCACCACATCGACCGGGCGCTGGACGCGTTCGAGGCCGCCGGGATCCACGTGATCGTCGGGACCCCCACCTATGCGGTGCCGTCCTGGCTGACCGCCTCGCACCCGGACGTGCTGGCCACCACCCGCGCCGGCGAGGGGCGGTACGGCGCGCGGCAGATCATGGACATCACCCACCCGACCTACCTGTTCCACGCCGAGCGGGTGATCCGCGAGCTGATGGCGCACACCGCGCACCGCCCGGCCGTGATCGGCTTCCAGCTCGACAACGAGACCAAGTACCACGACACCGCCGGTCGCGGCGTGCAGCGGAGCTTCGTCAAGCACCTGCGGCAGACGTTCGACGGTGACCTCGACGCCCTGAACGCGGCGTACGGCCTGGACTACTGGTCCAACCGGATCGACGCGTGGGAGGACGTGCCCGATGTCCGCGGCACGATCAACGGGTCGCTCGGCGCCGCCTTCGACGAGTTCCGGCGCGGGCTGGTGGTCGACTTCCTGGCCTGGCAGGCGGGCATCGTGCGGGAGTACGCCCGCGCGGACCAGTGGATCACCCAGAACTTCGACTTCGACTGGACGCCGGGCTGGTCCTACGGTCTGCAACCGTCGGTCGACCACTTCAAGGCGGCGCCCACCGTCGACGTCGCCGGGGTGGACATCTACCACCCGACCCAGTCCCGGCTGACCGGCACCGAGATCGCCTTCGGCGGCGACATGACCCGCTCGATCAAGGGCGGCGCCAACTACCTGGTGCTGGAGACCCAGGCGCAGGGCCAGCTCGGCTGGCTGCCGTACCCCGGTCAGCTCCGGCTCCAGGCGTACAGCCACCTGGCCAGCGGCGCCGACGGGGTCATGTACTGGCACTGGCACTCGCTGCACCACTCCTTCGAGACCTACTGGAAGGGGCTGCTGTCGCACGACCTGGCGTCGAACCCGACCTACGAGGAGGCCGGGGTGTTCGGCCGGGAGCTGGCGGCGCTCGGCGAGCGGTTCGGTCACCTGCGCAAGCAGAACCGGGTCGCGATCATGGTCAGCAACGAGGCGTTGACCGCGTTGCAGTGGTTCACCATCGAGACCGGCTTCATCGACGGGGTGTTCGGCAGCTCGATCGGCTACAACGACGTGCTGCGCTGGGTGTACGACGCGCTGTTCGCGCTGAACGTCGAGGTGGACTTCGTGCCCGCCGACGCCAACGACCTGTCGCGGTACGCCCTGGTGATCGCTCCGGTGCTGTACACCGCTCCGCAGTCGACGGTTGACGCGCTGCGGGCCTACGTCCAGCAGGGCGGGCACCTGGTCACCACCTTCCGCAGCCTGGTCGCCGACCAGCACGTCAAGGTCTGGCACGACACGGCACCGCACGACCTGGTCGACACCCTTGGCTTCCGCTACAACCAGTTCACCCGGCCGGAAGGGGTCGCGCTGGAGTTGCACGGGCAGCTCGCGGGCGTGGCGGCACCGCTGGCGGCCGAGCACTTCATGGAGCTGCTGGTGCCGGAGGGTGCCGAGGTGCTGGCCTCCTACGCGCACGACGCCTACCGGGACTACGCGGCGATCACCCGGCACCGGGCGGGCGAGGGGTCGGCGCTGCACCTGGGCACCATGACCTCACCGGAATTGCTCCGGGCGGCGCTGACGCTCGCTGTCCGGGACGCCGGGGTCGGCGACTGGGCGCAGGATCTGGCCGGGACGGTCACCGTGCGCCGCGGTCACAACGCGGCCGGGCGGGCGATCACCTACCTGCTGAACTACTCCGCCGAGCCGGTGCGGCTGGCCAGCCCGGTCGCCGGGCGGTCGGTGCTGGCGGGCGATGTGCCGGTCGAGGCCGGTGACCCGCTCGACATCGCCCCGTGGGACCTCGTGATCCTGGAGAGCTGACCGCGAGCAGCAAAGGCCGCCCCTCTCATCGGGAGGGGCGGCCTTTCTGTGCACGGCGCGGGCCCGGGGACCGGGCCGACCGGCGGACGGGCTCAGTGGGGGTGCGCGAACGCACGAGGGTCAGTGCACGGACTTGATCCGGGTGATGAAGAAGGCGCCCAGCAGGGCAGCGACGATGGAGACCGGGAACACCAGGCCGTAACCGCCGGTGGCCACCACCAGGGCCGAGGTGATCAGCGGCCCCACGGTCTGACCGGCGGTGGTGGACAGGTTGAGGATGCCGAGGTCCTTGCCGGCCTCCTCCTCGTTCGGCAGCACGTCGACGTTCAGGGCCTGGTCGACCGAGGTGTAGACGCCGTAGCCGAAGCCCGCGATCCCGGCGAACAGGAACATGCCCATCGGCGACGGGTAGATCCACGGCATCGCGATACCGACCGCGAACAGCACCGAGGACACCACCACCGGCAGCTTGCGGCGACCGATCAGGTCGGAGACCGGGCCGGAGACGACCGAGCCGATCAGCGAGACCACCAGCAGGATCACCGACATGGTGGCGATGGTCTTGGCGGACTCGGCGACGGTCTGGCCGATGTGGTCCTGCACGATGTAGAGCTGGTACGCCATGATCATCTGGTAGCTGACCAGCATGAACAGTCGCCCGGCGAAGGCCCAGTAGAAGTCCGGTGCCTTCCGCGGCGGCCGGAAGGACTTCAACAGCTCCATCAGCCCACCGGCGGCCGGCGGCAGGTCGACGGCCGAGCGCTCCCGGGGCCAGACGATCAGCGCGATCACCGCGGAGGCAGCCATCAGCGCGCCACCGAGCACGAAGCCGGGGAAGGAGTTCACCAGGAACGCCGAGCCGATCAGCGAGCCGAGCGGAGCACCGGCGGCCAGCCCGCCGCCGTAGAACGCGGACATCGTGCCGCGCAGCTTCATCGGCACCCGGTCGGCCAGCACCGCGACGGCCGGGGCCAGCATCATGTTCAGCCCGACCATGCACAGGCAGTAGACCAGGGTGATCAGGGTCGCGTTGGTGAGCACCCCGATCGCGAACAGCGTGACACCGCCGAGGATGCCGCCGCACAGGATCCACGGGGCGCGGCGCCCGAACCGGCTGCGGGTGCGGTCGGAGAGGTTGCCGAACACCAGGTTCGACACCAGGGAGACCACGGCGGTCACGGCGCTGATCGTGCCGAGCAGGGCGACCGGGTCGGCCACGCCGATGTCCCGCAGACGCTGGGGGAGCAGCACCGCCGCGACGATCTGCAGGCCGATGATCCAGGCGAGTCCGTAGACGAAGAACCCGGCGCCGAACCGCAGGGTGCGGGCGCGGGTGAAGGGCTGTCGGGTGTCGGGTGCGAGCAGATCGGCCGGGGCGGTCGAGTCCGTCGTCGGTGCGGCTTGCGTGTCCATGGCAACCTTCATTGGTCGTGGGAGACGGACGCTCCACGGTGAGCTGTCAGCGGGATGCGCCCCCTCGCACACCCACCGCTACCTACCGACTGGTTGGTAGATAAGGGGAAGGTAGAACGGGACGGGTTCGGTGTCAACGCGCGGTAGGTTGCCCCGGTGACCGACACCTCGCAGAAGCCGCGCCGGGTACGCCTGACCCGGGACGAGCGGATCCGGCAGATCCTCGACGTCAGCACCCGGCTGGTCAGTCGGCACGGGTTCTACGGGCTGTCGCTGCCCGAGGTCGCCAAGCAGGTCGGGATCACCCAGGCAGGGTTGCTGCACTACGTGCACACCAAGGAGGGTCTACTCCAGCTCATCATCGAGCAGGGCTACGACCAGCGCTTCGACCCGGAGGACTTCGCCGCCACCGGGGACCCGGCCGCCACCCACCCGGACGGGATGTCCTTCCCCGCGTACTGCCGCTACCTGGTCGCGCACAATGCCCAGGACCCGCAGCTGATCCGGCTCTACATGGTGCTCAGCGCCGAGTCGGTCAGCCCCGAGCATCCGGCCCACACCTACTTCCACGACCGACCGGACCGGGTGTGGGAGCTGTACTCCCGCACCCGGTGGCGGATTCCGCCGCAGGTCGGTGACTGGTCGAACATGCGGCCGTTGGTCGAGCAGACGATCGCGGCGATGGACGGGCTGCAGCTGAGGATGTTCCGCAGCCCGGCCATCGACCTCCCCACCGCGTGGCGGGACTTCGAGCAGGTGCTCTTCCCGGCACCGATCTGGGACGACTACCGCTGATCGACGGCTCAGCGTTGGGCGGGGAAGGTCGCCCAGACGTGTTTGGTCGACTCGTCGGCGTACCAGCCCACCGCCTGGGACAGTCGCCGCGCGATCTGCAGTCCGAAGCCCCCGGCGCCCGGTGCTCGCTCGCCCGCCAGTGCCGGAGTGCTGCCGGTGTCGTGGTCGGCCACGTCCAGCAGGTACTCCCGGCCGTCGGAGAGCAGCCGGACCTCGGTGGGCGGCAGGCCGTGGGTGAGCGCATTGGTGGCGAGTTCGGAGGCGACCAGGATCATCCGGTCCGGGATGTCGTCCAGGCCGTCCTGCGGTCCGGCGTCCGAGGCGGTCACCGTCTCCAGCAGCTCGCGGCGCACGCCGCTCAGGTGATCCACGTCGTGCAGCGTCCAGGAGCGCACCAGGGTGAACCGCTCCGGGGGGCGGGCGGAGACCAGTCCGTCGTCGATCCGTTCGGTCACGGGGCCACCGTCCCGATCCGCTCGGCACAGCGGCCGCGCAGGTCGATGCCAGGTCCGTCCCGGTGCGGCCAGCTGGTTCTGAACTGGCCGTGATGTGCGGTGATGTCCCTCATGCGGCCCCAGTCTTGGCGTCCGGGGCCGCCTCCGCATCCTCAGTAGCGGAATCGGCTCACCCGGGATTCCAGGTCCGCCGACAGTTGCGCGAGTTCCACCACCGACTGGCCCACCTGACCCAGCACGTCGGACTGCGACGCGGCGGCGGAGGCCACCCCGGTGATGTTGGTGGCGATCTCCCCGGAGCCGGTGGCGGCCTCGGCGACGGACCGGGACATCTCGTTGGTGGTGGCGGTCTGCTCCTCCACGGCCGAGGCGATGGTCAGCTGGTAGTCGTTGATGCTCGCGATGATCGTGGAGATCTGCTCGATCGCGGTCACCGCACCGGAGGTGTCGCCCTGGATGGTCTCGACCCGGCGGGCGATGTCCTCGGTCGCCTTCGCGGTCTCCTGTGCCAGTTCCTTGACCTCGCCCGCGACCACCGCGAAGCCCTTGCCGGCCTCCCCGGCCCGGGCGGCCTCGATGGTCGCGTTCAACGCCAGCAGGTTGGTCTGCTCGGCGATGCTGGTGATCACCTTGACCACGTTGCCGATCTCCTGGCTGGACACCCCGAGCCGCGCGACCTGGTCGTTGGTCACCGCCGCCGCCTCGGTCGCCTGACCCGCGATCTTGGCGGCCTGCGAGGAGTTCTGCGCGATCTCCCGGATGCTGGCACCCATCTGCTCGGCACCGGCGGCGACCGTCTGCACGTTCCGCGACACCTGCTCGGCGGCGGCCGCGACCACCCCGGCCTGGGTGGAGGTCTCATCGGCGCCCGCCGACACCTGCGAGGACGCCGCCGACAGCTGCTCGGCCGCCGCCGCCACCGCCTGCGCCGAGTCCCGCACACCGCCGACCGTGGCGCGCAGGGACTGCTGGGCGATCCCCAGGGAGGTCGCCATGTCGCCGATCTCGTCCAGCGACCCGGCCCGGGCCGCCACGGTCAGGTCGCCCTCGGCCATCGCCACCAGCGACTCGCGCACCCCGGCCGCCGCACGGCGGATCCGGCGGGCGACCACGACGGCGACCACGATCGCCAGCACCGCGCCGATCGACAGCCCGATCCAGGTGACCAGGATGGACCGCTGTGCTCGGGCGGCGACCTGGTCGGCCTCGGTGGCGATGGTGTCGGCGATCTCCTCCTGCACGGTGCTGACGCTGGCGACCAGGGCCCGGCCCTTCTCCCCGGCTCCGCCCTCGTCCCGGATCTGGGCGTAGGCGACCTGGTCGTCCGCGAGCGCCGCGGGGATCAGCTCGTCGTCGAGCACCTGGCGGTACTCGTCCCAGGCGGTGCCGAAGGCGTCCCAGCCGGTCGGGCTGCCGCCGAAGGCGTCCTGGTAGGCGGCTTCCAGACCCGCGGCCGCGTCGTCCACGGCGGCATAGCCGGTGTTCAGGGCATCGACCTGGGACTGCTTGCCGTCGCCGGCCGGGTAGGCGCCGACCATCCCGGCGCTCATCCGGACCTGCCAGAGCGACGCCTGGAACGTCGACAGCGCGGCGTTCACCTGCGCGTCGGCGGCAGCCATCGCCGAGGTCTCCGAGCGGATCGCCGACAGCTGTCCGGCGGCGAAGGCGCCCACGCCCACCGAGCACACGGTGGCCACGGCGGCGACGCCGATGATCTGGGTGGCGAGGGGCAGCCGCACGGTGCGGCGGGGGTGCTGGTCGGTCACGGCGGTCTCCTGGGGCTGCGTCCTCCCCCCTGCGGTCCACGACGCGGACCATCAGCAGGACGTGCTGCTCCCATCGGGAAGCCGCCACCGCTGCTGAGCAGGATCTGGGTGCCTGCACCCGGGTGAATCGCCGGACGATCAGGGGAGCAGCACGTCCCGCACGGTGTCGGCGGCCCGGGTCAGCTTCAGCAGGCGGTCGCGGAGCTGGTCGCGGTCGCCACCGGGCACCCAGCCCACCGCCTCGCCGAGCTCCAGTCCGTTGGCGGCCAGCAGCACCAGCTGCGCGACGGCCGGGTCGAAGCCGTCGGCGGTCAGCCGACCCTCCCAGAACCGGAAGTCCGCGCGAGCGGCCTCCGCCACCGCCGGCACCACGGCGAGGTGGGCCATCACCGCCCAGTAGTCGGCGGCGTCCGGGTCGGCGGCCTGGGCGAAGGTGGCGCGCAGATAGCCCCGCAGCAGGCGTCCCGGTGCGAGGTCGTCGGCTTCGACTGCCGCCTCCGCCTCGGCGGCGAACCGGTCGAAGGCATCCTGGGCCAGCGCGGCGAACAGCTGTTCCTTGGACCCGAAGTGGTGCAACAGCCCACTCTTGGACACCCCGGCGGTGCGGGCGATCACGTCGACGCTGACCCCGGCCCCGTGGGTCACGACGCTGGACGCCGCCGCGTCGAGCAGCGCGCGCTTGGTGCGCATCGGGTCGCGGCGGCGGGCTGGTGGTGCGGCATCGGCCATGGCCCCAGCGTACCGACCGATTGGTCCGTCCAGCCGACCTGACCTAGGCTACGGACCATCTGGTCGGTTCGACGGTGCGGGAGGACATCATGGGCGAGGTCGGCACGACGGTGGACGCACGCACCCGGATCGCCTGCCTGGCGCTGGACGGCTGCATGCTCGGGTGGTTGGGCGGGGTGTACCCGGACGACGCCGATTGGTGGGAGCGGTCGCTGCGGGCCGTGGCGCACTACGCGGACGTCCCGGTGCCCAGCACCCGGTTGGGCAGCTTCTCCGAGCGCTGGGAGCGGTTCCCGCTACGCGACGAGGAACCGCTGGTCGACGCCGTCCTCACCCTGGCACGGACCGGGGGAGTGGGCAGCATCACCCTGGACCGGGTGGCCCTGATCGCCGACCGGGACCCGGAGTGGCTGGACAGCATGTACGGGTCGGCGCAGGAACTGGTCGAGGACGTCCTGGACCGGGTGATGAGCGACGGCTTCGACGACCTCTCGCCGCTGCACCTGGCGCCCTGTCGGGCCGCAGTGACCTCCCGGCTCGACGTGCTCACCGACGATCGCCGCGCCGCCGCCCTGCTGCGCACCCTGCTGCTGTCGGGCGTCGAGGTGCCCCAGCACGCCGCCCTCGCCGCCCGGCAACTGTCCCCGGCCGCCCTGCCGCAGCACCGGTCGCTGTCCGACGGGCGACGGGTGGCGGCGCTGGCGATGGACGGGTGGGCGCTGAGTGCGCCGCCGGGGGAGCCGGACGAGTCGCTGCTCGCCGAACTGCGCCGCCTCCTGCGCTGAGCGGGGCGCTCAGTGCGCCGTGGTCACCGCCCAGGTGATCAGCGCCGTGGCCGCTGCCACGGTGCCGGTGAGCCAGAGCGACATCCGGGCGCGGCGCCGACGGGGAGCGACCCGTGCGCTGACCTCACGCAGCACGGCGTCCGCACGGCGCCGGGACAGCCGCGTCTCGTGCACCGTCGGGCGATCGACCTCCGGGCTCGGCTCATGGCTGCCGGTCCCGGCGTAGCGGTTCGCCAACCACGGGTCCATCCCTGCCATGACCGGGTGATCGGCCGCGCCGTGGGCCGACTTGAGTCGGTTGCGGCCGACCGGGTGAATCCCGCGCTGGCGCGCCGCGACGGCGCCGAGCACCATGAGGCGCATGGCCAAGCCGCTGAGCGTCGGTGATCGAGTGTCCTGGAACACCCCCCAGGGCAGGACCCAGGGCGTGGTGGTCGAGCGCCGGGAGAGCGACGTCGAGCTCGCCGGTCAGCGCTTCACCGCGAGCGCCGAGGAACCGGCGTTCGTCGTGGAGTCGGAGAAGACGGGTGCTCGAGCCGCTCATCATCGGTCGGCGCTGCGACGGCTCGGAGGCTGATCGTGGAGGATCCGCTCCGACCCAGCTTCCGCGATCCAGCGCGTCGCGAGCCGCAGTCGTCGTGGGCGCTGTTCTGGACCGTGGCCCCTCTCGTGGTCGTCGCGCTGGTGGTGTTGGGACTCGCCGCGCTGTGAGGTCCGTCCCGGCCGGGCGTCGGGTCCGACCTCACCGGCGGGGCGCGTCGGCCGTTCCGTGCTGCTGGGCACCGTCGGCCTCGGCGATGCCGAAGTGCTCGGTCAGGCCCAGCACCCGCAACACGGTGAGCGCCGATGGGGGCGCGCCCACCAGCGTGCAGGGCAGCTGGACCTCGTCGCACGCCCGGCGGAACTGCACCAGGTAGCCGATTCCGGAGGAATCGATGAACGTCACCCCGGACAGGTCGAGCACCACCGGCCGTCCGGCGGTCAGCGCCGCTCCGAGCGCCCGCCCCGCGTGCTCGCGCAGCAGGACGTCTACGTCGCCCGACAGGGCGATCACCGTCCGGTCGGACCGGTGCCCGACCTCGATCCTCCCGCCCATCTCAGCGCCGATGGGTCGGTGCCGACAGCTCCCGGAGGAACCGGGGGAGTCGACCGGGGTCGGAGTTCAGTGCTGGAAGCTGCTCCACGATGGCTGTCGCCAGGGTGCGCAGCGGGACGTTCGCGTCGTTGGAGACGGTGCGTAACCGACGGAACGCCACCTCCGGCGAGACACCCTCGGCCAGGGCGACCGCGCCCACCGCTTGCTCGATCCCGGCGCGGCTGCGGGCCGATGCCTCGATCGACGCCGTGGCGGCGCGTCGAGCCTGGAGATCCACCATCTCGGTGAGGTCCAGGACCCGGCCGTGCACCCGCTGATCGGCCAGCTCGCCGTTGATGCTGAACAGCCGCGCGCGGCCGGTGGCGTCCACCGCGGTGTGCGCCGCGGTGAAGGGTTCGCCGGTGGTGAAGGTCTCGGAGACGCGTGCCACCAACCCCACGGTGTCCTCCGGGTGCTGGTGCGCGAGCACCAGCGCGGTCGACGGCACGACGTCGTGCGGAGCGAAGCCGTACATGCGGAACAGCTCGTCGTCCCACCACCAGGTGTCGGTGCGCAGGTCGACACTGAACCGGCCGACCGCGTGGTCGTCCGTCCTCGTCGATCTGCGTGGTGTGATGCGTGCGGTCAGGTCGGTCATGACCGTGGCCCCCATCGGTCCCGCCACCGGAATGCGGCCGCTGTGCTGGACCGCAGCCGATCAGCCGTGTAGCGCGACCGTACGCCCGATCGGGTGACAACGACACCGGAGTGCGGGCGACCGTCCGCCGGGATAGCGTCCGGGAGTCTCATGCCACGGGGCACACCGCCGTGCACCGGGAGTCACCTTGCGCGCACCAGCCCCCCGCGGGCCGTTCAGTGACCGTCTCCTCACCGCCCTGACCAGCGGCACCGTCGACCCCGCCCTGTCCGACCTCGCCCTCCGTGCGGTGGCAGCGAGCCCCGACCTGGCCACCGACGAGGATGTCCAGGTCGCGCTGACCGCGCTGTACGAGCTGCACTACCAGGGCCTGGAGGGTGTCGACGATGGCCTGGAATGGCACCCCGACCTGCTCCGGGCGCGCGCCGTGATCGAGGCGGAGTTCGAGGCGCAGCTGCGCGCAGCGGTGGCGGTGCCGGACGACCTGCGGCCGGAGCCGGAGCAGCAGTCGGTCGCCGCCGCGCTGTTCGCGCTGACCAGCCGGGACAGCGGTCCGAGCCTGTCCGGATACGTCGCTAAGAAGGCCACCGACGAGCAGCTGCACGAGCTGCTGATCAACCGGTCGATCTACCAGCTGAAGGAGGCCGACCCGCACACCTGGGCGATCCCGCGGTTGCTCGGCGAGCCGAAGGCGGCCCTGGTCGAGATCCAGGCGGACGAGTACGGCGGTGGGCGCCCGGAGCGGATGCACGCGGCGCTGTTCGCCCGGACGATGCGCGGCCTCGGCCTGGACGACAGCTACGGCCACTACATCGACCTGGTGCCCGCGATCACGCTGGCCTCGGTGAACATGATGACGATGTTCGGGCTGCACCGACGGCTGCGGGGCTGCATCGTCGGGCACCTGGCCGCCTTCGAGATGACGTCCTCCCAACCGAACCGGTTGTACGGGAACGGCTTCCGTCGGCACGGGTACGACGCGGACGTCACGTGGTACTTCGACGAGCACGTCGAAGCCGATGCGGTGCACGAACAGATCGCCGGACGCGACCTGGCAGGCGGATTGGTGGCACAACAGCCCGCACTGCTGGACGAGGTGATGTTCGGCGCCGCCGCCTGCCTGCACATCGACGGCCGGGTGGGCGCGCATCTGATCGATCGGTGGTCGGCGGGGGAGTCGGCGCTGATCGGCGCTGGGGCCCGGAGCACCGGGGCGGTGTAGTGCTCGTCGACGCGGAGTACCTGCTGCCGCTGCGCTGGACCGACGACACCGACCTGGAGGAGTTGGCCGACTACCTGTCCCGCCTGGTGCGGTGGCTGCCGGTGACCGTGGTCGACGGGTCGCCCGCGGCCGGGTTCGCCCGGCACCGGGCTGCCTTCCCGGACGCCGTGCGCCACCTGCGCCCCGACCCGTCGACGGCCCTGAACGGGAAGGTCGCCGGCGTGCTGACCGGGCTGCGGCACCGCCGCGCGGAGCAGATCGTGATCGCCGACGACGATGTGCGCTACGACCGTGCAGGGCTGCTGGCGGCCGTCGACCGGCTCCGGGACGCCGACCTGGTGCGGCCGCAGAACGTGTTCCACCCCCAGCCCTGGCACGCCCGGTGGGACACCGCGCGCAGTCTGCTCAACCGCAGTCTGGGTGGTGACTATCCCGGCACCCTGGTGCTGCGGGCCGACGCGCTCGGAACCGGCGGATACGACGGTGACGTCCTGTTCGAGAACCTGGAGCTGATCCGCACGGTGCTGGCCCGGGGCGGGCGGGTGTGCCGTGCTGACGACCTGTACGTCCTGCGCCGACCGCCCAGCACCGGGCACTTCTGGCGCCAGCGGGTCCGGCAGGCCTACGACAGCCTGGCCCAGCCGCCCCGGTTCCTCGCCGAGCTGGCGCTGCTGCCGATCGCGGTGGCGACGCGCCGCCACGGCGGCCCTGCGCTGATCGCCCTGGCCGCGATCGCGGTGGCCGAAGCCGGGCGCCGTCGCCAGGGCGGTCGTTCGGTGTACCCGCGATCCGCCGCGCTGTGGGCACCGGTCTGGCTCGCCGAACGTGCGCTGCTCGCCTGGCTGGTGCTGCCGCTGTGCGCGGTCGGGGGCGTGCGCTACGCCGGACACCGCGTGGCGCACGCCGCCACCCCACTCCGCGTTCTCCGCCACGACCAGGACCAGGACCAGGAGTCACGATGACCACCGCGCACCACGGTTCCGAGGTCGGCGAACCGACCGACGCACCCCAGGTCACGCCTCACGATGCGGGCCCCGCGCCCGTGATCCTCACCGCGTGCACCGATGGCCCGATCCTGGTGCGGGGCGAGGTCGAGATCCGGGACAGCTCCGGTCGCCCGGTCCCGCGTCGCCGGGCCACGGTCGCGCTGTGCCGGTGTGGTGCGTCGGCGATCAAGCCGTTCTGCGACGGGTCGCACAAGGCGATCGGATTCCGCACCGACGACGAGGTGCCCCGGCCGCCGGAGCCGACCTCCGCCCAGGAGCGCACGCCGTGACGGTGGCCGTCCGGTGCCCCCGGTTGGCGGACCGGAGCTGCTCTCGACCGAGCTGCTGATCACGCGCCGCCCCAGCCCGCCGCGGAACAGCTCACGGGACGATCGGCACCGGGTCCCAGTCGTCCTCCTGTCGGAGGAGGTGGCGCCGCTGCTCGGGCCCGGCGAGGTCCAGGTGGTCGATCTCGGTGACCCGTACCCGCAACCAGCCGAAGCGCTCGACGGGTTCGGCGTCGTCGCGCCTCGGCGCCGCTGACAGCGGCGTGCCGGCGGGTGCCGGCGCGGTGAACAGGGCGCGGGTGCCCGGCCCCAAGGACGCCCACGCCTGGGCCAGCGTCATCGGGTCCTCCACCAGCTCCGCCGTGCCCCGCAGCCGCAGTTGCACCTGCTGGTCCGGATCCCACCCGGTGATCGCGATCCGGGGCTCGGCGAGCAGCGCCGCCACCTTGGGGGTGCGTCGGTCGGTGGCCAGGAACAGGTGCGGGGCCGTGACCGCACGCAGGATCATCGCCCGCACCTGCGGTCCGTCGGGTCCGGCGGTGCCGACCTGGACCAGGGTGAAGGCGGTGCGCGTCTGGGTGGCCGCGGCCAGCTGGGACCAGATCGACTCTCCGAGGGCACTCGTCATCGGGTCACGGTAGCCCGCACGCCGGGTTGTGACGGGGGGCGACCGACGCCCCCCGTCACAACGGTGTCGCGTCAGCTCACCGGTGCCCGATCCGGTCCACGGTCGGACGCCGGCCGACGACTCATCACCACGAACAGCGCACCGGCCGTCAGCAGTACCCCGCCCGTCGCCAGCAACCACCGGGGGTCGGAACCGGTGTGGGCGAGCACCTCGCGCACGGTGGCATCGGTCACGGTGCCGCTGCCGGGATCGGACCCGTCCCCAGGGTCGGTCGTGGAGCCGGACCCGTCGGGTGTGCCGGACCCGGGGGAGGTCGGGTCGACGGGAGCCGCCGATTCGGTGGGGGTCGGGTCGTCGGGAGCCGATGACCCGGCGGGTGTCGACGACGGATCCTCGGTCGGCACCGGATCGTCGGTTGGCGCCGGGGTGGCATCGGGGGCCGGATCCGCGGGGACGGCGATCGCCACCACCGTGCTGCTGGTGGAGGAGACCACGTTGCTGGCGACGGCCCGCACGTAGACGGTCGACCCGGCAGCGCCGGCCGGGATCGTGATCGAGCTGGTCACCTCGTCGCCGGTCCCGCTGGTGGTGGCACCCGTGAGGCTGGTCCAGCCGCCGACCCCGTTGGCCGACGTCTGCCAGGTGATCATCGGACGATCGTCGCCGGTGGCGACCACCGTGAGCGTGTGGCTCGCGCCCGCGCTGCTGGTCGCCCCGACCGGCTCCGTGGTGATGACGGGCGGCGAACCGTAGGCGTACGCGTCCGGGTACGTGTACAGCGCGTTGCCCGTGGTCACCACCACGTCCACTCGCCCGGCGATGTGTGCCGGGGTGACTGCCTGCAGGGTCGTCGGGTTCACGCGGGTGACCGACGTCGCGGCCACCCCGTCGAAGGTCACCGCGTCGCCCGGCACCGTCACTGGGACCGGAGTATCGGAGGACGCGACGGCACCGCCGTCGCCGAGCTGGTCGTACCCGTTGTCGCCCCAAGCCCAGGCGGTGGCCGCGTCGGTGACGGCGACGGCGTGCTCGTACCCGATCGCGTAGCTCGTCACCGTGGCCGTCCCGAACGCGCTCATGTCGATCCTGGTCGGGGTGGTCAGGACCTCCGGACCCCCGCTCAGCAGGAGGCCGGAGTGGTTGTCACCCCAGCCGACCAGACTGCCGTCGGACAGCTGCACCAGCACCGAGGCGAGTCCTGCGTGCATCGACGTGACGGTCGCGCCGGCGAGCGCGCCGGTGTCGACCAGCGTGGGCAGCGTCACGCTGGTCGCGTCGGTGGCGACGCCCGCCGCCCCGACGTCGTTGCGGCCCCAGGCGTAGACCTGTCCGGTGGTGGTGAGGGCGTAGCTCGTGGTACCGGCCGCCACCGCGGTGAACACGGTTCCGGGCGGGAGCGCGGAGGTGTCCACCGCGACCGGACCGCTCACTTCGCTGGTCGAGCCGATACCGAGGTTGCCGAACCTGTTGCTGCCCCAGGTGAACAGCGAACCGTCGGACGCGAGCGCGATGAAGGTCTGCGCGCCGGCCTCGACCTCGACGATGGTCTTTCCCGCAATCTCCCCTGACATGTCGACGGCCGTAGGGGAGGAGATGCTGGTCTCGTCCGAGGCCGTCCCCAGCGAGAAACCGGTGTTACCCCAGACGTAGACGGCTCCATCGGAGGTCACGACGGCAGCGGCGTCGTCGGCCACCGCGATATCGATCACGGTCTTGTCGGCCAGCGCTCCGGACGTGTCGATCGGGGTGAAGTCCGGGCTGAACTGGACGTCCGTGGCACCGGTCATCACCCCGCCCCAGCTCTCGCCCCAGGCATAAACCCGCCCGTCAGAGGCGAGGGCCAGCCCCAGGAAACCGCTGGGGGCCGCCGCCACCTGGGTGATCGTGGCGTCCCCGATGATGCTGGTGTCGACCGCGGTCGGGACGGTCGCGAGCTGAGGTTCTCCCGCGATCGGACCGTGACCCCATACGTAGATCTCCCCGGTGGTGGTCACGCCGATCGACGCCTCCTCACTGGTATCGACCTGGGCGAACTGGAACTGCGGCGAGTCGATCGCCACGGTGGTACCACCGGCGGTGGATCCGTATCCCGGGTCGACCGCGACGGCGGCGAGGGCGACGAAGGACGCGGTCGCCCCCGCCGCGAGAATTCCTGCGAGCGCGCTACGGCGCACAACTGTCGACAACAAACCGAGATCAGCCCTTCAGACGGGGTAGAGGAACGGGGGTGCTCAGTGGCGGGTCGGGTGCGGTCCGGCCGAGCGTCCGGCGAGGACGAAGACCGCCCCGGCGAGCAACAGCACACCGGCACCGGCGAACAGCCAGCTCGGATCCGACCCGGTATGCGCGAGCACGCTGCGGACCTGCGCATCGGTCACCGTGCTGGTCGTCGCCGGGGATGCCTGCTCGCCGGAGTCGGCCTCGGCGGTGCCGGCAGTCCCAGCAGTGCCGTCAGTGCCTTCAGTGCCAGCGGAGTCGTCGGTCGTTGTCGTGCCGGTGGGATCGGCGCTCGGCCCCGCCGTCGGCGTCGGATTGGTGCTGGGTTCGGGGGAGGGGTCCTCGGTTGCCGCCGGGGCGGGACCGGTGGCCTCGGGGCCGGTGGCATCGGGGTCGGACGTCGGCTCCTGGTCGGGACGTGCTGAGGGCTCCGGCGTCGCGTCCTCGACCGGCTCCGCGGTCGCGGTCGGGTCGGGTGCCGGGGATACCGTCTGTTCGACGGCGGGTGCGGTCGCCACACTGGTCGGCTCGGCGGTCGGGTCCGGGCTGACGGCGGCGGCAGTGGCGGTCACGGCGGCACTCGAGCTGATCACCTGATCCACCGCGTTCGCCGCGACGGCGCGGTAGTGGGTGACCGTGCCCTCGGCACCCGCCGTGACCACCAGGGTGCTGGTCACGGTGCCGTCACCGTTGTCGGTCTGGGTCGCCCCGGGCGCTGAGGTCCATCCGTCGGTGCCGGTGGTCGAGGTCTGCCAGCTGACCGCCGGCAGGTCGTCACCAGTGGCGGTCACGCTCAGGGCGACCTCCGATCCGGCCGGCGACGTGGCGTCCGCGGGATCCGTCACCGTCGGCGCGGTGCCATAGGTATAGGACTGGGCGAACACCAGCACCCTGTTGCCGATCGTGACCCGGACGTCGACCGTGCCTGCCGCATGGGGCGGGGTGACGGCAGAGACGGTGTCGGCGTCGATCCGGCTGATCTCGGTGGCGGACACCCCGCCGAACGTCACCTTGTCGATCGGCAGGACGACCGCTACCGGGAACTGGCTGTCGATGGACGTCCCGTCGCCGAGCTGACCGGCGCCGCCGGCGCCCCAGCTCCAGGTGCTGTGGGCGTCCGTGGCGAGCAGGACGGCGGTTCCGGCCGCGAAGTCGATCACCGCCGCCCCACCGAGCGCGCTCAGATCCATCGTGGTCGGAACCACCACGTCGGTGCTGCCGGTGGCGATCTGCTGGTTGCCGTTCGCCCCCCAGCCGACCATCGAACCGTCGGACAGCAGCGCGAGGGTGTAGAGGCCGCCGCTGTCGACGCTTGCCACCGTCGCGTCGGCGAGAGCACCGCTGGTGATCGGCGTGGGCAGCTGCCAGTTCGTGGCGGAGCCGGTGCCCAGCTGGCCGGTACGGCCATTGCCCCAGCCGTAGACGTCGCCGTCGGTGGTCAATGCCGTCACGGTCCACATCCCGGCGGTGACCTCGGAGAACGTGGTGCCGTCCGGCGCCTGCGAGGTGTCGGCCTCGACCGGGACCGCGGAGAACGTACTCCCGGTGGCCGTCTGGTGAGCGCCGTCGTCACCGAGCAGGCCGTAATCGTCGGTGCCCCAGGTGAAGAGGCGGCCCTCGGCGCTGACGACGGCTGCGGACACGTCGGTGACCGCGCCACGGACCAGGGTGACACCGTCGAGTACGCCGCTGGTGTCGACGGCGACCGGAGAGGTCATCATCGCCGTCCCGTCGAGTCCGGCACCCAACAACCCGGAGGTGTTGTCGCCCCAGGTGTACGCGGTGCCGTCGTCCGCGATGGCAAGCGATGTGCCGGAACCGGCCGCGATGCTGACGATGGTCTTGCCCGCCAGTGCGCCCGTGGTGTCCACAGCCACCGGCACCGTGGAGTACGTGGAGCTGGTGGTGCCGTTGCCGAGCTGGCCCTGCTCGTTCGTCCCCCAGCCGGCGACGGTGCCGTCGGAGGCCAGGACGAGCGCGTAGGTCCCGCTCGCGCCGACGGCCAGGTCTGTGATCGTCTTGCCCGCCAGCACGCCGCTCTGGTCGACCGGGACCGGGACGCTGCTGAGGTTCGCGCCCCAGGCGTAGAGCTGATTGTCCCGGGTGAGGCCGACCGACAGGGTTTTGCCCTCGTCCACCTGCACGAACTCGAACTGCGGGGCGTCGATCGTCACGGCGGTGCCGCCGCTGGTGGACCCCGCCTCCGGGCTCACCGCCTGCGCGTAGGCGACGAACGACGCCGCAGACGCCAACGCCATCACGCTGGCGATCACGCCACGTCCGGCCACTCTCATGCTCTACCCCCGGTCGTCGTCCTTCGGTCGTCACCGAAGCGTGGGGCCAGCTGGGGGTGGCCCAGACCGGGCCGCGGGCGGAGTAGGTGGGCGTCACCTAGGGAGAATGTCGGGCTTCGGCGATTTGGCCGCGATCACTGGCGACTGAGCGGTGCACCACTCAGTGTTGTGGGTGCAGGCGGACCCCGACCATCGCGATGTCGTCCTCGCCCGGACCGCCGGGAAGCTCGGTCAGGAGGGCGTCGCAGAGGTCGGTCAGCTCCAGGTGTCGGTGTCGACCCAGGGCTGCGCGCAACTCGGCCAGACCGACAGCCAACGACCGGCTGCGGCGCTCGATCAGGCCGTCGGTGTACATCATCAGGGTCGCGCCCCGCTCCACCACCAGCTCCTGGTCCTCCCGCCGGTGCGTCGGGTCCACCCCGAGCAGCAGACCGTGTCCGTCGAGGGTGTGCACCTCCCCGGCGGCGTCGATCACCATCGGCGGCGGGTGACCGGCGTTGCACCATCGCACCCGGGTGACGCCACGGCGGTACTCGTCCTCGGTCTGCTCGATCCGGGCCACCACCACCGTCGCGATCACCGGCAATCGGAGGGTGTGGGCCGCAGCGTCGACCTGCCGCAGGATCTCCCCGGGACCGGAATCGGTGACCACCGCGACGGCGCGCAGCATCGACCGCAGCTGCGCCATCAGCGCTGCCGCCTCGATGTCGTGACCGACCACGTCACCGATCACCAGCACGGTGGCGCCGTTCGGCTGGGTGAAGGCGTCGTACCAGTCGCCGCCGACCCGCGCCGCCTCCGCCGCGGGCTGATAGCGAACGGCGATCTCCAGGTCGTCCGGCTGCACCGGCTCGGTGAGCAGCGAGCGCTGGAAGCTGGCGGCCACATCCCGCTGACGGCGGTAGAGCCGCGCGTTGTCCAGGGCCAGGGCGGCCGACGAGGCGATCTCGACCAAGCCGGGCAGCTCATCCGGGGACAGCGCCGCGCGGTCCGGGCCGTTGAACAGGGTCAGGGCACCGAGGGTGCGGCCCCGGGCGGTCAGCGGTGCCACGGTCAGCGAGGCCGGAGCCAGCGCGGCCACCAGTTCCCGGGCCCGGCCGGGCCTGAGCACCTGGTCGAGGGCCACCACCGCTCCGGACGGGACGTGCACCGGCTCGCCGGAGTCGATGGCGTGCATGAGCATCGAGGAGTCGGTGAGGGCGGCGATCCGGGCGGCGGCATAGTCGCGGACCAGCTCGCGCCGGTCGGGGTCGACGTGCCACCAGCCGATGTCGCGCAGCCGCCGCCGACCCGCGCGGGACTCGTCGTCCTCGACCAGGGTGATGACACACCAGTCGGCGAGCGCCGGGACCAGGATCCGGGCCAGCCGACCGACCGCCACCTCGGCCTCCATCGTCCGACCGAGCTGATCCAGCACGTCGGAGACGAGCGATCGCCGGTCGGTGGTGAGCTCGGACTCTGGCACGGTGCTCCTGATCGCCGGGCTGGGGGCGGTCAGTATGTCAGCGGGGTCCGACGATCCGGTAGCGCAGCCAGCGGGTGCCGTGGGTGAACGCGCGCTCGTCCAACAGTTCCAGGTCCAACCACAGACCGCCGGGCCAGAACCGCAGTCCGCCACCGACCGCCACCGGTGCCAGGTAGGGCTGCACCTCGTCGACGATCCCGGCACGCAGGGCCTGCTCCGCCAGCGTGGGACCGTCGATGGTGACGTCGTGGTCGAGTCCATCCACCCACGCGCGCACCGCCACCGGGTCGAATGCTCGTTCCAGCCGGGTCCGGGCGGTGGTCACCTGGGACAACGTGCGGGAATACACCACCTTCTGGGCTGCCCGCCAGACCTCGGCGTAGTGCCGCACGAACGCCGGCTCCGGCGGAGCGGTCTCCCAGAACGCCATGGTCTCGTACATCCGCCGACCGTAGAGGTAGGTGCCGACCGACCGGGTCTGCTCCGCGATGAAGTCGTGCAGCGCCGGATCGAGCGCGCCGCCCCAGGTACTGCCACCGGTCGCGTCGGCCGCGTACCCGTCCAGCGAGGTGAACATCGAGTAGATCAGGCGCCCCATCGCCCCACGGTAGGTGGTCGGCCGTCGCACGGCCCGCCGGGGCGACCGGCTCCGCGCGGGACGACGCCCTCCGACGCCAGGCGAACCGGAAAAGTGCTCGGCCCTCTCCGCGTCACCTGGCTAGGGTCCCGGCATGACCGCGACTCCGCTCACCGCCCGCACCGCCCTGGTCACCGGCGTGTCCCGGCGGCGGGGGATCGGGTACGCCGTCGCCGTCGAACTCGCCCGTCTCGGTGCCAGCGTCGTCACCCACGACTACGCGCCCCACGACGCCGACCAGCCCTGGGGCGCGGATGACCTGACCGCCGTGCACGACGGAGTGCGGGCGGCTCTGACCGCCGGTGCCGTCGCCGCCCATCACTGCGCCGATCTGCGCGACCCGGCCGAACTCGACGCGATGTTCAGCGCGGCCACCGCCCTGACCGGATCCGTCGACATCCTGGTCTGCAACCAGGCCCGCAGCGGGGGAGACGGGTCCATCCTGGACATGACCGCCGATCGGCTGGACGCGCACTGGCAGGCCAACACCCGTGCGACGTTGCTGCTCACCCGACGGTTCGCCGCGCAGTTCGGAGCCGGTGGGCCCGAGGCGCGGCCCGGCGACCGCCCCGACCGTCGCCGCACGATCGACCCGGCGACCGCCCCGAAGGTCATCTGGTTCACCTCCGGACAGCAGCACGGGCCGATGCGGGGCGAGGTCGCCTACGCCACGTCCAAGGCTGCCCTGGCCGGCGTCACCGCCACGGTCGCCGCCGAACTCCTGGACCTGGGCATCGTGCTGAACACGGTCAATCCGGGGCCGGTGAACACGGGCTACCTCGATCCGGCGACCACCGACCGGGAGCTTCCCGCCCTGGACACGCCGTTCGGGCGGTGGGGTGAGCCGTCCGATCCCGCGCGGCTGATCGGGTGGCTCGTGAGCCCGGCCGGCTCGTGGATGGTGGGGCAGGTGCTGACCACCGACGGGGGACTGGGCTGGAGCTAGTCCGCGACGCTCACGGTCGTCACCGACCGCAGTCGCTCCATCGTCGGTGACGGCCCTGCGTCGGTCAGCACGCCCGCCACATCGGACCACGGCAGGACCTGGAACGGTGAGGCGGCGCCGATCTTCTCCGCCGAACCGAGCACCCACGTCTCCGCCGACCGCGCCGCCAGCGCGCGCTTCATCGCCGCCTCGTCCGGGTCGCCGGTGGTGAGGCCCGCATCGGGATGCACACCGGTGACGCCGAGCAGGAACAGGTCGGCGCTGATCCGCTGCGCCGCCTCCACCGCCGAGGCGCCGCCGGTCACCGCCGAGTGCTTGAACAGCACCCCGCCGATGACCACCACCTGGGCGGTCGGATGGTCGACCAGCGCGGCGGCGACGGTCGGACTGTGCGTCACCACGGTGCAGCGCAGATCACGGGGGAGCAGCTCGGCCACCGCCAGCGCCGTGGTGCCGCCGTCCAGCAGCACCGTCATGTCGGGACCGATCAGTCGGAGTGCTGCCCGGGCCACCCGCCGCTTGCTGTCCGGGTTCACCCGCTGACGAGCGGTGTAGTCGACGACGGCGGGGGAGACCGGCAGCGCACCGCCGTACACCCGCTGCACCAGGCCCTCGGCCGCCAGTTCCCGCAAGTCGCGGCGCACGCTGTCCTCGGAGATGCCCAGTTCGGCGGCGATCGACTTCGCGACCACCTTGCCGTCGCGGGCCAGCGTGCCCAGCAGGTGCGTGCGTCGTTCCGCTGCCAGCATGGTGTCTCCTGTTCGTGCACGTTTATGCGTACTCTAGCAGCATGACACCCGCACGCATCGGCATCGACCGGCCGGACTCCCGTGGCCGCACCGGGCTCGACCGGGTCGGCCGCGACCTCACCGCCAACCCGAACGTCCGGGTCCTCGACGTCGAGGTGGTCTCGGACGGCTGGCACGTCCTGCGGCGCACCACGCTGGACTACCGCCGCCGGGACGGACGCTGGACCACCCAGCAGCGCGAGACCTACGACCGGGGGAACGGCGCGGCGATTCTGCTGCATGATCCGGACCGCGACACCGTGCTGCTGACCCGCCAGTTCCGGTACCCGGTCTACGTGAACGGCCACCCGGACGGCATGCTGATCGAGGTCGCCGCCGGATTGCTCGACCAGGACGCCCCGGACGACGCGATCCGTCGCGAGGCGGCCGAGGAGCTAGGCGTCCGGGTCGGCGCGATGACCCACCTGTTCGATGCCTACATGAGCCCGGGATCGGTCACCGAACGCGTGCACTGCTACCTGGCGTCGTACACCCGGGACGACCTGATCGGCGACGGCGGCGGGCTGGCCGAGGAGGGCGAGGACATCGAGCGGATCGAGCTGCCGCTGTCCGAGGCCCTGGCGATGATCGCCGACGGCCGGATCGCCGACGGGAAGACGATCATGGCGCTGCAGGCACTGGCGTTGCGCGGCTCTTCCGGGACCGGTGGCGTCGGGTCGGGTCCCGGGTGACGATGACGGCACCGGCAGCCTCACCGTACGGCCGTCGGAAGGGGGAGTCTCGTGATCACGCCGGCACTGCGCGTCCTCGTCGTCGAGGACGATCCCGACGTCGCGGCGTTGACCGCGACCATCCTGGAGCGGCGCGTCGGGTGCCGGGTCATCGTCCTGCCCGACGCCGTCCGGCTGGTCCCGACGCTGGCGGCCTTCGATCCGGACGTCGTGGTCACGGACATCCAGCTGCCCGGGACGGACGGACTCGAGGTCGCCAGGGTGGTCCGGGAGCGCGCCCCCGCCACTGCCGTGATCGTGATGACCGCGCATGCGTCCGTCGAGCATGCGGTCGGTGCGCTGCGCAGCCGGGCGGACGAGTTCCTGGCGAAACCGGTGCCGTCCGCGCAATTGACCGAGGTGGTCCTGCGGCTCGGCACGCGTGGTCGTCAGGAGCGGGAGCGCCGCAGCAGCACCGTGGTGCTCGCCATCGGTGCCCACCCCGACGACGTGGAGATCGGCGTCGGTGGGACGCTGGCGGCCCATGCCGCTGCCGGTGACGACCTGGTCGTGCTCACGTTGTCCCGCGGTGCCCGGGGTGGTGACACCGACGTGCGGCAGCTCGAGGCGCTGGCGGCCGCCGAGGTCCTGCGTGCGCGTCTGTTCCTGGAAGATCTACCGGACACCCAGGTGTCCCATGCGGAGCCCACCGTGGGCATCATCGAGCGCGTCGTCGCCGAGGTGCGTCCGTCCGTCGTCTACACCCACACGCGACACGACCGACACCAGGACCACCGCGCGGTGCACGACGCGGTGGTGGTGGCGACCCGCACCGTCCCGACCGTGGCCTGCTTCCAGAGCCCATCGTCGACCGTCGATTTCCGGCCGCACCGATTCGTGGACGTCGCCGAGCATCTGGACACCAAGCTCGCCGCCCTACGCTGCTACGCGTCTCAGACGGCCATCCGTGACTACCTCGACCCCATCGCCATCCGTGCGGCTGCGCGGTACTGGTCCCGTTTCGCCTTCGGTACTGCCGTGGAGCCGCTCGAGCTCGTCCGCGACTCCGGGGGGATCGTCTCCCGGGTCCGGGAAGAACGGGCGGCCTCTGCGGCCGAGCGCGCCCGAACGACCGGTCCCGGCCATCCGGGTGAACAGCGCCCGGGGGCCGAGTGACCGATCTGCCCTTGCGCGACCTGCCGTCCGAGCGGGCCCTTGTGCTGAAGCACCTGCCGACCGTCGTCGGATTCGCCGTGGCACTGGTCGTGGTCGCCCTGTCACCCAGCACGTGGATCACCGACCCCGCACCGCTGACGGTCGGCGTGCTGATCTGGCTGATCGCCACCGGCTGGGCGTTGCTCGTGGCTCGGCGAGCCCGTGGGAGGCAATCCGTCGACGTCGGCGAACCGTGGGGTGCCGGCGATCGTGGGGCGGTCATCGTTCCGCTGCTCTCGCTCGTCGCTATCGGCCTGTTGCGGGCGGGGACCGGGGGCTCGGACTCGTTGTTCACCGCGCTGATCGTCCTGCCGTTGATCTGGATCGCCTCGGAGCCGGGGCGCGGCGCAGTGGTCCTAGCAGCCGGTGCAGCAGCAGCCGTGCTGGTCGTTCCGCCGGCGTTGGGCATCGGCCCGTCAGACGGTCTCACTCCGTGGCGCGCCTCGTTCGCACCTGTGGTCTACGCCCTCGCGGCGCTGACCGTGAACGAGCTTGCGCGGAGGCTACGAGAGCACCTGGCGCTGTCGCACACCGCGGAGCGTCTCGCCCGGGGGGTCCTGGACGCGGTCACCGAGCAAGCAGTGGTCGGCTGCACACCTGATGGGGTGATCGACATATGGGGCCGTGGAGCCGAGCGGTTGCTGGGAGCGCCAGCGGGCCGGGTGGTCGGTCGGCGCCGTATCGAGGAGCTGTTCGTCGACGTCGACCCTGACGACGGTTGGGAGGGACCCCTGGAACCGCGGCAGCCGGACGACGGGCGACCCGGCTTCTCGGCGCTGGTCGCTGGGGTCGAGCCCGGTCGCGTGCGCCGGGTCGAGGGCACGGCCGTGCGAGGAGATGACGCACATGTCCCGGTGGAGCTGGTGATCACCGCCCGACGCGCTGATCGCGCCCAGGCAGCCGGCTACCTGGTCGTCGCCACGGACCTGACCCCTGCACGCGATCGCGCACGCCTGCAGGACCAGTTCGTCGGCATGGTGTCCCACGAGCTGCGCACCCCGGTCGCCTCGGTGCTGGGCCATCTGGAACTGGTGCGTGACGACCCGCTGACGGACGATCAGATCACCTCGCTGGATGTCGCCGAGCGGAACGCCCACCGGCTCATCGCGCTGGTCGACGATCTGCTCCTGACCGCGCAGGTCGACGCCGGACGGCTCCCGGTGCACCTGGACGAGTTGGACTTGGGGCAGGTGCTGCGCAGCGCGGTCGAGTCGGTGTCACCCGTCGCCGCGCGCGCCGGCGTGTCCTTGACGGTGCGGGCATCGCCCGGCCCGGTGCGAGGCGACCACGGCCGTCTGACCCAGGTGTGCGACAACCTGCTGTCCAACGCCATCAAGTTCACCCCGGCCGGGGGATCGGTGACCGCGACCGTCCACGCCGATGGTCCGGACGTCGTCCTCGCGGTCGCCGATACGGGCCACGGCATCCCCGTTGATGAAGTCGACCGGCTGTTCGGCCGGTTCTTCCGCTCGTCGACGGCGACCCGGCTCGCCGTGCCCGGCGTCGGACTCGGTCTGACCATCACCCGTGCTGTGGTCCAGGCGCACGGCGGCTCGATCGCGGTGGCGAGCGTCGAGGGGCGCGGGGCGACCTTCACGGTGCGATTGCCACGCCTCGCGGACCGCTGATCGCCGGGTGGGGTGCTTCGCCGGCGCATGATCCTGCACGTGCGCAGGCCCGGCACCGGTCGTTGCGATTGAGCCACCCTTGGGGATGATCGCCTGATCGGCGCTGGTCGGACTGGTGCAGAGACACGTATCGAGGTGAGACGAATAGCGAGCTCCGACTCGCCTGGGTTCAGTGCCGATAATGCACGTTATGACAGACCGTAGTCTGTGTATTGCATCTGATGTAACACGCGACCGGCACCACCCCTCCCCGATACGCGAGCCGAATCGCCTTCTGACCAGCGCGAACGCGGGGGAAGTGCCACGGGAGCCCAGCGCATGCAGGCACCGCGCTGCGATCGGCGCGCCGGCGCCAAGGTGCTGACCTGCAGGTCTTGCCACGGTGTTACATCCGATGCAACGATGATTCATCAGATGTAACCACTCCGGGAGGTTGCGTGGCGGTCGACGAAGCCGGACGCGTGCGGGTTCTGACGAGCGTCCACACCCTGCATCCCGAGGACCAAGCGGTTGAGGACATGTTGCTCGGCTGGCGCAACCAGCAGCTGTCCCGGAACCTCCAGTTCGCGACGATCGACCAGAGGCTGCGTTACGTGCGCCGGTTCATCGAGTCGGTCAACGAGTTCCCCTGGCGGTGGACCCCGCTGCTCGTCGAGGAGTACTTCGGTGACCTGCGTTCGGTGCGGCACCTGAGCAACGCGACGATCCGCGCGCACCAGGCGGCGCTGCGGCACTTCACGTCGTACATCTCCAACCCTGACTACGGCTGGGACGTCGAGTGCGAGCGACTCTTCGGTGAGCACCCCGCGCAGGTGTTCTTCGACTGGAACACCGCGCCGCACGTCCAGGAGTTCGAGGGCGGGCCGTCCAAGCGGCCGTTCACGCGCGACGAGCTGCAGCGGCTGTTCGACTATGCCGACTGGGAGGTCGAGCGCGTTGCCACGTCCCGGGTTCGCGGCTGGCAGGCCGCCTATCGGGACGCGACGATGCTCAAGGTCGCGTACTCGTTCGGGCTGCGGTTCAACGAGCTGCGCCACCTCCAGCTGGTCGACTTCGCGCGGAACCCGCACGCGCCGGAGTTCGGCAAGTACGGCGTCTGCAAGGTCCGGTTCGGCAAGTCCCGACGAGCCTCTCCCCCGAAGCCTCGCGCGGTGCTCACCGTCTTCTCCTGGACCCCGGAGGTCATCCAGGACTGGCTGAGCAACGGGCGCGGCTCGCACGACACCCTCGACGTGTTCCCCAACGAGAGCGGCGCGCTGGTCTCCGAGCCGACCCTGCTGCGCCGGCTCCGCCGCTATTGCCAGATCCTGGACTTCCCCACCGGGCTGGACCTGCACTCCCTGCGCCGGTCCTACGCCACGCACCTGCTCGAAGACGGGTGGGATCCACTGTTCGTCCAGGCGCAGATGGGCCACGAGCACGCCTCGACCACCGGCATCTACACGTTCGTCAGCTCCTCGTTCCGGACCTCTACCCTGCGACAAGCGCTCGATCGGACCGTCCGGGACGCGCTGGAGGGACGGTCATGAAGCGCGACGTCGACTACACCTGGCGACTGCCGGAACTGATGGCCGCCCGCGGCCTGCACAACACCACCGAGCTGGTCCCCCTGCTCGCCGAGCGCGGGATCGAGCTGTCGCGCGTGCAGGTCTACCGCCTGGTCAACCAGCGGCCCGAGCGGGTGTCACTGCAGCTGCTTGCAGCGCTGTGCGACGTCTTCCAGTGCGAGTTGAGCGACCTGGTCACGGTCACCGCCTCTGACGCCCGAGCCCGACGCAAGGCCGCCACCGCCGGGGAGAACGTCGTCGCGCTCGACCGCTCGGCCCGGCCACGACGGGCCCGAGTGATCGACGATGAGTGAACCGCTTGAGGGCCTCACGCCGCGGAACACGACCCGCGGCCGCCCCCGAACCGTCGGGAACGTGCCCTGCGCGCGCTGTGGTCGGATGGCGACGCGAGTGCGGGCCACCTGGCCCGAGGGCCGCATCTGCAACAGCTGCTTCTACGAGGCGACTCGCCTTCACGGCATCTGCGCCGGCTGCGGCTCCGAACGCCTGCTCCCGGGGATTCGCGACGACGGCGCGCGGCTGTGCGCGCAGTGTGCCGAGATCCCCTTCGACTTCACCTGCGCCGGCTGCGGGTTCGAGGGCGAGGTGAGCCGAGCTCGGTTGTGCGCACGGTGCCTGCTGCGCCAGGAGGTCGACGAGCTGATCGTCCGCAACGCGGCGGACCCAGCGGCCATGAGCCGAATCGCCGAGGCGCTCTGCGCCGCTCGACGACCCGAGAGCATCCGCACCTGGAAACGATCGGCGAAGGTGCAGGCCCTGCTCACAGGCTTGGCTTCGGGTGCTGTGCCCCTCAGCCACGAGGGGTTGGACGCCCACGAGCCCGGACTGCACGTCGAGCACCTTCGCGCGCTGCTTCAGAACCGGGGGATCCTCCCGGACCGTGAGCATTACCTCGCCCGGTTCGAGTCCTGGATCGCGCGCAAGCTCGCCCCGTTGCCGACGCCGATCGCCCAGCCCGTCGAGCAGTTCGCGACGTGGCACCACCTTCGACGCATCCGCGCGATGCCCGCCGACGACCGCACGCTCCGCGGCCCGGTGCATCACTCCAAGCAGGAGATCACCGAAGCCATCAAGTTCCTCACCTGGCTCGATGCCACCCACGGCCGGGCCCTGTCCACATGCCGACAAGGTGATGTCGACGCTTACCTACAGGCTGGCCCGAGCACCCGTTACTTCATTCGCACCTTCATGGTGTTCGCCCGACGCCACCGACTGAGCCCGCGCCTCGACGTCCCGTTCCGGACGCCGCGCTCACGGCCCGCCATCACCCAGGGGCAGCGCACCGCCTGGATCGGCGAGATGCTCGTCGGGACCAGCGAGTCGCTGCCCTACCGCACCGCGGGCATGTTGCTGCTGCTGCTCGCGCAACCCCTGGTCAAGGTCGTCGCCCTGCGCGTGGACGCGGTGCACGACTCCCCCGCCGGTATGACCATCGAGCTCGGCACGCCGCCCACTCCCCTGCCGGAGCCGTTCGCTGGGCTGGTCCGCTCGCACTTGAGCAACCGACCCAACCTCGCCACCGGCAATGCCGAGAACCCGTGGATGTTCCCCAGCACGCGCGCGGGCCGCCACCTGTTCCCACAGACAGTCATGACTCGCCTACGAGACCTCGGCATCAACCTGCAGGGCGCGCGCAATCGAGCCCTCGACGAGCTGGTCACAGAGCTTCCGCCGTCCGTCGTCGCGGACGCCCTCGGGTACAGCCACGCGATCGCCTTCGCCCACCAACAAGCCGCCGGCGGCACATGGGCCCGCTACGCCGGCCGACAAGCAGTCGCGCCGCGCGCGGCGCCGCCGTACACGATCTGAGTCACTCGACGAGCGGCTCTTGCAGCCGCCGGAAGAGCGGCTCATCGATCAACTCGTCGACGAACAGCAGCCCCACTTCCTGGCGGTGTTCTCGTGCGTCGACACCGTGCCGGGCACGCCATTGAGTGAGCTGTGAGCACAACTGGTCCTCAGATAGCTCGCCGACCGCGTAACGCTCGCCGAGCTCGCGCACCGACGCCCCGTCGAACCCCGCCGGGAGCGTGATGTTGACCGCGGCGTCAGCCAACCAAGGGAGTTCCGCATCCGACTGAACGTCGGCGTCCGGGACGACTTCAGCGAGACCGGCTCCTGCTTCGAGCGCCGCAACTACCGCACGCGCGTGGTCGAGCGCGGCCAGGCGCCAGCGCAGGTGCGCCACCCGGACACGTTGCAGCGCGACCTCGGTCCGATCCATGGGCACCGAGCGTCGCAGTACAGTCGGAGCTAAGCAACGCTGCCCCCTCCCCCGGGTCAACGGGCGACAGGGTGGCGGGTCCCAGGCCAGGGCGCACTGCGCCCGCTGCTGCGGCAGCCTGGGGCCGCTTCACTCGCCCGCCGAGCCCTCGGGGCGCTGGAGCTGGTCGAACGCTTCCTCCCACGCTACGAAGTGCCGCACCGGCAGGCGCAACTGCAACCACAGGATCACGAGCCGCTCACCGTTCAGGTACACCTGCAGGTCTGACACGGATGACGCCTCGCGGATGACCCGGCTGTACATCCACACCACGTCGTCAACGACGTTGAGGTCGTACGTACTGAGCCCCGACCACTGGATCCACAGCGGCAACGTCACCGTTCCCGCGGTCGGGCCCCGCAACTCCGCCAACGACGGCGGCACCACCGGCGGCGGCTGACACCGATCCCAGGCACCCCGCCCCGCGCGACCGTCACCACTCAAGAAGAACTCTCCCGCCCTGGGGGATAGGTAGCGAGAACGGGTGCAGCAAGTCCTAGCTCTCCTCTGGATCACTGGTACTCGCGACTAGCAACTCGTTTTGCTTTGCTAACGCACCGTCGAGCGCTTTGCAAACAGCCCTCCAACGCGAAGACCACTGCACGCCTTCCTCGTTCTCAGCTCGCGTACGCATCTGATGGCCGATAGCACCCTTGGCGCCATCCTTAATCCGATAGGTCACGACTTCCCCCATCGCATCTGACTGGAAAGTCGAGAAGTGATTGGGGTTATCCCGGTTCGCATCTGCCATCCACTCATCTGGGAAGAGCCCCTCGATGGCGAACCCGTTCCGCACATACACGTACTCGCGGTTAGGATTGAACGGAACGCCGATTGCGTTGAAGTAGCTGCTGAGGTCGCTCACCGCTTTGACGCCCGCTTCATCGGCGTCAAAGAGACTGACGGTGGGCTGTTCCGTCCTCAGAATCTCGTAATTGGCACGTACAAACCCTGCCAGATGAGAGGCCCCGCCGCGGTCGCTGATGGTGGACCCTCGAAGTTGAGGCCATCCGCAGTTGTCCCACTCGGCACTCAGACTGAGGAACCAGCGCAGGAACTCGGAGTCGGACTGCCCCTCGGTCAGAACCGTGCTCGTCCCGAGAGAGAAGTAGTCCGAGAACCGCAATCCAAGGCCACGCCTCAGAGAGGCAGTAGCCTTTTCGTGCGACTTAAACGTTGTGATTGCAGTGCAATTATCGCCGTCCAAGGTCGTCCCGATGACCCTCAGCGGGTCATGCGGGACAAAAGCCATTGAGTGGCTGGTCATGACTAGCGTCGACGAGTCGCCCAGCTTGGCGAGCAGCCGAGTTGCGTTGTGTGACAACTGAGGATGCAAGAATGATTCGGGCTCCTCGATCAGCCAGATCGACTGCTTCCCGCTGGCGCCCTCCATGTCCGTAACCCATTGGAGCGCCGCCATGAAGGCAAGGCTTTGGATCCCTTGACCCTTCCGGTCAAGCCGCGTCGTGTACGGATCGCTGAGGTAAAAGTCGAACCCCCTGAGCATCGTGTCGAGCGAACCTCCGTGGAACCCGAACGACGCCTCGAGTCCATCGACACCACTCGCAACAAGTGCCGAATTGATATTGGATGATACGGACGACAGTTTGGTTTGGATATCAGTCATGAGCGGTGCGATGACATCCACCACCACCCCCTCACAAAGGGCGTCAGGACGTCATCGACCAACTCGCGCATACTCTTCTCGGATGGAATGAGATGGCATTGGAATTGACCAAACAGGGAGACGACCAGAGATTTTTGAAGTCTACTGATAGCTGTTTGTGTCGCCCCGTCGCTCGGACGCTTTTGATTCGGAAAAAAGGCGTAGGTTGGGCTGCTGGACTGCGAGAACGTGACATAGAGAGCCACTGAGGAACCGGGGCGCGCGAGCCCATACAGGCCGTAGAGCTTGTCGAGCTCGGTGTAGAAGTCCGCGTCGGCCTCATCAGGGTCGCCCTCGAAGTATCCGACGATGCTAGTCCGAGCACCTTTGCCGTGCGGGGAGTCTTCTTCGACTGTGTAGCCGTATACGTTATCGTGCCCTGTAAAGAACATTTGGACAGCTTGCAACAAGTTCGTCTTGCCCGAGTTGTTCGGGCCGATGATGGTCATGCTTTCCCGAAGATCGATAAACTGCTCTTGCGCACCAACGGTCCGGAAGTTCTTGACTCGCATCCCCGTGAGCTTCACGCACGCAGAGTACCTACTCGCGCAGTCTCGGCGTGTAGGAACACGAGGGCCAACCCGCCTCCTGTCGGAGGTCATCCGTCAGTCTCGGTGAGGCCTCCGGTGAACCGTGCGGCGGCTGGCCACCAGGGCGCTCAGGTACTCAGTCGGTGGGCGTGGGAAGTGGCTCGCTCACGTTCCGGCTCCGCCACCGGCGATACTCCTGTTCACGCACGCGGGACTGAGCTAGACCGCGCGCGGTGAGTTCGTGCTTGAACCCGACGTTCAGGTCTCGGCAGAGAGCCTTGAGGCGGGTCCTGTTGTAACGATGGCGGTCGAGGCGACTCCATGCTGAAGCTGCAGCTACGAGCATCGAGAGCATGATCCCGAGGTTTGCGTCGCGGTTCTCGGCTCTGGGGTCCAGGCGCAGCGCGGCGCCGTGCGGGTTCGTGGTCTCGTCGACCTGGGTTGAGGCGAGGTATAGGTCGACCACCGAGGCGCTGGCGTGCGAGGTGGCGGACAGGGCGCGGTAGATGGCGTACGCGCTGGCTCCGCCGGAGATCTCCGCGCACCGGGCTTCGAACCGCGCTCCGGCTTGGGAGGTCGATGCCAGCCCTGCCTGCAGGTCGGCTGCCAGCCGGGCTGTCGCTTCGTCGTTCGGGACCTGGCCCGACTTCACGAACTCGGCGATGAGGTTGCGCTGCTGACGTGTCTGTTCCTGGATGACGGTGAGCACCGCTGGATAGCCGGCGAGCTCGAGCCACACAGCGGTCATGGCGCACTCGACCGCCTGGCGTACGAGCGGGACGATTCCCGCCTCGAGATCTGCTTCGTCGAGTGCGAGGACTGCTGCGGCGAGCGCGTGAGTGTGTGCGGTGAGCCCGTAGACGGTCAGGCCAATCAGCTGGTGCTCCCGAGCGCCCATGGCGATGGTTCCGACGTCGTCATGCCAGGCGGTGACGAGTTCGCGGAGCGTTGTCCGCGTCCATTCCCCGGTGGGTGAGGCCATGCCACGACCGTAGTGGCCCCCTCTCCGCTCCCCCGGGGATGCGCGCACGACGAGCGGCGAGACAGTCCCCGGGGACGCAGTCCGCTGATGAAGTCGTCAACGGCGTTGAGTACGACCGGTTCTTAAACGCAGAGGTGCCAGTAGTGGTCCGCGTATTGCTCTGACCGGCAACGTTGCCGGGCTATGGCTGGCTGGCGGCGACCGGTGCCGAGCGGCTCTCCTGCCTCTCGGTCATGGCGCGAGCGTTCCCGTGCTCGACGACGCGGGCGGCACGGATGCCGTTGAGGATGACGACGACCTCGGCGATCTCGTGCACCAGGACGACGCCGGCGAGTCCGAGGCTGCCGGTGAGGGCGAGCGGGAACAGCGCGACGATGATGAGCAGCGCGAGGCCGATGTTCCCGGTCATGATGCGGCGCCCGCGGCGGGCGTGCGCGATGGCGCGGGGCAGCAGGCGCAGGTCGTTGCCGGTGAACGCGATGTCGGCGGTCTCCACGGCCGCGGCTGTGCCGGTGGCGCCCATGGCGATGCCGACGTCGGCGGCGGCGAGCGCGGGGGCGTCGTTGACGCCGTCGCCGACCATGGCGGTGCCGGGGCCGAGCTGGGTGATGGTGGCGGCCTTGTCCTGCGGGCGCTGCTCGGCGCGCACCTCGGTGATGCCGGCGGCGGCCGCCAGGGCGTGGGCGGTGCGGGTGTTGTCGCCGGTGAGCATGGTGGTGCGCAGGCCGGCGGCGTGCAGCGTGGCGACGGCCTCTCGGGCCTCGGGGCGCAGCTCGTCTCGGATGCCGACGACGCCGACGGTGCGGCCGTCGGCGCGCACCACGACGGTGGTCATGCCGGCGGTCTCCATCGCGTCCAGGTCGCCGGTCATCGGGGCGGGGTCGAGCCAGCGGGTGGAGCCGACCTCGACGCGCATGCCGTCGACGGTGCCGGTGATGCCGTGCCCGGGCTCCTCGACGACGTCGTGGGCCGCGGCGGCGGCCGGTGCCGCGGCGAGCAGGGCGCGGGCCAGTGGGTGGGTGCTGCGGGCCTCGACGGCCGCGGCCCACGCGAGCACCTGCTCGGCCGGGACGTCGGGGAGCGTGCGGGTCTCGACGACCTCGGGGCGGTTGCGGGTCAGCGTGCCGGTCTTGTCCAGTGCGACGGTGCGCAGCGCGCCGAGTTGCTCGAACGCCTCGCCGGACTTGATGACCACGCCGAACCGGCTCGCGGAGCCGATCGCCGAGATGACCGTGACCGGCACGGCGATCGCCAGGGCGCAGGGCGAGGCGGCGACCAGCACGACCAGCGCGCGGTCGATCCACACCGAGGGGTCGCCGAGCAGTGAGCCGAGCGCGGCGACCGCGGCCGCGACCACCAGGACGGCCGGCACCAGCGGGCGGGCGATGCGGTCGGCGAGCCGGGCGCGCTCGCCCTTGTGCGCGTGTGCCTCCTCGACCAGGCGGACGATCGTGGTCAGCGAGTTGTCCCGGCCGTCGGCCGTCGCCTCGAGCTGCAGGGCGCCGGTGCCGTTCACGGCCCCGGCCGGGACGGTGTCGCCGGGGCCGACCTCGACGGGGATGGACTCGCCGGTGACCGCGGAGGTGTCGACCGAGCTGCGCCCCGAGGTGACGACGGCGTCGGTGGCGACGCGCTCGCCGGGGTGCACGACCAGGATGTCGAGCTCGCGGACCTCGGCGGCCGGCACGACGACCTCGCCGGACAGCCGCGAGAGCCGGGCGGTCTCGGGCATCAGGGTCAGCAGCGCGCGCAGGCCGTGCTTGGCCCGGTCCATCGCGCGGTCCTCCAGCGCCTCGGCGATGGAGAACAGGAACGCCAGCGCCGCGGCCTCCGCGACGTGCCCGAGCAGCACCGCGCCCACGGCGGCGATCGTCATGAGCAGGCCGACCCCGAGTCGGCGCCGCGCCAGCCGTCGCACGGCCCCCGGCACGAAGGTCCACGCGCCGGCGGCCAGGCCGAGCGCGAAGGCGGTGGTCGCGGCAGGCGTCGGCGCACCGGACCAGTCCAGCGCGTACCCGACCAGGAGCAGCACGCCCGAGGCCGCGGGCAGGCGCAGCGCCGGGTCGCGCCACCAGCTCGCGAACCCGTCCTCGTCCGGCGCCGCCGCGGGCGCGTCGTGGTCGCAGCAGTCGTCCGGCTCGGCCACCGGCGGCACGCTGCCCGCCGGGCGCACGCCGATCGACAGCGTCGGGCGCGGGGCGTCGTCCTCTGGCCCGCAGCACTCCCGGCTCACGCCAGCACCACCGGCACCGGCACCGAGGCGCCCGCGCGCGCCTGCTCCGGCCCGCACGCCGCGCAGCACCCGGGGACGTCGCAGTCCGCGCTCGTGCACGCCTCGCCCTCGTCCACCGCCAGCACCACCCCGACCAGGGACGTCAGCGCGTGCGCCAGGTGCGGGTCCGCGACCGCGTACCGCGTGCGACGCCCCTGGGCCTCCCCGACGACCAGGCCGCACCCGCGCAGGCAGGTCAGGTGGTTCGACACGTTCGACCGCGTCATCCCCAGGGCCTGGGCCAGCTCGGCGGGGTACGCCGGCCCCTCGGTCAGCGCGGCGAGAATCCGCGCGCGGCTCGGGTCGGCCATCGCACGGCCGAGGCGGGTGAGGACGTCGAGCCCGGTGGCACTGGTCAGCATGCGATGAACTGTACAGCCTCCGCTGTACCTAGAGTCAGAGGTGTGACCGATCGCCCGACCCGGCGACCTTAGGAGAAGTCGGCGATCGCGCGTGGTGTCGGTGCCTATCTGTGATCAGCGCTGTGCGAGTCCGGGATGAGCCGCGGAACCACACGGACCAGGACCACCATCCCGATCAGCTCGACGAGGGTCTGGGTCACGACGACGACGGGTGCCAGGTCCATCGACTGGGGCAGCGCGAGTGCCAGCGGCAGGACCACCAGGGAGTTGCGGGTGGCCCCGCTGAACGCGAGGGCGCGACGCGCTGGCATGTCGAGGCGAGCGACTCGCCCTGCCGCAGCTCCCGCGAACACCATGACGACCAGGAAGCCCGCGAAAACCGGGACGACCGCGAGCAGTCGTGTCGCCTGCGCTCCGACGGCGCCGCCCTGCGAGGCCACAACGACGAACAGGGTGGCCATCATCAGCGGCACCATCGCGTTCAGCACCAGTCCCTGCGTTCTCGCGGCAACCCGGGACCGCCGAGCCAGTTCCTGGGTCCCCGCCGCTGCGGTCAACGGGACGACGATCAGCACGAGGAACGCTTCGACGAACGGGTCTACCTCGACGACCCGCACCCCCTCGGCGCCGACGATCAGGAACAAGTACCCGGGCAGGATGAGCATCTGCGCGACCATCAGCATCGGTGCCGCCGCGAGCAGCCGTGCCGAGGCACCACCGGCCAGGCCCGCGAAGACGATCACGTAGTCGATGCACGGCGTCAGCAGGACCAGCAGCACGCCGAACAGCACCGCGCGATCGTCGGCGACGAAGCGTGACAGCCCCCAGGCGACAACCGGGACGACGACGAAGTTCACGACGACCACCGCGCCCAGGAACCGGCCGTCTCGCAGCGACCGGCCGATCGTGGCGAACGGGACCCCGAGGAACGTCACGTACAGCAGGAGACTGAGGACCGGGTTGATCGCCGCCTCGAGACGGTGCGCATCCGGAGCTGTGAGACCAACAGTCAGCGCGACCGCGATCGCCACCAGGTACAGCGGGATCTGGCGACGCTCGGCCCAGGTGGTCATGGCCGCGAGACGTGCGGTGGTGAGCGAAGGCACGAGGCGTGACGGTAAACCTTGAAGCCGCTCGAAGGTCAAGGCGCGTGACGCCTAGGCTTGACCGGTGCGGATCTCTGAGGTGAGCAAGCGCACGGGCATCTCGACCACCGCCCTGCGCTACTACGAATCGATCGGGCTGATCGCGGCCGCGCGCAGCAGCAACGGCTACCGCGACTACTCCCCCGAGGTGGTAAGCCGGCTCGAGCTCATCGAGGCGAGCAAGGAGCTCGGACTTCCTCTCGAGGTCATCGCCCGCCACCTCGGGGTGCTCGAGACCCGCTCGTGCACCGAGGTGCGCGACTCGCTACGCCCCCTGCTCGCCGAGCAGCTGCGCCGCATCGAAGACAGGCGGCGGCGCCTCGACCAGCTACAAGCGCGGCTGTTGTCCGCCGACGCCGGACTCGCCGCGTGCGCCGACCGCGCCACGCAGTGCATGTCCGAGTGCGCTCTGTCCCCCGCGTGCGCGTCGCCCCACTGAGTGTCGCCCGCGCAGAAGTCCTCGGAGTACGACCGATCTTGATACGCAGCGGTGCCAGTAGTCGTCTGCACATCGCTCCTGATGAAGGAGCGCCCTTCTCCCGCGCGCAAGTCGATCCGTCCGCTGACCAGCAAGAACGTCGTCAGGGTCTCCACGGCTTCGTGACGCACGCCTGTTCGTGTCGGCGACACGACGGCCCTCGCGGGACCTGAGCGGTGAGAGCCCGGCCCGGCCCGGACAGGGGTCGGCCGTGGGACGGTTGCGCGCATGGCTATCGCCACCCCGTGATCGTGCTCGGCGGCGGCGGCGGCGGCGTCTGTCTGGTCGGTGTCGCGGTGCGAGTGGCCGGGTTCCTGACGGGTGCGTTCGACGACCTCGCCGAGGATGTCGCACAGGCCGTGCCGTCGGTGGACACGCGCCTGACGCCTGCGCTGGGGCTGACGGCGGGCGTTGGGGTGCCGCACTGGCTGACCGCTCGCGTCATGCGGGGCGGTGAGCGGTGGTCTGCTGTGGTCGGCTGCGTGCCAGGAGCGCGCCCGCGTTCCAGCCGGGCGCGCGGTGCCCGGCAGGTGGCTCGATGGGAGAAACATCGGAACGCTCCAGGAGCCACGCGACGACCGAGTTCGACGTCCACATCTCCCCTGCTCCACCTTCGTCGCGTCCCCAGGTGTATGCCGGCACGTCGGCGAGATCCTCGAAGACCCGTCCCGACAACTGGAAGTCGTCGCTGACCTGCAGCACTTCTGACGAGGTGTCGGGTTCGAGCACCACTCGCAGCTCGTAGCGGAACATCGGGCACCACCGGAGGATGCGTGACCCGACCGGGCCCACCGTGATGACATGGCGCTGCGTGACGGCGTTGCCCCACGTCGGGCTCATGTCGATGGTCCGGGGGGCGCCGTCGACCACGACCTCGAGCAGAGCGTGGACGAGCACCTGGGGTGCCCGGTGCTCCCGTGCGGCGACCGTGCGCTCCCACCAGGCGCTGGTGCACCGCGCAACGCGACCACCGGCACCGACCGGCGCCCACCGCACTCGTGCCACCACGTCCACGACGTTCATCTCAGCACTGCTCCGTCCAGGGTCCGCGGGGCGATGGTCCTGTGATGCAGCAGATTCCCAAGGTGAGGACTCGGAGACGGGGCTCCAGCCCTTGAGTCGCTGGACCGCCGACGCGGAATGGAGCCGCGCCGAAGCCGTGCATGCGTCGGTGCGCCTGGCCCGCGGCCCCGTCTAGCTGGCGTTCGGCACGTCGCCGCACGCGTACCAGCCGCCGGGCTGATCTTCGGGACGCACCCACTCGCCACCGTCCACACCTGTCCAGTGGCTTCTCGCGTCCTCCCCGTGGCTCCGAGTGCGGTGGGCGAGGAGTACGACCGAGCCTGATAGGCGCAGGTGCCAGTAGTGGTCTGCGTCGTGCATCTGGCCAGCAGCGGTTCGTCCCGCGGTCTGAGTTCTGGTCGAGGATGCTTCGGAGCTCGTCGAGGCGTGGGTGGTGATGCCCCGGCTCCGTGGCATCGGGGTTCGGCGAAGCCGGGGGTTTGGGTCAGCTGCGCGGCAGCCCTGTCGCGCGGGCGATCAGGGCGTCGTACTGACGGTCGGTGAGCAGCCCGCGAGCGGCGATCAAGGGCTTGGCCCCGAAGCCGACGGCGTACCGCGTCTTGGGTCGCCGGGCGGTCACCGCCTTCGCGATCGCGTCGGCGATCACCGAGGGCGGCGAGTTGCGGTTGGCATTGCCCTCCGAGCGCAGGGACGTGGCGACGGCGGCCGACTGTGGCGTAGGCCCCGGACCCGCCGGTCTTGTCCAGGTGGTCCGCGGCGATGCCACCCCACTCGGTGGCGATGCCTCCCGGCTCGATGACGACCACGTCGATGCCGAACGGCGCGACCTCCATGCGCAGGCAGTCGCTGAGCGCCTCCAGGGCGAACTTGGTGCCGTGGTACCAGCCGCCGAGCGGGGTGTGCAGCTTGCCGCCCATCGAGGTGATGTTGACGATCGTGCCGGACCTCTGCGCGCGCATGTAGGGAAGGACGAGCTGGGCCAACCGCATGGCTCCGAAGACGTTGACCTCGAACTGCCGTCGCCCCTCTTCGATGTCGACGTCCTCGATCGCGCCGTAGGAGCCGTACCCGGCGTTGTTCACGAGGACGTCGATCCGCCCGGTCTCACCGATGATCCGCTGCACGCCGGCGGCCATCGACCCATCGTCGGTGACGTCCATCGCCAGGGCGCGCACGCCGTCCGCCGACAGCTCCTTGAGCCGGTCGGTGCGCCGGGCGGCGCCGTAGACCGTGTACCCGAGCGACGTGAGCCTGCGGGCCGTGGACTCCCCGATGCCGGACGACGCCCCCGTGACGAGCGCAACCTTGGTGGTCATGGTCTTCCTCCCGATGTAAGATGAATCTGGGTTCACTACCTATCCTGAACGCTGATTCAGCTTCGCGCAACCCCAAGGAGATCGATGAGCCAGACGAGTTCGGCACGCGCGCCTCGCGCCGACGCGGTGCGGAACCGCCTGAAGATCCTCACCGCCGCCCAGGAGGAGATCACCGAGCGCGGTCCGGAGGTTGGGATGGTCGAGATCGCCCGCGCCGCAGGTGTGGCGGTCGGGACTCTGTACCGACACTTCCCCACCAAGGCCGACCTGGTCGCGGCTGTCATGTCCCTCTACGTCGCCGACGTGGCCGAGGACGCCACGGCTTCTCTGGCGCGTGTCGAGGCGGGCGAGAACGCCCTCGACGAGCTGGTCCTGTTCCTCGGCAAGGTCACCGACTCCACCGCCAAGTACCACGCGGTGAAGGCGGCGGCGGTCGGGTTGGGGGTGCGGGGCCACGGGGACGACGAGAGCGAAGCGCGTGCTGCACACGCCCTGACCCGGCTGCTCTCTGTCGGCCAGGAGAAGGGCGAGGTGAGTGACGCGATCACAGTCGAGGACGTCTACCTCCTGGTGAGCACGGCCCCCGTCGACCAGCCCGTGCACGTCCGCAACAGGTGGCTGGCCCTGGTCACGGCCGGTCTGGCCGGCGAACCGAAGCGGCGCACCTCCGACTGAGGACGCCCGCTCGATCCGCGGCGGCGCGCAAGTTCGGTCCTCGAAGGTCGACGCCCTCGGCCACGTCAAAGCTCGTTAGTCGCGGACGGCTCGGGGCTCTGAGCGAGCCGCTGCGCCGGTGGCGTGTCGAGTACGACCAATCGGGATACGCAAAGGTGCCAGTCACGGTCTGTTCCCGGACGATCGTGGGATGGCGCATAGCCCCGACGATGCGAACCGAGACCCTGCTGGACGCGATCGACATGGCTCGGTGGTCAGGCGGGACGGTACCGCCTGGGTTTCGGTGTCACAGCGAGGTCGTCAGGCGATCCACGTCGATTCGCTCTGGTGGACGCCTCGCTGAAATCGAGCATCGCTCTCGATCGGGACGGTCGGTGATTCCCACGGGGGCGCTCTGCCGGGGCAGGGCTACGCACGCTGCTCCTCCCGTTCTCCGGCCACCCACGCGCCCTTGTCCGGGACGCCACCCAGTGGAGTAGGTACCCGGCGATTCCTCCAAGCTGTCGGCTTCCCTGTCGGCGCTGGCGCGCGACCTCCCCGTGGTTCCACGTAGTGGCGCGCTCCGGCGACGGTCCTCGCCCGCAGGCTGAGCTCGAACCAACGGACCCCTGAACGGAGCCCTGATGAACTGCCTCGCCCTCACCGGAAGTGATCCAGTACCCCTCGCTGTGATCGCGGTGACCATGATCGCGGCCGCCACCGCGCTGATCGTGATCGCTCACCGCGCACGTGCCCGCCGTCGGGCCGGGATCGCGCTCACCGCGCTGGCCGCGCTGACCCTGACCGCTGGACTGTCCTTCACCGGCGCCGGTGGCGCCCAGGCCGCGACCGGCGACGGGTGCACCACCAGTACGGGCACGTGCACCGCGACGCCCGCCGGTTCGGACACCTCGTCGACGACGGCCCCCGGCACCACCGACACCGTGACCGCCGGTGACGACGCGACGCCGACGACGCCGGTCGAGGACCCAGCTCCGAG